>BNJU01003798.1_pt1 | contig 429900 bp, 496 predicted proteins | sample 8539281 | NCBI WGS metagenome assembly BNJU01 (sample SAMD00202456, study PRJDB9452) | human saliva metagenome | isolation source: human saliva | place: Japan
GAAAATAACTAGTATAAAGTAACATTTTGGTAAGAGCAGCTTTTGACCTAAACCATTCCCTTTGATATCTTTTGCAATTTCTCTAGATACATCCATGGTAATTACCACGTAGGTTAAATTAGAGATAATAACATATAGGATTATCCCGCTATTGGTATATGCTTTAATATCAGTAGTTGACATAATACTGATGATAAAAAAGCAATTAATCGCAATTGGAAAAAGTACAGATCCCAGTACTTCTCCAATGAAATAGAGAGGATACGAGACATATTGTTTGAATGAATTCTTCAGCAAACTTGTAATCACTATTTACTCCTTCTATATAATTCCTCTATTACCTCATTCAAGTCCATATCAACTAAGTTAATTTCTTTTAATCTATCAGAAGGTATATTTTTCCTATGGTTTCTAGGAATTTTTGGTTATCTTGTTGTATTTCTACTTGTTTTATAGTTTCATCATCCATCTTAAATTCTCAAAAAATTTTTTGGCTTAACAATCATATATAATTCACTAATTGTACCTAGGAATAATTGCTTGCCCTCGTTGAGAATCAATATATTGTCACTGAGTTCTTTGATATCATCAATATTATGGCTGGTTAGAATCAAAGATGCATTATTTTGTTTAACATATTCTTTCAGAAATGAACGAACGGAGCATTGAGTCGAATAATCTAAGCCTATCGTTGGTTCGTCTAAAAAGATGATTGTTGGAGTATGTAAAAAAGCAATAAGTAAATCGCCCTTCATCCTCTCGCCTAAAGATAATGTTCTTACTTGTTGTTTTAATTGGGTAGTAAGTCCAAGCTTAGATGAGAGTGAGGAAATGCGAATGTCCGCAGTTTCTCTATTGATCCCGTATACAGAAGCCATAAACAGCGCATTATCATATATGGAAATATCTTCGTCCATTTGACTTTTTTGTCCCATGATAATTGCAACGGAATTTCTGTATGATTTAATTCTCTTAAAAGGGTTGGTTCCCGTTACTTCTACCTCACCACTGTCAGGAACCATAATGCCTGACAATATTTTTAATAAGTGTCGTTTTTACCTGCACCGTTTTTTTCCCTATAATTCCTAATATTTCACCATGGGAAACAGAAAAAGTGATATTTGCAAGAGCGATAGTAGATCTGCAATCACTAAAAAAATCCTAGAATGATTGTATTTTTTTGCAAATATTATTGCATATAATACTCTTTTGTTAACTCTTGCATTGTAGTATAGTACCTCCATGTGCTTGAAACATATTTGGTGATAGATATAGATAATGAAAAATGTTGTGAGTTGATTATGGGAATGTTGATTTTAAAATACGAAGGCAATCACCTTTCAATACAGATAAACATTTATATTTGTTGCAATTATTATACATCATATTTTCAATGATAGAATCCATAAGTTAATGAAGCGAGGTGAATGCTGGATTTATGGGCGATAATACTATTCAATACTCATGCATATATAATTGAAATATAGCTTGCTCATAAATAAAAAGGGAAGAACCTTTCGGAACTTCCCTTTGTTTATGGTGGTCTCTGAGGGCTCGAACCCTCGACCCACTGATTAAGAGTCAGTTGCTCTACCAACTGAGCTAAGAAACCATCTCGCTTAATGCTTTTATGATTATATAATTTAAATTTTATCTTTGCAAGAGGTTTTTTTAAGATAAATTTCTGCCTTTTTGTTCGAAATTTTTTTAATTTTACAGAAAAATTCAAAAAAATGACTTGCTTTGTGACGTTGCGTGATAAACTATCATTATTATGAGGTGAGAGATATGCGTGATACTATCGAAAGAAACTAAACAAAAAAATGTATTCGACAGGTGAGATTGCGAAATTATGCGGTATTACTGTTCGTACTGTTCAATATTATGATCAACGAGGACTACTAATTCCTACTGAACTAAGTGAAGGTGGTAGACGTATGTATACTTCCGAGGATGTAGAAAAATTAAGATTATTAATTTATTTGCGCTCTCTAGGATTATCCATTGATGATATTGCCAGTATTTATCAGCAAGACAATGGTGAGAATATAATTAAGGCTTTAATTGATGAACGTATATTTGCGATAGAGAAAGAAGTTGAGGAACAAAAAATAAAACTTCAAGATGCGAAAATCATTTTCGAGAACAATTAAAGGTGCATACCAGTGATAACACCAGCATCAATGCCAAATATTGCGTATATTTTGAAACGGAAAGAACGATTGAAACATTACCGGATACAGCTTTTCATTATTGGAATTATAGTTGGAATCATACAAGGTACATCTTTTGTGTATTCGCTATTTAGCGGAAAGTGGTGGATATATCTTGTTGTTGAGGTATTGATAATTATTTTTGGATCAATTTTATTCAAAAAAATATGCATATTGTTGCCTATATCTGTCCTGAATGTCATACCGTTTTTAGGCCAAATGGAAAAGAGGTTTTTTGGGCGAGACACACGTATCATACTAGAAGGTTGACTTGTCCATGTTGTAATAAAAAAGGGTTCTGTGTAGAAACCTTACGGGAGGAAGACTTATGATTGAAATTAAAAATTTAACGAAGAAGTATGATGGGAAAGTTGCTGTAGAGCACTTATCTTTGTCTGTTTCTGATGGAGATATCTATGGTTTTATTGGGGCTAATGGTGCAGGGAAAACTTCTACCATTAAAAGCAATCGTTGGTATTCATGGCTTTGATGAAGGTGATATTTTTAATAAATGGTCATTCTATTCAAAGTGAGCCAATCTTATGTAAACAACAATTGGCATATATACCAGATAATCCTGATTTATATGAGCATTTAACGGGGTATCAATTCATTAACTTTATCGCTGATTTGTATCATGTGTCTTCTGAAGATAGAAAAAATCGCATACAAACATATGGGAATCTTTTCGAAATGACAGATTCCCTGGGAAATATGATTTCTTCATATTCACATGGGATGAAACAACGTACTGCAATTATTGCGGCTCTTATACATGAACCGAAGATATTGATCTTAGATGAACCATTTGTAGGGTTGGATCCAAAAGCTACATTTGAACTCAAGAATATTATGAAAGAAATGACGCAGAAAGGATGTACAATTTTCTTCTCAACTCATGTTTTAGATGTAGCAGAGAAACTCTGTAATAAAATTGCTATCATCCATAAAGGAAAACTTGTTACATGTGGTAATACGGATACCGTAAAGGGAACAAAGTCATTAGAAGAGTTCTTTATGGAGGTGGATGCATAATGAATCAAATTATTCATTTATCAAAAGCAAAACTCTTAAATACACTACCTATAAATGATTTTTGCGGAAACAATAAACAAAAACGTAATATAGCTGTATTATTCGTTGTTGTTATTATCTATATGGCAATAAATGTTGGTGCATTTTCTGTCACAACAACAATGAACTTGATACATGCAGGACTTGTGGAATATGTGTATGCAAGCTTGTTGTCGCTAACGAGTGTCGCTTTAATAACATTATTATTGTTTACGTTGAATGCATTATTGTTTGAGGGCAATGATTATGACATGTTGCAGTCACTGCCAGTTTCTAAAAGAGATATTATCGCAAGTAAACTATTGATTGTTTATATCTTTGCGTTTTGTTTCACCTGTGGAATGATGTTACCAGGTATGGTGGTGCATGTACTTATTACACATGCATACTTACAGCTTGCATTCGGTATTCTCTCTCTTGTGTTTGTTCCGATAATACCGATAGGAATTGCAATCATCTTTAGTGTGGGCATTCTTTATGTAGCATCTTTTGCTAAACATACAACAGTATTAAAAGTACTATTATCTGATTTTATTGTTTATTGGTTTGATGGTAGGAATCTTTCTGCTTCAAAGTGCCGGCGGTTTATCTACTATGATAGGGATTACAAATGATACAGATATACCCACTATCTTTGATCTTTTTGAAGTCTAACCTATTATATGCATGCATATCAATCGTCGTTTCTGTATTAATCTTCTATATGCTTACATGGAAATATGAAGTTCTGCATAAGCTTTCCACAAAACGTAGAGTTATATACCATGATGCAACTTTTAAGCATCATTCAGTATTCCATGCGTTATATCAAAAAGAAGTGAAACGTTTCTTTGGCTCGTATTTAGCAGTAATAAATCAGGGGTTTGGTGTCATTATGTTAGTAATAGGGAGTGTATTGTTGGTGTTTGTGCCACCAACAATGCTGTTTTCCATGTTGAAAGTGTCGCAAATCCCTGCAAATGTGATGGATTATATTCCGCTTGTGATTGCAGGGATGCTGGCATTCACATTCCCTTCAGCTTCTTCCTTATCATTAGAAGGAAAGAATTTATGGATTATTCAAACTGCTCCAATCAAGATGAAAGATATTATATTTAGTAAGATATCGGTAACATTATCTTTACATCTAATAGGATATGTTTGCGCAATCATCGCAGTATTCTTACGATTTTCGCTATCAGTCGAACAGATGATTGCGGTGCTACTTATTCCATTAGTATATTCTTTCTTTACTGCAATCTTGGGATTTACGCTAGACTATCGATTTGCGAATTATAGTTGGGACAATGAAATTGTTCCAATTAAGCAAGGTTTACAGGTTGGCTTAACGATGTTGACTGGTTTATTTATGGTTGGATTACCGATACTACTTTCAACTTGTTTAGTCATAAATCTTTATTTTGCAATGTATCTGGTAGCGAGTATTCTATTCATTGTAAGTGTGATTCTATTTCTACTTTTGAGTAGAATTCGTACATTATCCTAGTTCAATTCCATTGCATATTAGTTTAGAACCGCATTCTGTACAGTCGATATCAAATTGTCGTTGGTATCTTTGCTCTTCTGGAATGTAGTTATTAAATTGGTCGACGAGTATATATTTGTGTTTTCTGCCTTGGTGTTGTAAAACCGGAGCGGAAGGCTTTGTTTAGATTGAATGGTTTTTGGATGGGATTTGATATGTTTTTCCATCTTTTACAAAGTGTGTTCCTGTTTCGATGAAGGCAAATGTAATATCGTGTTTGGTGGCTTGGTGATAGAGGCTTTTAACCCACTCGTAATGGCAAGGTCTACTACCGCTGTAGTTTTCTCCACCGACGATGATTTGTTCGATTTTGTCGGATAGGTATTGTTCAATGTGTATCTCTGATAAGAGTGGGGCACACATGATTCCTTTATGTTTGAAGGGTAAATCCAGTAAGATGGGGATACGTTCATCAGCACGCTTTTGATTTTCCGCTGTAACATTGATTATGATGTTTTCCCATCCATCACCCCAATCAGATGGTAAACAGGAGAGTATACGTTCTGGTCGTTTGGTTAGTAGGAAGAATTTTACATCACTGCGGATCCGCATGATATCCCAAGCTTGTGTACGCCAAGCATCTGCTTCTTCTAGGAAGAAATCTGAGGTCATACATACACGTATGAGTTCACCGCTTTTAATCTTATATTCACCCTTGCGATTTTTCGCTAAGGGTTTTTTCATGTTGTTTGTTAAGCGGATGAGTGAGCCATCTTGAGCGCGTATTTGGTCGAGAAAATACATATAGCAGTTTGCGCATCCTTCGCTAATCTTCTTACATCCATGCCAAGGGTTCCATGTGTCATGCATTGTGTTATCCTCCTGGTATGTATTGTATGTATTGTGTTAGGTGAACACAAATAATTAGTTTGTGAATTTGAGTAAATTTTGTACATTGAAAAAATAATCTGTATTTCTGAAAGAAATTTACATCAAATGTGAAAGAAATGTGTAAAAATACTCTGAATATAGTTGATTTTAAATTTTTACATCAATATAATAAGAACATCTTAAATAAGAGATTAGAAAACGAGGGTGGAAATGATGAGTTTCAAGAAATTGGTAAAAGGTGGCCTTGCGGCACTCATGGCTCTATCACTAGCGGCTTGTGAAGCATCCGAAGGATCTTCTGGTAAATCTACATCAACAGAAACAACTTCTGATTATGTTGCGGCTGGAGATTTGAAGTCATATACGATTGGTACATTAGGACCAACAACAGGTGACTATGCAGTATATGGTCTAGCAGTAACAAATGCGGTTAAACTTGCGGTTGAAGATTACAACGCTGCGAAAGGTACAAACATTAAGGTGGATGTACAGGATTCTCAAGGTGATCAGACACAGGCGTTAAATATCTATAACAAGTTTGTTTCTGATACAAAGGTTGCAGGTATTATCGGTGGTACTGTTTCAGGTGAATCTTATGCGATTGCAGTACAGAGTAAGGATACTGGTGTTCCTATCATTACACCTAGTGGTACTGCTGCGAATATTACGGATGAAGGTGGACCAAATGTATTCCGTGCATGTTATACAGATCCACAGCAAGCAAAGCAGGTAGCTGACTTTACATATGAGACATTAGGTTTAAAGAAGGCTGCTATGATTTATAACAGTGATGATGATTACTCAACTGGTGTAGCGGAAGCTTTCAAGGCTGAATTGAAAGTAAGGGTGGAAAGGTTGTTCTTTCTGAAGCGTTCTCTACTTCTGATCAGGACTTCAGTTCTCAGTTAACAAAGATTGCGGCTGAAGATGTTGATGTATTATTTGTTCCAAACTATTATGAAAAGGATGTACAGATTGCAAAGCAGGCAAGAAATCTTGGCATTAAGGCACAGATTGTTGGTGCTGATGGTTGGGATGGAGCTACTAGTGTAGCTGGTAACGATGCTTCCGCAATTGAAGGTGTTATCTTCATCAACCAATACTCACCAGATATGGAGAGTGTTCAGGATATCATGAAGAAGTACAAGGAAAAGTTCGGTACAGATATTAACTCATTTGGTATCAATGCATATGACTCAACAATGTTGTTGTTACAGACAATCGAAAAGGCTGGTTCTCTTAAGGCTAGCGATATTGTAAAGGGCATTGCATCTACAGACTACAAGGGAATCTTGGGAAGTATCTCCTTTGATAGTAATGGTGACCCAATCAAGGAACCAGTATTCGTTCAAATTAAGAACGGTCAATATACAACTTATAAGAAGTAGTACTTTGAGATAGGGAGGCAATACTCCCTATTTCGTTATTTGTGGTAAGGAGGGACATGCATGAATCAGTTTTTTATGCAATTTATCAATGGATTAAACATCGGCTCAATTTATGCACTGATTGCGCTAGGCTATACGATGGTATATGGTATTGCAAAGTTAATTAACTTTGCGCATGGTGACGTCATCATGGTCGGTGCGTATATCAGTTTTATCAGTATGAAGTTTGGGTTACCATGGTGGCTTGCGGTCATTATCTCTATCGTCGCATGTGCTGTTTTTAGGGCGTTGTAATGGAGAAGGTTGCGTATAAACCTTTACGTAACGCAAGTCGTATTTCATTATTGATTACTGCGATTGGTATTAGTTACCTCCTACAGAATTTGTTCCAATTGATCTTTGGCGCAAATCCACAACCATATCATGCGTTTATTGCTTTACCAGCGTTAAATCTTGGTGGTATTTCAATTCAGGCAAACTATTATATTACATTTAGTGTGTCTGTACTGTTGATGATCTTATTGACGTTATTTGTAAATAAGACAACGATGGGTAAGGCGATGCGTGCTGTATCAGAGGATGAAGGTGCTGCGAAGTTAATGGGTATTAACGTCGATACCACAATCAGTTTAACGTTTGCGATTGGTTGTGCTCTTGCGGCAATCGCGGGTATTCTTTATGCAAATTGTTATCCAATGATTAATCCAACGCTAGGTTCTTTACCCTGGTATTAAGGCGTTTATTGCGGCGGTACTGGGTGGAATTGGTTCAATCCCTGGTGCGGTACTTGGTGCGTTTATCCTTGGAATGGTGGAAGCTATGACCAAGGCATATATTTCCTCTCAGTTAACAGATACGATTGTATTTGCGATTTTGATTTTGATGTTGGTATTTAAACCGGCAGGTATTCTAGGTAAAGAATGTAAAGGAGAAGGTGTAAGTGATGAAGAAAACTCAATTTAAAAAAACAGACTCCTACTCGAATTTGGCATTACTGCACTAGGATATATCTTGCTCGTTGTGTTAATGCGTATTGGTGTATTAAAGAGTTATTGGCAAGGTATCTTGATTACAATCTGTATCAATGTAATCTTGACGGTATCTTTAAATATGACAGCAGGTTTCCTTGGTGAACTTGCACTAGGTCATGCGGCTTTTATGGCAGCGGGAGCTTACGCTTCTGCGGTATTCACAAAGTCGATGCGTTTATTACCTATTATTGAATTTCCAATTGCGATTCTCATCGGTGGTATCGTTGCGATGATTTTAGGTCTTCTTGTTTGTTTGCCAACCCTACGTTTACGTGGAGACTATCTCGCAATCATTACATTAGCCTTTGGTGAAATTGTACGTAATGTATTGATCAACTTAAAAGTATTGGGTGGTGCTGGTGGTTATTCCGCAATCGCAAAGAATACTACATTTACATGGGCATTCGCTTTAGCTGCGATTACGGTGTTCTTGTCGTTATCGCTGATTCATTCTCGACATGGTCGTTCGATCATTGCGATTCGTGAGGATGAGATTGCGGCTGAATCTTCTGGTATCAATACGCAGAAGTATAAAATTATTACGTTCCTATACTCTGCATTCTTTGCGGGTGTAGGTGGTGCTTTATACGCTCATTACATGGGCTTCTTACAACCGAGCGTATTTACATTAGATAAATCGATTGAGATTTTGGTAATGGTTGTATTAGGCGGTATGGGTAATATCTTTGGTTCTATCGTTTCTGCAAGTGTTCTAACATTATTACCAGAAGTACTACGTAGTGTGAGTGATTATCGTATGCTCGTATATTCGATTGTGTTGATTCTGATGATGTTAGTGAAACATGCTCCACAAATGCAGGCGTTTTTCCATCGTTTCAAAAGGAATAAGGAGGTTCATTCATGAGTGAGAAGAAATATATTCTAGAAGTTGATGAACTCGGTATTAACTTTGGTGGTTTACGTGCTGTAAATGACTTCTCAATGAAGATTGAAGAAGGCCAGCTTTATGGTTTGATTGGCCCAAATGGTGCTGGTAAAACAACAGTATTTAATATGTTGACGGGTGTGTATACACCAACGGATGGTACAGTAAAGCTAGAGGGTAAGAAGATTAATGGGATGAAGCCATATGCGATTACTCGTTTAGGAATTGCGCGTACCTTCCAAAACATTCGTTTGTTTAAAGATATGACTGTGAAAGAGAATGTCTTAGCAGCTTTGGATACACAAGCTAACTATGGATTATTCTCTGGGATGTTTAAGTTACCAAATTCCTTAAAACAGGAAAAAGATATGGACCAAGAAGCTATGTCCTTATTAGAAGTATTCCATCTAGAAAAGGATGCGGATAAACTTGCAAAGAATTTACCGTATGGTAAACAACGTGAGTTAGAAATCATCCGTGCTTTAGGCGCACATCCAAAACTATTATTGTTGGATGAGCCTGCAGCAGGTATGAATCCACAGGAAACAAAGAATCTCATGGAAACAATTCGCCTGGTACGTGATCGTTTCAATATCGCTATCTTATTAATTGAACATGATATGAAGCTTGTCATGGGTATCTGTGAGAAGATATCTGTATTGAATTATGGTATGTTGTTAGCAGAGGGGACACCAGAGGAAATTCGTACAAACCCAGATGTTGTAAAGGCATACTTAGGAGAGTGATGATATGCTGAAAGTAGAAAATTTAGTTGTACGTTACGGAATGATTGAAGCTATCAAAGGTATCTCCTTTGAGGTCAATGATGGTGAAATTGTTACACTAATCGGTGCTAACGGTGCCGGTAAGACAACGACCATGCATACGATCTCAGGTTTATTAAAGCCTGCAGAAGGTTCTATCTTATTGGATGGGGTTGATATTACAAAGATTCCTGCCCATAAGATTGTTACGATGGGACTTGCACAAATTCCTGAACGTAGAAGAGTATTCGCTTCCCAAACGGTTGAAGAAAATCTTGATCTTGGTGCCTTTACAAGAAAAGATAAAGAAGGGATTGCACAAGACTTAGAGCGTGTTTATACATTATTCCCACGTTTAAAAGAACGTAAAAAACAATTAGCTGGCACCTTATCTGGTGGTGAGCAGCAGATGCTTGCGATGGGTAGAGCGTTAATGGCTAGACCAAAGATTCTATTATTGGATGAGCCATCCATGGGTTTATCCCCATTGCTTGTAAAAGAAATCTTTAGAATTATTGAAGAAATTAACAGACAAGGCACTACAATATTACTAGTAGAACAGAATGCAAAGATGGCATTAGCGATAGCTGATCGTGCATATGTACTAGAAACAGGTAAAATAACATTAGAGGGTAGTGGTCAAGAGTTAGCTGCTAGCGAGCAAGTTCAGAAAGTTTATCTAGGAGGATAAAACAATGTACGTTAAAGATCATATGACGGCAAATCCCATTACAATTACTGCGGATACACCGTTATCCAAAGCACTAGAAATTATGGGTAAGAACCACTTCCACCGCTTACCAGTTGTGGATGCGAATCATAAACTAATTGGTTTGATCACAGAGGGGCTAGTAAACGATACATCTGGAAAGAACGCAACTTCCTTTATCCATCTATGAATTGAATTACCTGTTATCTCGTACACAGGCAAAGGACATCATGATTCGTGATGTGCATACGGTTTCTCCGATGGTCTTCTTAGAAGAAGCTGCGCAAGTGATGCTAGAAAATACGGTCAATGTATTACCGGTCGTGGATGAAGAGAATCATGTAGTTGGTATTATCACAGAAAAGGATATTTTCTTAACATTTGTTGACTTTAATGGGCTTAAAACGTCAAGGTACAAGATTTGTCATGTTGATTGATGATAAACCTGGTGTATTTGCACAGGTAACGAAGTTATTTGCACAAGAAAATGCAAATGTAGAAAATATCGCTGTATATCATACAGACCGTGGCTCTGAGGTTGTTGTTAAGGCAACGGGTGAAGTTGCGGTAGATAAGATGACAAAGATTCTACAGGATGCTGGATTTAATATTACCAATGTTGTCCAAACAACTGCTGAAGGTAAGACTGTTGTTTGGTTGAAGTAGATGAATGGGGTTCTGCAAGTGCAGAACCTTTTATGATAGAATAAAGGACACGGAGGGCCGTATGGATATTCAGAATTTGATTTTATATGTATTTGATGTGGTAATGTTAGTTGCGTTTGCGAGAATGTTGATGGTTTCAAATACCGTAAAGATAGAGACGAAGGTTGGCAATAAGATGAAGTGGATGATTCCTGTCTTATTTCTTGCGATTGCGATCATTGGTTTTGTGCGTTATGAGGGTGTATTCCGTATTGTACAATTCATCGTTCCAATTATTTTGGGAGTGATGTACTATTTTATGAAATCTGGATTATCAGATGAGGGCATTGTAATGATGGGCTCACTGATTAAATTCCATAAGGCAGGGCAGGTAATGCTTTCACGTTCGGATAATAGTATTTATTTTGTGAGAAATAAGATTCAAACTGCACTTTTTTTTGAGGAAGACCAGTTTGATGAAGTGAGAAACTTCTTGAAGGAACATAGTGTTAAGTCGGATTATTTAAAGAAAATATAGTTGCGTGTTTTTTAAAATATGTTATTGTTTTAAATTGTATTTCATTACAGGGGGAACATGGTTAGAAAAATCAAGCGACTAAGAAAGCCTACGATTATACTATTGATCTTGGTGATTATTGCAATCATTGGGTGGTTAGTATACCGTGCTTTTGGGCCGGTGGTTCAAGAGGTATGGCAGATATTACAGTCTGGAAATCAGTCAGATCTAGCAGAATATATCCAAGGACAGGGTCATTATGGTGCCTATATTGCACTATTTATGATTAGTGTGCTCCAGGTAGTTAGTGTTATTTTACCGGGTGTCATTATCCAGTTTGCGGGTGCCTTCCTATTTGGTTGGTGGAGAGCTTTCCTACTATGCTGGCTTGGTTTTACAGCTGGTAATGTCTTGGTGTTTGCGATACTGCGTGGTGTGGGTAAATCTATCCGCATTGCGATGAATAATAAAACACCAAAAGAAAACTGGTTAATGAAGAAGATCAATGAGGGAAAACCAATCTTTGTTGTGGCGGTATCATGTATGTTACCGGGGATACCAAATGGTATCATTCCTTATGTAGCTGCACATGCTAAAATAAGTTTGAAAGATTTCGCTCTAGCGATATTGTGCTCTAGTTGGATACAGATTTTATTAAGCTGTATCTCGGGTCACTTCTTAGCAGAAGGAAACTATGTCGTATCTGCACTTGCAGTGGCGATTCAAGTAATTTCTGTTGTGGTTATCTTATTTAACAAAGATAAGATTTTAGAGAAATTATAAGGAATATAGAAATGATATCTGTATATTTTATGGGGTGATAAAATGTATCGGATATGGATTGGGGTATTTGGCTTCCATTTAGGAAGCTTTTTATTATGCATGTGTCATGGGTATCTTCAAAAAAGATTTACCGTACGTAGTCATTGTGATGCATGTCATCATGTACTGCATTGGTATGATTTAATACCTATACTTAGTTATATATGGTTAAAGGGAAGATGTCGTTATTGTGGTAAAAAGCTTTCAAAAGAATATGCCCTTGCGGAGATATTAACAGGGTTTTTATCAATGTTCCTTGTTTGGAACATTGATATTTTCAAGTGGGATGTAATCATAAGGATTCTTTTATTCGCTCTACTTTGGTGTGTATGTTATATCGACTATCTCATCATGGAGATTCCTGATGAGATACATATAGGTATCATCATTTTATTTATCATACATGCATGTATGATAAATAGTATAAATCTACATCCATGGATACGTATGATAATTATATTTGTTGGTGGATGTATCATTTCCATTTTCTGTCAGAAGTTGTTCCATAAGGAATGCATTGGTGGTGGAGATTTAAAACTTGTATCTTGTATGAGTTTATTTTCTTTCCGTTTCGAAAAGGATATGGATGATGTTATCCTTTGCGTGTATATTTGCGATTTTGTGGATGGCTATTTGTAAGAAGAAGTGTATTGCGTTTGGACCATTTCTTTCGATATCTTTTTTATTGGTTTTTTGTGGTTATTTTGATAGCCTCGGTTGGGGATTGTGATAAACTTGTTCTATTGGAGGAAGTCGATGAAAAAGTATCTATTGATTTTAGTGATGTTAATATCGATGATTGGTTATGTAGTAGGACTATATGGCTTCTTTCATAATCTGAATTTTATATTTCAGAAGATTACAATATCTCCATGGATGATTATCCAGGGTTTATTTCCGCTTTTTTGGGGAATCCTAGCAATATTAACGTTTGCAATGGCGGAATATATGTATCGAAACTTGTCGAAATGAGGTTTATTTCCGATTCAAAGTCTCGTCATGGACAAAAAATCTATTCTTTTTTGGAATTGTTGGTGTATTAATTGCGCGTCTAATAGGGATGACATACGTTGTTGTAAGTCAATCGCAAACAAATGCCAATAGAGAATTAACACAGATCTATTTAACCACAATTGCTTTAGGAATTGCGGTGGTTATCTTTACACAACAGCAGTACAAAAAAATGAAACACCAAAAGGAATTGAAACAATTTGAGAAGAAAGCAATCCTGAATGGTGAAAGACGCTATACGATGATGGTTGTCGAAAGTGATCAAGATACAATCTGTACTGGTTTTGTCTATGGTGAGATGAAAGTGAATGATGAAATATGTCTTCACTGTAGTGATAAGGGAGAAGTTAGTGCAACGATTGTAGAGATACTCTGTGATAATCAACAAGTATCTTTCGCAAAGAATCGTATGGTAACAATCAGACTGAATCATTCCTGCAAAGGTTTCTTATTGAAGTATAGTGTTATCAGCAGTATTCAAGCTAGTACAGATCCAAGCATTATAGAAAATCCGGGTTTGAGTGGAATTTTGCGTGAGTATGCAAAGTTCTTTATGAATCAAGAGTATATTGGCACACTAGTATATGAAATCTGTATGAGTGAGTTTTATCTCATTAAATACACAAATGAAAATATCGATGATGAAAGATTTATGTCGGTTCGTCTAAATGTTGATCCCGATAAAGCGGTATTGGTATTGTTTACAGATTGGAATGCGCTATTGCGTTATAGTAACATATATGAAGAGGATGAAATCCAAATGGAAGTGCGTAACATCAAGGAGTGTTTTCACTTGATACCAGCGAAATATGACTCTATTGTAATCAACCCATTTGGGCCAAAGTCATTCATTATTACCAAAGACTTTATGCGTCATATTCAAGAAGTTCCAGGGTATGACGAATTATTTAAAAAATAGGAGGATTTTATGAGTGCAAGTAAATCAATGTATCAAAAGTTAGCGAAATTAGCAGTTGTACGTGGTGTTAATGTACAGCCAAATCAACCACTAGTGATTACTGCATCCGTTCGTGACTATGAGTTTGTACGCATGGTTGCGAAAGAAGCATATGCCGTAGGTGCTAGAGAAGTCATTATGAGTTGGACGGATACGGAATTAGCAAAACTAACTTATACATATCAAAGTGAAGAGACATTAACCGATATTCCAGATTGGAAATATGACATGGTAAAGCGTGAACATGATTTGGGTGCGTGTTATTTACGCATTCATTCTGATATGCCAGGTGCTTTAAAGGATGTAGACCAGTCTAAGGTTCGTGCATATCAGATGGCGTACAGTAAGAAGATGAAAGACTTACGTAAGTACACAATGAATAACGAAGGACAATGGTGTGTAATAGGAATTCCTTCTGTGGAGTGGGCAAAGGTTGTATTTCCTCATCTTTCTGAGGAAGAAGCGTTTGAGAAGTTAGAAGACGCAATCTTTATGACAAGCCGTGTTACGGAAGATAGTGATCCACTTGAGAACTGGCGCATTCATGATGCACAACTTGTAGAACATGCACGCAAGTTAACAGAATTAAATTTCAAGCAGTTGCATTTTACAAGTGAACTAGGAACAGACTTAACAGTAGAACTTGTAGATAACCATATATGGATTGGTGGTGGGGATAAGACACCAAAGGGAGTTTATTTCGATCCAAATATTCCAACCGAAGAATGTTTTACAATGCCTAAGAAAACAGGTGTAAATGGTATCGTGTATGCATCAAAGCCTTTAAGTTACAGTGGTAAGGTGATTGATGGTTTCTGGTTCCGTTTTGAAAATGGTAAGGTTGTTGACTTTGGCGCAAAACAAGAAGAGGAAACACTCAAGAGTTTATTGGACTTTGATGAGGGTTCTAGATACTTAGGCGAGGTTGCTTTAGTTCCATATGATTCTCCCAATCTCAAATTCAAATATCCTATTCTTCAATACATTTGTTTGATGAAAACGCTGCGTGTCATTTAGCGCTAGGTATGCCATATCCTGAAAACGTAAAGGGTGGTGCGGATATGAGCGAGGAAGAACTCAAGGCTGCAGGCGCAAATGAATCATCTCAACATGAAGACTTTATGTTTGGTACAAAAGAAATGAATATTGATGGTATCCAACAAGATGGTACAGTTGTGCCAGTATTTAGAAATGGAAATTTTGTAATCTAAATAGAGAAGCCACCAATTACGGTGGTTTTCGTCTATAATAAATAAGTAACTTTATATAAGGAGAGTTTATGGTAGATATCAATGAAAAATTATTAGATTTTCTACACAAGAGTCCAACTTGTTTTCACGCAATCGATGAGATAAAGAAGGTATTAGTAAAACAAGGATATCGTGAATTATCAGAGGCGGATTCTGGAATCTTGAGATAGATGGTAGATACTTTACGGTGAGAAACCAATCCAGTATCATTGCCTTCCGTATTCCTACAACAGACTATAAGGGATATATGATTGGGGCAGCACACAGCGATTCCCCAACTTTCAAAGTGAAAGAAAATCCAGAGATTGTCGGTAACGGAGTAGTGAAGCTAAACGTTGAAAAATATGGCGGTATGTTATGTGCGCCATGGTTTGATCGCCCACTATCTGTAGCGGGTAGAGTCATCGTAAAGGAGAATGGAAAACTTGTTACAAAGCTTGTACGTGTGGATAAAGATTTATTAGTTATTCCTAATCTTGCGATTCATATGAATCGTGAAGCGAATACAAATGCGACTTATAACGCACAGGTAGATATGTTGCCAGTATTTGGTACTGAAGATGCCAAGGGTAAGTTTATGGAAGTCGTGGCTGAATCAATCGGCGTAAAGGTGGAAGATATCCTCAGTCATGACCTATATCTCTATACACGTGAAAAGGGTACTGTTTGGGGCTATCAGAATGAATTTGTATCTGCAGGTCATCTAGATGATTTACAGTGTGCATTTGGGTGCCTCTATGGCTTTTTTTAGGCGCAAACGATAGTGAAAGTGTTCCTGTTGTGGCAATCTTTGACAATGAAGAAGTTGGTTCAGGCACAAAACAAGGTGCAGATTCCACTTTCTTAGAAGATACATTGGAAAGAATTGCGTTATCCTGTGGTAAGAATCCAGAAGAGGCTAAACGCGCAATCGCATCTAGCTTTATGGTATCTGCGGATAATGCACATGCGGTACATCCAAATCATGTGGAAAAGGCAGACCCTATCAACAGACCACAGATGAATAAGGGTATTGTCATCAAGTACAATGCAAATCAGAAGTACACAACAGATGCGGTATCTGCGGCAGTATTTAAAGAAGTATGTGCAGCTGTGAATGTTCCTGTACAGACATTCACAAATCGCTCTGATATGGCAGGTGGTTCAACGTTGGGTAATATTTCAAATGCCCATGTGTCATTGAATACAGTAGATATTGGACTTGCACAACTTGCGATGCATTCATCTTATGAAACAGCAGGCGCAAAAGATACAGAGTATCTTGTAGAGGCGATGTCACATTTCTTCTCCTCACTTTAGAAGATGAAGGAGAAGGTGTATTCTCACTTCGTTAATTAGAATTACGATGAACAAGTCTTCGGTAGTGGGGCTTGTTTTTTGTTATGGATTGCATGAAAAGTTATTTATACATACAATATTTAAATAAGAGGTGGATTTGATGGATGATTTTTTATTAGAAAAATGCAATACATTCCTGGATAATCGAAAGGGCGTTACGCCGTAAATATTTCCTGTATAGCCCTGAAGGGAATTGCGGATATTGCATTTATCTACATGTCTAACGAAAGAGAAATTACTTTTGAAATGTTGGAACACTGTGAAGATGTCATCCAGAGTTCATTTCCGTTTAGCTCATTTCAATACCGTTTTTTTAACGAAGGTATATGCGGCGATGATGGATGTGTCCAATATAGAACCAGATATCGTAGTCAATCGTGTGATGAGTTTTTGAAGAACTTTTTCAAACCGTACATTTAAGGATACGATAGGGCTTGCAGTACTATGTTTTAGTGCTGCGGAAAGACCACAGGTAGAGTATCAAACCATCTACTATAGGGCACTTGCAATCTATAACCAAATGAAGGATTTACAACGCTCCTTAACAAATGATCTGGACGTGGTGTATGCAGGAATTCTGGCGATGTCTTCAAATGTTAAGGAAGATGTTGTGGATGAGCTAGTTATTATGGATGATCTGCTTGTAAATGAATATAGACTACCTAGGGATTTTTCTAGAAGACTTTCCTATGCTCTCGCCTTCTGTGACGGTACTGCAACGCAGAAGGTTCAGAATGCGATGGAATTCATTGAATCTTGTACAAGTAAATGGAATCGTCGCATAGGGTATATTTACTATGTCCTTCATGCGGTAGTCGCAAATCTTTCTATTCCGCTTGATACAATTCAAAAAGATTATGATGACGTGATGGAGTATTTAAAAAAGAGTAGACAGTATGGTTGGTTTTCTAAAACCAGAAAGATCCTTACATGCATGTATGATTTTATTAAGTTACTACGTTGGAAATAATACATCTATTTATACACTGACAAATGCAATTCTGTATACGATTGCATTAATGAAAGCACTTGCCCAACGTAGTTCACGATAAACAAGCTCCTATAGAGGGCTTTGTTTTTATGACTTTGATTGAGGGAAAGTCATATTCTGCTTATAATATTAGTTAGAAAGGGGTAAATGAAATGAATGAACTATTATTAGAAAAAAATGTACAAAATTTGTAGATGATAAAAATGAACTAAGTCGTAATATCTTCTCGTTAGAGCAGGAAAATGTGGCAATAGCCTATATTTATTCTCACTTTGAAAAAGATATCAACTATGAGGCTATCAAAATTTGCGAACGAGTTATTAGTAAGTCATTCTCATTTACATCGCCTTATCGTGTTTACATGCCAAAAAAATATATGCTGCGATGATTGCGGCGACTGATATCGAGCCAGATGAATTTATTTCTCATGCCAAGGCATTTGAGGAACAATTTAACCGCAGTTTTTCAGATAATAGTGGTCTTGGTTTATTATCATTTACTGCGGCGAGTTTACCGGGGCTTGATTATAAGAGCATCTATTATAAGGCTCTTTCCATTTATAATCAGATGAAAGATTTACATCGCTTTTTGACGAATGATACAGATGTGGTTTATGCAGGACTTCTAGCACTTTCACCAAATCTAAAGGATGATGTGGTTGATGAGCTAGTTATCATGGATGATTTGTTAATTCATGAATATCGACTTGATAATGACTACGCAAGATTATTATCTTATATCCTAGCTTTGTGTGAAGGGACAGCGACCACAAAAGTAAGACGAACAATGGAATTTATTCAATCGTCTAGTAGCAGTTTTGATCGTGCAGTAAACTATTACTATTTTGTATTGCATGCGATTTTAGCGAATCTAGGCGTTTCACTTGATCGTATTCAGGAAGACTATAAAGAAGTTATGACGTTTTTAAAATACCAAAAGGGATATGGTATCTTCTCTGAAAATGCCAAAGAGCTACATGCATGTATTCTGTTGTTAGAGTACTACGCACCAAATTCAATTACGAATTACACTTGGATTATTGCAATTCTATTTAGAATTGCACAGAATCAAACGTTACACGGCTAAGAAAGAAGTGGTCAATATGAAAATTGCACATTTATCAGATCTTCATTTAGGAAAAAGACTCAAGGAATATTCGTTAATCGAAGATCAAAAGTACATTTTGCGACAAATCATTGACATTCTAAAACAAGAAAAAGTGACTACAGTATTACTGGCTGGTGATATCTATGATACTGGTAACCCTAGTTCAGAAGCAGTCGCTCTTTTAAGTATGTTTTTGTTGGAGTTAAAGAACTTAGATATCCATGTGATGATGATTGCTGGAAACCACGATAATGGTACAAGACTTTCGTATGGGGCTGAGATATTTGCGGACTCTGATATTCATATTACTGGAAAATATACAGGTAAGCTTGCATGCACTACCATCGAAGATGAATATGGACCAATTCATTTCTTCAGTCTTCCATATATACGTCCAATCTACGTAAATCAATATTTGGATGAGACTGAGGCTGTAGAAGGATATACGGCAGCAGTAAAACATGCATTACAAACAGTTGAGTTAAATCAACAGGAACGTAATGTAATCTTATCGCACCAATTTATTACAGGTACTGTAACCGATGAACAAGGTTCAGAGGTAAGTGTTGGTGGTACAGATAATGTGGATGGAAATGTGTTTTGTGATTTTGATTATGTTGCGTTAGGGCATATCCATCGTCCACAGACAATCTTGCGAGATACAATGCGATATTGTGGTACACCTCTGAAATATTCGATTGGTGAAGCAAATACAACAAAGTCAGTTACCATCATCGATATGAAAGAGAAGGGAAATACAACCGTTTACACGGTTGATTTAAAACCTCTACATGATGTGGTTGTCATCAAAGATACCTTTGCGAATATTCTGCAAAGAAAGAATGTAAAGAATGATGACTACGTATACTTCCAACTGCAAGATGAACGCATGGTATTTGATGCGATGAATACACTGCGTTTACGTTATCCAAATATCCTGGGAATTTCATATCCAAATTCCGCTTATGAACAAAGCGAACAAGGTATAAGCTATACAAAACAAAAGAACCAAACACCACAAGAAATCTTTGGTGATTTCTTTGCGCAATATACAGGTCATGGGCTTGATGATACACAAGAGAAGATATTAGACGAACTTGTGACGAAAATTTGGAAAGAGGGGGATGAAGAATGAGACCAATTAAATTAGTACTCTCCGCCTTTGGACCATACGCCTCCAAGATTGAGCTTGATCTTTCAAAGTTAGGTGAAAATGGGGTTTATCTGATTACTGGGGATACTGGTGCAGGTAAGACAACCATTTTTGATGCGATTACATTCGCTTTATTTGGAAAGCCAAGTGGGGATATTCGCGATGTAAAGACCTTACGCAGTGAATACGCAAAAGAAGAGATTGAAACCTACGTCGAATTAGATTTTGTCTATCATGACGAGGAATATCATATCTATCGACGTCCTGAATATACTTATACGCATGTCCAAAAAAATGGTGAAGTAAAACAGCGTAGTAAGGCGACAGATGCATATCTCATTCTGCCAAATGGAGACCGTATTGTAAAACCAACAGAAGTTACCAAACAAGTTGAACAATTACTCGGCATGAAGAGAGATCAATTCCGCCAGATTGCGATGATAGCGCAAGGAAGTTTCCTTGAAATTTTAAATGCGGACACAAAAGAACGTGGGAAAGTTATTTGAAAAAGTATTTATGACAAGTAAGTACTCTGTTTTGATGGACCGTTTAAATCAGATGGCAAAGGAAAGTTACCTCGCACTAAATGACGCAAAATTACGCTTTACAACAGATTATCAGTGATGTGCGTGTGCCAGAGACTTTACAAGAACAATATACGCAAACTTTCTAGAAACATTTGCGATGGATGATATTCAGCCAGTATATGATTTATTGGATGAAAATTATCGCTAGTTCTAAAGAGAGTATAGAAAAACTACAGAAACAAAAAAAGCACAAGTTCAAAAACCAACTTCAGAAATCACGCAAAGAAGAAACAGAGAAAACAAAACTAGTTACAAGATCTTCTATCACTTGAAAAACTATTGAAAAGAAAAAGCCGGTAAAAGAAGAGAAGGCAAATCTTTACGCAGAAAGAGTAAAGAATGATGGAGAAAAAGTATCATATTCAAATCGATGCGTTAAAGAAAGGAACAAGTACAAATTGAACATGAGTTACCTGAATATGAGAGCTTTAACAAAGCTCAGTACAAAAACTTGCGGATATTAGAAAAACAAAGTTTCTATTATTTTCGAAAAGATTTAGAAACCAAAAACAAACTTTAAGAAAGCAGTTGGATGAAGATATCGCTTTAAAAGCAGAAGGAAGCTACAGTTGTTAACAGATAGTGAATTATCTTTGAATAAAGTTGTTTTAAAAGAAGAAGAGATAGAAAAGAAAATTTCAGCTTTTTCATCATGCAAGCATGATTCAAAGTGATTATCAAAATGCAGTAATACTTTGAAGGAGAAAAACACAGTTACTCAAGAAAGTGCAGATAGGAAAAGTAATACTTCAAAAGCAATATGATGATGCACAAATATCCTATTTCGCAAATCAGGCAGGATTGCTAGCATTAAGACTGACGAAGGGTGAACCATGCCCTGTATGTGGATCTTTAGAACATCCTCGCCCTGCTAGCCATAGTAATAAGCTTTGTTACGGAAGAAGAAATTAACCAATATAAAAAAAGAAAAGTGGATCAAGCAGAAAAAGAATATCAGATAACTAGTAAAGCATGTGCTGATGCTAGTTTAAAGATGAATGCTTTTACAGAATGAGCTGGAACTAGTATTAAAGTCTGTTACAGAAGAAACAGTTTCATTTGAGGATGTACAACTGTTTATCGATGAACATACAGTACAGCTAAAGAAAGAGGAAAAAGAAATTTCAACTCGAATCAAGCAACTTCAACAGCAGTCAAAACACTATCAAGAATTGCAGAAGATGATTCCACAACTACAGCAAAAATTAACTGCTATATCTGAAGAAGTGAGTCAAAATCAAATTGCACAAACAAAGCTATCGGTGGAATATGAGCAGTTACAAAAACAAGTACAGGAAATTACTGCAAAGTTAAAGTATACTTCTGAAACAGAAGCAAAGAATCGCATATCAATGATTACAAAGCAAATCTTAGAATACCAACAACAAATCAATCGACTTGAGAATGAAAGTAAACTGGCAATGGATGAGTTAGTTTATGTAAGTGCACAGATTGATATGTTAAAGGGGAAGGTATCATCATCCATTGATGAGATTCCAAATCAACAGAAACAACTTAAGATTCTTCAAACTGAAATTGAAAACCTGCAAGTACAACAAGAAGAGATACTGAAGTGTATTCATAATACAGAAATGTATGAGAGTGATGCTCAAGATACAAAGAAGAAAATTGTGTCTGAAAGTGATGCATATCAAATAAAACTTTCTCGCTATCAGTAGTTTGAAAGAACTAGCTGATGTTGCGATGGGGCAATGGTCGCTCTAGTAAAGAGAAGATTACATTACAAGAATATGTTCAGATTGCCTACCTCGATCGTATGATTCATAAGGCAAATGAGCGTTATTTATCGATGTCTAATCAACAATATCAACTTGTACGTAGTGCAGGTACGAAAGATAAGAGAAGTCATGAAGCATTAGATTTAGACGTAATCGACTTCAGCAATGGCTCAATCCGTCCAGTAAGTTCTTTATCTGGTGGAGAGTCCTTTATCGCATCACTTGCCTTAGCGTTAGGAATGTCGGATGAAATACAATCCCAAGCAGGTGGTATTCAAATTGATACAATGTTTATTGATGAAGGCTTTGGCACATTAGACCAAGATTCACTCAATAACGCAATACAGACTCTAATAAACTTGTCTGGAGAAAATCGACTAGTAGGTATTATTTCGCACGTCAAAGAGCTAAAGGAGCGTATTCACAAAGGAATTATCGTAACTAAAGATTTACATGGAAGTCATGGGTCTAGTTGCGAAAGTAATCAAATGAGGAGTAAGTATGTTAGAAATAAGAGAATTAAACTGGCAAGATGCGGATGCTATATACCAAGTTTTAAAAGAATTACCGGCAGATGAAAATGGATTTATGAATCCATACCATGGAATTGATAAAGAAACATTCATGCATGAAACAATGCCGAAGCTAATTAATATCGCAAACGGCATCAATTTAAAACCTGGCTATGTGCCACAAACATATTATTTCCTGTGGGAAGATAATCACATTGTTGGTGTATATAAGTTAAGACATTATCTCAATGAAAATTTGAGAAATGGATCAGGTCATATCGGCTATGGTATTTTACCAACGTATCGAAATCAAGGTTATGCAAAAAAGGGATTAGCACTATTATTGGATATCGCAAAAGATGTGATTCGTGAGGATGAAATTTATATGGCTTCTCACAAAGATAATCCTGCATCTCTACATGTTCAACTGGCAAATGGGGCATATATCCACCATGCTGATGAAGAAGAGGTATACACAAGGCTACCAATCAACCAATCCATGCATGTATATGGGATTTGGATGGGACATTGCTAGATTCCTATGATGTAATTCTAGATAGTTTACAGGAAACAATGAAACATTACGGTCATACATATGACCGTGAATATCTTCGTAAATATGTCATACTTCATTCTGTACATCAATTTATTCGTGGATTTGCAGAGAAAGAAGGATTACAGTTTGATACGGTATATCAGTATTACACAACTTTACAGGATGCAGGTAATGATAAAGTAAAGTTAATCAAAAACGCTAAACAAACGCTGCAGTTATTAAAACGTAAGGGTGTTAGAAATTATGTATACACACATAAAGACCACACCGCAAAACAAGTTTTGGAAGATTTAGGGATTGCGGAGTATATAAGTTATATCATTACCGGTGATGATGGTTTTGCGAAAAAACCAGATCCAGAAGGGATTCATTATCTGCTAGATAAATTTAAGTTGAATCCAGCATATTGCACATACGTTGGTGATCGTCGTTTAGATGAAGAGGCGGGTAAGAAAGCTGGAATTAAATGTATCCTATTCTTGGATGGAGATAGTCCAGTTACACCGCTCTATGAAGATACACTTATCGTAGATGATTTATTAAAGATCGTGGATTTATATGAATAAAGAAATCATAGATAATGCCTTATCGTATTACGGTATCAATGATGAATGGTATCGTAAGCAATGTTATGTATGCATGAAAACTATTGAAACTGACAATAGTTTAATGCAAAAGTTTGAAGAACTTTTAGATGTTTTATATGTTGATAAAACACAGAAGATCAATTGTTTGTGGTCAATTGAAAGCACTGAAGAATTATTTCATCAGCCAGTTCATCCTTTTGTGACGAGTGTTGCGTTACTATGTGGGTGTCAACTACACCAAAGGAATATGGAAAAGCATCATTTTGATGAGGTACAACAATCTATCCACAAGATAAGGATGAAGGAAGTACTTAGGAAGGATATTGTTCAAAGAGGATTAGAATCAATACGTATATCACAGATGATTTGGGGTACTTACTTTATCAATGTGCGTCTTGTGGAAGTTGGACGATTGCAGTACGAATATGTAGATGTACATACCATTCGAATTCATATTCCGGCTGATGAGAAGCTTGAAGTTTCGAAAGTGATACATTCAATTGCATGTTCTAAAGATATACTCAAACGGTACTTCGAGATTGAAGAGCCGCAATATGTTTGTGATTCTTGGCTTTTAAGTCCTGAGATTCATCAACTTGTTTCAAAAGATACGAATATTTATCAGTTCTATGAATTATTTGATGTTTCTAAAGGGTATGACTGTATCAGGGATATCTTTGATTTCGTGTATCGAACAAAGGAATGCGATTATCGTGAATTGGCAGAAGAAACATCTCTACAACGTGCTATAAAAGAGTATTTATTAGATGGAAATTGTATTTCATTTAGGTTGTGGAATTCTAAAGTAGCGACAAAACAATTATTTTGTTTCATATATATAATATATTGACCTTTGGTCAAATCAGATAATATAATCAAATCATAAAGAGGCATTCGCATAGAAATTTTTGGTACAGGTGTTCCTGTTTTAACAATTGTATTTCCTTGGAAATGAAAAGGGTAATTATGATATTAGAAGTAAAGGGAATTAAGAAGACCTTTGACAAGACGGAAATTCTCCATGGAATCAGTTTTACTGTACAAAGTGGTAAGGCAATGGGATTCCTTGGACGAAATGGTGCTGGTAAGACAACAACATTCCGCTGTTTGATGAATGTGTTTCAAAACAAACAGAAGGCGAATTCTTGTTAGATGGCAAACCATTTGATGTGAATCAAAAACCATATTGGTTATCTGCCAGAAGAACGTGGTATGTACGCAAAAGTATCTCTAAAAGATCAATTGGCATACTTTTGCGAAAAGTTAAAAAGGGCAGATAATAAAAAAAGGCTGCTGAAGAAGCAGAGTACTGGATTGATTACTTTGGATTAAAAAGAATATACAAATAAAAAGTTAGAAACATTATCCAAAGGTAATCAACAAAAGATTCAGATTGCGCAAGCATTTATTAATGATCCAGCAATTATTATTCTTGATGAACCGTTCTCGGGCTTGGATCCAGTCAATGCGCAAATCTTTAAGGATGCGATCAAAGAAGCGGTTGCGAAGGGTAAACTTGTTATCTTCTCCTCACACCAGATGGCATATGTTGAAGAGATGTGTGATGAGATTACTTTAATTGACCATGGTAATATCATTATCACTGGTGACTTGGAAGAAATTAAGAAAAAAGAGGGACAAGATAAGTTGGTACTTCGTGTAAATCCTGAGGATTCTGCGGTTGTAGAGGATATTTTACAAAATAAATTTGGCTTAGAGTTTCAGCTTGTGGATGGAGAATATCTGATTACAAAGAATACCGACTATACTTCGAATGAAATTTTACAGGAGTTATTAAACCATGTACATGAAGTTGTGTCCTTTGGACAATATCGTCCTAGTCTACAAGATATCTTTGTAAATAAGGTAGGAGGTGAGACAAATGCGTAACTTTAGAACTGTATTTGAATTTGAATTCTTCCAACAAATAAAGAAGAAGGCAGTTATCGTCTCAACGATAATACTCGCAATTGTCGCTTTCAGTGGTGGTGCTGCGCCAGCAATCATCAACTATTTTAACAAGCCAACTGAGTTTGATAGTTCTGAGGGTGCTTCCTATCTCAATGACAGCATCCCTGGTGGATACTTTGTATCGAATGAAGATATCGCAAAGACATTAAACATTGATGAATCCAGTCTTTATCCTTCGGAAGAAGCTTTAAAAGAAGCAGTAAAGAGTGGGAAAGAATCAAAGGGATATGCAATCTATGATTACGATCACTATAAGACATATTTCCACGATAAGGGGTTCTTAGGTGGAATGGGTGATCCTTTAAATGAAGTTTTAAAAGATCACATCATCACACAAAAGTTTAATGAGAAGGGTATTAGTACTGCTGAGTATCAGGCATTAAATGATGTGAAAATCAATGCGGAAGAAGAGGTGTTGGGACGTGATACATCAACACAGTATCTACTTGCGTTTGTATACATCATTACATTATATTCTGTAATCTTAATGTTTGGTTCTATTGTCGCTACAGCTGTCGCAAGAGAAAAAGACAGTAGAACAATGGAACTGCTCATTACAACAACTGATCCAAAGAACCTTATTATTGGTAAAGTTATAGCAGTAACATGCGCATCGGTAATTCAATGTGGTATCATCTTTACTTCTGGGCTTGTTTCCTATTTTATCTTCAAGGGAATGTATCCAAAGATGGCCCTCTTGATTGCGAAGTCGATGTTTGATCTATCGATGTTAGGTATGTATATCTTCTATTTCGTTCTCGGTCTATTATTGTATATGTTTATCTTTGCGGCTTTAGGTTCTGTCGTATCCAGAATGGAAGATGTAAACAATGCGATAAGTCCAGTCATGTTCCTGTTTATTTCTAGTTATATGATTGCGATGTCTGCTTTACAGGGTGGAGAGTCGATTGTGGTAAAGATTGCCTCATGGATTCCATTCTTCTCTGTCATGGTAATGCCAATCAGAAATGCAATCACAACAGTTGCGGCATATGAAGTCATTGGATCAACGTTACTGACAATTGTATTTATTTACTTATTTGCAAGATTATCTATCCGTATTTATCGTTGGGGAACATTGAACTATGGTAATAAGCCAAACTTCTTTAAGGTTTGTAAGGAAGTATTGTTCTCGAAACAATAATCTCAATATGCATGCATAGAATATATGTGTGTAAAAACGATAAAAGGCTCGTGTGTTACGAGCCTTTTTGATGGTTAAGCATCTGATCTTGAGAAGCTATTCTTCATACCCATGCTTGCGGTAAAGAGAACTTTATCTAAGAGGTCATCTGTATGTTGTTTTGCCATATCTGCGATTTCTTGGTTCGCTGTTTGGCAGAATGTGACAGGGTCTACATCTTTTGTGAATAAAGAGTCGTACTTGTTGATGAGTTGATGACCTTTTGTTTGTACTGCGTTTTGGTAACGGTCGATTGTGGAAGTTGTATTACTGAAATGTGCATCCGCAAGAGCGCCGATAATACGGTTAGACCAATAGAAGTTATCTGTTGATACAGTTTTATCTGTATTCGCTGTATAGATAGGTGTTTCATCGATGTTTACATAGAATGGCACAAACGCATTAAATGTATTTGAACCGAAGGCAATCCATTCAATAGAGCGAATTTCTTCCGGTGCGTATGGACGAATCTGTACGCAGGATAGGAAGTTGTTACGGTTGATACCGATTGGTCTAAAGCAACCACGGAGTGAGGAATCACCATGCTTTCCATATGGATCATATGGTGTGCCTTGATAGTGATGAGACAAGACATACTTTACATCTTCTACAGTAATCTTTTGTTCTGGCACGAAGCTCCAAGGAATATTATCGGAATCAGGGCGATAGTCCGCTTTAGGTCCATCCCAACGATAGGTTGTTGGATTAAAGTATCTACCGATAATCCAAGCACGTGGTGTGTTGTATACATGGTCTGCATCCGAGTGTGAACCAAAAGCATATCTTGGATTAAAATGCTTATCTTGATTTAGATTGAGATGATTCTTTTCGATAAATTCTACAAGGTCACTTGAACATAGGTGTTCTTTTTGTTTGCCGAAGGCATCCTTTAAATCGAAACTATCGATACCTAGCTGGTTAGGCATTACAACATATTCATCATCTTTGACACGCTTTGCAATCCAGTGGTGTCCACCGATTGTTTCTAACCACCAGATTTCATCGATGTCTTGGAAGGCAATACCATTCATTTCGTAGGTACCGTACTTCTCTAAGATTTCACCAAGACGAAGAACACCTTCACGAGCACTCTTGATATAAGGGAGTACAAGTGTAACAATGTCTTCTTCCCCAATACCACCAACGACTTCTGGGATATAATCTACATCGCCTTCTTTGCCTTTGGCAGGAATGTATTTTACAAGAGGGTCTGCACCGAGAACTCTTTCGTTTGAAGTGATAGTCTCAGTCGCTGTCATAGATACGTTTAATGCATTGACGCCTGCAGCACCCCAGATGCCTTTATCATTTAATGCGTCTGGCATACAGGTATAACGCATTGGGTTATTTGGGAGTGGAATCTCTACGTGTGATAAAACAGAGCGATATACTGCCGGTTGATCACTAGGATGAACGACGATAAACTTCTTGGCAGTAAATTCGCCAGCGCCGGAATCTTCGTTACGTGCTACTAAAGTAGAACCGTCATAACTAGCTTTCTTACCGACGAGTAATGTTGTACATGGCATATTGTTAATCTCCAATCTATTGTTGTGTTAATCATAACACTTCAATGTGGTATTCATAAAAAATTTTACTTCTAATTTATGGATGGATACTATATGATAACCATACGAAAAGTAAGGGTATATAGATGTCAATAGCAGTTTTAGCGTATTTAGCAGTGATCAATGTCATTGCGTTTGGTTTATATGGTTTAGATAAATATCGTGCGATGAACAATATGTGGAGAATTCCAGAGAAGACATTACTGGGGGTTGCCGCAATTGGGGGAGCCTATGGAGCATATTTAGGCATGCGTATCTTCCGTCATAAAACAAAGCATTTAAAGTTTCAGATTGGGGTTCCAATAATGATGTTGGTATGGATTTATTTTGTGACAAAAGGATTTCCTGAAATACGTTAAGGAGGCTAATAATGAAGGCAATTTTATTAGATATTGATGGTACATTAACAAATGATCAGAAGGAAATAACTCCTGAAACAAAAAGAGTATTAATGAAAGCACAAGAGCAGGGTATCCGCTTAGTCATTGCGAGTGGTCGTCCTGCAAAAGGGAATTGAAACAGTATGGCAAGATGTTAGAAATGGATAAGCATCACGGATTATTTCTCTGTTTTAATGGCGCAAAGGTAATTGATTGTCAAACAGGGGAAGTGCTAGTGAATACAACAATGGAGCAGGAGCTCGTAACGAAGACACTGCAACATTTGAAACAATTTGATGTACATCCAATTATTGTAGAAAATGAGTATATGGTAGTTGAGGATGTATATGACTGCATAGTTACGGATAAAGGACGTACATTTAATGGATTTCAGTATGAAGCACGTATGAATCACTATTTGCTCAAAGAGGTTAGTGATCTTGCGAGTTATGTAGACTTTCCACTCAATAAAATTTTGGTGGTTGGAGAGCCTGAATATTTACGTGAAAATTATAAGGCTATCTCTGCACCGTTTGAAGGAAAGCTTTCTATGATGTTTAGTGCAAACTTCTTCTATGAGATGACATCTCAAGGAATTGATAAAGGTGCAGCACTACAGAGTGCATTATCAAAGCTTGGGATTGAAGCTAAAGACTGTATTGCGTTTGGGGATGCAGGTAATGATATTACAATGTTGCGGTTTGCAGGCGTTGGTGTTGCGATGGCAAATGCACAAGAGGAAGTAAAAGCAATCGCTGATGAAATTACAGATGATAATAATCACGATGGTATCGCAAAAGCACTGTTAAAATATATCCCATCTTTACAATAAAAAGAAGCTAGTATGCATGCATACTAGCTTTCATGTTTTTATAAATCTTTGCACTCGTGAATTCTACGCTTTACACCATTCAAAACAACATATCCTTTTTCTGGTGCCTCACGATGAACAATGTTTTTACCATTGATATCATCTGTATGATTTGGCTCCATGATACTTGGAACATGGCGTGGTACTGTACGTACTGGTATATCTAGTGGTGACTTTGGTGGAATATAGTCATTGTTGAAAGTTTTTCTCTGTTGGTTATTTGCCTGTTGTAACTTATTGGAAAAGCCCAATTAAGAGAGCAGATGTGACAACCGTCAGAAGAATTAAAGGGAAGAAAACTATCTGACATAATAGTTACTCTTTAATACTTTCTGTAATTCCTTTTGCAAGACCAGCAAGACTTTGAATCTCTGAAGGGATGATAATCTTAGTTGCTTTACCATCTGCAGCAGCAGCGAAAGCTTCTAAGCTCTTTAAGCGAATGACTGTCTCATCAGCGCCTGCTTCTTTGATAGCACGGATACCATCGGCAGTAGCTTCTTGGATAGCACGGATTGCTTCAGCACGACCTTCAGCTTCTTTAATTTCCTTTTCACGAGCAGCTTCAGCAGCCAAGATTGTAGCTTGTTTTTCAGCTTCGGCATTTAACACAGCAGATTCTTTCTTACCTTCTGCCTCAAGAATCATTGCTTGTTTTTGACCTTCAGCAGTTAAGATAGCAGCACGCTTTTCACGTTCAGCCTTCATCTGCTTCTCCATGGATTCACGAATCGCTGTTGGTGGTTGGATGTTCTTTAACTCAACACGAGTAACTTTGATTCCCCATGGGTCTGTTGCTAGGTCAATTGTTTGTAACATCTGAGAGTTGATTGCTTCACGGGATGTTAATGTTTGGTCTAACTCCATGTCACCAATGATATTACGCAATGTAGTAGCAGTTAGATTTTCCATCGCCATGATTGGAGTTTTCTACACCGTAAGCATAATCATGTGGGTTCATAACCTTGAAAGTACACAACGGAGTCAATCTGCATTGTTACGTTATCCTTTGTGATAACAGGCTGTGGTGCGAAGTCAGCTACCTGTTCCTTTAGAAGAACTCTACGACGAACATGATCTACAAATGGGAATTTGAAGTGAATACCTGCATCCCAAGTTGTACGATATCTACCGAAACGTTCGATAACATATGCGTTTTCCTGTGGAACGATGTTTGCACATGATACTGCAAGTGCGATAGCTAAAGATAAAGAAAATAGCTGGAATAATAATGATTTCCATTTTAATATCCCCTCCTTATGGGTGACGGATAATAGTCTTATCCATGACATAATCGTACTCAAAATTTGACCACAAGTCAATATATTATTCAGACATTTATTCACTTTTATCTAAATTGAAAGAAAGCCTGAATTGGTTTCTTTGCGAGAGTTTTAAAATAAAGTGAATCAGTGATAAAGATAGTAGGGATGAAGGGAGTCACATCATGAACGAAAATATCATTCAGGCGATTGCGACGGAGTTAAAAGTTCAACTCAGTCAGGTCGAAAATACACTATCTTTATTAGCGGAAGGAAATACAGTTCCATTTATTGCCCGCTACCGTAAGGAAGCCACAAAGGGTTTAGATGAAGAACAGATTTTCTATATCCAGAAACAATATGAATATCAACAGAAATTAGCGGAAAGAAAAGAGAATGTCCTGAAGCTAATTGAAGAACAGGGTAAGTTAACAGAGGAAATTAAACAGTCTGTTATCGAATGTACAAAACTATCTCAGGTAGAAGATATCTACCGTCCATATGCACAAAAGAAGAAGACGCGTGCCACAACAGCAATCAAGAATGGTTTACAACCTCTTGCGGATTGGATGCTTGCACTACCTACCGAAGGTTCCTTAGAAGCTGAGGCAGAGAAGTACTTATCAGAGACAGTGACTTCCGTTGCGGATGCGATTCAGGGTGCGAAGGATATTATCGCTGAAGTTGTCAGTGATAATGCAAAACAGCGTTGGGCATTTAAAGATACAATCATGCAGGCAGGTGTTCTTCAGACAAAGTTAAAGAAGGATGCAGTTGATGAAAATAAAGTCTATGAAATGTACTACGATCGTAGTGAAAAGATTTCTCAACTCGCAGATCACCGTATTATGGCAATTGATCGTGCTGAGAAAGAAAAGGTTATTACAGTTTCCTTTGTCTTCGATGATGAACAGTTAAAGAAGAATGCATTAAAGACACTTCTCAAGGGTCAAACAACAATTGTTGAAGAGACTTTAAATGAAGCGGTTGTAGATGGTTGTGATCGTCTATTATTCCCATCTATCGAACGTGAAATTCGCTCTGAGTTAAGTGAAAGAGCACAGAATAAGTCCATTGAAATCTTCTCTATGAACTTAGAGAAGTTACTCTTACAGGCTCCATTAAAGGGAAGAATTGTATTAGGATTTGACCCTGGTTTCTTCAATGGTTGTAAGTTAGCTGTCATTGATGAAACTGGTAAGATGTTAACTGTTAGTAAGATTTTCCCATTCTCAAAGAAGGGCGAAGATATTGAAACTTCTAAGAAGAAGTTACTAGCACTCATCCAAAAGTATCATGTACAGATTATCGCAATCGGTAATGGTACTGCATCTCGTGAAAGTGAGAAGTTAGTCGCTGAACTGATCCATGAACAGAAGTTAGATGTTTCCTACGCAATCGTATCAGAGGCAGGTGCTTCTGTATGGTCAGCACAAGAAGCAGCACGTAAGGAATTTCCAGATATTGAAGTTGAAGAGCGTTCTGCAGTATCGATTGGAAGACGCTTACTTGATCCACTTGCAGAGTTAATTAAGATTGATCCACAATCTATCGGTGTAGGTCAATACCAACATGACCTTCCACAGAAGGCATTAGCAGAAAGACTTGATGAGGTTGTATTGAAGTCAGTAAACCGTACTGGTGCAGATTTAAATACAGCTTCCCTAGAGTTACTCACACATATCTCTGGTTTAAATAGTGGTACAGCACAAGAAATCGTAAACTATCGTAAATGAAAATGGACGCTTTACGAACCGTAAACAATTGCTCAAGGTTAAGAAGTTAGGTCCAAAGGCATTTACACAGTGTGCAGGTTTCTTGCGTATCACAGATGGTGATGAACCGCTTGATCAAACATCCATCCACCCAGAAAGTTACGAAGCTGCACGTAAACTCATGCAAGCATGTGGTATTACAAAACTTGGTGAAGCAGATATCTCTTTCCCTAAGGAAAAGACAGCAGAACTTGGTATTGATGAATATACACTTAAGGACATCGAAGAAGCGATTCGTCAACCATTACGTGACTATCGTGAACAGTTTGATGGTGCACTTCTCAAAAGTGATGTACTGAATATCTCAGATCTACATGTAGGGGATCAGTTATCTGGCACAGTTCGAAACGTAGTAGATTTTGGTGCCTTTGTGGATATTGGCCTACATGAAGATGGCTTAGTTCACTTATCTCATATGTCGATGAAGAGAATTTCTCATCCATCTGAGTGTGTGGCAGTCAACGATATTGTTAAGGTTTGGGTATATCAAATCGATGAAGCTAGAAATCGTGTACAGTTATCCTTACTGCCGCTTGATCAATTAGAACAACGTGATGCGGCATATCGTCATCGTAAAGCAGCTGTTGGAAAGCATAACAATCAAAGACCAAAAACAAAAATAAGCCAATAAAGAAAGAAGTATCCATGGACGATGCGTTAGCACGTCTTAAGGAAAAGATTTGGTAAATAAGCAATAAAAGATGGGTGAACATCCATCTTTTATTAAATTTCTAAAAGTTTATAAACAAGTTAGTTGACACTAACTATAAAAACGCAGTATTCTTTAACTGTAGTTAGTATAAACTAACTTATGGAGGAATTATGATTAAGAAAATATTGTTAGTCATAGCGATTGCTATGATGACTGCGTGTGCAGGAAATAAATCAAGTATGACAACAGGTTCTACAAAGAAATCAGATAAATTAAATGTTGTAGTGACAACCTCATTTTTAGAAGACATGGTGAATGTTCTTGTAGGAGATAAGGTTGATACACAACTGATTATCCCGGCAGGAGAAGATCCGCATACCTATGAGGCTAAGCCTGAAGATAATACAAAACTACAAAATGCAGATTTAGTTTTATATCATGGATTGCATTTTGAAGGAAAGATGGTTGAACTACTTGAATCGATTGGTGCGGTATCTGTATCGCAGAACTTTGATGAATCAAAAGTAGGTCGAATGGAAGAAAATGGAGAAACGATTATCGATCCACACTTTTGGTTTGATATTGACTTATATAAACAAGCAACACAAGAAGCTGCTAAAGCACTCGAGGATAAATTGCCAGATTTAAAAAGATGAAATTGAAGAAAACTTGCAGGCATACCTTAAGAAGTTGGATGAACTAGATGCGTATAATCGTGAACAACTCAATCAGATTCCATCTGATCATAGAATTCTAATTACACCACATGACGCGTTTAATTATTTCTCCCGTCGCTATGACATTACCGTAAAGGCACCACAGGGTGTTAGTACCGATGCGGAATTATCCAATAGTGATATGGCAGAAACTGCGGCGTATATCGTTGAGCATCAGGTAAAGGCTATCTTTGCGGAAACAACAACTGACCCTGCACGCATGGAGAAGTTGAAGGAATCGTGTAAGGCAAAGGGATTTGATGTGACAGTAGTAGGTGGAGAGGGAAAAGAATTATTCAGTGACTCTTTAGCACCTAAGGGACAAGTTGGAGATACGTATATAGATATGTATCGTTTCAATGTTGACCTCATCGTATCAAATCTCAAGTAAAGGGGGTCATCTATATGAGTTATATACATGTTGAAGATTTAACAGTCTCATATGGAGAAAGTCCAGTCCTTTGGGATGTGGATGTTGATATCGAAAGAAATGCAATCACAGCGATTGTAGGTCCAAATGGTGCAGGGAAATCAACATTATTGAAATGTATTCTCGGATTTATCAAGTCCATTTCAGGCGTGATAACAATCGATGGTAAAAGTCTTGCGGAAGTACGGAAACAAATTGCTTATATCCCACAGGTATCTGCAGTGAATTGGAATTTCCCGATTCGTGTAAAAGATGTAGTATTGATGGGACGTTATGCGAGTCTGGGATGGTTAAAATGGCCGCGTAAAAAAGATAAGGAACTAGCTCGTCATGCACTCCGTGAAATGGGACTTGAAGAATTTGAAAATCGGCAGATATCACAATTATCCGGAGGACAGAAACAACGTGTCTTTATCGCTCGAGCACTTTGTCATGACGCGGATTTGATTGTGATGGATGAACCACTTGCGGGAGTTGATCAAACCAGTGAACAAATTATCATGGATAAAATCAAGCAACTACAAAAAGCAGGAAAGACAATTGTCTGTGTACACCATGATTTACATACGCTAAAGAAGTACTTTGACCATGTTATATTTATCAATAAGTATGTGATAGCCAATGGCAAAATCGATGATGTATTAACAGAAGAAAATATTAGAAAGACGTATCAAAATGACAAATTTAACACAGATACTATTCTCTTATGATTTCTTAGTTGTGGCGATTGGAACAGTATTACTGGCAATTCCAAGTGCGATTGTAGGATGTTTTAGTGTTTATAAGGGACAAAGTTTAATGGCAGATGCAGTAGGACATGCGTCTTATCCTGGAGTTGTCATTGCGTTCATGTTATTTTCTGTACGTAGTTCTGTGATATTAACACTTGGTGCTGCGGTAGTTGGTATTCTTGCGTATCTAACAATACAAATGATTCGGAAAGCATAGTGTGATTGATTTTTGATGCGGCACTCGCGATTACCCTTACAGGTTTCTTTTGGGCTTGGAATGGTATTAAAGAGTTACTTACAGGAAACTCTTCCTACATGCGTGCATCACAAGCGGGACTAAAGAATTATATCTTTGGCTCTGCAGCGTTTATCATGAAGGAAGATATCATCATGATTGCGATATGTGCAATTATCGCAGCAGTATTATTGGCTTTATTCTATAAAGAACTAGTGGCTAGTATCTTTGATCCACAGTTTGCAAGTTCAATTGGCATATCGATGCCTATCGTAAGTGGTGTCTTATTACTAATGATGGTGATGTTTATCGTTGTTGGATTAAAGTGTATCGGTGCAATTTTGATTTCCTCATTTTTAACCATGCCGTGTATCTGTGCCAATCAACATTCTAGAGATCTTAAATGGGTGTTGTGTATCGCAGCTTGTGTTGCTGGAATCTCCGCATTTATAGGGCCTTTCTTTCCACTGCGTATAGTGGAATTGCGACAGGTCCAATGGTAATACTTTGCATGGGTACATTTACAATCCTATCTATGATATTTGGTAAGTATGGTCTAATTGCACAAAGAAAACTTGGAAAGGATGCGAAATCATGTCGGAAGTATTGTTAACACTAATGGTAACGGCCATTGGATGTGCAATCCTAGGACCTGTTCTTATCCTTCGGAAATTAGCGATGACAGCCGATGCACTATCACATTCTGTATTGCTAGGAATTGTAGTTGCATTCTTCTTTGTGCCAGATTTACGTTCCATATGGCTGGTCGTTAGTGCATCTATCTTTGGTGTATTTACAATCTGGCTAGTGGAAGAATTGTCTCGGCATCATTTGGTAGAACGTGATGATGCTTTAGCGATTGTCTTTCCTGTATTTTTTGCCTTAGCTGTACTACTAATTACAAAGTTTTTTCGGAATACCCATCTAGATGTTGAAATTGTATTAATGGGTAATCCGCTCTTTACACCGTTTATTCGACAATTTGGCATGCCGAAGTCGTTATTTGAGATGTTGGTGATTACAGCGATGAATGGAATATTTTTACTAGTGAATTATCAGAAGTTGAAGATATCAATATTTGATCCAGAGTATGCACAATTAATTGGAATACCTGTTACATATTTATATCGTGTATTCATGGTACTAGTATCGATTACCTGTGTTGTGGCGTTTAATAGTGTTGGTGGTATGTTGGTGATTTCATACTTTGTGGCACCTGCAGCTGCCGCATGTATGATTACAAAAGACCTAAAGATTACAATATTTGTATCGATACTCTTTGCGATTATTAATTCATGGTTAGGATATCATTTCGCAATGTTGTGGAATGTATCGGTTTCTGGTATGTGTAGTTTGGTGGGTATGATTACAGTAATATTGGGTATTATCTTTCATCGAAATGGCATGTTGAGACAATGGGCAAAGTCATTTGTCAATCATGAGAAGTTCTGTGAAGATTTACTACTAGTCCATCTTTATCGTCACAAGGGAAATGCAATTGAGTTAGGGTATCAAACAATTCATCAACACCTCAACTGGTCAAATAAAATTACAGACGATCGTATCGAAAAGATTAATCAAACGTGCATACGTTGTACGTGATGATTCAAAACAACTATATTCCTTAACAGAAAAAGGAATCACATATGTTACAAAACAATTATTTCAGTAGAATTTATGGATATGACAAAACGTTATATCCATTTTTTTGTTTTTGTCTGTTAGGCGGTATAATAAGCATAAAGAATTGAGGTGTTTGAAATGAAATTATTTGAACAATTCCCACAGTATGAAGATGGGTTTATAGTATTACGTCGTTTTGTACAGGAAGACGCAAAATACCTTTCGGATGTATATGAAGTAAGATTGACAAAACGCCAAGCAGAGAAAACAATAGAAAACTATGAAAAGTCCTACCAGGATAAGGATGAAGTGATTCTTGGCATCTTTGGAAAAGAGGATGAACAATTAAAGGGTATTATTGAGATTTACGATATTCATGAGACGGAACTTTCTATCGGTTATATGGTTGTTGAGAAGTACCGTCATCAATCATATGCGAAAAATAGTGTTTATCTTCTAACGAAGAAACTAATTGAAGATTATGGTATTACATGCATACATGCAAATTGTCATGTGGATAATATTTATTCTATCCGTGTATTAGAACACAATGGATATGAAAGACTTGGACAAGATGAGGATGAGTATGTTTATGAATATAAACCAAAACAATTAGTACCGGATGCATTTGATCAAAATGAGAAGACAATCGTGCTTGCCGGTGGATGTTTCTGGGGTGTTGAAAAAGGTATTTAAAGCGTTAGATGGTGTTGTGGAAACGACCACCGGATACGCAAATGGCATCACAGAGAATCCAACATATGAGGAAGTATGCCGCAATGAAACAGGGTATAAAGGAAGCGGTGAAGGTGGTTTATCAACCGGATGTAGTTTCGTTATCTATCATCATTCGTGCATTCTTCTTATGCATCGACCCACGTCAACGTAATCGCTCAAGGTAACGACATTTGGTACACAATACCAAACAGGTATTTACTATGTAGATGAAAATGATCTTGACGTGATTAAGCCAATTTATGCACGTGAGCGTATGAAGTATGATCGTTTCTTTGTGGAACTAGAACCACTTCAAAAACTTTTTATACTGCGGAAGAATATCATCAGGATTATCTGGATAAGCATCCTAATGGGTATTGTCATATCACTGCGTTTGAGATGGAAGAAGTAAAGAAGTTAAATCAACTACCATGTCAAATAACAGTCATTCTTCCATCAGAAAAAGAACTGAAATTAGAAGTAAAGAAAAATACAACGATTGTGGAACTAATTCAAGAAGTACATACCGAACATCGGATTTACGCTGCACTCATCAATCATAAGAATGTACACTTTAATGAACGTATTAGTGAAGGTGATGTTGTAGAACTACAGGATATTCGTGCATCGTATGGCAATACCTGTTATCAAACGTCATTAACACTTTTATATTTGAAGGCGATTCATGATGTAATGGGTAAGAACGTGACGGTTACGATAGCCAATTCATTATCCAAGGGATTATTTACTGTCATTCATGCTGGGAATGTGACAGATAATCTTGCGAAGGAAATTGAAACACGTATGTATGAACTTGTCGAGGATAATCTAGAGATTAAAGAAGCGTATGTAGACCGTAATAGGGCTATTCAGCTTCTGCAGGATGTCAAAGATAAGAAGAGCGTAGACCTATTAAATACCGCAAGTGATTTAAAGAATGTCTATGTGCTTACACTTGCGGATGAAAAGATGATGTCTTTTGTACATGCATTACCATCTACAAGTTATATTCCATTCTTTGAGGTACGTCGCTATCGTAATGGATTGTTATTGCGTTTTCCACATCCAAACTATCCTGACGAGATTCCTCCATATGAGGAACAGAAATTACTATATGATGCATTCTCGGAGGAAACACAATGGGAGAAGTTATTAAAGGTTAGTTTTGCGTCTGACTTGAATCGCATGATTGAAAAGCAAGAATCTAAAGATTTAATTATGTTAAGTGAAGCATTACATGAAAAGAAAATTGCGATGATTGCGGAACAAATTCAAAGTGCGAAGAAGAGAATTATTTTGATTGCAGGTCCATCTTCATCTGGCAAGACAACATTTGCGAAACGTCTATGTATTCAGTTGAAGGTGATAGGTTTAAATCCATTGTATCTTGGAACAGATGATTACTTTGTTAATCGTGATGAAATGATTCCGGATGAGAATGGAAAATATGATTTTGAGGAATTAGAAGCAGTTGACCTTCATCTGTTTGAAACACAGATGAATGCATTACTGCATGGTGAGAAAGTGGATTTACCAGAATTTGATTTTATTACTGGCAAGAAGATATTTGGTAAGAGAATTACTTCCATTGATGCTTCACAACCAATTGTGATTGAAGGTATTCATGGCCTAAATCCACAACTGACGGAAGGGATTGATGATAGTGAGAAGTTTAAAATCTATATCAGTCCTCTAACACAGATTAATCTTGATGCGCATCATCGTATTCCAACGACAGATGCACGCATGTTAAGAAGAATGGTTCGAGATAATCGCACACGCGGGCGCGATGGTGCGGTTACCATTTCATCATGGCCATCTGTACGTCATGGTGAAGAGAAGTATATCTTCCCATTCAATAAGGAAGCTGACGTATTCTTTAATAGCCAATGTGTTTATGAACTAGCGGTATTAAAGAAATACGCAACACCACTATTAGAAAAAGTACAGCCTGACCAGGCTGAGTATGCTGAAGCACAGAGGATGTTACAATTCTTATCTTGCTTTGCATCGATTGATGATGACAGTATCATTGCGAATAACTCGATTATTCGTGAATTTATTGGTGGTTCTATTTTAGTTTCTTAAAAAGGATGCTCGAGCCTTCTTTCAATTTGAAGTTATGTTTGATAAAATATGAATTTATCAGAAGGAGGGGGAAAGAATATGTCGAAGGAGAAATTCCCGACGAAATTAAGCATGATATGGCATTTTTTAAGGGGTTCCAAAGTATATTTTGGTTTGTCTATCCTCTTTGCCTGTCTTGTTTCGTTATTAGAATTAATTAATCCAAGAATTATTGCATTTACTGTAGACTCAGTAATCGATCATAAAGATGTTGTATTACCAGAACTAATTCAGAACTGTGTTGATAAGGTTGGTGGAGTTGCGTTTTTACGTCATAACCTTTGGATAATCGCAATTGTTGTAGTGATTGTTGCGCTACTTGCGGTATCTTGTCGTTACTTCTTCCAGTCTTTTACAGCGATGGGATCAGAGAAGTTGGTAAAGACCATGCGTGATGACCTATTTACGCATATCATGCATTTACCATTTAAGTGGCATAGTGAAAAATCATACTGGTGATATTATTCAAAGATGTACATCAGATGTAGATACTATCAAGGGTTTCTTATCGGAACAGTTAATTTATCTTGTGCGTATCATTATCTTGATTGTGTTGGTGTTGTTCTTTATGTTCTCTATCAATGTAAAGTTAGCCCTAGCAACATCCACATTTATTCCAATTATTGTAGGCTATAGTTTCTTCTTCCATGCAAAGATTGGTAATGCATTTGAAGTTGCGGATGAAGAAGAAGGTAAGCTATCATCGATTGCCCAGGAAAACTTAACGGGTGTACGTGTTGTTCGTGCATTTGGACGTGAAGCTTACGAACGTGAACGTTTTGAAAAACAAAACGAACACTATACAAATATGTGGACACATTTGATGCGACTGTTATCTGCGTTCTGGATGTCATCTGACATGATTTCTAATTTACAGATGCTAGTGGTTATTTCATATGGTGCTATCATCACGGTAAATAATGGTATGTCTGCAGGTAACTACATTGCGTTTATTGCATATAATTCATTATTGTTATGGCCTGTACGTTCTTTGGGAAGAACAATTGCGAATATGTCGAAGGCGGGTATTTCTATCGACCGTTTGCGTTACATTATGAATTCTGAGATGGAAGAGGATAAGCCAAATGCGGTTACTCCTGATTTACTACAAGATATTGAATTTAAGAATGTATCCTATCAGTATGAAAATGGTTCGACTGAAGTATTGGAAATGTTTCCTTCAAAATCAAAGCGGGAACGACATTTGGTATTTTAGGTGGAACCGGTTCAGGAAAATCTACACTAATGTATCTGTTAGACCGCCTATATCAGTTGCCAGATGATCATGGTCAAATTACGATTGGTGGTGTTGATATTAGAGATATGAAAGCGGAGTGGATTCGTCAGAATATTGGTATGGTATTACAGGAACCATATCTCTTCTCTCGCTCCTTATCGGAGAATATCAAGATTGCGAAACAGTCTGCAGATATGAAGGAAATACGTACAGCTGCGAAGATTGCCTCATTGGATGAAGCTATCTCACACTTTAAAGAAGGATATAACACATATGTTGGGGAACGTGGTGTCACACTCTCTGGTGGTCAAAAGCAGCGTGCTGCGATTGCACAGATGTTGATACGTAAACCGCCAATCATGATCTTTGATGACTCTCTTTCTGCAGTCGATGCAGAAACGGATGCGAAGATCCGAGCAGGTCTCAAAGATAATATTTCTGAATCGACTGTTATCTTAATTTCACACCGTATTACAACGTTAATGGCAGCCGACCATATTATTGTTTTAGATAAAGGTAGGGTTGTAGAAGAAGGTACACATGAACAACTGTTAGAGAAACAGGGAATTTATCGTCGTATCTTTGAAATGCAATCACAACAGAGTGAGTAGGGAGGTACGTATGCAAGAAGAAAATAAAAATATATCACTTCCATACTTGGCATTCCGAAGATTCTACCATTTGCGAAGAAATATAAATACAGAATCATTGCGATGATTCTAATGGGTTTATTTTCGAGTTTAGTAGATTCATGTTATCCATTATTCAACCAGTATGCATTAAATCACTATGTTGGAGAGAATACTCTTGATACACTTGGACTATTTATCGCACTCTATATTGGAATATTGATTGTTCAAGTTTCACTGAACTTTATTAGTGTATTCTGGGTATCAAAGACAGAGTTAGATTTAAATCGTGATCTTAGAAATACTTCATTTAATCATTTACAGGAATTATCCTTTGCGTACTTTAACCAAAACAATGTTGGTTATATTCATGCAAGAGTTATGAGTGATAGTGGTAAGATTGGTGAACTCATGTCTTGGCGTATGATGGATGTTGTTTGGAATGGATCGTATATTCTATTCGTTATGATTAACATGGTAAGAATTAGTTGGAGACTTGCATGCATGGTGTTTGTGCTGGTTCCATTTGCGGTATTCATCATCGCATTCTTCCAGAAACGACTTGTAAAACTGAATCGTCATATTCGTGAATTGAACTCCCAAATTACAAGTGACTTTAATGAAGGTATTACAGGTGCAAAATCAATCAAGACAATGGTAATTGAAAGTATCATTGGAGATGGATTTCAAAAAGATACAGAAACGATGCGCCATGTGTCTGTGCAAGCTGCACGCTATCAGGCGTTCTTCTATTCTACAGTTACGATGATGAGTTCGATTGCGCTAGCAATTGTTATGTGGCAGGGTGGTAATCTAACCGTTAACAACATGATGTTAATTGGTACATTATCTGTATTTATGAGTTATGCATTAGGTATTATGGATCCATTACATAGTGTGATTACTACAATATCTTCGCTTGTATCAATTCAAGTAAATATCGAACGTTTCGATCGATTAGTGAATACAGAGTCAGATGTTGCGGATTCGCCAGAAGTTATTGAAAAGTACGGAGATACCTTCAATCCAAAGAAGGAAAACTGGGAACCACTGATTGGTGATGTAGCGTTCAAGAATGTGGACTTCAAGTATCCAGATGGAGATGAGATGGTCTTAGAAAACTTTAATCTCGATGTACCACATGGAACAAATGTCGCAATCGTTGGGGAAACTGGTGCTGGTAAATCAACACTTGTAAATCTAGTTTGTCGTTTCTTTGAACCAACAAAGGGGGCAAGTTCTCATTGATGGAAGAGATGCTAGAGAACGCTCACAGCTTTGGTTACATTCCAATATCGGTTATGTTTTACAAACACCACACTTATTCTCTGGAACGGTTAGGGATAATCTGCGCTATGGTAAACCGGATGCGACAGATGAAGAAATTATGCATGCGCTAGATCTAGTCTCTGCAAAGTTTGTAATTGAAAAGATGGAGAAGGGTTTAGATAGCGATGTTGGTGAAGGTGGAGGAATGTTATCCACTGGTGAAAAACAACTCTTGTCCTTCGCTCGTGCAATCTTAGCAGACCCACGTATCTTAGTGTTAGATGAAGCGACAGCTTCAATTGATACTCTTACAGAAAAGGCAATTCAAGATGCGATTGATACAGTTATCAAGGGAAGAACATCCTTTGTGATTGCACACCGTCTATCTACGATTGTAAATGCGGATGTCATCTTGGTTGTTCGCGATGGTAAGATTATTGAACGTGGTACACATTCAGAGCTCATGAAACAAAAGGGTTACTATTATGAACTCTACACGCGTCAATATGAAGAGATGGTAGTAGATACAGTTTCATAAAGTATGATGAGAACCTAGAGATAGGTTCTCATTTTTGTGATATATGCATTTGTATTCAAACTGTAGATGCGTTACCATAGTTTTATGATAAGAAAAATAACAAAGCTATTGATGGTATCTATACTATTCCTGATTACATTGACGGGTTGCCATAAAGGTTCTAGCGATAAGAACCTTATTGGGCAGTATTCATTGGTTGAAATTGAAAAGGATGGACAAGCAATTCTAGCTGATGAAATTAAGGTTGGTGATGTGACTGGCTTTATCATCTTCAATGAAGATGGCACAGGTACATTTATGATGTTAAATGATAGATTACCTTTCACCTGGAAAGATGGAAAGATTACAGGTGGTGATCAAACCATTAGTTATGAACTTGATGGTGATAAGTTAACACTCATTATATCGGCGACAGAAAAGATATATTTGCGGAGAAAAAAATAGAGTAGGCAAAAAAATATTTGTATATTCAAAATTAAAAAGACTTATTCAAGTACGCTAATTTCTTGAATTAGTCTTTTTATTAGTGATGCGCATAATATAACTGACCAAGTTTCCTATATAGTGGAAATTTGTAGATTTGATATTTCATACATACCTTGCGGTATTCTGAACGTGATTTTTGTTTGTAGATTTGCAAAATCCGTTAACATATTATGATATGGATTATTTTTGTAGTTGCTTTGCAAAAAAATATTACAGAAATAGTTAATCTCTAGGATATGGTCATAATTACTTCGGCGCATCTTTTATAGGGTTTAGTAAACGATGCAACTTATATTGAATACTATTTGCGTTAATTGCACCTACAGAGTTATTTCCATGTTGGCGATATAGAATTAGTGATTTGTTAATATAAATCACTTTTCCAAATGTCATAGCAGTAATGCCATACCATGAATCATGCATTAAAATTTGATCATAATTTTTTGCTTGAATACATAACTGGTTCAACGCTTTATTTGCTAGTATCGTACATCCAGTAATTTGATTTTGGCAAATTAGATGTTGTAACTGTGGATTTTTTCTGTAATTTGAATAAGAGAAGAATGATGGACTGATAAGGTTTAAGTCATTATCAACAACCTTTAAATCACTATAGACCAGTATTGGTAAAGATGTATTTTCTTTTTCAGCGTTATGCATTGCCTGCATACATGTTTCTAACTTGTTTGGTAACCATACATCATCTTGGTCACAGAAGGCAATGTAGTCACTGGTAGATTTTTTTGCTAGTGTGAAAAAGTTATCTTTGCCACAACCTACAGGTTTAGAATTTATAAAAATTTCAACAGAATGTTTTTGATGTTTCTTTGAAAGAATGCAAAATATCAATTGTTTTATCTTTCGAACAGTCATCGATGATGATGAGTTTCCAATCGGTATACGTCTGCTGTTCAAGAGAAGATAAAAGTTCTGGTAAGTACTTTTCACCATTATAAGTTGCAAGTAATATGTCAATCATTTCTTCTCCTTTTCTAATCCTAGTTCAGATAATACTCTTTGATTAAAGTCATCACGTTCTTTATCGAAGAACCATCCATACTTATTAAAGTATTTACACGCACTGCTGATGTGAATGAGTAACATTTTTATATCGTGATATGATGAGGCCGCATGATTATGTACAATTGTGACATATGGATAAAAAATTGTTTTTGCAACTCTATGTATACGCCGTATTAGATCGAAGTCTTCACAGTACATAAAGAAGCGGTCATCAAAGAAAAGTTGATATTGATCAAGTGTACTAACGCGTAAAAACATAAAGCAACCCGATAAGCATGGTGGATTAAAAATTTTGTTATATCCTGAGTCTTTTAAGGTATATCGATCGTTATGTGTATTATGGTGTCCAAAATGCGGAATAAAGCGTCTGAAGATCAAATCAGCAGGTGTCGGTAGTAGTTTGCAAAGGTATTGTAGATCACCATTTGGATAAACAACTTTTGGTAACACATAACTGACATCAGGATGTTCATCACAATAGTGCTTTAATTCTGCGATAATAGCAGTGTCAAATTCTATATCTGGATTTAATACAATATGATATTCAGATTTTAATTTGATTGCTTCATGTATTGCTATATTATGAGCAGCACCAAAGCCTATATTTCTACCATTAAAAAAATATAGGCTACATGTTCCATATTCGCAAAAATAATCTGTTGGTTCAGGACTATTATCAATAATTAATAATAATCGTTCTTTGCTTGGACAATAACTATTTAAAAATAGATTTTTAATAGATTTTTTTATCTGTATTGTATAGAACTATTGATGCGCTAATCATTGGATGTAATCCTCCGAATCATCCATTTCTTTAATTTCTTGTACACGCTGTTGGCTAAAACCTTCTGTACTATCTTTACGTACAAGAATTTTGATTGTTTCAAAAATAATCTGTAAATCTAAAAAGTGGTGTGTAATTTGTAATATAAATCAAATCAAGCTTTTAATTTATCTAGTGCAGTTGTATTATATTTACCAAATACTTGTGCATAGCCTGTTAAACCACCTTTTACCTTTTCACGGAAGGTGAATTCAGTAATCATCGCGCTATATTTTTCAACGTGCTCGACACGCTCTGGGCGAGGTCCAACAATACTCATATCTCCGCACAAGATATTGACCAACTGTGGAAGTTCATCAATGCGGAAAGCACGAATAATCTTTCCAACCTTGGTGATACGAGGATCATTTTCACCAGCCGGAATGGAGCGACCATCTTTTTCGGCATCTACTATCATAGAACGGAATTTCAAAATCCAGAAACGTTCGCCACCTAAGGAGCTTCTTTCTTGTCTGAAGAAGACTGGACCGTTATCCTCTAATTTAATTGCGATTGCAGTCAAGATAAATATAGGCGACAAGATAATCAAAGAAAGACCTGATAAGACAATATCAAAAGCGCGTTTTAAAATACGTTCGCTAAGTGATAGTCCTTTGTTCTTACAAACATAAATAGGGGTATCCACTACATTTATTTCAGAAGATGACTTGATGATAATATCGGAAATCTTTGGGACTAAATGACATTGTCGATTATATCGAAAGCACATTTTCACTAAATGATTTTCAACACGAGCAGGGACGTCGTTTATTAAGATTGAATCAGCATTTTTTACAATTTCCTCGAGTTTATCTTCGCCTACGGAATAATGGATTGAATCTACAACGTGATACTTAAATGGGATACCAGAAATCTTTGCAAGTAACTGATTTGGCTTGCCGTAGATTTCAACAATATCTAAAGGCTTAAATAAATAACGCATTAGATTAATCATATAGTTATCTAAAACGCATAGTACGAATGCTTGTACTAAGAAAAGAATGAAGTATCTGAATGTAAATTCAAATAAGAAACGGAACTGACCAGTAATGGCCATAGAAATTAATACTTCGATAATATTAACTGTAAATAGTGTTAGTACTTGCCCAGCAATTACATTTGCCTTACGACCAGCATCTAACGAGAATGTCTGAATCCAATTACCAATAATGGTATACAAAAGTGCATAGATGATAATGGCCATACCTAGGTTGCCAAGGCCTGTCAAATGCCCTGTTTGGTTATTTTTCAATTACGAATTCAAGCCAGACAGTGTAAAACATGAATATTGATAGAAATATCATTATAAACATACATATTGTTATGTATATTTTTTTATAGAATTGATTTCTTTTCATAAAAATCTCCTTGGTTAATTATCTATTAACCATGTTACTTGTAGTGTACTAAATTGAGGACTAAAAAGTAAAATTCACAAGTAATCTACTATATTTTAACAAATCTTTAGGTGATAATGAATTGATAATTATGATCAGAGATGGTAAAGACGTTTAAATGAATGAAACAGAATCTAATAATCTATTGATATTTAGTTATAATATGAAACTAAACAGGGAAAAAAATTTCAATCAAATAATTCGAATAATTTGAAAGTGGGAGTATCACTGTTGAATATGCTTTTATTCAATTTTTGGGATATAATGATTTGGTAATGTGAATTGGGTTATAAATGTATGTATTTTTGACTATGAATTTATGGTTAAAAAGAATGATATTTACCGTCTATTACATAAAAAAATTAGATTCAGATGATAGTGAATATAAAACTAGCGGTTGATAGGAGTTTATTCAATGATTCGACTGTTATATAAATCTAGCGTATAGGGGAATAAAGATAATATGGACAAAGAAAATGCGATTGAAGTCAGAGAAATGTCGAAAACATTTAAAGTTCAGTCAGATAGAGCCAACTCATTAAAAAGCTTTGTTGGTTGTAAAAAGAAAGAATCGTGTAGAACAGCATGAAGTTTTTAAAAAAATATTAACTTAGATATAAAAAGGGCGAAACTGTTGCTTTGATTGGAACAAATGGTTCTGGCAAATCAACCCTGTTAAAGTTGATGACAAAGATTATCTACCCAACAGAAGGAACGATTAAAACTCAGGGGAAGTTAACATCACTTCTTGAATTGGGCGCAGGTTTCCATCCGGACTTTTCCGGTAGAGAAAACATTTATTTTAATGCATCGATTTTTGGACTAACAAAAAAAGAAATTGATAAACGTATTGACTCTATCATTGAATTCTCTGAATTAGAAGCATTTATTGATGAACCTATTCGTACCTACTCTTCCGGTATGTACATGCGTCTTGCGTTCTCGGTTGCAATTAATGTAGATGCAGAAATATTACTAATCGATGAAATTTTAGCTGTGGGAGATCAACACTTTCAGGACAAGTGTTATGCTAAACTGAGTGAACTAAGTGCCTCTGATAAGACGATTGTGATTGTTTCACATAGTTTGGATGTTGTTAAGAAGCTTTGTTCCCGTGCAATTTGGGTATATAAAGGTTGCATTCGTTTAGATGGTGCTCCTGCATATGTTATTAGTGAATATCTAAAACAATCGGCAATTGATAATAAAGAAAAGAAAAGGGAAGCTATCAAACTAGGTACTGCTGAATCTAGAGGGGCAACCTTCATTGATAAGCCAATTGATTTTACTTATGTTAACGAGAACACAAAAGAGTTAAAAATTAGTGGATGGTCCATCAGCGATAATCCCAATAGCCATTGCGAAGTTTGTATTGGTAAAACATTGATAGCTACTAATCCTGAGCCTAGAAAAGATGTGTTCGAAGTATATGCACAGGATTATGCTGGCTTCATTGATGCGGATACAATTGGGTGGTATGCTACTGTAGATCCAAATGATTTTAGAGATCAAGTAGATGAAGCAGGTAATTTGTATATTACATCTAAGGTCATCTTGGAGGATGGAAAGGTAATTGCAGAGGCGAAAGTAACGGTATTTGTCGAGGATTAAAGAAATGTTCAATGAAATTTATCAATACAGAGAGTTATTAAAAACAAATATCAAAAAAGAAATTAGAGGAAAATACAAAGGGTCTTTTCTAGGCGTCTTATGGAGTTTTATTAACCCATTATTACAAGTAATGGTATATGCGATTGTATTTCCATATTTAATGCGTGGCACAGGGGATGATTATATTGTTTATCTAGCAACGGGTATTATTCCGTGGACATTCTTCCAGTCTACCGTGGTTGCATGTATGGCAAGTGTAAAAGTGAATGCTGGCATTATTAAAAAGGTGTATTTTCCGCGCGAGATTTTGCCAATCTCAATTGTGATGAGTGGTCTAATCAACTTCTTTATATCATGCATTATTATACTCATCTTTTGTCTAGCCTACGGCTTGGGCGTGAGTTGGCATCTTGTTTTCGTTCCGGTGGTTGCCTTGTTACAAGCAATTTTAACATTGGGATTTGGATTTGCATTAGCAGCGCTTACTGCATATGCTCACGACTTAGAATATATCGTAAACTTCTTATTAACATTAGGTTTTTATGGAACACCTGTTGTTTATAAGTTGGAGATGTTTTCATCTAACTCATTTTTGATTACTTTAGTACGTTATAATCCATTAACTCTTGTTTTGAATGGTTATCGTTCAGTATTTTTTTATACCATCAAATACCAGCACTAAATGGAATACTTATTTTTAGCTGTAATGGCGTTTGCTATATTATTTATTGGTTATTCTATCTTTGAAAAGTTAGAAAAAGGTTTTGCAGAACAGTATTAATTGAATCTGTGTAGACTCGATACAAAATCGATAAATGCACAGATTTTTTTATATGATAAGATTAAAGTGATTGAAAGTGAGCAAAGATTCGTATGAAGTACAGATTCGAAAGTATAAAATTTGAAAATAATAAGATCAAGATAAATGGTTTTTGCAGTTGGTGGTCATCCTGAGGATAAGCTTATCTATAGTTATCTTGTGAACAAAAAACCGGCAGAACTAGAGTGCATACAACTTGTTCGCAATGATGTTTCAAATAAGTATTTCCGCAAGACATATCCGAATACATATGGTTTTTCAGCTAGTTTTCAGTATTATCCAAATGCAAAATTCATCATTAACGCGGGAAATGAGGAAAAATCATTTACAATTAATCACGCTTTCATAACATTTGTATCTTTAGGTATCTTGATATGGAATTCAAAACAGGTTACTTACCTAAAGAATTTTGTACGTAATCTTCGTAATCCAAAAATAGCGTATTCACAATGGTACAAAAAAAACCAAGCGACGAAGAAAGAATTGTCTTTACAACGAGAAAAGAAATGGGCATCAGACACTCCAAAGTTTTCTATCATTGTTCCGTTGTTTAAGACACCAGATAATTTCTTAAAGGAACTTGTATCCTCGATACAATCACAGACCTATTCAAATTGGGAATTGTGTTTTGCGGATGGCAGCCCAACAGATGAATTGAAGGGACTTGTTGAAGGATTCAAAGATGAACGTATCTGTTATCACTTCATAGGAGAAAACCTAGGGATATCTGGCAATACAAATAAAGCACTGGAAATGGCAACAGGGGATTGGATTGTACTGTGTGACCATGATGATTTACTGGTGCCTAATGCACTATATGAATTTGCGGATAGAATCACAAAAGATCCGGAGATAGATTCTATCTATTCGGATGAAGATAAGATTGATGAAACGGGCAAGAAGTTGTTTGAACCACATTTTAAGCCAGACTTCAATATCGATATGTTAAGATCCAACAACTATATTTGTCATCTGTATGGTGTAAGAAAAGAATTAGTGGATCGTGTGGGCAAGTTCAATAGCCAATTTGATGGAGCACAGGACTATGACTTCATCTTAAGAATGAGCGAAAACTCTCGTAAAGTAGGACATGTATCGAAGATTTTGTATCATTGGAGGACGCATATCAATTCCACGGCTGCTAACCCAGAATCTAAGATGTATGCATTCAAGGCAGGAGCGGAGGCAATCAAGGCACATTATGCAAGAGTGTTACCAAACATCAAAATCAAAGATGTAGTCAATGGAGAAAGTTTGGGAATCTATCATACGATCTTTGCCTTTGAAGAGTACCCACTGATTTCAGTTATCATTCCAAATAAAGACCATACGGAAGACCTAGATAAGGCAATTCGTTCTATGATAGAGAAAGGTACATGGCCAAATCTAGAGTTTATTGTCGTAGAGAATAATTCTACAGAAGAGAAGACATGGTTGTATTATGAAAAGATTCAGAAAGAATACCCACAAGTAAAGGTTGTAAAATATAATGGTGAATTTAACTACTCCAAGATTAATAATTTTGGAGTACAGTATGCGACGGGTGGATATTATCTATTCATGAATAATGATGTAGAGCTGATAGAGCCAGATTCCTTAAAGGAACTAATGGGGTATGCACAAAGAGAGGATGTAGGTGCAGTTGGATGTCGCCTACTATATGAGGATGATACGATCCAACATGCGGGTGTTATTATTGGTATTGGTGTAGCAGATCATGCTTTTAAGCATCAGTTAAGTTATGGAACTTACTTCAATCGTGCGATGGTAACACAGGATCTTTCTGCAGTCACTGCAGCGGTGATGTTGGTAAGAAAAGAAGTATATGAAAAGGTATCGGGCTTTGGCGAAGATTTTGCGGTAGCTTTTAATGACATAGACTTCTGCTTAAAGATTAGACGTGCAGGCTATCTAGTGGTGTATGCGGCATATGGATGTTTTCATCACTATGAGTCTAAATCTAGAGGCTTAGATCAGACACCAGAACAACGAGCTAGATATATGGAAGAGTTATCTAATTTCAACAAAAAGTGGAAACAACTTTTTGAAGATGGAGATCCATATTATAATTCAAATCTAACGATTACAAATACGAATTACGACCTAAAGAGATTGTGAATAGAACTTTATTATCATTTATGTGATAATTGTTATGCTTAATTATTGAGAGGTAAAAATGAGTATAAAAATTCCGTGTGGAAATTGCATATAGTGTTTATAAGGATATCGAAATTGTTGGTTGGGCAATTGGCAAAAGGCCAAATACTGAACTGTCATTTCAATTTTGCGAAGAAGATGGGACAGAGGTAAATTACGTTTTACGTAGATATCATCGAGGCGATGTTGGTGAATTAAAAACAAATAGTACAGAAGAAAAATCACTATGGATTTAAGCTGCGATTTCCTTTTGAAAAAAAGAAAAAATATATTTTGAGTATCACTGACGGAAAATCCATCGTTACAAAGAAGATTGATTCAAAGTATATTCTTGCTAAACGTATCTTCAAAAATCTCATTGGTGACCGTTCCATTTTTGAGATTCTTCGTAAGAAAATGAGAACATATCAAAAGATAACTTATATGGAGTGGTACAAAAAAACCCAAGCGACGAAGAAAGAATTGTCTTTACAACGAGAAAAGAAATGGGCATCAGACACTCCAAAGTTTTCTATCATTGTTCCGTTGTTTAAGACACCAGATAATTTCTTAAAGGAACTTGTATCCTCGATACAATCACAGACCTATTCAAATTGGGAATTGTGTTTTGCGGATGGCAGCCCAACAGATGAATTGAAGGGACTTGTTGAAGGATTCAAAGATGAACGTATCTGTTATCACTTCATAGGAGAAAACCTAGGGATATCTGGCAATACAAATAAAGCACTGGAAATGGCAACAGGGGATTGGATTGTACTGTGTGACCATGATGATTTACTGGTGCCTAATGCACTATATGAATTTGCGGATAGAATCACAAAAGATCCGGAGATAGATTCTATCTATTCGGATGAAGATAAGATTGATGAAACGGGCAAGAAGTTGTTTGAACCACATTTTAAGCCAGACTTCAATATCGATATGTTAAGATCCAACAACTATATTTGTCATCTGTATGGTGTAAGAAAAGAATTAGTGGATCGTGTGGGCAAGTTCAATAGCCAATTTGATGGAGCACAGGACTATGACTTCATCTTAAGAATGAGCGAAAACTCTCGTAAAGTAGGACATGTATCGAAGATTTGTATCATTGGAGGACGCATATCAATTCCACGGCTGCTAACCCAGAATCTAAGATGTATGCATTCAAGGCAGGAGCGGAGGCAATCAAGGCACATTATGCAAGAGTGTTACCAAACATCAAAATCAAAGATGTAGTCAATGGAGAAAGTTTGGGAATCTATCATACGATCTTTGCCTTTGAAGAGTACCCACTGATTTCAGTTATCATTCCAAATAAAGACCATACGGAAGACCTAGATAAGGCAATTCGTTCTATGATAGAGAAAGGTACATGGCCAAATCTAGAGTTTATTGTCGTAGAGAATAATTCTACAGAAGAGAAGACATGGTTGTATTATGAAAAGATTCAGAAAGAATACCCACAAGTAAAGGTTGTAAAATATAATGGTGAATTTAACTACTCCAAGATTAATAATTTTGGAGTACAGTATGCGACGGGTGGATATTATCTATTCATGAATAATGATGTAGAGCTGATAGAGCCAGATTCCTTAAAGGAACTAATGGGGTATGCACAAAGAGAGGATGTAGGTGCAGTTGGATGTCGCCTACTATATGAGGATGATACGATCCAACATGCGGGTGTTATTATTGGTTTAGAAGGTATTGCTGGCCACGCTTTTGTTGGTCAACAATCGCATGGTGGAACTTACTTCAATCGTGCGATGGTAACACAGGATCTTTCTGCAGTCACTGCAGCGGTGATGTTGGTAAGAAAAGAAGTATATGAAAAGGTATCGGGCTTTGGCGAAGATTTTGCGGTAGCTTTTAATGACATAGACTTCTGCTTAAAGATTAGACGTGCAGGCTATCTAGTGGTGTATGCGGCATATGGATGTTTTCATCACTATGAGTCTAAATCTAGAGGTGAGGATGATACATCGGCGAAAATGGAACGTTTCCAAAGCGAGATTGGATTATTTATTGAAAAGTGGGAAGGTCTATTAGAACAAGGTGATCCGTACTATAATCCGAATCTTTCTCTCCAAAGTGCTCTATATTCACCAAGAAATATTAAATATGAGAAAATTGGAGAACCATATTTTAATCGTGAAGAAAGAGAAAGACTCAAAAAGCATTTATCAGAAAAATGATGATATTGTTAAATCGTAAATTGTAATAAAGTATGGACAGATGTTTAAGGGGAGGTATCTGTCCATCTTATATAAATCGGGATTGAATTCAAAGCAAAAATTTACATTAATTTATAGATTAAGTAAAAATACAAGTGGAAATGTTATGAGTATGAGCGAAAATACAATATTATCTTTATTAAAAAAAGCATGGAATAAATTTACGGTGGAATATCATTGCCGTATTCCGAAAGAAATATTAAAAAGAGTATATTAAAAAAATTTATTTATGAAAAAAATAATATCCAAAAAAATATGGTTATAAATATTTTAATCCTGAAGAAAAACAGGAGTATCAGAAGTGGGTTTCTTATCTTCCGAAGGTGGATAGAGGCACACAGTTTTCAGATATCACATTTTTTTAAGCTCGAATCAAATATGTAGAGAAAAACCAGTATCCATCGTTGGCACAGGAAGTTTTAGATACAAGCAAAGTTAAATCTGAATTTGTTTGTATTATGAATGCTCCATGTAAAATTTATGATAAAAAGTTTATTAGCTGTACAATATTTTAGAGATATGGATATTGTATATTTTGACTATGATTTTTATAAATGAAGATGAGGAAAGATGTTACCCACAGTTATTACCTGATTATTCCTATGACACATTAAGAGGATATAACTATATTGGAAATTGTTGGTTTGTTCGTACTTCAATAATAAAACAGTTTGATGGACAACCATGGAATCCGTATATGTGGTTACTACAACTGAGCGATCAACGATTACGTTGGAGACATGTTTCTTCGATTCTATATGGAGATAATACTACGGAACGCAATGAAGAGAAAACACTAAGTCAGTATTTATCCGTAGCGTACCCAAATAGTATAATTGAAAAAAATAAAGATGGTATTACAAATACAGTAAAATATGAGGTGCAAGGTAATCCATTGGTATCTATCATTATTCCAATGCGCGATAAAGTTGAAGACACAAAGAAATGTATTGATTCTATTTTTTTGAAAAAGACAAGTTATCATCATTTTGAAATTATCATCGTGGACAATGATAGTGTTGAAAGAGAAACAAAGGAATACTTATCTAAAAATTGTAAAACTTCATGATAATATCTGTGTGATAAATCTAGATATTCCATTTAATTATTCAACTATTAATAACGTGGCTATTCGCCAGAAATCCATGGGCGAATTTATCGTTTTATTAAATAATGACACATCAATTATTACATCCGACTGGTTAGAAAAAATGATGTCTTATGCACAACTTAAACACGTGGGTAGCGTTGGCGTAAAATTATTATATCCTGACTTTTCTATTCAGCATGCAGGTGTGATATCTGGAAAGGGTGGTGTAGCAGCACATCGCTATTATCGGGTTGCATACAATCAGCAAGATTACATGCATGCATTGTCAATACCTTACGATGTAGCATGTTGTACAGCTGCGTGTTTAATGTTTAGAAGAGAATGTTTTGACGAATTGAATGGATTAGAGGAAAAATTATCTGTTAATTTCAATGATGTAGATTTTGGATTAAGGTTATTAGAACATGGATACCAAAAATGTTTTTTTCTGCCAAATGTAGAGTTATTTCACTATGAATCAAAAATCAAGAGGTATGGATACCTCGAAAGAAAAAGGTGAAGAGATACTTAAGAGAAGTTCAATTTATGAAAGATAGATGGGCTGATTTTTATTCAACATGATCCTTTTTATAATAATCAGTTTGATAAAGCATATGATTATCGTCTGAAAGCAGGGATAAAGAGTTCAGATTTACTTTTAATACAAGTACTGCTAAAACATGGATGAAATTCTTCCTGTGCAATTCTTTTGGGTTTATACTGGAATAAATTTATGAATCAATTGTAAATACAATAATATATACATGATTTCTTATATTTTTGCTAAAGAAGTTGAGAAATCTAATTCTGAGGTAGAGAAATGATAAAAAAATAGGGAATTTGAATATAGATAAAAAAAGACATTGTATGTACTTCCATTCTATTACTAATATTTTTTTGGTTAGTAGTGTTATTGTGTGTTTCAAAGTTAATACAATGATACTAAGAGTTTGGTTAATTCTGATTACCACATATATATTAGGGTTTGCTGGTTGTATTTATCATTTTTGGTATTAGTAATATATTTCGAGAAATTCATGACCATAAACTTAAATATATATTTCTTTTTGATTGTGATATTATTTCTGCTTCGGACATTAAAATTTGAACTTGCTGATGTAAAGAAGTTATCTACAACTGGGAAAAGTAATTATCAGTTTTAATCTTGTATTCTTCCCAGCAATTCTTATCGCAATTTCTCGGTTTTTAAGAAAAGACTACTCGTTGGAGAAGGCATTTGTTATTTTTGGATCCATTTTGGGGATCATGTTTATGCTAATACTTCCAACTGGCACAGTGCCAGACGAAGTGTATCATGCAAAAAGCAACATATACTGTTTCTAATATGTTGATGGGGATTCATTCTAACGAGGAATCAGAAATCCTTGTTCGCGAAAATGATGCGATATTCTTTAATAACGATGCATACCGTAAGGCATATCTCACAAGGGATGATTTTGAACATTATATTCATTCATATACGGAAAGTGCAGGTAAAACTAATCTTGTTGGAATACGTTTCTATGGAAAGAATGTTTACTATCCCGCATATTTTATCCCGGCTATTGGATTAACTTTTGGAAGAATTATCGGTCTCAATACAGCATTCACCTTCCTTTTGGCTAGATTATTCAATCTGTTGTTCTATATTGGAATAGGATATTTCGCAATCAAGTTACTCCCTTTTGGCAAGAAAGCTGCTGTTGGTTTATCCTTGATGCCAATGGCAATTCATCAAGCAATGTCGCTATCCTATGACGTTTTTGTTAATATCACAGCGTTATTTATTATCGCTGCGACATTGCATCTTGCTTTTCAAGAAGAAGAGAGAAAAAGGTTTATTATCCTTGGTATTTTTTTATCGCTCTATTTGCGTTAATTCTATTCAACATTAAATCTCATGCATATTTCTTGGTTTCTTTCTTCCCACTATTAGTGCTTGCATTAAAGAAAAATTTCACTTTCTGTTCAACAAATATCCATATTGAAAAAGATTGTTTTTTTGTGGGGATTGTGCTATTTATTGTGGGATTCTTTGCACTATATTTTTACACATTTCTTTTCAAAAATTTACCGTATAAGCCTACTTATATTACCCTTAGTGGATCAATTCCAAAAACAGAAAGTTATTCAGTTTCCTATTTTATAACACATCCGACATCATTATTTAGACTGTTCCTATCTACCTTTAGAGTGATGTGGAAGTGGTATATTGTAAGCTTCATCGGAGGTTATTTAGGCTGGCTAGATTTCATGGTTCCAAGTTGGACTACAAGCATCTATTTATTTTTATTGATATTATTGTCGCTGAAACGTGCTGAAGAAGATATAATTCTTCAAAGAAAATATAAAATTTCATTTATGGGTGTCTCTGTCTTAACTGTGTTATTTATTATTTTTGGAATGGCAATTTCATGGACTGTATTGACGAGCCCAATTGTTGAAGGCGTTCAAGGAAGATACTTTATTCCAATCGCTCCATTAGTTCTGATGTGTATTCCAAGTAACTATATTATGGTGGATCAAAAATATGATAAATACATTATCAGTGTGATGGCTATCATTACACTATATACAGTACAGTGTATTTTTTTATAGCTTTCTAAATTGATTTTTTTAAATATTCATTTATTAAAATGCAGTGAAAGGTCTATCGTTCTTTCTGCATTTTTTTCTTATGAAGATAGTAGAGATATTCTTAATATAGATTTGTGTGTATAAAAGATAACATTTTTGATGATAATGACGTGTCTATATTAATCTCGCATAATGTTATATAATATTTTGCATAGGTCGTAAGATACGGATAGTTTAGTACTTTAGATAGTTTTGATATGATGGTGAGGATGTTATGAAAAAAATTGATTATTATACCTGCATATAATGAGGGTGAAAATATCGAAAAGACAATACAGAATATTCAAGAGAACGCTCCAGAGTTTGATTATGTTGTGATTAATGATTGTTCTACAGATAATACACTACAAATCTTGCAGCAAAATAAATTAAATCATATCTCACTACCAATCAATTTAGGAATCGGTGGTGCTGTTCAAACTGGATACAAGTATGCTTTTGAAAATGGATATGACATTGCAGTACAAGTTGATGGCGATGGTCAACATGATGTATCCTACTTAGAAAAAATGTGTATTGAGATGCAAAACCAGAATGCAGATATGGTAATCGGGTCCCGCTTTATCACAAAAGAAGGGTTCCAATCTACATTTATGAGAAGAGTAGGGATAACATACTTTACAAGGTTAATCAAACTTCTAACAGGAATTACTATTACAGATCCAACGTCTGGATTCAGACTAATTAATCGAAAAGTCATAGCATTATTTGCAAAGGACTATCCACGAGATTATCCTGAACCGGAGTCGATTGTAGAATTATTGTGTAAGAAATATAAAGTGATTGAAGTTCCTGTACAGATGAAAGAACGTGCTGGTGGACAGTCTTCCATTAGAATGTGGAATTCAGTATATTACATGATAAAAGTATCCTTTGCGATTTTTGTTGAAATGATTAGAAAATAATTGGAGGAAGAAAGATGAGCACACAATTAAGATTGGTATTATTCATTCTAAATATAATCGTTTTAATCCAATTAATTATTCAAGTTAAAAAGAAAAAAATTACAACTTCAATATATTTTCACTTGGCTAGCATTGCTTTTTGTGTTGTTGATTGTACTAATTTTTCCCACAACTATTAGAATTATTTACAAGAACACTTGGAGTTCAACTACCTAGTAACATGGTATTTTTCTTAGGATTCTGTTTTTCACTTGTAATTATCTACAGTTTAACAAGATATATTTCACAACAGTCTGAGCAGATTAAGGAGTTGACACAGAAAGTCGCCTTAATAGATAAAGAAGTTAAGGGAATTAAAGGAGAAGTAAAGTGAAGTTTGAACATACTTTTGTAGTATTGGCATATAAAGAATCAAAGTTTTTGGAAGAATGCTTAAAAAGTGTCAAGAATCAGTCTATTCCTTCTAAGGTTGTGATTGCGACAGCCACGCCGAATACATTTATTCAATCTTTAGCAGATAAGTATGGTGTAGAAATAATTGTAAATGAGAATCATATTTCAATTGGATATGATTTTGACTTTGCGGTATCTGTAGGAAAAACTGCGCTTGTTACGGTTGCACATCAAGATGATATCTATGACTATACTTATGCAGAAGAGATGGTAGAGGCATATCATAAACAGCCAAAATCAACAATTATTTTCTCGGATTACTATGAAATTAAACATGGGAATGAAAAAGTATATCAGAATCGAAATCTAATGATTAAGCAGATTCTCTTATTCTTACTTCGATTCCATGGTTTGGCACACCTAGGTTTTATTAAGAGGAGTGCGCTACGCTTTGGTGATGCGATTTGCTGTCCAGCAGTTACATTTGTGAAAGAAAATGTACCAAATGAAATCTTCGCAAGTGATTTGAAGTGTAATGTAGATTGGCATGCATGGGAGAGACTCTCACGAAGAAAAGGGTATTTTTATTATGTACATAAATATCTAATGGGACATCGTATTTATGGTGAGTCAACAACTTCTGAAATCATTGGCGAAAATCTTCGCACAAAGGAAGATTATGAGATTCTCAAACGTTTTTGGCCAAATACAATTGCAAAGATTATAGCAAAAGCATATGCATATAGTGAAAAAAAGTAATGAAGAATAAGATTATAGAGGTGAAAATATGAAATGTTCAGTAATAGTTGCTTGTTATAATCCGATTCTTTCAAAAAGTGATATTTACGCTCAAGACGATTTTTACAACAAGATACAAAAGATATTGAAATCATCTTGGTAGATGATGGTTCAAAAAGATAATCTATTTTCAGGAAGTAGAACAATATCTAGTCCAAAATGATTTTAGAAATTACAAGTTTATTGCGAATGAGATTAATCAAGGCACTGTCAAAAATATTATTACTGGATTAAATGTTTGTACCGGTAGGTATATTAAATTATTGAGCCCAGGTGATGGTTTTTATTCTTCAGATGTAGTTTCATACTTCTGCGATTACATGGACCAAAATCAAGTTCTTGCTTGCTTTGGCCGTATGATGGGATACTCTAACAGTGAGGGAAATATCAAGTTCCAAGAATTTGAACATCCGTATGACATCGTATCTTATATAAAAAAGAATTGTACTGATGTTTTAAAAAAGAACCTAGTTTTATTCTGTGATCATGTGCCTGGAGCTACATTTTTTATGGAAAGGGATTTTTGTAAGAAATGCTTCCAACAGATTGATACTAATGTAAAGTTTGTGGAAGATATTTTTGCAAGTATATGCAATGTATGAAGGACATCCATTTAAGTTTGTAGATAAGTTTGTTGTGTATTATGAAAATGATACTGGTATTTCTACCAGCAAAGTATCTCCTGTCAAAATAAGAATGAAGAAGGATGCAGAAGAGTTTTATGCAAATTCTATGAAGGCGTATCATTCGGATAAGTATATTGAAAAAGAGAGTAAAGAATGCAGGAAAGTATTCTTATACAAACTATAGAAAACAGATTGTCTCTATCATATTGAATAACAGCGATTCATTGGCATTCCTATATAGAGTATTATCTGGAAAGCTCTGGAGAAAAAAACATAAATGTGTTGACCAGGGTTTCTTGGCAGATTTATCATTTTTGGATTAAAATAATTATATGCTCTAAGATTAATAGATTATCCTAAGGAGATTATATGGAAATTAAGATATTCAATTTTGAACCACACGGAGATTCAAGAGGCCAGTTAATCGCCCTTGAGGAGAACAAAGACATACCTTTTGACATTAAAAGGGTATACTACATGTATGATACGACTCCTGGAGTTGCCAGAGGTCATCATGCGCATAAACACTTAGAACAGATTCTGATTTGTGTACATGGTCAATGCAAGATTAAACTTGACAATGGGCACGAGATAGAGGTGGTTGATTTGAATCAACCAAACAAAGGTCTTTATGTTGCGAATAATATTTGGCGTGAAATGTTTGATTTCTCAGATGGAGCAGTACTAATGGTATTGGCATCTGAATACTACAGTGAAGATGACTATATTCGAAATTATGATGAGTTTTTAAAGTTTATTGGAGGAGAATAAGGAATATGAAAGTACCATTTGTGTCATTCAAACCTTTAGAAAAAGAACTTGATACGGATTTAAAAGCAGCATTTGAACGAGTTTATAATCGTTCTTGGTATATTGAAGGCGAAGAAGATAAGGCTTTTGAGGAAGCTTTTGCAAAATTTTGTAATCAAAAATATTGCGTAGGTGTTGGCAATGGGTTGGATGCTTTAATGCTTGTACTTAGAGCATTAGAGATTGGTGAAGGTGATGAGGTCATTGTCCCTTCAAATACATATATAGCAACTGCACTAGCAGTAACATATGTGAATGCGAATGTTGTATTCGTTGAACCGGATATTCGTACATTTAATATTGATCCAAGTAAGATTGAGGAGAAGATTACAGAAAGAACAAAGGCAATTATCCCTGTTCACTTATATGGTCAGCCATGTGATATGGATCCAATTATGGAAATTGCCAAGAAACACAATCTATATGTAATTGAAGATTGTGCACAGGCACATGGTGCAAGATATAAGGGACAAGTTATTGGATCGTTTGGTGAGGCATCTGGCTTTTCTTTCTATCCAGGAAAGAATTTAGGTGCTTTAGGAGATGCGGGTGCGGTAGTTACAAACTCAAAAGAGATTGCAGATAAAGTACGAGCTTTAGGTAACTATGGTTCCGACTATAAGTATCATCATATATATAAAGGCTGTAATAGTCGTCTTGACGAAATGCAAGCTGCATTTCTTGCGGCAAAGTTACCTTCGCTAGAAAAAGTAAACGAAAATAGACGTACCATTGCAAATAAATATTTAGAAAAAATAAATAATCCTGAAGTTGTATTACCATATATTCCTGAAGGAATGGAGCCTGTTTGGCATATCTTCGGTATTCGTTGCAAACGTAGAGAAGAACTTGAAAAGCATTTAAATGAAAATGGTATTTCAACAAATAAGCATTATCCAATCCCAATGCATTTACAGGAATGCTATAAGGATTTAGGATTCCATAAAGGCGATTTTCCAATTGCGGAGGAAATTAGTTCGACACAATTGAGTATTCCAATTTACTACGGTATGACAGATGATGAAACTCAATATGTTATTGATACAATCAATTCTTTTAAATAAATAATAAAACAGGAGAGCAAGTATTGTTCTCCTTTTTGGGAGGAATATGGAAAAGAGAAAGGCAAAAGTAATATTGAATTATTAAGAATATTAGTTATGTTGGGTGTAGTTGTACTCCATATGAACTTATATGGATTAAAAAAATAGCAGCAGAATTCTCTGGTAAATTTATTTTTATGCATTTTACAGAAAGTCTATTCATCTGTGCTGTGAATGTTTTTTGTACTAATTACCGGATACTTTTTCTTACAAGATCAATAAAATCAGTGTGAGGAAAATTATCGAACTTATTGTTGAAGTAATTTTTGGTGAAAGAGGCATTGTATATCACATATTCTATTCTGCAGAGAACACCAATCTCATTATCTACTATCATTACAAACCTAATCCCAAATAATTATTTCGTCATCCTATATTGTGTATTATTATGTATGGCGCCCTTTATAGCAAAGTTATTTGGCGTGTTATGCGAAAAAAACAGCTGAAGTATTTTTGTATGTAGTATACTGATTGTATTTTCATGCTATACATTTATGACAGATGCATTAGAGGCTATATCTCGAACTTCTTTTGCGGGCATTAATTCCATAGGGTTATATGGGGATCAACAAGGATATACGATAATTAATTTTATGTTGGTATATATTGTTGGAGCTTATCTACGTATAACTAACGTACAGTACAACTTGAAAAATAGTATTGTTTTATATATGGTCTCAACCATGCTAATCTTCTTTGCAGCGCTCGTGAGTGTTCGCTATTCTTTTGCACAAATTTCCTATAACTATAACAATCCACTTGTAATTTTTTTCAGGCAGTCGGTTTATTTATGATTTTTTTAAGAATCTCAGTATTGGTTCTCATAAAATTATCAATGTATTGGCGAAGAGCAGTTTTATGACATACTTGATTCATCCAGCAATCTTGATACTGATACCATTTGATAAAAATGATGACTTTACCAGCATATCTATATATAATTATTAGTATTTTATTACCTATTATAATTTATTTGGTGGGCTGGTTAGTAGATTTTATTTATCAATATGTAATGTCTTTTATCACAAGACCGCTTGATAAGGATTTAAATAATCTTACGATAAATATAGAGGATTTAGTATGAAGTTAAGAAACTTGGAAATTAAAGATGCGCCACTTATGTTAGAGTGGATGCATGACAAAAACGTAACGAGCAAATTACATCGCAACTTTGCTGCTATGAAACTTGAAGATTGTGAGAAGTTTATTCAATCAAGGATTTTAGATAAAGAGAATTTGCACCTCGCAATCGTAGACGATAACGATGAATACATGGGAACTGTCTCTTTAAAAGATATTCATCAAGAAGATGGGTATGCAGAATTTGCAATCACGATACGTCGTGCTGCAATGGGAAAAGGTTATTCTACTTATGGCATGCACGAAATTATTCGGCAAGGATTGGAAGAACTTAAGTTAAATGCTGTATATTGGTGCGTTGCGAAAGACAATCTAAGAGCTGTAAAGTTTTATGATAAAAATGACTATCAGAGAGTAGCAGAAAAGGATATCCCAAAAGAATTACTTGAAAATTATTCACCAGATTTGTTAGACGGATTTTATTGGTATAAAGCAGTTTGAGAGAAAAAGAGGTATCAATTTGAGAAAATTATTGGAAAAGTATAGAAGTATCCCGATTGAGTTAAAGGCTTCTGTTGCATATACCATTTGTAACGTACTAGTAAACTCAGTTGCTATCATAACAATACCTTTATTTACGCGTCTATTGACGACGGAACAGTATGGGCAATTTAGTATTTATCAGTCATGGTTGTCAATCATGACAATTTTCTTGAGTTTAAATTTGCCATATGGTTCCTTTAATACAGCGATGGTAAAGTTTGAAAATGATCGTGATAAGTATATCTCTTCTGTAGAAGCAATCTGTATAACGTTAAGCGCATTGTTTATGATGATATATTTACCATTTAGTTCAATATGGAATCGTTTATTTGAACTACCTACATATTTGATGGTTTTAATGTGTTTTGAAATTCTTGCGCAGGCCTCATTACAATTTTGGTATGGTAAAGAAAGATTTAGTTTTCAGTATAAAGCTGTAGTAATTGTTACACTGTTAATTGCTTTTCTAGCCCCTATCATCAGTTTGATTTTTGTGATGTATGCCCAGGAGAAAGGATTTGCAAGAATTGTTGGCGGATCCGCTGTTACGATTACATTTGGTTTAATATTCCTTCTTTATAATATGAGGAAGGGAGTTTCAGTATCAACAAGAAATATATTAAATACGCTCTTAGTTTTAATATCGCGTTGATACCATATTATTTATCACAGACAATTTTTAATCAGAGCGATCGTCTAATGATTAAATATTTCCAAGGGGTAGATAAGGCTGGTATTTACAGTGTTGCATATTCTTTAGCAACAATTCTAGTATTCGTTTTAAATGCAATTAATAACTCATATGTGCCATGGCTATATAAGAAGATTAAAATGAAGCACGCTGAATCTAACAAGTATGTGTCATCTATGATTGCGATTATTATGGCATTCTTGTTATTCTGTGTCGTAGGTGTGGCGCCTGAAATCATCTATATTATGGCGGGAACCAAGTATTTAGGGGCAATCTGGGTAGTGCCACCTGTAGCGATGAGTTTATTATTCCTGTTTTATGCACAGTTATTTATAAATATTGAATTTAATTATGAAGAGAAATGGTTGCTTGTAGGATCTACTGTTGTGGCGGCCATTATCAATATTGTGCTAAATGGAATTTTTTTATTCCAGTGTTTGAGTATGTTGCTGCTGCATATACTACATTAGCAAGTTATATCATATTTACTTTTTTTCTAATTATTTTGCATATAAAGTAGTATGTAAAAAGCAGAATTTAAATGATAATTTATTTGACTATAAGAAGTTATTCTTGATTGCGGTTATATTCTGCACATTCTGTTTTTGCGGCAATGGGTTTATATACACATAGCGTGATACGATACGCACTAGGTATACTTGTTGTTATCCTATTGGTTGCAAGTAAAAAAATAGAATTCTTGATAAGTATAAGGAAATTCAGCAAATATTTGCTGGAAGTGATAATGAGTAGTGGAGGTAGGAATGAAAAGTATTAAAGATATTCTAATCAATACTGCATTTAATAAACTTAGCTATAAAACATACGTACGGTTAAACTATCTTTTACGAAGTAAATATCGCAACACATTAAATACAAGAAACGAAAGATATGAAAATTTTATTTCTCATTGTCCTAAAAAACGGGGGGATGAGAAGATAACAGTAGTATTTTTTTGCCAATTCCCTAGTTTGTGGAATGGTTTAGATTCAATATACAGAGCTGCATTAGAAAATAAACTAATAAATGCTGTATTGGTTGCAATACCAGAGAAAAAAATTTATGAAGGATATGATGTAACTAAAGAAGCATATGGGGAAAACGTATCCTATACATTCTTAAGACAAAAGGGTTATGAAGTGATTGATGGCTTTAATGATGGGGATTGGTTTGATTTAAAAACAATCCATCCAGATTATGTATTTCTGCCAAGACCATATGACATTCATATGCCAGAAATTTATAGAAGTTATACTATTTCTCCTTATGCGAAGGTTTGTTATATTCCTTATGGATATGATTTAAATATATGGGATCCAAAGATGTCTTATGAAGCAGACTTCTTATCTAGTGTACATGCAATATTTGCAGAGAATACTTTTTATGCAAATATGTTAAATGAGACATTTCGGATGTTGAAATGGAATAAGAAAAAAATATTTGATATTGGATATCCAAGGTTTGACCTCTATTCTAACTATGAAAAATGTACATCTGATATTAAGGTGTTTGTTTGGATGCCTCGATGGACAGTGGACTCAACTGTGGAAGCCTCAACGTTCTTTCAATACAAGGATAGTATAATTAACTACTTCTTAAAGAATAAAGACTTACAATTAATTTGTCGCCCTCATCCATTGATGTTGAGGAATTTTGAATCATCCGGATTAATGACACATCAAGAAGTATTAGATTTCTTAAAACTCTTCCAAGAGAATGAAAATTTTCATTATGATGAAGATGGAGATTACCTAAAATCATTCTTGCGAGCAGATGCGTTCATCTCAGATTATTCATCATTACTGATTGAAGAAATGGCACTCAATAAGCCGGTTCTCTACACAGGAAGCATTAAGAATTTTGATACATATATGAAGAATAAACTAGATGCGCTCTATGTTATTCGTGATGAAGAAAAATTTATTAATGATGATGAATTGTTTGGTGAATGGAATTGATTCAAAACGGGAAGCACGTACCGAAATAGTCAGTGATATTATGAATATTTCAGATAAGAGTATTGGTGGAAAGATTATTCATTCCCTTATCTGTGATTCTAGAGAATAAGGTTTTGCAGAGTATCTACTATTAGACATGTAGTCCGATAGTAGATGTTTTATTATTGTTGCTAAATGATTTTTTTGGTAATATCTGTCATTCTATGTTAACCTCTTACTACGGGTATATGCTATTGTTTGAATGAATTATGAGCAATGAGTTTGATATTCACAAAGCGTGAATTAGTATATATTATATTTACTTAGAACGGAGGAATGCCGATGAATAAAAATGTGATTAAAAGACTTTCAATAGTACTATTAACATTTATACTAAGTTTAACCAATTTAATCACCTATGCTAATGCATATTCCGATAAGGCGAGTAGTGATGGGTGGCTTACCTATTACCCTATGCAATGTGGCGGTTCTGCATCATTTGAAGTAGATTGGGTTAATGATACAGCAGGATTTGATCTTCGGGGCTGCTATGCGACTTTTGGTGAGGCAAAAACAGCAATGAATACCGTTGGCGATGATGCTGTAATTCGCCATCCAGGAAGTTATAGCATGACACATATTATCGCTATGAAATATGGTGTGGCGTATACATATCCTGGAAGAGAGGGTAGCTTATTAATGAAAGTTAATGGCTATCAGAATAGTGCACAGACTTACACTTCTAAATATAGACAACTGGATTATTGGGATACTTTATCCTTTGATGCAAATACAGGAAGGGGAAATATTTATGTTACTCTTGCTGGTTTTGATGCTGTAGCGGAGTTATTCAACGTGGACTTGATTCCACAAAAGTTTATTGATAAGCATTTTCCAATTTGGTTAGGTGGATATGATGCTTCAGATGAACATGAAGCACCATATTATACACAGATTCAAAGAACTTATTATGCTGTCGAGCAACGCGGCAATTATAAAGATTTAGTGTTATACGCATTTAGTGGTTGGGGCAAAAACGGTGGTGCCCCTATCAATATTGCAGCGATCAGTGTTTGTCCAGCGGCTGAGTGGATGAATGTTGGTGATTATTATTATACATATGATGATATCAACTATTTTAGAGATCCATATTTCAGGGATAAGGCTGGTACATATGTAAACTATTATCAATTTGTTCCTATGCGATCAAAATCGTATATTCCTAGCGAAGCATATAATGGTTTCTTGGCAGCCAAGGGTTATACAAATAGCGTGATGTGGAATACGGGACAATATTTTATTGCTGGCCAACAAAATTATGGCGTAAATGCAATGCTTGTGTTTGCACAGGCTTGTAATGAGAGCGCATATGGTACAAGTTACTTTGCAAGAAATCGTTATAATCTATTTGGTTGGAATGCGGTAGATAGTAATCCAAATGAAGCGTCTCGATATTCAGATTTACAGTATGCAATTGGTATGCAGATGGGTGTGCAGTTGCAATATGGCTATATGAGTTCTAAAAATAGATATACGTTTTATGGGGATCATTTAGGGAATAAGGGATCTGGTATTACTGTGAAGTATGCTTCTGCACCATACTATGGGTTGCAATTAGCTGCAGTTGCATATGAATTTGATAAATTTTCGAAGAACTATAACGGTGAGTTGACAGATTATAATACAACACAGATTGGTCTAGTGACGGAGTCAGGTGTAAATGTTCGATCTGCACCAAATGGAAATGTTTTATACCAAACTGGATACGCTACAGGTTACCAGAAGACATATACCGTTGCGGTATTGGGCCAGAGCGGTGATTGGTATCAAATTCAATCATTAGATCGTGTTGTGAACGGTCATAATGGTGTAGATATGTCTGACCGAACGGCTAAAATTTATAACTGGGAACAAAGCGTAGGTTATATCTCAGCACAATATGTTCAATTACTAAACACGAAGGTAACACCGATAATTCCACCATCTACTTCTGGAGAGTGGAGAAAAGATGGTATTGGGTGGTGGTATCGTTTCTACGATGGAACTTATCCTAAATCACAATGGCTACAAATCCCATCAAATGGTGAAAATGCTTGGTATCATTTAATGAACTGGGATATATGGATACAGGATGGTTAAATGATGGTGGATATCGCTACCATTTAGGCACAGCCGATGATGGAAAGATGAAAGTCGGTTGGCAAACAATTGAAGATGGTTGGTATTTCTTTAATCCATCCGGACAACTATTGACGGGATGGATTCATATTGGCGGACAATGGTATTACAGTGATGCTACAACTGGAAAGATGCAAACAGGCTGGCTAATGGATGGTGGAAATAAATATTACTTGAATCCTAATGGCGGTAATATGCTAACCGGTTGGCAAACAGTTGAAAATGGATTGTACTATCTAAATAATTCGGGACAAATACAGACAGGATGGTTCCAAATTGGTGGTTTATGGTATTACGGTGATACAACTACTGGACAAGTCCAGACTGGTTGGTTAATAGAAGGTAGCCATAAATATTACTTAAATCTAAGTGATGGGAAAATGCTTGTAGGGTGGAATCAGATTGATGATGAATGGTATTACTTTAATCTGTCGGGTCATCTTCAAACAGGCTGGATTCATGCAAATGGAGTATGGTATTACAGTGCACCTGATACAGGAATTATGCAGACAGGATTCGTAGATATTGATGGAAATAGGTATTATCTGAATCCACCAGGTGGAAATATGATTACAGGTTGGAGCCAGATTAACGGAGATTGGTACATTTTTAATACAAGTGGTCATCAATTATCTGGTTGGGTTTATACATATGGTTTGTGGTATTACATGGACCCTACGAATCAAAATAAAATGGCAACAGGTTGGATAACAGATACTTCTGGTAATCAATATTTTATCAATGCTGATGGAACTTGGAGAGGATAAAAGACTCTGAAAAATAGTGAGGTCGAATCGTATTTGAGGATTCGACCTTATATTTTTGAATATCATATGATTTGTAGATACATATGCCCATAGTTATCGTATGATGAAAATGATTTAATAAATGATTGGGATTGTGAATGGCATATACTTTCTAACAGATACACTACCAATGTATAGGATAAAATGGTATTATTGAAAGAGAAATTTTCAAGGAGAAAACTGTATGAAAGGTATTGTTTTAGCTGGAGGGTCTGGAACTAGACTATATCCACTCACAAAAGTTACTTCTAAACAATTATTACCGGTATATGATAAGCCAATGATTTTTCTATCCAATTAGTACTTTGATGCTTGCTGGTATTCGCGACATTCTAATTATTTCTACACCACATGATTTGCCTAACTTTGAACGTCTATTAGGTGACGGTTCAAGTATGGGAGTGCATTTTTCTTACAAAGTTCAGGAAAGACCTGATGGGCTTGCACAAGCATTTGTTTTAGGGAAAGAGTTTATCGGGGATGACTCTGTATGTTTAGTGCTAGGTGATAATATTTTCTATGGAAATCATTTTGGCAGAATGTTAAGAGAAGCTGTGCGTAATGCGGAAGATAATCATCGTGCAACTGTATTTGGAAAATATGTAAATGATCCAGAAAGATTTGGCATCGCTGAGTTTGATGATAATGGGAAGGTAATCTCTTTAGAAGAGAAACCAAGTCAACCAAAATCAAACTATGCAGTTGTTGGGTTATATTTCTATGATAATCGTGTTGTGGAGTATGCTTCTACATTGAAACCTTCTGCACGTGGTGAATATGAAATTACAGACTTGAATCGTATCTTCCTAGAAAAAGGAGATTTAGATTTACAAGTGTTAGGAAGAGGCTTCTCATGGGTAGATACAGGGACAATTGAATCCATGGCAGATGCCGCTAACTATGTTCGTTCTATCGAGCATATTCAAGGTATACGCATTTCTGTTCCAGAGGAGATTGCTTTCTACAATGGCTGGATTAGCGAAGAAGAATTGCTGGCAACAGCTGAAGAATACGGAAAGAGTCCGTATGGTCAATATTTAAAGAATATTGCAAAGGGCAATATACAAGATACCATCACAAAAGTGACAAAGGAGAATAAGTAGAATGAATATTATTGTTACAGGTGGAGCAGGTTTTATTGGTAGTAATTTTATTTTCCACATGCTAAAGGAGCATCCAGATTATCGTATTATCTGTGTTGATGCATTAACATATGCAGGAAATCTATCTACTCTAGAACCGGTTATGGATAATCCGAATTTCCGATTTGTGAAATTGGATATTACAGATAGAGAAGGTGTATATAAGTTATTTGAAGAAGAACATCCAGATATGGTTGTTAACTTTGCGGCCGAATCACATGTAGACCGTTCGATTGAAGATCCGGAGATTTTCTTACGAACAAATATTATTGGAACTGCTGTATTAATGGATGCGTGTCGTAAATACGGAATTCAAAGATATCATCAAGTATCTACAGATGAAGTATATGGTGACTTACCATTAGATCGTCCTGATCTTTCTTCACAGAGACAACACCAATTCATACATCATCACCATATAGTTCTTCTAAGGCTTCTGCTGACTTATTGGTACTTGCATACCATAGAACCTATGGATTACCTGTAACATTAAGTCGTTGTTCAAATAACTACGGTCCATATCACTTCCCAGAGAAGTTAATTCCATTAATGATTATCAATGCATTACATGATAAGCCATTGCCTGTTTATGGTGAGGGCTTAAACGTGCGTGACTGGTTATATGTTGAAGACCATTGCCGTGCAATTGATTTAATCATTCATAAGGGCCGTGTAGGAGAAGTTTATAATGTCGGTGGGCATAACGAAATGAAGAATATCGATATTGTAAAGATTATCTGTAACGCCTTAGGAAAACCTGAATCATTGATTACACATGTTGTTGATCGTAAGGGACATGACATGCGTTATGCAATTGACCCAACTAAGATTCATAATGAATTAGGATGGTTACCTGAGACTAAGTTTGAAGATGGCATCAAGAAGACAATTGAATGGTATTTAGCTAATGAAGATTGGTGGAAGCCAATTATTAGTGGAGAGTATCAAAAGTATTATGATAAAATGTACGGGAACCGATAAGGTTCTCGTTTCGTATGTTTGAAAGGATTGGAAATATGAAAGTGTTAATTACAGGAGTATCAGGACAACTTGGTCATGATGTTATGAATGAGTTAGCAAAGAGAGGGCATGAAGGAATTGGAAGTGGCATGGAAGAAGTATATGCCGGGATCCAAGATGGTACATCAGTTGAGACAATGCCTTATGTTCAACTAGACATAACAGATGAGAATGCTGTAAGTAAAATGATTCATGAAATCAAACCGGATGTGGTTATACATTGTGCAGCATGGACGGCAGTAGATATGGCTGAAGATGATAATTTGGTTGAAAGTACGTTTGGTAAATGCTAAGGGAACACAGTATATCGCATCTGCATGCAAAGATATTGATTGTAAAATGGTTTATATCTCAACAGATTATGTATTCAATGGACAAGGTGAAACACCATGGCAACCTGATTGCAAGGACTATGCACCATTGAACGTATATGGACAGACAAAGCTTGAGGGTGAACTGGCTGTTGCGGATACATTGGACAAATACTTTATTGTACGTATTGCGTGGGTATTTGGTAAAAATGGTAAGAATTTTATTAAGACAATGTTGAAGGTTGGTAAAACACACGATGAAGTACGTGTTGTAAATGATCAGATTGGGACACCAACATATACATTAGACCTATCTAGATTATTGGTTGATATGTGTGAAACTGAAAAGTATGGATACTATCATGCTACAAATGAAGGTGGATATATTTCTTGGTATGATTTCACAAAAGAAATCTATCGTGTTGCTGACTATACAACAAAGGTCATACCTGTAACAACTGCAGAATATGGTTTAGCTAAAGCTGCACGTCCATTTAATTCCAGATTGGATAAATCTAAATTAATTGAGAATGGATTTCAACCTCTTCCAACTTGGCAAGATGCGGTTGAAAGATATGTGAAAGAACTGGATTTAAATAACTTATAAGAAAGAGGATATTTATGGGACAAATTCAAGTAGAAAAAAATGTAGGTGGAATCGAAGGACTTACTATTATTACACCTGCTGTACATGGGGATGACCGTGGATACTTCATGGAAACATATAATGAAAATGATATGAAGGAAGCTGGAATTGATATTACATTTGTACAAGATAATCAATCCATGTCAAAAAAAGGTGTATTACGTGGTTTACATTATCAAAAGTATTTCCCACAGGCAAAGTTAGTGCGCGTAATTAAAGGTAGTGTATTTGATGTTGCTGTAGATTTACGTGCTGAGTCGAAGACATATGGAAAATGGTATGGAATAGAACTAACAGAAGAAAATAAAAAGCAGTTCTTGGTACCTGCAGGATTTGCGCATGGTTTTTTAGTTCTGAGTGATATTGCAGAATTCTGCTATAAAGTTACAGACTTTTATCATCCAAATGACGAGGGTGGAATTGCTTGGAATGATCCGGACTTAGGCGTTAAGTGGCCACAGGTATGTGGTGAGTATCCGGGAAGTGCAGATGCATCTGGATACTATCTAGAGGATGGTACTAAGTTATCTTTGAGTGAGAAGGATCAGGCACAGTTAGGATTAAAAGATACGTTCAAATTTTAATATGTTTTCAAAAAGGATTGCATTGGAAAATAAACGGCATTTTGAATTGTTGTTTACCATTGTGTCCTTTTTGTGATTTTAATCTATCGATATGGTATATATGTTTGAAAATATGCTAAATATTTCTATGGATTTGTGCAGTGTATTGAATTTTTTTGGTGTAGATTATAATTTCTACATGGTACAATTATCCTATGTCACAAGAGGAAAAAAAGTATGGTAAGAAAACAAACAAATAAAGAAAAGAGAAGAATGACTAAAAATATCATTATCGTTATTGTTGATAACGATAATTTGTGTTGTTATAGCTATTGCATGGAATATCATTAGTATCTCTTTCCGACAAAGTGGTGCCGGTGAAACAATTATTAAAGAAAAATATTTCGATAAATATACAAATCAGTACTATACAATAGGGAATAACCCAACAGAAATTACCAAATCTTATTTTCTTGAGCTAAACAATGCAATTACTTCTGGCGATACCACTGAAATTGCAAAAGATGTTGTGAAGTCGTTTATCTGTCAATACTATACATGGACAAATAAAGATGGAAACTATGATATTGGTGGTATGCAATATATCTATAAGCCACGTCAGAAAGATTTTGAAAGATATACTTTATACAATTTTTATAAAGATATGGATTTATATTTGACGCAACTTGGAAGAAATCGTTTAATTGAGGTTTCAGAAGTGATGATTAATAGTGCTTCTGGATCTGAGGAGTATACGGTAACACTTCCAACAGGAGAATCAATTACTCTTCCTAGTGTAAAAGTAGAAGCATCATGGATGTATAATACAGATACAGGAATGAATATTGATGCGATACAAAACCATGCAATTTTTCATGTGGTAAATCATGATGGAAGAATGGAAATTGCTTCAATTTCGGAGGCTGAATAATCATGAGTAGAAACCAAATGAATCAGCAAAGAGAATATATATTAAAGAATAGGTCTCACCCTGTTTCTAGACAGCAGCTAGTTATTAACTTGGCAATGTCAGTGATTACAGCATTATTTAATATTTTAGCAATACTAGTTGTATATCAAGTTTCTAAATATGCTTCTGTAAGTAAGCTTAAATTTATTGTGGGGAATATTATTGCATTAGCTTTATTACTTTTGTTAGATGGTTTAGTATATGTTTCAATCAGAAAACGAAACCTCGTATTTTAATAGCTTGCTTACTTGTTTTAACACTGTTAGTTCCTTCAACGGAATATGCTTGGTTTCTCCTACATCGCATTAATACGAGTGTTACGAAGATTACTGAACATAAAAGTGAAGAGAGTGTATCTGCTTCATTTATTATCTATACTGAATCTACCGGTTCACCGATAACACAGATTAGCGATTTGTCTGGAAAAAAGGTTGGTATCCTATCCGGAACACATATGGCAGAAGTTGCAAAGAAGCGTTTAGAGAATGAGAGTGTGACAGCAACATTTGTTGAATACACAAATTCAATTGAGGAGTTTAGTGCGTTGATCAATGGTGAAATCGATTCTGCTGTATTACCTCCTACATATGCAACTACAATTGGTGAAGATGCAAACTTAAAGACATTTGTTGAGAAAACAAAATCTATTCTAAATTTCTCTGATACAGTTACAACAAATGCACAGGTTGCAAGCAATAAAGATATTACTAAAGATCCTTTTACAGTACTTCTAACTGGTGAAATGAAGGCTTAGCAGATACAATTATTCTAATGTCTGTAAACCCAATTAGTATGAAGATTACGATGACATCGATTGCACGTGACTCGTATGTCCCAATTACATGTAATGGGTATGGCAAAAGTAAGATTAATGCTGCGCATTATACGAGCGAAGGCTGCATGGTAGATACTGTTGAAAATTTAACAGGAGTATCAATTGACTATACTGTTGAATTCAATTTTGCAAGTGTGATTCAAATTGTTGATGCAGTTGGTGGTGTTGATGTTGATATTACAGAATCATTCGATGCGCAATCATGGAATATTGTATCCGATGAACTTGAGGTTTATCACATTGAAGCGGGTGATAATCAACACTTAGATGGGAAGTTGGCGCTAGGATATGCGCGAGAACGCCATGCGTTTGTGGATGGAGATTTTGCTCGGCAGAGACATCAGCAGGAAATTATCTCTCAAGTGATAGCCAAAATCATGGCATCTAGAGATCCGAATATGGCAGTATCAGTATTAGAGGCTGCTGGTGAGAATGTTAAGACAAATATGTCAGTTGAACAGTTATTAAATTTTGTGACTTATTTAATGGCAAAAGCACAGAGATATTATGACTCTGATAATTTATCTGGTTTATTAAACATGCAACAATCGCGTATCTTTGGCTATGATTCATCGGTTTGGAATGAAGGTCTCCAAATGGATTTATATACTTATGAACTATATAAAGGTTCTGTGATTGCGGAGGCAAATAATATCGAACGTAATACTAACCTAAATTCCCCATATGAATTACCTAATTCTGTAAACTGGAATGCGATGCAGGACTATCCTGTTCCTCCTGTTTCAGCTGATTATGTATATAAATATAAGGATCAAAAGCTAATTCGTATTTCAAAGATTGCACCAGCTATTTTTCTGTTTGCTTTAGAGAAATAGAGAATAGCTGGTTTTTTTCAATCGTATTATGATAGAAAAAGGAGGGACATGGTTCTATGTGCTTGAAAAAAATAGAACGTCTATAAAAAAACAGTTATATTTTTCTTGATATTTATACTATTATTTTTGACGATTCAAGTTCCATTTTATAAAGGGCAAGAATATGGATATCAATATAAAAATGTTTATGAGAAATTACACAATTTTTGAGCGGTTTGAAGGAAATAGTGATGTAATATTCCTTGGGGATAGTGTTGGTTGGGCAGCATTCTCTCCGGCAGAGTTGTGGCGGAATATTGGTGTTAGTTCGTATAATCTCTGTACGTCTGGACAATGGTTGATGGATACAAAAAGCAATTGTGAATCATTTAAACAACAAGATGCCTAAAAATAATGGTGTTAGAAGGAAGTATGCTGTTTGAACATCCTAATAAATTTAAAAAAATATTTTTTTGCAAAAATATTTGCCATTATTCCATTATCATGATTTTTTTATCGTTTCTCATTTGGTACAAAAATCCTATTTGGAAAAAGACTTTAGGATTCGATAGTAGTGATGCGGTTCAGGCATATACTAATGGTGAATCATATATGTCACAGACTACAAAAAAATGATGAGATGAAGCAGGATTCTGTTAAATATCTTGATTATATTTTTGACAAAATGCAAAGAAAATAATACAGAAGTGGTGATAGTTACACTGCCAAATAGTAAAGGGTGGAATTCGAGTAGAAACGCATATTTAAATAATTTATGCAAAGATAGGAATATACCATTTATTGATTTTTAATTTATTACTAAATGATGTGAATTTTTGATTGGCAAACGGATACTCGTGATGCAGGAGAACATATGAATAATTCAGGATCAGAAAAAAATCATGAATTATTTAGCTAATTATTTTCAGGAGAATTATCATTTAGTTGATTGCCGGAATAACGTAAATTATCAATTATGGAATGAAATGTTTGGGAAAGGTGAATAGTTATGCAATTTGGTTATCATTCTTTCATATTCATATGTTTTTTCTTCCGATTTTTAATGATTTTTTTATCAAGTATTACCGAGTAATCTTCGTAAATATGTAATTATTCTATTTAATTATTCTTTTCTATTTTTTATGGTCAAAACCAGCGGTACTTTTTGCAGATTTGTTTAATGCTGATAACATACTTAATTGGCCTGAAAATGAATTGTTTTATAAAGTGTGGGAAAGATAAAGCAAATAAAGTGAAAGTAAAACACTATATGTGGCTTGGGATTATACTCAATATTGGAATGCTTATAGTGATGAAATATACCAATTTCTTTTTGGAAATTGGAACTGATATTCTGAACGTAAAATTCACACCTCTACGATTATTTGTCCCAGTAGGTATTAGTTATTATGCACTACAGCATATTTCTTATCTAATTGATATTTCTTCTCACAGTGTGGAAGCTGAAACTAATATATTTTGTTTTACTATGTATACAAGTTTTTTTGCTACGATATTGCAGGGACCAATTACACGTTATCGTGAGGTGAAGGATGAGTTGCATCATTTAGAGGCAATCAAATCCGAAAATGTAGTGCAAGGATATCGGCGTGTTTTATGGGGGTTATTTAAAAAGGTTGTAATTGCAGACAGAGTTGCCCCTGCGGCAAACTATTTATTCAATCTTCATACAAATCAAGGTGCAGTAGTCATTCTCGCAGCAATTTTGTGTACAATTCAGCTCTATATGGACTTTTCTGGTACAGTAGATATCTCGATTGGCGCTGCACAAATATTTGGCATTCATTTACCAGAAAATTTCCGTCAACCTTTCTTTGCAAAAATGCAACAGATTTTTGGCATCGTTGGCATATTACACTTAGCCAGTACTTACGTGACTATGTATTCTATCCAATTTCCTTAAGCAAGTCTATGATGAATCTTTCTAAGTGGTTAAAGAAGCATACAGACAAGTTATTAGCTAAAGTAGTTGGCCCATTTATTGCACTATTTACAGTATGGCTTTGCAATGGCTTATGGCATGGGGCAAATATTTTGTTTATACTCTATGGAATGTACTATTTTGTATTAATGGTTGTAGAGAATATTATGGACAAACCACTAAAGAATTTGATGAAGAAACTTAAAATAACTGAAACAAATAAGGGATTAATTGTATTTAGGTTTGTGAAACTGCTTGTAATTGTTTGTTATGGTGAAATGATGTGTCGTGTTTCGAATGTTGGTGAACTTGTAAGTATGACACAAAGTGTATTTGTTAATTTTGAACTATCAAATGTGATAGAGATAGTGCCAAATATGCCTATGTTTTCGTCAGACTGGATTATTATGATAGTTGGTGTATTAGTTGTATTCTTTGTGAGCGTTTGTGCTGAAAAGAAGATAGATTTAAAAGGAAAATTTGAAACTCTATCTGTTTGGCAACGCTGGGGGATTCTATATACAATTATCTTTATCATAATTATATTTGGTGCGTATGGTCCGGGATATGATAAGATTGCAATGATATATGCTGGCTTTTTAGTAGAAGTTTCAAAAAAAATAAAGTGTACATATCAAAATTAAAAAAAGGCTAGTTCGGGAAAAATCATTTAAAGGAACTGCCTTTTTTTCTATTTTTAGCTAGAGAATAATTAAGATTCTTAAGTTATAAATTTGTGTATTTGCTGTTAGTATAAAATTGATTTTTTTATTTTTATAGAGTTAGTAATCTAGACCCAAAAATCCTTTTGTAGCAAAAATATTTTTTTATTTATCGAATTGTATTTAATTGAAGCCAGAATAATTTGATTGATTACTTTTTTTGGTAATCAGATTTTTTTGGGGTTAGATATTATATCAAAATTTTTTTAGACTGTTGACCTAAAAAAAGCGAATATACTATACTAGTTATGTTCAAAAAAATACTAAATGGAGAATATTATGAACGATATCCAATCTAAAAATCTTATGTAATCTCAAAGAAAATGAATTACTTTCCCAAAGACAACTTGCTAAGAATATCGGTGTTTCACTTGGTATTATTAATCGTGAATATAATGGATTAATCTCTTCTGGTCTTATTACAGAAGAGGGGAAGATTAACAAAAGAAGCACTTAAGAATATAAAGAATAATCAGCCTAAGCAGGCTATTATTTTAGCTGCAGGGTATGGACAACGCATGGTACCTATCAATATGGATAAGCCAAAGGGCTTATTGACTGTATATGGCGAAACACTAATTGAACGTTTGATTCGTCAACTTCATGAGGTGGGTATTACAAAGATTTATGTCGTTGTGGGCTATATGAAAGAAGCTTATGAATTCTTGATTGACCAATATGATGTTGAACTTGTCATCAATCGAGAATATGCGACTAAGAATAATCTCCATTCTCTTGCAAAAGTATCGAATCATTTGGATTGCAGTTACATAGTGCCATGTGATATCTGGTCTAGATCCAATCCATTTTCTAGGAATGAATGTAACTCATGGTATATGATGAGTGATTTATCAAATCCAACTTCAGAATTACGCGTAAATAAACAATTTCATATCATATTAAAAGATAAGAGAAACGAAGGGAATTGTAGTATTGGTATTTCCTATATCAATCATTCAGATGCCAAATGGTTAAAGGAACGTTTAGTTTCTATGGCAGAAAAAACACGCTATGATAACTCTTTCTGGGAAGATTGTTTATTCGAAGGAGAAGGATATAGAATTGGCGCAAAGTTAGTTCGCCATGAGGATGTACACGAAATCAATACTTATGAAGATTTACGTGACATCGATGAAGAGTCTGAAAATCTAAAGTCCGATACAATCACTGTGATTGCGAATGCATTGCACGTAAGTAATTCGGAAATTAAGAATATTCAGATTCTAAAGAAAGGTATGACAAATCGCTCGTTCTTATTTGAATGTCAAAATCAAAGATATATCATGCGTATTCCGGGTGAAGGGACGGATAAGCTAATTGATCGTAAAAAAGAGGCTTCCGTTTATCGCGCATTAGATGGTAGGCAAATTTGTGATGATGTTATTTATATCAATGAAAAAAATGGATATAAGATTACAAAGTTTATGGAGAATTCGCGTGTATGTGATGTGAATAGCCAGAAAGATTTGCGTGCATGTATGAAAGTCCTTCGAGCATTCCATAATCAAAACATACAAGTCAAACATACATTTGACTTGTATGGACAGTTAGAGTATTACGAGAAGCTATGGAATGGAAAGAAATCTATTTATCAGGATTACGAAGTTACGAAGAAACATATTCTTTCTTTACACAACTTTGTTGAGAGTCATGCTAAGAGAAAGACATTGACGCACATTGATGCTGTGCCAGACAACTTTATGATTCAAATTGGAAAATGGCAAACAAGATATTCGTTTGATTGACTGGGAATATGCAGGTATGCAAGATCCAGATTTGGATATTGCGATGTTTAGCATCTACTCACTATATGAGCGTGATCAGATTGATAATCTAATTTCTATTTATTATGAGAATAAAGTTGATCTAGTCACAAAATATAAGATTTATGCCTATGTAGCGATTGCTGGTTTATTATGGAGTAATTGGTGTGAATATAAGCGCCTATTAGGAGTTGATTTTGGTGAGTATTCACTCAAGCAATATCGCTATGCAAAAGTATATTACCGCATAGTTCAAGATGAATTTCTAAGTCATCAAAAGGGAGAGAATCATGAGTAAAATTACAAGAGCGATTATTATGGCTGCTGGTAAGGGTACAAGAATGCATCCAATCACAGAAACGATACCAAAGCCACTGATTCGTGTTCATGGCAAAAGAATGATTGATACAATCATTGATGCTTTGCATGAAAATGGGATTTATGAGATTTATGTAGTTGTTGGGTACTTGAAAGAAGCATTCAAAAATCTACCAGATGAAGTAAAAGGGATAACACTCATTGAAAACCCATATTTTGATACGTGCAATAATATATCCTCTTTGTATGTCGCAAAAGACCATATCTCTAATGCGATTATCATTGATGGTGATCAAATTATAACTGATTCTACAATTCTTTTTACTGAATTTATAAATTCAGGATACAACTGTGTATGGCAAGAAACTGATTCTAAAGAATGGATGTTAACATTGGATGATCGTTTTAAGGTGGTATCTTGTAGCCGAAATGGTGGAAATCATGCGTGGCAGTTATATGGTATTTCCAGATGGACGAAAGAGGATGGAATGAAGCTCAAGGAACTATTAGAACTTGAGTTTAAAGAAAAGAAGAATACTCAGATTTACTGGGATGATATCGCAATGTTTAAACATTTTGATAGATTTAATTTGCATGGCTATCCAATGCATGAAGGTTGTGTAAAAGAAATTGATAGTCTTGATGAATTGATTGAGGAAGATAATAGCTATCGTAGCTATAAAGGAGAATAACCATGAAAAAGAAAATTGACTGGTTTGTTACGCTAGTACCATTAGTATTTATCTTGTTTTTAGCAGTACTATTCTTTGTTTTCCCAAATGAATCGAATACTACAGTAAGTCAGATTCGTTTCTTTTTTGGAGATACATTTGGTAGTTATTACTTAATTATTGGCTTAGGAATCTTCTTACTTTCAATTTATATCGCATCTTCAAAGTATGGGCAGATAAGATTAGGTGGCCAGGATGAAAAACCAAAGTATAGTTTCTTTAACTGGGGAGCCATGATGTTTACCGCAGGTCTTGCGGCAGATATTCTGTTTTATTCTTTCTCTGAATGGATCTTATATGCAAGTAATGCTCATATTGAAAAACTTGGCATGGAAGAATGGGCTAACGTTTATCCGTTATTCCATTGGAGTTTTATACCATGGAGTTTCTATCTTGTCTTAGCTGTTGCGTTTGGTTTCATGTTGCATGTACGTAAGGTAAATCGTCAGAAGTTCTCGGAAGCTTGTCGTCCATTGCTTGGTAAATATACTGATGGCTTTCTTGGTAAGTTAATTGATTTGTTTGCGGTATTTGCTTTACTTGCAGGTACAGCTACTACATTCACACTTGCGACACCGTTAATGACAAGTATAATTACAAAGCTATTTCATGTCACAATTAATGAAACAATTTTAACAATTATTATTATTGTAATTACATGCATTATTTATACATATTCCTTACTGCATGGATTTAAGGGTGTTTCTTTCCTTGCAAATTTATGTATCTACTTATTTGGTGCATTATTAGTAATCTTCCTGTTATTTGGAGGACAATTCCGTGATATTGTTGAATTGAGTTTACAGTCCTTTGGTAAGATGGTTCAAATTTCTTTGAACTATCGACTTACACAGATCCACAACGTACAACAAACTTTCCACAAGATTGGACAATCTTCTATTGGGCATACTGGATGGTTTGGAGTGTTGCAACACCATTCTTCATTGGTAATATCTCCAGAGGTAGAACAATAAAAGAGACAATCCTTGGTGGATATATCTTCGGTGTAGGTTCAACATTAATTAGCTTTATGGTCTTGGGAAACTTCTCCTTTGCACAACAATTGCAGGGTATTCAAAACTATATTGCGATGTATCAACAGGGTGTAAGTTTATATGAAATTATCCTAAAAATAATTGATACAATGCCATTCGCACCGTTTATCCTCGTATTAGTACTATTAACAATGATTGCATTCTATGCGACTTCATTTGACTCTATCGCATATACAGCTTCTTGTTATAGTTATCATGAACTTGAGGAGGGTGAACATCCACATAGGGCAATTCAATTCATGTGGTGTATTCTTTTGGTTGTATTACCAATTGCGCTTATCTTCTCGCAGAGCTCAATGAGCAATCTACAGTCTGTAAGTATCATTGCGGCGTTCCCATTGGCAATGATTATGATTGTAATCTGCATCAGCTTTATTAAGGATGCCAGAACTTATTTGAATAATCTGTAAGATACTAAATAACTATGAATAATGATTTATTGAGAGCTTAGATGGTCGATATGACCATCTTTTAATTGAGATGGATATATAGTGCTTAGTTATTTATGAGTGATTATGAATGTAGATTTTATCAACGAAAAGTAAAAAAATATTGTATTTTTTGGAAACACGTATGATAGTTTTTGTGTTTTGTGGGGGTGTGATAAATTTATGAGGAAAAATTGTAATACGAAGACTGTTATTCATTTTCTGTATATTCTTGTGTACTACAATATTTACATTTGCTGATGAATCAACGGAAAAACAATGAAAATACAATTATTCAGACAGGATGGGTATCTATTGACGGCCATATGCAATGGTATGATGAAAATGGTGTACCTGTAATTGGATGGAAGAATATAGATGGAAGTATTTACTACTTCGATGTGAATGCGTACATGGTTACGGGCATTAATAATGTTGATAATAAATATTATTTGTTTAATGACCATGGTATTTTAATTTCTCAGAGTGGATGGGTATTTGAAAATGGTTCATATTACTGGGTTCAGGATGATAACTCCTTATATACTTCTGGATGGAAAAATATCAATGGAGAGACGTATTTTTTTAATGATCAAGGAGTAATGGTAACTGGCAAGTATAGTATTAATGGAAATTGGTATTTCTTTGAGGAGAATAATAGCGGGAAACTTGTGAAGAGCGGATGGCATCAATCATATGATGGATTGTGGCATTATGTTGCGGACGAAAGTATTTTAGCCAATTCTTGCTGGAAATTACTGTTTGGTCAATATTATTACTTTGACCAAGACAGTAATATGTATACAGGTTGGCTATTGGAAAATGGGAAATATTATTACTTGGCAAATAATGGCCCGATGGTTACAGGATGGTCACTGATTAATGGAAATTGGTATTACATGAATTCGTCTGGAGAAAGGACGATAGGATGGCAGTATATTAATGGACACTGGTATTATTTAAATGAAGATGGTGTCATGCAGACGGGATGGCTAATGGAAGGTAATAATAATTATTATCTTTCTGACAGCGGGGCAATGATAACTGGTTGGTTGTACCTGAATGGGTATTGGTACTACATGAATCCATCTGGGCAAAGGATGACAGGATGGCAGTATGTTAATGGGCGCTGGTATTATTTAAATGAAGATGGTGTCATGCAGACGGGATGGATAACAGAAAACAACAACAATTATTATCTCTCCGACAGCGGAGCAATGATAACCGGTTGGCTGTACCTGAATGGGTATTGGTATTATATGAATCCGTCAGGGCAAATGTCGAGTGGATGGCAATATATAGGTTATTATTGGTATTATTTTGGCGATGATGGCAATGGTATAATGAAAACGGGATGGCAAACAATCAATGGGAGTAGTTATTATCTAAAGCCAAATGGTGCAATGGCTACTGGATTTACCTGGGTTGATGGCAAGTACATCTATTTTAATGCTTCTGGTATTATGACAGATTTTCCTGCTAGTTATTATTTAGGAGTGCCAAATTACAACCAATTTCAGGAAGGATTTCCATCAGGGTGTGAAGCAGTTTCATTATTTCAGGCAATGCAGTATAAAGGATACCTAGGTATGATATCTTTATCTACTTTTGTAGATTCCCTTCCTATATCATCGGACCCGTTCTCTGGATTTGCAGGAAACCCAAGAAGTACCTATGGACAATATAGTGCAATTTTTCCACCGGCTCTTGCAAATTGGGGGAATATTTATGCGAGAGGAAAAGTATTTGATATATCTGGAAGCTCATTAGACGATTTACTTGGTGAGATTAGCCAAGGTAATCCAGTTGTAGCATATGTAACAACATATTATACAGAACCAATCTGGATGAATTATCCTTTTGGACCAAATTTATATAACAATCATGCAGTTACTTTAAATGGATATGATTATTACAATCATCTAGTACATGTATCTGATCCAATTAGTGGTTCAAAATGGTTAGATATGTTCAGTTTTGCAAATATATATAATTCTAGGAAGTATGCTGTTGTTGTACGCTAGAATAACTATGAATATCATTCGCAAACTAAAAAGAATACGGAAATGTCTGCTCTTAATTATCTTCGTTACTAGAAACTATATATAGAAAAATATGAGCAGCTTTATAGGATTTAATTTCTTTGAATTTAGATGCAGAAAAAAAGCATTAATCAACAATTTAAAAAGTGCTTAAGCGAAATCAGTCGTGGGTTTGACTAAAATGCACAACGAAATCAGTTGTGGGTCAAGCATATACAAAAATAAGGATGTCTATGTCATCATAGCTGGTGACTAAGATATCCTTTTTAGAAAAAGATTGAAGTATGGTTTGATTTTATTTTTTTAATGTATCGACTATTTGTTTGGTATATGTACCACGTTTTTCTATTATGAAATCAGGAATAATCTAGTCCTGATCATAGAGAAAAAACTTCAGAAGAAGAATATGATATAGAGGTCAGGAACACTAGAATGTTTCTGGCCTTTCTCGTACAGGCATGTATGGGAATTGGTCTGGGTAAAGTGAGAACGTAATCTTTTTTAGACCAGTGATATCATTGAGTCCGTCACAAAAAACGTTCTGCTTCCCTCCTATATTCTTAGGCTGCTTTATCAAGATGACAATCCAGGAAACAGTTAGATATGTCGTATATAAGCCAGAAAAATAGTCGGATGTGGGGATGGGAAGTTTACCAAGACATTATGCATATCAGAAAGAAAGGAGTATTCCATCATGGAAGGACCAATCATTACAGTGGATGTATCAAAGGGTTCCTGTCATTACCAGCCTTTCATAGAGAATGGGCATCCGATGAGAAAACCAAAACAGCTTTCAGCTACGATTGATGGTTTTCCAGAAATTAGGGGCAAACTATCAAGGACCTTGAAGCCAAGACAGAACGAGAAGATATACCAGTTATCTTTGAGGCTACAGGTGTCTATCATCGACCACTACAAAAATATCTTGAAGACCACAAGATAAGGTACTACATCATTTCACCATTATTATCTGCGACCTATCGTAAGACCGACCTACATAGTAATAAGACAGACGCATTAGACTGTGCGCATATCGCCAAAGCATACTATTGTGAGAAGGAACTAAGACAATATCAAGCACAACCACAAGAGTACAAAAAGACTCTACCAATTGAGTCGTATATATGAAAGCGAGTTGGTTCATCTTCGGAAGCGCAAAAGTGAGTTTGAGATCCATGCTGGATATCATATATCCAAGGATTGATAAGACCTTTAAAGGGAATCAAAATCTGTATGATCCAATCCCAATGGAGATATTGAAAAGATATCCTCATCCATCCTTACTTTTGAGCCATAGAGAGGATACCATCGTTAAGACCGTTGGGCATCGTACAGGTCATTTAAAAAGGATATACAGAAAGAATCGTACATAAGATCTATGAGAAGGCAAAAGAGTGCTATTCAGGATGTGAAATCAATGATATAGAAGTAATCAATTTGCCAAGATTGATAGAGAACGTACAGGAACAGAAGAAAAAATGCGATTCGCTATTGAAGGAAATGATAGAGATAGCACGAACATGTCCTTATTTCGCATCAGTTGTTAGTATTGTTGGAATCGGAGAGAATCTAGCAGCTCGTATCATAGCAGAGCTTGGAGATGTGAACCGATTTGATAACAGAGCAGCCATCGTGGCATATGCAGGCTTGAATCCAAAGATACAACAATCCGGTGATATCGATGGACTGCATCTCAAGATATCAAAGAAAGGCAATAAGCATTTGCGATGTCTTTTATATCTTGGTGCACAATGTAATTATCGATTGCGCAAAGAAGATCCACTATATGAATTTACCAAAAAGAAAAGACAGCAGACCCAATGCCCATTGTCGTCTAAAGCTGCCTATACTGCTAGTGCTCATAAATTACTGGTCATAATCTATAGCCTATGTAAGAATGGTACTCTATATCATTCTTAGCAACAGTATAAACCCAATCTAGCAAAATGGGAGATATAATTTCTCTTGTTTTAATAATGCACAAAATGAAAAAGAAGAAATCACTAAAGATTAGAAATTTCTTCTTGACTTAAGTTATCAAGTTTGTGCTCTCGTTTTCTGGAACATAGACATGTCGTCAAGCAATAGAATAGTTTGTCGTTAAGGCAGTATAGTGCACGTGCACGAAAGCGTTCTAGGTTTGTATGTCCATTGGATACATCAATCAGTAATCGAAGTTTCTGATTGATGTTTTCAGCTAAAGCGTTGGATTGTCGTCAATCGTCATACGGTCTTCTAAAACTATTGATGATTTCTGGTTTCCAGTGTTTCAGTAAAGATATAAATTCCTTATAACAGTCTAAGTCTGAGTGTTCAAATAGCTCAATCAGATAATCAAGTTTCATACTAGCTTCCTCAAAAGAGCAGCGTTTATTGAAGTCTCTATATAGTTCCTTTAATTCATACGCAAGCTTTAAATCAGGACTTATCTCCAACAACATGTTGTAAAGGTCCCTGTAATTCATCTTCTGACGAAATTTTGAGTTGTATCTTGGCTCGTTATCGAGATTGAATGAATCAGATTCCAATAACTTATGCCAGGTCTTCAACAGATAGTAACTGGGACTATCATAGACACACTGTTTCATGATTCCTACACGTATGCGCGTAAAGCACTCCGTAAGGTGTTTGATGACATGAAAAGGGTTACTGCTATTTCGCAATGTCTCAGGTACTTTTTACACACATCCCTATAAAGTTCCCACATATCGATCGTCACGTACTTTACCTTGTCTCTCTCCGATTGTGGAATCATTTCAAAGTGTTTCGATAGTGTTACTTTCGAACGGTTTGGAAGTATCTCATTTAATGTCCTGTTATTATTGTCTACGAATACGCACAAGTATGAACCACCATATTTCGCCATAGAAGAAGATATCTCATCGATACCAAGGTTCTCAGGAAGTGTTATCTAGGTGCACGGATGAAACTATCGGCATACATTCTTACGATGGTGTCGGATACGTGGTATTTATGTGCAATATCCTTGTATGTCATACGAACGTTGTGTAGATCCAAAGCAATCGCATTGAGTACTGTGTATGACTGATGGAAGTTCTCTTGGCCAAATGGACTTGGCTCAGAGAAGGACTTCCCACATTCTTTACAGACATAGCGTCTTCTTGTCCAATCTATGATGGATGGAATCCCTGCAACGTCAAGGTGGTTATAGCTGTACGAAGAATAATCCTTTATTTTTGTATGACCTCCACAACAGGGACAGGTAGGGTGAGTATCATTCAGTTTTATTAAAATGTGTAATTTGTCAGATGATTTATGTGTATCAATCGAAAAAATCATATCGTCACTAACATTGAGTGTGGATATGGTAAAATCATTTATAGCCATTTGGCGCCTCCTATCGTTATTATTCAATCTTTTTCCAACTTGAATTCTAACATAGGAGTTTTTTATTAGCTGAGACCCCGACTGATTTTTGAGTGCCATAATACTTAAATATCCTTTTTTATGATAGTGTTCTAAGGTTGTGTATACATATGTGGTATATATTTTGGTTGGTAATATCAAAAATTTTTTTCAAACTTATTATGGAAAGTGTATCAATTTTGTGCATGCATACATCGCATCAAAATGATGTATTTTTCAGAAATAAAGTTCTCAAAATATTGAAAAATTTCAAATGCAGATATGAATCATAGAAATAATATTGTTAGGGGGTATTATTTTTGTGAAAAAAATAAGCTATCATGAATTTAATATATGGAGGGAACATAATAATGAAAAGACTGAGTATCTCTTTAGTTGCTCTTGTTTTAGCCGCATCTCTTGTAGGCTGTAACAAGACAACTGAGACAACAACATCCAGTAAAATGAAGCCAGGTACATATACAGCTTCTGCGACTGGTATGAACGACGATGTTACTGTAGAAGTAGAAGTGACAGAAAATGAAATTAAGTCAGTTAAGGTAACTTCTCACGCTGAAACTCCAGGTATCGGTGGGGAACTTGTTGACAAGGATGGAAAGGTTGTTACAACTGGGGGCGTAGCACCTGTTCAATTAATTCCAGAAGAAATCGTTAAGAATCAAAGCTTATCAGTTGATAATGTGACTGGTGCAACAATTACATCAGGAGCTATTAAGACTGCTGTTAAGGACGCTATCAAACAAGCAGGTGGCGATCCAGATGCATTTAAGAAAGAAGTAACTTACGAAGATAGAAAAGACGTTGAAGCTGACGTTGTCGTAGTAGGTGGTGGTGGAGCTGGTCTTGCGAGTGCTATTGAACTTTTACAGAATGGTAAGAGCGTAGCAATTATCGAAAAAGCCGGTGAAATCGGTGGTGATACATTAGTTTGCGGTGCGATTTATAATGCGCCTGACCCAGCATTACAACAACATGTTGAAATGAGTGATGCAGTTAAGACTACAATTGAGAAGGCTTTAGCTGAAACTCCAATTAATGATCAACATGCAGCATTACAAGCTGAAGTACAAGCACAATGGGATGCATATAAGGCTGCTGGTAGAACAGACCTATTTGACTCCAAAGGAATGGTATGCATTACAGACTTGGATCAATGGTGATAAGGTCGCAAATCTCGATCTTGTTAAGGCATTATGCTATAACGCATTTGGTGGATATGAATGGATCGAATCTATGGGTATGACATTCCAAGACAAGATCTCTCAGGGTGCTGGTTCCTTATGGCAACGTACACATACATCTACAATGAAGATGGGTACAGGCTTTATCTCCGTATATGCTGATATGCTTGAGAAGTATGGGGATAAGGTTACATTATTAACAGAAGCTACAGCTACAAAACTTGTACTTGATAATAATAAAGTTACAGCTGTTAAGGCTACAGATAACCATACAGGTAAAGAAATTACATTTAAGGCTAAAGACGGTGTCGTATTAGCTACTGGTGGTTTCGGTGCTAACGCTAAGATGGTTCAGGAATACAATACAACAGGTAAGTGGCCAGATCTTTCTAAGACAGGCACAACAAACCGTTTCTCAGCATCACAGGGTGATGGTATCACAATGGCTAAGGATGCTGGTGCTTCCTTAACAGATATGGAACAATTACAGCTTCTATATTTAGGTAACTTAGTTGATGGTCAGATTTCTAAGTACCCAGCACGTGCAGTTAATGGTACAGACCAGATTATCTTCATCAATAAGGAAGGTAAACGTTTCGTTCGTGAAGATGGTCGTCGTGATCAGATTTGCGGTGCTGTTCTAAATCAAACTGATAAGATGTTCTATATACTTGAAAGTGGCGATGGTGCTGGTTATAAGGATATCAAGGACCCAGAGTGGAGAAGTGGTGACGGATTCACATTTGAATACCTTGAAAAGAATGGCTTCATCATCTACGCTGATACATTAGAAGAACTCGCTAAGAAGTTAGATATGGATCCTGCAACATTACAGGCAACTGTAGATGAATTCAATAAGAGTGTTGAAAGTGGAAGTGATGAATTCGGAAGAACTCTATACTCTACAAAACTCGAGCATGGACCATGGGTTGTAACTCCTCGTCAAGCTTGTGTTCACCATACAATGGGTGGTGTAACAATCGATCCAGAAGCACGTGTACTCAATGATAAGGGCGAACCAATCAAGGGATTATACGCTGCTGGTGAAATTACTGGTGGTATCCATGGTGCTAACCGTTTAGGTGGTAACGCTGTAGTAGATACAGTTGTATTTGGTAAGTTATCTGCTGATACATTACTAGCTGATACAAAATAGCCTAGAATAAATACGTTAAGGTCTGAGTTCGCTCAGACCTTTCTTGTAAATATGGAGAAATGAGTATGAATAAACTGAAAAAGGTATTTCTTACGTGTACGATTATTTTTATGACAGGGTGTAATCTATTCCGGGAACCTAGTAAGAAGCCTGTTATTTATCTATATCCAGAGAAGACAACAGAAGTAGATGTAAAAGTAAATCTTGATGGCAAGTTTACCACAACATATCCAAAGTACAATGATGGCTGGAAAGTTGTGGCAGAGCCAGATGGAACATTACATGCACTAGATAACAAGGATTCGTATTACTGCTTATTCTGGGAAGGTGTTGTGAAGTATACTCCAGACTTTCAACTGGCTTTGTTGTAGAGGGGTCAAAGACAGAAGTTTTCTTGGAAGAAGCACTTACCAAACTAGGATTAAATGATCGTGAGAGAAATGAGTTTATCATTTACTGGTTACCACAAATGCAGGGTAATGCATATAACCTAATTTCTTTCCAGAATGAAAACTATACTGACCACGCTGAATTAGATATTTCACCAAAGCCAGATACAGTGATTCGTGTCATGATGGCGTGGAAACCGTTGCATGAATCAATAATGATTCAACCACAAAAGTTAGATAGTGTAGAACGTAAGGGTTGTACTGTGGTTGAATGGGGTGGAACGGAATATAAATCGTAATATTTCTCAAAGATAATACTTCTGTTATACTTAGAAACAAGGAGAATGAATAGATGAAAATAAGAAAGTTTTTACTTGGCTTGATTGCCATGGCACTTCTTTGTGTAATTTCACCTGTACATGCAGAAGAAACGAATGCTGATTTCGATCAGTTTATGCGAAATGAATTCATCCAAATGATGGAAGATGATTATACATCATTACATTTTGCGTTAAAGGATTATGAAAAATATGGTATTACAAAACCACAGCCAACGATTGGTGAACCTCCAACTTTAGATAACTCAAAGAGTATCGCAAAAGTAGAGGAGTCTTTAAAGGGATTAGAGAAGTTCAATTATGATGAGTTGTCAGATGTACAACAACATGATTACGATACATATAAGTATTATTTAGAAAGTACTCGTGAACTCTTGAATTATCCAATGTTTGATTTCCAGTTCTTACCAAATCGTGGTATTCAGAGTAATTTAATTACAAACTTTACAGAGTTTGTGTTCTACAAGCAAGAAGATATCGATGATTATCTATCTGTATTAGAGAGTGTTCCAGCATATATTGAAGGTGCACTAGAAGTTACGCGTACCCAGGTACAAAATGGTTACTTCATGACCGATGATGCTTTAGATAGCACATTAGATGGAATTGAAAGTTCGTTGCAAAGACAGACAATAATCCACTCATTCAGATTTTTAATCAGAATGTAGATAAGTTTGAGGGCTTGAGTGAGGAACAGCGTACTGCATATAAAGAAAAGAATCGTGATTTTATCTTAAACACATACATTCCTGAATATCAGAAGCTTGCACAAGAACTTGAAACATTCCGTGGTACACGTACATCATTAAGTTTGTATGATTTACCAGATGGAAAAGAATATTACACAGCATTATTACGTGCAAAATCAAGTTCATCCGCTTCTTTACAAGAATTATTTGAATTAACAGATGGACAGTTAAAGAAGTTAATTGATGAAGCTAGAACTTTGTATTTGAACGCTAAGAAGGATGATAACTTAGAAGAAGCATTACCAGAGAAGGATCCTACAGAGATTCTCAATACATTACAAGGACATTTACAGGAGTTTCCAGAAGGCCCGGAAGTAACATTTAAAGCAAGTTACTTAGATCCATCTGTTGCTAATGATGCGATTGTTGCGTACTACATGCAGCCACCAATTGATGATTTCTCAAACAACGTGATTAAGATTAATGGTGATAATGTAAATTCAACAAATGAAATGTATACTACTTTAGCACATGAAGGTTTCCCTGGACATTTATTCCAGATTACTTGGTACTTAAATACAAATCCAAATCCATTACGTACACAGCTCAGCAACATCGGTTATACAGAAGGTTGGGCAATGTATTGTGAGGATGTTTCTTGGGCATATTCTGACTTAAATGATGGTGCTAAGGAAGAAAACCGTATCAATACAAACTTAAACTATATCTTACCTGCACAGGCTGATTTCTTAGTAAATGGAATGGGATGGGATGAAAAGAAATTGGCTAAGTACTATGAATCATTAGGATTAAATGCTTCTGCAGCTTCAAATGTAATGTCGACTGTAACACAAGAGCCAGGTTCTATCGTACCTTATGGTGTTGGTTTAACATACTATCTTCACTTCCGTGATCAAGCGCAGGCTGCACTTGGAAAGAAGTACGATGTAGTAGAATTCAACCGTATGTTACTAACACATGGTGATCGTCCATTTGATATCGTACAGAAGGACTTAGAGAAGTATCTTGAAGCCAGTGGTGCTACAACTTCTACTTCTAACAACTCATTTATCAATCCAGGTAAGATTGGTCTTTGGGTATCATTAGCAGCTACAGTGTTAATTTTAGTTGTTGTTTTCGTTCGTAAGAAAAAAGAAAATAACTATCAATAAAATAGTAAAAAATCATACCGAAGTGGTATGATTTTTTATATAAGAGGAGCGTGTACTGTAATGGATAATCAATGGACAGAATGGCTACATCAAGAATGGAAAAAAAGAATATTTCTTGAAGCTATCGGAGTTTTTTTGAAAAATGCCTATGAAACTAAAAGAGATATATCCACCGAAGCAGCAGGTTTTTTCCGCATTTCAGCACTGCGATTATTCAGATATCAAGGTAGTTATTCTTGGACAAGATCCATATCATCAAAAAGGGCAGGCACATGGTTTGTGTTTCTCGGTTAACCCGGGGGTTAAGATACCACCGAGCCTTTTAAATATGTATAAGGAATTACAAACAGAATATGGCTATCCAATTCCAAATAATGGGTATCTTGTGCCATGGGCAAAGCAGGGTGTATTTCTGTTGAATACGGTGATGACGGTAGAAGATTCTCATCCACAAAGTCATGCTGGCATGGGGTGGGAAACATTCACTGATCATGTAATTCAAAAAATCAATGAAAAGAAGGAACCGGTAGTCTTCTTGTTATGGGGAAGAGCAGCTAGAAATAAAGCATGCATGATTGATAAAACGAAGCATCTTGTTTTAGAGGCAGCACATCCATCACCTTTGTCTGCATACAATGGCTTCTTCGGATGTAATCACTTCAAAAAAGCAAATGAATTCCTAGAAAAAAACGATCGAAAGAGTATTGATTGGCAGATTAAAGATATTTGAGATTTTCATCAAAAAATTGAATAAAAAAACGAGATATTTTACATATGGTAATGTTCTGATTATCAATATTAGTTTATAATGTAAGCGTATCCAAAGTTTTGATTAAGGAGGACTTTATGAGATCTAATGCAATGGTTGCGATGATTCTTGCGGGTGGCCGCGGAAGCCGTCTGCATGACTTGACGAAGAAAGTCGCAAAGCCTGCAGTGCATTTTGGAGGAAAGTATAGAATTATTGATTTTCCACTGAGTAATTGTGCAAATTCAGGTATTAACACAGTAGGTGTATTAACACAATATGAATCCGTTTTATTAAATGCTTATGTCGCAAAAGACCAGTTCTGGGGTCTTGATACAAATGATGGTGGTGTATTCGTTCTTCCACCACGTGAAAGAGATCAGACCGGTTTTGAAGTATATCGTGGAACAGCAGACGCAATCACACAGAATATTGACTTCTTAGATAGTATTGAACCTGAATATGTACTTATATTATCTGGTGACCATATCTATAAGATGAACTATGAGAAGATGTTAAAGCATCATATCGCAAAGGGTGCTGATGCGACAATCGCTGTATTACAGGTTCCAATGAAGGAAGCTTCTAGATTTGGCATCATGAATTGCGATAAGAATGATATGGTTCAGGAATTTGAGGAGAAGCCTGCACATCCAAAGAGTAATTTGGCTTCCATGGGTATTTACATCTTTACTTATAAGACATTACGTAAATACTTACTTGAAGATGATAAGAATGAACAGTCCTCACATGACTTTGGCAAGGATATCATTCCTGCATACTTAGATGATAATAAAGTTCTAGCGGCATATCGCTTTAAGGGATACTGGAAAGATGTTGGAACAATCGATTCACTTTGGGAATCCAATATGGATCTATTGAAGAATGACAATGCTTTAAACTTAGGCGATCCTGATTGGAAGATTTATACAGAAGATGTAAATGCATTACCACAGTTCATTGGTGAAAATGCGGTTGTACGTAATAGTTACATCACACAGGGTAGTGTGGTATTGGGCAAAGTCAACAATTCCGTCTTAGGTACAAACTCCTTTATTGATGACGGTGCTGATGTACAGGATTCAGTCATCTTAACAGGTGCTAAGATTGGTGCAGGCGCTAAGATTACACGTTGTATCGTTGCGGATAATGTAGAAATTGGACCGGGCGTTGTATTAGGTTCAGCAGATAGTGATCATATTGAATTGATTGCTAAGAATGTTACGGAGTAGGAGGAGAAATCATGAAAGCTTAGGTATTATTTCATTCGAAGACAGTTCCGTTAATATTGAGGGACTTGGTGATTTCAGACCTGTTCCAGCAACAGCGTTCATGGGAAGATATCGTATTATTGACTTTATTCTCAGTAACATGACCAACTCGGGTATTGATAGCGTTCAGGTTTACTGTAAAGAAAAGCCACGCAATCTCATCGAACATTTAGGAGATGGACGTCATTACAATATCAATTCCAAACGTGGTAAATTACGTATCTTATTTGGTGAGAAGACATTCTCGTCACCTGTATATAATCACGATATTGCAAACTATATCTTGAACATGCAGTACATTGAGAAAGATAAGAATCCATATGTTGTTATCGCACCAAGTTATTTCATCTATGATATTGACTTTAGTGAAGTATTAGATACACATATCAAAAGTGGTGCAGATATTACAGCACTCTATACAAATACATCAGATGCTAAGACAGCATTCCATGAATGTGATACATTCACAATGGATAAGGATAAGAGAGTTCTTTCCATTGATAAGAATCGTGGTAAATACAAGACACGTTCTGTTTCCCTAGAAGCATATGTAATGAGAAAAGACTTGTTTATTACATTGGTAAAGACAGGTGCAGAGATTTCCTCACTATACTGGTTTAAGGATGTGTTACGTGAAGTTGTAAATGAAGTAGATATTCGTGGATATGCAGTAAAGGGATTTGTTGCATGTATCAACAACCAAAAAGAATACTATCGTATTAATATGTTGTTGAAGGATTACAAGGTTGCCTTTAACTTATTCAAGTCAAATTGGCCAATCTATACGCATACAAATAACTCTAGCCCATCCATATTTGGAGAAGATTCGGATGTTACCGCTAGTGTTGTTGCGAATGGTTGCGGAATAGAAGGTGTCGTTAAGAATTCTATCATTAGCAGAAATGTTAAGGTTGGTAGGGATGCAGTAATTGAGAATAGCATCGTCTTACCAGGTGCTGTTATAGGTGACGGTGTTCACCTTGATCATGTCATTGTTGATAAGTACGCAACAATCCATAAAGTAAAAGAACTTGTTGGAACAGAAGATAATCTGATTTACGTAAAGCGTAGAGATTGTATCTAGGAAGCGAGGAGTATTCAATGAGCAGATCTGTATTGTTTGTGGCAGGAGAGGGCTTACCATTTATCAAAACGGGAGGTCTAGCAGATGTTATCGGTAGTTTACCAAGAACATTAGCAAAGCGTGGACATGATGTACGTGTTGCTTTGCCTCTATACAAAAAAATTATTGAAAAACATTATGATAAGCTAGAAAGACTTGGTACAATCCAAGTTCGTTCTGGATGGATTGACCAACCAGCAACTTTCTATCGTTGTGATGTAGATGGAGTTGTATATTACTTCGTTGAACATCAAGGATATTTCGAAAGAGATGGTCTATATGGTTATGAGGATGATGGCGAAAGATTTGCTTTCTTCCAACGTGCTGTATTAGATATGATTTATTTTATCAACTGGTGGCCAAATATCATTCATGAAAATGATTGGCAGACGGGTATGATGCCTTTAATGGCGCATGCATGTTATGCGGATGACTATCGTTATCAACAAATCAAGCATGTCTATACAATCCACAACTTAGCATTCCAAGGTAACTTTGGTGTTGAAATGATGGAGAGTTGCCTAGGACTTGATTACAGTTATTTCGATAATGGTTCCATTAAATTTGATACAGGTATCAGCTTTATGAAGGCTGCGATTGTATACGCGGATAAGATTACAACAGTATCTCCAACATACGCTGAAGAGATTTTGACACAAACCTATGGTGAACGTATGGATTCTGTACTGCGTTATCGTCGTGGTGATCTTTGGGGTATCGTAAACGGCATTGATACTGTAGATTGGAATCCAAAGACGGATAAGCATCTTGCGAAGAACTTCGATATTCGAAACTATGTTTCTGGTAAGAAGGAAAACAAGAAGGCTCTACAGGAAACACTTGGCTTAGAGGTAAAGATCGATGTTGCGCTTATTGGTATCGTATCTCGACTAACAGAACAAAAGGGTATGTATATGGTCACAGAGAAGTTACGTGAGATTATGGACCAGAATGTTCAGTTTGTTGTGCTTGGTACAGGTGAAGCAAATGCAGAGAATGCATTTAAGTGGTTAGAGTCTGAATATAAAGGTAGAGCAGTATACTATTGCGGATATAACGAAGATCTTGCCCACCTTATCTATGCGGGTTGTGATTTGTTCTTTATGCCTTCCATCTATGAACCATGTGGAATTGGTCAGCTAATTGCCATGCATTATGGTACGCTTCCAATCGTACGTGAAACTGGTGGCCTTAAGGATACGGTTCATCCATATAACCAATATACAGGGGGAAGGTAACGGCTTTAGTTTCTGGGCAGCAAATCCAAATGACATGATGTACACACTACGTTATGCATTAGAACAGTATTACAACAATAAGACTGGTTGGAAGGGCTTAGTGAAGAGTGCGATGAATACTGACGTAAGTTGGGATCAAAGTGCAAATCAGTACGAACAGTTGTATTACTCAATTTGTAACTGGGACTAATAGATTCATAAATAAGTTATCGAGAACAGGCAGAGAAACTTTCTGCCTGTTCTTATGTTTATTGGTAATTGTGAGAGAAAATGATTAAAATAAAATCAGAAAGTTGGTATATGAAATGAAGAAAGCAATACTATTTGATCTAGATGGTACGTTACTACCGATGGATCAGGATATATTTGTAAAGACGTATTTTGGACTAATGGCTAAGAGAATGTCTCAGTTTGGCTATAATCCGGATGAGCTAATTCATACGATTTGGAAGGGTACTAGTGCAGTCATAAAGAATGACGGGGTACTTACAAATGAAGATGTATTTTGGAAGTGTTTTTCTGAAGTGTATGGTGAAGAACGAACAAAGAATGACCGTGTGAAATTTGATGATTTCTATCGAGAAGATTTCCCTAAGGCACAGAGTGCTTGCGGTTTTCAACCGCTTGCGAAAGAAATGATTCAATTTGCCAAACAGCAGGGATATAGAGTTGTGCTTGCAACGAATCCTTTGTTTCCTAGAATTGCGACAGAGGAAAGAATTCGTTGGGCAGGGCTGGTGCCAAGTGATTTTGAGTTGGTTACTACTTATGAAAATAGTCATGCATGCAAACCTAATCTGTTATATTACCAAGAGATACTAGATACTTTAGGTTTAGGAGCAAGTGAATGCTTGATGGTTGGTAATGATATTGGCGAAGATGGCGTTGTAAAGCAATTAGGTATGGATATCTTTTATATTACAGACTGTTTGATCAATCCGGATGGGATTGACATGGAACATGAATTGCATGGAAGTTTTGAGGATCTGAAGGAGTATATTCGAAGAACATAATAGACAGGGGGGTAATATCTATGACAAAGGGTAGATGCATTACGATTATTTTAATAGCGACTTGGTATATTGTGTTTCCGTTTCTGTTAATAGATACAGGATCAGCGATATTTCTGCTCTTGATTGTAAATCCTGTTCTTTCGTTTCTTGGTGGATGGATTTACGGGAAAATATGTGGATTTGATTGGCTAATTCTTTGGCTTGTGGCGTTCCTGTTTATTCCTGTTATTTATTTCCATATGGATGGACAGTGGGATTGTATGATTTATCCTGGAATTTATATCGTTTTAATGAGTGTTGGGATGGTAGTTGGTAAGATATTTCAGAAGAAAAAAGTGGTCTAGTCAGAAAGATTGATTAGACCATTTGTTATTTTTTACACAAAATAAATTCTATATGAATTTTGGAAACGCTTACTTTTAGAAAATCTTCAAAAAATGTCTTAAAACACTTATTATTTGCGTTTCTTCATTTTCAAGTTTGGCTCGCAAGTGTTATAATTTCTGAAGTACATAGGAGGATAATTCAAATGTCTAAAGTTACTGTAAAAGACTTAGATGTTAAAGGAAAACACGTCATTGTTCGTGTTGACTTCAACGTTCCACACAAGGGAAATGTAATCACAGATGATAATCGTGTTCGTGCAGCATTGCCAACAATTAATTATCTTACAGAGCATGGAGCAAAAGTTTTACTTTTGAGCCACTTAGGTAAGATTAAGACTGATGAGGACTATGCTAAAAACGACATGTCTATCGTTGCGGATTGCTTAGCTTCCCTACAGAGTGCACCTGTTAAGTTTGTAAACGCTACTCGTGGTGCTGAACTTGAAGAAGCAGTTGCTGCTCAGAAAGAGGGTTCTATCGTATTGATGCAGAACACTCGTTATGAGAAGGGCGAAACAAAGAATGATGAAGAGTTAGGTAAATACTGGGCTTCATTAGGCGATTTATTCGTAGAAGACGCATTTGGTTCTGTACACAGAGCTCACGCATCAACAGTTGGTATCCCAACACATATTCCTTCAGCTTTAGGTTTCTTAGTTGAAAAGGAAGTTAATGTTTTAGGTAAGGCAGTTAATGATCCACAAAGACCATTCGTTGCTATCTTAGGTGGTGCGAAGGTTTCTGATAAGATTGGCGTTATCGAAACTTATTGAAGATTGCAGATAAGGTATTAATCGGTGGAGGAATGGCTTATACATTCTCAGCTGCTAAGGGTGGCAAGATTGGTACATCTCTATTAGAAGCTGATAAGATGGAATTGGCTAATGAATTCATGAACAAGGGTGAAGGTAAGTTATTCTTACCTGTAGATACAGTTGTAGCAAATGACTTCTCTAACCCAACAGAAATCAAGACAGTACCTGCTGGAGAAATTCCAGATGGCTTTATGGGTCTAGATATTGGTCCTGAAACAATCAAGAAGTTCCAAGATGAATTAGTTGGTGCTAAGACAGTATTCTGGAATGGACCAATGGGTGTATTCGAAGATGAAAGATTTGCTAAGGGTACAATCGCTATCTGCGAAACATTAGCTAACCTTGAAGGTGCTACTACAATCATCGGTGGTGGTGACTCTGCTTCTGCTGCTAAGAACTTAGGTTTCGCAGAGAAGTTCAGCCACATCTCTACAGGTGGTGGAGCATCTCTAGAATATATGGAAGGAAAGGAACTCCCAGGAATCGCTATTATTCCTGAGAAGTAAGGAAAAGAAACATGACAAGAAAACCAGTAATTTTTGGTAACTGGAAAATGAACAAGACACCTTCAGAAGCTGCAGAGTTCATGAAGGGTATTGAAGAAGTATTAACAGGCACAGAAGCTGCTGATTATGGTATTGGTGCTCCATACGTAGACTTAGATGTTTGCGTTAAGGCTGCTAAGAACTTATTGATCGCTGCTGAAAACTGCCATGAAAAGGATTCTGGCGCTTATACAGGCGAAGTATCTGTTCCAATGTTAAAGGAAATCGGTATTACATACTGCATTATCGGTCACTCCGAAAGACGTACATATTACAACGAAACAGATGCTGCTTGTGCTGCTAAGTGCAAGAGATTATTCGCTGACAACATCACACCTATCTTATGTGTAGGTGAAACAGAAGCTGAATACGATGCTGGTAAGACTGAAGAAGTTGTTAAGTCTCAGTTAGCTGGTTCTTTAGCTGGTTTAACTGCTGAAGAAGTATCCAAGATGGTTATTGCTTATGAACCAATCTGGGCTATCGGAACAGGTAAGAGTGCTGATGTAAATACAGCAGAAGCTTGCTGCAAGTTAGTTCGTGAAACAGTGAAGGGCTTATATGATGAAGCAACTGCTCAAGCAGTTCGTATCCAATACGGCGGATCTGTTAAGCCAACAAATATCAAGGAATATATGGCTTGCGAAGACATCGATGGTGCGTTAATCGGTGGTGCATCCTTTTAAAGGTTGAATCCTTCAAGGAAATTATTGACGCTACAAAATAGGTTCTTACTCAGCGTAGCTGAGAGAATATGTTTTAGGTTATCATAGGAGGAAAATTTAGATGCCTAATTTTATTGATCCAATTGCTGAAGTGCATGCACGTGAAGTCTTAGACTCCCGTGGAAATCCAACAGTAGAATGTGAAATTACAACTGAGTCAGGTGCTTGGGGACGCGCTATCGTTCCATCAGGTGCTTCTACAGGTGAACGTGAAGCTTTAGAGCTTCGTGATGGAGACAAGAATCGTTACCTTGGAACAGGTACATTAAAGGCTGTTGCTAACGTTAACGAAAAGATCGCTCCAAAAGTTATCGGTTTAAATGTATTCGACCAAAACTTAATTGATAAGACAATGCTTGATCTTGATGGAACACCATTCAAGAGCAACCTTGGTGCAAATGCTACATTAGCTGTTTCATTAGCTGCTGCTCGTGCTGCTGCTGATGCTTGTGGCTTACCATTATACAAGTATATTGGTGGTGCAAATGCTAAGGTATTACCAGTTCCAATGATGAACGTATTAAACGGTGGTAAGCATGCTGATTCTTCTGCAGACTGCCAAGAATACATGATTATGCCAGTAGGTGCTAAGAGCGTACACGAAGCAGTTCGTATGGGTTCTGAAGTATTCCATGTATTAAAGAAGGTATTAAAGTCCTACAAGTACAACACAGCTGTAGGTGATGAAGGTGGATATGCTCCATCATGCGTACCTGGAAATAACGGTCCATTAGAGACATTAGGTAACGAAGGCCCATTAGCTTTAATGGTTGAAGCTGTTGAGAAGGCTGGCTACAAGTTAGGTGAAGATATCTGCTTCGCTATGGACTTAGCTGCTTCTGAATTCTACAACGCTGAAAAGGGTGTTTATGAATTAACACGTTCTGGTGAAGGTGACAAGACATCTGAACAGATGATTGATATGTTAGCTTCATGGGTAGAGAAGTATCCATTAATCTCAATCGAAGACGGCTTAGCTGAAAACGACTGGGAAGGTTGGGTTAAGTTAACAGAACGTTTAGGCGAAAAGGTTCAGCTTGTTGGTGATGACCTCTTCGTTACAAACACAACATATATCAAGAAGGGTATTGAATTAAAGGCAGCTAACGCTGTATTAATCAAGGTTAACCAGATTGGTACATTAACAGAAACATTAGATTCTATCGAAATGGCTAAGGAAGCTAAGTACACAGCAGTTGTATCTCACCGTTCAGGTGAATCTGAAGATTCAACAATCTCTGACTTAGTAGTTGCTACAAATGCTGGCCAGATCAAGACAGGTTCTATGAGCCGTACAGACCGTATCGCTAAGTACAACCAGTTGATGAGAATCGAAGAAGAATTAGGTTCAGTTGCTGAATACCGTGGAAGACAGGCTTTCTACAACGTTAAGGCTCTTTCTTCAAAATAAGAATGATTTGAAAAAGTTCACTTCAATGTGAACTTTTTTTATATGAATATAGATAATTTTGTGGAATGTAAACTTGGTATTATGACAAGTTCAAAGCAGATGTGATAATATAATCAATAGCCATTTATGGCCTCCTCTCAAGTTCATTTTTTTCATAGCAAAAAGATAATAACATGAGAGGTTTTTTTATTTTTGATAGAACATAAACTCTAGATGTAGGGTACATTTATATGTATTAGATTATTTGTGCTGATTGTTCTTTTCAATATACCATCCAATGAACCATCCAATCACGAGGAAATAATTTTCAATTGCTCCTACTAGATTAACGTTTTCATGCATTTGTAAATAATGAATGAAATGATTTGTGCCAATACCAATACCACCAAGAATCAAAGCCAGTAGGATGGATTGTAAATATGTCCAATTGTAATGACGGTAGGCTGTAACTAATATCACAAGTACTGCTATATTCCAGAAACCAATTTCTCTTTGCCATCCTGTTGAGATGCCATATGCCGCATGACTACCCATATATTCTGGTGCGAAGATTTGAAGAACTGCTGCACCAGATATCGCAATGATTAAAACAATAAATAATATACGTAAGAGAAGATTCATTCGCTGTTGTTTCATATTGTAGGCCTCCTAAAAATATAGAAAATGGTAATCCTGTATGGAAGTGCTTGTCAAGATTAGCCGTATCATTTGTAATGAATTCCAAAAAAATACAAATAATTTATCATGTGGATTCCCTTTAAAAATGAATTGAATGATACTATTAGTGTAGGAGGATTTCAAAGATGAAATTTATTGATGAAGCACGTGCGTATCAAGATAATATGATTGAAGATTTACGACAGCTTGTAAAGATTGAATCCGTACGTGATGATGCAGCTGCGACAAAAGAAGCACCTTTTGGGCCAAACATTGCAAAAGTGCTTAGACAAAGCATTAGAGATTGGTAAACGTGATGGTTTTAAAGTTGAGAATGTAGATGGTTATGCTGGTGTGATTCAGTATGGTGATTTAGAAGAATCCGTTGGTGTACTTGGACACTTGGATGTTGTACCTATCGGTGATGGCTGGACATTTGATCCACTTGGTGGAGAAATCAAAGATGGCTATATCATGGGTAGAGGTACTTGTGATGATAAGGGTCCTGCAATTGCGGCGTATTATGCAATGAAGATTTTTAAAGGATAAGGGTTATAAGCTAAAAGCATAATATTCAAATGATCTTAGGGTACAGATGAAGAGAATACTTCTGCGGGTATCCTTTACTATAAGAAAGTACGTAAGAATCCAATCATGGGTATCGTACCAGATGCGGATTTCCCATGTATCTATGCAGAAAAGGGTATTTTAGATTTTTCTGCACAGGGAAAGGTTGATTCCTGTATCAAGTATATGAAGTCTGGTACTGCATTTAATGTAGTTATCAGTAAGGCGGATGTTATCGTTGATAAGCCGCTTGCCAAGGACTACTTTGAGAAGTTCTTACTTGCAAATGAATTGACTGGTGAATGCCACGAGGATGTAGCTGGATCACATTACCATATTGATGGCAAGCCATTCCATGCGTCTCGTCCTTATATGGGTGTAAATGCGGCTGTAAAGATGTTTGAGTTTATCGGCAGTTGCTATAACGATGAATTCAGCTTAAATGCTGTGAAGTTATTTAAGGATCCATATGGTGTTGGTTTAAAGGTTGCTTATGATGGAGCATACATGGGACCTTTAACTTTCAATATGGGTAAGGCAAATATTGAGGATGATCAGGTATACTTCGCATTAGACTATCGTTATCCAAATGAATGTGAAGGTAGTGATCTACTAAAGAGAAGTGCAGATATTATCAAAGAAGTATTACATATTGATACAGAGTTAGTGGATGATTCTAAGTGGTTATTAAATGACCCTAATAGTGAACTCATTCAGACATGCTTGAAGCATTATCGTGCATTTAGTGGAGATACTTATACACCTCCACTACGTATTGGTGGTGGTACATATGCTCGTAGTTTTGAGAACTTTGCGGCATTTGGACCAATCTTCCCAACACGTGAATACGCGTCTTGGGTTGGTGCTGAACATGAAGCGGATGAAGGCTTTGAAATTGAAACAATGATTCTTGCCTGTGCAATCTACGCAAATGTTCTGTTTGATTTAGCTTGTGAACAATAAGCAAAAATAACCTAGGTTAGGAAGTATCCACACGGATACTTCCTTTTTTGAAAGATAATTCATGTGCGTATGATGTAATAGTGTGGTTAAATAATAGGTATGAAAACGACCAAGAAGTTACCAGCACAAGATAAAGCATTCTCATTTCGCTATTATTGGCATGGTTTACCGGAAATTTTATATTATCAAATTCCTGCAAAAATTATTTTGTTTATCATGTTTTCTTTTGCGGAGGGAATTCTTGGCTCTATTATGAACTTAACAGGGATTTACTCTGTTAGTAGTGGTGAATTACCTTCTCTATTGCGTAGTTGGTATGGTTGGGCTGTATTAATTGCGATTACAATCTTATTCACGATATATATGGCATTTGATATTATCATCCTGATTTTACTAAGTCGAAATATTTTATACGATCAAAAGAAAAAGATGAAAGAGATCATCTCTACTGCGATTCGTGTATCTCGAAAGTTTATTAATTTTAGAGGATGTTTGATTGGAATGTATTTTGCGGTTATTATCCCACTTAATACCGCAATGATTGGATTACGTTTAACAAAACATTCAGTACCGCAGTTTATTTATTCTGTCATACGCGCAAATCATTTGTATATGCTTGTATATGTAATGCTTGTGCTTGTTTTAGACTTTATCGGTATTATACATGTATTTACATTCCATGGAGTATTATTTGATAACTATTCATTAGCAACGTCCATGCATGAATCAAGAAGTTTATTCTTTAAAAACTGGAAGAAGGTTGTTTGGGCATATCTAAAGTTCTTTAGTATGTTTGTATTGATACTAGCAGTAGGCATTTTAAGTATTATCGTGATACCGTACTATGTATCACATTTAATTATGCATGCAAGATTCTGGTATCACTACCTAATTATCATGGTGGTGATTATAGGCCTGATATTCATTTTCTTGTTTACGATGATTTTTTTATTCAGGCACAAGCGATGTGTCTGACACGTGTGTATGATGAATGTACACTTGCAGGATATCAAGAAGCACAGTTTAAAACACCTGTTTTGTTCCAAAAGAGTTTCCGTGTTGTCGTATCTATAAGCCTTTTGGCATCGCTCATACTTGGGTATGGTGGTGCGATGACGTTTGATGACTTATTTCCTAAGGAATATACGACTGAGGTGATTGCACACCGTGGTGGTGGAGACTTGTCGACGGAGAATACTGTGGAGTCTATTCGTGCTGCAATTGAGGCTGGCGCCACTGCATCTGAAATTGATGTTCAAAGAACTGCAGATGGTCACTACGTTATCTTTCATGATAATACGTTGAAACGTTTATGTAATGATCCACGTACAATTCAAGAGCTAACTTTAGAAGAGATTAAGAAGCTTAGAATCACCGCACCGGATGGTCATCAGGTAAGAATCGCTACATTAGAAGAGATTCTAAATACTGCGAAAGATGAAATTAATCTCTATATTGAATTAAAGGGTAAAAGTGCAGGTATGCAGATGGCAAATGATGTCTATCAGATGCTTGTGGAAAGAAATATGGTGGACCAAGTACGTATTATCAGTTTAAATGCGAATCTAATTACACAAGTTGAAAAGACCTATCCTGATGTTGAGACGGAATATCTTTGCTATATCGCTTATGGTCAGCTTGAATCGATGGAAGTCGATGCGATAGGTTTAGAAGAAGAACTAGCGACCACAAAGAGAATCGACAACTTACATGATGCAGGTAAGAAGGTAGATGTATGGACTGCAAATTCCTTTGGGTCTATCATACGCTTTATGGTTTCAAATGTAGATGGTATTATTACAGACAGTGTACAATTAGCGATTAGTATCAAGGATGGAAAGAGTGATTCACCTGATTTTACAAGGCTATTAAGAATCTTCTTTCCACAGTTCTGATTATGCATGCATGTTTCTTACAGAAACTAGCATAAAGAATTTAGAATGTATTAATTTTCTTGGTATCGACAATGATGTATAATGAAACCACTGTAAAGATGAGAGTATTATTTCAAACTTTATAGTGGTTTTTAATTCTATTAAAGGGGAATATATGAAAAACTTGATTCATAACTTAACAAAAGAGAAAACTCTAATTAATAAAGTATTTCTTGCATTATTATGCAGTCAGCTAGTCATTATTTTAGCGACGTTCTTTAAGGTTGCGATGTTACCTAGCTTTTGGTAAATTAAATTTATATGCACTAGATAGTGTAGCGGTATTATTTTTGATTTCATCAGTAATCGAAATAGTATTTACATTAAAGAAGAATGAAAAAGTATTTATTCCATTAAGAGTTGTTAACTTATTATGGTTATTTAGTATGATTGGAAATCTCACGAAGCAGATTGAAAATCTACAGATGACAGAGTCTGCTTTGGATTTTGGGGCAGGTGTTGTAGAAAATCTTTATTCGTGGTTAACATTTGGTATTGTTGATTTCTCAATTCCTAGATCTGGGTATTCTTCATTACTTGGAACTGTGAATGTAATTCGTATTGTAGCGGATATCAGTTTGGTTCTTCTACTTGTATATTTATATTTTAGATTTATCAAAAAGGATGCATTTGATACAACACCATGTATTGAAGTTAGATTCATTTCCGAACTGCAGACTGCGTATCATCTAGATCAAATTGTAACGATTGCGAGTATTGCATTAATTGTTTCACCATTCTTGCGTTTTATGAGCAATGGACCTATTGTGGTTACTGCCTTTGGTAGAAAACCATTCTTTGCGCTAGCAACTGTAGTACTTGGAGTAGTTGTGATTCATGGTGTTTTATCAAAGGACGCAAAGGTATTAGGAAAATCAATTCTTGCGACACTGATTACTTTTATCCTCTGGAATCCAATCTATGTGATGCGTCAAGGACACTTTGGTTTAGGGTATATTCTATATCTAGCTGGTGTGATTACTCTTGGGGTTATCTATATAAAGAGACAAGAAGTAAGAACAGCCGCTACAGAAGCACAACCTACAAAAACAGAAGAAACCAAGAATGAGGAACCTGTAGTAGAAGAGCAGCCTGCTAAAGAAGAACAGGATGTCCATCAAGAAGAGTCAAAGCTAGAAGATGAGAATTCAAAGAAGGAATAAAGTGATATTGGACATCAATATCAACCGATGTTATAATACTGTGGCAAGCGAAAGGAGCTTTTTAGATGCTTAACGCTATATTAATGGTTGTATCGGCTTTGCTGATTGTTTTATCACTATTACAGGGTGGAAATCTGACGGTATTTCTAGTGCATTTACTGGAAATGGCGGGTTAAATCTATTTGCCAACACAAAAGAAAGAGGATCTGAAAAGGTCATTTCTAATCTAACGTTGGTACTTGGAATTGCATTTTTTGCTTTAGTTATCGCGATAAGAGTGATTAAGTAACCGGTGAAAGCCGGTTTTTTCTTACGAAGAAACATTGCATATTATCAGATATTGCTTATTACAAAGATACAGAATAAATACAGTTAATGATGAACTGTAACAGAAGGAAGAATTATGGAAAATTTAAAAGAGAGAATACTAGAATATATTGAAAATCATCCGAAGAAGAATCGTAGAGTGGACGATATTTTAAGTGCACTTGGGATGACTTCCTCATCAGATTTCGTGAAAGTAAGCCAAGCATTATCTGAATTAGAACGTGAATTATTATTATTTAGAGCAGATGATAACCAATATTTAACACAAAAGCAGGCTGGAGTTATGACTGGTAGAATTTCTATCAATCGTAACGGTCTTGGTTTTGTAGACCGTGAAGATAAAGAATCTATTAAGATTGATCCTACTGATCAAAATACTGCACTAGATGGAGATACTGTCCTTGTTCGCTGTAAGCCATGGGAAACCTATGGTGAAGTATTACGCGTAATCACACGTGCAAAGGATTTTATCATTGGTACGTTCTTGCCACGTGGAAAGAGACTAAAATTTATTCCTGATGATGAAAAGCTTCAAGATAAATTAATCACAGTAAAATATGACCAAGATTTTCTTCCTCTTGAAGGAATGAAGGTACTTTGCCGTATACAGAAGTATGGCACAGCAATTGTTGTATACGTTGAACGTGTCATTGGTTATAAGGATGATCCAGGAGTAGATATACTTGCAATTCTTCTTGACCATGATATTGATCCACAATTTCCTGAAGCTGTTATGGAAGAAGTTAAAACAATTCCCCAGGAAATTCAGGAAAGTGATAAGAAAGATCGTGTCGATTTAACAAATGAAACAATCGTGACGATTGATGGTGATGATTCAAAGGACTTTGATGATGCGGTGAGTGTAACTCCTGTTGAAAATGGGTGGGTATTAAAGGTTTCTATTGCGGATGTATCTCATTATGTAACAGAAGATAGTGCTTTAGATAAAGAAGCACTTGCACGTGGTTGTTCTACATATGTAACAGATAGAGTTGTACCAATGTTACCACATGAATTGAGTAATGGTATCTGCTCCTTAAATCCATATGTAGAAAGATTGACGATTACATGTCAGATGAATGTAAATCATAGTGGCAAGATTGAGGAATACTCTATCTATCCAAGTGTTATCCGTTCTACAGAACGTATGACATATGCAAATGTAAATAAGATTCTAGATGGTGATGAAAAACTACAGGAACAGTATAAACATTTGGGTAATCTATTCTTTGATTTAAGAGATTGTGCTGACGCAATTCGTGCAAATCGTACAGCCAAGGGGGCGATTGACTTTGATGGAACAGAGACAGTCGTAGAAGTAGATGAGAATGGTCGTCCAATTGATGTACATGCACGCATGAGTGGCCATGCGGAAAGAATGATTGAGGACTGCATGATTGCGGCGAATGTATCTGTAGCCAACTATATGAAGTGGTTAGATGTTCCATCTATCTATCGTATTCATGAGTCTCCAACCGCAAGAAGATGAAGGAATTTGTTCGTATCTCAGAGGGGATGGGACATAAGTTAATACTAGGTAAAACAGCGATTTATCCAAATGAATTGCAAAGATACTTAGTATCTGTACATGATCTTCCAGAATATCCAGTACTAAGTACGATGTTACTAAGATGTATGCAGAAGGCTAGATATGACGCTTCTTGTGTTGGCCACTTTGGTCTTGCAGAAGATGAATATCTACACTTTACTTCTCCGATTCGTCGTTATCCAGATTTAATCGTACATCGTATGTTACGTAAGTATTGTTTCCATGCAAATGATAACTTAGAACAACGTGCAATTGATTTAGAGAAATGTAAGTCACAAGCTGAACATGCAAGCATCCGTGAAAGAAATAGCCAAGACGCTGAATATGCATGTGAAGATATGAAGATTGCAGAATATATGCATGAAAGAATTGGCAAGACTTATTCTGGTATTATTTCAAGTATTACAAGTTTTGGTATGTATGTAAAACTAGAGAATACTGTAGAAGGTATGATTCGCGTTGCGGACTTAGACGATGACTATTATGAATTTAATAAAGATCGTTTTGAACTTGTGGGTCAAAGACGTAAGAAGACATATCGTATTGGTATGCCTATTAAGGTAACGGTTGTGGATGCGAATAAAGATGCGGGCACTGTAGACTTTGCAATCGCAAAGAAGCCATCTAGATTTTCTTCAGGACGTGATCGTTTTTCAAGTGATCGTCGACCAGCACAAACGCGTAAACCAAGAGAAAATAAGAGATTTGGGGATAAGAAGGATAAAAAACCATTCACATCCCAGAAACGTGGTAAATTCGATGGTTCTAAACCAGCACGCGTAAAACAAGGTGATAAGAAACCATTCTTTAAGGGAAAATCAACCGGAAGGAAGATGACGCATGGTAGAAAAGATGCATGAAAAAACAGTCGCTCTGAATAGACGCGCTTCACATGACTACTTTCTTGAAGAGAAGTTCGAGTGTGGTATTGTTTTGACAGGGACTGAAATTAAATCAGTTAGACAGGGAAAGATTCAATTCCAAGATTCATATATCTCCATTTATCATGGAGAAGCTTGGATTAAAGGAATGCATATCTCTCCATATAAGTACGGAAATATCTTTAATGTAGATGAAACACGTGATCGAAAATTACTATTACATAAACTTGAAATATTCCGTTTACATCAAAAAGTTAAGTTAAAAGGCTATACATTGATTCCAGTACGTATGTACTTGAAGGATGGTAGAGCCAAACTTGAAATCGCACTGGCAAAGGGTAAAGACCTATATGACAAGCGTGAAACGGAAAAATTACGCGATGCAAAACGTGCAATGGAAAAGGCATTAAAACTGCATTAACTATAAGACAAAATCCCTAATTTGGGATTTTGTTTTGTTAACCCATAGTTTCATTTTTAGCATGGGACTTGCAATGAATTCTATAGCATGATATATTCCAATTGCGTTACAAATACTGGGGCTGTCATGGTTTCGACAGGTTTATGTTTGATTTGTGCGGCAGTGGAGTGGTGACCTAATCACCAAATAAATTTAAACGCAAATAGAACAAATAGTTTCGCTTTTGCTGCCTAAGAACGCTAGATGCGTTGCAGCAACCCAATCAATGCTTTAGCCATTCTGTATTGATTGCGTAAATAAATGGATACGGTGAACCCAATGCCTGTAGGGGGAACCCGACAATTTACAGGTAAATTCAATAACTTGTTCGCTCACTGTCGTGGTTATTGTCTTACTTTACAGTGAGATAAACTGTAGATGCGCAAATGTGGGACTATTCTTGGACAGGAGTTCGACTCTCCTCAGCTCCACTGAACGATAAAAACGACCTTAGAGTCGTTTTTATTATGATCATGTATAAAGAATTTGAATATTATGAATCACATTGTTAGTTATAGTAAACTGTGCTAATCTAAAACTGAAGTTAGCTTAAATTTTGAACTAATAATGAAGTTGTTATGTGTGTTTTTGACTGTAGGTATAACCGAAAGGAATATTGATAAGAATGCTAAGTCAGAAAGAAAAGGCAACAATTACAAGAAAGTATCAAAAGCGAATGAAGTCTGCATGTCAAAATTTACTTGCGAAAAGATATGGTGTAGATGAGATAAATTCTTATTGGCAAAAGGTAGAAGAGCGATATGATCAAATCTTAGATGAAGCACCAGATATTGGCGGTGAAGCAAATTCAATGAGCCATAATTTCTATGAAGTTGCGTGGATAATTGCCCTCTATGATGTGGTTGGAAGAAACTTAACAACGGAAGAAATCAATACTGTAATTCATGATGTGATGGAAGATGGTCTGCATACTCTTCGTAAAATTCCTGGTAAGTTTTTGATGGAAAGAAAATTCGTACGAAATCTTATCATTAAATCTTTAGATAAATATCAAAAAAAACTAGAACCACATCTTCATAATGATTGGCATAATACATGGGGTATGGAAGTACAACATGATATTGATGATGGTATTCACTTTGTACTAAGAGGATGTCCTATTAAAGACTATTGTGAGAAACATGGAATGATGGAGATTTTGCCACATTTTTGTAATATGGATCATCAGATGATACAAGCATTACAACTAGATTTAATACGGTCAAAGACATGTTCAAATGGTGATGAGACATGTGAGTATACAATCGTCACAAATGATAATGCTTTTAGTAGAAAAGAATCCTATCATTATTAAGGAAGATGGGCTGATACTAACAAAAAGTATGTAGTTTAATAACTAATAATCAAAGAGATAAAAACTTTGATGTGTATATAAAATCTTCTTTTTATATAGTAAAAAGTGAAAAAAAGCGACTAATTATATGAGTTTTTTTGCTAAGAAGATGAGTTTCCTATTATTTCTTTTTATGATTTTTGGTGATACTATAGTTCTATGGAAAAAGGGGTTACTATGTTAAAACAAATTAAATGGAGATCTATATTAGTTGGAATTGGATATATTCTTGCAGGTTTATTATTAATCGTTTATCCAGAGAGTAGTAGAGATCTGATAGCATATGTTCTAGGTATCGCATTAGTTGTATATGGTATTGTTTCTCTTACAACATACTTTGTTATCAATGTAAAAGAAAGTCTTCGTCGTAATGAATTCTCGGTTGGTATCATGGCAATATTCGCCGGTCTTATCATTATCTTTAAACAACAAATCTTATTAGATATCATTCCAATCCTACTTGGACTTGTTATCGTTGCGGATGGTTTTGGTAAGTTACAGAATGCAGTCGTTGCGAAACGTATTGGTTCATCTCAATATGCAACGTATATTGTATTAGCGGCTGTATCTATCGTGCTTGGCTTTGTAATCATGTTCTTCTTAACAGGTGCTGATCTGCAAAAGATTTTGTTTGTTGTGATTGGTGTTAGTTTGGTTTATTGCGGTATTTCGGATATCTTCGTAGTTTTATTTATTGCAGATAAATTCCATAAGTTCTTAAAGAGCTTTGAAGCAAATGGAAAGATTATCGATGCGGAAGTAGAAGATGAAAGAGAAGAAGAATCTACAGTAGAAACGGAAAAAGAAAATACGGAAGAAGAGAAGTCGGAATAGCCTGACTTCTCAATTTCGATACAATCACTTAAAATAGAGACATGGAGGAAGTTTTTAATGTTTAATGACTGGTTTAAAATTGGTCCTGTAACTGTACATGGATATGGATTCATGATTGCAGTCGGTATATTGTTTGCGTTTTGGTTATCAGAACGTCTAGCAAAGAAACAAGGACTAGAATATGAAAAGATTGATGGAATGATTTTCTTTATCATCATCTTTGGATTTATTGGAGCGAAGTTGCTCTATATCTTTACCGTATGGGATTCATTCGTACAGAATCCTGTAGTAATTTTGAGTAATGAAGGATTTGTGGTCTATGGTGGTATCATCGCTGGTATTATTGCGGCGTGGTTCTACTGCAAGTGGAAGAAGTGGGACTTTATGAAGTACGCAAATGTACTAATGCCTGCTGTTTCACTTGGACAAGGTTTTGGACGTATTGGATGTTTCTTTGCTGGATGCTGTTATGGTATTCGTACAACGGCCTGGTATGGTGTAGAATTCCCAGCAGAGTCTCTTGGGCCTGGTGCGGGTATCAAGGTTATTCCTACAGAGTTAATTTCTTCTGCAGGTAACTTCTTAATCTTCGCTTTCTTATTAAGAAACTTATTAAAGGGCAAGCATCCAGAAGATACAGCAGCGTGGTATTTAGTTCTATATGGATTAGGTAGATTCTTAGTAGAGTTCTTACGTGGTGATTTAATTCGTGGCCAAATTTGGATTTTCTCCACATCACAGTTTATTTCAATCTTTGTATTCTTAGCAGGAGCGTTCTTGTTATGGTATAGACAAAATCATTCAGATTTGAAAAAGGAGGTAGCCGCATGAGAATCGGTATTGCAAATGATCACGCATCTGTAGAGATGAAGAAGGAACTTGTTGCGTATCTTGAATCACAAGGACATGAAGTTGTTAACTACGGTACAGATTTATCGGAAAGTACAGATTATCCTATCTGGGGTGAAAAGGTATCAATGGCTGTTGTGAATGGTGAAGTAGAACGCGGTATCGCAATCTGTGGAACTGGTGTTGGAATTGGGATTGCATGTAATAAAGTAAAGGGCATTCGTGCATGTATCTGCTCTGAACCATACAGTGCTAGATATTCTAGATTACATAACAATGCAAATATCATCGCCTTTGGTTCAAGAGTCATTGGAATCGAAACAGCGAAGATGCTAGTGGATGAATTCATGAATACTGAATTTGAAGGTGGTCGCCATGAACGTAGAGTTAATATGGTGATGGACATTGAAGCGAGAAACTTTTAACCGGTGAATGCCGGTTTTTTCTTTTGGCAAAAAGAAAAACCTTCACGAATGTGAAGGCTATTGTACTACTGGTAAATTGAAGTCTTCTTTCTTTTCAAGAATCTCCATGAATTCTTCACCAGTAATTGTTTCTTTTTGATATAAGAACTGTGCAATTCGATCAAGATCTGCTTTATGTTCCGTTAATAGTTGCTTTGCTTTCTCATGTTGTTGTTTCACGAGAGCTACAACCTTTTGGTCGATTGTTGAAGCTGTGCCATCTGAACATGCTAGTGATGCATCACCACCAAGGTACTTATTATTTACAGTTTCCATTGCGACCATATCAAACTCATCGCTCATACCATAACGGGTAATCATTGCACGGGCAATCTTCGTTGCTTGTTCGATATCGTTGGATGCACCTGTAGTAACTTGACCAAATTCAACTTCTTCCGCTGCACGGCCACCTGTAAGTGTCGCAATACGGTTTTCTAATTCAGACTTTGTGTAAAGGGGATGATTACCTTCTTCTACTTGCATTGTATAACCTAGAGCACCACTTGTACGTGGGATGATTGTAATCTTCTGTACTGGTGCACTATGTGTTTGTAATGCCGCAACTAATGCATGTCCTACTTCGTGATATGCAACAACAAGTTTTTCTTTGTCTGTTAGAATTGCATTCTTCTTTTGATATCCTGCAATAACGACTTCAATACTTTCTTCTAAGTCTTTCTGACTAACTGCATTTCTCTTTTCACGTACAGCACGTAAAGCAGCTTCGTTGATGATATTTGCAAGCTCTGCACCAGATGCACCAGAAGCCATGCGTGCAACGACATTGTAATCAATGCCTGGCTCTGTCTTAACTTTCTTTGCGTGTACCTTTAAGATATCTTCACGACCTTGAAGGTCAGGTAACTCAACTGGAACACGACGGTCAAATCTTCCTGGACGTAATAAGGCAGGGTCTAGATTTTCAGGTCGGTTTGTGGCTGCTAGAACGACAATACCGTTATTGCCTTCAAAGCCATCCATTTCTGTTAGTAATTGGTTTAATGTCTGCTCACGCTCATCATTACCACCAAAGTTACCTGCATTACGCTTACCACCAATCGCATCGATTTCATCGATGAATACAATACATGGTGCTTTTTCTTTTGCGTCCTTGAATAAACTACGAACTTTAGAAGCACCCATACCTACGAACATCTCTACAAACTCTGAACCGGAGATAGAGAAGAATGGTACGTTTGATTCACCCGCAACTGCCTTTGCAAGCATGGTCTTACCTGTTCCTGGAGGACCAACTAAGAGGATACCCTTTGGCATAGTCGCACCAATGGATTTAAACTGATTTGGATCATGTAGATAGTTTACAATCTCCTGCAGATTCTCTTTGGCTTCATCTTCACCAGCCACATCGTGGAAACGAATCGTTGTCTTATCCTTATCGTAAACACGTGCATTTGATTTGCCTAGGTTGAACATACCACCTAGTCCTCCACCTCCAAGTGGAGAATCTTTTCCACCACCTTGCATTGTACGGTTAACATAACGCATTAACATTACCGCAATGATGATTGGAAGAATCCAACCAAAGAAGATGTTCATAAATAGAGAACCCTGTTGTACACGTGTACCAGAGAACTTCACATCATGACTTTCGAGACGATCAACTAAATCTGGGTCATTTATTTTTACAGTAGAGTATACTGTATCACCATCTTTGAGCTTGTATGTAATCTGAGAAGAGTCAATCGTCACCTCATCAATTTTATCATCGGTGGTTTGTTGAATAAATGTACTATAAGGAACTTCTTCAATTTGTGCCTGTTGAATTACAGGTCGTAAAACCAAGTTAAGTAATACTAATGCAATTGCGACAAATGCATAGTAGTACATAAGAGGTTTTTTCTTCTTGTTATCATTCATATTTATAAAACTCCTTTCGGATAAAAAGATTTTAGCACATTCAAACATAGAGTGCTAATAAAATACTATGTGATTTCGTGTGAAAAAATGATGTAGTATGTAAGAGATGAATAAAAAAATTTCTTATAATAGAGGAAAATAAGGAACGAGAAACTACTAAAAATTTTTGATACAGTATTCTTTCTAGATTAGAATGTGATGTTTTTGAATATAATTAGAATTAGAAAAGTTTTTCCATCCAGAGGAACTAGAACGGATTCCCAAAAGAATATGTACTTAAGCCAAGAATTTGTAGTTCAAAAGAAAGTAGTAGAAAATCTTTTTATGGAAGGGTGATTGTATGAAAATAGATGCTAGAGAAATTAAAAAGAACATATGATTATTATTCTTGTTTCTGTAGTGCAGATGTAAGTGATTTTTAAACAAGGTATACGGTTTGTTTGTACTGATGAAAGAAGCAATATATTAAAAGGATTTGGATGCAAATATTCGATATATATCCTATGTAAAGAGGATGCTTGTATCGTGGCTTATGCACCTAAATACAAATCTTATTTCAATGAACTTACACAACTAATAGATGTTAAGGAATTGATTGAAACAATCAAGCATTCTTATCCTTTGAAAGCATATCAATTAATGGAGTTTGTAGAGGAGTGTGTTTTTGATTATAAAGATGCAAGAATGCTGAAAAGAGATGATTATCCATTGTTTGAGACTTTTTTCAAAAAAGCATATCCATCAGTTTCTGAAATAGGTTGGCTCAAAGCCTATTTTGAAGGAAAAGTGGATAAAGGATTTTTCTTTGGATATATCATTGATGATGAACTTGTAGCGTTATGTGATGCCCCAGATATGCCATATATGGAGGGGGATATTCAGCATACAGGAATAGTAACTTTACCCGAGTATAGAAGAAAAGGTTATGCAAAATTATGTGCAGCACTAGCAACACATCACCATATTCAATCAGGAATTGTTCCTCAATGGGAATGTGCTTTAGATAACATTGCATCGATTCAAGTAGCAAAATCAATCGGTTATAAAGAGTTTGCCCAAGCATTTATTTTTGAGGAATCGTAAATTGAAAAAACTATATAAGTGAAGTAAAAGGGTAACGAAGGTTATCAAATTAGTATACTGCTGCTAAACATGCAAGAATGGTGATATTACGTATATGTGGTTAAATATTTAAAAAAATTATGATTATTAAGTTTAGAAAGTAGGATAAAATATTTAATATACAAATTAATCCATTGATTTTAGGTAATATAGGAAAGTTAGAGTAGGTTAATTCTAAGGAGGTGATATCATGAAAGTAACATATCTAGCTCATAGTGGTATATTGGTTGAACTCAAAGATTACTACTGTATCTTTGATTATTACAAGGGAGAACTACCACTTCTCGATAAGGAGAAGGACGTAATTGTATTTTGTAGCCATTCTCATAATGATCACTATAATCCGTTGATATTTGACCTTCTCAATCGGAGGGGGATGCGTTATCAAGCTATATTAGCAAACGACATCAGTGATGAAAATAGATTATCGAAGATTAAGCATAGCTTTGTTAAACCTGATGAGTGCTATCAGTTTGATGGTGGAATTCAAGTTGAGACTCTACTTTCAAACGATAGTGGTGTCGCTTTCATTGTTATTACTGATGAAGGAATGATTTACCATGGTGGCGATTTAAACGATTGGTATTGGGAAGGTGAACCGGAAGAGGAAAACATAGAACTTCGCACTATATATTACACGGAGATTGGAAAAATTAAAGGTAGACATTTTGATGTTGCTTTTGTTCCACTTGATCCAAGACTAGAAGCACACTACGCCGATGGGTTATTATATTTTCTAGAAAATGTGGACTGTGATGCCGTCTTTCCAATTCACTACTGGGGAGAACCTGCTGTGATTCAGCGCTTTATCGTAGAATACCCACAATATCAGTATCGCATTAAAAATACCGAGATAGCGAAAGGAGAAATGATATGAAATTTAAGATGATTCACGAGAATTTGAATGTATCCGATTTGGATAAATCCATCCGCTTCTATAACGAAGCTCTTGACTTACATGAGGTAAGAAGAAAGACAAGCGATGATTTTATCATTGTGTATCTAAAGAGTGAGGTTGGCGATTTTGAGTTGGAGCTTACATGGCTTAAAGATCATCCTCAGCCATATGATTTAGGTGAGTGTGAATTCCATCTTGCATTTTGGACAGATGATTTTGAGGCTGCACACAAAAAGCATAAAGAGATGGGCTGCATTTGTTTTGAAAATGAGGCAATGGGTATTTACTTTATTGAAGACCCAGATGGATATTGGCTCGAAATTTTACCATAATATCAAAAGAGGCTGTATGCTCAAGTAAATCTAGAAAATTTACTGGAGATATACAACCTCTTTATTGTTAATGGCGTCCTCGATGCGATTTGAACGCACGACCTACTGCTTAGGAGGCAGTCGCTCTATCCAACTGAGCTACGAGGACGTAAGAAATCATGAATGATACATTATGGGATGCATATTAGGCCACCACATTTAATATTATACTTTTTTTAATGGGTTTGTTATAGTAAGCACATTTCTATCATTTAAAAAAATGCTTTAGGTTGTTTTGTTTTTGAATAATTATTCTAAATTTTGAAAATTAATTACATAGATTATGAAACTGGATTATTGATAATAACAATAGAAGGATTACGAAAATGCGATAAAATAGGCTTTTTGATAATATATTTCGAAAAAAATTATATGAAAAATACACTTTCACAATACTTTCACGATTTCACCATATATCTCACACATGGTTTGGGTATATTATAAGTGTCTTAAATGACAGAGAAATTATAAATTTCTTTTCCCTCCCAAAAAAATAAAAAAAGAAATCGAGACCTGTGCCAGCGGGCCTCTTTTTTTCATGTATTCTTCATTAGTTTAAAAATTAGAAATGGTATAATGATGAAAAAAATACGAGTAGAATTCGAACTGGAGGTTTTTTATGAAGACAGTTGAAATAAAAGTGGAACAGGGTATTCTGCGTGGGGAAGTTACAGAATCTAAATTGATATTTAAGGGTGTACCATACGCAAAACCTCCAATTGGGAATCTGCGTTTTAGTTCACCACAGGCACCTGATCGTTGGTTGGGTGTTAGGGATGCTTTGGAATATAGTAAAATCTGTCCACAACCTAAGGCATCGAATCCGTTCTATCGTAAAGAGTTTTATAACTATGAACAATATCCGTATCCTGAAATGAGTGAGGATTGTTTGTATTTAAATATCTGGGCACCAAACCGTAAATCAGAACATGGACATCCGGTCGCAATTTGGATTCATGGTGGTGCATTTGACCATGGCTATGGAAATGAAGTTCCATTTGATGGAGAAGCGTTTGTACAGAATGATGTGATTCTTGTAACGATTAATTATCGTGTTGGTGTATTTGGGTTCTTTGCCCATCCGCAATTAAAAGAAGAGGATCCTGCACATTGTGTATCCAACTATGGAATTTTAGACCAAGTATTTGCGATTCGCTGGATTCGTAAGAATATCGAAGCTTTCGGTGGAGATCCTGATAATATTACTTTATTTGGACAAAGTGCTGGTGCTATCAGTGTTCAGACATTAATTTCTAGTCCTACAACACGTGGTATGATTGCCAAGGCAATTATGCAAAGTGGTGCTGGGGTAGATAATCCTATCTTCAAACATAAGACAGTAGAAGAGGCTTATGAGACAGGTGAGGAAATTATGAAGTTGGTTGGTGCGAAGAATATTCAAGCATTACGTCAAATTCCTGCTCAGAAGTTAGTGGATATTTTACCGAAGCTTTCCAAACATGATAATCGCTTGCTGTTTGGGCCAGTGGTGGATGGCTTTGTGCTCGAAGATACTTTGGATGAACTGGCAAAACGTGGAGATGTACAGGATATCCCATATATTATAGGTGCTAATGGTAATGATTTTGGTTTGGGTGTTGATGAGCCGATGCGTAAGTCTAAGTATTATCAGAGTATGATTGATTTTGCAAACTTAAGAAATCAACACCAAGGGAAACCGACTTACTTGTATTTATTCAACCGCAAGTTACCATCAGATGATGCTGGTGCTTTCCACTCTGCAGAGTTATGGTACATGTTTGGTACGTTGAGTCGTTGTTGGAGAGAGATGGAAGTTCGTGATTATAAGATTAGTGATGAAATGGTTTCCGCTTGGACGAATTTCATGAAGAGCTCGGAGCCTGGTAAAGGTTGGAAATCTTATACGGAAGAAAATAGTTTTATTCGTATGTTTCTATAAAAAAGAACACCGGTGTGTTCTTTTTTGTTGGCATTATTTACTTTCGTTTCCGTCTGGATAGAATAGTGATGCGATACGATCGGAATCAAATACGTTATTGTATTGTAGACAACGATATGTATTGATATCTGGATCATTAATATCATTTACGGATTGATAGTACTTTCCACTTGCGTCATAACAACCATATAGACCAATAACAGGATACTTATCTTTTAATTCATATAGGAATTCCTGATATGGAGTCATTTGGTAGTTAGCTGTCTTCATGATGAGCGAAGATATGAAGTTGATACTTAACTTATCGAATTTCTGATCTGGAATATCATAGTTTGCCCAGATGGAGAATGGTGTAATGTACTGTGTCATGTCGTTTTCAGGCGTACCTGCATGTGGGAATAGAAGGTTATCACAATCTGCTCCTAATGATGGTTGATGGTCACCAAACATCACAATCATTGTAGGTTCTTTTACCTTTGAGAAGTATTCAATCAAGTTCTTGTAGTCTTGATCAGAGATCTTCATTAATGAGAAGTAGTTTTCCGCATGACCATATCCACCACCGATAGAACTGAAATTAACGGTCTTCTTTAGATCATCTTTATCATCATATCCACCATGGTTTTGGTAGGTGATATTGAAGATGAAGTTCTTCTTATCTTTTTCCTTTTCGTAAGTCTCTTCTAGGACTTTGAAGTTCTGTGCATCACTTGGATATCCGTGGAGTGTTTCTAGACCATCGAATGTTTCAGCGAAGACTTTATCTTGGTATTGTAGTTTCTTCCATGCGGAAGCGCGGTTCCAGTTGGTGGATTTACCAAGGTGAATACCGGTAGTAGTAAGCCGCTTTGGTTGAAGTAGGAAATCATAGAAGGTACGTTTCTGTGCATATACATGTTGAATGGATATACACCACCCGCAAAGAAGGCTGTTGTATTACCGGTTAATGATTCATATTCACTATTACATGTGCCACCACCACGTACATCGACGTAGAGGTTACCACGAATCGTATTATCTAAAGATAGAAAGTAAGGGATGATGTTATCGGCGTAGTTTGTACCACCAACATTCATATCCGCGAAGGATTCATTCATAACCATGATGATATTCGTTGGTTTTGTGACATTTGGATCAACGTTGGCTGCGGCACGTTCTTGAAGTTCTTTGCCAAGTTGTTTGAGGTCATCTACAGAATATCCTTCTGGTTTCTTTGGTTGATCAGAGATGTATTGGTTTACAAGACCTGTAAAACTAAGCGCCGTACCATCTGTTTGGAAGATGGATAATAGGTTCATATCCCATAGGTAGTATTGACCAACACTATTTAAGAAGAGTGCTACAACAATAATCAAGATAGGATATGTTGCGTAGTATACGTTAATCTTTGTATTATCACGTGGTACAGCGCGCATCAAGAGATAAATTAAGATGGCGATAATAATTGCGATAACCATGAAGTAACGAATCTGAACATGGTAGTTTGAGATGACATCTGCAGCTGTGCCAATTGCGGTTAAATCCCATGGTGCGATTGGACGGTTACGGAACTGTGTTACGTACATGTTTACGATACCGAAGATTACAACAAATAAGTTACTAATCAGTACTGAGATTGGTAATCGACGGAATATTAAGTAGAGTACTTTATATAGAATAATATAGATAGCAACGTTATAGAAACGATTCATCAAGTTGATGTAGTAGTAGTTACCAGTACAGATTTCTGACATAAAGAAGCACCAGATAGGAGCCGCTATTAACATCATTTCGTTTTCTGGAACGTGTTTTGCCCATGTAATCTTTTTATCAATGAGATACGCAATGATCCAACTTAATACCAAAATGGATAGGTATACTGCAACCCAAGCAGCTTTTGGTAGGTACTCTTGGGTCTCGAGTTGGAGCCAGCCTTCAACACCGTTAACGGTTAGGTTAATGGTGTTGTCATTCGTATTGATGACCATACCTTGAGAGGCGATGATCTTGTTAGAGATACTCTCTGGTGTATACTCTGCAAGCTTAAATGGTCCAAATGACACATCAATCTTTGAGATAGCGATGTCTGTCTTTACGTTGTTAAAACCTAAACGTAAAGAGTTTGTAACGATTGGGATGTTACTGAGGTGAATTACTTCCCAAGATGGTTGTGCATCTAGCCATGTCTTATGAGAGTTATAGTTATAGTTTGCAAAGATTTCTTCTCCACGATCGGTATTAAAGTTTGATACGACCACAGTACCTTGGATACCTTTTTTCATATGTACATCAAAGGAAAGATGTGGTGCATAAAACAGCAAGAACATTGCCGAGATGAGTAAGAACCATACGGCTCTACGTATATTTAATTTTTCTTTTATAATTTTCATCATTTTATCACTTCCCTGAATAATGGTAGCACAAATAAGCAAAGTAAGTTAACTAACATAGGTGAAAATTAAAAAAGTTCAGAATAAAAAAGAGTAATTCTTAAGAATTACCCTAGTGATTAACTGAAATATACGAACTCATCTTGTGGTTTTTGGTAGTTTTGAATGCGGTTTGCGTAAAAGGACAAGTGTCTTACCACCATTATCTAATGGGACGGTTTTGAGGTTACCTTGTACTTCATACCAGTTATCCTTCACAAGTTCTTCTACTTTCACACCTGTGACGGTTAAGCCGCACAGGCTTGTATCATTTGCACAACATACCATTGCTTGTCTACCCATGATAAATGTTTGATGATAGCCTGGTAATGTTTCGGTGAACTTACCGCGTAGGATGATTTCTTTCCCGTCATATTTATCTGGGTTTCAATTGCATCCATATACCAGATGCCATAATCATCATCTTTGATATCGATGATAGGGGCGTTGATATTAAATGGTAGTACACCTTCTTTAAGAGTGACTTGTGCACCATGTTCACCTTCGTAGAAAATCTGAGCTTTTTTATTAATAGCTTTGATATTGCCACGCAGCATTGATGCGGAGGTATCTGGTGTACAACGATTACAGATAATTGTATCGCTGTACTTTAACTGTTCGTAAATAACAGAACGCATTGCGTTAATATACATTTGGAAAGTTGTCGCATCTACTGTTGTAAGAATCTGTACCAAAGGCCAGAAGTTTGGCATCTGTGACAAGATAAACGGTGTGATTGCGAGGGTTCCATTATATTCAATAAATACTTGGTTTGGATGATAGATGGTATCTAACTCGCGAATCTTTTCTACGTTTAAATCCTCTGGAGAGTCCATATATTCAACAAATGCTTTGCGCTCTGCGAGGTATTTATCGTTGTATCGAACTTCACCTTGTTCAAAACAGATGATTAACGTACGGCTATTTTCTTCCATAAAGGATGGGTCGTTAAGTGTGTCTAAGATTAAAGAAGTTTTACCGGAATCAAGAAATCCCGTAAAGAGATAAACAGGGGTTGCCATCTTACTTCACCGCAAAGATTTCTTTAATGCGATCAACATCTACCTGATCACCAATGACAGTGATTAAACCAGTATAAGCAGGGGAACCAATGCGGATATCTGCATCTCCTGGTACATAGTCAAAGAATAACCAACTTCCATCTGTACTTGGGACGATGCCCTTAGCACGGATGATATGTTCATCTAACTCGGAAAGTGCTAGTGCAATGTCTTCTACAGAGTATTTGTTTACTGTTTCAATACCGATTGATGTGAATACTTCATCCGCATCGTGTCCATGATGGTGGTGATGATGGTGATGTTCATGATTGTGATGATCATGGCCACAACAGCAGCATTCTTCCTCATCATGTTCTTCTTCCTCGTGGTGGTGATGGCAGCAACATTCTTCATCATCGTGATGATGTTCATGGTGGTGCTCTTCATGTTCATGAGAACCACAACAGCAGCACTCTTCTTCCTCATGGTGGTGATGATGTTCGTGTTCGTGGTGGTCGTGGCCACAGCAACAATCGTCATCGTCGTCTTCGTCATGACAACCACATCCACAACAGCAGCATTCTTCTTCCTCTTCGAGTTCTGGGAAGCCGTCTGTAGAGCCTTCCATTGCGTCGATGATGGCTTGACCAGAGAGGTCATCCCATGGGGTCGTGATGATTCTTGCGTCATGGTTTAATTCACGGATGATTGCGATATCCTTTGTAATGTTTCTTCATCAACGAGTTGTGTTCTGGATAAGATGACACAAGCAGCTGTGGAAATCTGATCATCGAAGAATTCCTTGAAGTTTTTATGGTAGATTTCACAACGCTTTGCGTCTACAACAGTACTGTAACTATTTAGCTGTAAACCTTCTACATCTTTTACGACTGCTAAGATATCGGATAATTTACCAACACCGGAAGGTTCAATGATGATGTGGTCAGGGCTATACTTCTTGATTACTTCGTGTAAAGCATTGCGGAAGTCGCCTTGTAATGTACAGCAGATACATCCACTGTTGATTTCATTAACAACGATACCGGAATCTTTTAAGAAACCACCGTCAATTCCAATTTCGCCAAATTCGTTTTCAACAAGAACTACTTTTTTACCTGCATATACTTCTTTGATTAACTTTTGTATCAATGTAGTTTTTCCAGCTCCTAGAAAGCCGGAGATAATATCGATCTTTGTCATTTCGTTACCTTCTTTCACTATTATTATATCCTTTGCGTCAAATTCACCAAATAGAATGCCTAATGCGAATCACCATTGAAAATAGAATTCTTTACAATGACATAATCAACATAACGAATTGCATTTAAATCTTTTCCGCCGGCATAAGAGATGGATGATTGAAGGTCTTGTTGCATTTCGACTAGTGTATCCATGATAGAACCTTTACATGGTACAAGCATCTTTTTGCCTTCCACATTTTTACGGGTGCCTTTTTGATATTCAGAGGCACTACCGAAGTATTCTTTCATTTCAATACCATCTTGCATGACGGTATTACCTGGTGATTCGGTATGCCCAGCAAATAAGGAGCCAATCATAACCATGCTTGCGCCAAAGCGAATCGACTTTGCAATATCACCATTTGAACGGATACCGCCATCGGCAATGATTGGCTTACGTGCAGCTTTTGCACACCAACGCAAGGCAGCCAACTGCCAACCACCTGTGCCAAAGCCTGTTTTTAATTTTGTGATACATACTTTACCAGGACCAATACCAACTTTCGTTGCGTCTGCGCCTGCATTTTCAAGTTCACGAACACCTTCAGGGGTTCCTACATTACCTGCAATGACAAATGTATCAGGTAGGTGTTTTTTGATATGTTTGATCATATTGATGACGGCGTTGGAGTGACCGTGAGCGATATCAATTGTAATGTAGTCCGGAACTAGGTGATGACTTGCAAGGTCTGCAATGAAATGATATTCATTTTCTTTTACACCAACACTAATGGAAGAAATTAATCCTTTATCGTTCATCATCTGTACAAACTGAAGACGACTTTCAGGAGTGAAACGATGCATGATATAGAAATATCCATTCTCTGCAAGCTTAATTGCTAGAGATTCATCAATGACTGTCTGCATGTTTGCTGGGACGACAGGTAATTTAAAGCAATGTTTGCCAAATCGTGTTGTTGTATCACATTCTGAACGACTGTTTACAATACACTTATTTGGTATTAGTTGAATGTCTTCGTAATCAAAAACTGTAAAATTTTCCATAAAAAAACCCACTTTCTTTGAAATGGGGAAAATTTGTTATCCTCATATACAATAGCACGAATTGACAGGGTTAGTTTGAGATAGTTAACGGAAAGCGAGGATATTTTTAGACATAAAAATAGTATAAATGTAAGAATTTACATAAATTAAATGATAAATGTTTACATAATTTATGAAAGAAAAGAAAAAGCACTTGAAAAACTTTTTGAAACATTTTAAACTCAGTGTATCTTTTAGGAGGGAAATAGTTATGAAAGCAAAGAAGATAGCGGCAACTGGTTTAGCTGCAGCGATGAGTATGGCAGTTCTAGCGGGTTGTGGTCCAAAGTCAGAAGCTGCCACGACTACAACAGTAACAATTGCATTCGATGCTGATATGAGTTCAATGGATAACTCGGTTGCGACAGATGGTTCTTCCTTCTCGATGCAAATGATGGGTTTATCTGGACTTCTAGCGTTGGATGAATCAGGAACACCTGTGCCAGACTTAGCGGAAAGTTATGATGTAAGTGATGATGGTCTTACTTACACTTTCCATCTAAAGAAGGATGCACAGTGGTCTAATGGAACACCAATCACAGCAAATGATGTTGTTTACAGTTGGCATCGTTTAGTGAGTCCTACACTTGCAAGTGAGTATGCTTTCATCTTAGATACGATGCATGTTGTAAATGCGGCTGATGTTATCGCAGGTAAAAAAGATGCTAAGGAGTTGGGTGTTGAAGCGGTAGATGATCATACAGTAAAGGTAAGTTTATCTCTACCATGTAGTTTCTTGCCATCACTGATGGCATTTCCACCTCTGTTCCCATTGAATGAGGAATATGTAACATCGCAAGGTGATCAATATGCATTATCCCCAGAAAATATGATCTACTCTGGACAGTATGTCATGACAGATTGGAAACAGGGTAATGAATATACATTCGAAAAGAATGATAAGTATGTTAACGCAGATGAGGCGAAGGATAAGGCTGATACAGTTGTCTTCAAGTTCATTCAGGATACACAGGCCGCAATGTTGTCATATCAGAATGGTGATATTGATGCGGTTAAACTACAGGGTGAACAAGTTGATCAATACAGTTCTCAAGAAGGCTTTACAAATCGTTTACAAGGTTACCTATGGTACCTATCCATCAACTACAACAATCCAATCTTCCAAAATGCAAACTTACGTACAGCACTAAGTTATGCTGTAGATCGTGAAGCGATTGCAAAAGATGTATTAAAAGATGGTTCTGTTGCTGCTAGAGGTTTTGTTCCTTCAGAGTTTGCAACAGGTCCAGATGGAAAAGACTATGTTGATACAGCAGACACTTTAACAGAGTACAATCCTGATAAGGCAGCGGAATACTATAAGAAGGCTGTTGCGGAATTGGGTAAAGATGTTTCCTTTACATTATTATTCGAGGATACAGAAGCTTCTAAGTCAGTTGCAGAGAATCTGCAGGCACAGTTACAGAAGAACTGCCCTGGTTTAACAGTAACTCTTGACCAAAAACCGAAGAAGACAAGATTACAGTTAATGAATTCACATGACTATGATATTGGTTTAACACGTTGGGGACCAGACTATGCTGATCCACAAACATTCATGGATTTGGTAACTACTACAAGTACTTACAACCAAGGTTCTTACAGCAACTCTGCATATGATGCACTCATCGCAAAAGCTGAAACAGGTGAAGATGCCGCAAATGCAGAAGCTCGTTGGAAGGATTTCCAAGAAGCCGAAAAGATTTTAGTACAACAAGACCACGGTGTTATCCCAATCTATCAGAATGGTGGTGCGATGATGATCAATCCTAAGGTATCTGGTATTCGTTTCCACAGTGGTGGCGTTGATGATTACAGATGGATGGTCGTTTCACAGTAACATTGTATAAAACAACATTATAGAGCGGTATAAACGCCGCTCTATTCTGTTATCAAAAAGAAAGGAGTCTTCATGTTTAAATATATTACCAAGCGTATCGTGATTAGCTTTCTAACATTATTAACAATCTTGCTTGTATTATTTCTGATGTTGGAATTAATGCCTGGTTCTCCATTTAATGATGAGAAGTTAACATCCTCACAGTTAGCGTTATTAAATGCGAAATATGGGTTGAGTGATCCGGTTTTGGTTCGTTTCTTCCGCTATGTCGCAAATATGTTTCAAGGTGACTTTGGTGTATCATACGTCATCAATAAAAATAAAGCAGTCGCTGCTTTGATTAGTGGACCGCTATCCTTATCGATTCGCATCGGTGCATTGGCGATGGTTGTCGGTTCGATTCTAGGACTTATTTTAGGAGTTGCGGCTGCACTTAACCATAATACGTGGGTTGATACGCTATGTTCTTTTATTTCTATCATAGGTGTATCCGTTCCATCGTATGTATTTGCATTAGTGTTAATGTATTACGTCGGCTTAAACTTAGCTGGACACCGATTCTATACTCTGCAAAGAATGCTGGGTCATCCATGATACTACCTGTACTTGCATTGTCGATGTTTCCGCTTGCGAATGTTTCTCGTTTTACACGTTCAGAATTAATCGATGTATTAGGATCTGATTATATTCAATTGGTCAAGGCGAAAGGTGTAAAACAAACAGGCTTGATTCTAAACCATGCATTACGGAATGCATTAATTCCTATCGTTACAATTATGGGACCATTGTTAGTAAATCTTTTGACAGGTTCAATGGTTGTTGAAAAGGTATTTGGTATTCCTGGTATCGGTATGTTAATGGTACAAGCAATTCAGAATAACGATTATAACGTTGTGATTGCATGTGCATTTATCTATTCAGCATTATATATCTTTGTGATGTTAATTGTTGATATTCTCTACGGTTTCATTGATCCACGTATTCGTGTGGCAAAGGAGGGTAATTAAATGGATATGATTAAAAATAAACCTTTTTTGACAGATGAAAAAGTTGATGATTTTACAGCGGAAGATTTTGTCTTTGTACATCGTAATGAAGAATTATTAGATGAAGCGTATACTGCAACTTCTTATGCAAAAGATGTTTGGATGCATTTTAAAAAGAATAAAGGTGCGGTACTCGGTGCCATCATTATCATTGCAATCATTCTACTGGCTATCATTGGACCGATGATTTCGGGGTATAAGGCTGATGCGATTAATCTTGATGTACAAAGTTTACCACCACGTATTCAAGGAATTTATAAACTAGGAATCTTTAGTGGTTATGAGAAGGGTATTGATCAATACGCAGCCCATGGTGTATCGCAAGCATTCTATTGGTTTGGTACAGACACCAATGGAAGAGACTTATTTACACGTGTATGGGAAGGTACAAGAGTATCACTGATTATCGCATTAAGCGCAGTTGTAATTGATATTGTTATTGGTATGTCCTATGGATTAATCTCTGGTTACTTTGGTGGTAAGGTCGATATGGTCATGCAAAGATTCATGGAAATCTTAAATGGTATTCCAACCCTTGTGGTTGTAACACTGTTAGGACTGGTACTTCCTCCAGGTATTACATCGATTGTCTTTGCATTAATGATTACGGGATGGATTGGTATGGCACGTATTTCAAGAGCGGAAGTATTAAAACTCAAAGAATCTGAATTTATTCTTGCAAGTAGAACGCTTGGTGCAAAAAACTTCTCTATCATCTTTAAAGAAGTTATGCCAAATATCTTTGGACAATTGATTGTGATGTCAATGTTCTCAATTCCAAACGCTATCTTTACAGAAGCCTTCCTATCTTTCGTTGGTTTAGGTATTCAGGCTCCTGATGCCTCCCTAGGATCACTTATTTCCGATGGATATAAATCACTTACAGGTCATCCACATATTATCATGTCTGCGATTATCGTACTTGCATTACTGATGTTAAGTTTCAATTTATTCGCAGATGGTATTCGTGATGCATTTGATCCAAATCAAAAACAACGCTAGAAAGGAGTTTCCATGTCAGCAAACAAAGATAAAAAAGATAAAGTATTATCAATACGTGATCTGAATATTTCGTTTGAAACTGCTTCAGGTAGGGTGAAAGCGATTCGTGGTGTACGTATGGATTTATTTAAAGGTGAAACAATCGCTATCGTAGGTGAATCTGGTTCTGGTAAGTCCGTTACTGTTCGTGCCATCATGGGAATTCTAGCGGGTAATGGTAGGATTGATAGTGGACGTATTGAATACAGTTTTACAAATGAAAAGGGCGAACGCGAAACAGTTGATATGACAACACTATCGCAGAAAGAAATTCGTTACCGCTTTGGCAGAAAAACATATTGCGATGATTTTTCCAAGATCCGATGACATCACTTGATCCAACCATGCAGATAGGAAAGCAAATCATGGAGGGTATGATTATTCATGAAGGTATTTCTAAAGACGAAGCAAAGAAACGTGCAATAGCGCTGCTAGAAGAAGTTGGTATTGAAAACCCTGAGAAGCGATTTAAAGAATATCCGCACCAGTTATCTGGTGGTATGCGTCAGCGTGTTGTGATTGCGATAGCACTTGCATGTAATCCAGATATTCTGATTTGTGATGAGCCTACTACAGCGCTTGATGTGACGATTCAGGCTAAAATTCTAGAAGTGATTAAAAAACTTCAGGTAGAAAGAAATATCTCAGTCATCTTTATTACGCATGACTTAGGAGTAGTCGCAAAAGTTGCGGACTATGTCGATGTCATGTATGCAGGTAGAATTATTGAGAAGGGTTCCATTGATGAAATCTTCTATGATCCTCGTCATCCATATACATGGGGACTACTTGCGTCTATGCCTGATACAGAAACCAATTCTGATCGATTATACGCAATTCCAGGAACTCCACCAGATTTATTAAAACCAATTACGTATGATGCATTTGCACCACGTAATGAATATGCATTAGCAATTGACTATAAAGCAGAACCACCAATGTTTAATGTCGGTGGACAGCACCGTGTGGCTTCATGGTTATGTGATGAAAAGAAGTCCGCGTGCAGAAATGCCTGCAGTTCTAAAAAGATAGAATTGAGCGTATGAGAGAGGAGAGTGAAAAGTATGGCAGTTGATTATAACGCAACACCATTATTGCATGTAGAAAATTTAAAGCAGCACTTCCGTATCTCTCGAAATTACACAACGAAAGCTGTAGATGGTATTAGCTTTGATATCTATGAAGGTGAAACCTATGGACTAGTAGGGGAGTCTGGATCTGGTAAGTCCACAACAGGGCGTGCAGTCATCCGTTTATATGATCCTACAGAAGGTAAGATTATCTTTGATGGTCATGATATTAGTGGGAAGCTTTCAAAAAAGGAAAATGATTATCTCCGTAAGAATATGCAGATGATTTTTCCAAGATCCGATGGCTTGTTTAAATCCACGTAAGAAAGTCAAAGAAATTATTGCGCAAGGATTGCGTATTCATCATGACTATAAGAGCGAAAAAGAGTTAACAGAACGTGTATATCAAATTTTTGGAGAAGGTTGGTTTATCCCGTGAACATGCGACACGTTATCCACAGCAGTTTTCAGGTGGACAAAGACAGCGTATTGGGATTGCACGTGCGCTCATTATGAATCCAAAACTAGTTATCGCAGACGAAGCCATTTCTGCTTTGGATGTATCGGTACAAGCACAGGTTGTTAATCTAATGCGAGACTTACAACAAGAGCTTGGCATTACGTATTTATTTATCGCACATGATCTTTCAATGGTGAAGTATATTTCTGATCGTATTGGGGTTATGCATCTAGGTCATATTGTAGAGACAGGTACAACAGATGAAATCTTTGATAATCCAGTTCATCCATATACAAAATCGCTCTTGTCTGCGATTCCGAAAGCTAATCCAGTTGTTGAGAAAAAACGTATCGCACTCAGTTATGATAAGGTGAAAGAGGGTGTTGATTACACAGCAGGAAGTTATCACAAGATTTCTGATACACATACAGTTCTTGCGACGGATGAAGAGTTTGCAAAGTGGACAAAATAGGTAATTTTAGCAAATGACTATTAAGTAGCCATTTGCTTTTTGTATGCATGTTTGTAATATAAAAAAGCTCCATAGGGAGCTTTGCAAGTCTAAAATGATTTGCCAATAAAACTTGCTAGTAATTCTACCGTAGTAGCGTCATGATGATCGGCGAATACCGTTGTATCGGTATTGATTGTTTTAATTTGTTCCATATCCGTATCTGTTAGTTGGAAATCAAAGATATCAAAATTACTACGTACACGCTCTGGGTTTGCTGATTTCGATAGAGAAACTATTCCTCTTTGTAGCTGCCAACGTAACATAACTTGAGCAATTGTCTTTTTGTGTTTATGGGCAATCTCTTTTAGAATTGGATGATTAAATACATCATTTTTTCCTTCCGCAAATGCACCCCAACTTTCTGTTACAACACCCTTTGAGGTTTGATATGCATATTGTTGTTCTTTTTGGTTGAAAACATGTACTTCAATCTGATTTACTGCAGGGGTGATTTCATTGAATAGGGAAATATTTGCTAATTGATCTTCTTTGAAGTTTGAAACACCAATCGATCTGATTTTTCCTTCTTTATAGAGTTCTTCCAGTGCACGCCAAGCCCCAAATGTATCTCCTATTGGTTGGTGTAGTAGATATAGATCGACATAATCTAAATCTAGCTTAGATAATGATTCTTGGAAGGCTTTTTGCACCTTCATACGACATGTCAGATATCCATAACTTGGTAGTGATAAAGAGTTCTTCACGAGGGATACCAGCAGATTTAATCGCTTTTCCTACTGCTTCTTCGTTACCGTATGCTTGTGCTGTGTCAATGAGACGATAACCTGTTTTGATGGCTGCTTCTACAACTTCTTGTGTTGTTTTTTGCATCTTGAATTTGGAAAACCCCAAAAGCCAACTCATTGGCATTTTAATTCCGTTATTAAGTGTTATGTATTCCATGTTGTACCTCTTTCTATATTTGATAATTTCATTCTAAACAGGTTCATAGTATATGGAAAATGATAAATATTTATAGTAGTATAACTTAAACGTATACTGAGGTGATATATCATGATGATTGAGAATTATCTTTTGGAGGAATTGGTTGCTTTTGCAAAATATAAGACAATCTCTGCAACGGCAGAACATTTATCTATTACTCAACCTGCGGTTACCCGTGGTATGCAGAAATTGGAAGAACTACTAAATGTAAAATTATTCAATCGGACACGAAATAGAATTACTCTAACAAAAACAGGAGAATTAGCGGCCAAAGAGGCCGAAAAAATATTAGAGATGCAACAAGAATTTATCGAGTATGTTCAAAACTTTAATAAAACGCATTATCAGATAAAGATTTATTCAACCTCTCCTGGACCGCAAATTATCTTATCTCAAGAAAGTGAATTTAGTATTGAGGATAAATTAATTGATACATCTGCGATTGAAAATGTACTTCTGAAACACAATCATTCAATTGTGATTTCCAATCAAAATATACAAACTGGTGAAATTGCTTCTGAATATGCAGGTTTTGAAGAACTTAGGATAAATATAGATGCGATGACGGCTTCTTTATCTGGCGATGAAGTATCATTTTCACAGATTGATGGTATTAGTGTGGTAACTCTTTCGAATTTAGGAATCTGGCAAAATGTTATTAATACTGCGATGCCTAACTCAAAGTTTATGTCTCAAAATACAGTGGATAATTTTTCGGAAATACTTTCCCATTCACAGTTCCCATTTTTCACGACGAATTTAACATCTTCAAAAGATCTACAAGAAAATTCAGGCTTTCGACGTAAGGAATTTTTTATCAAAGATGAATCTGCTATGATTGATTACTATATCAATTATCGTAAGGAAGATAAAAGAGAACTTAATTCAATTATTTCTAAAATAAAGCAGATATGGGAAAAGTATATGTGAGTTTCTCATTGGTAGAATTTTATAATCGAGTGAGGATGTTATGCGATTAGGAAAAATCAAATTTAAAGAGATTCGCTATGAACGCGAACAGTTGAAGATGTTAAGAAATCAACTCTTTTTCTTTACGCAGTCAAGAAAGGAAAAAAATATCCAAGTCATTCATGATCGGTGTCAAGATATCATCGTGGATAAAGTTAACGAGGAGATTCGACAAGTCCCAATTACAGACTTAACAAAATCTTTTACAAGACTTCCTCTACAAGCACTTGAAGCCAATCACATCACAACGATGTATGATTTATTGAAATATAATCATAGACAACTAGAAGCACTAAATGGTATTGGGGATGAAACGGCAGATAAACTCATGTTGGCATTACATCGTAGTACTGCAGCCATTAAAAATCAGATACATTATCGTATAGACTTAGAACATCTAACGGATAGGGATAAAGAGATTCTTCAGGAAATTTACTTCTATCTGCATACAAAAGAAAACTATGCAAAATTAAATGTAATCTATCAAGAAACAGAACATGGTATCCAAGAAGCCTATGATAATAGTGGCCTGATACAAAATTTCTTTGGTTGGATTTTTTAGTAGTAGAAAAAAAGAAACAGAAATTTTTTTAACAGCTGTAGAAGATGTAAAGTACTTTAACCAGTCTTCTTACGCAGAAACAATTATGCAATTTTATGATATTTGTACTGCACTAAAAAATGTAGATTTTGAAACGATATTGCAGGACTACAAAGAACATGCGATTCAATATTATACGGTGATTGAAAAATTTGCGGATATTGAAATCAAGGATGATGTTGATGAAGATATTGATATTTCGCTATTAAAACAAATACAAGCAACACCATTATTGTTAGAATCATTCCATACGGAGTTGCGTCATTATCAAGAATTTGGGACGAAGTATATCTTGCATCAGAAAGGGTACTGCTTGGAGACGAGATGGGTCTGGGGAAGACTATTCAAGCGATTGCGGCAATGCATCATTTACATCACAAAGGATATCGTTATTTTCTTGTAATATGCCCAGCCGGGTTATTACTGAACTGGAAGCGCGAAATTGAAAAGCTTACAGACATGCAAGCATATATGTTGCATGGAACCTGTATTAGTGATTTTGAAATCTGGAAGAGTGATGGTGGTATTGCAATCATTAACTATGAAGGTTTAGATAAGATTATTTTTGATAAAGATTTTCCGCTCGACATGGTTGTTGTAGATGAAGCGCACTTTGTTAAAAACAAAGAGGCACAACGTACACGCAATACAGTACGAATGATTGAACAGGCAGAATACGCTCTATATATGACAGGTACAGCCATTGAAAACAATGTTGATGAGATGTGTTATCTCATTGAATGTTTGAATCCATCGTTGGCAAACGAAATTAAAGGAATGAAATATCTAGCGAAAGCAGACCTATTTCGTAAGAAGATTGCACCGGTGTATTTACGTCGCAAGCGCGCAGATGTACTGATGGAGCTTCCGGAACTAACAATCCACGATGAATGGTGCATGATGAATGATGAGGAAATCAACTCTTACCGCAAAGCGGTTGAATCAGGAAACTTTATGGCAATGCGTAGAGTATCCTGGGACTCACTTAATTCTACAAAAGCTGAACGTATGATGGAACTTTGTTTACAAGCACTTAGTGAAGGAAGAAAAGTTGTCATATTCTCTTACTTTCTGGATACACTATCTTTTGTCTCGGACTTATTATTAGGGAAAGCTTTACCTGTCATTAGTGGCAAATTATTACTGGAGAAACGACAAGATATTCTATGCCAATTTGAGAAGCCGATTGCACGTGTATTACCAATACAAATTCATGCGGGTGGAATTGGCTTAAATATTCAGACAGCTGAGATTGTCATTCTTTGTGAACCACAATTAAAACCTTCGGATGAGATGCAAGCCATTTCTCGTATCTATCGTATGGGTCAGGTTCATCATGTATTTGTATACCGATTATTATCAGCAGATACGATAGATGAAACACTGGTTAAACGATTACATGATAAACAAAAATCTTTGATCAATTTGCGGATGAATCTGAGATGTCGGAGCAGTTAGAACAGTTTGAAGAAGCGGATATTCAAGCACTGATTCAAAATGAAAGAAAAAAATTAAATCATTAGAGTAGACAAATAAAACTGATAGTACTATGATAATTCCCGTAATAAGAACGGTGAACAGGAGGTAGCGGGCATGAATAAACAAATGATGAATCAAATGTGTTGCTGTTGTATTTTAAACAATGTCCGGATGAATGCTGTTACTGCGTCGGGGCTGCTTTAATTTACAGTTATTGCAGTGATTCGCAAGTGCAATCGTAAATAAATCCGGGCATATGAATGCATGCTCGGATTTTTGTTTTACCGCTTGTCTATATTACGTAAAAGAAAGAGGAAAATACTATGTCAAATATCAAAAAATCAACAACTGAATTAATTGGTCACACACCATTATTAGAATTTACACATTTTGAAAAGGACCTTGACTTAAAAGCACGTGTTGTAGCGAAGGTTGAATATTTTAACTTAACAGGTTCTGTAAAGGACAGAATTGCATATCAGATGATTGTAGATGCTGAAGAAGCAGGTTTATTAAAACCAGGTTCTACAATTATTGAACCTACATCAGGTAATACAGGTATTGGTTTAGCTGCAGTTGGCACAGCAAAGGGTTATCGTGTTATCCTAGTAATGCCAGATACAATGACTGTTGAACGTCGTAAGATGGTTAAGGGTTATGGTGCTGAAGTTGTATTAACAGAAGGTGCTAAGGGTATGAAGGGCGCAATTGCTAAGGCTGAAGAACTTGCAGCTGGCATTGAAAATTCATTTATCCCACAGCAGTTTGAAAATATGTCAAACCGTAAAGCACATTACTTAACAACAGGACCGGAAATCTGGGAAGATACAGACGGTAAGGTTGATATCTTCATTTCCGCTATCGGAACAGGAGGAACAATCTCTGGTACAGGTAAGTATCTTAAGGAAAAGAATCCAAATGTGAAGGTAATTGGTGTTGAACCTGCAACAAGTGCTGTATTAACAGGCGGTAAACCAGGTCCACACAAGATCCAGGGTATCGGTACAGGCTTTATTCCTACAACATTAGATACAGATATCTATGATGAAGTTATCCGTGTTACGGATGAAGAAGCTTTCACAACAGGTGCTGAAATCGGCAGAAAGGAAGGAATATTAGTTGGTATTTCTTCAGGCTCAGCAGTATACGCTGCACTTGAAGTAGCGAAGAGAGAAGAGAATGCAGGCAAGTTAATCGTTGTATTATTACCTGATTCAGGCGATCGCTATTTATCAACTGCATTATTCGCAGAATAAAATGGAAAATTACGAAACACTACTCAAAGAACTAAATGATATTACGGATGAAGATCTAGTATTAAAAATGCGAATCCCTGATCGTACAAATATCATAACGATATTGAAACAGGTACAAGCAGTTATTTTACCAGACTATTATCATGCTGGAATGTTAAACCAGCAACAAGCGCTCAACTATTTATCGGAAGGTTTACAGAAGGAAATTCAAGCATCTCTACAATTTAAGGTGCAGATTGTTCCATCTGTGGACATTTAAGAGATATGTTCTTGCAGGAACTACCTACAATCAAGCGCTCTGTCTTAACAGATATCCGAGCAATCTATGATGGAGATCCGGCGGCGAAATCAAAGCCTGAAGTTGTTATTGCTTATCCTGGTTTCTACGCTATCTTTATCTATCGTATTGCACATGTGTTATATAATCTGGGCGTTCCATATATCCCACGTTTAATGTCAGAATATGCACACGAAAAGACGGGGATTGATATCAATCCTGGTGCGACGATTGGTGATTATTTCTGCATTGATCACGGTACAGGTGTTGTCATTGGTGAAACGGCAGTGCTTGGTCACCATGTGAAGTTATATCAGGGCGTTACACTTGGCGCAAAGAGTTTCAAGGTCAATGAGAATGGTGAGCTTGTAAAGGGAATAAAACGTCATCCAAATATTGGTAATAACGTTGTTATCTATGCCAATGCGACAGTTCTTGGTGGTGATACCGTAATTGGGGATGGTTGTGTGATTGGAGCGAGTGTATGGATTACAAAATCTGTAGAAGCTGGCACAACTGTGTACTTTAATCCAAATAAATAAGCATAAGGGGTACTCCAAAGGGAATACCTTTTTGTATAATAGGCGTATGAATACACAGCTAGCAGAAAAGATACGGAATGCAGAAAGATTAACACTTTCCGATAAAATCAAGTTGATACGTGATTTAAGTATCCCGGGTATCTTAGCAGTCATTACAGAGACGGTCATGGGGTTTATTGATACAGCGATGGTTGGTGCACTTGGGGCATTAGCCTCTGCTTCAATTGGCCTCGTTATGTCGAGTACTTGGTTGTTTGGTGAACTGATCAACAGTGTTTCAATCGGCTTTTCGGTGCAGGTTGCACATGCTGTTGGGGCAGGAAAGCTTGATCGTAGTAGAAGGATATTTAAAGGATCGATTTTAACATCTTTATTGATATCATTTTTGATTGCTGGAATTTGTTATGTGTGGGCACATGTTGCTCCATCTTGGTTACAAGCACAACCAGAGATATGGAAAGATGCGATAGATTATTTAGGCTTATATGCTATCTTCCTTCCAATACGTCAGTTAAATTATTTGGTGAATGGTATGTTGCAATGTGCAGGTGACATGAAGACTCCTAGTAAGATGGCTGTATTGATGTGTATCTTAGATATTATTTTTAATTTTATTTTGATTTTCCCATCTCGTCTGATTTCAATCTTTGGTGTTGAAATATGGGTATATGGTGCAAATCTTGGTGTTTTTGGTGCACAGCTTGGAACATCACTAGCAGTATGTGTATGTACTGTTATTTCCTTTAAGGTAGCCCTAACAAAATCAAAAGAGTTACATATCAAAGAAATTCATGGGAATTGGTTTGCTAGTAAAGAGGTATTGTCTTCTGCTTGGAAAATTGGAATGCCAAATGCATTAGCGCAAAGTGTATTATGCATGGGACAGATTGCCTCAACAAAGATTATTGCGCCACTAGGTACAGTGGCCATTGCGGCGCATTCCTTTGGTAATACAGTAGAATCAATTTGTTATATGCCAGGCTATGGTATCGCAGCTGCAGCCACAACATTAATTGGACAATCAATTGGTGCAGGTAAGAAAGATCTTGCAAAGACTTTGCGAATATTATTACGTTATTGGGTATGTCTATAATGGGTGTTCTTGCGATAATCCTATTCTTTGCATCACCGATGATTTTTGCAATCTTAACTCCAGATGTTGAAGTGCAAAGGTTAGGTGTTAGTGTAATTCGTGTTGTCATGCTTGCAGAACCATTATTTGCAGCATCGATTGTAATCACAGGTGTATTACGTGGCGTTGGTGATACGGTAGTGCCATTTATACTCAATTTACTAAGTTTATGGGGGATTCGTATTACACTAGCGTTCTTCTTGGCGCCAACGATGGGTCTTATGGGAGCTTGGTTAGCGATGACAATTGATATTGCGATAAGAGGTGTATTATATTTAATTCGGTTATATAAGACAAATTGGTTAAGTGGGGTAGGAGGATAGAAGGTATGCATCCAATTTTACTTGTTTTGATAGTGACGTTTTTATTGCTTGCATTGATTATATTTTTAGGATGGCCACATAAAATTGATGCGACTAGAAAAAAGATATACTCACCACTTATTTCAAGACGTGTTCGTATCTGTGTGATTTCGGATTTGCACTCTCAAAGTTTTGGTAAAGATAATGAGCGTATTATCCGTATGGTAAATAAACATAAACCCGATTTAATCGTATTTCCAGGGGATATCTTTACGCCTAAAGGAGATAACGAGAGCATGCTTGCACTCATGCATGCTTTGAGAGAATATCCGCGTGTGTATATCAGTGGAAATCATGATGCGATGTTGAAAGAAGAACTACATGACTATGTGATTGCGATGCGTTCCGATGGTGTTCAGGTTCTATTAGATGATAGTGAAGTAATGAATATCAATGGGCAATTACTAGAGATCATTGGTTTAACGGATGGTGGTCCTAAGATGAATAAGACAGTAGAGGAAGTAGATTCTCTTTGTATGACATCGTATTATAGAATCCTTTTATCACATCGACCACATCATATTGCGTTTTATGAACAACTACCTGTAAATTTAATCATCTGTGGACATGCACATGGTGGTCAATGGGCAATCCCATTTATTAGACAAGGATTATATGCACCACAACAAGGATTATTTCCAAGATATACTCATGGCATCAAGAATCTTGAAGGAAGGCTTTTATATATTTCAAGAGGATTTGCGACGGGAAATAAATTCTTTGTTCGCTTGTATAACAATCCTGAATTGGGATTTATCGATTTATTACCAATCAATGAAAAACGATGAGCAAACTTCTGCCCATCGTTTTAGTTTCTTTCTTTTGTAAGAATACTCTTTTCTAAACGAGAATTTTCTTCATCTTGGATTTTGTTATGCCAGATATAACGACGTGTTACACGGCTGCTAAGTAAACAGATAATCTCGTATGGGATTGTATTTAATTCTTCAGCCATTTTTTCTAAGGAGATGTGTTCACCGAAGATTTCAACTACTGTTTTTACTGGAACTTCTTTCTCTAAGTGAATCATTGCTTGATCCATACAAACACGTCCTACAATCTCGGCATATTGACCATCTACGTATGCCTTTCTACCTTGGTTTGCACGAATAAATCCATCCGCATAACCAATCGGTAGGGTAGCGATGATTTCGTCATCTTTTGCAGTGTAGGTAGCACCATAACCAACTGTATCACCTGCATGCATACGTTTTACCATTACAACTTCACTGAAAAGTGAAATTGCTGGTTCAAGGGATTTTTCATAAGTAGAGATGCCATATAGAGAGATGCCGATACGGCAAGCGTTAGAAGTATCTTCTTTAAAGAATGCAGTTGCATCACTATTATCACAATGCACCCAAGGGAATGTATATGAGAAGGATTCTACAGCTTCTTTGAATTTGGAGAATTGGCGATTTGTAAGATCTAAATCACTATCTGCACAACAGAAGTGGGTGAAGATTCCTTCCATATCACAACTAGCAGCTTGCAGTTTCGAAGGCAAAATGAAGTTCATCTATTGTACGAAACCCAATACGACTCATACCTGTGTCAACTTTTAGATGTACGTGTAAACCTTTGCAGTTTTGTTTTGCTGCATCTAGTACCCATTCAGTAGAGTAAGCAGTACAGGAAATTCCGTATTTGATTAAAACAGGAATATCATTAGCTTCTGTAGCACCCAGTATTAATAGTTTTCCTTTATAACCTTCATTACGAAGTACAAGGGCTTCATCTAGAGATGATACAGCAATCATCTCTGCGCCCGCTTCTAAAACAGCACGTGCTACATGAATATCACCACAGCCATAGGCATCTGCTTTTAATACAGCGATGATTTTCTTCTGACAAATCTCTTTTAATTGAATCAAGTTGTGTTCAATCTTATCTAGATTGACTTGCATCCATGTTTTTCTATACATATTACACCTCTATAAAATGACCGATTGCGTATAACCAATATATATACCAATTAAACGGAATGCTAAACTGATTAATGCATATGGATTCAGAGAAGCAAAAATACGTAGATAAGATAGGAAGGTAGTTGCGATAACCGATAAATTTCCGCTAGTAAATAGGACGATAACGCCATTGATCGATATAGAACTCGTTAAGTCTCCGATAAAGATTGCAATAAAAGTCATGATCGCTCCAACTACCATAAATCTGGTATGAACACCTCTTCCAAAATGTTTGATTGTGGCCGCAATCCCATAGCCGATAGCAATAAACATTAGAGAAAATTCAATATGTAAGAATGCTGTAATCAATCCATATAAATTACCAAGTATAACTGCAGCGATAAATCCTGCGATGATTGCTACAATAAAACGTTGGTTATTATCTAGGTATCTTGCGTTATAGATTTCATTTGAAACCTCCATAAAACATCTATTATTGTAACACATTCAACTGTGAAACATTATTATGGGTTCCATATCTATAGAATAAAATGCAGAAGAAAGGGAGGGACTTGAGGTATTTCGAAAAAAATTAAAAAAAGAAATTAAAAAGTGTTGACGATGAAAAGTCACCATGCTACTATATTAAAGCATTCCATGAAACAAGGAATGTAAGGGATAGATGGAGGTTTAGCTCAGTTGGGAGAGCATCTGCCTTACAAGCAGAGGGTCAGCGGTTCGAGCCCGTTAACCTCCACCATTTTTTTCGCCGACTTAGCTCAATTGGCAGAGCAATTGATTTGTAATCAATAGGTTGTAGGTTCGATTCCTATAGTCGGCACCATTTATTTGGAGACGTAGCGAAGTGGCTAAACGCGGCAGACTGTAAATCTGCTCCCTCTGGGTTCGGTGGTTCGAAACCACCCGTCTCCACCATTTACTGATGATGCATCGAGTGATGCTTACGAGTTGGACTTGATTATTGGGGTATAGCCAAGCGGTAAGGCAAGGGACTTTGACTCCCTCATTCGTAAGTTCGAATCTTACTACCCCAGCCATTTAAGATGTCTCGGTAGCTCAGACGGTAGAGCAACTGACTTTTAATCAGTGGGTCGAGGGTTCGAGTCCCTTCCGAGACACCACTTTATTTAAGACATGCGAGTGTAGTTCAATGGTAGAACGACAGCCTTCCAAGCTGTATACGTGAGTTCGATTCTCATCACTCGCTCCATAACTAAATAAACCGCTTAAATAGCGGTTTTTCTTATGCTTTGGTCAACTTTTGGTCAACTTTTTATTGTGCTCTAGAAAAAGACAAGAAACCTCAATTACGTCTCAATTCTGCGCGAAATACTCATGAAATAGATTTTTCCACAAGCTATAGTAATTATATAAAAGAAATGGAGGAGGTTAGAATGGAAGGAATTATTGGAACGCTTGAATTTTATGCTCCTGTACTTGTACTAGGAGTATTCATCATTGGTATTGTCTACTTTATGAAAAAATGTAATGATAAAAAATAGTGGATAGATTGGTTTTATCACTATTATTTCTAACCAATGCTCTTGAGGAGTATTGGTTTTTATTGTGCTCTAGAAAAAGACAAGAAACCTCAATTACGTCTCAATTCTGCGCGAAATACTCATGAAATAGATTTTTCCACAAGCTATAGTAATTATATAAAAGAAATGGAGGAAATGATAATGCCACAACTAGTAGTAACAGGATTAAATAAGACATTTGGAGAAGGCGAAAGTTTAGTCCATGCCTTATCTGATATTTGCCTTTCAGTAAATAAGGGTGAATTTTTAGCCATTATGGGGGCTAGTGGTAGTGGAAAGACAACTCTATTGAATTGTATATCCACTATTGATAAACCCGATTCAGGCAGTATTGTCTTTGAAGATTTTGATATGATTCAAGCAAATGAAAGCCAATTAGCCGATTATCGCGCTAAGAATATCTCTTATATTTTTTTCAATCTTATAATCTGGTAGAGACCTTAACAGTTTATGAAAACGTAATTTTACCACTTCAAATTCAAGGAAAATCCATTAGAAAATATCAAAAGAAAATTAATGATGTTTTGGGTAAATTAGCTATTCAAAATTTAAAAAACAAATTTCCAAATCAATTATCAGGTGGACAACGTCAACGTGTCGCAACAGCTAGAGCGTTAATAGATGATTCCAAACTCTTGATTGCAGATGAACCGACAGGAGCTCTTGACTCTGCTAACTCAGAAAATCTCATGGCCCTCTTACAAGAAATTAATCGAATGTTTGAAATAACTATTCTACTTGTTACTCACGATCCTGCTGCTGCTAAATATTCGTCTCGAATGGTTCTTCTCAGTGATGGACAGATTATCGATGATATTGAGCGGAATGGACTATCAAACGACTTATACCTAGAAGAAATATACAGACGAACAAGATAGGAGGGGAGCTATGTATCCAAAGTTAATTTTACGCAATGTGTTTAGAAACTTACAAACCTATACGATTTATTTTTTAAGTCTTATTTTGATTTATAGCCTTTTGTATGCCTTTAATGCTCTTCCAAGTCATCCTGTCATGCAGAGCTTATCGGGTGCGAAAGAAATGCTGACGACAGTTATGACCCAGTATATGGGGCTGTTATCTTATTTGATACTAGGAGCCATTGCCTTTCTCATCGTTTACTCAACGAATTTTGTTATAGGGAGACGGGAAAAAGAGCTTGGACTCTATGCAACGCTTGGAATGAAAAAAAGTACCAGATTATTGGAACACTCTTCTTTGAAACCATGTTAGTAAACATCTTTGCTTTTACTTCTGGGCTTTACTTTTGGTCTAGTCTTGCTTGTTTTACTTGCTCATATTGCCTCTGAGTTTTTTTCATGGCAAATTATTTTTGGAAATTTGTTCTTTTTGGATTCTAGATCAATTTCTCTTCTTGGTTACTCCTTTCTAGTAACAAGTTTGATTGTTGGTGTGATGGAGGTTTTTAACATTTAGAAAAAAACAAATCATTAGCTTAATTCAAGAAAATGGTGTTGAAAAAAATCTCGACTCATCAAAGAGAACTCTATTATTCAACTGTTTATTTTCATTATTTCAAGTGTTGTGATTATCTCTGCAAGTCTGTATTTTTTTCTGATTACCATCATTTATCTATTTTTGAAAAAAATTGGGGCGTATTACTTGTCTCTGTTTTAGTTGTCTTTGTTATTCTTTTTTTACAACACCTTGAGTTATTTCTTACTTAGAGTTGTTAAGAGAGTATCTGCTGTCTATTATAATAAATTAAACTCATTTAAAATCCGCCAATTTTCCAAACAAGCGGACAGCAATTCTGTAACGCTAGCAGTACTATCTATGACCTTGACTTTGGCTCTTAGTTTACTAGTGTTTGGTGGCAGTTCATACACAACCATGAACCATGAGTTGAATCGCTATGCTCCTTATGATTTACAAGTCAATTTATATAGAGGTAGTGAGTTTCATTATGGAAACGAGAGTGTAAAAGATAGATTAAAAGCGGATGGTTTTGATTTTTGATGTTGTAAAAAGATGAATATGTTTATTCAACTTATACGAGTGATCTGACTTATAAAGATATTATAGATACTAGTCAGTTATGGGAATATGATAAAGGATTACCTAATACAAAAAGTTCATATTTTTAGGCATTTCAACTTATAATCATCTAAGAAAAACTACAAGGCAAAAAAAGAAATTGACTTAGCTGATGATGGCTATCTAGTAAATGCCAATTACAAAGGAACCATTAAACAAATCCAAGAATTTTTTTACTACAAACAAAAGATTTATCGATTGGCGGTTATTCTTTAAAATTAGCATCGTCTCAACCATTAGATACTGTTTATTTTTCTTTCTTCAGTAGGATTAAATGATTCGGGGACTCTTATTGTACCAGATAAAGTTATTAAAGAATTGAATGAAGACTTTACAACTTATGTGGTTAAATACAAAGAAAATATTGATAAAAGAAAAAAATTGAAACGTTTTTTTGAAAAAAAGTGGGTTGATAAGTATTACTTTACGGTGGATGGTACAGAAGTAAATGACTTCACTTATCAAACTAAGGTGAGATTATCTGAGATTTATATAGGATTTATGGGAGTCATTGTACTAGTATTGATATTTATTAGTGTTGTATTTATTATTATTTCACTTAGCATTTTTATCTCTACAAATCTCAACTAGTGCACTAGACAGCATTAATGATTATCGTATCTTATATCTATTGGGAAATAAGAAAAAAACAAAATAAGAAAAATACTTATTCAGCAAATTATAAGTTACTTCTTTGTTCCCTTGCTACTTGCTGTTCCATTAGCGGTTTCTCTAAGCAAGTCCTTATTAGGTTACTTTGAAAAATTTTTGCCAATACAACTATCACAATTGATGTGACCCTATCTAGGGGTGGCAGCTCTTCTCTTTCTAATTTACTTAGTTATAACTTATAAAGTAAGTTGGCATATTCTCGATAAAAATTAGCATAAAAACTAGGATACTGTTAAATAGTATCCTGGTTTTTATACTATACTATCCTTATAAAATAGAGGAGATGATTATGATGAAAAAAATTGTAAAAGTTATTTCAAATCATCCACTGTGGTTGTGGCGATTAACGTTGCTGAATCACTTAGGGTTGATGGTATATATATATTATAAAGTTCCTAATGATTACTCTAGTGCTTACACGCAAAAACTTTCGTTAATATTAGTGGTTTTTGTTGGTTATTTTCAGTTATATTTGTAATTTTATCAAATTTCGATATAGTGAACTAAAAATTATGGGTAATTCTTTTATTATCTTTAGTTAGTTGGCAAGCAATTTTTTTCAACAAGAAACAAATAATACTCTCCTTCATTTTTTTGACATATTAAATCCAATTAATTCATTTTTTTATTGGTTTATAGTTCTCTTTCGATTATTTTTATTAGGTGAGAGGATTGGGAAGAATTGGTAAATGTTTCACTAGTTTTTAACTATCATAACAATTTTTTTCTTACTGGATGTATTTTTCCACTATTTTTTTGTTTTTTTATCAATATTCACTACTTTTTTTCTAACAGCTCTTCCTTTATTTTTTTGTTGATTTTGTATAGAAAAGAGTTGAGAAATGTATTAGCTTCTCAAAGGAGAAATATCATGATTCTTTCGGTAGTGTTACCTGTTTCCTACGTTGTAGTATATGGTAATACTGTGGAGTCAGGTGTTTTAAATTTAGTGTGGTATATTGAGGTATTATCTATACTGACTTTTTTTACATTTTAAAACAATTTTTTACATCACTAAAAAAATGAAAAATTGATGAATTGAAATTATCATACTTAAAAGCTTTTACTCGCTTATTTTTTTAGTGGGAGGATTGTTAGTACTTTCGTTTATCTGGTTTCAACTAGAGTTGAAAGTGAGTTTTTTTAATTTTTTTAATATAGTTCTGCTTATTATGGCAATTGTTGCCGAAGAATGTGTTAGATTGTTTCACGTATCGGATATGAAAAATGCGAAAGAGTACCTAGAGATTCTATTTTTTTGAAGCGAAATAAAATGGTTAATCATCTTCTTTCTAATGAAGTTGTAGAACAGCAATTTTCAGAATTTCTTCATAATGAAATTTTACAAAGTATAATGGCTATTAAGAATTTCAATGCTTATAGTCAAAAATGAGATGTTTGGAAATCAAATAAATCTTGTTACTGAAGAACTAGTGCAACGAATTAGAGAACGAATGGATTATTACCAGCCTATGAGTGAGGTAGATGAACCTCTTTTAAAAAAATATCAGGCACTCATTGAAAGAATAGAGCAAAAGATATAAGAAAGAAAATTCAGTAGTGGTAGACTTTCCGTCTAAATTTTCTTTTAATATCCCCCTATGATAAAAATTGTTTACCGTTTTGTTGAGGAGTTAATTACTAATGCGGTCAAATATTCACAAGAAGGAGAGATTTCTTTTAAAAAAATAGAGCTGAAACAAGATGTTATTTCTATAATTTCTGAAAATAAATCGATTCCTACCCAAGAACATTCTCTGGGATATGGCTTGAAAAAAATATGGCAAATAAATTAAGTGTTCTAGGTGGTAAGATGAATATTTTAGATAAGAATGGTGTTTTTTTCGTATTGTTATTGAACTACCGATTGATAAGGAGCTATGTTATGAAAAATTTTGTTGATTGATGATCATAAATTGTTTAGTCAAAGTATCAAACTGATTTTGGAATTATCAGAGGATATTGAAAGAGTGGATTTGATAGATGATTTTTCTTCTGTCTTGGATTTCCCTTATGATGACTATGATATTGTGCTGATTGACATAAACTTAACTAGCTTGTATCAGGAGGATGGGCTATCTTTGGCTCAAACGATTATTAAAAATGGATCTTCTGCTAAAATTGTTATTTTAACAGGATATAGCAAAAAAATGTATGAGTATCGTGCTAAGATAATGGGGAGTTAAGTTTCAACATAAACGCAACACTCTGTTGCGTTAACTTGTGACATGTTATCTTTATTCCTGTGTATCTGTTGGACTCCTTTTTAGATATCAGGAGAAAACATTTATGTCAGGTAAACATTTCACACTTGAAGACCGTATCAATATCCTTATGCACGTTAAACAAAATCATTCCATGCGTATGATAGCTACCGCTTTGAATGCCTCTGCTTCAACTGTTTCCAGAGAACTTAAAAAGCATAGGATCCTTGATGAATACTCTTCATTTCATTCTGTCACTCCTACCTGCAGTCGAATCATGAAGGCCCCCTGGATATGCAATGGCTGTCCACGTTTCTCTGCATGTAGAAAGAGAAAGTATCGCTACATCCCTGCACAGGCACATAGTACTTATGAATCTACTCTTCATCTATCTAGAGAGAAGATCCGAACCGGGGAAAAAGGTCTGAGATTTCTCGATAATCTCGTCACGCCTTTGATTCGTGACCAAAGACAAACTGTCGCTCACGTATTCTCCACTCATGGTGAACAGATGGGAATATCCCTGTTCTACTTTTTTACCGCTATGTCAATGACAATAAACTCACCATTCGCAATATAGATCTTCCCAAGCGTGTTCGCTATCCGCTCTCCAAAAAGAATATCAAACGTGGCGATAACACTATGATAGACAACCAATCGTGCCGTGTGGGACGCGATTATACTGCCTTTCAGGAATTCATTGCCCAGCATCCGAAAGCTAATATCGCTGAGATGGATTCCGTCATCGGTAAGAAAGGTGTCGGCGAAAAAGGTGCTTCTAACTCTACTATTACGTAAGAGTAAATTTATGTTTGCCTTCCTAAGGAATAGAAATACACAAGCTTCTGTAACAGAAGTATTCGACCACATCCAAAGGAAGATCGGCTTTGCAAGGTTCGCTACTATGTTCCGTGTAGTGCTTACGGACAACGGTCCTGAATTCAAGGACCCCATTTCCTTGGAACGTGGTACACGCAACGTACAGCGCTGTCATATATTTTATTGTGATTCCCGCGCCTCTCAACAAAAAGGGGCGCATTGAAAAGAATCATGAATATATTCGAAAATATCTGCCTCAAGGAACTTCCTTTAACGACCTTACACAAGAAAAGGTAAATCTAATGATGAGCCATATCAATTCTGTCAAGCGTGACTCATTGGATGGTCGTTCACCATTTGAATGTCTCACTAGAGCAGAACTCAAAACAATAAAAAAGCTTGGATTAACACCAATCGATCCAGATGAAGTCAATCTAAGCCTAGACCTAATTCAATAGGTCCCCAAAGTCCAACGGATACTCGACTTACACAAACTGGACTGTTGCGTTTAGTTGACACCTAAACCCTTCAGTTATTTTCATTGCGCCAAAAAAGCGAGTATTCCTACATAAAAAGATACCATATTAACATTAAAAAGAGTCATTATAGATCAAAAAAATCATCTGATAATGACTACATTAGTTCGTTATCTGTTGCCTTTATTTATCGTGTTGCGTTTACTTTGAAACTTAAGCTAAGATAATGGGGGCTTGGGGATTTTTGGATAAGAGCATTGCCCCAGGAGAATTGATTCAAAATTTGATAGAAATTTATCAGGGTAGAAAGATTTTTTCAGATGAAGTAGTGGTAGATATCTTAACTTCACGTGAATTAGAAATATTAGGATTAGTTCGAAATGGTCTAAGTATAGATGATATTTGTGGGAAAGTTTATGTAAGCAAGCGAACTGTTTCAAATCATCTTGCAAATATCTTTTTCAAAATTAGGAGTATCCAGTAGACAGGAAGCTATTCATGTCGCGGAACAATTAGGTTACTTTTTCTCCCGAATAATTGATAAGTTATTGTCCTATTGTTTAGAAATCTTTAATTGAATTTGAGTGAGGATGGTTGCAAAAAGTAATTACTCTTACTCTTAAAAAAAGAGCATTACGTTCTAATAGTAAACAATCTCTTTGAAAAATATGGTAGTGTAAAATAAGTTATGTAAACACAAAAAGGAATATCTTTGCTCAAGTGAAAAAAATTGTTGAATAAGAGCGTACAATTGTATATAATATAGTCATAAGTTAGTTAGAGTTCTTTGTTTGGATAAATTGGGGCTGAGGCTCCATTAGTTTAATTAGTCCAAAGTCAGGGCTTTTTTTATGTCTTTTTGCTTTTTTTGGTGTGATATTATGCGTATTTTTTTGTATCTTTTAAGGGTTTTTTTGACAAAGAGAATTTGCGCTTTTTACTATATTTTCTTGTGAAATTATTGTTATACTATATACAGATGCAAGGATTTGCATAGATTCAATAGGGGAAACAGGAGAAAATGAAATGAAGAAATTAAGTGTATTATTGTTGGCATTGGCGGTAACATTTGGATCTGCTGGTTGTACAAGAAAGACATTATCTGACATTGTAAATGAAAACAATGGTGGTACAGAAAACAATACAACAACAGATTCAGATAACGGCTATCATGAATATGAAGTTGGTGATTCAGTTGAGACAATGTTCTTTAACTTCACAGTAGAAGATTTCTTATCTTCTACAGATATTAGTGGAAATAAGCCTGATGCAGGTAAGCAGTTTGTGGCTGTAAAGCTTAAAGTTGAAAATACATTTGGTCAAGATATCCAGATGTTCTCAACAGACTTCTTACTTGAATGGGATAAGACAAGTGCTGATGATAAGGGTGTAGATGGACCTCATTCTTATTATGATAAGGATGCAATCTTCAACGAAGAATTTGAAAAAGAGTATACTCTAACTTCAGGTGAGTCAAAAGAAGGTGTTCTTGTGTTTGAAATTCCTGAAGGCGTAACAGATGTTTCACTTACAGCACAAGATATTTATAACGATAAACAAGGTAACCAGCACAAAGGTGACGTTTACATCGTTCACATTGATTTATCAGCACAATAGTAGGAATAAAGCTGAATTATCCATTGGGTAGTTCAGCTTTTATGTGTGAATTAGAAACAATTGTATAAATTGGATATGCTATACATATAAATAAGGGAGATTTTAACTAATGAGAGAATTTGCGCCTGGAGATATCATTCAACATTTTAAAAGAGAGACAGTTGACCAAAATGGTATGCAATATCTATATGAATATATTGGCGAAGCAACACATTCTGAAACACGTGAAAAAGATGATTGTTTATCGTGCTTTATATGGAGAAAAAGAAATTATTTGTTAGACCATATGAGATGTTTATGGAAGAGGTTGATCACGCAAAGTATCCTGGAATACGACAAAAAAATATCGTTTTGAAAAAAATCATTAAGTAGGATATCTATCAGTAAAATAAAAATAATCACAAATAAAATTGTTATTTTTTTGTTATTTTTATTTGTATTAATCAGTAAAAAAATTATACAAGCATAAATAAAAATGACAATTGTATAAAATTAAATGTTGTAAAAAGTGGCTATTAATAGCCACTTTTTTTACAATTTATAATTTCCATACATTGCAAAACAAACTGTATAAGAGCAAATTTCTTAAGATTTTATAAAGAGGATATGCGTTGACGGTCATTTTGCATGGTGTTATGATTTTTTCATCGGAAACGCGAAAGCGCTTTCCATAGTTTCAAAACCAAATAATTTAGGGGAGGAAAGAAAAACTTTTATGAAGAAATTATTTGCGGTTATGACTTCTGCGGTTTTAGCACTATCACTCGTTGGTTGTGGTCCTAAGACAAGTGACAAAGGCGGAAGCTCAAACACAGAATCATCAGGTTCAAACGCTGATAAGCCATTAGTATGGTACAACCGTCAGCCATCTAACAGTACAACAGGCGAGTTAGATAAAGATGCTTTAAACTTCAACAAGGATACTTACTATGTAGGATTCGACGCTAACCAGGGTGCTGAATTACAAGGTAAGATGGTAGCTGATTACATCGCAGCTCACAAGGATATCATCGACCGTAACGGTGATGGTGTTATTGGTTACGTATTAGCTATTGGTGACGTTGGTCACAACGACTCTATCGCTCGTACAAGAGGTGTTCGTAAGGCTTTAGGTACTGCTATTGAAAAGGATGGCGCTATTGACGCTACTCCAGCAGGAACAAACACAGATGGTTCCGCTACAGTAGTTAAGGATGGTAAGGTTGGCGACTTCAAGGTTCGCGAACTTGCTTCTCAGGAAATGAAGAACTCTGCAGGTGCTACATGGGATGCTGCTACTGCAGGTAACGCTATCGGTACATGGTCAGCTTCATTCGGTGATGAAATTGACTTAGTTATCTCCAATAACGATGGTATGGGTATGTCAATGTTCACAGCATGGGCTAAGGATAAGAAGGTTCCTACATTCGGCTATGATGCTAACAGTGATGCAGTAGCTGCTATTGCTGAAGGTTACGGTGGAACAATTTCACAGCACGCTGACGTTCAGGCTTACTTAACATTAAGAGTATTACGTAACGCTTTAGATGGTGTTGATATCAAGACAGGTATCGCTACTGCTGACGAAGCTGGAAACGTTCTTAAAGAAGGCGTTGACTACGTATATAACGAAGCAGATCGTTCATTCTATGCATTGAACCTTGCTGTAACAGCTGATAACTACAAGAACTTCATGGATGCTACTAAGACATTTGAACCAGTATCTAAGGAAGTTAAGAGCGACACTAAGAAAGTTTGGTTGGATATTTATAATGCTTCCGATAACTTCTTAAGCTCAACATACCAGCCATTACTTGAAAAGTATGATGACTTACTACACTTGGATGTTGAATACATCGGTGGTGATGGTCAGACAGAATCTAATATCACAAACCGTTTAGGAAACCCAAGTCAATATGATGCGTATGCTATTAACATGGTTAAGACAGACAACGCTACATCATATACTTCACTCTTAAAGTAATTCAGTAAGATTTTCTAAGAGGCTAGCAGGTAGGCTTTTGAAAACCTGATAGCCTCTTTCTAAGTAGTTTGTAGTTAACCATACTGCTTATGATTTTTAGTTAAACAGGGGTAATCAATTATGTCAGAAAGAAATGACAATTTAATCTTGTCAATAAAGGGCATGTCGAAATCATTCGGCAGAAACAGAGTACTTGATCACATCAATTTAGATGTGAAACCCGGCTCAATTATGGGCCTCATGGGTGAAACGGTGCTGGCAAATCTACAATGATGAAGTGTTTGTTCGGCACATATCAAAAAGATGAAGGAAGTATCTTCCTAGATGGAAAAGAAGTAAGTTTTACTGGTCCAAAGGATGCGCTTGAAAATGGTATTGCGATGGTTCACCAAGAACTAAACCAGTGCTTAGAGCGTAGTGTTATTGATAACTTATTCTTAGGACGTTATCCAGTAAACTCTTTGGGTGTTGTTGATGAAGGAAGAATGAAGAAGGAAGCTTCTGAGTTATTCCGTAGCTTAGGTATTACAGTCAATTTGACACAGCCAATGCGTACGATGTCCGTATCTGCTCGTCAGATGTGTGAAATTGCAAAGGCTATTTCGTATCATTCCAAGATTATTGTTTTGGATGAGCCTACATCATCATTAACAGAACCAGAAGTTAAGAAGTTATTCCAGATGATGCGTAAGCTACGTAGTCAGGGTATTTCCATTATCTATATTTCTCATAAGATGGATGAAATTTTTGATATATGTGATCAGGTGTCTGTATTACGTGACGGTAAGATGATCATGACAAAAGATGTTACTGACACAAATATGAATGACTTGATTGCAGCGATGGTTGGACGTTCTCTTGATAACCGTTTCCCACCGGTTGATAACACACCGGGCGAAACGATTCTTTCTGTCAAAGATCTTTCAACGAAGTTTGCTCCTTACCTCGATGATGTTAGTTTCGATGTTAAGGAAGGCGAAATCTTCGGCTTGTATGGTCTGGTAGGTGCTGGACGTACAGAGTTAATGGAAACAATCTTTGGTGTTCGTACTAGAGCAGCAGGTCGTGTTTATTACAATGGCAAGCTCATGAACTTCGATAGTGCAAAAGAAGCCATGGACAATGGATTCGCTATGATTACCGAAGAAAGAAAGGCAAACGGTTTATTCTTAAAGAGTGACTTAACTTTCAATACTTGTATTGCAAATATAGATCACTATAAGAATGGTATCGTTGTGTCTGATGAGAAGATGAAGAAGGCAACTGTGAAAGAAATTGCCTTAATGCATACGAAGTGCATGGGACCAGATGATGCGATTACATCACTATCTGGTGGTAACCAGCAAAAGATTATCTTCGGTAAGTGGTTAGAAAGAAATCCAAAGGTATTTATGATGGATGAGCCAACACGTGGTATCGACGTTGGTGCGAAATACGAAATCTATGATTTAATTATCAAGATGGCAAAGATGGGTAAGACAATTATTGTATGTTCATCTGAGATGCCAGAGATTCTCGGTATCACAAATCGAATCGGTGTTATGTCCAATGGACGTCTTGCTGGAATCGTTAATACAAAAGAGACAAATCAGGAAGAACTCCTGAGACTCAGCGCAATGTATTTGTAATCGGAGGGGTTAGACATGAGTCAAAATAACGAAAAATTAGGGGCAGAGGTTCTCTCTGTTGATCAAGAAGAAAGCCTATTAAAACCAATTACGGACCACGTAGGTAAGATTCAAGCACAAATTGATGAATTACGTAAAGATGGAACAGATAAAACAGTTGAGCTATTGAATGTAATTCAGATGACAAAGAATGATAAGAGCTTATCAAAAGGTGAAAAAGAAAACCGTATTGCTGAGGCTAAGAAAGAATTAGAGGCTGCACAACAAGTTGAAAAAGCAAATAAGCCAGCTGTAGATAAGTTAATCAATGAAGGTGTTTCGTATTTAAATCAACATTTTGAAAAGGAATACTATTCAAAGGTTGTCGCAAGTTGTGTTGCAGAAAAGTCTCTTGCCGCAAAGAGATATAGCGATTTATTAGTTGAAATAAAGAATGTTCATACACAGAATCTATCAAAGATTTCAGGTAATGACGCTGATGCAAAACAAGAACTCAAAGATGAAAAGTATGTATATAAAAATAAAGTCTTTGATGCGAAACTAACATACCAAAAAGAATTACAAGCAATTAAGGATCGTAAACACGAGGCATTTATTCAACGTTATCACTTAATTGACCTATTGAAGATGTCTAAGTTCAGCTTTGCTGAAACACAGGCACAGAAGATTGAACATTACTTATATACATTCAACCGCAAGGATTGGTTATTACGTAATGGTCTATATCTAGTCATTATTCTTGTATTTATTGGCTTAGGTATCGTAACTCCAATTATTAAGAAGACTCCTTTATTCACAGTCAATAACATCTTAAACATCTTACAACAGGCATCTCCAAGAATGTTCTTGGCATTAGGTGTAGCTGGCGTGATAATGCTTGCAGGTACTGACTTATCCATTGGACGTATGGTGGGTATGGGTATGGTAGCTTCAACAATTATCATGCACAAGGGCATCAACACTGGTGCGGTGTTTGGTAAAGTATTTGACTTCACAAGCCTACCAGTTGGTCTAAAAGCAGTATTGGCATTGCTTGTGTGTATTATCTTATGTACAATCTTTACTTCCATTGCTGGTTTCTTCAAGGCGAAGTATAAGATGCATCCATTTATTTCTTCCATGTCCAACATGTTGATCATCTTCGGTATGGTTACATATGCGACAAAGGGTGTGTCCTTCGGTGCTATCGAAAATGATATTCCAGAAATGATTATTCCTAAGATTGGTAACTTCCCAACAATCATCTTATGGGCTGCTACAGCTGTTGTTGTTGTGTGGTTTATCTGGAATAAAACAACATTTGGAAAGAACCTATATGCAGTAGGTGGAAATCCAGAAGCTGCTGCTGTATCAGGTATCGATGTATTCAAAGTAACAATCATGGCATTCGCTATGGCTGGTGTACTTTACGGTTTTGGTGCATGGTTAGAATGTAACCGTATGGTAGGTTCTGGTTCTGCTGCGTATGGACAAGGTTGGGATATGGACGCTATCGCTGCCTGCGTAGTAGGTGGTGTATCCTTTCTCTGGTGGTATCGGTAAGATTTCTGGTGTTGTTGTCGGTGTAACGATCTTTACAGCGTTAACATACTCCTTAACAATCTTAGGTATTGATACAAACCTTCAGTTTGTATTCGAAGGTCTCATCATCTTAGCTGCGGTAACATTGGACTGCTTAAAGTACGTTCAAAAGAAGTAATGCAATCTGCGGAAGCTACTAGCTTCCGCTTTTTTATATGTGATTTCTCAGTTATAATGCATATATGGATATGATTGAATTAAAAGAAAAATACTATTCTTTAGAAGATAGTTATGAACGATATACATTAGTTCAAGAGTACTTAGCAGATCACAGAGAAGATAAAGATGCGAAAGAAATGCTGGAAGTATTGACGATGCGCTACGGAAATGCGAAGCTTAGAAAGCCTGCAGATCATTTTATGCATGCATGTTTAATGATGAAGGTGATGGCAGATGAAAAGTTCGGTAATTTAATGCTCGCAAAGAAAAAACAGGAATATCAACAATTCCTACAAGAACTAGCAATTAACATAAAACAATCTGAGTATCTAACTGCGGAATGGAAACATCTATCTAGAACATATATTCGCTTAAGTAAAAAGAAACATTCGAAATCCTATTTCTTTGGTATGGGAAAGCGTGATGAACGTGTGGTTGTTGGAAATGTTGCGGATGAAATTACAAATATCTTTGTGCGTTTGCCAAAGCGACTAGGATATACAAAAGAAGTTTCAACTTTGTGCAAAATTGTGATGGATACATTTCTAGAAGAGTTTCCAAACAAAGAAGAGATATTGAACAGCGCAATTAAAAAGTGAACCAGTTGGTCCACTTTTTTGGTTTAGTCAGCGATAGCAGCGTCTAATGCAATCTTCATCATATCTGTGAAGGCTGTTTGACGTTGTTCAGCAGTCGTAATTTCTGGTGATACAAAACTATCAGAAACTGTTAACAAGCAAGCTGCGTTCTTTCCTAATACATTTGCGTTTGAGAATAGAGCGAAACTCTCCATTTCAACAGCTAGGCAATGTAGTTCGTTCATAACCTTTGGTAGGTAAGTAACATTCTTTTCGCGATAGAATACGTCAGATGAATGAATCAAACCTTCTGTAATCTTCATTCCAAGATTTGCTGCAGCTTTCTTGATCTTCTCATTTAATTCTGCAGATGGCTTGATTGTGTCGCTTGTATTTCCGCATTGTTCTCTTGCGAATGAAGAGTCGGAATAAGCAGCGTCTGCTAGAATTACATCAAATAATTTTAATTCTGGTTGGTATGCACCAGCAGAACCGATACGAATAATGTTTTCAACATCATATTCTGTAAATAATTCGTAAGAATAGATACCGATTGATGGCATTCCCATTCCTGATGCCATAACGGATACTGGCTTACCTTTCCAAGTTCCTGTGTATCCTTGGACGCCACGTACGTTATTCACTAGTACTGGATTCTCCAAGAATGTTTCAGCGATAAACTTTGCACGAAGTGGATCACCTGGCATTAAGACTGTTTTTGCGAACTGGCCCTTTTCGGCACTGTTATGTGGTGTAGGCATGATTAACCCTCAACTTTCTTTTCTTTATTATACATGATTTATAGCCAATTTGTATGCATGTATTGTTTATGATCAAGCGTATAAACGGTGAAGCCATCTTCGTTGATAATGGCATATGTTCTTGGATGGTCTTCTTTTGGTAAAGAGATGGATCCTGGATTTAAAAGTAAGATGCCATCTTTTTCATAAGCGGTTGGAATATGTGTGTGACCTGAAAGGAAACTATCTCCTACACTTAGTGTAGGTAGATTGTTTGGACCATATACATGTCCGTGTGACATAAAGATTTGATGTGCTCCATGGAAAAGGATATTGTAATCAGCAGTGATTGGAAAGTTCAGTACCATCTGGTCTACTTCCGCATCACAGTTACCACGTACTGCAATAATCTTATCTTTGAATGCATTCATAATTGTGATAACTTCTTTTGGTGCGTAATCACTTGGCAAATTATTTCTTGGCCCATGGTAAAGAACATCCCCAAGGCAGAGAATTTTATCTGCGTGATGATATGAGAAGGCCTCTTCCATTGCTTTTGCGCCTGAAAGAGCACCGTGAATATCGGATACTACTAAAAACGTTTGTGAATTCGTCATATTTCATTTACCTCTGCCACTAATATTAGCATATTTTGCGTGTTATAATGTTTACAAGAAGGTACAGTATATGAAAAATAAGTGCATTGTTGTTGGAGTGACAGCAGGGATTGCTGCATATAAAATTTGCCAGTTGGTTTCTTCATTGAAAAAACAGGGGAATGAAATTCATGTCATTATGACAAAGGAAGCAGAGAAATTTGTGACACCTTTGACGTTTCAAACACTCAGTAATCAAAAGGTGATTACGGATATGTTTACAGTGGACTATACACCAGATGTTCATCATATATCACTTGCGAAGAAGGCTGATTTATTTGTTGTGGCTCCTGCTACCGCAAATATCATTGCTAAGATTGCCCATGGTATAGCAGATGATATGTTGACAACTACATTCCTAGCGGCGACTTGTCCAAAACTGATTGTTCCTGCAATGAATACAAATATGCTAGATAATCCTATTACACAGGATAATATTGCGACATGCAAAAAATATGGCATGCATATTATGTGTAGTGGTGCAGGGTATCTAGCGTGTGGAGATGTTGGAAAAGGACGTTTACCTGAACCGGAAGAAATTGAAGATGCGATTGCGTCTCTTGTCGAGACAGACCGCTATCTAAATGGAAGACATGTTGTAATTACTGCAGGTGCTACCCAAGAAGAAATAGACCCTGTGCGTTATATCACCAATCATTCAACTGGAAAGATGGGTTATGCTTTGGCAAAAGAAGCACGTAATGCAGGTGCCAAAGTCACATTAATTTCTGGCAAGACAAATTTACCCCAACCTTATGGGGTTGATGTTGTGAATGTTATAAGCGCAGCGGATATGGCAGATAGTGTTGTTGACAACTTTGAAAGGCAGATGTTGTAATCATGTCTGCCGCAGTTGCAGATTATACGCCGCTTGAAAAAGCAGATCACAAGATTAAAAAAGCAGATGGTGATTTGTCCATCTCTCTAAAACGCACACAGGATATTCTTCTAGAAATCGGAAAGAAGAAACGTGAAAATCAAGTTGTAATTGGATTTGCGATGGAAACAGAAAATTTATTAGAAAATGCCGCAAAGAAACTACAAGAAAAGAATGCGGATTATATTATCGCAAATAGTATTCGTGAATCAGGTGCGGGTTTTGGTGTTGATACAAATATTGTAAAAATCATCTCACCGACAAGTGTAGAGGATTTAGGATTATTATCCAAAGATGAAACGGCGAAAGAAATACTGCGTCATTGCCTAAAGAAGTGAGGATAACTATGTTACTAACAATTGATGTTGGGAATACAAATATTTCCATGGGAATTCTTGATGGAGAGAATATCATTGGTCGTTATCGACTTATGACACAAACAACACGTACTAGTGATGAGTACGGTTTCTTCATCACAACATTCTTAAATACTTTAGAACTAAAAGCATCAGATATAAAAGGTACTATCATTTCTTCTGTTGTACCAAAACTGATGTATTCCTTAACTTCTGCAGTGATTAAATATTTACATCAGAAACCAATGATTGTAAGTAATGATATGCAGATGGATATTAAACTGGATACTGAGGCTCCTAGATCAATAGGTGCAGATCGTATTGTAAATACAACCTATGCATGGAATACATTTCATCGTTCATGCATTATCGTAGACTTTGGTACTGCAACGACATACGACTATATAGATCAAAATGGAGTTTTCCGCTATGTCGTAATTCAGCCAGGGTTAGGCATTAGCCTCAATGCGTTAACTTCTATGACAGCTAAATTACCAGAGATTGAAATTGTGAAACCAAAATCAGTTCTTGGCACAAATACAATTGAAGGCATGCAAGCAGGTGTTGTATATGGATATATTGGTTCTGTCGAATACATTATTAAAACAATGAAAAAGGAACTAAATGATTCATCATGTATGGTTATAGCAACTGGAGGTCTTGGTAAGATTATCGCAAATGAGACAGATGAGATAGACGCATATGATGCGGATATTGCGTATAAGGGAATGAAGATTTTATACGATATCAATAAGGGGAGAGAATATGAAAATCTTTGATTTACATGCGGACTTAGCAGAAGCAATCAAACCGTTCTACACAGATGGTAAGACATCCATCCTTAAGAAAGATTGGAATACCCGTTTTAAACAGGGGCAGATTGCATATACTTCTGCTGCAAGCTTCTTTGTGGGAACAGAAAGTTGGAAAGAAATGCAAGATGTTGTCACAAAAGTAAAGAATGATATTACTGCCTCTGGATATAAAGTTATCTATACCAAGGATGATTTAGATGATGAGCAACAGGGGACAGCATTCTTAATGACGATTGAAGGAATGTGCGGTATCCACGACGATGTCGAAGAGAAAATTCAATGGTTATATGATATGGGAAATCGTATTGGTTCTCTTTGTTGGAATGATCAAAACGCACTTGCGACAGGAAATTCTGGGGATCCTACAAGAGGCTTAACGGAACTTGGTAAGCAAGCAATCACAAAGATGAATGAACTACATATGATTGTGGATGTATCTCATGCTAATGAGAAAACATTCTGGGATATTCTTTCCTGTTCAACCCAACCAATTATTGCGACACATTCAAATGCGAAAGGTCGTTGTTTTGTAGAGAGAAATTTAACGGATCAGCAAATTCGTGCAATCGCAAGTAAAGATGGATTGATTGGTATGAATGCATGTTGTTCATTTATTCATACAGAACAACAAAAACAAGATGCGTTACATCTAGCAAAACATGCAAAGTACGTAGCAGATCTTGTTGGGGTAAGACATGTTGCGTGTGGATTTGACTTCGGTGAGTATTATAACGATGGTGAGGAACATAATATGTATGGACCTTCCCAGGCGCAGAATTTCATCAAAGCATTACAGCGTGTAGGATTTACAAGTGAGGAAATCAAAGATATTGCATATCGCAATGTTCTACGCTTTCTAAGAAAATATATGTAAAAGAAAAACTCTTGTGCATTTGCTGGGGGTTTATAAGGATGTATTCTAAAAACACATTATGAAAATCTTGGTGGGACTTATGAAATCAAAGGCGATTATGAAGTGCCTTTGCTTGTCATACCACAAGAAAAACAATTTGAAATCGGTGTATGGCGACAGCGATACCACAGATACTTAAAGGAAAATCATCGCATTATCTATACAATTATTTGATAAAAGGCACACTTAACGAACACCTTTAAGATGTCGATGAACAAGCTGAGAAAATGTATCTGAGAAATTAAAATCAGACGATATGATATTGTGGGTTCAAAAGATGAATAATATCCGTAATCGTGCTACGAAGATTGTAAGCAGCGAGGTGATTTTTGTATGAGTCAAATCGCTATATTGTTTCCTGTCTTATCGTTGTGCTTTCTTTATTCGGTTGCAAAAAGCACAAAACTATGCTCAGACATCAGTAATTGAACCTGTTCCTAAATCAGAAATTGCTTCAGGAAGGGAAAGCGAAACCGAGTTGCCGACTAAAAAAGAAGCGGAATTATCAAATGAAAAAGAGATAGATAACTCTATTGACCAGTAATCTGATAATTCTTATTATTCAATTTCAACGAGCAGTAACGCCATTGAAAAGCAAGAAGCTGAAGTAATAGAAAAAGCGTCAGCAACGGAAAAATTGTCAGCATCTTAACGTGCCGGCAAAGTAGAAACCACAACGGAGAACAGCACCGTTATTCAGCCAACACGACCTGCCGAGCAGTCGGTTGATATTGATTATTACATCAATTTTACAACAAATTATGCGCAAAGCATTGGCTTAGTGATTGATAATTCGGCTATGGATTGTTGGGATAATCCTATTAGCATTACAAGCAAGACAACGGATGCGAAGGAAATATTACTAGCAGATTAGACCGCTACAAGAACGGTGAAGGCTTTTCAAGCGTCTGAATTTTGTACGAAAAAGTTGGTGATAATTCGTATAAAATCTACATAGGTTACACATAAAAAGACTGAGGCGAGAGCAAAAACTGCTCCCGCCTTTTTAACTGTGCAATCTTAGCGAGCAGGTCATTTATACTCACGAAGTCGTAAAACGGTACAAATCTCGTTAGGGGCACCCTAATACCTGTTTAAATTTCTACAACAAATCATTAAGTAAATTCATACAAATAATTTTTTTGTTTCAGATTAGCTCTTCCGTATACATTCAATGTAAATGATACATTTTTATGTCCCATAATCTCTGATAATGATTTAATATCAAATTCAGGAATTTCAATCGCTCTAACTGCAAACGTATGCCTTATCTCGTGAAACTTAACGCTTTTAAGATTGTTTCTTTTCAGAAACCTTGCAAAATACTGTCTGTAAGTTCTAGGCTCTGTTGGTTTTGTTTTGCCTGTTAGGAAATAATGGTTAGGATTATCTGTATAAAATTTCTTTATAATGTTTCCTAATAATGATGGAATGGGAATAGTCCTAGCAGAGTTTAATGTTTTCGGCGGGCCAACATTGATATATGATGATCCTTTTTTTCTTGTCATAAATCCTTTGAACAGTTCTGCTTACAGTAATTACATTATCACTTAAAGAAATGTCTTTCACTTGTAATCCGCATAATTCACCAATTCTCAAACCGGTCATTAAAGCAATGAGTATGCCCGCTGTTTTTCTATTCAAATCAAGATATATACATTGGATTAATTCTTGCTCTTCATCTTTTGATAAAGAAATGACACGATTAGCTTGAATATCTTTTGGATATTCAATTAAGTCCCAATTTAACAATGAAATTGCTTTTTCTTTATATGCGTAAAGTAAAGCCAATCTCATTACTAAAATAATGTCGCGAATAGTTTTTGCAGTTAGTCCTCCTTTTTCATCTATGCGACCTTTTTCATAAAGATACAAGATGTAATCTTGAATATCGGATTCTTTTATAGAACCGATTTTCTTTTTCCCAAAACGTGGAATTAAATGATTCTCCGCAATAAGTGTAAAATTTGCATGAGTTGACGCTGTTATCATTGGCTGCTTTATTTTTAACCATTGATTAACAAGCGTCTTAAATTGTGTATTTTCAGTCATAAAGACCACCTCCCACTAAATGGTAAAGGAAGGTGTAAAATTCAATAATAACATTCCTCAAGTAATAGTCAAAAGGCGCTTGTACCTGAACTCAGATTTCCTGAATTTAGGGACGATTTGAAACAATCAAAAGCTTTCAGATATTTCAGTTTACAAAACTAAAAGAGCAACAGATGTTAAATCACATTATGTTAGTACAGAGAATTTGTTACAAAACTGTATGGGTATTGTGCCATACACTGATAAAACTGCTATTGATGGCATATCTTTTTCAATAAATGATATTCTTTTGGGCAATATCCGCCCATATCTAAAAAAAGCTTGGTTAGCAGAGTTTGATGGTGTATGTAGTACAGATGTATTGGTGTTGCATCCCCTTAAAATTGAGCCATCATATTTTAAATATTTAATTTGTAGGGATAAGTTTTTCACTTATGCTATGAGCAGTGCAAAAGGTTCCAAAATGCCTAGAGGCGATAAAGCCTTTATTATGGATATGACAATTTCATTACCTTCAATAAATGAACAAAAGAAATTAGCATCGATGTTGATGCTGATTGATACTCTCATTTCAAAACAAGAAAAACTGGTGGACGAGCTCAAGTTGTATAAAAGAGGATTGATATTTTCATTATTTAAGGAAAATAATGTCTTTAATTTACCGGTTGAAAGACTCCCTTTATCAACATTATTAACTGAATATAAAAATAAGAACTCCGTAGGGTTAAGAGTTTGCTCTGTTGCAGTTAATAAGGGCGTGGTAGATCAAGTAGAGCATCTTGGCAGAAGTTTTTCAGCCAATGACACATCAAAATACAATCAGGTTAAACAAGGTGATATCCTATACACTAAAAGCCCTACTGGCGACTTTCCTTTTGGTATTGTTAAGCAAAATAAACTAAATGAGGTTGTTGCTGTTTCTCCATTGTACGGTGTTTATACTCCAAAAAACTATGAGGTAGGCAATTTACTACATCATTATTTTGAGCAGCATCAAAATGCAAATAATTATATTAAACCATTGGCTCAAAAAGGAGCAAAAAATACAATAAACATTACAAATCAAAACTTCTTAGCAGGTAATGTCCTATTTCCTAAAAACAGCAATGACATAGTAAAAATGAGCCAGGCTTTTGAAACAATTCAAAAGCAAATAGAATGTAACGAGCTATTGCATAATCAATTAATTCTTACTAAATCATATTTTCCTACAGAAGATGTTTATATAAACATCTTCTGTAATAATGCGTTTTTTTGTCATTAGCAAAGAATTTAGAATTGAGCATTCTTTGCTAATCTTAGAATCAATCAAAGAAATAGTTCTTGAAAAAAATTCTTGATTTTTCAATATTTGGTAAGTTTATTTTTAACTTCAGCCATAACATTATTCATCAATTTTGGATTTCCGACATACGATACATACTTTTTTTAGAAATTGAGTTTATTAATTCTGCAACATAATTGTTAGCATATCCATCATTGTTAATAAGAACACCACATACATTAGTACAATAAAATTTGCCTTTTCTAAATTTTGTATATCCAGCATTTGCACCATCTGTTGTCCAAGTAATTGCATCTTCATAAAGGTAGTCACTGTAATATCCTAATAATCCATCATTTTTGGTTTGAGAAGAATAAACAGGATAACAGAATTTTTCTGTTTTGATTGGAGATATATTACCAGTAGCAAGAACATTTCCTCTTGTTATGCTGAAAACATTTCCAACAGCAATTTCGTGACATTCTAAAGCAGTACAATTTAATGTCGAAATAACTCCTCTTTTATACAACTTGAGCGCATTGACTAATTTCTCTTGTTTTAATATTCGTTGCTCCAAAAGTGTAAGAAAATCAGCAATTTTAGTTTGTTCCTCAATACTTTTAGGCAATGTATGTACTGTATCAAAAAAATCTTCAGTTGGTACATTCAATAAACCGTGATTTCTTGCGCCTTCAGCAGCAATCATATAAATTTCCTTGTACCATTTAAGCGAATTAAAATATGTCTTTATAAAATCTGAATTATGCTTTTTTTCAATGCAAAACAGATATACAAAAGTCGATAAGGCACCTTCATCATACATATCAAGTCTTTTTTTATAGAGCCAAAGTCGTAGCCAACGGAATAGCTTTTTATTATATGCAAATTCGCCATTTTTTTCAATAAATAATAACCTGACATATCTTTACTTGATACCTTTTTATTGAAATAAGTTACTTGGTCAACAAGCCCGTCTTTTGAAGAAATTGTAAGTGGCAAATTAGATTGATTATCTTTATTTTTTTCCTTGTTACTCTAACTACAAAATTAGATAATTTTTCTTTTCTTCCACTCTTCCCTAAACTCAGGAAATCTGAGTTCAGGGAACAAGAGCCTTTTTGACTATTACTTGAGGATACGTTATTCATAAAATTACACCTCCTCATCAAAAGGAAAAATCTAAGCCTAATTCTTCAAAAATATGGCTTTAATTCTGTGTTAATATCTTTGATTTCCTTTTGTAATGAACGAATTTCTGCTGACACTGCTTTAAGGTCAATTTCAGGCTCTTTTTCAAATGTATCAACATAACGAGGAATATTTAGATTAAATTCATTATTAGCGATTTCTTCCATTGAAGCAACGTGAGCATACTTTTCTACATCTTCACGATTTACATAGGCATCAACAATTTTATCAATATCTTGTCCTCTTAAGATGTTTTGATTTTTACCGGCTTCAAAATCTTTTGATGCATCAATGAATAAAATATTATCTGTATTGCTTCCTCTGTCTTTTTTTAAAACAAGCACACATACAGGAATACCTGTACCAAAGAAAAGATTTGCCGGCAAGCCAATAACTGCGTCAAGAACATTCATTTTTTCAATCAGATACTTGCGAATTGTTTCTTCAGCAGCTCCACGGAATAATACGCCGTGTGGAAGAAGTACAACAGCACGACCATCTTCATCCATATGATAAACCATATGTTGTACAAAGGCGAAATCCGCCTTTGATTTAGGGGCTAATTTACCATACTGACTAAAACGGTCATCTTCGTTAAATTTGTCATCAGCTGACCATTTTGCACTATACGGTGGATTTGCAACCTGCACTCTGAATCTCATTTCTCCAAAATAGTCTTTTTCAAGTGTATCACCGTTGTAAATACTAAAGTTAGTATATGGAATACCACGAAGAATCATATTCATACGTGCTAAGTTATAAGTTGTAGAAGTTAATTCTTGTCCATAATAAGAACGAACATTAGCATAGTTTTTCAGTCTTAACAAAAGAGAACCTGAACCGCAAGTAGGATCGGCTGCGGCTTTTACATCGGTTAACCCAAGACAGGCAAGTCGGCAAAGCAATTCTGCCGGACCTGATGGCGTATAGAACTCACCGGCTTTTTTACCGGCAGTTGCAGCAAACTGACCGATTAAGTATTCATATGCATTACCAAGAACATCGATTTTTGTATCTTCAACAGAGAAATTGATTTCATCTAAAGAAGCAATGATTTTTGACATAACTACACTGCGGTCTTTTACAGTATGACCAAGTTTTGTAGAGTCAAGCTGCATATCAGAAAATAAACCTTCAAAATCCTGCTGGCTTTCATTGCCTATTGTTGATTCCATTAAAGAGTTAATTGCCTTCTGTAAAAACTCAATATCAAATGCACGATTTTCTACCATTGTTACAAGGTTGCAGAAAAGAAATTGAGGTTCAATAACAAACCCTAAATCACGAAGAGATTCTTCAATTACGGCTTCTTTGTATTCTTCATCTTTCCAAGCATCGTTATAACTGATATTATCGTCTTTAAGTAGATTTGCCATATTTTTTTCAGTACGATCAGAAAGATAGTAGTAGAAAATCATACCTAAAATATAATTTTTAAACTCATATGCTTCCATATTTCCGCGCAATGCATTTGCCATTGCCCAAAGTTTATTGCACAACTCTTTTTGATGTTGTTGGATACTGTTTTCCATTTAATTTTTACCTCCGATACCCTCTGTCTTATAACTAGAGGAGTATTTATAATATTTTGATTTTTTTATATTTATATACTGTATTTGCTGACGTGTAATCTGATGAAGTCACAAATTCTTGTAACAAGTGATTTTTTCTTTAATAGTGGCATTGGTGTTTTAATGCTGTCACGCACATCACCAGGATTTAATACACCGGAGAAAGAATATTCTGAAATGAAATCTCCAAGCATTTTTGCGTCAACATTTTCTGATTTAGCAAACTCTTCAATCTCTTCTTGTTTTTTCTTGTTTTCAAATTCATTGTATTCTACATCAATATCCTCTGAACATGTTAAACCTAACACAACTTCATCCAAGAATGCTTTGAGAATGTCTATTTTTTTGTGTAGCTGCATATTATCCGAACGGTCAAGTTCGTGCCTTATGTGGTCAATATCAGCCGTACGAGCCTTTCCGTTATCAAAATGAATATTACGAATAAGGTTCATAATATATGCAACATTAATTCGGTTTGTTTCTAACAACTCTATGCAGAAGTCCACGTCATCAAGAACTGAAACAACTTCTTTGTCAATCTTTGTTTTACGATACAAAAGAAGATATTTACTCTTGTAGTCTTGGAATTCCTGATCTGACATTTCAATAGAGTCACGTTCTGTTTTAAATTCAATAAAGGTTTGTAATGATAGCCATAATTTTGAAAGCTCGCGGAAATTCACAACAAATTCTTTCTGCTCGTTTTCGTCCATTAGCATATCAATAGATGCAGGTGTTGGAACTAAATATTTAATTTTAATTACCAGCTCATTAAATTTATGTACGAATGTGCTGAAATCAGGAGTTAGTATTCCTGTTGTATCAGCAGATTGCGAGAATAGTGCCAATGCTTCATCGGTATTCTTTTTAAGGTTACGGTAGCAAATGATGATACCCCAAGGCTTGGTTTCTTTTTCAACACGATTTGTACGGCTATAAGCTTGTAATAAGTCGTGATAAGCAAGTTTTTTATCTACATATAAAACAGATAAAGGTTTGCTGTCAAAGCCTGTTAAGAACATATTTACAACAATCAGAATATCAAGTTGCTTTACTTTCTTACCTTTTACTCTGTCGCTAATATCTTTGTGATAAGCACTGAATGTGTCAGTTGAAAAATTAGTATTGTATATCTCGTTGTAATCTTTAATAATTCTTTCTAAGGCATCTCTGCTATGTTCATCTCTTCCTTCGTAATCTTCATTTGCTCCATAAGAGAAAATACCGCTGATATTCAAATCGTGGTCAATACTCTTAAAAATGTCATAGTATTTGATAAGCGCAGGTATAGATGATACTGCAAAGATAGCTGTGTATTGCCTGTTTCTTGTTTTAGCTTTATGGTTTTCAACAATATGATTGGCAATCATTATCATTCTGTCATCAGCCATATAAAGCTCGCCAACATCAATTGCTTCAGTCATAGTGCTGTCGTTTTCATCATAATCACCATCCATTGTTTTGATGTATTCAACGTGAAAACCTAAAACATTATTATCAAATATTGCGTTTTTAATTAGATATGTGTGCAGACATTCACCAAATAATGATTTTGTTGTTTGAATTACTCTTCCTTCAGTTTTTCCATTCACTTCGAAACGAGGTGTTCCGGTAAAACCAAAAAATTGTGCTTTTTTAAAGTGTCTGACAATATCTTTATGCATATCACCAAACTGTGAGCGATGACATTCATCAATAATAAAGATTACTTTTTCTTCCGTATATGCATCTAATACTTTTGAATACTGAGTTTTTTTGATGGCAGTTGCCATTTTTTGGATAGTTGTTATGATTAGCTGACGGTTCTTATCCTTCATCTGTTTAACTAAGATATCTGTTCTATCTGTTGTGTCAACAGAACCGGCTTCAAACTTGTTAAACTCTTCGGTGGTTTGTGAGTCTAAGTCCTTTCTATCAACTAAGAATATTACTTTTTTTATATTTGGATCAGTCGCTAATATTTGTGCAGTTTTAAACGCAGTGAGCGTTTTACCTGCACCGGTTGTATGCCAAATATAAGCATTTTTGTTTGTGAGTCTTGCTTGTCTGATAAGTGCTTCAGTTGCGTAAACTTGATAAGGACGCATTACCATCATAATTTTATCTGTATCATTTAACACTGTGAATTTACTTATCATTTTTGTAATCAAATCACGGGCAAGAAATACTACAGAAAAGTCTTTTAAGTTAGTTACACGTATATTGTTGTCATCCGTCCAAAAGAATGTATGAGAATACAAAATATCTTTATCACTATTTGCAAAGTATTTAGTATCAACACCATTTGAAACAACAAACAACTGAATAAAGTGATATAACCCCTGATAAGAGTGTTTTCTGTATCGCATTATTTGATTAACAGCTTCTTTAATATCGCCGCCTCTACGTTTTAACTCTATTTGTACAAGAGGTAATCCGTTCACGAGCAAAGTAACATCATATCTATTAGTATATTTACCTATAACTGTTGATTGATTTGTTACTTGGTATATATTCTTTGTATAATCTTCATCAAAAAAAGATACATAGATTTTTGTTGCATCATCACGCTCTAAAACAAATTTGTCTCTTAATATCTTAGCACTTTCAAAAAAATGCTCTTTCCGTTAGCGTAATTTAAAAACACGTTCCCATTCTTTGTCTGAGAGTGATTTTTCTGCATAATTTTGTTTTATTAAATTTTTTTCAAATTGTGTTCTGAAGTTATGTTCCAATGCATTATAATCGGAGATTATAACACGACTGTAATCTTGTTTTTTTGTAATTGTTCTATAAGTTGCTCTTCAAGTTGAGCTTCACTTTGATATGACATATATTTATCCTCCTAATTTTTCCTCATAAGATTTATCAATTAGATATTTGTATTTTTTTCAAAAATCATCAATATTTTTTTAAAAAAATACTCTAAGATCGCCCGTTCCCCAATGACCCTTATTTCTGACATCTTCTACACAATTAGGTATTAGTTTTACATCATCAGGATTGATGTTTAGATATAAAAACCACAGAACTTTGATGTACAACAACACATAAAAAAATTTTTTTAATTTTTTGTATGCAACATATAGTTTCAACTGATTTTTCAGTTATATTGTCTCCCTGAGCCATAATATAGTTTTGAACAGTTGAATATAGATTTTTTTAATCTTTTCATCAGCATCAGCTAAAGACTGATAGAAATCTTTTATAGATTTTTGCTTTTTGTTAATATTAGAAACTGAATTGTTGTCGTCTGTTATAGGCTTCACTTGTGGCGCATTCAATAATTCTAAAAGCAATTAAGTCATCAAATTTCCTATATTTGACAAGTTTAATATTTCTCTGCATTTGATTTACTGCATGTTCATCAAATTTCGTAAAGTCATTTGCAATACAAATAACACAAGGCATACTCCAGTCAATATTTCCGGATTTTTCTTTACCAAGGACTTCTTCAACAAGAAGTTGGAAATTTGCTTTATGGTCAAGAAGCCAATCCAAATAGAATAAGCCTTGATTAATAACATTTTCATTAACACTTCTTTTTATATTCGATTATCACAGGACAATTATTCTCATCTATACCAATACTGTCCATTCTTCCGTTTGTTAAAGTATATTCCGACTTTAAGAAAGTAACTCCAAAAAATGTTTGCAAGTTATTTTCAATAAGCGTTTGCAATTCTTTCTCGAGTGAAACTTTTTTAGGTGTTAATTCAACGACATCCTTTTTATGCTAAATAATCTTAAGTCAGCCATAGTTTAATTTCCTTGTTGCTCTTCCGGTAAAATTTCCAAAATATCATCAAAAGTGCAATCTAGTGCTCTACATATTTTTAACTAAAATATCTGTTGTAACATTATCACCACGGTTTAGTTTCCTGATAGTGTAATCGCTTATATTTGCTGTTGTTTCTAAATCTTTTTTCTTCATATCTTTGTCAATAAGTAATTTCCAAAGACGTTTGTAGCTAACAGACATTTCTATACCTCCCGTCTTTCCGACATTTTAATTATGATAACATAAAGTTAATATATTTTCAACATATTATAGAGCGTTCTCTCTGTTTATTGTGATTCGTGTGATGTCGTATCACTATTTCTCGACACCATAAAGAAAAATCTGAAAAATAACTGTTGAATTTCAAAATAAAATAATGAGCTGATTGCAAAATACCCTTGAAATAACAAACATATTTTTTTGAAGAAAATCAAAATTAGGGTGTGTATTTTGATACCCCTTGTGCAAATAAGTGAAGGGGTTGAATACACCACTTGATTACGATAACGAATAGGAGGTTGTTGCTATGGCTCAGTATTCCGCATAATCCAACAGAACAAAGCTCATTACAGAAAAAGAGAGTTCACGAATTAACGAAAACTCTTGAAATCAGCAAAAAGCGTATTGCAGATTTAGACTAGCTTTTCACTCGTATCTATGAAGACAATGTAATCGGCAAGCTACCTGATGACAGGTATTCAAAAATGGCTTTTGTATACGAAAAAGAGCAAAAGGATTTGGAATTACTTATTTCCGATTGCGAAAGAACTTTGTAATGCTGAGAAAAAGACTGTTGATATGAAAACGTTGTATCAAGGTTTGATGGAATTTACATAGATTAAGGAGCTTACACCTACGATTGTAAACAAGCTAATCAAACGCATAGAGGTTCACAATCCTGAGAAAAAACATTCTCATAATTGTGTAAAGATTGATATTACCCTTACCGCTATTGGTCTATTTCAAAAGCCGGGCGAGGCAGAAATTCAAAAGCTTATGCAGGCATTTAAAGAAAATCCAAGTGAATACAAACAAATATCTGCATAAATGCAAATGGAGTAACACTCATATGAGTGTTACTCCATCTACATTTCAAGAAACATCCTTATGCACGTGTGGCATTTAGCACAGGAGTTTTATTACTTCCAAAGAATATCTGGATAGATTCCAGCTTCCTTCATTTCAGCAATCTTTTCAACTACAAGCGGCTTATCTTCTTGATATGTTACACCGAACCATTGATCCTTAGAGGAAAGTACCTTAACTGTACACTTACCATCCTTAACCATCTGGCCAACTGTTGTAGGAATAACATATTCACACTTCATTGGGTTAGATGCGATATTTGCATGAATGAATTCATCGAAGTATACATCCATGTCATCAAATACCTTAGGTGTAAATCCCCAGAAGTTCATAGAAACTAATGCGTTAGGATCCATTTCTTTCCAAGTGCCATTGTCATCGTAAACAACTTTACCATCTTTACGAGCAATCTTCTGAACTTCAACAATACTTGTTAAGTTGCCATTTCGTCTTCTTGGCAAACGCCACGAGTAACTGTTCCGTGGTCTGTAAGAGTGTTATTTGCGGCATAACCAACCATTGCGTAATGGTCATCACTTACTTCTGTTGTTAGGAAGTTATAGATAACTTTATATGCGTCCTTACCATAGAAATCATCTGCGTTGATAATCGCAAATGGTCCATCAACGACACCCTTGCATGCGAGTAATGCATGTGTTGTACCCCATGGCTTTTCACGTCCTTCAGGTACCACAATATCAGATGGAACATTATTGATGTCCTGATAAGCAAACTTCACGTTCATTCCCTTAGATACGCGGTCTGTTAATGCAGTATGGAATGCTTGTTCATGTTCGCGACGGATGATGAGAACAACATCCTCAAATCCTGCTTCTTTTGCGTCATAGATAGAAAATTCTATGATTGGCTCACCATGGCTTCCAACACCATCAATCTGTTTCATTCCACCATAGCGGCTACCCATTCCGGCAGCCAAAATAACTAATGTAGGTTTGTTCATTCTTAATCCCTTTCAATTTTTATTACTTGAATAATTATATCACGTAAGCACTTTCATTAATTCCTAATTTTTCATAAAATAGTAAAGAAAGAGGTTGTCTATGAGAAAATTAGTACTAGCTTCGCAAAGCCCACGTCGTAAAGAACTATTAGAAAAAACTGGATTTTCATTTATTTGTGATCCTGCAGATATTGATGAAACGATTGATTTACAGGCAGATCTTGTTGAGGAAAGTAAAAAATTATCTTATCGCAAAGCAAAGACAGTTTTAGAAAGACATCCTGATTCTATCGTGATTGGTAGTGATACTTTAGTTTTATGTGATAATCAAGTTATGGGAAAACCTGAAAATGATGAGGATGCGTTTGGAATGTTGAAGAAACTTCAAAATCACAAGAGCCAAGTACTAACAAGTCTATGTATCATCAGTGAGAAGAAGTGTTTTACATATGCAAGTGTTGCGGATGTTTATTTTGCACATATGAGTGATGAAGAAATTTGGGATTATATTCATACAGGAGAAACTGTCGATAAAGCAGGTGCCTATGCAATCCAAGGTTTTGGTGGTAGATACATCAAAGAAATTCATGGTGATTATTATGCTATTATGGGACTGCCTTTACAGGTCGTTTATAACGAACTGAAAAACAGTACTGATTATTGATTTTTAGTTGTAGTTTGTTATTATATAAAGGCTATGCCGCTTTAGTATAGTGGTAATACGCATCCATGGTAAGGATGAACGAGCAGTTCAATTCTGCTAAGCGGCACTTTAGTCAAGAAAAGCCCTATTTTAAGGGCTTTTCTTTATGCGGTGTGACGGGCATGTCACAAACCTAACTGGTGAAAGTCCAGTCGTAGGTAGTTACCGCCAAGCGTAGCGAACCACAAGCCGTAAGTCGTGAGGCTTTGGGTGAAGGAAGTGGTGTAGCGATTCTTTCGAGGTTACGAACAGAAACCTGATATAAGGCTAAATGGTGGGTGAGATTGCCGTACAAATCGAAACCCAAAAGGTAAACGTAAAACCAAAACAGTAAATCAGGAACTTGTGAAAGAAGAGAGAAAGGTATGTGACTTACCCCGTGAGGTCTTGTGGACGATGAATCCTAGACGTTTTCAAACAACTATAGTACCATCGGTCGGAAAAAGGTTTATCACAAGAAGTCAGCTGAGCCCATAGTAGGTATACACCAATACCGAAGGGGTTAATGTTTGTATAGTGCAAATCACTATATGTAAGAGAATGAATACTCTGGAATTGAGATATCACCTAGAACCATAGAACGTAACTATGGATGGTGAAAGGCAAGAAGAGGATTTCATTATTTGTGCAATAGAAGGAGGAGCAGCCATGGAATTAATGGACAAGATTCTAAGTCAAAAGAACTTACAAGAGGCGATGAAAAGAGTCAAGAGTAATAAAGGTGCATCGGGCATTGACAAGATGTCTGTGGAAGAAATTGACGAATACTTCAGTAAACATATAGAAGAAATCAAAACTTCGATATGGGAAAAGAAATATAGACCTCGGGCAGTGAAAAGAGTTTATATCCCAAAACCAAATGGAAAGAAAAGACCATTGGGGATACCTGTTGTAGTGGATAGAGTAATCCAACAAGCAGTGGCACAAGTGTTTAGTGAACTCTATGACGAGTGCTTTAGCGAGCATAGTTATGGATTCAGACCAAACAGAAGTGCCCACCAAGCAATGGAGGAAGTACTCTTCTACCTAAACGAAGGATGTGAATGGGTAATAGACCTAGATATCGAAAAGTACTTTGACACAGTGAATCATGATAAGTTGATATCCATACTTAGAGAGAAAGTAAAAGATGATGTAACGCTACATCTCGTAAGGTCCTTTTTGAGGGCTGGAATCATGGAGGATGGAATCATCCGCAGAAATGAGGAAGGCGTTCCACAAGGAGGTCCGCTCAGTCCAATATTATCCAATATCTACCTAGATAGGTTCGATAAGGAACTGGAGAGCAGAGGGCTAAGATTCGTAAGATACGCAGATGACTGTAATATCTTCGTAAAGAGTGAGATGTCAGCCAACAGAGTCATGAAGTCTGTATCAAGTTGGCTAGAAAGAAAACTATTTCTAAAGGTCAACATGACAAAAAAACCAAAAGTAGTAAGACCTAGCAATAGTTCGTTCCTTGGCTTCACGTTCTGGAAAAAAACAAAGATGGATGGAAAAGTATGCCTACATATGATAGGAAACAAAAACTATGCAAGAAAATAAAAGAAGTGCTATGCCGTAAAAAGGCAAGCACACTTCCTTTATCAACTGTATTGACCAAAGTAAACCAAATCGTGAGAGGATGGATAAACTACTTCAGGATTGGTTCGATGAAGACCTTCTTAAAAAGAATTTGGAGAATGGTTGCGACACAAGATACGCGTGATAATCCTAAAACAATGGAAGAAACCAAAACGTATCTATACCAACCTACAAAGTCTAAATCGGATACTCAAATTAAATATCCCTGATGAAAGAATCTACAGTACAGCCAATACTAGACTAGGTCTGTATCGACAGGCAAAGGGGACACAATAAACTTCTTATTGAGTCCAAAGGTACTATCGATGAAAAAGCAAAAACAGACCAGGATTAATCAATCCACTAGAATATTATCAATCTAAGTAAAGGTAGAAACAATACAAATGTAGCGCCGTATACGAGACCCGTACGTACGGTGCAATGAGAGGGTCGAAGAATATCTGAATAAGATATTCTCACTCTACTCTATTAATATAGAAACGATAGCAAATCGTTAGCACTTTTTGTTAAAAACGATTTAAAACTGCTAAAGTTGCACTTTGATTGTTGTCAAAGATATGTGCATATGTTGTCATTGTTTGAGCGGGAGAACTATGACCAATGCGCTTTGATATTTCAGGTATCGGTACATGATTTGCCCATAGTAATGATACGTGGCTTGTCGTAGGTCATGTAGACGCATATCCGGAAGACCCGCCGCTTTTAGATTGGATTTAAAATGATTTTGCAGAGTACTAAGGCATACTGTTGTTACATCACTGAATAGCCATTTTCCGTGCCGTTTAAGCAGGGACGTTATTGTTTCGATAGTTTTATCATCCAACGGAATATAACGCACGGGGCCTGCTGTTTTTGTTGTCTTGAGTGATGATTCATATCGTCGCATGGATTTATATATGTGTACACTTTTCATCACTGGATTGTAGTCTTCTTTGTATAGTGCTCTGGCTTCGCTTTTGCGACATCCGGTACGGAACATAACAATCAGAATGGCTTTAATGATTTCATCTGTTTCATAACTTATCATCTTGTTGAAATCTTCGGGAGTAATGATGTGCATTTCATGTGTGTCATCCAAAGTTTTTTTAAATGGTTTTAGTATCTTTGCAGAATCATAGAAGTCATAGGTATTATATGCAAAAGCAAATATTTGTTTCACAAAGCCTATGAGATCGTTCTTTGTTGCGGTTGCTATTCGACTATCTGATTCTAAATCACTTCTCCATGATTGTAATGTAGCCTTAGTGATGCGATTCATCGGTTGATTGATAATTATATCAGCATACTTAATAAGACGGTTTCTGCGCATATCGGTAGTTGTCTTATTAGCATTGTTTGATTGACTCATCAATTCAAACATTTCTAACATTGTGATATTTAAAGAAATGGATGATTCGTGTTCATGTGCGACTCCGTATGCTTGTGCTTCTGATTTTGTGGGACCCCTTTCTAATTTTATATATAAGACCACCATCTGGTTTTCTAATGTAGTATCGGGCTTCCTATGATACTTTTTTGGACGTTAATGATTTGCGTGCAGTTGCCACTCGACTACTTCCTTTCTGTGTGGATTATGTCAAAATCGGGTATAACAAAAGCCCTTTAACGTGAGTTTACTGCGTGTCCGACTGTTCGCTGCAGTCGGATTTTTTTGATTGGTGTAAGTATATTACTTAATTTCTAAGCGGATTTCACATGTGAAATCATTTGCATAATTTTGTAATTTGCATTGGTTGGAATGAGGTTTATATTCGGATGGAGATTTGCATATTTTACAAATAATTCATCTGCAAACCCTTGTCCAATTTCACTAACCCCAGAAAAATCTAATTCTATTTCTTTAAACTCATCAAATCTTAAAACTAAACGTTTTGCTTGTGACCTAGAAACGGGATAGGGGTCAAAAAAATTTTTTTATAGGTAATGTCGTTCTATCAAACGATTCTTCTGAATATTTATCAAATATCTCCTTTGTTGTTTTTTTACTTGAGTTTTTTTAACTTCATTATGACTGTTGTTCCGGAATTGTATATTTTTTTGATGATTAAATTCTTTGTGTGTGCAATTATATGAAAAATCTTTTTATCTTTTTTTGAAATTCATCGTGCGAAAATACTTTCTCGTCAGATATTACTAAAAACGAATCTAAGATTCTTGAAGTGAAGAAAATTCCTTCACCCGTATGATGTTTGCTGTCAGTTGTTAATTTTTCCTTTAAATAATTCCATTATGATATCATCGATGGTTAAATTTGGATAAAAAAACTTTGTATTTTTTTGAAAATTCCGATACCGTTGTCGGCAATTGCTATTATCGTATATAAACAATTTTTTTATGACGGATATTGTTGCCTCAGTAGCATTTGAATGGTCTATGACATTATTCATCATTTCTGTAAAACAATATGCCCATATGTGTTTTACGTTCAAAGGATATTCGAAAAATTTTTATCACTGATATATTTGTTATATATGATATCTTCGCCTTGACCATTGTTTTTTTCAAATTAAGTTTGTAATTATATTCTGTTAATTTTTAGAAAATATTTAGTGCCGGATTTTTCGACCATCCCTTCAGCAACTAATTCTTTTTAGATATTTATAAATTGTTTGCCGTGTAACTTTGTGGGTTTCGGAAGTATGTTTGACAAGATCGTCAACGTTTTTTTCTATAGACTGTAATAGATATTTTTTTGATTGCTTCTTCTCTTTTTGTAAATTTCATTTTTTTAAATTAACTCCTTTTCATATTTTTATATTAACATTTTTTTGTTAATATAAAATATATAAAATGTTAATATAAAGACTATGTTCCTCTATTATTTATCTCCTTCATCTCTTTCTTAATAGCATTTCTCTGCTATATCTTTAGGATTCATGTGTCAGATGACTTTCTTTTATTTATGTTTACTACTCTTTTTGTTTCTCCTCTTTTTCATAATATTCATCTTGAGCAGGAGAATCTTCAACGATTTGCTCTTGATACACTGGTATTTCATACGTATCTACATGTTCAAAGTCCGCGACACCATTATGGCCAGAACAAGCACCTCTATGTGTCATAGAACCCCAATGAAAGCCATCATTGCATAAAATGTAGGGTGATGACGTTCTTGTCTCTGTTCCGGTTTGTACGTTTTCCATATGGGTTACAGCTTCTTTTGCTGGATGATATATGTATTTTGAATACGTTATTCCATCAACTAAGCAATTAGAAGTGATTGATATTCCATCACATGTAGGTAGTTGTTCTTCTTTTTTGTCTTCTTTTTTATTCTCTTTCTTATTCTCTTTCTCTTTCTTCTCTTCTTTTGTATCCTCCTTTTTCTCTTCTTTTTTATCATTTTTGACTACATTATTTCTTGTGGCTTGTGATGGGTTTTCTTCTTTTCTTTCGTTGTTTCCACTCACTAATCCTAAAACCAGTAAAACCGCGAGTACAATGTGAAAGTTTATACGTTTAAACCAAGATCGGCTTGATGAGTCAATATTCGTTTGATTTATATGAATCGAATTCCAGAGTTTGTAGTCGAGAAATGAAATTCCTACCACTAGAAAAATGCCAACTATTCCACGACTAAAATCTCCCTTTTTAAAATTGGCCACAACTACGCTCATACCAGCAATTACAAAAAGCGATGTAAAAATAAATGCCACAAAAGTTAGTTTCTTTTTCATAAATTATAATTTCCCCTTAATATGTAATTAAATACTTTCGATAACTTTTCCAACTGTAATCATATTGTCATAGTCAGAACAGTAAATATCTTGATACTGCTTGTTGTGTGATATTAATTTGTTTTTGCCAAGCTCTTTAACGAAACTTTCACCATTGATTATGAATACGCCGATTTCGCCGATATTCAGTTCCGATTGCTTTTTTACTAATAATTTATCCTCCGTCATAATAAGTAGGCTCCATAGAATGACCTCTAACAGCAATTACTAAGTCAGCTTTATTGGTTAAAGGTGTATCCGGCAATGAAATTGCAGTGCAGTCGAGATCATCGAATAGATACTCACCGCTACCTGCAGACGCTCCCACAGCATAATAAGGCTTTGTAATGTATGCTGGCATATCTTCTTCAATAACCGTGTTGCAGCGCTTGTATTCAACATCTAATAGATTGTTAATAGCCTTTCTACCGTAGCCATCTAAGCTGCGGTATTTTTTTATTAAAGATTGCTCAGTGATTGAAATTGAGAACGAATTATTTCCTTCCCAGCTGAGAAGATAATTAGTATCTACATTCAAAATATCGCATAGAGAAAATATAACATCTGCATCTGGTTTATTGTCACCGCGTTCCCAGCTGGAAATCACATTTTTTGATTTGCCAATAAAGGCAGCCAATTCTTCTTGGCTCATATTTTTTGGCTAACCGTGCTTGTTTTAAATTATTGGCTAATTCCATTTTTTTCCTTCTATGCACAAAATAATACAAAAAAATCTGTGAAGTAAATATAAAAAAATGCAGAAATTTTGTATTTTTTTATATTGGTTACACAGTAATACTATACTATTTTTGATTTTTGCACAGACAAATTGTACTAAAGAGGAGGTGATACAGAATGAAAGTTAATTAAGCCTAAATTAAAAATATGTAAATTTGTAAAAAGCATCCGTATAATCTTTATATAAATACATGAAGAACAGTAAAATGTAACTTTTGGCATTTTTAAAATTATTTCTGTTAATCGGTGCTATAAAGAGATCGGAGTCTTTCTTTTGCGATATACATTTATGCAGTACAATATAATAACAGTTAGCAACAATACACTAGATATAAAGCAGAGGTGATAACATGATACTGATATTTCCTGATGAAATAAAAAAACTTGAAGAAATTTATGGTCCTTATATGGATGGGTGCAAACTGAAAGAAAATGCACCACAGGAAGCGATAGATGCCTTTAATAAAGAAGGTGAATGGATTCATGAACAATACAGAAAAAGCAGGTATGGAATAAATATATCAATGATAATTGATTGCTTTTAGCAAGCCCTTTAGTGGGCTTTTTCTATATTTTAAATAAGAATGATGCAAATTTTTCAAGCTTTAAAAATGAAAAAGTGAGAATGATTTCAGAGAATAAAAAAATAGTGATTTTCACGATTTAAAAATAAGGGGGTTTTTACGTAAGGAATTCTGGGAAAAAGTTGGGCATTCAGATAGAAAAAAATAATTCTTTTTTTATTATGCTATTGAAAGACAGAATTCAGTGGAGGTAAAAGTTGTGGATAGGATAGTAAAACGTAACGGACAAGTTGTTCCATATGATGGAGCTAAGATTGTTTTAGCGATAGAAAAATCGTTCCTAAGCGTAAAAGAGAGTGTTGATCAAGCATATCTTTCTGACTTATTAGAGCAGATTGAAGCGCAATTTGACGGCCGTCAAGAAGTTGATGTTGAAGAAATTCAAGATACTGTTGAAAAAATCTTGATGAAGAACGAAAAGTATAATGTCGCAAAGAGTTATATCTTATACCGTGAAAAGCGCACACAAATGCGTAATGACCGCCTTGAGTTGGTAAAACTAATCGGTGATGAAGAGTTGGAAGATGTTTTGGTTGGTATCCAGAAGGCTTATCCAGACTATGACTTAAAGAGATTGTATGAGAAGTTCTCTACAATGTCTAAAGAGGGTCAGTCTCTGAAAGATAGAATCGCATTATTAACAAGAAGTTCTGCTGAACTTACAACTAAAGAAGAACCAAACTGGGAAAGAATTGCTGGACGTTTACTTAGTTACAGTATTGCTTGTGATTTAAAAACTACTGAAGAAAAACTTGGTCTAACAAGTTTCTACCAGAAGATCTCCTATATGATCGAACAGGGATTATATGGAGCATATATTTTAGAAAACTATTCTCATAAAGAAGTTGATGAAATCGCAAGCTTAATCGACAATACACGTAATAATTTATTTACATACAGTGGTTTGGATTTATTATCTCAACGTTATTTGATTCGTAGCCACCAACATGTTCTATTAGAATCACCACAGGAAATGTATATTGGCATTGCAATGCATTTAGCGATGAAGGAAACAAATGATCGTATCGGTTGGGTTAAGAGATTCTACGATATGATGAGTTTACATAAGGTGACAATGGCAACTCCTACACAGGCAAATGCGAGAAAGCCATATCATCAGTTATCAAGCTGTTTATTGATACTGTTCCTGATTCATTAGATGGTATTTATCATTCCATTTCTAACTTCGCTGATGTAAGTAAGTTCGGTGGTGGAATGGGAATGTACTTAGGTAAGGTTCGCTCCCGTGGTGGATCTATCCGTGGTTTTGAAGGTGCATCTGGTGGTGTTATCCGTTGGATTCGTGTTATCAACGATACTGCGGTTGCGGTTGACCAACTTGGTGTAAGAGCTGGTGCTGTAGCGGTATATCTCGACGTATGGCATAAGGACTTACCTGAATTCTTACAGTTACGTACAAACAACGGTGATGACCGTATGAAGGCACACGACGTATTCCCTGCTGTATGCTATCCGGATTTATTCTGGAAGATGGTAAAGGAAGATATGAATCAAGATTGGTATCTTCTTGATCCGCATGATGTTCTCATGGTTAAGGGTTATTGCTTGGAAGACTTCTATGGCGAAGAATGGGAAAAGAGATATTGGGAATGTGTACATGACAATCGTATCTCTAAACGTGTTCTTGTATTAAAGGAAGTTGTACGTTTAATCCTGAAGTCTATGGTAGAAACAGGAACACCGTTTGCCTTCTATCGTGATGCAGTTAACCGTGCTAACCCTAATAAACACAAGGGGATGATTTATAGTTCTAACCTCTGTACAGAAATTGCACAGAATATGTCTGAAGTGAAGCAAGTATCTCGTGTTATTAAGACAGAGGATGGTGATGAAGTAATTGTTACAACAACAAAACCAGGTGATTATGTTGTATGTAACTTAGCTTCATTATGTTTAGGTAATATTAATGTGAAAGACCCTAAGGAAATCGAAGAAGTTACTGCGACGGTGGTACGTGCACTTGATAATGTAATTGATTTAAACTTCTATCCATTACCAAATGCGCAAGTAACCAACCGTAAGTACCGTTCCATTGGGCTTGGTGTCAGTGGTTATCACCACATGCTTGCAAAGAACCATATCATGTGGGAAAGTGAAGAACACTTGAAGTTCGTAGACGAAGTATTTGAAAATATTGCGTATGCGTCTATTAAGGCAAGTAATGCTTTAGCGAAGGAACGTGGAAGTTATCAGTACTTCGAAGGCTCTGAATGGGAAACAGGAGTATACTTTGATCAACGCGGATATGATTCTGCACGATGGAAAGAACTTAAGGAAGAGGTACATGCAACAGGTATGCGTAATGCATATGTATTAGCGGTCGCTCCAACAAGTTCTACATCAATCTTAATCGGTACTTCAGCAGGACTTGACCCAGTAATGAATCGTTTCTTCTTAGAAGAAAAGAAGGGATCTATCTTACCAAGAACTGCACCAGAATTATCTGCGGATACATATTGGTACTATAAGACAGCACATACAATTGACCAGACTTGGTCCGTTAGAGCCGCTGGTATCCGTCAGCGTCATATCGACCAAGCGCAGAGTTTTAACTTATGGATTACAAATGACTATAAGATGAGTCAGTTATTACAGTTATATGTACTAGCGTATGATTGTGGTGTTAAGACTATCTACTACACACGTTCTAAGGCATTAGATCCTGAAGATTGTGAAAGTTGTTCCGCATAGGAGGTAGAAACATGCAGACAGATCAGATTAATCGTAAACCGTTATTCAACCCTGAGGGAGATATTGATGTACGTAATCGTCGTCTTATCAACTTCAATACAACAAATATCAATGACTTCAATAATATGAAGTATATCTGGGTATCTGATTGGTACCGTCAAGCGATGAATAACTTCTGGGTTCCAGAAGAAATCAACTTGAATCAAGACAAGTCAGACTATCCACGTCTTAGCTTGGCAGAAAAGACAGCGTACGATAAGATTTTGAGCTTCTTAGTTTACTTGGATTCTCTACAATCTGCTAACTTACCAAACATTTCTCAGTATATTACTGCAAATGAAGTTAACTTATGCTTGTCTATCCAGACATTCCAAGAGTGCATTCACTCCCAGTCCTACAGCTACATGCTAGACTCTATCTGTTCTCCAGAACAGAGAAATGATATCCTCTATCAGTGGAAGACAGATGAGCACTTATTAAAGAGAAATGAATTTATTGGTGAACTCTATAATGAGTTCGTTGCCAAGCAAGATAAACAATCTTTCTTGAGAGTTTGTATTGCAAACTTTATTCTAGAGGGTGTTTACTTCTACTCTGGATTTATGTTCTTCTATAATCTTGCAAGAAATGGCAAGATGCCTGGAAGTGTACAGGAAATTCGTTATATCAACCGTGATGAATCAACGCACTTATGGTTATTCCGTAATATCTTGGTAGAGTTACAGAAAGAAGAACCAGAGTTATTTACACATGAGAATATTCAGATGATTCGCGATATGATGAATACTGGTGTTGAACAGGAAATTGCATGGGGACACTATGTAATTGGTGATGAAATTCCAGGCTTAAATAAGCAGATGGTTACTGATTATATCAAGTATTTAGGTAACACACGTTTTGCGACATTAGGCTTTGGTAATCTATATGAAGAGTATGCAGAGGAGCCTGAATCCATGAAATGGGTAAAACAATACTCAGATGCAAACATGGTTAAGACGGATTTCTTTGAAGCTAGACCTTCCGCATACGCCAAGAGTGGTGCAATTGAAGATGATCTATAAGGTCATCTTTTTTCTTTTGAGGGGGGCTATAGTGAGAATGGTGGTGTATGATATAATAAGAACATATTTGAAAGGGGATATGTTAAATGTCAACCTATAACTTATCATCATTATGGGACAAGTTCTTAACTTTCAGTACGACAGTTATTGATATAGTAGTAATTTGGATGATTATCTTGGCTGCTTTACGCATTGTTCGTGGTAAGAGTAGCACCATGCAGATATTTAAAGGTATTATCTTTGTTATCATCGTAGATGTACTTGCAAAGGTCATGAATCTTAAAACCTTGCAGTTTTTGACAAACATGTTTATTAACTGGGGATTTTTAGCAGTTATTATTATCTTCCAGCCAGAAATCCGTACGATTTTGGAAAGACTTGGTAAGAGTAGTTTCTTCTCTAGAATGAGTTCACTTAGTGGTAATGAGAAGGAAAAGTTAGTAGATAATATTGTGACTGCAGTTCGTTTATTGAGCGCTGATCAAACGGGTGCGTTGATTTCCATTGAGAAATCTCATCCTTTGGATGATTTTATTGCGACTGGAACGCGTTTAAATTCTGATGTAACAGCAGAGCTTTTAACTTCAATCTTTGTTACTTCGACGCCACTGCATGATGGAGCAGTTATTATTCAGGGTGATAAGATTGCCTGCGCAAGTGCATACTTTCCACCGACAACGGCAGATATTCCATCTCGCTATGGTTCAAGACATCGTGCTGCGATTGGCATTAGTGAAATTACAGACGCGATTACGATTGTTGTATCCGAAGAAACAGGAAACGTATCCATTGCAGAAGGTGGCAAGTTGACTGCTGTAAATGAACAACAACTGCGTAAATATCTAACACATATCATCATTGGTCAAACTGAGGAAATGGTGAAGATAACGATGACGAAACGATCATTGAAGCAGATGTACATGAACTTCAAACAAAGATGGATGATACACCAGCTGCTAATGAAGAGACAATCCTTGAAGCAGGTAAGATTACTGCAGAAGAAGTTATTCCAGCTGAACAAAATGGTACATCCGCAAATCGTAAACATGCATTAGAGGATGTACATGAAGCAGCGGATGCGGCCGCGAAGGCCGCTTCAATCAAACTTCCACATAAGAAGAAGCGTCCAACGCCAAGTTATCCAACACACAATAAAACAAATTATAAACAATCAGATACCTCTGATCATAAGCAAGGAGGTGAATGATAATGGCAAATAAGAAGAAACATCATATGGATCATAATAAGCTTGAACTTGCAAAGCATCTTGCAAATCAATCAAAGCGAATATCAAGCCAGTATGATCGATTTGTACAGAAGATTATCCATTTTATTCACTATGCATCTACTGGGATTGATCGTGTATTATTCAATGCGAAGTATGCAAAAGTTGTATCGTTAGTCTTGGCAGCACTTTTATATGTTGTTGTAAACTACAATGATATTACTTCACTATATAAGACATCACTCAAGACAAGCCGTACCGTTCAAAATGTTGCGGTATATGTACAATATGATACACAAGAGTATGAAATTTCAGGAATTCCTACAACAACTGATGTTACGATTACAGGTGATGCGACAAGCGTTACTGCCGCAAGTACTACAAATGGTAAAGTTGTTGCGGACTTAACAAACTTAACTGAGGGAACACATGCAGTAACATTGATTGCGGAAGGATTTGGTGATTCAGTTAATACAATCGTTAATCCATCGAATGCTGTTGTAACAATCAAGAAGAAGGTTACACAACAATTCGCTATCTCTTATGACATTATTCATCGTGATAAGATGGATGGTATCTATAACGTTGGTACTCCTCAATTTGCGTCTTCTGTTGTAAATATTCGGGCATCACAGGATACATTGAATCAAATTGCTTTTGTAAAGGCACTTATTGATGTATCCAATCAAGTTGCTGACTTCGAACAAGATGCCAAGTTAGTTGCCTACGATGCAAATGGCCAAATTGTAAATGTAGATATTGAACCTCAAACCATGCATGTATATGTACCGGTTACTTCACCAAATAAGACAGTACCTATCGAAGTGAAGATTAAAGGTACACCTGGTGATAATCAGGCTGTTGCCTCAGCGGTAGCTGATAAACAGACTGTAACAATTTACGGTACTGAAAGTGCGTTGCTCGATGTTGATAAAATTACGGTAGAAGTAGATGTATCGAATCTTACAAAGGATACGACAGTATCGCAGGATATTACATTGCCTACAGGTATTACATCAGCGAATGTTTCTACGATTAGTGTCGAAGTGAAATTTGGTGCAGGAACAACAAAGACAATTTCTGGTGTTCCAATTAACTATAAGAACAATGTGCATAACTACAAAGCTACACAATCAGACAATATTACTACTATGGATGTGGAAGTGTTTGGTACACAAGATAACATCAGTAAGATTAATGAAAATGATATTTATCTATATATCGATATGTCCACAGCAGAGCCTGGCTTGCATGAATTTGAAGTGAAGGTAGAGCAGCCAACAACAGGACTTGTAAAGTATAGCCTGAAAAAAATAATAAACTTACACTCACAGTTTTTAGGTGATCAAAATACCCAACAGAAAGAGGGAGAATAACGAATGGGACGATATTTTTGGTACGGATGGAATCCGTGGAAAAAGCAAAATGAAGTATTAACAGCAGAGAGGGCCTTCCAGGTTGGAAGATACCTGGGATACTATTTTAGTAAAGAAGGAAAGAATAAAATTGTAATCGGTAAGGATACAAGACTATCTAGTGATATGTTTGAAAATGCACTAGCAGCTGGTATTACATCTGAAGGTTGTGATGCATATCTAGCTGGATATTGTCCAACACCAATGATTTGCCTTTTGACAAAGGAGAACGGATTTGCGTGTGGTGCAATGATTTCTGCTAGTCATAATCCTTTTCTACGATAATGGTATTAAAGTATTCTCGAATGATGGTTTCAAGTTATCTAGTGATATTGAAGGCCCTCATTGAAGACTATATTGATGGTAAAGTTACAATTCCATATCGTACAGATAGTGAAATTGGTAAGGTTATCGCATATCCACAAGGAATTGAAATTTACTTAGATTGGATTGTAAAAGAATATCCATTAGATTTGAGTGGATGGAAGGTTGCGATTGATTGTGCAAACGGGTCTTCATCATTTACGGCTAAGAGGGCACTGGAACGATTAGGCGCTGAAGTAACAGCGTTCCACAATGAGCCAAATGGTATCAACATCAATACAAAGTGTGGTTCAACACATCCTGAATTATTCTGTGAAGAGATGAAGAAGGGTGACTATACTGTTGGTTTAACATTTGATGGTGATGCGGATCGTCAGATTATGGTTCGTCCAGATGGAGAACTTGTAAACGGTGACTTCATGTTGTACATCGTTGGTAAATATCTACGTGACCAACATAAGTTAACAAATAACACAATTGTTACAACAGTTATGGCAAATCTTGGTTTATATAAAGCCATGGAACGTGAAGGAATTCAAGTTGAAAAGACGCAGGTAGGAGATAAGTATGTCTCTGAAGTCATGTTCCGCGATAACTATGTTATCGGTGGTGAACAGAGTGGACATATCATCCTGAAGGAACATGCCACAACGGGTGATGGTTTATTAACGGCTCTTTCTGTGCTTGAAGTTATGAAGAATACTGGTAAGGGTATTATCGAGCTTTGTGATAGACTTAAGATTTATCCACAGTTACTAGTAAATGTTAAGGTTACAGATAAGACTTTAGTAATGGATGATGAAGAAGTCCAAAAATCAATCGATGAAGTAAATGAAGAACTCAATGGTAATGGTCGTATCCTTGTTCGTCCAAGTGGAACAGAACCATTATTACGCGTAATGGCAGAAGCTGAGACAGATGAAATCTGTGAACGTCTTGTAGGAAAGGTTGCAGATATTATCCGTAGAAAATACGGTGCTTAATAAGGAGTACATATGAAACAATATGATTATCTAGTTGTAGGTGCTGGATTGTTTGGTGCAGTATTTGCCCAACAGGCAAAAGAAAAAGGCAAGAAAGTTCTTGTTATTGATAAACGTCCTCATATTGCTGGTAATATCTACACAAAGAAGGTAGAAGGCATAGATGTACATGAGTATGGTGCACATATTTTCCATACAAATGATAGAGATGTCTGGAAGTATATTACGCAATTTATCGAATTCAATCGTTTCACGAATTCACCAGTTGCTAATTACCATGGTGAGTTATATTCTCTACCATTCAACATGTACACATTTAATAAAATGTGGGGTGTTGTAATACCGGAGGAAGCGATTCTCAAAATTGAAGAACAGAAAAAAGCCGCAAATATTACGACGGCGACAAATCTTGAAGAACAGGCAATCTCACTTGTTGGAACAGATATCTATGAGAAACTAATCAAAGGATATACGGAAAAACAATGGGGAAGACCTTGTACTGAGCTGCCAGCATTTATCATCAAACGTTTACCAGTTCGATTAACTTTTGATAATAACTATTTTAATGCACTTTATCAGGGTATTCCTGTTGGTGGTTATACAAAGCTAGTTGAAAACCTGCTTGCAGGTATTGAAGTTCGACTCAATGTTGATTATCTTCAAGCAAAAGAAGAGTTTGACGCACTTGCGGAAAAAGTGGTTTATACAGGACCAATCGATGCTTATTTTGACTATCGTTTAGGCACATTGGAATATCGTTCTGTTCGTTTCGAAAATGAACTTTTAGATATTCCGAATTTCCAGGGGAAATGCGGCAGTAAACTATACAGATTGTGAAACACCATGGACACGTATTATCGAACATAAGTGGTTTACATTCGGGAAAGATGAAAATGGCAACGATTTAGCTAAGACAGTCATCAGCCGTGAATATAGTTCTGAATGGAAACAGGGAGATGAACCGTACTATCCAGTCAATGATGAGAAGAATACTGCTTTATATGAGCAGTATAAGGAACTTGCCTCACATGAAAAAAATATTCTTTTTGGTGGTCGTTTAGGTGAGTACAAGTACTATGATATGGATAAGGTTATTGCGTCTGCTTTAGAAAAGAGTAGGGAAATATAAAAGTCAGAGTGATCTGGCTTTTTGTGTTTTAGGGCAAAATAGCAGTGTTTTTAACCGAAAGAGAATACAATAAAACAATAGAAATAAGAGGAAATAATGATGTCATATACAGGCTATGTAGGAACATACACATCTGAAAAGAGTGAAGGTATTTACGCATTCACATATAAAAATCAAACGATAACAGATGTTCATTTATTTACGAAAGTACGTAATCCAAAGTATTTAGCGTGGATGAATGACTATATTGTGGCAGTATGTGATTTTGAAGAAGGATCTGGTGTTGCGGTATTTGATTTAAATGGCAATGAAATTGATCATATTGTTTTTGAAGCATTTACCTCATGTTATGTCGGTGTAAAAGACAACTTAATCTTTACAGCACACTTCCATAGTGGTGATGTAACGCTATTACGATTTGAAAATAACCATCTTGAACTGGTTCAGAGAACACACATTAAGGAAAGGCTGGATGCCATCAGGTTATCCCATACAAGGATCAATATCTTGTGCCATGTCTTTTTATGGACCAGATCAAGATATTGAATCAAGATTTTAATGTTGTGGATGAGATTTCGTTTGAAGAAGGATCAGGACCAAGACATGCGGTTTTCTCAGATGATGAGAAATATCTATATGTAGTAGGTGAATTAAGCAATCTTCTATATGTCGTAGACATGCATACAAAGAAGATTGTAAATACAGTAGAACTTTTAGAAAATGGTTTATCACATGTTAAAGATACAGCCGCAATACGTAAGAAGGATGATTATCTTTACGTATCAACACGTACGCAGGATGTCATTACAGTATTACATGTATCTGGTAAAGATGTTAAACGTATTCAAGTAACATCTTGTGCGGGTAAGCATCCACGTGACTTTGTGATTGTGGATGATGATATTATTGTCGCAAATCGCTTTTCGGATTCTCTAAGCGTATTACCGATTGAACATGCATACATACAGAGTGCAGTATCAACAGTAACAATTCCAGAAGGTGTTTCTATTATTATGAGGAGAAATAAACATGAGTAATATTGGTGTAATCGGATTAGGCGTTATGGGAAAAAACATCGCCTTAAATATGTTAAATCACGGTTATGAAGTAAGTGGATATAATCGTTCATTTGAACGTACAAAACTATTGATTGATGAAAATATCCCTAGTTTTCATGGTTTTGAAAAGTTAGAAGATTTTGTGAATTCTCTTGAAAAACCACGATGTGTTTTTTTGATGGTACCAGCTGGTAAACCAGTTGATGATGTACTAGCACAACTTTCAGAGTTATTAGAAGAAGGAGATATCATCATGGATGGTGGTAATTCTTACTTTGAGGATACAAATCGTCGTCACAAGCAGATGGCTAGCCATGGATTAAAATATTTTGGCGTTGGTGTATCTGGTGGAGAAGAAGGTGCCTTAAAAGGTCCAAGTATCATGCCATCTGGAGATAAAGATGCTTACGCTTCGATAGGAAAGATATTAGAAGATATCGCTGCGAAGAAAGACGGTGAACCATGTTGTACATATATTGGACCAGAAGGTAGTGGTCACTATGTGAAGATGGTACACAATGGAATTGAATATGCGGATATGCAATTACTTGCGGAAACATATTTAATTCTTAAATACACAGCTGGGTATACAAACAGTGAAATTGCGGATGTATTAGAGCAGTGGAACCAAGGCGATGTACAAAGCTATCTCGTTGATATTACAGTAACTGTATTGCGAGAAAAAGATTCTGTTACAGAACATGATCTCGTAGATGTTATTTTAGATGTAGCGGGAAATAAGGGGACAGGTCGTTGGACAAGTATTGAAGCACTTCGACAAGAGTTTAATGCGTCTTTATTAACAGCAGCGTATCAAGCACGTATCATGTCTAACCAACTTGCTTTACGTGATGCTTATCGCAAGAAAAATATAAATAATAAGAAGAATGTTGATGTTGAAAAAGTTCATCAAGCATATAAGTTAGCAAAGACAGTTGCCTTTGCGCAGGGATTCAATTTATATCGTGATGCGTCTAAAAAATATAACTGGAATTTAAATCTTAAGCAGATTGCGGCTATCTTTAGAGCAGGATGTATTATCCAAGCAAAGTTATTACAGGATATCATGCATGCATATGATGATGGCGCAGATGATTTACTTCTTTATCCTGTATTTAAGAATGAAGTATTAGAAAATACAACGGCATTAAAAGAGATTGTTGTACAATCTATTGATTTACCACTGCCAGTGTTTACTGCAGCACTTACATACATCAATCAATTATCTAGCACATGTTTAGGTGCGAATATCATCCAAGGTCAACGTGATTTCTTTGGTGCACATACGTATCAAAGAGTTGACCGTGAAGGATTTGAACACCATCAGTGGGGCAGTCATGAATAAACTAATACTTACAATATTTGGTGGAACAGGTGACTTAACATATCGCAAGCTATTGCCAGCGATGTACAACCTGTATATCAAAAATCAGCTTCCTGAGGAGTTTTTAATCACGCCAATTGGAAGACGTGACTATACAGATGCGGATTATCAGGGAATCATTGAACCGTGGATTAGCGAGTTTGCGCAAGTAAAAGTAAAAACCGAGCAGTTACAAGCATTCTTTGAACACATTCATTATTTCCGTATGGATTTTACAGATAAAGCGCAATATCAGTTATTAGACCAATACTACGCAGTATATCCATCTGAAAATCATGTTGTGTATTATGCGGTAGCGCCAGATTTCTTTGAAGGAATTACAGATGGTGTTTCTACAATGAAAACCATGCATGAGCCAAAGATTGTATTAGAAAAACCTTTTGGCGCAAGTTTAGAACTTGCGAAATTCCTAAGCAAGAAATTAGAGACGCTATTTGGCAGTGATCATATTTATCGAATCGACCACTATCTTGGTAAAGAAATGGTACGTAATATCCTAACGATTCGTGATGCGAATCTGTTATTTAAGAATGTTTGGAATAAAGATAACATCGATAATGTCCAGATTTCAGCACTAGAAGAAGTCGGTGTTGAAACAAGAGGGAACTATTATGATCATGCAGGTGCCCTCAAGGATATGGTTCAAAACCATTTATTACAGATTATGAGTATTGTGGCAGTAGATGATCCAACAGGAAATATGAATGAACAACAACTTGCAGTGCTGAAACAACTACGTCCAGTTAGTGAACTAAAGATTCAGGATACATTGTTATTGGGACAGTATGAAGGATACAGAGAAGAACTACATGTTGACCCAGCATCTACAACAGAAACGTTTGCAGGATTAAAACTGTTCATCGATAATGAGCGTTGGCAAGGAGTGCCATTCTATATCCGTACGGGTAAGAAAATGGCTCGTCGAGAAATTGAGGTAAAGATTACATTCAAAGACAGCGCGAAGATCTAGATCCAAATGTACTAGTAATCAAGATTCAACCAACAGAAGGGGTATATCTTGAATTTAATATCAAGACACCAGGTGAAGACAGTATTACAAAAGCACAAATGGACTTCTGCCAAAACTGTAATTTAATCTTTAAGTTAAATACACCAGAGGCGTATGAAAGAATGTTGCATGCGTGCATGATAGGTGATAACTCATGGTTTACAAAATGGGAAATGATTGAATATAGTTGGGAATATATCGATGCCTTAAAGCAGATGTATTCTGCCGCAAATCTACCAGTCTATCCATATCCACAAGGAAGTTATGGACCAAAAGAAGTAGATTTACTATAAAGAATATTGTATCAAAAACCCTGTTTACTTCATTGTGACTAGGGTTTTGCATGAAGTATATTATCTTGATTTCTTCAAAACCAGATGGTATTTTATATGTAAAGACATGGCCTGTACCCATTGGCGCGGGGTGTCTTTTTCTATTTATAACCAAAATAAAATGTCCTTCCTCATAATCAGAGGTTGGACATTTTACTTTATAGGTTGTTATGCATTACAGGTCTTTGTATAAATTACTTAGATACTTGTTCGCCAGCGATTCTACCAAATACTGTAATATCTGCGATAGCGTCAGAACTAAACGGTTTGTACCATGGATACCACCAGTAACTTCACCAGCAGCGTATAGACCAGCGATAGCTTTACCATCCTTGTCTAATACTTGAGCGTTCGTGTTGATTACAACACCACCCATTGTGTGGTGAACAGATGGTTGTGAAACCATGATGTAGTATGGACCTTCACCGAAGGCAACTAACTTACCACGCTTGTTGAATTCTAAGTCCTTACCATCAGCAGCGTATTGGTTGTAGTCTGCGATAGTCTTCTTTAATGTTTCAGCGTCAATACCGAAGAAAGCTGCTGCTTCATCGATTGTATCAGCCTTAACTAAGTGCTTTTCCTTGATGAGTCTTTCGTACTCTTCAGGGTGAGCTTCCTTAACACCAGAAGCTTCCATAGATGCTTCATCCCAGAACATGTATGAAACGCCACCAGTCTGTTCTGTAACAGCCTTAGAAATAACGTCACGACGTTCTAGTTCTTCAACGAAACGCTTACCTTCCTTGTTAACAAGGATTGATCTACCAGCTAAACGTACGTCACCAACATATAATAATGTACCTGATGTGATGTCGCATGTTGGATATGTTTGGATATATGACATATCAACTGTAGCTGCACCAAGCTTTTCAGCCATTACGATACCGTCGCCAGTGCTTCCTGGGGAACATGTAGATAGAATCTTTTCATCCATTTCTGGATTGTATTCCTTACGCATTTCGATGTTAGATCCGAAACCACCAGTTGCTAGTACAACACCCTTAGAAGCTGTGAATGTAACATCACCATCTTTTGTTGTTGCCTTAACACCAGTAACCTTCTTATCTGTCTCTACTAATTCAGTAGCCTTTGTATTTGTTAATACTGTGATACCTAATTCATCAGCCTTAGCCTTTAACTTCTGGATGATTTCAACACCAGATTCGTTATGTGGTACTAAGGAACGCATTACGCTGTGTCCACCAAAGAACATCATCTTGTCTTCGAAGTCAACCTTGATGTCATCACGTAACCATTCAGCAGCGCTTAAAGCGTTATCAGCTAAAACTCTAACGAGTTCAGGATTAGCCTTGTAGTCGCCACCTTTCATTACATCTTCATAGAACTTATCAGTACTATCTTCGATGCCTTCTTTTTGTTGTAACCAGTTACCAGGTGCTGCCATTTCACCACCGGATAAAGCTGTATTACCACCAATAGCTGCCATCTTTTCAACAACAACAACGGATGCACCGTTTTCAGCTGCTGTAATTGCGGCAGTTAGACCAGCTCCGCCAGCTCCAACAACTACTACATCGTAGTCTGTCTTTACTGTCTCTTTTGTTTCTGCTGTAGAACCTGTTTTGTCAGATTTTGAGCAGCCGGCTAAGGATAAAGCCATTGTTAAAGCTAAAGCCGGAATCAATACTTTTTTCATATTAATCTTTTCCTCCTACAAGTATCAATGATAGTTTTATCACAACTAAAAAGTAAAGAGATATTATACCGCTTACATTCCTTTTATTGAAATTAAATATCAACTTGCAAAATTTTCATGAAAGTATAGATGAAAGTATAATAAAAAACCCACGAAATTGTGGGTTTTGATAGTGCACCAGACAAGACTTGAACTTGCACGAGTTGCCTCATACGCCCCTCAAGCGTACGTGTCTGCCGATTCCACCACTGGTGCATCGCTCAAATATTATAGCAACCTCCACATCTATCGTCAATGAAAACATCTGTATTTTAGATGGGTTTGGGTTGTAATTTGCGGCCATAAAATATATAATTTATCCGCTTATGCTTAAAAGAAGGTGAAGAGAAGATGGACTATCAAAAGATTATTAACATTGCTGTCATTGCTCACGTTGATGCTGGAAAATCAACATTAGTAGACGCATTCCTCAAACAAAGTCATGTATTTAAAGATAACGAGAAGGTTGTAGACTGCATTATGGACTCCAACGATCTCGAGCGTGAAAGAGGAATTACTATTTATTCTAAGAACTGCTCTGTAACATACAAAGACTATAAGATTAATATCGTTGATACCCCAGGTCACGCAGACTTCTCTTCTGAAGTTGAACGTATTATCAAACGGTTGATACGGTTATCTTGTTAGTAGACTCTGCCGAAGGACCAATGCCGCAGACACGTTTCGTGTTACAGAAGTCATTAGAAGCAGGCCTACGTCCTATCCTATTAATTAATAAGATGGATAAACAGGATGCTCGTGCGAACGAAGTTATTGATGAAGTTTATGAATTATTCCTCGAACTAAACGCAACGGATGATCAGTTGGACTTCCCAATCTTATTTGGTAAGGCTAGAGAGGGTATTGTTCATTATGAGCAGGATGGTACAAATGAAGATATCGTCCCACTATTTGAAACAATTATCCATCATACACAAGCGTATCCAAACTTGATTGATGAGCCAGTACAGATGCAAATCAGTGCACTTGCATATGACGATTATATCGGTCGTTTAGGAATTGGACGTGTATATAAAGGTACATTAAAGGCTGCGACATCTTATACAGTATGTAACGCAGATGGTAATGCACACCAAGGTAAGACAAATCAGGTCTTTATCTACAAGGGATTGAGTCGTGTTCCAGTTGAAGAAATCCAGTGTGGTGAAATCTGTATGATTTCTGGTATTCCTGATATCAATATCGGTGATACAATCTGCCCTCAAGGTGCTCCAGATCCAATGCCAATGTTAAAGATTGAAGAGCCAACACTATCCATGAACTTCATGGTTAATGATTCTCCATTTGCTGGACAGGTTGGTAAGTTTGTCACTTCACGTAATATTCGTGAACGATTAGATAAAGAACTTGAAGTAAATGTTGGTTTAAAGGTTGAAGATACAGATTCTACAGATACATTCAAGGTATCAGGTCGTGGTGAATTACACTTAACAATCTTACTAGAACAGATGCGTCGTGAAGGTTTTGAAATTGCAGTATCACGTCCTGAAGTTATTATGAAGAAGATTGATGGTGTTACATGTGAGCCTATTGAAGAAGTTGTCATCGATGTTCCTACAGAATATTCTGGTTCTGTTATCTCTGCTCTCAATGTACGTAAGGGTATCCTTTCTGACATGGAAGAAATTGGTACATACACACGTATTACTTATAAGTGTCCTACACGTGGATTGATTGGATTTAGATCAGACTTCATCAATATGACACATGGTGAAGGTACTATGGTACAGCGTTTAGATGGTTATGAACCATTTAAGGGTGAAATTCCACAGCGTGAAAATGGTGCTCTCATTTCTACGGAAACAGGTAGTGCTATGACATATGCTCTTTGGAATATTCAGGAACGTGGACAGTTATTCATCGGTGCACAAACACCTGTATATGAAGGTATGATTATTGGTGTATCCGCTAAGAATATGGATATGGGTGTTAACCCAATTAAGAATAAGAAGATGACTGCGGTTCGTTCTACTGGTAACGATGAAGCCATGAAGCTTGTTCCACCACGTATTATGTCTTTAGAAGCTGCGATTGAATTTATCAATGATGATGAACTCGTAGAAATCACTCCAGAAGATATTCGTATTCGTAAGAAGTATCTAACAGAAATCGATCGTAGAAGACATGCTCGTGAAATCGGAAAGATTGAATCTGAAATGTAATTGGTTTATCCTGTTATCGAAAGATAGCAGGATTTTTCCTTTCAGAGGTCGTGAAGATGAAAATAGAAGAATTATTAGAGGAATTGAAAAAAGATCCACGGAATAAAGAATATACAAAGAATGGATACAGTCCTATCTTACAGGTAGATGCTAGCGCAAAAATCTTAATTATCGGACAAGCTCCAGGGTCACACGTAGAAAGATCAGGAATCCCTTTCGATGATCAATCTGGTATTCGTTTACGTAAGTGGATGGGAATTGATGATAAGGAGTTCTATAGTAAGGATATCGCAATCTTACCAATGGATTTCTACTATCCTGGTAAGGCAAAAACAGGTGATTTACCACCACGCAAGTTCATTGCGCAAGAATATCATGAGAAGTTTTTAAAGTTAATGCCGAATATTGAATTAACGTTGTTGGTTGGAAAGTATTCTATCGATTATTATCTTGGCAAAGAGAAAAAGAAGAATTTAACGGAAACAGTAGAAAACTATCAAGAATATCTACCAAAGTATTTTCCAATTGTTCATCCAAGTCCACTTAACTTTAGATGGCTTGGTAAAAATCCTTGGTTTGAAGAGAAAACAGTGAAAGAACTACAAAAACGAGTTCGTCAAATTTTAAAGTAAATGCCGCAGATAATGCGGTTTTTCTATGCTACAAACATATATAAAATAGAGTATAAAATGATAAGGCAAAGCCTTGAAGGTGTATAATATTTATCATAAGTTGAAAAAGAAACAACGAATCGATAGGAGATATTGAAATGAAATGTGCAATTTTTATGGCAGATGGATTTGAGACCTGTGAGGGACTGATAACAGTTGATTTATTACGTCGTGCAGGTTTGACGATTGATATGATTTCGATGAATGAGACACTGACAGTTACAACATCTCATCAAGTGAAGATTCAGGCTGATAAACTGTTTAGCGAGTTTCAAAATGAATATGATGTTATGATTTCCCAGGTGGAAAATTAGGTACACAAAATCTTGAAAACAATCAGAAACTCGTTGACTTATATGAAGCACATTTTAAAGCAGGAAAGTTATCCTGTGCAATCTGTGCAGCACCATCAATTCTGGGCCATCGTGGTTTACTGCATGGTAGAAAGTATACTTGTTATCCGACATTTGATGAACCAAGCTTTGGGGGCGAATACCAACAGGTATTGGCTGTAAAAGATGGCAATTTGATTACGGGTCGTGGTATGGGTGCGACGATTGATTTTGCATTAAAAATCATTGAAACACTCTGTGATAAACAAACATTAGAAAACGTAAAGAATGGGATTCAGTATGAACACTCATTCTTACAATCAGAAAAGGAGTAAGAATATGAGCGCAACAGAAAGATTAATACGTTATTGCAAGATTGATACACAATCAGATCCTGCAAATGAACAAGAAACACCTTCCTCAAAGAAACAATTTGATTTGGCAAATCTACTCGTTGAGGAATTAAAAGAATTAGGTTTACAAGATGTATCGGTAGATGAACATTGTTATGTATACGCAAAGCTACCATCAAACTTAGATAAAAAGGTTGATACAGTAGGTTTTATTGCACATATGGATACAGCACCTGATTTTAGTGGTACTGGTGTCAATCCGCGTATCATCGAAAACTTTGATGGTAAGGACATTGCGTTGAACAAAGATGTAATATTATCCATGGAACGTTTCCCATGGATGAAAGAATTCAAGGGAAAGCGTTTGATGGTAACAGATGGTAATACGCTACTTGGTGCAGATGATAAGGCTGGTATTACATCCATCATGGAAGCTCTTGTATACTTGCATGATCATCCCGAAGTAAAGCACGGTGAGATTGCGATTGGTTTTACACCAGATGAAGAAATTGGCAATGGTCCACGCTTCTTTGATGTAAAGAAGTTTGGTGCGAAGTTTGCCTACACAATGGATGGTGGAACTGTACGTGAATTATCAGATGAAACATTCAATGCGGCATCTGCAGTACTACATTTTAATGGACGTTCCATTCACCCAGGTTCCGCAAAGAATCGTATGATTAATGCGGCAAAGCTTGCATGTGAATATCAAACAATGATGCCTGCATATGCAGTACCTGAACACACAGAGTTATGGGAAGGTTTTATTCATCTTCATAATATGAAAGGTGATGTAGAAAATGCAGAACTAGAATATATCATTCGTGATCATGATTATCAAAAGTTAACAGAAAAGAAAGAGCTAATGTTAAAGGCTGCTGAATTCATCAATACGAAGTATGGTGACGGTGCTGTAACGATTGAAATCAAGGATAGCTATCGCAATATGAAGGAAGTATTGGATAAAGATCCAACTGCAGTTATCATTGCAAAGAAGTCCATGGAAGAGTTAGGTATTCACATTCTACAAGAACCAATTCGTGGTGGTACAGATGGTGCACAGCTTTCCTTTATGGGATTACCATGTCCAAACATTGGCTGTGGTGGTGGCAACTTCCACGGTCGCTTTGAATACTGCGTGATTGATGAATTGGAACAATCCATACAAGTTATCTTGAAGATTATTCAGAATGTAGCAGAGGTGTAATATGATTTGTACATGTACAATGAATCCTTCATTAGATTATTACATGGAGTTTTCTGACCCGATTGAAGCAGGAAAGACAAATCGCTCTGATTTGGAATATTATGAAGCAGGTGGTAAGGGCATCAATATTTCTATTGTGTTAAGTAACTTAGGAGTGCCATCACGAGCATTCGGTTTCCTTGGTGGTTTTACAAAAGACTTCTATATTCGCTTATTAACGAAGTATCAGGAAATTCGTCCTAACTTTTCCTACATTGATGGAAATACACGCATTAATGTAAAGTGTAATTCAACAACAGACACAAACATGAATGCATGTGGTCCATATATTCAGGATAAGGATTTAGATAATCTAGCAGGAAAGTTAAATACGCTTTACGAAAATGATGTACTTGTTTTAGCAGGGAATACACCGGCATATACGGTTGATCATATGGTATCTATCTTAAAGAAGTTACAGGCAGATGGGATTAAGGTTGTCTTAGATACAGATGCAGAGCTTGTGAAGAAAATGTTATCCACGAAGTTATTCTTGTTGAAGACAACAAAGGAAGAGGTAAAGGCACTTGTATCCTATCCTGTTGAAACAACAGAAGATATGGTACATGCTGCAAAAGACTTACATGCCCAAGGGGTTGAAAACGTAATGATACTAGATATCAGTGGTCATGCGGTTCTAGCATCAAGGGAAGGAACGTTCCAGTGTGAAGTATTAGATCCAACAACAATCGTCAATACAGTGGGAACTGGAGATTCTCTCGTTGCAGGATTCTTAATGGAATATAACCGCTCCAGAAATATCGTAGATAGCTTCCAATTTGGGGCATCCTGTGGATCTGCCACAGCGTATTCGAAAGGTTTGGCTACACGCGAGAAGATTGAATCTTTCTCTAATTCCGTTGAAGTTCGAAAAATAGATTGAGTTTTTAGATTATGCTATACTAAAACGCAAAGAAAAGAGGTACAAGATGAAAAAAATCTTAACATGCTTATTAGCGGTCGTATTACTAGCAGGCTGCTTCAATAAAACTGAAAGTAAGAAGAACACATCTACAAGTGAAACTTCAAACACACTCACAATCACAAATCCAATCAAATTAAATTCCACAAAGGCAGATATGAAGGGTTATAAGTGGATTCGCAATGATGTCGCAGATTTCCAACTTATCACATTGAAAGAATCTCTACGTATGTTTGAAGAGGGTGGAACAGGTATTCTTTATTATGGATATGATGAATGTGCGTGGTGTAACCGTGCAGTTCCAGAGTTAAATGAAGTCGCAAAGGAATTAAACTTAACAATTTATTACGTTGACGCTTCTGCGAAAGTTGAAAAAGATGATTACAAGAAGTTACTAGAATACATTGATCCAGTATTAAAGGTAAATTCTTCTGGTGAAAAAGGTTTCTATGTGCCAGCAGTCATCGGTGTAAAGAATGGTAAGTTAGTTGATTATCATGTGTCACTCTTAGATGATTTCGAATTATCGAAGGATGATCCAGATAAACAGTTATCCGATGCACAAAAACAAGAATTACAGGATATCTATCGCAAGATTGCGAAAGAAGTTGCTGACTAATGCAAAAAAGGTTCAATCATTTGGTTGAACCTTTTTTGAAGAATCTATTCTACATTGAACTGTAGCGATGATTATGCTATTTTAAGTGCAAAGATGAGGGAAGTATTATGCCGAAATTATTAACTGTAATTATTCCGTGTTATAACGAAGAGGAAAACATCCGATATTTCTATGAAGAATTCTGTAAGAATGATGCTTACTTTTTGAAACATGCAATCATGTATCAATTACTCTTTGTGGATGATGGATCAACCGATGGAACTGTTACAGAAATCAAGAACTTGCATCAAAAGGATAAACGAATCAAACTCATCTCATTTTCACGTAATTTTGGCAAGGAAGCCGCAATTTATGCGGGTCTACAACATGCCTCAGGAAACCTTGTCGCAATTATGGATGTAGACTTACAAGATCCACCATCACTATTACCGCAAATGATTGATGAAATTTTTGCGGGTGCTGATCAAGTTGTCGCAAGAAGAACAGCACGCAAAGGGGAACCACGCATCCGTTCTTGGTTTGCAAAAGTATTCTATAAAATACTAAATTGCTTCTCACAGACAAAAGTGATGGATGGCGCAAGAGATTATCGTGTCATGAATACAAGGGTAGTTGAAGCAGTGCTTTCCGTTACGGAAAAGAATCGATTTTCCAAGGGAATCTTTAGTTGGGTTGGCTTTCAGACAAAGTGGATTGCCTACGAAAATGTACAACGTAAATATGGTCAATCCAAGTGGTCATTTTGGCAGTTATGGAAATACGCATTTGACGGTCTAACCGCATATTCTACAGCACTATTATCCATGTCTTCTTTTGTGGGAGTACTATTTTGTTTGATTTCATTTTTGATGATTATATTTGTGGTAATCCGTAAGTTAATGTTTGGTGATCCAACTGCTGGTTGGCCATCACTGGTATGTATTATCTTACTAGCATCTGGACTACAATTATTATCCATTGGTGTGATTGGACAATACCTAGCAAAGACATACATGGAAGTAAAAGATAGACCGGTATATATTGTAAAAGAAAAGCTATAGGAAACTTGTGATGATAAAGAAACAGCTATATGAGTCGGAAAGTATTGATTTAAGGATTCGGGAAGTGATTCCAGTTTCGTTTTTTAATCGTTCCCCAAAATCAATCGTCTATAGCATTTATCGTCATGGAGAATATGAGTGTATTGGGGAATGTGATTTGCGACTTGGTATGGATGAAGAATTATACTATGCAGGAAATATCGGTTATCGTATCTATGATGGATTTCGTGGTCATCATTATGCTTATCATGCATGTAAGTTGCTATTACAAATCGCAAAAGAGGAATATCACTTTCGTAAAGTGATTATCACATGTTCACCAGACAATATCGCCAGTGATAAGACAATACAATCTCTACACGCAGAACTACTACAGACAGTGAATGTTCCTAAACATCATTGGTTGTATCGACGTGGAGAGAAAGTTAAGAATATCTATTTATTGACACTCTAATTTAGAGAATAAAAAAAAAGGAATTTGGTATAATAATTTTATGAAAAAATTATGGCGAGTACTGACAGGTCGATTAATGGTAGTGATCCCACTGCTCCTATTACAGTTGGGATTTTTTGTAATACTGTTTTATGGTTATACAACGTATGGAACTGCAATGCCAGTGCTGGATATTTTAGCGCTGATTATCGCAATCTATATTATCAATCGAAGAAACGATCCATCGTATAAGATTGGTTGGTTATTATTGGTTCTAGCTGCACCAGTGATTGGAGTTCCACTCTACCTGATTACCGGAAACCGTAAGGTACCGAAAAAACTACATCATGGAACCGTACGTGCAACACGTTCCCTTTCAGATCTAATCAAACCAGATGAATCAATTCTTGATGATATCCACGATGAAGACGCAAAACAGATCTTCCGTTATGGGATTCGCGGTGGTGGATTCCCAGTTTATGAACACACTACAAGCACCTATTTCAAGAGTGGTGAAGAATGGTATCCAGTATTTAAAAAAGAACTTTCTAACGCAAAGCATTTTATCTTCTTGGAATACTTCATTATTAATCAAGGCTGGATGTTAGATGATTTGGTTGCGTTACTTGAGGAAAAGGTTCAACAGGGTGTCAAAGTTATCATGATTTATGATGACTTTGGAGCTTTGGATATCCCAATTCACTTTGATAAACAACTTCAAAAACGTGGAATTGAAACCTATCGTTTCAATAAGATACGTCCATCTTTAGCAGCTCTTATGAATAACCGTGACCACCGTAAGATTACGGTAGTAGATAACCGTGTTGCCTTTACAGGTGGTGTAAATATCTCAGATGAATATATCAACCGTCATCGTCGCTTTGGTTATTGGAAGGATAGTGCCATCATGATTGAGGGTGATGCGGTATGGTCCTTTACATGTATGTTTTTAGGGATGTATACCTATGTTCGTGGTACAAATGATAGTATCGATTACGAGCAATATCATTTGTTATATGAGTATCCTGAAAATGCGAAGGGGTTCTATCAACCATATTCTGATACCCCTACAGATGAAGAGCCATTTGCGTTAAATGTACACCTAAACATGATTCAACACGCAAAGAAATATATCTATATCGATGCGCCGTACTTAATCTTAACGGAGTCAATGAAGACTGCACTGAAGATGGCTGCGAAGAATGGCGTGGATGTGCGTATTTTAACACCACATATCCCAGATAAAAAGTTTGTATTCCAGATTACACGCGGTCATTATTTCGATTTAATTTCAAATGGTGTTAAAATCTATGAGTATACACCAGGTTTCAATCATGCTAAGAATATGGTAGCTGATGATAAATTTGGGATTGTGGGTACAGCGAATACAGACTACCGTAGTTACTTCCTACACTTTGAAAATGGTGTAGTGATGTATGATACAGATTCAGTATACAAGATGAAAGAGAATTTCTTAGAAGCACTTGAAGTATCACAAGAAGTCACATTTGAAGAAGTACGTGATACAGTATGGATCGTAAAGGTATTTAGAGCAGTTCTAAATGTATTTATCCCACTAGTATAAAGAAGAGGTTATATGGAAAAGATTGGTTTAGTATTGGAAGGCGGCGGTATCCGTGGAGCGTATACTGCAGGTGCCGTGAAGTGGTTAAACGATAACAATATTACATTTGATTATGGTGTTGGTATTTCGAGTGGTTCTGTATATCTAGCACTGTATTGGCAACGCGAAACAAAGATTGCTTATGATTTAGCGACAAAGTATTCTATCGCACCAGACATCGTTGGCTTGAAAGCATTATTCAAAGAAGGTCATTTTGTGGCATATAATCATCTATTCAATGATGTATTAAAGAAAGAAGCACATATGACAATTCAACCCTTATTAGATCAAAAAGCGAATATTGAAGTGGGTTGTTATGTGTTGGATGAAGGTAAGACAGTATACTATGGCATTGATGAGATGGATGATAGTATGCATGTATTATTAGGTAGTTGTGCGCTTCCAATCGCTTCCGCGATTGTAAACTATCGTGGTAAGAAGTTACTTGATGGTGGTATTACAAAGATGATACCGATTGAGCGTGCTTTAGAACAGGGATGCACAAAGACGCTTGTCATCACTACAAAGCCAAAGGACTATGTTCGTAAGCCTGCAAGTAAGATTGTGGAATTCTTAATGCGCATTATCTATCATAAGTATCCACAAATTGCTAAAGACTATCATGTTCGTCATTTAAACTACTATCATCAAGTTGAAATTATCAACCAACAAGTTGAACAGGGTAAGGCAGTACATATCCTACCATCACAGAACATCAAAGTTTCTCGCTATAAGGGTGATGTTGAAAAGACAAAGGCCCTATATGAACTAGGCTACAATGATATGGAAGCTAGACGTGAAGAAATTCTAAAGTTCTTACAGAAATAAGTGATAAAAAAGTCCGACTAATCATCGGACTTTTCATTTAGGTATTTTTGATAATTTGTAGCACTTAATACATTTTCCTTTGGCATGTTTTTCTCATCAGACCAACTTGCGATATACAAGGAGTAATACTCATCGTAAGTAAGATTCGAGTCAACGATTGCCTTGGCTAATGACTTTCCAAGGTAACGAAGTTGGTTTGTCTCAGACTTATTGCCAGTAATGGCTGCCTTTGAGACTGGATAACGTAGGATGAATCCATATTCTGCTGCGTGTTCTTTGAGCCATTGATAGGTGTTTGTCTGGGAGAAGGCACCACCTTCATAGGTAGGACTTATATCTGCAGAAAAACCAGTTTGTTGTTCGGATTGTCCAGGGACATCTGCATATAAGTTTGCGACATCTGCGTTATAGGAACTGTAGATATCCTTTAATGCCTGATAAGATACATATCCTGTTGACGCGAAGAATGGAACTTTATTTTGGATACTTGCGGCAGAGAGTGCTTCAAAGTTTTTTGCGGCTTCTGTACGTAACTGTACACCTTGGGAGGCGTATTGAAGATCAATTGTCTCTAAATCTTCTGGAACGTATTCTGCAGGTAGATTATTCTTCTGATTTACAAGAACAGTGATAGAAGAAGGGTCGGATACGATGTTCTCTGTATTTGGTACAATGAACTTATTAGATAATGTGAAGGAATCTTTGGTGTTTGTATCGCGATGTAGAACACAATCATCGATGTATACTTTTTCATCCCATTGATAATCGAATACAAGTAATGGCGTGATTTCCCAATATTCTAGATTTTTAAAGAGATTGAGAATCTGTGCTTGTTCATATCCTTTATCCACAAGACGGCTTGCTAGTAAGAAATCTTCTGCCGTTAGTGCACGATTATCTTTTACAGATGTATACAGTTCTAAATAATCTGAATTGACTGACTTTTTATCTAGTGCATTCGCAAGTGAGACAGAGTAGTATTTATTATCTAAAATTTCTTTTGTAAGTTTTTCGTGTTTAATTTCTTTGATTTGGGTATTTGTATAGCCTAATCCCTTTAGCTTTGAATTGGTAATCAGGTTTGGTAATACCAGTGCAGTTACCAGAATACAAAGCACAATTACAAGACCAATCAGAATTTCGGGACGAATATGACGTCTTGGTTTTCTGCGTTTTCTTGGTGGATTGATTGTACCACTACTATGCGATACTCTTTGGGGATTTTTTTATTATAGTTTGTCATAGTTTCAACCTCAAATTCTTTCCATGTTGATTGAGAAGGGCTTGCTTGTACTACGATAGGTGTTTTTCAAGGTTGGATGTGGGAATGTTAAGCGGAATGCGTACAATCCAATTGGACCTTTTGTTGTGTGTGGATTGTAACGCTGATCATGAACGAGCGGTAATTTGCGACTAGCGAATTGAACGCGAATCTGATGGGACCGACCTGTACCAAGTACGATATGTACAAGGGACTTCTTTCCTTTTTGACTAACAACTTCATAGGATAGATGACATTTCTTACCATGCTTTGCGTCAGTTACGCTGACGGTATTGGTACGTGTATCCTTGGATAGATAATCTTCTAATGTATCTACCTTCTTTGTAGGAATACCATCAAGAATTGCAAGATATTCTTTCTTCAGTTGATGGGTTCTAACAGCTTCGGATAAACGTGAAGCTGCTTTAGAGGTCTTCGCAAATACCATCACACCACCAACGGGACGATCTAAACGATGCACAAGGCCACAATAGACATTGCCTGGTTTTTGGTATTTTTCTTTGAGATATTCTTTACACATGGAAAGTAAATCCATGTCGTGAGAATCATCTTCCATAACAGGAATATTGATTGGTTTCTCCACGCACAAGACGTGGTTATCTTCGTAGAGTACGTTGATCATTTTCTCTGCCAGCTGCCATAGATGCCGCATGGTAGTAATAAATCACGATTTGCGATAGGAAGGGCAATTTCACCTGTTTCCACAATACCATTTGGATGATCTGGCAAGATCATTGTACGAAGTGTGTTATCTAAAACAATGGAAGAAAAACCAGTTGTATAACTGTTGATTAAGAAGAATAGCGCATTATCATCAAGAATCTCTGCACAAGCTTGAATGAGTTTTGTGACTTCTTTTTCAAACTTCCACATTTCGCCATTTGGACCTCTTCCATAGGATGGTGGGTCCATTAGGATTCCGTGATAAGTATGGCCACGACGTTTTTCACGTTCAACGAACTTTAAGCAATCATCAACGATGAAACGAATCTTGTTGTTTTGAAGACCGCATAAGTCACGATTTTCCTTTGCCCATTGCACCATACCCTTTGATGCGTCGACGTGTACCACTTCGGCAGCACCAGCTTTCGCACATGCCATTGTGGCACCACCAGTGTAGGCGAAAAGATTGAGAACACGTATCTCTTCGTTTGGATATTTCTTAATTAAATCAGACATCCAATCCCAATTCACTGCTTGTTCAGGGAATAAGCCAGTATGTTTAAAACCAGTTGGGGATACCTTGAATGTTAGATCTCTATAATTGATTGTCCATGACGCTGGAAGCTTCTTACGATACTCCCAATGTCCACCACCTTTATCAGAGCGGTGGTAGATGGCATCTGTATCTTGCCAAAGACTTGTATTCTGATTTGCTGGCCAGATTGCTTGTGGGTCTGGACGTCTTAAAACGATGCCTTTCCACTGTTCTAATTTCTCGCCATTTCCTGCATCAAAGCAGGTATAATCTTTCCATTGATTTGCTATTCTTGACATGGGGTTACCTCTTTGCTCATTATACCATGAACTGCACGCTTTCCTTAGGGGTTTCAGAAAAGAAAATAATATATTTACATTGTGCTACAGCACCTCATAGTCGGTAGTCAATGGTATAATAGAACCTATCGGAAATGATTTACCGAAAACGTAATGATGAAGAAATGCAGAATGTGGAGCGTGTAGCGATGATTGATATAAATAGTTTAAATGAAAACCAAAAAGATGCAGTTTTATCCAAAGAAAAGTATCTGAGAATTATTGCGGGTGCAGGTTCAGGAAAGACTAGAGTTTTAACGATGCGCATTGTGCATTTGATTGAAGATGAAGATGTTTGGCCGACAAAGATTTGGCAATTACATTTACCAACAAAGCGGCGAATGAAATGAAAGAACGTGTTCGTAATATGCTTGCTAGTCAAACGAGTGCCCCATGGGTAAGTACCATTCACTCCCTGTGTGTACGTATACTACGTGAAGATATTATTGCGATGGGATATCCACGTAACTTTACGATCATGGATACAGAAGACCAAAAGTCTGTACTCAAGGAAGCGTATAAGTTACAGGGGATAGATGCGACAACCTATTCCTATAGCTCTATGTTGGATTATATTGCGAATAATAAAACCGCAGATATTACACCGGAAAGAGCACTTGTTTTAGCAGGTGATTATCATGCGGATAAAGTGAAGGCGGAAGTATATACGTTTTATGACAAACGTCAAAGAGATTTATATGCATTAGATTTTGATGATTTGATTTTATGGACTGTACGCATGTTTGCGAAATTCCCAGAAATCTTAGAGAAGTGGCAAAGACATTTCAACTATATCCTCGTCGATGAGTTTCAGGATATTGATAAGAAGCAGTATGAGTTAATTAACCAATTAACAGGTCCAAATAATAACCTACTTGTAGTGGGTGATCCAGATCAGACAATCTATACATGGCGTGGTGCGGATGTGAATATCATCATGAATTTTGCAAAGGATTATCCACAAGCCAAGACAATCATTCTAAATGAAAACTATCGTTCTGTTGAGGCAATCCTAAACGGTGCAAACTCTGTCATTAAAAATAATAAATATCGTGTAGATAAAGAACTATTTACAAATCGCCATAGCGATGAAAAGATTACCCACTATTCTGCAGCGAGTGATGAGTATCAGGCTGCTTGGATTGCAGGTAAGATTTCTAGTTTACATCGTGAAGGTAAGAGTTATCATGACATTGCGATTTTATATCGTTCCAATTACTTATCTCGTTCCTTAGAAAAAGCACTACTTGATGAAAGGATTCCATATATCATCTATGGTGGTACACGTTTCTATGAACGTCAGGAAGTTAAAGATGCACTATGTTACTTACGTATGGTAACGACAGCAGATGATCTTGCGCTACAACGTATTCTCAATCGTCCAAAGCGTGGAATTGGAAATAAGACGATGGATTTGATTGTGGAAACTGCACGAGCAAGAAATACTTCTATGTACGAAGTATTAAAAGACAGTTCTCTATTTAGTGGCAAGATGTTAACAACAATGGAGAACTTTGTAAACATGGTTGAATCATGGCGTAAGCGTGCAAATAATGGAGAGGTAGAAATCTTCAAGCTATTTGAACAAATCATCGAAGAAAGTGGTTATCGTGCGATGTTAACTGAAGCCAAGGAACAAGATCGTATTGAAAACTTAAAAGAATTGATTGATGACGTAAAAGAATTCTCTGAGACGTATCCAGAAAGTAGTCTTGATGAATACTTACAGTTGGTATCCCTCTATGGTGACCGCGAAGAGACACTGGCAAGTGACTTTGTACAGTTAATGACTGTTCATGCGGCTAAGGGGTTGGAATTCGATACTGTTTTTATCTCAGATATGAACGAAGGAATCTTCCCAAACGAACGTGCGGTGAATGAAAGTCATCGTGGGGTGGAAGAAGAAAGACGTCTAGCGTATGTTGCCTTTACAAGAGCTAGAAATAAACTCTATTTAACTGAAGCAGGTGGATTCTCTATGATATTGCAGCGTGTACGAACAACCTCACGCTTTATCGAAGAAATTGATGCAGAATACATTGAACATTTAGGTTCAAGTATGCATGCAGGTAACACCCAAAGAGAAGTACGTTTATCAGAAAGATTGTTTGATAATAGTCCGTCGTCCTTTACACAACAGATGGCAAAGGCAAAACCTTCAGGATTAAAGAAGGGTGATAAAGTCATTCACGCAAAGTTTGGTGAAGGCTTAGTCATCAGTATCAAAAATGAGATTGCGGAAATCGCATTCCCATATCCATTTGGTATCAAGAAGGTTGCGGCAGGACATCCAAGTATCAAGAAGAAGACAGATTTAAGGAGTTAACATGAGCGAAGATAAATTAGAACTTATGCGACAGATGGTCGCACAGTTAAATCAAGCAGCTGATGCCTACTATGATGGTAAGGCAGAACAGATGACTGACTATGAATGGGATGCCTTATTTGATCGTCTGAAAAAATTAGAAGAAGAAACTGGTGTTGTGTTAGAAGACTCTCCAACAATGAAAGTCTCTAGTGACCATACCGCAGGCCAAAAAGAGGCCCATGAATTCTTGGCTTTATCACTTGCAAAAACAAAGAAGCCAGAAGAGGTTGAAAAGTGGGCAGAAGGAAAGCCAATCTGGATTTCATGGAAACTAGATGGTTTAACACTTGTTGTGACATATGATGATGGCAAGTTAAGTAAAGTCGTTACCCGTGGAGATGGTCATATTGGTACAAACATTACCCATTTGTCCACGGCAATCCATGGAATTCCACAGACTATCTCTGAAAAGGGACATCTTGTCATTCGTGGAGAAGCGGTAATTTCGTATGAAGACTTTAATCAGTTTGTGATGGAGTCTGGCGAAGATTACGCAAATCCAAGAAACCTTGCGTCCGGTTCATTAACCCTAAAAGATATTGAAGAGGTTAAGAAACGTCAGATTCATTGGATCCCATTTACGCTTGTATATACAGAAGAAGAAATCAAGTCTTGGGGCAAGCGTATGGACTACATGGAGAAGCTAGGCTTTAAAGTTGTAGAACGTGAGTGTATTGAACATCCAACACTTGCAAAATATCAACAAAGAAATTGAGAAATGGACAAAGAAAGTTACAAATGCAATCAATCCATATCCAGTCGATGGTTTGGTTGTTGTCTATGACGATACAGAATATGCATCAAGTGGTTCTGTCACAGGGCATCATGCGACTAGAGCAGGTTTTGCGTTTAAGTGGCAAGATGAATCTGTACTCTCCAAACTCGAATATATCGAGTGGTCTTGTGCGGCATCAACGATTACACCAGTAGCGGTATTTGAACCAGTAGAAATTGAAGGTACGACGGTAAAACGTGCCTCCCTCTGTAATATCAGTGAGTGTAAACGTTTAGGGATTGGTGATGCAGGTAGCGAACTTGAAGTCATCAAAGCAAATAAGATCATCCCAAAGGTGATCAGTGTGAAACATGCGGTTGGAAGTTTCCATATCCCAGAAACTTGTCCTGTATGTCATAGTAAGACAATTGTGGATATGAGTGAGCGTGGCACAGAAACGCTCAAATGTACAAATCCAAGCTGTCCTGCCAAAAAACTGAAGAAATTCAATCGCTTTGTGTCAAAGGCAGGTATGGATATCGATGGTATCTCAGAACAAACACTAGCAAGATTCATCAATGAAGGATGGATTACAAAATATGGCGATATCTTCCGCTTATCCAAATACCATGAAGAAATCACAGACTTAGAAGGGTTTGGTGAAAAGTCAGCAGCGAATATCATGGAATCAATCGATCGAGCAAGAGAGATTGACGAAACAAAACTTGTTTATGCCCTGAATATTCCTTTGATTGGTAAAGATGTCGCAAAACGATTACTCTCTGTCTATCCATTTAGAGAACTGGTTAGTATCGCAAGAAATACAGAGACAACCGAAGTATTTAGCTCCATTGATGGAATCGGACCAGAAAAATCCAATGCTTTTGTGAGTTGGTGCAAAGATCCAGAAAATATTGCACAACTTGAAGACCTATTAGATGAAATTACTGTGCAACGTACAAATACAGTTGCTAGTGGTAATCTTTGTGAAGGATTGACCTTCGTTGTGACAGGCGATGTACATCATTACGCAAATCGTAATGAGTTAAAGTCCTACATTGAATCACAGGGTGGTAAGGTAACAGGTTCTGTATCCAAATCAACCAATTATCTAATTAATAATGATGTAACTTCATCATCATCAAAAAATACAAAAGCAAAACAACTCAACATTCCAATTCTTTCAGAAGAAGAGTTTATTGCTCGCTTTGTAAAGGATTGATAACATTGATAAAATCGCTATTTAACGCTAAAATATATCAGCGAGAAATGAGGTATAAATCATGGTAGAAAACAAAAACAGAGAATACTTCCAAAAGTTAGCAAACCAACTGATGTTTAATCTATCAGATGAAGAGGCAGACGAACTTGTAGGTGAGTTTGGAACACTCGAACAACAGTTTGCGCTTATGGAAGAAATTAATACAGACGGTGTAGAAGAAATGATTTATCCGTTTGAAGAACCAACAACATACATCCGTCATGATGAAGCAGATCATGTGATCTCTCAAGATGATGCGATGAGAAATGTAACGAAGAAATTGGAAGGACATTTTGTCCTACCAAAGGTGGTGAAGTAATGATTAAAGATATGGTAAATCATCCAGCAGATAGTACTGCTCGCTGTGAAGAAGCTTACGCAAAAGCACAGGAATTACAAGATAAACTAAACGCAGTTATCACATTTGTTGATCCAAAGGAACAACTAAGTCAATTACCAGAAGGTGGTTTACTACATGGTGTTCCTATCGCAATCAAAGATAATGTAAATACAAAGGGAATTCGTACAACTTCAGGTTCACGTATTCTCTCTAATTACTTCCCAATCTATGATGCGACAATCACAAAGAAATTACGTGAAGCTGGTGCAGTATGTATTGCGAAGGCATCTATGGATGAACTCGCAATGGGTGGCACAAACTTAACATGCTTTACAGGTGCAGCACATAACCCATGGGATACACGTCGTATGACAGGTGGATCTTCTGGTGGTTCCGCAGCGCTTGTGGCAGCTGGTGTTGTGCCAATGGCAATCGGTTCAGATACAGGCGACTCTGTTAGAAAACCAGCGTCTTATTGTGGTGTTGTTGGTGTAAAACCAACATATGGAAGAATCAGCCGTTACGGTATTATTCCTTACGCATCTTCATTAGACCATGTAGGTTACTTTACAAGATCTGTTGAAGACGCATGTATTACATTAGAAGTACTAGCAGGACGTGATGATTTAGATGTTACATCTTCAAATCATCCAGTGGAACATTACACAGAAGCGCTCAATGAAAGTATTCGCGGCAAGAAGATTGCGATACTTGGAAACGTTGTCGATAGCGTATCCAATCCAGAAACAGTTAAGTTATTTAATGAACTTGTAGAAAAGCTTAAGGCAGCAGGTGCTGTGGTAGATATGTATCACTTTGATGACAAGCTCATGCGTGCAATCTTACCAACGTACTATACAATCGCTAACTGTGAAGCAGCTTCCAATCACTCTAATCTAGATGGTATTCGTTTTGGTGTGCGTGAAGATGGCGCGGATATGCAAGAAATCATGACAAACTCGCGTACAAAGGGATTTGGACCTTTGATTCGTAGAAGATTTGTCATTGGATCCTATGGCTTATTTGAAGCGAACCAAGAGCGTATCTTCCGTAAGGCTCAAAAGGTTAGACGTTTAATTGTTAATGCGATGAAGGAATGCTTTAAAGAATATGATTGTATTCTCGCCCCAGCAAGTGGCACAATCGCACCATTCATCGATGAAATCAATAATGATGATAAGTTATCAACTGACTACTTAGTAGCAGAAAACTACATGGCAATGGCAAACTTCTCTGGTGATCCATCGATGACGGTCCCAATGGGATTTGAAGAAGGTTGTCCAATTGGTGTAACCTAACATGCCCAGCATGGCATGAGAACACAATGTTTACAATTGCAAAGGCAATTGAAGATATCACAGGTTTAAGGGATTTGCAGACGGAGGTGAAATAATGGAATACGAAGCAACCATAGGTATTGAAATTCACTGTCAGTTAAAGACAAACACAAAGATGTTCTCTGGTGCGCCAACTTCCTTTGGCCGTAAAGCAAATACTTGTGTCAATGAGATTGACTTAGGACATCCAGGAACACTTCCATCAGTGAATGTGGAGGCAGTTAAGAAAGCCATTCAAGCATGTACTGCACTACACTTAGAAATTGATCCACTTGTAAAGTTTGATCGTAAAAACTATTACTATTCCGATTTACCAAAAGGATTCCAGATTACCCAACAATTCCATCCAATCGGAAGAAATGGATATATTGAAATTAACACAAGTGCTGGTAAAAAGAAGATACGTATCGAACGTATCCACATGGAAGAAGATACAGCTAAGCAGTTCCACCTAACAAAGTTCTCCTTATTAGACTTTAACCGTGCTGGAACTCCACTTATCGAAATCGTCTCCTGTCCGGATATGAAGACAGGAGAAGAAGCAGAAGCTTACGTTGAGGCACTTCGTCAAACACTATTCTATATCGGTGTATCCGACTGTAAGATGGAAGAAGGTTCCATGCGTTGTGACGTAAATGTATCCATCGCACCAAAGGGTTCTGATAAGTTAGTGTAAAAAACGAAATTAAGAACTTAAACTCTATCTCCCACGTCGGTAAAGCTGTAGAGTATGAAATTCAACGTCAAAAGGAACTGTTAGAAGCAGGTGAAGTGATTCATCAGGAAACACGTCGTTACGACGAAAAGACAAATACTACTGTCATGATGCGTCGTAAGGAAGGTTCTGTGGATTATAAGTTCTTCCCTGAGCCAAATATTTTCCCAATACAACTAGATCCTTCTTGGATTCAAGATATTCAAGAACACATGCCAGAGCTTCCAGAAGCGAGAAAAGAACGTTATGCAAAACAGTATGCATTAAGTGAACATGACATTCGTATTTTGATTGCTGATATGGAAATGTCTAAGTTCTTTGAAGAAGTTATGAAGTATACAACAAACGCAAAAGCTGCGTGCAACTGGCTATTAGGCGAAGTAAGCGCATGGCTCAATAAGCATGAAACAAGCATTGATAAATGTGAGTTAAAACCAGAAATGCTTGCTAAGATGATTGCGTTAGTGGATGAAGGTAAAGTATCTTCCGCACAGGCAAAACAATTATGCGATGACTTGATGCTAGGAAAAGATCCAGAAGTAGCAGCTGAAGAAAAGGGTTTGAAACAAGTCTCTGATAGTTCAGCGTTAACTGCAATGGTAAATGAAGTACTTGACGCAAACGCACAGGCAATCGAAGATTACAAGAATGGTAAGGGTCGTGCAGTAGGTTTCTTGGTTGGACAAGTCATGAAGAAATCTAAGGGACAGGCAAACCCAGGAATGGTATCTCAAATCTTAGAAGAAGAGCTCAAAAAACGCATTCATGATTAAGACTGGCGTATTTCTTGGAAAAAGAATACAATAAGTGTGGAGAGTAATATGACACAGAAAAACAGAAAACCCAGATTAAAACTTGTGCATATTGTATTTACAGTATGCTTGATATTGATTCTTGCGCCAGCGATTTACTTTGGCTGGATGCTCGCATCGACGTATATGGATTCCCATTCACCAGTATTGGGTAACCGTTATGAAAATGATTTAAACCCAGCAATCACCAAAGACCAACTCAAACAAGTTGATGAAGCAGTTGGTAAACTCGATGGTGTAACAGGTCACAGCGTACATCTAGCAACTGGTACATTGCGTGTATACGTTGATGTAGCAGAAGATTCAACAGCAGAAGTGGTTCAAGATGTGAGTGGACGTGCTTATGAAGCAGTAGTCGCAATCTTAGATCCAAATGTATACTTCTCACAAGGCAAATGATATGAAGATGTATGACTTAGAGATTCATACATCTAATATGAAAGATGGACGTGATAAAGATAACTTTATTTACGGTATCTTTACAAAGACATCCGCAATGAGTACCCCACAATACCAATTGGTAAGTAGTCCTAAGAATGCGGAAGTTGCGCAAAGCTTAAGAGATGCGGTAACAGCTAGAAAAGCAGCAGAAGCTGCTGCAGCTGCTGAAGCACAGGCTCAGAAAGAGCAGCCAAGCACAGAGAATACTGAAAATACAGAATCAACACAACAAACACAGCAGACTCAACAATAAGGGATACAACATATCCCTTTTTTAGAATGTAAAAGAAGATGGAAAAAAACGAGAGATATATCGCAACAGCGACAGGTTATTCAGAAGATGGTGCAGGCGTTACCCGTATTAACGGTATCGTCATTTTCGTGCCGGGTCTTCTAAATGGAGAAGAAGCGGAAATTGGTATCACGAAAATGAAGAAGAACTATGGTTACGGTCGTATTATTAAAATCCTAAAACCATCGATTCATCGGATTGATCCAATTTGTTCTGTATATAAACAATGCGGTGGTTGCCAACTCCAACATATGGACAGCCGCGAACAAAACACATTTAAAGAAAACAAAGTAAAAAACTGTTTCCATAAGATTGCAGGCATGGACGTAGAAGTACAACCAATTATTAAGGTAGAACCATATTGGAATTATCGTAATAAAGTACAGATACCAGTACAATGCAATGATAACAAAGTTGAAATGGGATTCTATGCGCCACACTCCAATCGTATTGTGCAATATGATGTATGTCATGTACAAACGGATTTATCAAACGAACTAACAAGTTACTTCCGCAAACAATTTGATATGCTTGCATGTGCAAAAGAAGTGCGACATGTATTAATCAAGCATGCACATAACACAGGCGAAGTGATGGTAGCACTTGTGGTAAGAAACTATCCATTCCATAACAGTGATATCTTAATCAAAGATGTCCTAGTAAACTACCCACAAATTAAGAGCCTTGTCGCTATCGTGAATAAACGAGAGGATAATGTTATCCTTGATGGTGAAGAAATTTTACTGGCTGGAAGACATTACATCGAAGAAGAGTTACTTGGTTGTACGTTTAGAATCAGTGCTAGATCGTTCTATCAGATTAATCCATATGCAACAAGAGAACTCTATTCTAAGGCAATTGAACTTGCAGGATTGACAGGTAATGAAACGCTCATTGACCTTTATTGTGGTACAGGAACGATGGGTATCATCGCCGCAAAACAAGCCAAGCGAGTATATGGCATTGAGATTGTCGCAGACGCAATCCACGATGCGAATACCAATGCGGATAATAACAATGTAACAAACATTAAATTCATCAATGCGGACGCATCCGAAGGTGCACAACAAATTATCAAATCAAAGATACAAGCAGACGCAATGATTATCGATCCACCACGTAAAGGATGTTCAAAAGATACGATAGACGCTATCGTAACTATCGCACCAAAGCGATTAGTCTATGTATCCTGTGATCCAGCAACACTCGCACGTGATGTAAAGATACTCAGTGACAATGGATACAAACTAGAACTCGTACAACCTGTTGATTTATTTCCTCAGACAGTACATGTGGAGTGCATAGCGTTGATACAAAGAGTGAAATCGTGAAAATCCTGCATTTTAAGCAGTTTTACAAGCATTATGTATTTGTAGAAGACGGAGAGGGAGGACGAAAAAAAGTCTTAAAAAATTATATTGATGTGAATGTTTGCATTGATATGGTGTGTGGAGATACAAAGAATGCTTTAGAAAGTGAGGACTACTAAATGATGAGATGGATAATAAAAATAATCTTGTTTCCAATTAGCTTGGTGTTAAGTATCCTCACAGCATTTCTGACATTTCTACTTAGTATCGGAACAGCCCTACTATATTTGCTGATGATGTTTTGCATATTTGGAGCAATTGCCTCTTTTCTGCAAAAAGAAGTTACCATCGGAATAGAAGCATTGATATTAGGATTCCTGTTAAGTCCATACGGAATACCGATGGTTGGAGCAGTAATTATAGCGTTCTTAGAAGGTATAAATAGAAAAATAAGGTCAGTTTAAATCAAGGATTGATAAATCAGAAAGAAGGTGATTTTTTGCGAACATACAAAGATAAAGAGGAATTGAAAAATGAGATAAATAAAAGCTTTGAAAAAAATATTTCTGAATTTGATAATATTCCTGAATCTTTAAAAAGATAAGAGAACAATCGAAGTTAATAGAACACCGGCTGAAAATCTTGCTTATCAATTAGGGTGGACTACCTTAGTTCTTCAATGGGAAGAAAATGAAAGAAATGGGCTAAAAGTAAAGACACCATCAGAGAACTTTAAATGGAATCAACTTGGGAATTATATCAGTGGTTCACGGATACCTACGCTCATTTATCTCTGCAAGAGTTGAAAGCAAAAATTAAATGAAAAATATTAATTCTATCTATGCAATGATTGATTTGTTGAGTGAGGAAGAATTATTTGAACCGCATATGAGAAAGTGGGCTGATGAAGCAACTAAAACAGCAGTATGGGAAGTGTATAAGTTTATTCATGTGAATACTGTTGCCCCATTTGGAACATTTAGAACAAAAAAATTAGGAAATGGAAAAAAAGATAGTACTATAAATTTTTGGATGATGTAATTAAAGGTAAAAATTTGAAAAAGGAGTTGGTTTTATGGATTTCATGGGAGCAATTCTTGGTGGAATTGCTATAGCAGCTATTTTTAATGGAATAGTGGCTAGTTTGGTACTTATAAATCCAAGATTATTTTTTGATTCCTATCCAAAGTCTATTCAGAAATCAGCTCCTAAGCAGATGACAAAACAAGAGAAAAGAATAAATTTGTTATTGACTATAACGATTATTGGGACTTGTTTTGTTTATTCAGCGATAAGTCTTTTACATTCGGGAGTTGTTGGCTTTTGGAATTTATTTTGGATGGGGTATATTCAGTGGAGTATATTGAATGCAGGGGATTTTTTGTTGTTAGACTGTCTATTGTTTCAAGGAAAATATAAAGAGAAAATTGTCATTCCCGGTACAGAGGGACACAAGGATTATGAATTCAAGAATTGGATGAAACATTTGGCGATTTACGAACATTTCTTACTTGTACCTTTTTTTACTAATACCAATCATATCGGCAATTCAGGCGGTAATTGTTGTTTTTCTATGGAAGTGAATTACAGATTTTAAGTGTATGGGAGCGTGATATATTGAAAAATAAAAAATTACCTGTTTTCGGAGTAGGTCCTGCTTATGTTATTTGTTGCTTTATTTTAACAGTTGTAGAAATTGCTATAAGAAATACCGGATTTTTTTAAAACAAGGGAATTTGCAAGGTGTAAAATATATAGCAATTATTCCGGGAACACTATTTATTTTAGGTGGATTGACATTATGGGGATATGCGGTACTTATTCAAAAGATAGATTTGGATATAAAAAGGGCAACCTAGTAACACAAGGAGCATATTCTTTAGTGCGAAATCCTATATATTCGGCATTTTTGATGATATTTACAGGAGGTTTGATAATAGCTCACAATATATATCTTCTTATTCTTCCCTGTTGTATTTTACATTTCCTTGACAATACTTATGAAATGGACAGAAGAAAAAAATGGCTATTAGAAAAAAATTTGGATATGATTATGTGAAATACTGTAAAAAAAGTAAATAGAATCATACCTTGGTTTAGATGAGGATAAGGTTAGATTGATAAATACAAAAAAACTAAATAATAAACGACTTGGACGATAGAAAAAAATAAAAAAATCTATCGTCTTTTCTTTTGCCCAAAAAAATAATTTGAGAGGAGGTGTGGGTGTGAATTTTGACTATTTCTATAACAGAGAAGCGGAAAGATTTAACTTCCTAAAAGTACCTGAAATATTGGTAGACGGAGAAGAATTTACGGGACTATCCGCTGAAGCAATTATCCTTTATTCCATGCTTTTGAAACGAACAGGAATGTCTTTTAAGAATAACTGGATAGATAAGGAAGGCAGAGTATTTATCTATTTTACTGTTGAAGAAATTATGAGAAGAAGAAATATCTCAAAGCCGACAGCTATAAAAACATTAGATGAACTCGATATGAAAAAAGGAATCGGACTGATTGAAAGAGTAAGGCTTGGGCTTGGTAAGCCGAATGTCATATATGTTAAAGACTTTATGAGCATATTAGCGGTAAAAAGAAAATGACTTTCAGAAGTCAAAAAAACTTAACTTCAGAAGTAAAAGATTTTTAACCTCAGAAGTAAAGAAAAATGAACTTCAGGAAGTTCAAAATCTTGACTCTAACTATATAGAGAATAATAAGAGTAAGTATAGTAAGAGAGAATATAGTTTTGGTGAAAACGGGCTTGGAACATTTCAAAATGTATTTTTTTAACGGCAGAAGATATATCCGATTTACAAATCATAATGAACTCACAGCTTGATAATTACATTGAGAGATTATCTGCATATATCAAAAGCACCGGAAAGACCTATAAAGACCATAAAGCGACAATCCTTTCTTGGTTTTATAAAGATCAGGGAAGAAGCAAAGAAGTGAAAACATCAAATATCCCGACATGGGAAGAATATGATAAAGGAGAACACCTATGATGAAAGAATTAGAAAAAAAGTAATGATAGAAGATGTAGAGTATTCTTACGATCCTGAAAAAGAATATATCAAGAATGGACACGCATTTTTGTAAAGTTTGCCATGAAAGAAAAAGACGGAAAAAGTGATGGGGTTCTTTGATAAAAAGATGATATTTAAGATTTCTTGCAAATGCGATAGAGATAGAGAGGCAAGAGAAAAAGAAAGACAAAAGCAGATGGAGATTGAACGATTAAAGAGTAGCTGCTTTAACTCGATTATTCAGTGGTCATACACATTTGAAAATTATCAGGGAGAAGAAAATCAAAGCCTTATCATTGCAAAAAACTTTGTAAAAGACTATGAGGAAATGAAAAAAGAAAATATCGGACTTCTTTTTTATGGCTCAGTAGGTAGCGGAAAGACCTATCTTGCCTGCTCCATTGCAAATAGCCTTATTGAACAGTATCAAATAGGCGTTAAAATAAGAAATTTTGCACAGATTATCAATGAGCTGCAAAAGGGAGGATTTGATTTTGACAAGAACGCATATATTGAATCCCTTGTAAATACTTCCGTTCTTATCTTGGATGACTTAGGAATAGAAAGAGATACAAGCTATGCCAAAGAGCAAGTATATAACATCGTGAATAACAGGTACTTAAAACAGAAACCGACTATCTTTACCACTAATCTTTCCTATGACACAATCCAAAATTGTAAGGATAGCGTAGAGTATCAAAGAATCTACTCAAGAATCATAGAGATGTGTATTCCTGTTATGGTTGTAGGAGAAGATTTTAGAAAGGTTATTCAAAAGGACAAACTGAATCGGAATAAGGACAGACTGCTGAATGGAGGTGAGAGAAGTTGATCAATGAAGAAATAGCAAGAAAAACGCTGAATATGGAAGTTAGAGCTGCTAAAGTAACAGGAAAACTAATTCTGAACTTATTAAAGAAATTGATGAAAGAAGCAGAAAAACTTGGAGGACTTGAAAAGCTGGTTAATGCTAACGGAAATGAAGTAAAGCTAAAAGATATGGTTAAAAAGGGACAGCTTGAAGAAATTCCAGTTGAAGAAGCAGAGCTTAAGGAACTAAAAAAAGAACTTAATCGTTATGGCGTAAAGTTTTCAGTGATGAAAGATAAGGAAACAGGTAAATACTCTGTATTCTTTCAAGCCAAAGATATGAAAGTGATGAATAAAGCCTTTAAGCATGCCCTGTCAGAATCGGAAAAGAAAACGGAAAGAAAAGAATCTATCCATAATAATATTGAGAAGTTCAAGGAGATGGCTAAAAACTCTGTTTCCAAAGATAAAATCAAGAATAAACAAAAGGAGCAGAGCCTATGATAGATAAAATATTAAAGGACATCAAAGGCTTATTTAAGGTGCAAGATAAGGTAAAGTTTCTAAAGCAGAACATTCCCTATCTTGCATTTTTCTATGTAGGCAATATCTTTTCTCATCATGTACGAGCATATACGGGTGGCGATATTATTGACAAAAATTTTTTTCAAGGAATATTAGAACTTAATACCATGAGTTTTATTACAAGCGTTCATCCAATAGATGTTTTAATGGGCGTGGGTATGGCAGCTTTAATTAAATTTATCGTCTATACCAAAGGCAAAAATGCAAAAAAATTTAGACAAGGTAAAGAGTATGGATCAGCACGATGGGGAACGACAAAAGATATTCAGCCGTATATGGATGAAAAGTTCCAAAACAATATCCTACTTACGCAAACAGAACGATTAACCATGAATGGCAGACCGGCTAATCCTAAATATGCTCGTAACAAAAATGTGCTTGTAATCGGTGGATCAGGAAGTGGAAAAACGAGATTTTATGTAAAACCGAATCTTATGCAGATGCACTCGTCATATTGTGTAACCGATCCTAAAGGAACAATAGTCATTGAGTGTGGGAAGATGCTTGAGGATAATGGCTATGAGATAAATCTTAAATACCATCAACTTTAAAAAGAGTATGAAGTACAATCCATTCGCCTATCTCAGAAGTGAAAAAGACATACTCAAATTGGTACAGACAATCATTGCAAACACCAAAGGAGAGGGTGAAAAAGCAGGTGAAGATTTCTGGGTCAGTGCGACTTGTTCGTAGGCGGTAAAAAGCCCACGCATAAACCGATAGCGGTTTATGAACTGATAATTCGATAGGTGGAATGATGGGGTAACGCCCTGAAATGCCTAGTCTTGATGGACATGCGTCGATTGTAAAGGTCGGGGTGTGAAGCTCCATGACAAAGGCTGAGAGTAGCCGTAAGGAACTGCAATAGGTTCTACGAAAGTGTCTCAGAAGTGGGATGTGCTACCTATAAGCCGAGACTCTATAAAATATCTATGGTTAGAATGTTTGCCTTGGCGGGCAAGCTGACGAATCTGCGAATGTACAGTTCTATAAGAAGACCATGCAGAAATGTATGGGTACGTTAAAGCGTAGTTGGTGTGGTTTAGTAGAAATTTGCCCTACGAACGACCATATTGTGTTATAGGCACATTCAAGCCAACAGGACTATAGCAAGAGACCTAAGGATATATATGCACAGATAGAATTATCGGAACAAGGAAAGGTAACGGGTCTTCAACAGAAGATTTTCTGACGAAGAATAATAAGCGGATTAACCGTTGCTGAAAGGTTGAGACCGAACTGTTGATAGCTCTTGTAATGGGAGAAGTAGGAATGGTCTCTAGTCGGTTGTAATAAACAGGCATTATTCAGTCCGAGATAAGGATTCGAGTAAGACCAAAAGGGTCACTTTCAAAAGAGGAGGTGATGCCTTATGCCAAAGAAAAACAAAAATCTATGTGTAGATGACTTAAGACATGCTGAATATTACGGTATGCAAGAAATATTTGAGGAACTCTATCAAAAGAGTAAACGGTGATGTGTTCAAAAATTTAATGGATTTGATTCTTAGCCAGAACAACATCTTGCTTGCCTATCGAAATATCAAAGCAAACGGAGGAAGCTACACAGCAGGAACAGACAGGAAAAACATCACGGATATTGGAAGCAAATCTCCTGATGAGGTGGTGGAGAAAGTGAGGTTTATAGTCACAGGGAGTAAGCACGGGTACAGACCAAAATCTGTAAGGCGTAAAGACATCCCGAAGCCAAACGGAAAAACACGACCGTTAGGTATTCCATGTATATGGGATAGACTTGTACAGCAATGTATTAAACAAATATTAGAACCTATATGCGAAGCAAAGTTCAGTAATAACAGCTATGGCTTCCGCCCGAATCGCTCGGTGGAACACGCTATCAATCGAACTTATACCATGTTGCAGAGAATGAACTTGCACTATGTGATTGAGCTTGACATCAAAGGATTCTTTGACAATGTAAATCACAGCAAGCTGATTAAACAAATGTGGTCGCTCGGAATACAAGATAAAAGGCTGATTTTCGTCATAAGGCGTATATTGAAAGCGACAATAAAAATGCCTGACGGTTCGCTTATAGAACCGCACAAAGGCACACCGCAAGGTGGAATTATATCGCCGCTACTTGCAAATATCGTTCTAAACGAGCTTGACTTTTGGGTAGCAAGTCAATGGGAAGAAAATCCCATGGCGGTAAGTCGTGGAAAGTATAGAATCATTGGTAAAACAGAAGTGTTTGACAAAAGCCATGGATACAGGTTGATGAAAAATACAAAACTAAAGGAAATGCACATCATTAGATATGCAGACGATTTTAGGATATTCTGTCGAACCAAAGAAGAAGCTGTAAAGACAAAGGAAGCTGTTACAAAGTGGATTGAAGAAAGGCTTAAACTTGAAGTATCGCCCGAAAAGACAAGGATTGTGAATACTCGTAAGAGATGGTCTGAGTTTTTAGGGTTCAAGATTAGGGTTCGGTCGAAAAACCATAAATATGTGGTGCAATCGGCAATTTGTGACAAAAAGGTTGAAATTGAAACAGATAAGTTAGTGGAACAGGCAAACAACATCGCCAAACCAAGGGAAACGAAAAGCTGTTTGTCAGAAATTCAGCTGTTCAATTCTATGGTGTTAGGGATTCAAAATTATTATCAGATTGCCACCTGTATCAGTATTGATTGCAGAAATATCCACAGACGAATTATGACAGTTTTAACCAATAGGCTTAATACGGAAAAGGGTTGTATGCTAAAACGTGATGGTGGTACTGTCACAGAAGCGGAAAAAGAGAGATTTGGAAATTCCAAGATGATTCGATATGTGTCGGGAATTGACCAGATGATTTATCCCATTGCATACATCAAAAATAAGATACCAATGGCTAAAAAGTCGGCAGTTTGCAGTTATACTTCCGACGGTCGGAAGCTGATTCACACTGAACTTAAGATAAACAGAAGTATTTTGAAAGGCTTAAGAGAACAGCTACCTAAAAGCCACAGCACAGAATACTATGATTGCAGAATATCATTATTTTTTGCACAAAAGGGAAAATGTGCCGTTAGTGGAGATGAGTTTGTAAATGTAGAAGATATAGCCACTTGGCTAAAAATGCCTAAAGAATTAGGAGGATACGAACGCTACAAAAACATGACTTTGATTCACAAGAAGTATCAATCATTATTAGGTGAACAACCCATATCTGAATTAAAAGCCTTAACCAAACAACTTAAAACCACTAAAAAGATGATGATTAAAATCAATAGTCTGCGAGAGCAGGCAGGTCTGTTAGCAATAGAATAATATATATAATTTGGTGACTGATTAAATGTTTGTGAAAACAATCGATGGGACGCCGGATGCGGTGAAAGTCGCATGTCCGGTGTTAGCTGGGGGGAAAAGCCGGAGATTACATCAAAGGCTTACCTATCAGAACAAGCCGAAAAACTCTACTATACAGCTCTTATTGGATATATCTTCTATGAAGCTCCAAGAGAAGAAAAGAACTTTGCGACACTTCTCGATATGATAGACGCTTCAGAAGTTAGAGAAGATGATGAAACCTATATGAATCCTATTGATAGGCTATTTGAAGCATTGGAAAAGAAAGAGCCTACGCACTTTGCAGTAAAGCAATATAAGAAATACAAACTTGCTGCTGGAAAAACAGCTAAGTCTATTCTTATTTCTTGTGGTGCAAGGCTTGCTCCTTTTGATATTCAGGAGCTTAGGGACTTGATGAAAGAAGATGAACTTGAGCTTGATACTCTTGGAGATAGAAAGACAGCACTTTTTGTTATTATCTCTGATACAGATGATACTTTTAACTTTGTGGTGTCTATTATGTACTCACAGCTCTTTAATCTACTTTGTGATAAGGCAGATGACGAGTACGGAGGAAGATTACCTGTTCATGTAAGGTGTTTGCTTGATGAATTTGCAAATATCGGCTTAATTCCAAAGTTTGAGAAGCTAATTGCAACAATCCGTTCAAGAGAGATTTCAGCAAGTATTATCTTGCAGGCGCAATCTCAGTTAAAGGCGATATATAAGGATAATGCTGACACAATCGTGGGCAACTGTGATAGCACCTTGTTTCTTGGCGGAAAGGAAAAGACAACACTTAAAGAACTATCTGAAACACTGGGTAAAGAAACCATAGACCTATATAACACATCGGAAACAAGATCCAATACCAACAGTTATGGACTGAATTACCAAAAGACAGGAAAGGAGCTGATGAGTCAGGATGAGATAACTGTTATGGATGGCAGTAAATGTATTTTTCAACTTCGAGGTGTAAGACCGTTTTTGTCATATAAATTTGATATTACAAAGCATAAGAATTACAAGCTCTTGGAAGACTATGATAAAAAGAATGTGTTTGATATTGAAGACTATATCAAGAGAAAAGGCAAAGTTAAGCTTAATAGAAATACAGTAATTACAAGATTGTAATATTTTTCTGTTATAGCTTTTATGTGACATGGGTAAATTTGGTATAATAGAATAAATTAGAATTTATGGAGAGATATGATGATAAGAAATATAAGAAAAGATGATGCTGCATTAATACAAAAAAATATGCGATATTTCTTTAGGGTATAAGGCATCTGTTGAATTAATAAGTAGACAAATAGAAAAGTTATCAAATGATATAAACCATCATTACATTTATGTGTATGAGGATGAGGATTCACATACAATTGTTGGATTTGTACATGCAGAAGTTTATGAAAGTCTTTATTCAGATGTGGGATTAAATATTCTGGGATTAGCAGTACTTCCGGATTTTCAAGGTAAAGGCATTGGAAAGAAATTGATGAGTCAGTTAGAACTAAAAGCTAAAAGTGATTCATTAGCATTTATCAGATTAAATTCAGCATCAACACGTTTGGAAGCACACAAATTCTATGAAAATATTGGATATTTATGTGACAAAATACAGAAGAGATTCATTAAAATTTTGGATTAGATAAATCCCAGTTTGTCGAACTGAATATAAGATATTAAAGACGATAGAAAAAGTAACAGCTATCGTCTTTTTTTAATGCCTATTTTTCAATTTATATTGCGATCAATAAATAGGAAAAAAACTCGCAGAGAAGCTAACTAGTATTTCAAATGCCGCTCACTAATATATACACGACAAAAATGCTAGTTCCCTTAAATATGTTACAGAAAATAAAGGAGAAAAAGATGCTAAGGATAAGAAGTCCCACTAAGGAAAAACTAAATAGCAAGAGTATCAGCGATTGGAAAAGAAAAACTTCAATCGCTTTTTTTATTGAAAAGAAAAGGAGAAATTTTTTTAATGAAGCAAGAAATGATTAACATCAATGCCAACTTGTTGGCAGAACCAATTTTTTCAAGTTTTGACAAAGAGGGAGAAGCTGTTGAGGTTGCAAACTTCACACTTGTAAAAAAGTATGGGAAAGGCAAGGAATATATCAATTGTGCAGCCTATGGTGAAAAGGTAGAAACAGCAAAAAGCCTTTGAAAAAGGGCGATTTGATTCATATCTTTGGCTACTTCAAGAAGCGTGAAAAAGAGGGAAAGACTTACAAAAACTTTGTTGTGAAGTCATACAACAAAATTGAAAAGAAAGAAGAAAATGAGGAGGAATAAATTATGGAATTTTTTTACACAGGCAGTTAATGTATTAAAGATTTTAGTTATGGCAGTAGGTGCAGGACTTGGAGCATGGGGCGTAATTAACCTGATGGAAGGTTATGGAAATGACAATCCGGGTGCAAAGTCTCAGGGTATTAAGCAGCTTATGGCTGGAGGCGGTATCGTCTTAATCGGATTAAAGCTGATTCCGCTTCTTGCAAATGTACTCAAGTAAGAAGAAAAGGAGAAATTAAATGTTTGGGATATTCGACAAGATAGAGGAGTTTTTCAAAGATCTTCTACTGGGCGGTATCCAAGCAAATCTTGAGTCCATGTTTCTTGACATCAACGATAAAGTTGGTGCGATTGCAACGGATGTGGGAAAGACACCGATGGGGTGGAACGGCCAGGTTTTCAGCTTTATTAAAAGCATTAACGATTCCGTTATCATTCCCATTGCAGGGCTAATCATAACGGCAGTCCTTTGTATCGAGCTTATCAATATGGTTATGCAAAAGAACAATATGCACGATACGGATACCTTTGAATTTTTCAAGTACATCATCAAGATGTGGATTGCTGTATGGTTAGTGTCCCATGCTTTTGAGTTTTCTATGGCAGTCTTTGATGTGGCACAGCACATGGTAAATAAAGCGGCAGGGGTAATTAACACCTCTGCCGTTATCTCCGGAGATCAGATAGTAAAAATGGTAGAAGGCTTAAAAGATAAAGGTCTTGGAGAGCTTGTCATGATACTATTTGAAACCTCACTCATAAAAGTGGCAATACAGGTAATTTCCATCGTAATTATGCTGGTGGTATACGGCAGAATGTTTGAGATTTATGTTTACTCATCCGTTTCAGCCATTCCATTTGCCACAATGGGAAACAAAGAGTGGGGACAAATCGGAACAAACTATATCAAAGGCTTATTTGCCATAGGATTACAAGGACTCTTTTTAATGGTTTGTCTTGGAATATACGCAGTATTAGTTAAGACAATACAAATAACAGATATACACACAAGTACCTTTACGATACTTGGATATGCGGTTTTGCTGGGGTTAATGATGTTAAAGAGCGGAACACTAGCCAAAAGCGTATTAAATGCACACTAAAAGAAAGGAAAGGTAGTATGAACAAAAGAAAAACAGTATTTATAGCAGTAGTAGTTGGAACAGGTATTTTGGCGGTGATGGATAGAATCAGGCTTCACAGTAAGGTAAATGACTTGAAAGAAAGAACAAAAGACATCGGTCGCTGCCATAATGATTTTTGTCTAATGCAGGAAAGATATAACAGAAGTACAGATGAACAGATTGCAAGTATTCAGGAAGAAATCGGCTCCGTATATGAGCATATAGAGGAGCTTTCAAAGGAAAAAGAAGATGGGAGGTAAGTTATGGCGTATGTACCTATCCCAAAAGACTTAAAGAAGGTAAAAACAAAGGTGGCATTTAACCTAACAAAAAGACAGCTTATCGGTTTTACGATTGCAGGACTGATTGGAATACCAATCTATTTATTTATGCGAAAGGTAGTTCCAAATGATATAGCAGTCATTTTTCTCATTATGTCCACTCTCCCTATATTTTTTTCATCACTCTTTTTGAAAAGGACGGACTTAGCTTTGAGAAATATTTTAAGTATATTTACCTTCATAAATTTTATCAGCCACAGAAAAGAGTGAGAAAGGAGGTTTACCTTGAAAGACAAAAGAAAGATTCAGCAGCTAAAGTTAGAACAAAACCAAAAGAAATTAAGAAGTCAAAAGCAGGACTTAAAGCAAAATAAGGGAAAGTCTAAAAAAGATAGGGGCGGATTACTTGACCTTATCTTTAGGAAAGAACCGAAAAGATACACTGTTGAAGATACCATTCCCTACCTTAGACTCTTAAAAAGCGGGATATGTCAGATTGATGAAAAGCATTTTAATAAGAGTATCGCCTTTGAGGATATAAACTATCAGCTTGCCTTAGAAGAAGATAGGGATTTGATTTTTAATCAGTTTGCAAACTTTCTTAATTCTTTTGATCCAAGTATCAGCATCGAATTTTCATATATCAATCAGCTTGGCAGAAATGAAGAAATGAAATCAGCTATTCAAATACCGGATAAAAAGGACGGGTTTGACGATATACGCCTTGAGTTTCGAGAAATGCTGAAAAGTCAGATTGTAAAGGGAAATAACGGACTGAAAAAATCAAAGTATGTAACCTTTACGGTGGAAGCGGATAATTTAGAGCAGGCAATATCAAAACTGGAAAGACTGGAGATAGATATATTATCGAGTCTTAAAAGTATGGGAGTAAGAGCAGAAAGCCTTAACGGAGAGGAAAGGCTGAAGATACTTCATGATGTTTTAAATCCGAATAAGACCTTTGAATTTTTCATATAAGGACTTAAAGAAGAAAGAAAAGCACAAAGACATATATTGCTCCTGATGAATTTAACTTTACACCGTCAAGGTATTTTAAGTTTGGAAAGTTTATCGGAGCAGCAAGTCATTTTCAAATCCTTGCAAGTGAGCTTTCAGACCGTATGCTTGCCGAGTTTTTGGATATAGATGATAACATCAATATCTCTTTTCATATCAAGGCAATCGAACAGTCAGAAGCCATCAAGATGGTCAAAAGAAAAAATACCGACATTGACAAGATGAAGATTGAGGAAAATAAAAAGGCTGTAAGAAGTGGTTATGATATGGACATTCTTCCAAGTGATTTAATCACCTATGGAGAAGATGTAAAAAGTCTTTTAAAAGACCTCCAGACAAGAGATGAGCGTATGTTTGTCGTAACCATTATCTTTATGAACTTTGCAAGGACAATTCAAAAGCTGGATAATACCATTTCTCAAATCAGCTCCATTGCCAATAAGCATAATTGCAAGTTAAAAAGACTTGATCACTCACAGGAACAGGGCTTAATCAGTGTACTTCCACTTGGGGTAAATAAGATTGAAATTGACAGAGGACTAACCTCATCATCTACGGCAGTATTTATGCCTTTTACCACAGAGGAGCTTTTCATAAATTCGGCGAACAGTTTGTATTATGGACTAAATGCCCTAAGCCATAACCTGATTATGGCAGACAGAAAGAAACTGAAAAATCCAAACGGTCTAATTCTCGGAACTCCGGGAAGCGGTAAATCCTTTAGTGCAAAGAGAGAAATGGCAAATGCCATTCTTACAACCGATGACGATGTTATTATCTGCGATCCGGAGGGCGAGTATGGAAACCTTGTGCGTCAGTTTAAAGGAGAAGTCATAAAGGTCAGCAGTAAGTCAAAAGACTATCTCAATCCTTTAGATATAAATATGAACTATGGCGATGGGGACGCACCGCTGAAAGATAAAGCAAACTTCATTATGTCTATGCTTGAATTAGTAGTTGGTGGTAGTGGTCTTACAGCAGAAGAAAAAAATCGGTTATAGATAGATGTCTGCCTAAGATTTATGAAAAGTATTTTGAAAATCCAAAGCCTTGTAATATGCCTATTCTTCAAAACCTGTATGATATGCTCAAAAATCAGGAAGAAAAAGTCGGCAAGAAGCTGGCGACGGAAATGGAAATCTATGTATCGGGCTCTCTTAATGTATTTAACCATCAGTCCAATGTGGACTTAAATAAGCAGCTTCTTTGTTTTGACATTAAGGAGTTAGGCTCACAGCTTAAAAAAATCGGAATGCTTGTTATTCAGGATCAGGTGTGGAATAAAGTATCGCAAAACAGAGGAAATAAGGCTACAAGATACTATATCGACGAGTTTCACTTATTGTTAAAAGACGAGCAGACAGCTTCCTATTCCGTAGAGATTTGGAAAAGATTTCGTAAGTGGGGAGGAATTCCGACAGGCATCACGCAAAATGTTAAAGACCTACTGATGAGTAAGGAAATTGAGAATATCTTTGATAATACGGACTTTGTCTTAATGCTTAATCAGGCTTCAGGCGATAGAGAAATTTTAGCAAGGAAACTTAAAATCTCACAGCCACAGCTAAAATATGTAACCAATTCCAATGCAGGAGAAGGACTTTTGTTTTTTGGAAATACCATTGTTCCTTTCCTTGATAAATTCCCGAAAGACACAATCCTTTATCAGAAGATGACTACCAAGCCGGGAGAAGTGAGGTAGCCTATGGGAAAGAAGCTGAAAAAGGACTTTAAGGAAAGGCACAAGGCAAGCATTGAAAAAGAAATGCTCCATAGTGAAACAAACATTATACCTGAAGAAAGTAAGCTAAAACATAACGATGATTACAGAGGTAAAATCGTTCATGAGAAAGAACGGTTTCAGGATAAAGTGCATGAAAAAACAAGTAAGGTAAGCGCTGATAATGAAAAGTCTTATGGAAATTCAAGAGAAACGCAAAAATATAGAGTTTCAGATAAGGGGAGCATAACTTCTGTAACTGAAACTGGAAGAGCGGATTATATTACGGAGGTTAAGGATGGGAAAATCTATGATCCTTTAGGAAAAGACCTTGATAATGACGGGATTATAGACAGATACGACAATGATTTTAGGGATAGCGACTATTTTGAGTCAACCTATGATGTCGAGGATAATCTTCATCATAAAGCAGAAAATACAAATAGCTTTTCAAAAAGCCAAAAAGCTCAAAAGAAAAATTACAAGAGAAAAAAATTATTCCGATAAGCTCTATACCAGAAAAAAAGGATAAAAGAAGCCAAAGAGGAAAAGGCTGACAATAAAAAAAGCGGAAAAGAAGCCATTCTTGATAGAGAAAAGAAAAACAGGCTTTCTAAAGAACAGGAAAGAACTTTTAGGGATAGGGCTTTTAAGGTGTCCGCTTTATCAGGACTTGCTAAAGGAAGTGAAACCGTAAGAGATTACTTATCTCATGGAAGTGATGAAAATCAAGGGGTAGAGGCAGGAGAAAAAACAGCCGATACAAGCTCAAAACTCATTCATGGCATAAAGAAGTACTCTGATAAGAAAAAGAGCTAAAAGAGGCTATGACCTTACAAATAAGGACTATAAAATCAGAAAGCGTAAGTCAAAGTTGGAATTTCGTGATGCCAAAAAGGAACTGAAAAAGACGGATGAGTATAAAAGAGCAAGTGCATATAAAAAGATTTCAAAAGAAAAAAATCAGGTAAAGGCAGCAATTTCTCGTGAGAATAAGTCAAGGCTTAGAGATCGAGATTAAAGAGGGACTTATCGGAACACTGAAAAGCTCAAAGGATATGATTATCCGAAAAACAAAAGGACTAATGCTTATTTTCATAGGTATCATTATCTTAGGGACTTTTGTGATTAACTTTGCAGGAACGGGAATGACAGGCTTTATGAACTCTACAAGCTCTGTGCTTACAACAAGCTATTTATCAAAGCCAAATGTCCTAAGTGAAATCAATCAGAAATTTTCAGATATGGAGGGTGAGCTTCAAAGTGAAGTTGACCATGTGAAAGAAAATTATCCTGGATATGATGAATATATCTTAAATAATACAGAATACATCGGTCATAATGTCCATGAGCTTTTATCCTACATTACATCAAGGTGCGGAGAGGTAAAGAGTGTATCGGAAGTAGAATCCATATTAAAAGAATTATTTGAGTCCATGTATGACCTTGAGTATAGGGAAGAAATTGAAATCAGATACAGGACGGTTACGGAAACCTATACCGATGAAGATGGCAATGAATATACCGAAAGCCACGAAGAACCTTATGAGTATAAAAAACTCATCGTAACGCTTCATAAAAAAGAGATGGACAGTATTATCCGAAAGGTCTTTGCAAACTATCCCGATAATCTAAAGCACTATGAAGCCTTATTCCTTGCACAAGGCAATATGAGAGAAGCCTTTGGTAATTCTGACCTTATCAGTGCAAATGGAGGTATCGGAGGCGGAAAAGAGTATGAGGCATCTACGGAAGTACAAAAGAAGATTGTTAATGCTGCATACATTACGCCATCTCCGGGTGCAGGCTGGTGTGCCATGTGGGTATCACAGGTCTATCAAAATGCAGGACTTGGATATATAGGCGGGAATGCCTGTGATATGTACCGAAACTATACCTTTACATCAGACAGGTCAAAGCTAAAAGTGGGAATGCTTGTGGCAGTTGAAAGCAGCAGTAGCGGAAGCAGTGCAGGGCTTACCTATGGTCATGTAGGTATTTACATTGGAGATGGAAAAGTGATTGATAACATCGGTCGAATAAGAGTAACTACCTTAGATGATTGGATAGCAACATTTTGTAAGCACCATCCCGTAGGATTCGGTTTTCCGCCAAATGTAAAGAAATAGGAGGTAACAATTTGAAAAAGGAACTTACAACAGTAAAAAAAACAGAATAAAGAAGTTAAAGGATAAAAAGGCTCTGATTGATGAAGAATTGGAGCCTTTATTCATTCGTGAAGAAGAGCTTGAAAATGAAGAAATCATTGCCATTTGCAGAAAGAACAACATCACAATCAGTGATTTAATGGCAAAAGGTAAACAGAGAAAAAGCAGAAATGAAAAAGGAGAAAACAAATGAAAACCAGTTTGAAAAAGAATAAGAAGTTTTTGGACAGCAGCACTTGCGGTAATTGTAAGTATTAGCTGCATTTTTAGGGTCTTTTGGACAGTTGTGTATGCTCAGGAGCAAAAGGTAGTGGATACTGCCGACAAGCGATAAGGCTGTCCAAACGGAAGTAGAAGTGAATGTAAAATACATCTTTGAAGATGAAAAAGGTGTTTAAAGGGGAAAAAGATTAAGGCTGAAAAAGGACAGCTTCTTGACAGCGGAGATCTTCCAATGCTACCTGACGATATGAAATTCATTGATGAATTTCTGTTTTATGAGGTAAAGGGAGATGGAAAAAGATGAGATTATCCGTAAGGTAGCAAAAGATGGAGGTTAAGGATAAGGGAACGCAGACAGAGCTTTCTAAAGACGATATTTCAAAAAAATAGAAAAAAAGAGGCAAAAAGAGCTTCAGGATAAACTTGATAAGTTAAATTGCGAACTTAAGGACAAAGAAAAATTAAGTGATAAGCAAAAGAATAAAATTAAAGACCTTGAAGATGAAATTGATAGCCTGAAAGAAAAAAATGAAGAAAGATAAGGGAAATAAGGACTTATCAGAAGATATGAAAAAGGAAATAGATAAGCTGACGGAAAAGGTGAAAGAGCTTGAGAAAAAGGCAACTGAAACAAATAAAGCTCCTGTAACATCACAATCAATTACACCGATTAGTCCTATTTCCGGAATTAAGACAAGTTCAGGTATTTCTCCTCAAACACCACAGACTTCTGTAAGTAGTACCGGTAAAGGCTCATCGGATTCGGTAAGCTCAGGTAATACTACAAAGGATACCGGCAAAGGCAAAACGGAAGTAAAGGAGAAAGAAAAGGAAGTTCGCTATCCCAATAAGTTGACGGCAAAAGCTCCTGCGAATAACAGTCAGGATTCATCAATGGGGTCTGCAAGTAAGAGTGTAAACACCAACAAGGGAGTAGCTTCATCTCCATCAAAGGCGAGAGCGTCCATTACAGAGAATAAAGATAATGCAAATAAGGAGTATCCAATTCATCATGGAGATAGCAGCGATAACAAAGAAACGGATCAGTATTCGGCAGATGCAAGGCAGTTTATTACCTTTCAAACGAAAAACGGTAAGACCTTTTCATTTAATCATCAATCATGATGAAGATAGTGAGAATGTAATGCTTCTTACGGAAGTATCTGAAGATGATTTGCTTAACATGGTGGAGAAAAAAGAAGCACCAAAGCAGGAAGTAGTAAAAGAAGAACCTGTTAAGGAAGAAGTGAAGTCTGAGAAGAAGGACGAAAAGAGTAATTTAGGAACCTATATTATTTTGCTTCTTGTAGTAAGTGGTGCATTAGGAGCAGGTTACTATTTTAAGGTTGTGAAAAAGAAAGAAGATAAAGAACTTGAAGCCTTAGAGGAGGAAGATGATGATTTCTTTTCTGAATCTGAAAGCGAGGAAGAAATAAATGATGCAGATGAAGTAGAAGATGAAGAATAAACGCACCTAAAAACATATTATTTTGGGTGCAAAGTTAGGGCGGGAGAGTAACATCTTTCGCCCTATTTTGATTTATAACAGGAGGAAAACACAGATGAAGTTAGTTATTGCAGAAAAGCCGAGTGTTGCAATCTCCATTGCAAAGGTTATTGGAGCAAATAAAAAGAAAGACGGATATTATGAAGGAAACGGATATAGGGTGAGCTGGTGCGTTGGACACCTAATTCAAATGGCAAATCCGGATGCTTATGATGAAAAGTACGCCAAGTGGAATATGGCTGATTTACCGATTATTCCGAGCGACTACAAGTATGAAGTAGCAAAGGCAACCAAGAAGCAGTTTAACATCCTTAAAAAGCTGATGAATGATAAGGAGGTTGATACGGTTATCAATGCCTGCGATGCAGGGCGTGAGGGAGAAGGCATTTTTAGACTTGTATATAATCAAGTGAATTGTAAAAAGAAGATGAAACGCCTTTGGATTTCTTCAATGGAAGATAGTGCCATTAAAGAGGGTTTTGATAACCTAACAGACGGAAAAGACTATGATAATCTCTTTAAATCAGCACAGGCAAGAGCTATTGCGGATTGGTTAGTCGGAATGAATATTAGTAGGCTCTACTCTTGCCTGTATCAGCAAAATTACAGTGTTGGCAGAGTGCAGACACCTACCCTTGCCATGATTGTAAAAAGAGATGATGAGATAGCAAATTATCAGAAAGAAAAATATTACACAGTCGAACTTTCTATGAATGGTTTTACACTATCAACAGATAGAATTGATGATGAGGTTGCTGCTGAACAGCTAATCAATTTAGTTGGCGATAAGATAGGAATTACCGATGTTATTCAAAAGGAAAAGATAACAAAACCTGATTTGCCTTTTGACCTTACAACACTTCAAAGAGAGTGCAATAAATATTTTGGATATAGTGCCAAGCAGACACTTGACTATGCTCAAAGCCTGTATGAAAAGAAACTGATTACTTACCCCAGAACAGACAGCAGATGTTTAACAGAGGATATGATTGTGAGTACAGTCAACAACATTTTGGGTAAAAATGACTTTGATACAGAGCGTATCAAGGTAGTATTTAACTCTAAAAAGGTTACGGACCATCATGCGATTATACCGACAATCAGTTCAGTAAAAGAAGATGTTTCTGAATTACCTTTAAGTGAAGCAAAAGTTTACTTCCTTATATCCGATAAATTTCATGCAAGTGTAGGCTATCCGCTTATTGAAAATACAACAAAGGTTGTAGCTTCATTTGACGGTTATGAATTTACAAGTTCAGGTAAGGTAATTAAGGATGAAGGCTTTAGCAAATACCTTAAAGAATACAAATCAAAAAAGAGTGAAGATGCTGTATTGCCCGATGTAAGTGTTGGTGATGTTTTGAGCGTTGAAAATAAAGAGGTTAAAGAAAAATTTACCCAACCTCCGAAACACTTTACTGAAGATACACTTCTTAAGGCTATGGAGCTTGCAGGAAATGACGCATTGGAAAAAGGTATAGAAGTTGAGCGAAAAGGACTTGGAACACCTGCAACGAGGGCAGGGATTATTGAAAATTTAATCTATAAAGGCTTTGTGGAAAGAGATAAGAAAAATCTTGTTGCCACGCATAAAGGAATCAGTCTTGTAACGATTGTAGCAGACAGCTTTAAATCAGCAAGGACAACTGCAAAATGGGAGATGGAGTTATCGGATATTGCACAGGGTAAATCTTCAAAGGAAAAATTTTTATCCGGGATTGAATCAGAAATTAAAGCTGCCATTGCTCAGTATAAATAAGAGTAATCTATGTTGGGTACGTTTATAGAGTTTAAAAAGAGGTTGTATGTAATGCCCAATTGAAAGAATATTATTTTATTGATATACTATGTTGTAGGAAAAAGTAGGGAGAAAGGAAACGAGTATGAAAGATACATTTATGGATACTGCAAAAAGTTATGTCAAAAGGGCAGGTTACTATTCCGAAAAGGATAAGAGAACTTTTGGACTTACAAAATGGAGATTATGTTACTTTTTGTAGTTAATAACGATAAAGTGCAAATTCAAAAACTCCAAGACTTTTATTGAAGAAAATATTGATAAATAAAGGTGGTGAAATAACAAAGATGACGATAGATGAAATAAAAAGTTAATTCAAAACGGAGAAAAAGATAGATGTTGAATTTAAAGAATCAAGGAATGCTTTTAACCAAAGATGTCTTTGATACAGTATGCTCCTTCAACAATAGAAATGGAGGACATATTTTACTTGGTGTAAATGATAAAAGAGATATTGTTGGTGTTAGTGAAGATAAAGTGGATAAGGTTATTAAAGAATTTACAACATCTATCAACAATTGCAGAAGATGTACCCACCACTTTATTTATTACCGGAAGTATTTGAGATTGACGGTAAAAAAGTCATTTATATCCGAGTGCCTGAAGGTTATCAGGTATGCAGGCATAATGGAAGAATATGGGACAGGTCTTATGAAGGAGACATCAATATCACAGACCATGCAGAACTTGTCTATAAGCTATATGCGAGGAAACAGGGAAGCTATTTTGTGAATAAGGTGTATCCAAACCTCGATATAGAATTTCTTGATACTGATGTTATTGATAAAGCCAAGAGAATGGCAGTTGCAAGAAATAAAAAAATCATGTTTGGGAAAAATATGAGTTATGAGGAACTGCTCCGAAGTGCAAATCTCATTTTGACAGATCCTGAAACAAAGCGTGAGGGCATTACACTAGCAGCAATTTTGTTATTTGGAAAAGATAACTCTATTATGTCAGTCCTTCCCCAGCATAAAACCGATGCAATATTTAGAGTTGAAAACAAGGATAGATATGACGATAGAGATGTTGTCATAACAAATCTGATTGATAGCTACGATAGGCTTATTGCATTTGGACAGAAGCATTTGAATGACTTATTTGTCTTAGACGGAATTGTAAATGTCAATGCAAGGGATAGAATACTTAGAAATTGTTTCTAATACATTGGCTCACAGAGATTATTCAAGTGGTTTCCCTGCAAAAAAATGATTATTGACGATGAGAAGATTACCATTGAAAACAGTAACTTGGCTCATGGCATGGGAGCATTGGATTTACAAAAGTTTGAGCCTTTTCCTAAAAATCCGGCTATTTCAAAAGTATTTAGAGAAATAGGACTTGCTGATGAGCTTGGTTCAGGTATGAGAAACACTTATAAATATACAAGGCTATATTCAGGTGTTGATCCTCTGTTTGAGGAGGGAGATATATTTAGAACGATTATTCCTTTGAAGAAAATAGCGACTCAAAAAGTTGGAGGAAGCGGTGTCGCTCAGGATGTCGCTCACAGTGTCGCTCAGGATGTCGCTCACGATAAGATAGCTCTTGCAGAGTTTATAAAAGAAAAAATAAGAGGAAACAACAAGATTACAAGAAAAGCAATTGCAGATGAAGCTGGAGTTAGCGTAAAGACTATAGAAAGAACCATTAAAGAAATGGATAATCTACAATATGTAGGAAGTGGAAGTAATGGTCATTGGGAACTGAATGAATAGCAGTAAGTTGCACCACACAGAATTGAAAGGTGATTAGAGTAAAATCTAACCGCCTTTTTTGTTTGTAAAAAAGAAGGAGGTAAACATGCGAATAAATGATTTTCATAACATTTTGGAGCTAATAAAACAAGATGTTCTGCAGAGTGAAGCAGAATATCTGAAGCTCTTAGAAGTTGTCGGAAACAATCAAAGATACGACTTTAGAAGCCAATTAAGTATCTATGATAAAAATCCTAAAGCGACAGCTTGTGCCAAGTTTGACTATTGGAGAGAACGCTTTGGGCGAACTGTCATGCGAGGTCAGAAAGGTATTCCCATTTTAGAGGACTACGGCACATACAAAAAGGTGGACTATATCTTTGATATAAGTCAGACTATTTCCAAAAACAGAGATGTCAATGAGGTAAATCTTTGGAGATTTGATAAAGAAGCTCATAGAGATGTATTAAAAGAAATGATAAAAGCTGAAGGCTATGAAGAAAGCGAAAGCACCTTAGAAAATATCTTTTCTTTAAGTAGGCTCTACGGAGATGAAAAAATAGATAGCTTGATGAATGAACTTAGAATATCTGATGAGGACAGAATAGCCTTTACTAAATTTGTTAGGGATTCAGTAAGCTATGCAGTAGCCTCAAGATTTAAGTTAGATTATCCTATGGATACGGAGCTGCTAAAGGAAAACTTTGCAATGCTTGACAGCATTTCTCTTATGAGCCTTGGAGAAACGGTATCGGACATTAGCGGAACAGTCATTGATGCAACCATTCAAAAAAGCAAAGAGTTAGAGCTTCAAAAAGAAGTTTTAAGAGGTAAAGAAGCAGGATATAATAAAATTAGAGAAGAATTAGAGGAGGTAGAAGAAAATGTACTTCGACGAGATGATCAGGAAAGAATTAGTGAAAACGAGCGAATTTTCCGAAATGGAGAGTACGGACGAGATAATAGAGAAAATCAAAGAGAATACACTGAATCAGTTGGAGGAAGAGATGGACTTTATGAGGGAATATCCGAATCCAGTGTACGCAGTGATGAGGCTGGATTATCTTTCAAGCAGCGAAGAGCAGAGGCACTTCGAGATGTTAGTGGATCTATACAAGGAGAAGATGCTAACCAAGCACTTGATGGATATTCAGAAACAGGCGATAGAGTTTATGAGAGCAGAGAAGCCGAAACTGATGGTGGCTTGGAAGATAGAGGACGAGAGCCATCCGCAGTACAAAGCGATGATTTCAGCACTCAAAGAGATGACAATCAAGGAAGTAGTGGAAATCTAAAAGAAAATACGGATAAAGAGATAAGAGAAGCTGACAAGGCTTCTTTTTCTTTACCGGAAAACAGCTTAGGACAGATTAAACTTACAATACCTCTTACTCAAAATGATATTGACAGTATTCTTGTAAACGGTGGAAACCATGAGGGCGAAAGACTTCCTATCATTGCTGAATTTTCCAAAGGAAAAACAGTAGAAGAATTGGGAGAATACCTCAGAGATACCTTTAGAGGAGGAAACGGATTTTACATTGATGAAAGAGAAGTATCTTCCTGGTATTCGTATAAAGGTATTCATTTAGCTTATGGAACATCGGCAAGAGAGGATAATACACAAATTTTAAGCTGGCGTGATGCAGCAAGTAGGATAAATGAACTTCTTGACAGAGGTGAGTTTGCTGCAAATGTAGAACTTTTAGAAGCACAGGACTATGAAAGAGATAGAGTCTCAGAATCCTTATGGTATCTATATCACGATTTAAGCGAGGAAGGGAAAGCACAGGGATATTTTGACTTTATGGAAAGAGGAGGTGGGTTTCCGGAAGAAATAAGACAGTTATCGGAAGCTCTTAAAAATCCTGACTTTCTAAAAAATGTTATTTCCGAATACAGTCGCTTTTTGAAAGGTTATAAAGAAAACAAAGATGTACTAAGGTTTCATTATCACAAGGTAGATAGCCTTTATCAGAGATTACAGGAGCTTGAACTTCCAAGAAAGGAATATACTTCTAACCTTACCGAACCTCCAAAGGTACATGGCTTTATTACAGAAGATGAAGTCCTTGCTACTATTTCAAGAGGAAGCGGAGTAGATAGAGGAAAAGAGAGGATTACAAAATATTTTAAAGAAAGTCATACGCTTCAGGAAAAAGCTAGCTTTCTAAAAGACGAGTATGGAATCGGCGGGAGAAGTCATGCAGTATCGGGGGCAATGGGAAGTGATGAGTGGCACGATGCAAAGGGACTTAAATTACAGAAGAATCATTGTAACGATGTTTTTCTTACATGGTCAAATGTAGCAAAGAATATAGATGAACTGCTTTCAAAAAATTTTTATCTTGAAGAAAAGGATATTGAAAGAAAGGATGAGATAGAAGAACAAAAAGAGTCAAGTGATTATTCTAAAGATGATCCAAATAATCTAATGACTGATGAAATGCTTGAGAAAGTTCCTGAGCTTTATGCACAAGAGGATGTAGCCTTAGCAGACAAACAGGTTCATGCAGCATATATCATTCCATTTAGAAGTAACTGGACTTGGTATATGACGGAATATGACAGGGAAAGTAAAGACGCTTTTGGACTTGTGCTTGGAATAGAGCCTGAATGGGGATATTTTAATCTTGAAGAGCTAAAGGAACTAAATGCCCAAAGGCTTGTTTTAGAGGATTTTCCAAAGACCTTTAGAGAACTGAAAGACAGTGAACTTAAAAAGCAGATGGATGAGCAGGAGCTTCATCATGTCTTTAACGGAGAACTTAGCTTTGAGGAGAATAATACAGAGCTTGAAGCATCTGAAGAAGTAGAAGAAAGCATACAAGCAGAACTTTTTCAGGCTACCTTATTTGATTATCTAAAGGAAAGAGAAGAAGTAGAACTTAACGAAAAAGAGGATAACCCTTCAGATGAGTTTGCAGTTCAAGAAGGCGATACCGTCTATTTTAATCATGAGGAGTACAAAGTAAGGGAGATTTCCAAAAATCAAATCACAGGAAGAAATGATTTGTGGCTTGATCCTGTAAGGCAAGGTAATCATCAAATACCGATTATATCCTTTACGGATGATGAGGATTTATTAAGACAAGTAAATCTTGAAAGACCTGAATTTATCATCGGTGATGAAGTGAAGTACAAGGGAAAAGACTGTACCATCACAAGATTTGATGATATGGGAAATAACCTAAAGACAGTAACGGTCAAGGATAATACAGAGTATCTTGGAGGTATGATTACAGGCTCCGATGTAATTCCTTATTACAAAGAAAGTGAACTTGATAAAATCTTTGAAAAATATTACCAATGCAAAGTCCGAAAAAGACTTTTGAGGAAATAGAAATAAAGAAAAATGAGGCTCATAATTTCAAAATTACAGAAGAAACTCTTCCTCAAAAGTTATCTCCAAGCGAGAGATTAAACAATAACCTTGAAGCAATTTCTATGCTTAACAGAGTGGAAAGTGGAGAACGAGAGCTTGATATTACAGCTCAGGAAGTTTTAGCAAAATATGTAGGCTGGGGTGGATTATCTGAAGTCTTTGATGAAAGTAAGGATGGGCAGTGGAAAGAGGCAAGATCCTTCTTAAAGGAAAATCTATCGTCATCAGAATACGAAGCTGCAAGAGAATCAACCCTGACGAGCTTTTACACACCAAAAACTGTCATTGACGGAATATATAAGACTCTTTCTGGTATGGGATTTAAACAGGGAAATATCCTTGAACCGTCAATGGGTATCGGGAACTTTATCGGTAATGTACCTGATGAAATGAGTAAGTCAAAATTTATGGCGTAGAACTTGACTCAGTAAGCGGTCGTATTGGAAAACTACTGTATCCGGAAAGTGAAGTACAGGTAAAGGGACTGGAAGAAACGGGATTCTCCAATAACTTCTTTGATGTAGCAATCGGAAATGTTCCCTTTGGAGAGTACAAGGTAAATGACAGAGAATATAACCGTAATAACTTTCTTGTCCACGATTATTTCTTTGCCAAGTCCATTGATAAAGTAAGAAACGGCGGGGTTATCGCCTTTATTACATCTTCAGGAACAATGGATAAAAAAGACGAAAGTGTAAGACGCTATCTTGCAGCAAGATCCGAATTTTTAGGAGCAATCAGACTTCCAAACGATACCTTTAAGGGTGTTGCCGGAACAGAAGTAACCTCGGATATTATCTTCCTAAAGAAAAGAGATAGCGTATTGGAGCGAGATGAAGATTGGATACATCTTGCGGAAGATGAAAACGGGCTTGTATATAACAAATATTTTGTGGATCATCCTGAGCAGGTGCTTGGTTCTATGCGTGAAGTAAGTGGTCGATTTGGGAAAACTCTAACTTGTGAACCGATAGCTTTTTTAGGTACAGAGATAAACATGGCTTCATTAAAGGATCGTATCGAGATTGCAGGAGAAAGAATTTCAAAAGATGCCAAGTATGAAGAAATAGAGCTACTTGATGATGAAACAACCTCTATTCCTGCAACCGATGATGTAAAAAACTTCTCATATACTTTAATTGATGATGAGGTGTATTACAGGGAAAACTCCCTTTTCGTCAAGAAAGAAATAACGGATAAGAATAAGGAGAAGATTAAGGACTATCTTGAACTGAATACTGCCCTTAAAGATGTTATCTACAAGCAGAAAGAGGACTATTCCGATGATGAGGTAAAGAAAGCTCAAGAAAAGCTCAATGAAGTCTATGACCGCTTTTCTAAAAAGCATGGCTTTGTAAATAACCTAAGTAATACCAGAGCCTTGAAAGAAGATAGCAACTTCCCGCTTGTTTCCTCCATAGAAATCCTTGATGAAGAAGAAAATTTCAAGGCAAAGGGAGATATTTTCTCCAAAAGAACCATCACAAAAGCCAAAGTTATAGACCATGTGGATACCTCTTTAGAAGCTCTTGTCTTATCGGTATCTGAAAAAGGCTATGTTGACTTTGAGTATATGAGAACTCTTACAGGAAAAGACAGACCAACTTTAATTGAGGAGCTTCGAGGGAAATCTATCTAAATATTAGGGAAGAACAAAACTTTTACAGACCGCTTTCCTTTAACTTAGAGGATGGTGATTTACCTTTTGCCTGTGCTAATGGCAGTAATTCATATAAATATGGTTATGTAACAAAAGATGAATATTTAAGTGGGAATATCAGGGATAAGATTGCCATAGTAGATAGTTATCTATCAAAGCTCAGACAGACGGAAAGAGAACTCCCTCATCTTGGTTTTGCCGAGAATGGAAAAGAAAAAGAGCTGATAAGCTATGAAATGAACCGTTTGGAATACCAAAAAGCAGAGCTTACCAAAGTATTACCGAAAGAACTGGAAGCAAGTGAAATCAGCGTTCGTCTTGGAGCAACTTGGATACCGATTAAGGATATAGAGAAATTCATCTTTGAAACGCTGAAAACACCGGGCTGGGCAAGATGGGATATTAAGGTCAAATTCTCAAATCTTACAAGTGAATGGAATATTGAAGGAAAGAGCAAAGACAGAGGAAATGACCTTGCTGAAATGACCTACGGAACATCAAGGGTAAACGGATATAAGCTGATTGAAGATGCCTTAAACCTTAAAGAAACAAAGGTATTTGACCAGATTGTAAATCCAGACGGCTCTAAAACATCTGTCTTAAATAAAAAAGAAACCATGCTTGCAGGACAAAAACAGGAACTATTAAAAGAAGAATTTAAGAACTGGATATTTAACGATCAGGAAAGAAGAAACCGTCTTGTAAAACTGTATAACGAGCGTTTTAACTCCATCCGCAACAGAGAATATGACGGAAGTAATCTTTCTTTTGAGGGAATGAATACGGAGATTGATTTAAGACCTCATCAAAGAAATGCCATAGCTAGAAGCCTTTATGGAGGAAATACCTTGCTTGCCCATGTGGTAGGCAGTGGAAAGACCTTTGAAATGGTGTCTTCTGCAATGGAAAGTAAAAGGCTTGGAATGTGCAGTAAGTCCTTGTTTGTTGTACCTAACTACCTAACAGGGCAAATCGGTCGTGAGTTTATGCAGCTATATCCATCGGCTAACATTATGGTGGCTGATAAGAAAGACTTTGAGCCAAAAAACAGAAAGAGATTTATTGGTAAGATTGCCACAGGGGAATATGATGCGGTTGTTATCGGACATACGCAGTTTGAAAAAATCCCGATGAGTAAGGAATATCAGGAAAAAGCATATTCAAGATCAGATTGATGAAATCGTAAACTATGTGGAAGAATACAAGCATGACAGAAACCAAAACTTTACAGTAAAACAGCTTGAAAAGACAAAGAAAAAACTGGAGACAAGGCTTGAGAAATTAAATGACGATTTTTAAGAAAGACGATGTGATTACCTTTGAGGAACTGGGAGTTGATAAGCTCTTTGTTGACGAGGCACATAATTACAAGAACCTTTATCTCTATACAAAAATGCGTAATGTTGCAGGTATCGGGCAGTCAGAAGCCTTTAAGTCCTCTGATATGTTCATGAAGTGCCGATACATGGATGAAATGACAGGAGGCAAAGGCGTGGTCTTTGCCACAGGAACGCCTGTAAGTAATTCTATGACGGAGCTTTACACCATGCAGCGTTATCTTCAGTATGAAAACCTAAAGAAAAATCACTTGGAACATTTTGATGCTTGGGCAAGTACCTTCGGGGAAACTCAGTCCGCCTTTGAACTTGCTCCTGAAGGAACAGGATATAGGGTGAAAACGAGATTTTCCAAGTTCTATAACCTTCCTGAACTAATGTCTATGTTTAAGGAAGTTGCAGATATTCAGACTGCGGATATGCTTAACCTTCCAACACCTGAAGCTAACTACGAGGTTATTAAGACAGAGCCTTCTGAAGAACAAAAGGAAATCCTAAAGAGCCTTTCTGAAAGAGCGGATGATGTCAGAAATAGGGTTGTAGAGCCTGACGAAGATAATATGCTAAAGATTACCAATGACGGTAAGAAACTTGCCTTAGATCAGCGTTTAATCAATCCACTTCTTCCTGATAATCCCGATAGCAAAGTCAATGTATGCGTAAAAAATGTATTTGCTATTTGGGATAAGACAAAAGAAAATAGGTCAACACAGCTACTTTTTTCTGATATGTCCACTCCAAAAGGAGATGGAGAATTTAACATTTATGATGATATTAGAGAAAAACTTGTAGCAATGGGAATACCGAAAGAAGAGGTTGCCTTTATCCATGAAGCGAATTCTGATAAGCAAAAAGATGAACTCTTTGCGAAAGTAAGAAAAGGCGAAGTTCGTATCTTAATGGGTTCAACGCAGAAGATGGGAGCCGGAACGAATGTGCAAAACAAACTGATTGCTTTGCATGACCTCGATGTGCCTTGGCGTCCTGCCGACCTTGAACAGCGTGCGGGTAGAATTGTAAGACAGGGAAACGAAAATGAGAAAGTAAATATTTATCGTTATGTTACGGAGAATACCTTTGATGCGTACCTTTGGCAGACGATAGAAAATAAGCAGAAGTTCATTTCTCAGATTATGACCAGTAAGACTCCCGTCAGAGTTGCAGAAGATGTGGACGAAAGCTCACTTAACTACGCAGAGATTAAGGCTCTTGCCACAGGTGATCCAAAGATTAAAGAAAAGATGGATTTGGACAACGAAGTTACAAAACTAAAAATGCTTGAAGCAAACTATAAGTCTAACCGTTACAGATTAGAGGATAAGGTTGCGAAAAACTACCCGGAAGAAATTGCAAGAACGAAAAAGTTCATTGAAGCTGTCAAAAAAGATATATCTGATGTAGAGCCTAAAGCGGAAGGCGAGGAAAAGTTTACTTCCATTACCATTGCAGGAGAAAAGATTACCGACAAGAAATTAGCAGGAGAAAGACTGCTTGAAGCTATAAAGACCGTAAAATTAAATGAAAGTAAGGTTATAGGAAAGTATAGGAATATGGATTTAGAGGTAAGCTATAACTTCTTTACCAATGAGCATAACTTTAGCCTAAACGGTGCTGCAAAGCATTCGGGAGAGCTTGGAACAAGTGCAGACGGTAACATTACAAGACTGGATAACGCTCTTGAGAAAATGCCTGAGAAATTAAACAGGCTTGAAGAAAAAAACTCATCAGCACAAAGGAACAACTGGAAAATGCCAAAGAAGAATTAAAAAGGCCTTTTGAAAAAGCAGATGAGCTAAAAACTAAGGTATTAAGACTTGCAGAACTGAATAAGCTGCTCGATATGGGAGAAGTGGAAGAAAAGAGAAATGATAATCCGCTTGTAGAAGATGTAAAAAGAGCAATCATTGACTTCTGTAACAGAGAGTACGAAGAAAATCACAGCTATGATGAATTTAATACCTTGTATCCTGACTTAAAGCATATCGGTATCGCTTATACCAATACACCGGATGAAAGGCATGGGATTCAGTATGAACTGAACTTAGAGGAGAAAACTTGGACGCAGTACATTGATGATACTCCTATCAAAACAGAGAGCTTTGATTATGAAAATAAAGGAGAGAATGAGGCTCTAAGGAACATGAAAAATGAAATAGAAATGTCCTCTTTTAGTGATTTAGTTTATATTGATTCCGAAGATTTAAGAGCAGCAACGGGACTTGATATTGATGATGAAGGCAACTTCTATGATCCGCTCTCTAAAGACCTCGATAATGACGGTATTCCTGACAGATATGACAATGACTTTAAGGACAGTGATTATTTTGAGTCAACCTATGATGTGGAGAACAATTTTCATAGTAAAGAAGAAACCGCACAAAAATCAGATGATAAGCCATCTATCTTAGGACAGATAAGAGCCTATCAGGAAGAAAGTAAAAACAGAAGAAAAACAAAAAACAAAAGAACAGGAATTTTTAAGATAAAGGGAGGGAAACCTCCCTTTTGCCATGAAAGGAGATAAAAACATGGATTACAAAACAATGAGAAATCAAATAGAAGATATGGTAAATGATAACCACAAGGACTTTGTAAAGGCGATTATAAGTATGGAAAAAGGTATCAATGATGAAAGTGCTTTAGATAAGCTATATGACGCTTATATGGACAATGACGGCCTTAATTTACTGCATGAGGAATTTGACTATATGATTGAGGATTTAAGGGAACAGGGGCAGATAAAAGACCTGCCTTATGTTCAGGAAGAAAAGGATAATCTTATCAATATAGTTGGAAATATTGTTGGAGAGGTCGATGTAGTAGAAAGGGGAAATAAGAACGGAGAAGTCTTTAAGGTAGCGAATTTTTCCGTAGTATCTAAAGATGATGAAGGGAATAAGATATATCATAATTGCTCAGCTTATGGAGAAAAAAGTGATATTTCAAAGGACTTTAAACAGGGAGATTTTGTAAAACTCTTTGGTCAAATCAGAACTTCCATTGATGATAACGGCAAGGAGCATAGCAATATCAGGATACTTTTCTTCAAAAACTGTTAAAGGAAAAGGAGCAGATGAGAGGTCGAGATGAAAAAGAAAGAATCTGTACTTGGAACTATCAGGAAATATCAGGCTGAAGATAAGGAAAAGCCAAAAGAAAAGAAAGAAGCAAACAAAGAAGCTGAGAGATAAATTTATGGTCGGTGTGGTCTTAGGACTGCGCCGACTATTTTTTTATTGGTCTTGAATTGCCAAATCAAGGTAGAAAAAAGAGGGGAGAAAAGCTATCTCTCCATCTCCTTGCCCATGTAGATTCCATAGTTCTTTCGTATTTGATAAAGCTCATCTATAGTAGATTTTGTAGAAGAATACTCTTGCATTAGGGTATTCTTCTTTTCTTGCAATTTATCAAGTTTATCTAAAATATCCTTTGAATCAGGTAGCTTTGAATAGGACTTTTTTAGTTTTGCAAGAGTCATTTCGTAGCGTGTGATTTCAGCCTTATGTTCCTCAAAAAATGCCTTATCGGATGGATTTGCTTTATATTCTTTGTAGTAGGGTCGACACTTTTTAACAGTATGAATTTGTTCCATCGTATCGGAAAGTAGCTGCATATCCTTATCAATTTCTTTGATTTTTATCTTGTAAGGCTTGCATTTCTTCAGCATTTTTCTTGATATATTCATCAAGCTGCTTGACAGAATTAATGCCATGTTCTCTGATGAAAACAACTGACTCAGCCATTGTATTTAAGTTATGTTTTGTTGCCCAGTACTCATAGCCTTTGCTCTCTTTCACTTTGGCATTGGTATTCATATTGATAACATTTCCGATTCGTTTTTTGACAGATGGAGTTTTAATAGATTGATTTTCTGTAATACGCTCTCTTAATCTTTCTTCGGTATAATCCTCACCAATCGCCTTAGCTCTTGTAAATCTCTGCTTATCTTTTGGCTTAAAGGCTATATGTTTTCCATACTTTATTTCATAACCAAGCTCCGCCATCTTCTTTAGAAATTCTTCCCAATCCTTAGACTGCTTTATCAAGCGATCAATGTCAAATTGAAGCCTGCTTTTCCAAGAAGTACCTTTCTTTGATTGCTCATTTTCATACCATGACTTTCCATTTGTTTTGTACTTTCTCTTATAGCTCTCGTAGAACTCGTCGATCACAGATAGGTTGTTTTCTTTGCATAGCTTATCGCTTTGATACCTGATTTGGTGGTAGCTTTTCTTGTTGGATTGATAGCACTTGCCCGTTACCATATTTACATTATTGAAGATGATATGGTTGTGGATATGCCCTTTATCTATGTGGGTAGATAAGACAAATTCGTACTCGTCCTTTAATATCTTTTTACACAGTTCAAGACCGATTTGATGTGCCATTTCAGGACTTGCTTCTCCGGGTAAAAAGGATTGGATAAGGTGTCTTGCAAGAACGGTTCCGTTTGTTCCTGCATCATTTCGTGTCCTTAAAAACTGGGTATGAGCAGTTTCCTGATGGCATTTATGAGTGCTTACTAAGATTTGCTCATCTGTTTTTTCTCCATTAACAATATATGAAATGGCAAGATTAAGGGTTGATTTTATAGGATGTATTTTTGTAATAGCCATAAAATTTAATCACCTCCGGAAGTTCTGTTAAGAAGTAGAGAATGTATTTGCCACAACTCTTTTGAGAAATATTCAAGCTGCTTTTTCATATCGTTTATATCGTCTTTATAGATTATGCCGGTGGAATTTACACGCTTTGCAATCTGATTGATGTTGCTTGAAGCATTGGAAAGTAAGCCTTGTAAATCTCTAAACGGTTCTAAATCCACTTGATATATTTCCTTTTCTAAAACGCACTTGCGAATGAAATGACTCATATTTCTGCATTTCGCAAGTTTTCTTTTCTCCTCAAAAAGAGCCTTTTCTTCTTCAGTTAATTTAATTTCAAGTCTTTCATTTCGTATTCTATTTGCCATAGGTAAATCCTCCTTTGAATGTATTTCGGGGTCTTAGGGTACACCCTAACAAGTTAAAAATTGATAAAAAAAGAAGCAGATCCCAAAGGGCTGCTTCATCAATTTTTTCGTAAGTGTCCGTACACTTACTGTGCTTGCTACAAAAGAATGATTAAGATAGCAAGCGTTAAGCGAGTTTTTAATTTTTGAATAAATTATATCATAAAAATCCATACGCTTTCTATAGGTATCTTGACAAATATTGAATTATGATTTATTATTAAATATAAATTCAGTATTAACATGGAAAGAGGTGTGCTATGGCACAAGTATTAAAAGAAGAAGTTAGAAATAGAATACTTGAAGCAGCAGAAAAAGTGTTTTTATAAAAAGGATTATAGAGGTGCCAAATTAACAGAAATTGCAAAAAGAAGCAGATATCCCTGTGGCACTAATTTATACCTATTTCAAGAATAAAGAAGTTTTGTTTGATGCAGTAGTAAGTTCTGTTTATATAAATTTCGAGTCAGCTTTTGATGAGGAGGAGTCTTTGGAAAAAGGTTCTGCTTCTGAAAGGTTTGATGAAGTTGGAGAAAACTATATTCATGAACTATTAAAAGAACGTAAGAAGTTAATTATTTTAATGGATAAAAGCTCAGGTACGAAGCATACAGAAGCAAAACAAAAACTCATATCGCAAATGCAGGTTCATATTGAAGTAAGTTTAAAAAGACAATCGAAACAGGAATATGATCCAATGCTTGCCCATATTTTAGCCAGTAACTTTACAGAGGGGCTTCTTGAAATAGCAAGGCACTATCAAAGTGAAAAGTGGGCAAAAGACATGTTAAAACTTATTGCAAGGTGTTATTACAAGGGAGTGGAATCCCTATAATTAGCACTAAAAAATAGACTTTGCGTAATCAGCAAAGTCTTACTTTAAACCTAATACTGAATTAAAATTCAATATTATTCAATTTTGAAAGGAGCGTTGTTCATGCCGGAAAAAAAGAATTAAGGAAAAAGTGATTGGGGAAAAATGGTTTATCCAATTCACTTCTTGCTTTTAAAAAAATAGTATTTGATTTGATACCACAAATCTTACTTGTATATTTGATTAGCTCTTTAATCACAAACAATATTAACGAAGGTAATTTAAAGTATATATTCTTGGGAATCTTTTATATCGTTTGTATTAAAAAGGAGTGTTTTATTATTTTGCAACAAAGGTTGCCCATGAGAAAGCATACGAAAAATTAACAGAACTTAGGTTAGATATTATCGGTCATCTGAAAAAACTAAGTTTGGGATTCTTTAAAGAACATAATACAGGAGAGCTTACCAACATTGTTCAACATGATGTAGAACAAGTGGAAGTATATCTTGCTCATGGCCTTCCTGAAATAATGTCAGTTACACTTCTGCCTACCATTATTTTTGTAGCTATGATTTTTGTGGATTGGCGTCTTGCTCTTGGAATGATTGCCGGAGTTCCACTCATGTATTTGGTAAAAGTTCTTTCACAGAAAACAATGGATAAAAACTTTGCTATTTACTTTAACCATGAAAACAAGATGAGAGAAGAGCTAATGGAATATGTAAAAAATATTTCTGTGATTAAGGCTTTTGCTAAAGAAGAGGAGATTAGTGAAAGAACATTAAAAACTGCAAGAGAATATATTTACTGGGTTAAAAAGAGTATGGGGGCAATCACAATTCCAATGGGACTCATTGACATATTTATGGAAATTGGAGTGGTTATTGTCATGATTTTGGGAAGCATATTTCTTTATCATGGAAATATTACAACGCCTAATTTTATCCTTGCCATTATTTTATCGTCTGCTTTTACTGCTTCTATAAGTAAGACAGCTACATTGCAACATTTTTTTCTATTGTGTTTAAGGGAAGCGTTAAAGGCGATAGGGAAAGTATTAACAGTTCCACTTCCAAACAAAAAGACAGAACAAGGTTTAGAATTTGGAAACATAGAATTTAAAGATGTGAATTTTGCATACGGAAAAGATAGCTTTGAGCTTAAAAATATCAATTTGAATTTTAAGAAAAATAGTTTGAACGCCTTTGTAGGAGCAAGCGGTTGTGGAAAAGAGTACGGTATCTAATTTGCTTATGGGATTTTTGGGATGCAGATGAAGGACAAATACTGATAAATGGAAAAGATATAAAAAGAATATAGTCAAGAAAATATCTCAATGCTGATTGGTAGTGTGCAACAAGAAGTTATCCTTTTTGATTTAAGTATTTTTTTGAAAATATAGCAATTGGAAAACTAAATGCAACAAAAGAAGAAGTCATAGAAGCTGCTAAAAAAGCAAGATGCCATGATTTTATTTCAGCATTACCAAATGGATATGAAACACGAGTAGGTGAAATGGGAGTTAAGTTATCCGGTGGAGAAAAACAAAGAATCTCTATAGCAAGAATGATACTTAAAAATGCACCGATTTTAATATTAGATGAAGCAATGGCAGCTGTTGATAGTGAAAATGAAAGACTAATCGGCGAAGCCATTGACGATTTAAGCAAGGACAAAACGGTTATTACAATCGCTCATCACTTAAATACAATTAGAAATTCAGATCAAATTATCGTTATGGATAAGGGTGTTGTTCTTGATGCAGGAAGCCATGAAGAGCTGATGAAAAGATGTGATTTTTATAAGGATATGGTTGAAGCGCAGAACAAGGTAGATAGATGGAATTTGAAAGACGATAGTCTTTCACGAGCAAGGAACGGAGTGGATTGCGAGTGTACGGAGGTGGTAACAGAAAATGTTTAGAGAAATGTTAAAACTACTTACAAAAACCGGCAAGAGAGATTTGATTATATCGAGTGTATTCTTTGCCCTTTATGGACTAAGCTCCATAGCTATGATTGTGATCGTATTTTCTATACTGTTCCAAATATTCGATGGAACGAGCTTAGCAAGTCTATATAAATATTTTATTGCGATTGGATTACTTGTAGTGTTCAAAGGTATTTGTAATATGGTTGCAGATATGAAAAAGCATAGTGCAGGTTTTGATATTGTTCAGCAAATCAGAGAACGCATGATTATCAAATTAAAAAAATTCAGCTTAGGATTTTATACCAACGAAAGACTGGGCGAGATCAATACAATTTTACACAAAGATGTTGATAATATGTCCCTTGTTGTAGGACACATGTGGTCAAGAATGTTTGGTGATTTTTTGATAGGTGCGGTTGTATTTATTGGTCTTGCAAGTATTGATTTCAAACTTGCTATTATTATGGCTGTATCTGTTCCGATTGCACTTATCTTTCTATATCTGACAATTAAGCAATCTGAAAGAATAGAGAATCAGAATAATTCAGCACTTCTTGATATGGTTAGCTTATTTGTTGAATATGTTAGAGGAATACCTGTACTAAAGAGTTTTTCAAACAATAAGAGCTTGGATAATGAGCTTATGAATAAGACAAAAAGTTTGGAGAAACAAGCAAAGCAGCTTCAAGGTTCAAGGCAAAACAGTTATCTATATTTGGTTTTTTTACTAGATATTGGATATTTAGTTCTTTTAATTGCAGGAGCAATACTTGTTATAAAGGGAAGCCTTGATGTACTTAATTTTTATTATCTTTGCAGTAATTTCAAAAGAGTTTTTATAAGCCGTTCGCTTCTATGGAACAACACTATATGTACTATATTTCGGCGGTAGATAGTTACGAAAGACTTTCAAGAATTTTATATGCAGATGTAATCCCAGATAAAGTGAATGGAATTGTTCCGAAAGATAATGATATAGCTTTTGAAAACATAGATTTTTCCTATGAAAAAGATGAATTTAAAATGGAAAAAAATTGAGCTTTTTCTATTGCTGAAAAAAACAATGACAGCCTTAGTTGGAGAATCAGGTAGTGGAAAGACTACGATAACCAACTTACTTCTAAGATTTTATGATGTGCATAAAGGGAAAATTACACTCGGAGGAACTGATATAAGGGATATTCCTTATGATGAGCTTTTGGATCGTATCAGTATTGTCATGCAGAATGTTCAACTATTCGATAACACAATTGAAGAAAATATCAGAGTAGGTAAAAAAGGAGCTACAAAAGAGGAAATCATTAAAGCTGCAAAGAAGGCAAGGATACATGATTTCATTATGAGTTTACCAAAAGGTTATGAAACTGATATTGGAGAAAATGGTGGGATTCTTTCAGGTGGACAGAGACAAAGAATATCTATTGCAAGAGCTTTTTTAAAGGATGCACCTATTTTAATTCTTGATGAGATGACAAGTAATGTTGATCCTGTAAATGAATCTTTGATACAAGATGCGATTACAGAACTTGCAAAGAATAGAACCGTACTTGTAGTGGCTCATCATTTAAAAACAATTCAAAAAGCTGACCAAATTCTCGTATTTCAAAAAGGAAATTTACTTGAAAAAGGAAAGCATGGCGAACTTCTTGCAAAAAATGGTTACTACACAAAATTATGGAAAGCTCAGTATGGGGTATAACCATGATTTTGCTAAAAAATATTTATTATGAATGGGAAGATGGACGAACTGCTTTAAAAAATGTCAATCTTGAAATTAGAAAAGGTGAATTTGTTTTAATTTCAGGGAAAAGTGGAAGTGGTAAAAGCACTCTTGGAAGTGTGATGAATGGTCTTATTCCACATTATTACAAAGGCAAAATGCAAGGGAAGCCTTTGCGTCCGGAAAAGATATAAGCAAATTATCGCTTCATGAAATAGGGCATATTGTAGGGACTGTATTTCAAGATCCAAGAAGTCAATTTTTTACGACAACTACAGATGAAGAAATAGCTTTTGGGCTTCAAACCATCTGCAAATCAAGAGATGAAATAAAACAGAGAGTAGAAGAAGTATATGCAGAACTGGATATTGAGGAACTGAAAGGAAAATCTGTTTTTGAATTATCAAGCGGACAGAAACAAAAGATAGCTATTGCAAGTATCTATGCGATGAATCCGAAAGTTTTAATTTTAGATGAGCCTTCAGCAAATTTGGATATGAAAGCAACATTTGACCTGTTTTTAATTTTGGGAAAATTAAAGAAAAAAGGAACAACAGTTGTTCTAATTGAACATCGTTTGTACTATGTAAAATCTTTATTTGACCGTTTTCTTTTGGTGAAAGATGGAGAAATTGCACAGGACTTGAGTCGGGAAGAAGTTATCCACCTTGATGGTAAGTTTTGGGATGAAAATGGACTAAGAACTCTTGAATTAGAAGAATACAGGATAAGTGAGAAGAAAGACTCATATCAATTAAATGATGAAAGTATCAGCGGAAAAGGCTTGAGATTTTGCTATCCGAATGTAGCTAAGGATGGAAAAAAGCAAAAACAGTACATTTTAAATCATCTTGATTTTAATATGGAGTGCGGAATAGCCATTGGTCTTATCGGCTTAAATGGTACCGGGAAAACTACCTTTGCAAGAGTGATTTCAGGACTTGAGAAGATAAAAGAGGGGAAGATATGGGCGGGGAAAGATAAGTCGCTTAATCATAAAGATTTAATGGATATGTCATATTTTGTCTTTCAAGATTCAGACTATCAGTTGTTTTCGGAAAGTGTACTTGATGAAATGCTGCTTGGTATTTCAAATAAAGATAAAAAAAGAAAAGTACCCAAAAGGCAAAGTCTATTTTGAATGTTCTTGGCTTAGATAAATATATAGATAAGCATCCGTTTGCTTTATCAAGAGGAGAAAAAAACAAAGACTGACAATAGCTTGTGGAATGATGAAACGGGCAAAAGTTTTTTTGTCTATGATGAACCAACATCAGGTTGTGATAAAGACTCAATGCTTTTCGTAGCAAAACTGATTGAAGAACAATTGAAAAATGGGATAACAGTTTTGGTAATAAGTCATGATTTTGAGTTTTTAGCAAACACAGTGAGCAAGCTATGGGTAATGGGAGATGGAAAAATAGAAACTGTTTTAGATATGAGTGAAAGTAATAAATTTCTCATATTAGACAAGATGAGAGGAGGTAGAGAGCTTGATAGATAGAAAAACAGTCGATCCGAGAATAAAACTTACTCTACTTCCAATTTTTGGATTTACCAGCTTTTTTATAAGCGATACAATTTTACTTTTTGGACTGATTGTCTTTGCCTTTTTTCTGTATGTATACAGCGGTATGTGGAAAAGAGCGTTACGCTTTATCTTGTTTTTTGTGCTTTTATATTGCGTAGAGTTAGGGCTTGGAAAGTTTTGTGAAGCAAGCATCGTATTTGCAATATATATGTTTATTTACTTTGCATCAAGAATGACCTTAATTGCTATGTTTGGTGGATATATAACAAAGACTACAAGTGTAAGTGAAATGCTGGAAGCGTTAAATAGAATGAAGGTGCCAAGAAGCATTGGTATACCTTTTAGTGTTTTGCTTAGGTTTGTACCAACTATAAAAATAGAACTCAAGGCATTAAAAGAGAATATGAAGATTCGAGGAATCGTAACAAGTAGATTTTTCCCGTTGCTACATCCAATTAAATACATTGAATATACACTTGTTCCGCTTTTAATGAGAATGATTAAGATTTCAGATGAATTGTCAGCTTCAGCACTCATTAGAGGACTTGATAGTGATGAGAACAGGGTAACATTAACAGAATTGCGGTTTAGCTGGGCAGACTTAATGATTGGACTATTAGGAGCTTTGATGATTGCTCTTGTGATAGTAATACAGAAAATTTATTAGGAGGACTTTTATGAAAAACAAATTGAATGGTCATGATTTTATTACAATCGGAATCTTTAATGCAATTGGAATTGTCATATACATGGCGGTTGCATTTGCTATGGCAACAACAGTGATTGGAGGATTTATTGCTTCAGGAGTTAGCTTTATGGTAGCTGCTACCGTTTATATCCTTATGGCTTTGAAAGTTAAAAAGAAAGGCGTATTTACAATATCAGGAACGCTTCTTGGTTTAATTGCGTTGTCAGGAGGACATCTGCCTCATGCAGTCTTTGCTGTAATCGGTGGAATTATATGTGATTTGATTATAGGAAATTATGAGAGCAAGGGACGAATGATTATTGGATATGGGACATTTGCATTAGCAGATTTTTTAGGAACAGTAATTCCTGTGATTTTATTCGGAACAGCTTCTTTTGTGGAAAGAGCGTCAAAATGGAAAATGAGCGAAGCACAAATAAATGAAGCATTATCTTATTTCAAAGTTTCGTGGGCAGTAGGCTTTGGTTTGACAACTTTTGTTCTTGCTTGCGTAGGAGCATTCGTTGCAACAAAGATACTCAAAAAGCATTTTGAAAAAGCAGGAGTGATTTAATCAATCTTTATTTGTGAGGGAAAAATGGATTAAATAATGGAGGAATCTATGAAATCTTGTTGTAAAAGCGTATCTTAAAATGTTATAATATCTTAGCAAAAAGTAAATCTTTGCTTTTTTATGGAGGTAGATTGATGTTAAAAAAATTAAAGGGATTATTTTTTTAGTTTTAGTGTTAGTGATTACTAGTATTTCATCCTTCACATATACAGTAAGTGCTTTAGATGCTGGAAAGATCTGGCTAAACGACGATGATACTGTAACGTATGCAACGATTAATGATGCAGTAGCTGCTGGACATACAGGTGATATAATCCGTATTAGTGGTCTTTTTGATACTACAAACGCTGCATTTAGAGATGCAGTAGTGAATAATGATATGACTTTAGAAGTTAAGTCAGATACTACAATTTTAAATAACGATGATGACCAGAACGGAATTACAATTGCGAGTGGTTCACATATTAAAACTGTTAATGGTTCTACTTTAAATATGCAAGGTTTCAAGAAAGCTTTAGATTTACAAACTGGAGCTGAAATGAATGATGGTCATTTTGTATTCAAAGACAATCGACATGTCACTTTAGATGGTAATGTAAAGGGTACATCAAGAAAATCTTTGGTAGTAGACATTACAGCATATAATTTTATAGAATTGCATACAAAAGATTTAAAATTGGAAAATGCAACACTCAAATTAACTACATCTACCATTAAGACTTGGGATAATTCAACTACAGAACCTGGTGATTTTTCCAATTGCTACAGAAGTTTTTAAATGGATATACTTGGAACTTTAAAAATGTATTATTTGTAGGAACAGGGATATCAGCTTCTCAGGTATCTAACATGTTGATTGATAACTCTGATATTTCGATTGATTATCAATTAGACAATTTAGTAAATAGACAGGCTGCTTTTATGATAGGAGCTGAAACGAACGGTTTAACTTCTGAGATTAGAAACTCTACTTTCTCCTTATACAATACTGCAAACGGTATTATAACGGAGGCAGAAACTAATTTAAATATCATCAATTCCAAGATCAATCTTAATATTTCCGGGAATGAGTCAGCTTCTGATACTCTTGCTAGCGCAGGACTCGTGGTTGATAGTGGTCATGTTATGATTGAGAATTCAGAGCTTAACATTACGAGCGAGAAAACATTTCAAAATCCGGTTGCTGTTGCCCCTACAGCAACTTTAGAAACTAGAGCAAATACTGTAATCAATACGCCTGCAACTAATGATTCATTAGATATAATGGGGTATCAAATTGATACTATTGTGGCGATGGATGCAACACCTACATCCTATGTTGTAACAGGTGGTTCATTCTTAGTGAAGTATCATACGGACACAGATGCAAATTTTAGTACTACACCAACTAATGGTGCAGCAAATGGTAATGAAAAACTAACGTACTTCCAGTTAGCAGATCCTTCTGTAACGTCTCTATCTCCATTAAATAAAAATGGTCAACGTTATACATATGGAGTAGCTAACGCTTCTAGTGATGGTAATAAATATGTATGGGTGCCAAGTGAGAAAGTCACATTTAGCTTAGGTGATAATCCTAGTGCTACATTTGCGGATGGTACAAACGGAAGTAAAGAAACGGTAGCGATGCGCGGTCATTCGATTGGCATGGCAGTTCGTGCAAATGGTGAAGTGATACCATCATTTAATACAACTCCAATCAGTAATGATTCAAGTAAGCAATTCAAGGGTTGGTTCTATAGAGATGCAACAGGCAATGTACTTCCATTTGATCCAAATACAACAGAAGTACTTGAAACAATGAATGTATTTGCGATGTGGGAAGAAGTACCAACACAGCCAACACAGCCATCACAGCCATCACAACCAACACAGCCAACACAGCCAACACAGCCATCACAACCAACACAGCCAACACAGCCATCACAACCAACACAGCCAACACAACCAACACAACCAACACAGCCATCACAGCCAACTACCTCAGTAACACCAAAGACAAGTGATAACACAAACATTGGATATCAGATTGGTGTGTTGCTAGTAAGTTTAAGTGCAGTAGTGATTTTATTAAAAGCACGTATTCTAGTTACAAAGTAATCATTCTGTATATTTCAAATATTTAAGAGTAAAACAATAGGATAACACTACAAAGGTGCTAATAAGAGTAATCTGATAGTGTTATCTTTTTATGTACAATAATTCAATTATTTATATGAAAAATTCTGGCTCAGTAATATAAGACTTTGCTAGAGATTGTATTAAATGTACAAATGTGATACCATTCAGTCGTAGTTAGTGGAGAGTCCTAGCCATAGTAGGAATTTGACAAAATGTGGAGAGTCCTAGCCGTAGTAGGAAGTTAAAAATGCCTCATATTGGGGCTTTTTTTGTGGAGGAATTATGAAAAAGAAAAATATATCTATATACAATATCTAATAGTTATATGAACTATCTTCAAGCATTTGACACAAGAATATCATTGCACAACTCAACACAAGGCGGTGTATATGTGGGTGCTGTTTTAGAGATAAGTAATGATGTGTCATACTTTGTGCCTTTGACAAGTTGCTCAAAGGAAAAAGAAGAAAAATGAAACATAGAAAGCAATTTATTATGCATATGTGCAGAAGTCCTCCTTTTTTGTTTTAAAACGCAGACAAAAAAGAAATGGAGGAAGCATATATGCCAAAAGAATATTACCTTTATGTCACCGGTTAGCGAAGTTCTGACTGATGAGATAGGTGCAGAGCTTGTTATTAAGCTTGGGGATAATATAACTACTGACCATATAATGCCTGCAGGAGTAAAGATTTTACCATATAGATCAAATATTCCATATCTATCAAAATTCTGCTTTGAAACCTGTGACAAAGAATTTCCTGGAAGGAAGGGAAAGGCATGATACTAGGTGGAGAAAATTACGGACAGGGATCATCAAGAGAGCATGTAGCACTTGTGCCTCTTTACCTTGGAATTAGAGCTGTGATAGCAAAGAGCTTTGCGAGAATTCATATAGCAAACTTGATAAATGTGGGAATCCTGCCTTTGACATTAAAGAATAAGGATGACTATAGCGAAATCAATCAAGGGGATAAGCTAGTTCTTAAAGGCGTTATGAGTGGACTTGATTCTGGTGAATTCACAGAGAGGCAAAAGGAAATTTTACTTGCTGGCGGACTTCTAAAATATGTAGCTAGGAGGTAGGGCTATGACAAGAGAAGATAACGTTAATCAGGATATCAAGCTTGAAATAGAAAAGGCTTGCGAGCACCTAAAAGAACTTTTGGAAGAGCAATATCAGAGAGCTGTAAGGATAGATGGCTCTGGTAAGTCAAGAGGTAAAAATAAGGAAACTATTGTAGTTGGAATTGTCTATGGAGATGGTATAGGACCAGTCATAACTAGCGAAGCCGAAAGGCTTCTTAAGGTGATTTTAGCTGATGAGCTTGAGCGTGGAGAAGTAAAACTTAAAAAAATTGAAGGTCTCACGATTGAAAATCGTATGGAAAAAGGGGAGGCATTACCAAAGGATGTTCTTGATGAAATCAAGACTTGTGATGTATTCCTAAAGGGTCCTACAACAACTCCTAAGGGTGATGGTCTTGAAAGCGCCAATGTTGCCCTAAGAAGAGAACTAGACCTATTTGCAAATGTAAGACCGATTAAAGTCGAGGGAAAAAATATCGATTGGACTTTCTTTAGAGAAAATACCGAGGGAGAGTATGTCCTCGGAAGCAAAGGCTGCCTTATTGATGGTGAAGATGTTTCGCTCGCTGTAGACTTTAAGATTACAACGGAATCCGGAACGAGAAGAATAGCAAAGGCAGCGATGGATTTTGCCAGAAAGGCTGGAAAGCACAAGATTGCGATTGTAACTAAGGAAAACATAATGAAAAAGACCGACGGCATGTTCACAAGAGTGTGTCATGAAGTTGGGGCTTATTATCCTGAGCTTGAGCTTGTAGATTAGTATATAGATATTATGGCTGCAAATCTGATAAACAAGAGTATAAGGTCTGATTTTGAAGTATTTATTTTGCCTAATCTATACGGAGATATCATTACTGATGAAGCTGCACAAATTCAAGGTGGAGTAGGCACGGCTGGATCAGCAAATATCGGAAGTGAATATGCTATGTTTGAAGCTGTACACGGTTCGGCACCTTTTCTTATTGAGACGGGAATGGCTGAATATGCAGACCCTACAAGTATTTTTACAGCAGTTTGTATGATGCTTACACATATCGGTTATGGAGAAAAGGCAGAACATCTTAAAAGAGCGCTTGAGAATGCTATTAGAGTTAAACCAGATGAAATTAAAGCAAGCGTGTTCACAGATATAGTACTTGAATCAATCTAAAAAAGGGGCTGTTGCAAAAGTCCTAAAATAAAAAGCCAAAGAAATCACATGATATGTACCCTCCTTACTGGTTGTCCAGTAAGGAGGGTACATATCATGAACCATTTGCATAGAGTTTTTCTTTTGTCATGGAAAAATTTTCAGCGTCCGTAGGACGCGCCGCCGTCACCGCAGGTGGCGATCTTGGGGCTTGGGGGATTATCCCTCAACAAGCGTTTTGGCGGGTAGGAAACCCACCAAAATCGCAAACATGTACATGTTTGCATTGCTTGCCGATTTGAGAAATCTTAAATAATATCTCATTGTCAGATGGAGCATTTTTCTTTTTTGAGAGTTGGAGAAAAAAACACCTCATTATATACTAACACATAGTTAGTGTTTACTAACCAATTTATAAGAAAGTGAGGGAAATCACTATGGCAAAAAAAGAAAGCCAAGAAGGTAAACCGAAAAAAGGGTTGCCTCGCCTCATAGAGCTGGCGATGACGCAGAAAGCGCCTATGGTAGGAGGAATGATTCTTTCTGCCCTAGCTACGATTGCGTCGTTTCTGCCCTATCTGGCTATTTATTTTATCATTCAGGAAATTGTGGGAACCTACCCGGATTTCAGTACACTGGACGTTCCAAAGGTATTGGGATACGGCGGATTGGCTCTCGGAGGGGTTCTTTTGAATGTGCTGCTTTACACTGCGTCCGTGGCCCTTTTCCCACATCGCGGCCTATGGCACGTTGTATCAATGTAAAATTAATTATGTATCCCATATCACCAAGCTCCCTCTGGGGTATCACTTAAAAAAATGGGAAGCGGTAAGCTGCGGAAAATTATGGACGATAACATTGAAAGTTTGGAGGATTTATCGCCCATGATCTTCCCAATATGATTTCCGCTTTTGTCGCGCCAATCGTTATGCTGGTGTTGGTATTTGCGGTAGACTGGCGCTTTGGTTTAGCAACATTCGTGGGAATTATTGTTTCGTTCCTTGTGTACGGTGTGACCACTGGCGGAAATAAAACAAAAAAATTGATGGAGGACTATCAAACTTCTTTGGAGGACATGAGCAATGCCTCTGTGGAGTACATCCGGGGAATTGCAGTAGTCAAAGCGTTTAAGCAGACGGCGTTCTCTTTCAAACGTCTGCATGATTCTATCAAGAATTACACGAAAACCGTTATCCCATACTCTTTGAGCCAGGAATTGATGACGGCAGCCTTTACAGCCGCCTTAACGGAATTTATCTATTTATCATCCCGGTGGGCATTTGGATTGGCAGCTCCACAAATGATTATCAGGCATTTGTAGCCCCCTTTATCTTTTATCTGATTTTCGTGCCGGTGATTGCCTCAATTCTCATGAGAGTGTTGTATGCTTCTGTCAATGCCATGCAGGTAGGTAATGCTGTGGAACACATGGATCAGGTTTTGGCAGAACCGGAGATTCCGGAAAAGGGCACTTCTCAAAAACCGTCTACATACAATGTTGTTTACGATAATGTAACCTTTTCCTATACAGAAGATGAGACAAATGCGGCATTACAATCCGTGTCCTTCACCGCACCGCAGGGAAAGGTTACTGCGATTGTCGGCCCGTCCGGCGGCGGTAAAAGTACCATTGCCAGCCTGCTTCCACGTTTCTATGATGTGGAACGAGGGGTTATCCGTATCGGTGGAGTAGACATCCGTAATATGAGTACCGGCGATCTGATGGATACCGTCAGCTTTGTATTCCAGGACAATTTCTTGTTTAAGCAGAGTATTCTGGATAATATTCGCATGGGAAATCCAAATGCAACTGAAGAAGAAGTTATAGCTGCCGCCAAAGCCGCTCAGTGCCATGAATTTATTTCCGAGCTGCCGCAGAGCTATCAAACCGTGTTTGGTAAAGACGGAGTCAAACTTTCCGGTGGACAGATTCAGCGCATTGCCATAGCGAGAGCCATTGTGAAATGCTCCTATCCTGGTATTGGATGAGGCAACCTCTTTCAGCGACCCGGAAAATGAACATCTTATTCAGCAGGCTCTTTCCGAGTTGATGAAAGGCAAAACGGTCATTATGATTGCACACCGTCTTTCGACAATCCGTAATGCTGACCAAATCCTTGTAGTAGACCATGGAAAAATTGTCCAGTCCGGCACACACGATGAATTGATGGCACAGGCTGGCCGCTATCAGGATTTGTGGAATAATTATACTGCGGCGTTGACCTGGAAGTTCAGCGTAGGAAAGGAGGCATAGGTCATGATGAATTTGAAAGAAATGTTTCAGCTCTCAGACCGCGGAGCAAAGGATTTGAAAAAAGGTATTTTTGCCTGCACCCTCACAAATCTTTCTCTTATGCTATCGGTGGTTGTCACAATCCAGATTTTTCTGGAAGTGTTAAAACCGCTGACTGGCGGAGAAGTTTCCTGGAGCAAGATGTGGATTCTGTTCGGGGTTGGTGTCTTATCGGCAATCATTCATTTCTCTGTTGCAAAAACGATTATCGAAAAACGTATGTGTCATGCTATACCGCTGCGGAGGATTCCCGTATCCGTATTGCGGAATTGGTACGCAAGTTCCCCATGAGCGTGTTCAACAACAAAGACTTGACAGAGCTGACCACGAATATGATGGGGGACTGTGCCAGCATTGAACACTCCATGAGCCACATTGTGCCACCGTTGATGGCCAATGCAATTTCCTGTACGCTGATTTGCGTTTGTGTGATGATCTTTGACTGGCGCATGGGGTTGTCCATTTTCTGTACGCTGCCCCTGTCGTTCCTCATTATTTTAGGAAGCAGAAAACTCCAAGAGCGCGGCAGCAAGAAACAGGTAGAGGCAAAACTGAAAGCCTCTGAAGAAGAACAGGAATATTTGGAAGGTATCCGTATTATAAAATCCTGCCATCTGGATGGTGAGAAGTTTTCCAAACTGAATGACGCGCTGAAAAACTTAAAGAAGCAATCCATTCACATGGAATTGGGCACAAGTGTGTTTATCTCCATCGCGCAGTTCGTTCTTCAGGCCGGAATTGGAATTACAGTTTATGTGGGCGTCCATCTTTTGACAGGCGGCAGTATCACCATTTTGCCGCTGCTGCTTTCGCTGGTGATCGTATGCCGGATGTACGGGCCGATCCTGACGATTCTCACCCTGCTTCCTATGCTGTTCCATACCCTAATATCCACCCAGCGAATGAGAGAACTGGCTGGTATTCCCGTAATGGAAGGCCGTACAGATGTACCTATTAAAAACAATAATATTGTTTTTGACCATGTCAGCTTTTCCTATAACAAGGAACCTGTTTTGAAAGATGTCAGCGCTACTATTCCAGAAGGAAAAATTACTGCGCTGGTTGGGCCTTCCGGTAGCGGAAAAAGTACCATGTCTCGTCTGATTGCTCGCTTTTGGGATGTGAACAGCGGCACAGTTGCAATCGGCGGTGTAGATGTGAAAAACTTCAATCCTGAATACCTCATGGGATATATGTCCTTTGTATTTCAGGATGTGACCTTGTTCAACGATACTGTCTGGAATAACATCAAAATCGGAAATCTGGAGGCAACGGATGAACAGGTTTTTGCTGCGGCAAAAGCAGCCTGCTGTGATGAATTTGTAAAAAGGTTGCCGGATGGATATAGCACTCTGCTGGGAGAAAAACGGCTCTACGCTTTCCGGTGGTGAGCGCCAGCGGATTTACGTGCCCGCGCGCTTTTAAAAAGACGCTCCGATTATTTTTGCTTGATGAAGCGACCGCTTCCCTCGACCCGGAAAATGAAGTGTTAATCCAGAACGCTATTTCTCGGCTGATAAAAAGGGAAAAACTGTCCTGGTTATCGCTCACAGACTTCGCACCATTGCAGACGCAGATCAGATTCTGGTATTGAATAATGGAAAAATAGAGGAAGCCGGAACCCATGAACAGTTGATGTCAAAGAACGGATTGTACCAACATCTGTATCAGATTCAGTCAAAGAGCCAGAAGTGGGTGGTCTGAAAGTTATTGTCAGACGGAGCATTTTTGACCTGCAGAGTGGAAAGCGAAAAATATTATGATATACTAAACAGAGTTAGTTATATCTAACCTACATATCATAAGGAGGTGAGCCTTTGGAGCCTACAGCAATTCTCCCCGCCTATATGGACGAATTAAAAACGCAAGGAAATATCAGGGTGTTGACTCATAGTGGGCAGCGCATTGTCTATCAAATCGATTGTGTAGATGGTATTGGAACAGTAGAGGTAATCACACTTTTTCCCGGTGTAGTCCTGCAATTCCATAGCTTTCATTGTAAATCATTTCATTTGTCGGAAAGTAAAGAGGTTGGGAATAGCCTGAAAATCAACTACTGTACAGAGGGACGCATGGAAGTGCGGATGTCCGATAACCTGTTTTTGTTTATGGAACCGGGAAATTTAAGCGTTGATGTGCGAAAGGCGCAGGACAGCTTTCAGTTTCCCTGCGGTCACTACCATGGAGTAGAGCTTTTGTTTCATTCTTCTACACTAAATAGGGACGCGCCTGAATTGTTAAAAACCGTCGAAGTGGATGGAAAACAAGTCCAGCTCCGATTTTGTAAGGACGCACAAAGCTATGTTGTCCGGGCGGATGATCGGCTGCGCAAGCTGTTTGAAGATATGGGAAATGCTCCACCGGAGTGCCGCACACCATATTTACAGATAAAAAGTAACAGAATTGTTGCTTCTGCTTTGTAAATCGGATATGCCGGAAAAAAGCGATGAAAGCTCTTTTATGACTATGGGGCAGGTTCAGATCGCCAAGCAAGTCATGGAAATTATAAGCGCCGATTTGAGCAAACATTATTCGATTGAAAATCTGGCGGCTCCATTTGGAATTAGTCCATCCTCTTTGAAAAACTATTTTCAGGGAGTGTATGGAAAAAATATTTCCACATGGCTACGTGAGGCAAGAATGTCGGTAGCGTCTATGGCGCTGCGGGAGAGTAATCAGCCCGTAGCAGAAATCGCGGCTAAAGTAGGATATGAAAACGCAAGTAAAATTTTTCTGCGGCGTTCAAAAGTTTTCTGGGAGAAACCCTCATTGGAGTACCGGCGCCAAAGCCGGTGTGAAATCTAATTCATCTTTTTTAGGAGGTACACAAAAAATGAACGAAAAAACAAATACAAAAAAATCGAAGCGGCTGGTGTCTGCGGGCGTATTTATTGCCTTGTACTTTGTCGTATTTTTGATTATTGGAATGTGCTGTATGCCGGTGCCGCCCCTTTATCTTTGTATGTCTAGCTTGATTGCTTTGGTAGCCGCTCCGGTTTATCTGATGTTGTTGGCAAAAGCGCCTATGCACGGTCCCATCTTTATTGCGGCTATTCTGCCCTGCCTGTTCCTTTTTACTCCAGGGAAATATATGGGTGGTAGCTGTTACCGGCGCTGTAGCGGGGATTCTGGCAGAGGTCATCGCAGGTATTGGAAAGTTCCGCAACAATAAGCTGAACATTCTAAGCTATCTATTCTTTTCTCAGAATTTGCTGGGCGGTTTCCTTCCTATCTGGATTATGCGGGATTACTACTTTGCTGACACACTGGAACGTGGTATGAGCGCAGATTTCTGCAACACACTGGAAGCTATGACGCCTATCTGGGTTTTGTTCCTGATGATTGCAGGAACCGTTATTTTTGCTTTTGATTGGCTGCATGATTGGCAAGAGGATGTTCAAGAAACACTTTGAAAAGGCTGGAATGGTATGATGGAGAAACGGGAAGTAAAATTTGATCTGCGGACAAAGTTCATGCTCATATTGGTTGTTAATCTCTTTTTACTTCTCAGCCATTCCCTGATTTTTGAATTGGTTTTGGTATTCGGCTGTCTGCTGCTCATTACCATAGACGGGCAGGCAAAGAGCGCCTTTCACTTTTTGATTGTCTTTTTGATTATGCTCGGTATCGACCAGCTTTTGACGCCCCTATATAAACGGCTTTTTTTCTTTACTTTGGTATCCTTTATCACAGTAGCATTGAGAAAGTTTTTGCCTTTGTTTTATTCTAGGGAAATGGATTTTGACGAAAACAGAAGTCAGTGAGTTTGTTGCGGTTATGTGGAAGCTGCGGCTTCCACAGACCGCAATCATTCCGCTATCTGTAGTGTTCCGTTATTTCCCTACGATCAAAGAGGAATGGGCTTCTATCCGGGCTGCGATGAAAATGCGGGGAATCCATGTCTCGCTGGAACATATTATGGTTCCGCTTTTGATGTCCGCGGTGAATGTCAGCGAGGAATTATCGGCAGCGGCATTGTGCCGCGGATTAGACAGTCCAGAACCGCATACCAGTTTGGTACAGGTAAGATTCCGCTTCTCTGATGTCCTTGTTTGGTGTATTACAGGAGCTTTGGCGATTGCTGCGATTATCTTGAAAGGGGTGGGTATTTTATGATTTCGTTTCAAAATGTTACATACTCCTATCAGGAAAGCGGGGAACCCAAAAGTCTGGATTCCATCAATCTGGAGGTGAAGGATGGGGAATGTATTTTACTTTGCGGGAAAAGCGGATGCGGAAAAACGACTATAACCCGTCTGCTCAATGGTATGATTCCCAATTTTTACGAAGGAAAATTACAAGGAACTGTCATGGTGGATGGGAAAAATCTTTTTGATCTTCCCATGTATGAAATCTCTAAGCGAATTGGCAGCGTTTTTCAAAATCCTCGGACGCAGTTTTACACTGTCAATACCACCAGCGAGATTGCTTTTGGCTGTGAAAACCTCGGAATGGAACCGCAGGAAATCGCTGAACGTGTGAAACAGACAGCAAAAGATTTACAAATTGAGTATCTGCTGAATCGGAATATTTTTAATTTGTCCGGAGGGGAAAAACAAATCATCGCCTTTGCAAGCATTTATGCGATGTCCCCGCAAATCTATGTTCTGGACGAGCCATCCTCGAATCTGGATATTCAGGCGATTGAAAAGGTGAGGAAAATTTTAAGCCTGCTCAAACAGCAGGGCAAAACCGTCATCATTGCGGAACACCGCACCTATTACCTGAAAGATCTGATAGACCGTGCCATATATATGGAGGATGGCAAAGTTGTCGGGGAATATACAATGGCAGAATTAGCTCGTTTGACCTATGAAGAACGGGTAAACAGCGGGATTCGGACGGTAGATTTACTGTCTTATCCGATTACAGCTCACCATGCGCGTTCATCCAGCCATACCATAGAACTAAAAAGATATTCATTGTTTTTTATGGGCAAACGGAGGCTTTGTCTATCCCTAAGCTGTCTATCCCATCGGGCCGGATTACTGCAATCATCGGCACCAATGGGGCAGGAAAATCCACTTTTGTTTCCTGCATGTGCGGGCTTATGAAAAAGACAAAAGGAACATTCCTGCTGGATGGAAAAAAACAAAGTGCAAAAGAGCAGGTACGGGATAGCTACCTTGTCATGCAGGAGGTGAATCACCAGCTTTTCTCTGATAGTGTTAGAGAAGAAATTGTGCTGGGAAGCGACAGAATCTTCAGAAAATAGTCTGCAAGAGATTATGACTGCACTGGATATTTCTGCTCTTTCAGAGCGCCATCCTATGACTTTATCCGGCGGACAAAAGCAGCGGGTTATCATTGCTTCTGCCATGTTCTGCGGGAAAAAGATTTTGTATTTCGATGAACCTACATCCGGCCTCGATTTTAGCCACATGATACAGACTTGCCAGCTATTAAAACAACTCCAGAAAGAAGATGTTTTTCTTTTCATTATTACTCATGATTACGAATTGATTGCTTCTGTCTGCGATAGCGTGATTCATGTTGAAAATGGACAGGTACAGGAACAATATCTATTAGACAGTGTTGGTACTGAAAAACTACAAGCATTTTTCTCTCAATTAGAGGAATAAAGACAAAAAAGGAGGTGCACTGTATGCCCTTAACATCTTCTTTGGAAGATTATTTAAAAGCAATTTTAGTGCTTCATAAGAAACATGGCAACTCTCGCGGTGTAGATGTTGCGGACTATTTAGGGGTTAGCAAGCCTTCTGTAAGCAGAGCAGTAAAGGAACTCACAAAGTCCGGTCATATTATCAAAAAAGATGGTGCTCTTTATTTGACGCAGCAAGGCCGACAATATGCCGAACAAATATGTGAACGGTATCCATTCTTTACCGCAAGGCTTGTAGACGCTGGCGTGGACCGTAAAACTGCAGAACAAGACGCTTGCAGTATTGAACACGCCATAAGTGCAGAGGCTTTTCAAAAGTTAAAGTATTCTTTAGGGAAAAAATAAGGAATGGTGGTGATAATATGGGAAAGTACTGGGACTTAAGTTGGATTTGAGTTCGAAAATAATAGAGTATGTAAAAGGAATTGGAATAATAAAAGCGTTTGGAAAAGATGAAAATACAGTTAAAAGAATTGAATGATAGTATCGCAGAGAGTCGTAAAGGTTTTTTTGCAGTAGAAAAAAATTTTTAGTACCTACACAATTTCTATTTCTGTTGGTATTTAAAAATAGGTATATGTGTAATTATATTTAGTTCTTTAATGAGATATTTTTCAGGAAGTATAAATGTGACTAAATCTATTGTATTGATTGTTATGATGTAGTTTTTGGGATTTGAATTAGCAGGTAGTATGCAAAGTATTAAAGGCGTTGCAGTGCAAAAATTAAATAGCGTTATAAATTTAAGAAGTTTACCTGTAATTAAAGAGGGCAATAAAACGAAAGTTGAAAAAGTAGAAATTGAAATGAAAAATGTTTCTTTTTCTTATGATGATAGTGAACTTTTAAAAATCTAAGTTTGAAAAATTCCTGAAGGAAAAACAACAGCTTTTGTCGGATTCTCTGGTAGTGAAAAAAACAACTTTATGCAATCTTATGGCAAGATTTTGGGATGTACAATCAAATTGGTAACAACAATGTCAAAGAATATAATTATGACCAACTTCTATCTAATTTTAGCTTTGTATTTCAAGACGTATATTTATTTGTTGATACAGTAAAAAAACAATATTAAATTTGTTAATCCAAATGCTACTGACGAAGAAGTGATTGATATTGCCAAGAAAGCTCAATGCCATGATTTTTATTATGAAACTTCCTGATGGATATAATACCATTTTACAAGAAGGAGGCTCTAATCTATCAGGTGGAGAAAGGCAAAAGAATATCTATAGCAAGAGCAATGCTGAAACAAAGCAAGTTTGTAATTCTTGATGAAGCAACATCAAGTGTAGATCCTGAAAATGAAAAGTAATTACTGATTGCATTAAAAAATCTATTGAAGGACAAAACTACAATAGTTATTACACATAAGCTTTTCTACTGTAAGAAATGCAGATCAAATAATTGTTTTGAAAAATGGAGTTATTGAACAAATAGGAACACATACTTAATTGAAATCTAAAGAAGGTATATATAGTGATTTTTATTGCGAATAGAAGAAAATCTGAAGAATGGGTAGTTTAGGCATTGAATTTAAAAATAGAGGCGATGTAGATGGGAAAATCGAGATATACAATATATGGAACTGGATTTATATTAAACTCACCTTTTTTTCAATATACTCTCAGCTACTACTAAATAAAGATAACGAAAGAATAAAATTCTTCCATTTTCGAGGACTTCTTATGCCTATGTGCAGGAGTCCTCCTTTTTTGTCTTAAAACGCAGACAAAAAAGAAATGGAGGAAACATATATGCTAAAAGAATATTACCTTTATGTCAACGGACAAAAGGTCAAAGTCAGCGAGCAGATATACAAAGTCTACTGGCGGGAAAGAGAACATGAGAAGTATTTAGAGCAGGTGGACAAGAAAAACCACTTGCTCTTTTTTTCATCATTGGATCATGACGGACACTTTGAGGATAGCATTATTGATGAAAGTGTTGATGTAGAAAAGATTGTTGAAACACAAATGATGATTGAAGCACTCAGAAATGCTATATCAAGGCTCAATGCAGAAGAAAGAGATATTGTTGAACGCTTATATTTCAATGATGAAACGGTTCGTTCAGTGGCAAAGCTCAAAAGTATTACTCATCCGGCTTTAATCAAAAGAAGAAACAAAATTCTTGAAAAGCTGAAAAAATTCATCGAAGAACTTTAGAAGTTCGGTTACCAAAGGGGTCAAATTTTCCTTATGTAAAGTGAAGGGGAGTTTGACCTCCTTTACTTTCTTGAATAAGAGATAGCCTGCTTATGGCAAATAGGAAAATGTAAAGAAAACAATCCCTTTCAAATATTGATCTTTGACAACTGAATAGACCAAGGTAGGACTTTATCTACTTGTGGAGGATTATGACTTACGCCATGACCTTTCTGCTGAAAGTTTTCGGTTTTATGAATACTGGTTAGCCAAGGATATAAGAAAGCGAGCGATAAATAAGAATACATAAAAAACAGATGTGGCAATCTGTTCTGTGATACAAGTAGTGATAATGATACTTTCAATAGTTTAAGCCGGCTCGTCTTAATAAGGGGCGGAGGTGAGATTCCAATGTAGCAGCCAATGCACCTACCAATGTCATAAAACTTAAAAATGAATTTTAACGAGGAGGGTTTAGAATGAATAACGAATTACTAAAATATAGCCTCCAATTATCTATGCTATCTATCTTGCTTTCCAAACATTTACTAAATGACATTGAATACAGGAAGATAAAACTTAAGCTGATGAAAAAGTATAATATTTCGACAGAACTGTATTTATAATGTTTTGCAAGTGTGGTATAATTGAACTGCATAGAAAGATACAAAAAGGAGGCGGATGCAGTGAAAAAAGATGTAAAAGTTATTAAAGGTGATACCACACTGAAAAGAACTGCATCAGGCTGTGTTGAACGCTCAATAAAACGAGTGGCAGCTTATTGCAGAGTTAGTACGGACACTGAAGATCAGATTAACAGCTACAATTCTCAGGTAGAACATTACACAGAATTTATACAGAAGAATAACGAGTGGACTCTCGCTGGAATATATGCTGATGAAGCAATAACCGGAACACAGGTTGATCGGAGAATTGACTTTCAAAGGTTGATAAATGATTGTATGAATGGCGATATAGATATGATAATTACAAAGTCTATATCAAGATTTGCGAGAAACACATTAGACACTTTAAAAGTATGTAAGAAAGTTAAAAGAGTTTAATGTTGCGGTATTTTTTGAAGAAGAAAATATAAATACTCTAACAATGGATGGCGAATTGCTTTTGACCATTTTAAGTTCAGTTGCTCAACAGGAAGTAGAGAACATTTCAGCTAATGTTAAAAAAAGGTTTGAGAATGAAAATGGAAAGAGGAGAAATGGTCGGCTTTCAAGGATGTTTAGGCTATGACTATGATCCAGAAACTAAAAGCATTTCTATCAATGAAAAAGAAGCTGAGATTGTAAGATATATTTTCAGAAGATACATTGAAGGTGTTGGCGGTATGGTAATTTCAGAGAACTGGAAGAACAAGGATATTTATCGCCAAGAGGAAATAAAAGATGGACTGAAACAACTGTTTTAGGAATTATAAAAAACGAAAAATATAAAGGGGATCTTATGATGGGAAAGACCTATACGGTTGATCCTATTTCAAAGAGAAGATTGGATAATTTTGGAGAACAGGATAAGTTTTATATAGAAAACCATCACGAGCCAATCATTTCGGAAGAAGATTTTGAAAAAGCTCAAGGTATTAGATTAAGAAGGTCAAAAAACAGAAATACTGTTGCCAACAATGGTGGTAAAAGAGAAAAGTATTCAAGAAAATATGCTTTTAGCAGTATGCTTGAATGTGGATTTTGCGGTCATAATCTTTCAAGAAGAAATTGGCATTCGAGTTCAGAATATACAAAAGTTATATGGCAGTGTGTCAATGCCACTAAAAACGGAAAGAAGTATTGTCCGCATAGTAAAGGGATTGAAGAAGAAGCCATAGAAAAAGCATTCATGGAAAGCTATCGTCAGGTATGCCACAATAATGTGGAAATTACCAATGAATTCCTTAAAACTGTGGAAGAGGAATTGAAAGACAACAGTTTAGCTAAAGACCTGAAGAAGATAACAAATCAACTTGATAAGATACTAAAGAAAGAAAAGGATCTTGTTGAGTTAAGGCTGAATGATTCAATCAGCATGGATATATATCAGGATAAGTATAATGAAATAGCTATTAGTAAAGAGAAATTACTTGCAGAAAAAAGGACTTTAGAAGTAACACTCACTGATGAAAAAGCGTTGAAGAAAAGGCTCGAGGGGTTTAAAAAATTACTTGAGTCCAATAAATATCTTGAGGAATTTGATAGGGCAGTATTTGAAAGTATAGTAGATAAAATCATCATTGGGGGAACTAACGATGAAGATGAAATTGATCCTGCAATGATTACTATCATATATAAGACTGGAAAAAAAGATTCTCAGGACGGAAGATTATTCAAGAGCAGAAGAAAAAATGCCAAGGAAGTTAATGAGGAAACTGACAACAAATTGTATCCTCATTCAAGCGACGAGGTCAATAATTTGTGTTCCTATCCTATGGACAACACATGTTGAGGCGGTAAGTTTGCTAGTCAAGGAGTAAAACGACGAAGATTAGCATTTACTTCCGCCCATGCGATAGCTGTCCGTGATTGACAAGTGCTATCACGCAGACAGAACGGAGATAGCGAACCGCTGAGTGTGTCGCTCTGCTCGTAAAAGCTTAGAAACCTTTGAACGAAAGGGATAATGAAAGCCTTGATTGCAAGGCTTTTTGCTTTATGGTGGGTAAGTATCAGAGTGAGAAAATTTTTGGAATGAGTAGAAGTGATAGCTAGAAATTATCAGTTTCTATTTCCATTTACCCTGTGGGTACGTGTTTGTTTCCATTGACAAGGAGTTTGTGGGAATAGAAATGTACCCACCTTGTTTGAATCAAGTGAAGTGTAGTTGAAGGAAATCTGTTGAAAGCAATACTTCATTTTACCGAATAAGTAATAATTTAGGCAACTTCAAATCGATTAAAAACTATTTTTAAAGGTTAAGAGTAGACAAAAATTGTCCACTCTTTTTGCAAAACTCAATTTATCAATAAATGAAATGAGGGAATGTAAAATGAAATATTTTTGAGGTTGAGTTAGAAAATCCTGATGAATTTTTTTAAAACTACAAACAGAAGATTTTGTGAAAGCTAATCGCTTGCTACTAAGGAAGATAATCCAGAGCGTTACAGTCTATGAAGAAAACTTCGTCATATCCTTTAAATCTGGCATCGAATTGGAAGTATGAGTCTCATTCCATAACTTTTATATTGAACATATCATCTTGTTGTGTTATACTATAAATTGATATAAACAAAGATGTAGGAGGAACCGAAACTATGACAGCCTCAATGCGTTTAAGATAAGCTGGCAATAAAAAGCAGAATCTATACCCGATGATAGGCTTTTTTTGTTGTGCTTATTTATACGATATTGAGCATTCATTAGTTACGGTGAGGATATTGGTTATTTAACTATACCTTTATTTAACTATGTCTTTAATATGAATGTTTCCAAATTAGTGTATGCAGACCAAAAGCCACATTGTGGGGTTTGGCCTGCATTTTTATTGCCCTAGAATGCTATTCAAAATAGAAATTCAAGCAAAAATAATATGCAGGAGATAATATAAAATGGAAAAAAATACAACAATTGGAAACGAAAATTTTTATGCAATATGGGCAGGGCAAGCAGTATCATTAATCACTAGTGCCATCCTGCAAATGGCGATTATTTTTTACCTTACAGAAAAAACAGGATCTGCGATGGTCTTGTCTATGGCTTCATTAGTAGGTTTTTACCCTATGCGATTTTTGGGACCTGCCATTGGTGTGCTAGTGGATCGTCATGATAGGGAAGAAGATAATGATTGGTGCCGATTTAATTATCGCAGCAGCTGGTGCAGTGCTTGCTATTGTTGCATTCTGTATGGAGCTACCTGTCTGGATGATTATGATAGTATTGTTTATCCGTAGCATTGGAACAGCTTTTTCATACCCCAGCACTCAATGCGGTTACACCACTTTTAGTACCAGAAGAACAGCTAACGAAATGCGCAGGCTATAGTCAGTCTTTGCAGTCTATAAGCTATATTGTTAGTCCGGCAGTTGCAGCACTCTTTATACTCCGTTTGGGATTTAAATGCTATTATTGCCATCGACGTATTGGGTGCTGTGATTGCATCTATTACGGTAGCAATTGTACGTATACCTAAGCTGGGTAATCAAGTGCAAAAGTTTAGAACCAAATTTCATAAGGGAGATGAAAGAAGGAGTTGTGGTTCTGAGACAAAACAAAGGATTGTTTGCCTTATTACTCTTAGGAACACTATATACTTTTTGTTTATATGCCAATCAATGCACTATTTCCTTTAATAAGCATGGAACACTTTTAATGGAACGCCTGTGCATATTTCTATTACGGAAATTTCCTTTGCATTTGGGATGCTAGCAGGAGGCTTATTATTAGGAAGATTAGGGGGCTTCGAAAAAGCATGTATTACTAATAACAAGTTCATTTTTTTATAATGGGGACCAGTTTAGCCGTTTCGGGAATACTTCCTCCAAATAGATTTGTAATATTCGTAGTTTGCTGTGCAATAATGGGGCTTTCGGTGCCATTTTTATAGCGGTGTGCAAACAGCTCTTTTTCAGGAGAAAATTAAGCCTGAATATTTAGGACGTGTATTTTCTTTGATCGGAAGTATCATGTCACTTGCTATGCCAATTGGGTTAATTCTTTCTGGATTCTTTGCTGATAAAATCGGTGTAAATCATTGGTTTTTACTATCAGGTATTTTAATTATTGGCATTGCTATAGTTTGCCAAATGATAACTGAGGTTAGAAAAATTAGATTTAAAATAAACAATATTGGAGGAATATTTATGTATCTTATTTTTCATAACTCTTTCCTGCTAAAATCGCAGGGTTTTTCCTGCATACAAGCAAAATGAAAGCATGCGATTATAGACAGGAGGAAATGTTATGGAATTAATATTAAAAGCAAAAGACATTCGTGTGGAATTCAAAGGACGCGATGTTTTAGATATAAATGAATTAGAAGTATATGATTATGACCGTATTGGTTTAGTAGGAGCAAATGGTGCTGGAAAAAGCACTTTACTCAGGGTACTTTTAGGAGAATTAACTCCCCAGGATGTAAAATGAATCGTCTGGGTGAACTTGCCTATATTCCCCAGTTGGACGAAGTAACTCTGCAGGAGGAAAAGATTTTTGCACTTGTAGGCAAGCTAGGTGTTGAGCAATTAAATATACAGACTATGAGCGGTGGTGAAGAAACAAGGCTTAAAATAGCACAGGCCTTATCGGCACAGGTTCATGGTATTTTAGCGGATGAACCTACGAGCCATTTAGACCGTGAAGGAATTGATTTTCTAATAGGACAGCTAAAATATTTTACAGGTGCACTGTTAGTTATTAGCCATGACCGCTATTTTTCTTGATGAAATAGTAGATAAAATATGGGAACTGAAAGATGGCAAAAATCACTGAGTATTGGGGAAACTATTCTGATTATCTTCGTCAGAAAGAGGAAGAACGTAAGAGCCAAGCTGCAGAATACGAACAATTTATTGCGGAACGTGCCCGATTGGAAAGGGCTGCGGAGGAAAAGCGAAAACAGGCTCGTAAAATAGAACAGAAGGCAAAAGGTTCTTCAAAGAAAAAAAGTACTGAAGACGGAGGGCGTTTAGCTCATCAAAAATCAATAGGAAGTAAGGAAAAAAAGATGTATAATGCTGCTAAAACCCTAGAGCACAGGATTGCGGCCTTAGGAAAAGTAGAAGCTCCGGAAGGCATTCAGAAATTCTGTTTCAGGCAAAGTAAAAGCATTGAGCTCCATAATCCATACCCTATAGTCGGTGCAGAAATTAATAAAGTATTTGGGGATAAGGCTCTGTTTGAAAATGCATCTTTTCAAATTCCGTTAGGAGCAAAAGTGGCGTTAACTGGTGGTAATGGAATCGGAAAAACAACTTTAATCCAAATGATCTTAAACCATGAAGAAGGAATTTCTATTTCGCCTAAGGCAAAAATAGGTTACTTTGCACAGAATGGTTACAAGTACAACAGTAATCAGAATGTTATGGAGTTTATGCAGAAGGATTGTGACTACAATATATCAGAAATTCGTTCAGTGCTAGCATCTATGGGGTTCAAACAGAACGATATTGGAAAAAGTTTATCTGTTTTAAGCGGTGGAGAAATTATAAAATTGTTGCTTGCTAAAATGCTCATGGGTAGATATAACATCCTAATAATGGATGAACCCAGTAACTTCCTTGACATACCAAGTTTAGAGGCTTTGGAAATACTAATGAAGGAGTACACCGGAACTATCGTGTTTATCACCCACGATAAACGATTACTCGAAAATGTAGCAGATGTAGTTTATGAAATTAGAGATAAGAAAATAAATCTGAAACATTAAATTTAAAGGTAGTCGCTGGTCAGTATAGTCTGTTCTGGTTGGCGACTCCATTGTTAAAGAGTATAAAGACTTTAGATTTTATGAATATTAAAAATAGGAACAGTCAATTGAACTGCTCCTATTTTTTTCTGCTAAATATATTGTAGTTTTTCTTATATGTATAATGATAGATTAGCGGATTCTCATCTACGGTACTTACTTTCAAATATGAAGAAGTGATCGCGGTTATCTCTGGACTTTTCCTTATTGAGGACAAAGTAATTCTTACGTGAAGTCGCCATTGTTTTTAGGATATCATCAGTTAGGAAGGTCAATGGAATATTCATGTTAGAGTAGCGGTAGAAGTCACGTTCAAAATCTTGGTAGCTCTCGCTATAATAGTCCATTTGTAGGTGATTACGCTGAAACTCAAGCTGATTCATAGAGCACCTCCTCGACAAGTTCAATACTAATAATGTCTTTTAATTTCAAATTGATGTGACCTGTTGTAGTTTTTATCAAAATGAAATCTTTGGTCAGACTTGGTATTGTTCCAGTGTAGGAAACACGCTTGTTTTTTTCAATCACTTGAATGCGTGTGCGTAGCTGCCCGGCGTATACTTGACTGAGGAGTAATAATTTCTTCTCTAGTGATAAGTCAGACATGTACGTTACTTTGTTTGTATCATCAGAGAGTGCTGATGCATGTTCAGATAGGAAAAAGCCCATCCATTTTTGCATCTTTGTATCCTGGTACTCTCTTGCTGATTGAAATGGTAAATATGAACGGTCAATCATATCAAATCCTTTCTATGCAGAGGCAAGGGTATTTTTATCAAATTGAATCGTAAAACCTTGAATTCCCCCACCTGTGTAACATTCTTTAAAGCGATTGATTACCTCAGTATAGATTATCACAGATGAGCTTGTTGGCTTAATGCTAAATGTAAATTCAATGGTAATCGGTTTTCAGATTTAGCATGTACTAGTCGTATCGATATTTCAGTTGTTTTGAGTTTTCTCTGACGAAGTTTTGAAGTTGCTGTTTCAACGATTCCATGTAAAAATCTTTCAAGCATTTCAATATCATTACATCCTTTGCTACGGATTTCTGAAAATTGTACTGTATTTTTTTCTTGTTTCATTTTAATCCCTCCAATCCACCCGCGGAATGACCACCGATAAGTTTACTGCGTTCAATATTTCTGGAACCTTCAGTTAGGACGGTTCCTTTTGTATGACTAAAAACCAAACTGTTCTCTGACAACATCAATAGCTGTCTGAAGTCTATTATCTTTTTTTCAATTTGTTCTACATCATCAAAGAGTGATAGTAGAGTATAGCTTTCATCTACGAAGCCACTATAAGATACACCAATTTGTCTCACTGCACCAGAGGTGTATTTTTCGGAATAATACAAGTACATGACTCACCATTGTTTTGGGGAGATTTGCGGGTTCAATTTTATTCTGAGCATTTATAGATTTTTTCATCTCAGTCCTAGAATAGCCAATATGAATAGAAACGACAGTAGTCAATACTAGGGCTACTGTTCCGTTCCACAGTATCATTTAAAAATCATTTTCACACCCTTTCGTCTATTAGTATAGAAGAAAGCTCTCAGCACATGTGGAGTGCATAGCGTTGATACAAAGAGTGAAATCGTGAAAATCCTGCATTTTAAGCAGTTTTACAAGCATTATGTATTTGTAGAAGATGGCGAAGGTGGACGAAAAAAAGTCCTAAAAAAATTATATAGATGTGAATGTTTGCATTGATATGGTGTGTGGAGATACAAAGTATGAATTGGGAAGTGAGGAATAAGAAATGATGAGATGGATAATAAAAATAATCTTATTTCCAATTAGATTGCTGTTAAGTATCCTCACTGTATTTCTGACATTCCTGCTCGGCATAGGAACAACTATTCTATATTTCTTGATGCTGATGTGTATCGTTGCTGCAATAGGATCATTTATACAAAAAGATATATCACTTGGAATTGAGGCGTTGGTATTAGGATTTTTGTTAAGTCCATATGGAATACCCATGGTCGGAGCAACCGTTATAGCCTTTCTTAAAGGTATAAACGAAGTAATAAAATCAATTTGAAAAATTTCATAAAAATGGTTACCAAAGACGATAGAGAAAAACTATCGTCTTTTCTTTGTAAAATTTTAAGGAAAGGAGGTGAAGCGATGGACTTTGACTATTTCTATAACAGAGAAGCGGAAAGATTTAACTTTCTAAAAGTACCGGAGATATTGGTAGACGGAGAAGAATTTAAGGGATTATCCGCTGAAGCGATTATCCTTTATTCCATGCTTCTGAAACGCACGGGAATGTCCTTTAAGAATAACTGGATAGACAAAGATGGCAGGGGTATTTATCTATTTTACTGTTGAAGAAATTATGAGAAGAAGAAATATCTCAAAAGCCGACAGCTATAAAAACATTAGATGAACTCGATATGAAAAAAAGGAATCGGACTGATTGAAAGAGTAAGGCTTGGGCTTGGTAAGCCGAATGTCATATATGTTAAAGACTTTATGAGCATATTAGCGGTAAAAGAAAATGACTTTCAGAAGTCAAAAACTAACTTCGAAGTAAAAAGATTTTAACCTCAGAAGTAAAGAAAATGAACTTCAGGAAGTTCAAAATCTTGACTCTAACTATATAGAGAATAATAAGAGTAAGTATAGTAAGAGAGAATATAGTTTTGGTGAAAACGGGCTTGGAAACATTTCAAAATGTATTTTTTTAACGGCAGAAGATATATCCGATTTTACAAATCATAATGAACTCACAGCTTGATAATTACATTGAGAGATTATCTGCATATATCAAAAGCACCGGAAAGACCTATAAAGACCATAAAGCGACAATCCTTTTCTTGGTTTTTATAAAAGATCAGGGAAGAAGCAAAGAAGTGAAAACATCAAATATCCCGACATGGGAAGAATATGATAAAGGAGAACACCTATGATGAAAGAATTAGAAAAAGTAATGATAGAAGATGTAGAGTATTCTTACGATCCTGAAAAAGAATATATCAAGAATGGACACGCATTTTGTAAAGTTTGCCATGAAAGAAAAGACGGAAAAGTGATGGGGTTCTTTGATAAAAAGATGATATTTAAGATTTCTTGCAAATGCGATAGAGATAGAGAGGCAAGAGAAAAAGAAAGACAAAAGCAGATGGAGATTGAACGATTAAAGAGTAGCTGCTTTAACTCGATTATTCAGTGGTCATACACATTTGAAAATTATCAGGGAGAAGAAAATCAAAGCCTTATCATTGCAAAAACTTTGTAAAAGACTATGAGGAAATGAAAAAAGAAAATATCGGACTTCTTTTTTATGGCTCAGTAGGTAGCGGAAAGACCTATCTTGCCTGCTCCATTGCAAATAGCCTTATTGAACAGTATCAAATAGGCGTTAAAATAAGAAATTTTGCACAGATTATCAATGAGCTGCAAAAGGGAGGATTTGATTTTGACAAGAACGCATATATTGAATCCCTTGTAAATACTTCCGTTCTTATCTTGGATGACTTAGGAATAGAAAGAGATACAAGCTATGCCAAAGAGCAAGTATATAACATCGTGAATAACAGGTACTTAAAACAGAAACCGACTATCTTCACTACTAACCTTTCCTACGACACAATCCAAAATTGTAAGGATAGCGTAGAGTATCAAAGAATCTACTCAAGAATCATAGAGATGTGTATTCCTGTTATGGTTGTAGGAGAAGATTTTAGAAAGGTTATTCAAAAGGACAAACTGAATCGGAATAAGGACAGACTGCTGAATGGAGGTGAGAGAAGTTGATCAATGAAGAAATAGCAAGAAAAACACTGAATATGGAAGTTAGAGCTGCTAAAGTAACAGGAAAGCTAATTCTAAACTTGTTAAAGAAATTGATGAAAGAAGCAGAAAAACTTGGAGGACTTGAAAAGCTGGTTAATACTAACGGAAATGAAGTAAAGCTAAAAGATATGGTTAAAAAGGGGCAGCTTGAAGAAATTCCAGTTGAAGAAGCAGAACTTAAGGAACTCAAAAAGGAACTTAATCGGTATGGGGTAAAGTTTTCAGTCATGAAAGATAAGGAAAGTGGGAAATACTCAGTATTCTTTCAAGCTAAAGATATGAAGGTTATGGACAAAGCATTTAAGCACGCTCTTTCCGAATCAGAAAAGAAAACTGAAAGAAAGGAGTCCATTCATAAGAATATTGAAAAGTTCAAGGAAATGGCTAAAAACTCTGTTTCCAAAGATAAAATCAAGAATAAACAAAAGGAGCAGAGCCTATGATAGATAAGATATTAAAGGACATCAAAGGCTTATTTAAGGTGCAAGATAAGGTAAAGTTTCTAAAGCAGAACATTCCCTATCTTGTATTTTTCTATATAGGTAATATCTTTTCACATCATGTAAGAGCCTATATAGGTGGCGATATTATTGACAAAATTTTTCAAGGGATATTAGAGATTAATACGATGAGCTTTCTTCCAAGCCTTCATCCTACGGATATTATAATGGGCGTGGTAGTAGCTGTTTTAATCAAAATTATCGTATATACCAAAGGGAAAAATGCTAAAAAGTTTAGACAGGGGAAAGAGTATGGCTCAGCAAGATGGGTTGCATAATATTAACTGTAAAGGAGTGATATATAGACACAAAAAAGGAGGATAACGCCATGATGGAATATGCAACCAAAATCACTGCGCTATACTCCCGCCTTTCAGTTGGTGATGAGGACAGGGACGGTGGCGAAAGCAACAGTATCGTAAATCAAAAGGCATTTTTAGAGCGATATGCAAGACAGCACAAGCTGATGAATATTCGCCACTATATCGACGATGATGAAAGCGGTAGGTTCTTTGATAGAAGTGCCTATACACAGATGATAAACGATGTAGAAAGCGATAAAATCGGCATTGTCATTATGAAAGATATGACAAGATGGGGACGAGATTATCTTCAAGTAGGAAACGCTATGGAGATATTCAGACGAAACAATGTACGCTTTATTGCTATCAATAACGGTATCGACAGCCAAGACCAAAACACATTGGAATTTGCCCCCTTTATCAATATTATGTCCGAGTGGTATGCAAGGGACATCAGCAAGAAAGTAACAACAGGCATTAAGACCAAAAGGAGCAAATGGAAAGCCCGTTGCAACAGAAGCCCCCTATGGCTATATAAAAGACCCTAACAACAAAGATTTTTGGATAGTCGATAAAGAAGCTGCCGAAGTCGTAAAACTCATTTTTAGACTGTTTATGGATGGGAAAAACAGAAATCAGATAGCCGTTTACTTGAAAGAGAAAGAAATACTAACCCCAACCTTTTATATGAAACAGCAAGACAGAGGAACGGCGAAAAACAGAAAGCTGAATGAAGAAAACCGTTATAACTGGAACAAAGCAACCCTAACACACATACTGAAAAAGGCAGGAGTATTGTGGCGATGTAGTCAACTTCAAAACTGAAAAAGTATTATAAAGATAAGCGAAACCATTATGTAGATAAAGACAAGTGGCAAAATAATCCCTGATGTACACGAACCAATCATAGATAGAAGTACCTATGAAAATGTACAACGGATATTAAAAAATGCACCGGTAAAAAGACCAAACGGAGATGGAGAAATCCACCCATTATCGGGACTGATGTACTGTAAAGATTGCGGTACAAAAATGCACATACGCACCATACACAAGAACAATAAGGTACAGCATGTAACCTATTGCAGCGAATATGCCAAAGGAAAATCCAAACACCTGAAATGCCATTCTCCCACCGTATTGATGTCGATGATGTGATGGAAAAATCTCACAGAGGTTTTGCGAAAGATAGCTAAATTTTCATTAGAAAATAAAGAAGAATTTGAAGCCTTGATAAAAAATAGCCTTGCTGAAGAACAGACCGAAGAAATCAAGAAACAGAAAAAGCGTATACCACAAATCACAGACAGAATGGAACAGATAGAAAGAGTTATGAATAAGCTGTACGAGGATAATGCACTGGGAAATATCGAGCCGAAACGCTATGAACAGCTATCGGAAAAATATGCAGAAGAATATTACAGCTTAAAAGCAGAACAGGAGCAAATAGAGGAACGCGTATCCGAATTTGAAAACGCCAACCAAAGAGCAAAGAACTTTATCGAACTGGCAGAAAACTATTCAGATTTTGAAGAACTTACCCCCACCGCCATCAATGAATTTATCAGTAAAATTGTAGTGCATGAAAGAGATGTCAAAAGAGCAAAATATGCCGTTCAGCGTATTGAAGTCTATTTCAATTATATCGGAAAATTTGAAAATGAACTTACAAAAGAGATAGAGCCGACAGAACAAGAAATGATACAGATGAGGGAAGAAATCGAAGAAGCCAAGAAAGAAAAAAATCACGGGCATATCACAGGGCATATTCCAAAGAATATAGAGCCAAAAACATTGAAAAAGTTTAGAGAGTATGAACGGATAAAAAGCACGAGAATACCGAGCAAGAAAGAAGCTACAAGCCACAACCTAAAACCAAATATCAACCAAGACGAAAAGAGGTTTCCTAAATCACAGGAAATCTTTTTTGTGCAAAGTAAAAGGAGGATTGAATGACAGAAAAAAACAAGAAGCACAGAACGATAAAATACAGACAGTAAAAAGAACAGACCATACCCCAGAAGCCGAACAATATCATGATAAAAAAAGATTAGAGGAAAAACTTTTTGTAACAGAGATATATTTTGACCCAAACAGTAAGGATACATTTCAAGATAAGCTGTTAAAGGTAGTGAAATCGGAACGGAAAGAATAGAATTTTTCTTTACTAAAAAAATCAGAAAGGAGAACAGAAAATGAAAAATATAGATGAAAAATCTTAATGGCAGAAGAGGAAATTAAGCAGTTACAAAACAAGAGAAAAACTCATCAGTCAGCAGAAACAGGAAGAACGAAAGAAAAGAGATAAAAGGCTTTATGAAAAAGGAGCAGTTTTTGAAAGTATCTTTAACGAAAGCAAGGATTTTATCAAAGATGAATTTTATCAGCTAATTACATTCCCAAATATCAAAGAAGCAATAAATGAAAAAATCCTAAAAATCATGGAGAAAAGAGAAAAACGGAAGAAGAAAACATAGAAAAAAACAAGAGAAAGTAACGGAAACAGAGCAGTAGTCCCTTGTCTACAAGGGCGCACTTATACACCTTAACAGGTGCGTGCGTTCTCGAAGGCTCTTGCAGAGGGCATATCAGCTAAAGCTGATACAGGGGAGCTACACTCCCCTATGGAAATAAATTTCCTACCCCTTGTGTACTTCCCAAAATGGGGCTGTGAAATAAGTCCCCAAAAGAAATAGGACCATTCGCTCATGCGAAAGGTCCTATTTTTGTGGTAAAATTAACTTGGAATGAAAAATTTACCCAATACCTATTGTAATTCAAACAAGAATATTTTCCACTGTTTCTTTCAGATTGTTTGGATCTGCTGGATCCTGTTTTAACATTTGACAGATTGATAGGAGGAATCGATTTAAACAAGTATCTGACGGATATTCCGGAGTACACAACCGGACGACGCAGATATAATCCGGTCAACATGTTAAAAACAGTACTTTTCGGATTTATGACTAGCGGTTACTGCTCTCTGAGAGAACTGGAAGACAACTGCAAAGTTAATATCAGGTTCATGTATCTCATGGATCACCGGACTTCGTCATACAGAACCTTTGGATATTTCATCAATGAAATACTTCAAGATAAGATTGAAAACATTTTTAATGACATCAATCATGCTATCTTTAACGAGGAGCATGTAGATCTTCAACATCTCTACATCGACGGCTCCAAGTTTGAAGCAAACGCAAACAAGTATACCTGGGTATGGAAGAAGGCTACCGAAAAGTTCCGTTACAAGCTTTACGAAAAAATCACTGCGGAGATTAAGGAAATTAATGCAGAAATCGCATGGAGCGGGGTACAGATCACAATAAACTCGGAGTATGTACCGGATTATCTGAATGAAATCGTTGAGCAGCTAGTACATTTATGGGAACTGGATACCAGTACATTTGTTTACGGAAGCGGAAAGCGAAAATCCAAAGAACAGCGTCATTATGAACACTTGACTACTTTCTGTCAGAAACTTCAAGAATACATACAAAAAATTGAAATCTGTGGTCCTAACCGAAACAGTTACTCTAAAACAGATAACTCCGCTACCTTTATGCGTATCAAAACGGATTACATGGGCAATGATCAGATTCTGCCGGCATATAATGTACAGATTGGTGTAGCAGATGAATATATTGCAGTTGTTGACGTTAACCATTATCGTTCAGATATGGATTGTTTCGTTCCTATGATGGATCACTTCAAACAAACTTATGGATTCTATCCCAAATATCCTGTGGCAGATGCCGGATATGGCTCATACAATAATTATATTTTCTGTGAACAGAACGGAATTGAAAAGTATATGAAATTTCCAATGTTTAAAAAGGAAACTAAGGATCGGAAATATCATGAAGATCCATTTCGTGCAGTTAACTTCAGAATTGATGAACAAGGAGTCATGAGATGTCCTAACGATAAAGCATTCCATTTTTTATACAGAAAAAATGTGAGGGGAAATCAGTACGGGCGCAAGGAAGAAGTGTATGAATGCGAAGACTGTAGCGGATGTCCATATGCAAAGAAATGTAAGAAGACAGATAAGAATCGAACCGTTCGGATCAATCAGAACTAACTTCCATGCATCAGGAAGTAATCGAAAACCTGGAAAAGTATCCACGGTGCGTTATTGAGAATGAACCGTTCGATACAAGCAGAAGGTACTTTCGGAATTATGAAAAGCAACCGTTGGTACCAGAGAATTGTCCGAAGAGGTATTCATTCAGTCAAACTGGAAGTTTTACTCGTGGCGATAGGCCATAATTTATATAAATATCAGAAAAAGACAAGAAACAGAACTGCCGCATAGATTCAAAAAGAATTTCTATGGGGTGGGGAAGTGTGCTTTTTTGCGTATGATTTTTAGTCATTTATACAATAATTGCAAAAAGGAGATGCGAAAAAAACTCAATCGAGTTTTTTTCACACCCCTTCATCACCCCTATGAGCTAAGCTCAACTCTCTATGCGTCTGCCTTCCGACAACTTTTACAACTCATATCTCTACATCATTCATTCCATCGCCAAACCCAAAGGTGTCAGAAAGTGGAACATTCAAATACTCTGCAATCTTTTGAATGCCTCTTCCCTTATCAAATTGGCGATTGACTAATTCGCCATTGACACAACCATGGGCTGGAACATCTTGAATGACAAATTGAAAGTCCTTTTCCAGTGCCTGTCTGCACTCATCAATCTGTTGCTCCTGTCTGGCCATAATCACAACCTTATAAATTGGCTGTCCATCATATTGAGACATTGGCTTGATGCCAAGATTTTCAGAGAGTGCTTTTCTCCAGCGCTCAATCTCCGAATTTCCGCCCTCTGTGCCGTCCAAAAGTTCTTTCAAATCCTCATCGCCGAAAGAGCCATCCTTACCTTCAATCGTACAAAACACACCTTTTTTATGAAGAAGCTCAAGTGCTGTATCTAGCTGCTCCTTCCTCATTGGAATATCAACAATGACCTTGTCCTTATAAGTGACATAACCACCAGAACTGCCTACAACACCATCAAATCCATAGACAAGAAGTGGCTTTAGCATATCTAAATTTCTTCCTGTGCAAAGAAATACCTTATGACCATTTTTTTGTGCCCTGCGAATGGCCTCCAGTGCACTGTCTGGCGGGACATTGGTTCCTGCCGGTGTCAAGGTTCCATCAATATCTAAAAAGATTAACTTTTCCATAATTCCCCCTATTTAAACTTTGTCACCAACCACACAAAGTCATGATTTGGAATTTCAACTGCCTTAGCTTCTCTCTTTTTATTGGTCAACATATCCTTATAATCTTCTGGCTCATCAATCCAAGCAGTTTGATAAAATGGACTAAAGTTAAAGAGTGCAATCAACTTCTCACCCTTATAATATCTTCCAATGCCAAGTACTGCGTCATTATAAGTTTCCACAATCCAAGTGTCCGCTGCTCCATCAAATACACTGTACTTACTTCTTAACTTCTCCAGCTTTTGAATGGCCTTAAAAATTCTTCCTTCTCTGCTCTTTGTCTGCTTTCTCTTCTTTGCCTCATCCCAACGGAAATCTCCTCTGTGCAAATATCGAGAATCGTCCCATTTCAGTGGATTCTCGTGATAGCTATAGTCATTGAGCTGACCAATTTCATCTCCCGAATAGAGCACTGGAATACCTGATTGTGTGAGCAAGAAGGCATGTAACATAATATCTAGACGAATGGCACGGTCTAATTTTTTTCTTCATCCCTTTCATACTCTGCTGCCTCAATTCCACAAAGAGATGCCGTTGTTCCACAAAGTCTTGCATCGCCGAGTCGAGGGTCATCATTATATAGCTCTCCTCTCGCATCGGAATAATCAGTATATCCTCTAAAGTAAGCATTTAAAAATCTCTTGTGCTCCACCTCATCTACACCAAATTGCTTGAGGAAATTGTAATCAAGTCCCCAACCAATATCATCATGGCAACGCAAATAATTTAAGAAGACATACTGCTTTGGAAGTGCAAATACCTGTCCGAGCTGATGCTTCATCAATCGCACATCATGTGTGGCCAATGTATGCCATGTTGTTGCCATTGTCGTTACATTATAAAGCATATTGCACTCTGGCTTTTCTACAGTTCCAAAATATGGAACAACCTTGCTTGGTTCCATAACAACTTCACCGAGAAGAAGAGTTCCTGGACAAACAATCTCTGTTGCAATTCTCATAATGCGAACAAGGGTATGAACCTGTGGAAGATTTCTACATGAAGTTCCCAATGTCTTCCAAATATATGGAACTGCATCCAATCGAATAATATCCACACCATGATTGCACAAATTGAGCATATTGCCATCATATCATTAAATACAACTGGATTGGCGTAATTTAAATCCCATTGATATGGATAAAATGTTGTCATCACAACCTTTCCAACCTCTGGGCACCAACTAAAGTTCCCCGAGTGCTGTCTGTGGAAATACTTGTGGAACGGTTTCCTCAAAGGCATTTGGAATATTCCAATTGTCAAAAAGAAGTATCTCTTTTGATACTCATAATCCCCTGCCTTTGCCTTTCTCGCCCACTCGTGATCTTCTGATGTGTGATTCATTACAAAGTCAAGGCAAAAGGCTCATATTATTGGCATGGCATTCCCTAGCTAAGTCAGCCAAATCCTCCATTGTCCCTCAACTTTGGATCAACTTTTCTAAAAATCTGATACCGCATAGCCACCATCTGATCTTCCTCTGGACTCTCCAAAAGTGGCATCAAATGAAGATAATTTACACCTGATTCCTTGATATATCCCAAATTTTTCCTTGACACCCTTTAAATTCTTAGCAAAAGCAATTCGTATACATGAACATTCCGAGCATATCATTGCCCTTAAACCAGTCCGGTGAAGCCTCTCGGATTAAATCCAACTCCTTCAATGCATCTTCTCTCTCTGTATAATAATCCCTCAATACTTTCATAAAATAGTCAAAGGCCTGTGTATCATTATTATAGAGCTCGCAATAGAGCCACTTTAATTCATCATAGTATCTCGCTAAGCGCTGATCAAAAACTTCTTCTCTCATGTTGTCTCCTTTATATATGGCATCGGTTCCAGTATTTTATATAAACAATTTTTGTTAATTATAAGCCAATTCCTTTATTTGTGCAATCAATTGCACTTTCAAACTAATTGCAATACTATACAAATTTTTTTCTTAAATTGTGCAGTTTGCCAGCCTTCCACACAATTTAAAAGGGGCTGTGAAATAAGTCCCTAAAAGAAATAGGACCATTCGTTCATGCGAAAGGTCCTATTTTTGTGGGTGTGCCAGACATGGCATATATCTAGGAGGATGAAAGGTACCTCTAACCAAGGGATGTAGTCCCTAAGGTTTAGCCGAATTCAAGGGTGTCCATCGTGAGGTGGAATCTGAAGGAAGAACGAGGCAAACTGCTGGCCCGAGGGTCACGAATCTCAATTGAGGCCACTCATGCGGATAAGCGTACACTACAACGTAAAGTCCAAATAACTACAATAGTATGATTGGTAAATGAGGCGGGTAGATGGCAGGAAAGATGTATGTCTTACTCTGGGAGGTCTTATCAGTGTCAAAGATGAGGTAGAGAACGCTACGCAGTCGACAGGCATAGTAACAACGAATGATAAGAAGTCAGCAGAGGCCATAGTAGTCCGAAAGGATGAAGGGCCGAACAGAACTTAAGTTTTACGAGTTTCAAAATTGTATGACCAATTCCTCGAAACAGTTTGTGCTGTCCCAATGATGGACTTAAGACTGGGAATGGTCAAGCGAAGGAAAGGAGAAAACAAACTATGACAACGAAACTATTGGAGGAAATCCTAAGTAAGGAGAATCTGGAAAAGGCATGTACAGCCGTAGTTAGAAACAAGGGTGCCAGTGGAATTGATGGAATGAAGGTGAATGAACTCAAAGGATACATATGCGAGCATGGCGAGAGTATCACACAAAAGATACAACAAAGGAAGTATAAGCCGCTAGCAGTCAGAAGAGTACAGATACCAAAACCAGACGGAACCAAAAGAGACCTTGGGATACCTGCGGTAAAAGACAGATGGATACAACAAGCAATCTATCAGGTGCTGAATCCGAAGTTTGAAGAAGTATTTTCAGAATATAGTTACGGATTTAGGCCAAGAAGAAGTTGCGAGAGTGCGGTCATCAAAGCACTAGAGTATATGAACGATGGATATGATTGGATAGTCGATATGGACTTATCGAAGTTCTTCGACAACGTTAATCAAGACATCCTCATGATATTGGTGCATAAGGTCATCAAAGACCCAGATACAGAATCCCTTATACGGAGAGTACTGCAAAGTGGAGTAATGGTAGAAGGTGTATTCCAAGAAACCAAGATTGGAACACCACAAGGTGGTAACCTCAGTCCTCTTCTAGCAAACATCTATTTAAATGAATTGGATGTGGAACTAACGAAACGAGGATTAAGATTTACAAGATACGCAGATGACGTCATCATATGCGTAAGAAGTGAAGTAGCCGCCAACAGAGTCATGCGTACTGTAACAGAATGGCTTGAGAAACATTTGAGAGTCAAGGTGAACATGACAAAGACAAAGGTGTGCAGACCAAATGGTCTAAAATATCTAGGATACTCATTCTTTCAAAGAAATGGATGGAAACCAAAGCCACACATTAAATCAGTGGAGAAGTTGAAAGCAAAACTGCATGAACTAACGATACGTAGCAAGTCTATCTCGATGGAAAGCAGAATAGCGAAAATCAATTCAGTGATAAGAGGATGGGTAAACTACTTTCGGATATGTGAAATGAAAACAGTATTAAGAACAATCGACAAGTGGTTGAGAGTGCGTATCCGGATGTGCATATGGAAACAGTGGAAGACCATACAGAAAAGAAGAAGAGCACTCATGATACTAGGAGCACCAAGATGGCTGGCGGAGGGACTTTCGAACTCACGCAAAGGCTGTATGGCAATCGCCAAAGGTGGACTAGGGTCATTAATCAGTGCGAAGATTCTAAAATTAAAAGGTCTGTTATCACTAACAGACCACTACCAAGAAGTGCATAGTTATTAAGTTGTGAACCGCCGTATACCGAACGGTAGTACGGTGGTGTGAGAGGTCGGAAGTTTTAAAACTCCTTAAAACTTCCTCCTACTCGATTGAAAATGATTTTATTTTAGTTAGAATGAAGGTGAAGTTACAGAAAAATGAGCGCATGAAAGGTAGGCAGAATCTACTGTTCAAAAATTTGTAAGAGTTGATTCTACTTCGTTGATGGCTAAAAGTTGTATGCCGATTCTTCGTGTGTGATTGATTTTGAAACTTCGAGTTATCTTCTACTTTAGAAGATATGGTTTTAGAATTACTTCGTCTGCAGCGATTTCGGTAATTCCAAAATCATGAAGTCTCTTAGCCATTTCTTCGTTGTAGAAATGGAGCAGCTGTATGGATGATTTTCCGTGCAGCTTTTCTTTGTGCGTTATGTTAAGTTATTATGGTACAATATTTAAACATGAGAAAAAAAGAGATGAGAAAAGAAATGGAATTAAATAAAAATAATGTTATTGAAAATGCTTATGATAAACTCTTTTTTTACAGAAAAACAGACAAAAGGTATACAAATATATTGCTTAAAACAATGATACAGGAACGGGTAAAATGCGTTGTTATAATCTTTTGGAAGGAATTCAACTCTCTTACAATACTTTGAATATGCAAACTACTTATCAAAAGATAGAGCCTAAGGAGGGTATGTTACAGATTGATCATTGTTTAGAAGGTTGTTATGAATTTATTTTAGAAAATAACGAGCATGCTTTTTTAGGGAGTGGAGATTTAAGCATTGTTGATCTTGGCAAAGCTTTATTTAAAAATTCTTGTATCCCTATGAAGAGATATGTTGGACTTTCACTTTTTATTGATATAAATGTGGCTCAAAAATCAATTGATAAATATTTTCCGTATGGAAATATTGATTTGCATAAATTACGAGACAGATTGTGTAAAAATGGAGTATCTTTGATTATACGTTCTCGTGATGGAATAAATCATATTATCAACGAACTCTATGAGGTAGATGAAAGAGTAAAAGCTTCCATACTCTATTATAAAAAAACGATAGAGTTACTTTTTGTTTTTTTAGGTTTGATAGAATCAAAAGATACAGAACAGTTTTCATCATTTTCTGAACCAGTATACAGAGCAACTCAAGAGTGTTATAAAATGATTATAGAAAATCCTTTTGAATGGATGAAGATAAGAGATTTAGCGAAAAAGTTTGCTGTTTCCGAATCAAGTCTTAAAAATTGCTTTCAATGTATTTCTGGGAAATCTATAGGTGCTTTTATGAGGGAAAACAGAATAAAAGAAGCATCGATTCTTTTGAATAAAAACCATACTTAAGTATAGGGGAACTTGCCGAGATGACCGGTTATGAAAATCAAAGTAAGTTTTCAAAGGCGTTTAAAAGTATTATGGGTAAAAATCCAAGTGAATTTAAGTGAGAATAATTTGTCTTTTTGGAGTTAAAAAATACCCAATTGGTTATAGAGAACTTTTAACTTTGCAGGCATACTTAACATGGATGGTGATATAAGGCACTGGTGCACCAGTGTCTTATATTTTTTTCATCAGGGTTAGTTAAAAACTAACAAATTAAGAACTGGAATTTAGGAGGGAAGTTCATTATGAAGTTAAAAGACATTATTCAAATCACTGTATTTACGGTTATTGCTTTTGTTTTAGGAATGGCTGTATCAATGGGTACAGGAATGTTAGGAACCGTTTCACTTTATGTTGCAAGTGGTTTTTCTGCACTTGTGATAGCGCCGCCATTTGTTGTAATGGCAAAAAAGATTAAGAAAAAACCTTCAGCATTTATATTTTTCATGTTGTTGGCTATTTTTTGGTCGTTAATGGGATATTGGCCTATGCTAATTATAAATTTAGTCGCAGGAATTGTAGCTGAAATTATCATTGGAAAATTATGAAAATGATAAACGAGTGGCAGCGGCAGTTGCAACTGGAATGTTTATAATTTCAATGCATGCTATGACTTTTGTTAAAGTTTTAGGTCCACAAAAATTAGTAGAAGTTTTTAGTGTTTTTTCTCCAGAACAAGCACAATTTATGCATATGTTTTTTTCACACCTAAAGCCATGCTAATTTCTATTGCAATAAATATTGTTTTTGGTCATTTTAGCCGGTACTTTCGGAATGTATATAAATAATAAATTTTTTTGAAAAAAAGAAAAGAAAAAGGAATACTTTGATGCAAAAACACAATAAAAGAGACTTGCATAGTTAATAGTATAGTTTTGTTTATTCTTATCGTTTCATTCTCTATCACGCTTTTTATTACTGATAAGCTTGGCTATTATATTATGCTAGCGGTTTCGTTTGTTTTGTTGCTAACGCATTCAAAAAGTATTTCTTAACATGTCTACAAAGTATTTGTTTCTCATACTACTTTTGTACTTATTAAAGAAACTTCCTTATGGACTTGGAGTGGCGTCTTTTTATGGGCTTGCTTTTTAATTGGAATAAAAGCTTTTTCCCATTTTTTTACTTTTAGGTAGAATACTAATAGCTTTATCGCCGCTTACTATAATGAGTTCATTAAGGAAAATCGGAATTTCCAATAATTTTAATCTAAGTGTTGCTACGGGACTTAGATTTATGGGTGAAATGAATATAAGGCTTAAAGAAATACGAAACGGTATGAAAGTAAGAGGCTTAAAAATAAGCCTCTTACATCCCTGTCTGTTCATTTGAACTTTATCTTATTCCATTGATGTATAAATGTCTTCATGTAAGCGAAACTTTAACATCTTCCATTATTTCAAAAGGTGCAGAATACAACACGGAAAAAACAAGTTACACTCCAACTAAATATAATATCTTTGATCTAATTTGTTTGTGCATTTCTTTTTATTTAGTATGGAGAGTTCTATAAAAATGAGAGAATATTAATGAATATTTTAGATGCCAAAATCAATAAATTTAAGTATAAAAAAACAGCAAAGAGATTATCTTAAAAAATTTAAGTTTAAGCGTTGAACCGGGTGAATTGATTGTTATAACAGGACTTTCAGGATGTGGAAAAACGACTTTGACAAGAATATTAAATGGCTTAATTCCCAATCACTATGAGGGTGATTTAGACGGGGAAGTAAATTTATTCAATAAAAATTTGCTGGACTACGAAAAAGGTGAGCTTGCAAAATATATCGGCAATGTATTTCAAAATCCATCGGATCAGTTTTTTGCTACCATTGCGGAAGAAGAAGTCGCCTTTGTCGGAGAAAACTTAGGAATGCCTCTTGAGGAATTAAAACAAAAAACAAAAGAAGCCTTTGAAAAAATGGGAATTAGCGACTTGATGGACAAGAAACTTTCCGAACTTTCCGGAGGACAAAAGCAAAAAGTAGCAATTGCTTCCACTTTGCTATATGATACCAAAATTATTTTCTTTGACGAACCTTCCTCCAATTTGGATTATCAAGGGATTGCTCAGTTTAGAGATATTGTTCGCAGATTAAGAGCGATGGGAAAAACAATCCTTGTTGCGGAACATCGATTGTTCTTTTTAAATGATTTATATGACCGCTTAATCTATATGAAAGACGGGACGATCGAAAGGGTGTTTTTTCAAGGAGAACTCACAGAGAATGACTGCAAAAAATATGGATTGCGAGCAATCAGTTATAGGTCCCTGAAAGCACAAAACTTGGGTGCGGAACAAGAGAAGGCTGCGAGTATCGTGGATTTAAGTATCAATATCGGGAAACAGGAACTCATAAAGAATCTTTCCTTTGATCTTCATTATGGAGAAATCATGGCAATCATCGGGAAAAATGGAATCGGGAAAACAACATTAGGAAGAACTTTGGCGGGCCTAATTAAAAATAAAGGGAAAATAAGCTATGGAAAAACAACGAAAGAAAGATTGAAGCAATCATACTATATGATGCAGGATGTGGATTATCAAATTTTCTTTGATACGGTGGAAAATGAACTGATCCCTAAGAATAAAGTGAAAGATAGTGAATATCTGAAAGAAGTCACCTCCTACATTAGGGCGATTGATTTGTGGGATAAAAAAATGGATCATCCGCAAGAACTTTCCGGTGGGCAAAAGCAAAGGCTTGCACTTGCCACTGCCTTTTTTTAAGTGAAAGGAAAATCATTATTTTGGACGAGCCGACTTCAGGGCTTGATTGCAAAAGAATGAAAGAAATAGGAGCTATGATAAGGAAGTATGCGACTAAGAGACCGGTGGTTATTATTACCCATGATTTAGAACTTCTTTGAGGTGTGTAATACGGTGCTGATGATTGATGACAAGACTTATAAAAAAATACCTGTAAAAGAGAATGAAGTTGAAATATCGGATTTTTTATTTGCTTCCATAGGATAAAAATTTTTGGTATCAAAGGAGGATATAGATTATGAATTTAATCAAACAGTATGTAAAAGAATATAAGAACACTTACATTCAATCTGTTCTATTGGCAGTTTTAGGAGTGGTATCCGGTCTTGCCGCATATATCATATTAGCAAAAATGATTGTAGGACTGATTGGAAAAAACACAGAATTCGGATTTTATTTGCAATACGGTCTTATGGTATTAGCCGCAATGGTCTTGAAAGAAATCTTTGCGGCGGCTTCCACCTCCATATCGCATCAGGCAACGTTTTATTCCTTAAAAAAGATAAGGGAAGAAATTTCTAAAAAACTGTTTCGGATGCCCCTTGGAAAGGTTATGAATATTTCTTCCGGTAAGCTCAAGAATATTATTGTGGATCAGGTGGATTCTATGGAAACAACCTTAGCACATATTATTCCTGAAATGACTGCCAATATCATCGGTCCGATTCTCTTGCTGATTTATATGTTTATTTTGGATTGGAGATTGGCACTTGTTTCCCTGATTCCTCTTGTGATTGGAATGTTCTGTATGAAATCGGTGATGGCATCTTATGGGAAAAAGTATCAGCAATCGGTGGAAATCAATCAGAAAATGAATAACGCAGTGGTGGAATATATCGGAGGAATTGAGGTCATCAAGATGTTCAATCAAAGCGAAGCCTCCTATCAGAAATACAGTGAAGCAGTCCATGAAAATGCGGCATTTTATTATCATTGGATGAAAGAAACGATGATTGGTGTATCTGCATACAGAAAAATTTCACCTATGTCCTTGCTTACAATCCTGCCGTTAGGAGTTTATTTCTATTTAAATGGTTCCTTAACAATAGCGACTTTTATAACCATCATTGTACTTTCTTTTGGAACGGTGGAAAATATATTGACGGCGACCAATTATATGGATGATCTGTCCAGAATAGGAACGATTACAAAGGAAATCGGATTGATTTTAGATGCTCCTGATCTTGAACATGGGAAAGGGAATGTTTCGTTATCTGGTAGTGATATTGAACTGAAAAATGTGGATTTTTCTTATACGGAAGATAAGAAAGTATTAGAAGGGGTCAGTTTGACGATTGGGGAAAATCAGGTAACGGCATTTGTCGGTCCGTCAGGAGGCGGAAAGTCAACCATTACGAAGCTGATTGCAGGTTTTTGGAATGCAGATGCCGGAGAAGTAATAATCGGGGGAAAAAACATCAAAGAGATTCCGCTGGAACAGTTATCCGAAACCATCTCTTATGTATCACAGGACAACTATCTATTTGATATGTCTGTCAGAGAAAATATAAGAATCGGAAAACCGTCGGCAAGTGATAAGGAAGTAGAGGAAATGGCAAAATTATCCGGTTGTGATGAATTTATCCGAGGGTTATCCGCCGGGTATGACACGATTGTGGGAGAAGGCGGAGGACATTTGTCCGGAGGAGAAAAGCAACGAATTTCTATCGCAAGAGCCATGCTGAAAAATGCACCAATCGTCATTTTAGATGAAGCAACCTCCTATATGGATACCGAAAATGAGAGTATCGTTCAGGAAGCCATCAGCAATTTGGTGAAAGGAAAAACATTGATTTTAATTGCACATAGGCTTAGAACCGTTGTTAATGCAGATAAAATATTTGTGGTCAAAAACGGGAAGATTGAAAGCTGTGGACAGCATGAGGAGCTTTTAGAAACATCAAAAGTCTATTCCTCTTTGTGGAAAGCTGCGGGAAAGGAGGAGCGTTATGATTACAGTATTTAAGAAAATATGGAACTTTGCGGAAAAGGAACAATCGAATATACGAAAGTCCATTATTATCGGCTTCCTTTGTGCGGCGTTTAACGCAATGCAAATGGGTGGTGTGTATTATGTTCTCGTTAAAATTTTTGACGAAACTCTTTCCGTGAAGGATATAGCCGTTGTCTTAGGGATTCTTCTTATCAGCTTAGTCGGAAAGATTATCACACAATATGTTTCTCAGCTGGAACAAACGCATGCCGGCTATTTTATGGCAGCGGATAAAAGAATTCGTATTGGAAACAAGCTGAAAAAAGTACCGATGGGATTTTTCAGTGAATTCAGCTTAGGAAAGATTACAACAATGAGTACAACCACTCTCAGCCAGATTGAAATGCAGGTACCGATGTTGCTTGTGCTTGTTTTAGGCGGATTACTCAATACTATTGTTTTTGCCTTAGCCTTGTTTTATTTACATATAATGGTGGGGATCACCGCAGTTTTAGGAATCCTTGCATTTTTTATTGTCACTTATTTTATGGAGAAAAAGTCAAGAGAAAATGCAAGTGAAATTGGCATCGCTCAAACGCATTTGACAAAACAGGTACTGGAAACCGTACAGGGAATACAGGTGATTAAATCATACAATTTAGGCGGCAAGAATAATAAAGAACTTAGCAATGCATTTGAAGAAAACTGTAATATTACAATGAAACTTGAAAAAACTATGACTCCATATATCGCCTTGCAGAGAATTGTCCTTGGAATCAGTATTGCCGCTATTATTATTTTATCTGCCAAGTATTACATGGAGGGAAATATGATTTTGGCAGATGCAATTATGTCGATGATTGCCGGTTTTATTATCTTTGAGGGAATCAAGGCGGCAGGAAGTTCTATGGCAATACTGAGAATTGCGGAAAACTCCATCGACAGCTTGAAATATTTGGAACAGATTCCTGAAATAAAAGAAGGACAGGAAACAAGTCCAATCCGTCACCCTAGTATTGAATTTAAAGATGTTTCTTTCGCTTATGATGAAAAGACGATTTAGATCATATTTCCTGTGAGATGAAGAAAAACACCATTACTGCCATTGTTGGTCCGTCCGGAAGTGGAAAGACGACTTTTTGCAATCTGATTGCAAGATTTTGGGATGTGAATACAGGAGAAATCTTAATAGGTGGGAAGAACATCAAAGAGTATACTCTGCCCCATCTGATGAGTCATATCGCTATGGTATTTCAGAGTGTCTATCTCTTTGAAGATACGATTGAAAATAATATCAAGTTCGGTGTGCCAAATGCGACAAGAGAAGAAGTCATAGAAGCTGCTAAAAAGGCGATGTGCCATGATTTTATAGAAGCCTTGCCGAATGGGTACGATACATTGATTGGTGAAGGTGGAGCCACTCTTTCCGGTGGAGAAAAGCAGAGGATTTCCATTGCCAGAGCTATGTTGAAAGATGCCCCGATTGTCATTTTTGACGAAGCCACAGCAAATATTGATCCGGAAAATGAAGATAAGCTAAAGGCTGCTATTGAAGAACTGACAAAGAACAAAACCATTATTATGATTGCTCACAGGCTTTCTACCATACGAAACGCCGATCAGATTTTAGTTTTAAATAACGGAAAAATAGAACAACGTGGAAATCATGAAGAACTAATGAGGCAAGGAGGTTTGTATAAAACATTGATCAATATGAAAAATAAAGCAACTGTTTGGAAGATTGCTAATTAGTGTGAAGGAGATGGTTAAAATGAAACAAAACATGAAAGAGCAATTGTTAACCAAGACACCATTATCACTAATGTTCCAACTATCCATTCCGGCAGTGATTGGAATGATTGTAATTGGACTGTACCCTCTCATGGACAGAATCTTTGCCAAAAAAATTATAGGACAAACAGCAATGACCGCTTGTGGTGTTGCAATGCCTCTCACCTTTTTTAACAGCGGTGTTTCAACCTTGTTTGGTGTAGGGTCTGCTTCTGTTCTATCAAGAGCAATCTGAAAAGGAGACCAGAAAACCGTAGATAAAATCATGGGGAACTTAATTTTTTGGGTGATTTTGTTTTCAGTTATCATTACAGTTGGAAGAATCCTCCTCGCACCACACTTTTTAGATATGTGGAGACAGTAGTTTTGATGTCAAAAGTTGCACCCAAGAATTAAATAAAGTTTAGATGTTAAAGGCTTATTCTAAGACTATCATTAAAAAGGTATCGGTAGTCGAAGTAGGCCTTGTTTTTTTGTAAAAATAACTGAGAGGAACATATCAAAAGTACATGATATTAAACCTTTCTCTGAACGTAGAAATTTTTATTAAAAGTAATTTGATATCATTATGCAAATCATGTCATGCGAGAATTCATGTAGAAAGAGGAATTGTTAGAAAAATAACCACTCGTAAAGAATGATTATTTTATCAGTTCATCAATGTTTCGTTTTGAATATAGAATCCTACGAACTTCCATAGTGTTATCAATTATTACATAAAAAAATCGAGAAGTTTCTTACATTGATTCTATAGTAGGGATGATTCCTAATCTTTGATGAATGATAGGGAGAAAAACTAAGAGGCATTTCAAGTCTTTTAACAATTGTCAGTTCTATATCATCAACCAAACGGTGATCCGAACTGGGATTTTGTAGCGTATTGGTTATATAATCAGTGACTTTAAGTAAATCTTCTTCAAATAACGGAAGAAAAGTTAATTTAAAGGTTTGTTTGTTCAGCAATTCTGGTCCTTACTTTATCAAAGACATCAGATTTAGAAAGGCGGATAGAAGAGTTTGCTGCAAATGCATCTGCTTCATCGAGGTTTCTTTCAATATCATCTGTAAGTGCAGAGTATTGTTCAATGCTCATAAGTACCATTGTTCCATAACCATTTTTAGTAAGGAACACCGGAGTGTTGGAATCTATAACAGTTTTTTCAATTTCTGGGAATTTGTTTCTTAAGTCAGAAACTGGACGAATATTAATCATAGTATTTACCTCCTTTAAATATCAATATAATATCATAATTCTATCTTAATTATAATAGATAGGAGAGATGTGAATCTCTATGAATCATTCCTTGGAGAACGGAAAAAGGGAATCTTATATAGAATAATATAGTTATATCCATCATTGTCATACATAACAATGATGGATATTTTTGAGTGCATCACCTTTTCTATGCTATTATGTATACAAATTGTATTTACAAAGGAGTATTGGGATGGCTAGTACACAAGTAGTAAATTTTCGTGCAGATTTAATATCTTATCAGAAGACAAAAGAAATTTTTAGCGATTGAGAAAATTACAGTTTCGGATGTGCTGAATGCAACGCTTAGAAAAAAATCGCAAATGGCACAGTTGATGCGAAGGAATTTGTTTCAGCGATTTAAAAAGACACACAGTATCAAGTGGTCTTTGAAGATCTAAAGAAAGAAATTTTAGCTGGACATCAAGAAATTAGTGAGGAAAGGTAACTTCTCAGCTGATGTGAGAAAGGAATTCAATCTTGACTAATTCAAAACGGTATTCTGTTTTTCCTTGCGGATAGCGCAAAAGAAAGACTTACGCGATATTCATAACTATATTGTTATTAATTTTTATAGTCAGCAATCTGCTGATGGAAAAAGTAGATTTAATTTTTAAGTGCTCTTGAAACTTTGGAAATGTTTCTGGAAGTCTGTCCTTTGGTTTCAAGTAGAGGATATGGTGAGATTACTAATGATGGTAAATTTTATCGATATATGCCCATAGAAAACTATTTAGCATTTTATTACATTGAGAATTACAAAGTGTTTATAGCTCGTATCCTAAATGTAAAAACAAGATTGGGCTAAGATTTTTTTACAAATAAAAATATTATTTTTAAGATAAAGGAATTGATGAAGTGTAAGAGTTATTAATGTAGGTGGTGGCATCGTGAAGGTTGAAATCAAAAAAGTAAATTCATATGATGATGAACATGCTGAGTTGAGTGTCGTTGAAGTAACGGATACAATTCAAAGTGCAATCGATACACTTGAGAATAACTGTCGTGTTATCGCTGCGCGATACAATGATCAGACTGTCATGTGTCAGATTGATAAAATCTACTATATTGAATCTGTGGATAAGAGAACTTATATCTATACGAAGGATAATACTCTTGAAGTTTCATATCGACTATATGAACTTGAAAGTGAATTAACTCGTAATTTCTTCAGAGCCGCAAAGGCAATGATTATTAATGTTCGAAAGATTAAATCTGTTAAGTCTGAGATTAATGGCAGAATGACAGCAGAACTATTAAATGGTGAGCATGTAATCATCGCAAGAAGTTATGTGAAAGAACTAAAAAGAAAGGCTGGGAATATAATATGAATAAAGCAAAAATTATCTTTAATCAGACGATAATGATTTCAACAGCCATTCTATTTGGACTTGGGATACAAAATGATTATCCAACATTTTTATTTCAGGCTCAGAGACACTAGTGTTAGGTTGGTATATTCCTATTTCTATTTGTTTAACTGGCTTTCTATGTTCATTACCTACTTATTTCCTTTTTGGATATAGATACATTAGAGAAAAAAAGGTTATGTGGATGAGAATTGGGATTCACTTTGTATTAGTTGGTGGAATTGTAGTTCTATGCGGTTATCTTTTTGACTGGTATGGTGATTTATTTGATGTACGTAAGATTGTTGTTATGTACACTATTATCTATGTATTTGTATGGATCATTACTGCATGGATTGCTAAATCAGATGAGATAAAAATCAATGCGGCAATCAAAGATATGCAAGATTTAGAATAAGAAATAAATAATGAAAATATAGATGTTCTTAAAAGAAAAAGTGCAACTCAGTAGCCTGTATATGCAGGTTGGTAGAGTGGCACTTTTTTTATTCTTTCACAATGGTAAGATGCTTTCAGAACAAAGAAGCTTTAGGAGGAGTTATTACGATGAATGCAATTACAGTAAAAAACTTAACAAAGAAATATGACAAAAAGATTGCAGTGGATCATATCTCATTTGAGGTCAAAGAAGGAGAGTTCTTTGCATTTCTAGGAGAGAATGGTGCAGGTAAATCTACAACGATAAATATGCTGTGTACAATCTTTGATAAAACAGAAGGTGATGTGGAAGTGTTTGATTATAAACTCGGAAAAGATGATGACAAGATACGAGAGAACATCGGTATTGTTTTTCAAAACTCTGTACTAGATGGAAAGTTAACAGTAAAAGAAAATCTTCTAACAAGGGCATCTTATTATGGTATTGGAAAAGATGAAATACTACAGCGTTTGAATCCGTTAATGCAAGCATTTGAACTGGATAGTATCTGGAATCAAAAGTATGAGAGATTATCTGGAGGTCAGAGAAGAAGAGTTGATATTATCAGAGCTCTTTTACATAATCCAAAGATACTCTTTCTGGATGAACCAACAACCGGTCTTGATCCTATGTCTAGAAAAGTGGTGTGGGAGTATATTGACTATCTTCGTAAGGAAAAGCACATGACAATATTCCTTACAACACACTACATGGAAGAAGTAAGAGATGCTGATAGAGTAGTAATTCTAGATAAAGGACATATTGTGGCGAATGATACTCCAGCTGGTTTAAAGAATAAATATACAAATACAAAATTGATTTGGTACACGCAACAGGATTGTGAAAATGAGAAGTTAATCAGCGACTTTGAATATTCGTATGAGGTTGACCACTATATCGTGAATCTAGAATCACAAAAGGAATTTAACCTAACAGAATTCTTATATCTAAATCGTCATCAAATTACGGATTATGAAGTCGCAAAAGGAAGTATGGATGATGTATTCCTGAACTTAACAGGTAGAAAGCTTGGTGCATAACATGAGAGGTTTTTTTAGGACTAACAAAAAAAGAAATTTATTACTGTTCTTTAAGGATAAACAATCTATTATTTTTTCATTACTAACATCAATGATTGTACTGGCATTGTATCTACTATTCTTAAAAGATACATTTGTAAATGCGATGGATAGTGCAATGAATCAATTCCCTAGTTTGTCTTCACTTATTGATAAGAATGATAAAGACATGTTTGCAAATCTAATCCTATTAACAGGTATTCTAGGTTCTGCAATGATAACTGTTCCTTGTAACTGTTTGATTACTCTTGTAAAAGATAGAGAAAATAAGGTAGATTATGACATCCTTGCAACACCACTTAAAAGAGGACAGATTATTTTTTCATACTTTGTATCTGCAGCATTATCTTCAGCGATTCTTACAAGTATGATTCTTGCGATTGGACTTGGAGTCATTGGTGTGCAAGGGATATCTATCTTGGGATAGATGACATTGTAAAGGCGTTTGGTGTTGTAGCGCTTGGATCTATCTCTGCAACTTCAATCTTCATGATAGTAGTATTATTCTTCAAATCTGTAAGTGCTAGTGGCGCCTTCTTTGGTATGTTATCTGCAGCCTCGGGATTTATCATTGGTGCATATATTCCGATTTCACAGTTTTTCAGAAAATATACAAACGGTATGTAATATCTTTCCTGCTAGTCAAATTACAATTGTGCTAAGGAATGTCCCTAATCAATGGATTATTGGAACATATGAATATATCGCTAGCAGGAGTGGATCATGGCATGTTTGTGACAATCATAAAGGAACTATTCTCATTTAAAAGCTAGAATATTTGATGGATATTTAGATGTGACACAAATGTTAGGGATATATTTCAGTATCAATTCTTGTATGTATTGTTGTACAAATTATTGTTTATTCTAAAACATATAAAAACGTAATAGAGTAAAGATGTCTTTTTCTCCCAATAAATTGTTTTATCCCTTAAAAAAATAATATAATTTAAGGGATAAATTAATAATTAAGGGAGAAATAAAATGAGAAACTTTAATTATTCCAAAATAAAAAGATATTAAATGGGACCTCGGAAATCCTAAGTTTAGTTGCGTCAATTTATCGCTACCAAGGAAAACAAGAATTATATCTTAAACAAAGACCGAATGAACTGGAAAAAGTTGATTGACATTGCGAAGATACAAAGCACAGAGTCTTCAAATGAGATTGAGGGTATTGTTACTACAAGTGCAAGACTTAAGCAATTATTAGAAGAAAAGACAACACCACGAAATCGAAACGAACAAGAGATTGTAGGATATCGAGATGTACTAGATATTATTCATGAAAATTTTGATGTGATACCTATCTCAAGAAACTATATTTTGCAGATGCATAAAATTTTGTATAGTCATATGAATAATCCGCTTGCGGGGAAAACAAAGAACGTACAGAATTACATTAGTGCAACGTATCCAGATGGTCATTCAGAAGTTTTGTTTACACCTCTTAGTCCATTTGAAACACCAGGTGCTTTGGATCTTATTTGTGATGAATACAATCGTGTAATCGGTAATTTTGAAGTAGAACCTATCATTATGATTCCTATTTTTATTCATGATTTTTTGTGTATTCATCCATTCAATGATGGTAATGGTAGATTGAGTAGATTGTTAACAACCCTTTTGTTATATAAGAATGGTTTTTATGTAGGTAGATATATATCACTTGAATCATTGATTGCTAAGGATAAGGGTTCTTATTATGAAGCACTTAACAAGGCAGGAATGAATTGGCAGAATGGAAATGAAGATATTGTCCCATTTATCAAATATCTTTTGGGAATCATACTCGCGGCATATAAAGCATTTGATGATCGATTCAGCATTGTGGAAGATAAGTTATCTGCTGTAGAAATGGTGAGGAAAGCAACATCACAAAAGATTGGTCGATTTTTCGAAACAAGATATTCTTGAGCTATGTCCATCCTTAAGTATAAGTTCTATTGAAGGTTCACTAAGAAAATTAGTTGAGGAAGGTACTCTTCGAAGAGAAGGGGTAGGACGTTCAACAAAATATATACGATTAAAATAGTATTACTTCAATTTATTTAAAGAATGTAAACATGGAGGATGGGTATGCCTTTTGAGATAGTTAGAAACGATATTACAAAGATGAAGGTTGATGCAGTGTGAATGCCGCAAATAAATCTCTTTTTAGGTGGCGGTGGTGTTGACGGTTGTATTCATCGTGCAGCAGGCCCTGAATTACTTGCGGAGTGCAAGTTACTGAATGGTTGTCAAACAGGAAATGCAAAAGTTACCAAAGGATATCATTTACCATGCATGTATGTAATTCATGCTGTTGGACCACGTTGGATTGATGGTAATCATCATGAAAAAGAATTATTAGAGTCCTGCTATACAACTTCATTACATTTGTCAATGGAGTACGGTTGTAAAGTCCATTGCATTCCCGTTAATCTCTTCAGGAATTTACGGGTATCCGAAGGATCAAGCACTAAGGATTGCTGTTGAACAGATTAGAAAGTTTCTATTAGATCATGAGATGATGGTATATCTTGTTATATTTGACCGTAAAGCATATGAAATCAGTGATAAATTATACTCTGATATTGCAACGTATATTGATGATCAATATGTAGATGAACATTCTGATTCTCCATCTTTGCAAAGAGTTAGATTTAGAGAGTTTGAGAATACATGTTTAAGAGAAGGGTCAGTACCACTTAGTTCTGCTGAACAGAAATCTATAACAGATTGGCTAGAGGATATTGATGAAAGTTTTTCGGAAATGTTATTAAGAAAAATTGATGAGAGTGGTATGAGTGATGCGGAGTGTTATAAGAAAGCTAATATTGATAGAAAACTCTTTTCAAAGATACGCTCTGATAAATTATATAAGACATCCAAACCTACAGTTCTAGCATTTGCTTTAGCATTAGAATTATCATTAGAGGAAATGCAAGATATGCTTGCAAAAGCTGGATTCGCATTGTCACATTCTAGTAAGTTTGATTTGATTATCGAATACTTTGTAAAACAGGGAAATTACAATGTATATGAAATCAATGAAGCGTTATTCGCGTTTGATCAAAGTTTGATTGGTGAATAAAAAATGTCGCTTTGCAGGCGACCATTAGAAATAAATATATAGATACACTTAAAACATACAAAAGGGAAGTCCTTAGGAGGTAAGTGTATGAAAAAGAATTTAACAGAACTTGTATTTATTTTAGATCGTAGTGGCTCGATGCATGGACTTGAAAAGGATACAATTGGTAGCTTTAACTCTATGATTGATAAACAGAAAGAAGTAGATGGTGAGGCACTTATTACAACCATTTTATTCAATCATACAAATAAAGTTATACATGACCGTATAGACTTAAAAGATATGAGTCCAATGACTGGCAAAGACTATGTAACAGGAGGATCTACAGCCTTATTGGATACGATTGGTCATGCTATATGTCATATAGCGAATATTCACAAGTATTCACGCAAGGAAAACCTTCCGGAACATACGATGTTTATCATCATTACAGATGGTATGGAGAATTCAAGTCATAAATATGATTGTGGGATGATTAGACAACTGATTGAAGTTCAAAAAGATAAGTATGGTTGGGAGTTTATGTTCTTAGGTGCAAATATTGACGCTGTTGATGTCGCAAGTCATATAGGCATTGATGAAAGTAGAGCAGTTAAATTCAATTGTGATAGTGAGGGTACTGAGTTAAATTATGAAGTTCTGAGTGATGCAATCTGTGTTTTAAGAGAACATAGTTATATAAGTAAAGATTGGAAAAACCGTATTGATAATGACTTTGAAAAAGCGTGGAAAGTCTCACAATAGAAAAAAATTAAATAAAATCATTAAAAACGAAAAATGTATTCTCTTATCTTTTGATAAGTATATAACATTTTTTGATGACGTAGATGACGTAATTAATATATATATATATAATGGAGAAAAGGAGATGAGATATGTATGAGTAATCTATTATTCTGCTTGATAATAATGGTTCCTACTAGTCTTTTTATTTACATCTATTGGGATTTATGCCTGGAGGAGAAGGAAACCGATGTGTTTTGGGCAGGTGATACTGTATCTGAGGATGAGATTACAGATGTTCGTGCATATAATCGAGCAAATGGCATCATGTGGCTTTTGTTTTTTTCGTTACCGCTTTGGATAGGGACAATTGCTGTTGTGTGTCATAGTATAATTCTAGGCGCAAATATTATACTCGTAGATGCTACAGTTGGATTGGTGCTTATGATGATTGCTTATACATTTATTCGTAAAAAGTATAAAAAGTCATAGCATTAAATAATAATGTTAATTGATATAAATATGCATGCATGTATGATTTTTGCTAATTATCGGCTAAGATTATTTTAACTTGGAGAAAAATCTATGAGATATCAATATGGTTACGCTGTAGTTCAGTGCTATAATGCATATAGTGGAAGTTATAAGTTAAGAGGTACCCTATGGACAAGAGCATTTCTAATAATAAAAAGGCATTCTTATATTCTGTGATTACTGTTATATGCACATTTATTTTGGGTGGAATTATCTTTGCGATAGCTCCTGAGAAATCAAATCCAACCGCTAGTATCCTATTCATACTACTGAATCTCATTCCGATGCTAATGGCATTTCTATTTACGTATCAGTCAAAAGAAGTTAATGGATTGTGGCAGTTTTTTAGAGAAGGTCTTCTGTGGGAAGAACGTTCTATTGTCATTATTCGTCTTACTTGTACCAGTTGTTTATTATGGTGTCTCCGTTTTATTAGGGAATGTAAAAATTTACTGGTATGGCATTAGGTGCTGTAATAGCTTATTTTCCATGGACATTATTTCAAGGCGGACTTGAAGAGGTGGGCTGGAGATGGTATCTACAAGAACATCTTCAGTGTAAGAATTTCATTCTTAAAATGTTTGTGATATCTGTCATTTGGTTTGTATGGCATCTACCAATTTATAGGTTGCCATGGATTACTGCAGGATCTACAAATTACTTATTATTTTATTTGATGATACTTGGGAATTCTGTTTATGCTTGGTGCAATCAAGGAATTCTCCAAGGGAGCGATTCCATGTGCTTGCACATATGTTGATTGATAGTCTTGCGATAGTTATGTTAGTGAAGAGTACGTTAGTACCACTTATCATTCTTGTGGTGATTGAAGTAGCACTATCGATATCTGCTGTATATTTTTTGAAAGATAAAAGTATGAATGCGTGAAATAATTAAAGAGAACTTACATGATATATTGTGCATTGATTCCAAGGATAAACGTAAAAAAATGATTACTCTTACAGAAGAAGGACATGCGGGAATCACGAATGCTAGAAAAAGTAATGGTATCAACAAAATCTATCTTGCTGGATAGCTTGAGTGAAGAGGAAAGCAAACAGTTCCATTCTTTATTAGATAAAGTGTGGAATTCCTTGGATTAAGATAGTTCAAGTAAAAATAATATCTACACTTTTTAATTGATATTGAAATGTACTGTCAGGAAGTGCTAAAATTTTAGTTAGATATAACTAACTAAAATTTTTAATTATTGAGGATTGGAAATATGGAAAAGGGTCATCTGCCAATTTTTAGGGCGTTGGGCCGTTGTATGTCATCACTATTATTTTGATGACAATCATCAGTATTATTCTTTTCTGCAACAAGATTTATTCCTGTCATTACATTTACTAATATGCGATGGATATTTATCTTAATTGGTATTTTATGTTTCATTATTGGAATAACTCTATGGTTGAAGGCTGTTATTATTGATCGACTTGATGCACATATCATAAAGAATGAGTTGGTAACTACTGGTGTCTATGCATACGTAAGAAATCCAGTGTATAGTGCGTTCATGTTTTGTGTACAGGGGTTTTTATTGATTTACGGAAATCTAGTGTTGTTAGTATTACCAATCATCTACTGGGGATTTATGACTGTATTAATGAAGTTAACGGAAGAAAAAAATGGTTAGAAGATTTATATGGGAAAGAGTATGTCCAATATCGACAACGCGTAAACCGTTGTATCCATGGAAAAGGAAAGAGGTATGAATGATACAAGTTCCTTACAAGGAGTAGAGGATACCTTGTACATTCCTTTATATGCGAGAATATATGCATCTAAGAGATTTCCTGATTATTTCTATGATGAAAAAGCATTATTATTTGAACATAATATCTCTCTAAGGACAATTGCGCAGAATACATTTGAGTATGTCAATATGGCTAGCGTTTGTAGACAGCAGATCATTGATAAAAAGATTATTTCATTTTTTTAGAACATAACCATGCATGCAATGTTATATTTCTGGGTGCTGGCTTAGAAACAGCGTACTTCCGCATTAGAAATAATAGTTCTAACTTCTATGAAGTAGATTTGGAACATGTAATTGCAGAGAGAAAAACTTCTTGGTCATGGTAAAAATGAGATACTCATTGGTTGTGATATGTTCTCAATGGAGTGGGTTAAATACTTAGATACCTCTAAACATACATTGGTTGTTTTAGCAGGCGTATTTCAATATTTTTACAAAAGATAGAATTATCCATTTTATCCGTCAAATACAAAGTAGTATTCCAAAATGTGAAATGGTATTTGATGCAACAGATAGTATTGGATTAAAGCGCGCAAATATATTTGTTAGAAGAACTGGTAATGTGAATGCGGAGATGCATTTTGCGATAGACAATCCAAATGAATTCGCAAAGGAAACTAAAACAAAACTTGTTAGTGTAAGTGGATTCTTTACGGATGCTCTGAAACAATGTAGAGGATTAAAACTTATATCCAAGATTATGATGTTTTTCAGATAGATTAAAAACGAACTATGGTAATTCACTTACGTTTAAATCAATAAATATTATAAAAAGTATTTCAGTACTGAAATGCTTTTTATAATATTGATAGTTTAGGTATAATAAGGATGAAGTTAAATGAGGTTACATTATGAGTATAACAATCAATATTTACTATACAGGTATTAATGGAAATGCAAGAAAATTTGCTAATGAGATGGAATCTAGTGGATTAACAAAGAAGATTCGAGAAGAAGATGGAAACTTACGATATGAATATTTCTATCCTATAAATGATGATGAAACAGTATTGTTAATTGATTCTTGGAAAGATCAGAAATCAATTGATTTTTCATCACGCTTCGCCAATGATGGTAGAGATTGCAAAACTGCGTGATAAATATGATTTACATATGTGTGTTGAAAGATATGTTTTGGATGATACAAACGAAAAATATCGACCGCAAATTCATTAGAGAATAGAGATATTTAAAAAGAAAGGTACCAAAATAATATGTTAGAAGAAATTACTTCTTTAGATAGATGTAAAGCATTCATCAATGAAGTATGTAGTGATACAAACTATGTAGATCCTCATTATTTGTATGATAGTAACAATCTGTATGGTGCTTTTTGAGAAAAAAAGACCAACATGTATATGCAAATATTTATAATGGTAGTATTGATGGAATATTCGTATTACTGATTTTTATCTACCGAAAAAAATATAGAGATGATAATTGGTTTATCAAAGTCTGAACATGCATACAATGAACTATTTAAATATTTAGAGAAGAATTATAAAGGATATCGTTGTGACTTCGTCATAAATCCGAAAAAAATATCCTGTTAAAAGAATATACTTACTTCAAAAGAATGCAATCTTTGAAAATGAACAACAAAGAATGATTGCTAGATCAAGCAACAAATAAAGAATATACGTTAGATGTTCAACTCTATAGCAAAAGGTGGAAACAGAATATATTGATATACACGTTAAGGAAACTTATTGGACAGCAGAAAAGGTGTTATCTGCACTGGACAGGTTCAGAGTATTCTTGGCAATTCATCAAGAACAGTTAGTTGGATATTTAGATGTTACATATGCTTATAAACAAAATGAGCCATATAGTTTAATTGTATTACCTGAGTATCAAAAACTTAGGATATGAACAAGCACTCTTATCAAAAAGCCATTCAAATGAATGGAATAAACACAATGATGACCTTGGTGGATGTAAACGCAAAGGAAGAAATCAGAATTTATGAAGAAGCTGGTTTCGAACTAATCAAAGGACAGAATAGTGTCTTTGTGACAATTACAATTTAAGATGAATAATCTCTTAGTAAAGGATTAGAATTGAAAGAGAACAAAACTTATACTATGATGTGAAAGATTAAATAACATGGTGACGATATGAAAAAGAAGAGTTCATTTGTATTTACAGGCGATATTGGCTTTGATAAGTACATGGATAAAAAATGGGAAGATAAGCATCTGATTACAGATGGTGTTTTGCATTTTTTGCATAGTGGTGATCATGTTGTAGCAAATGTGGAAGGGGCACTCATTGACTTGCCACCACAAGATGATACATCTGGTGTGAAACAACTCATTCATGCAATGAATCCAAAGGCAATTAAAGTATTGAATAACATGCATGCAGATGTGTGGAGTTTATGCAATAACCATATATTAGATGCTGGTGAAGAGGGCATGGCACAACATTAAAACTTGCAAAAAAAAATCATGTTCAAACAGTTGGTGCAGGCATGAATATTAACGAAGCTGCTAGACCACTATTGTTTGATGAGGCTGGTGGAATTGGCTTGTTCAGTGTTGGTTATCGTAGAGGTTGTAAACCAGCGGATGTAAATCGTGCTGGATGTCTTCTTTGGAATGATATAGAACGTATCCAGAAAAATATTGATGAAATCAAAAAGACATGCCGTTGGTGTGTGATTGTTTGTCATGGTGGAGAAGAGTTTACTTCGCTTCCATCTTCCTATACAAGAGACCGTTATCATCGATTCTTAGAGATGGGTGCAGATGTTGTGGTATCACATCATCCGCATGTACCAATGAATTATGAGACTGTTGGGGATAAAGTGATTTTTTATTCCCTTGGAAATTTTATCTTTGATACAGATTATCAACGTGCGCAATACAATACAGAGCATGGTATTTTGGTTAAAATTAACTTCACTGAAAAGAATTTTACTTGGGATGCATGTGGTATTCGTATCAATCGTGCGTTAGAACATGTACGTACCGCAAAATTGCCTGATATCTTTGTAGATGTACAAGAAGAAGAGTATCGACACTTAGAAGCACTTGCGGCTAAGATGATGATTTCTGCATATAAGAGACAGTTAATTTACTTGAATCCAAAGGAATACCAGAATGCAAGTGAAAAGAAGTGGGAAGAAAACTTCTTGAATCCTAAGCGAAGTGGTCGTGTAGAGGGAGAAGCACTTGACTTCCAAATCATCTATCCACTTGCGAAAAAAGCTGAAGATGGAGAATGGAAGAAGAGTAAACTAACCAAAAGTAGTAAAGTATATTCAAAAAGCAAATATAAATCTTTAAAGCATCGCTATTATGGCGATGTTTTTATATCGGTATTTCTATTTATGAAAATCATGGTTAAATATGAGTCAATTGGGCAAATCTTCTGTATGTTTATTTCAAAAAAAGTTGTGGTATTCTAATAATGAGGTTTAAATCGAAAAGGAGTAAAAATATGACAGATTTATCACCACTACAAAAAGCTAGATATCAGTATGCACCAAAGCTTCCAAAGATGCTAAGAAACGGTATCTCTGAGATTTCAGTTTTGGAAGGGGAAGAGACAACAAGTGTTGCAGATCAAGAAAAGATCAAGGCTTTATTTCCAAATACTTATGGTAAGAAAGAAATTACATTCCAAAAGGGACAGAATACATCCGTAGCTAAGAAGCAGGTTGTAGGTGTAATCCTTTCTGGTGGACAGGCACCTGGTGGACACAACGTAGTGTGCGGTCTATACGATGCTTTAAAGGCAACAAATCCAGAAAATGTATTATATGGATTTAAGAAGGGTCCAAGTGGATTACTTGAAGATGATTATTTAATTTTCGATGATGCTTATATCGATCAGTATAGAAATACTGGTGGATTTGATATCATCGGTTCTGGTAGAACAAAGCTTGAAACAGAAGAGCAGTTTGCAGTTGCGGCTGAAGTTTGTAAGAAGCACGGTATCACAGCGATTGTTATTATCGGTGGTGATGACTCCAATACAAACGCTGCTGTTTTAGCTGAGTACTTTGCAGCACATGATGCTGGTGTACAGGTAATTGGTTGCCCTAAGACAATCGATGGTGACTTAAAGAATGAAGATATTGAATGTTCATTTGGTTTCGATACAGCTACTAAGACATATAGCGAAGTTATCGGTAACATTGAAAGAGATGCTAACTCTGCTAAGAAGTACTGGCATTTCGTTAAAGTAATGGGACGTTCTGCTTCTCACGTTGCTTTGGAATGTGCATTACAGACACAACCAAACGTTTGCTTAATTTCTGAAGAAGTTGCTGAAAAGAAGATGTCCTTATCACAGATTGCAGACTATATCGCTGATTCTGTAGAAGCTAGAGCTGCTAAGGGTATGAACTTCGGTGTAGCAATTATTCCTGAAGGTGTCGTTGAATTCGTTCCAGAGTTCTCTGCATTAATCGCTGAAATTAATGAATTACTTGCGGGTAGTAAGGCTGAAACATTCAATGCTTTACCAAACTGGAAAGAAAAGTATGCATTTATCGAAAAAGGTTTATCTCAGGAAGCAATGTCAGTATTCGCAATTCTTCCAGAAGGAATCCAACAGCAGTTATTCTTAGAAAGAGACCCACACGGAAACGTACAGGTATCTCTTATTGAATCTGAGAAGTTATTCTCCGCTATCGTGAAAGCTAAGTTAGAAGAGAAAGGCTGCAGGTTCTTACAAGGGTAAGTTCAATGCTTTACACCACTTCTTCGGTTATGAAGGAAGATGTGCATTCCCATCTAACTTCGATGCAGACTACTGCTATTCATTAGGTTACAATGCATTCATGTTGATCCAATATGGATACAATGGATATCTATCAAAGGTTTCTAACCTATCTAAGTCAGCTGATGAATGGGTAGCTGGTGGTATGCCAATCACTAAGATGATGAATATCGAAAGAAGACATGGTGAAGATAAGCCAGTTATTAGAAAGGCTCTTGTTGAACTTGATGGTAAACCATTCAAGTTCTTCGAAGCACACAGAGAACAGTGGGCTAAGGAAACATGCTACACATATCCAGGCGCAATTCAATACTATGGACCAGCTGAGGTTTGTGATCTAACAACTAGAACACTAGCTCTTGAAAAGGGTGAATAATTAACGTTTAAAGACACAGTAGAAACTCTACTGTGTTTTTTTGTGATATAATGCTAAAAATTATACGAGGTTAGTGTTATGAAGAAAGTGAAAACAATCGGAATCGTCAGTTTATCCAGTGGCATTCTTGGGGAAGATTTTGTACAACATGAAGTAAAAGATTGGTCTAGAACGTTTAGAGAAACTGGGTATTCAAGTTAAATTTATGGAACATGCATGCAAAAGGATTGAAATATATTTCTGAACATCCAAAGGATAGAGCGAGTGATTTGTTAAATGCATTCCAAGATGATTCAATCGATATGATAATATGTGCAATTGGTGGTGAGGATACGTATCGTTTACTACCTTATCTTTTTGAGCATGATGAATTAAAGAATGCTGTAAAAGAAAAGATATTCCTTGGATTTTCCGATACAACCTTTAATCACTTAATGCTACATAAAGTAGGTCTCAATACATTTTATGGACAAGCATTTCTTCCAGATGTATGTGAATTGGATGAAGAGATGATGCCATACACTGAGAAATATTTCTTGGAATTATTAGAAACTGGGATAATCCACGAAATAACACCAAGTGATGTATGGTATGAAGAACGTAGTGATTATAGTGCAGAAGCTGTCGGTACAAAACGCATCATGCATGCAAATCAAGGATTTGAATTATTACAAGGTAGTGGAGTATTCCAGGGAAAGATATTAGGTGGATGTATCGATAGTTTATATGATATTTTTGATACTACAAGGCATAGGGATTCTGTTGAACTATGTAGAAAATATGATCTGTTTCCAAATTTAGAAGACTGGAAAGGAAAGATACTATTATTAGAATCAAGTGAAGAACAGCCAACTCCTGAAAAATACCGTCACATGATAGAGGCTTTAAAGAATACAGGTATCTTTGATGTGATTCATGGGATTCTTGTTGGAAAACCAATGGATGAAATGTATACAAAGGAATATCAGGAAATTCTGGTAGATATTGTAAATAATCCAAACTTGCCAATTGTGTGGAATATAAATGTAGGTCATGCGACACCGCGTACGATTGTTCCATTTGGTGTAATGGCAAGAGTTGATGTTGAAAAACAGAAGATAAGTTTTAAGTACTGAATATACCAAGTTTAGTACTTTTTTAAAAGAAAAGAAGGCCATTTTCTGACCTTCGATTAAGTTTATTGAATTGTTACTGAACCAGAAGCGATGAGTTTTCCTGATTTTCTATCATATAGAAGAATGTCATATGGTAGAACTGTGATATGAACCTGGTCACCAATGACGAATGATTGATTACCAAAGATGACAGATGTAAGAAGATAGTTATTGATATTAAGTTTTAATGTTGACTCCATACCAGTAGGCATAGAGCCATCAACTGCTGCATCTAACTTACCATTTACATCGACTGTAATCTTTTCAGGACGGATACCTAAGATGAAGTCCTCATTTGTAATGATTACATCATCATCGCTGATATAGTCCTCATTAACTTTTTGGATATGATATTTGAATACTTCATCTTTATTCTCTTTTTCAACCTTAGTGCTAGATTTTTCGTCAAGATCATTAGAATGTTTTTCTGCATCACGGTGTTCAAACCATTCCTGTAAGTTGAAATTGTGTTCTGGTGTAAAGACTGCTGTCTTATTGTCTAATACTGTGAAAGTAAATGTTCCATCTTGGTTCTGTTTTCCTTTTGCCTCTAAGAAGTTGATAGATGGATTACCAACGAAGTCAGCACAGAATAGGTTGTTTGGCTTGTTGTAGAGTGATAATGGATAATCATACTGCTGTAGTAAACCATTATTCATTAAGCAGATCTTTGTTGAAAGTGTCATTGCTTCCATTTGATCGTGTGTAACGTATACAAATGTTGAACCCGGTTTCTACATGTAATCGCTGTAATTCATAACGCATTTCTAAACGTAACTTTGCATCAAGGTTTGATAATGGTTCATCCATAAATAGAACTTGTGGTTCAGGTGCTAAGGTACGAGCGATGGCAACACGCTGTTGTTGTCCACCAGATAGTTCAGCAGGATAGCGATCCATGAACATACCAATCTTTTACGATTCTTGCTACACGATTTACAGATAAATCGATTTCTTCATTGCTTAATTTACGAATTATTTTTTTCACTGAATCATTTTCTACGACTTCAAACTTTTTTTCATTTACAGTTTCATTTTTTTGCTTTGATGTGCAGCAATTAATTTATTCTTTTTCTCTTCAAATTGCTGAATATATTTTTTTGCATCTTGTTCGATGGCATTTGATGAATGTAAGTTGAACTTGAAGATCTTTTTCAGCTGTATATTTGGAAATTGTATAGGTATTGATCAGTTTTAGAAGAAGACGTTTCTTGTCAATTTTGCCTGTCTTCTCTTTACATTCTTCAAAGATTTGTGTGAGTTTATTTGTATTTTGTAATGAACGAATCACATCACTAGTTGTTTTTAATTCAATATCCATTACTGGAAGTTCTTCTTTGATGTTTTTTAATCCAAAAGAGATGTTGTCATAAACTGTCATATTTGGCCATAACGCATAGTTCTGGAATAAGAATCCTACTTTACGCTTGTTTGGCGGAATGTTGATTCCTTGATCGGAATCATAAACAATTTGGTCACCGATTTTAATCTGTCCGCTTGTAGGTGTTTCTAAACCAGCAATCATACGTAGTGTTGTTGTTTTACCGCAGCCGGATGGTCCTAAGATTGTAATAAATGAATTGTTTTCAATATGTAGGTTGAGGTTATCTACAGCATAGAATTTACCCCAACGTTTTTGTGATATTTGTTAGTTTGATTTCAGGCATATTTTTTTCCCTCCTAATTACCAATTCCTTCATCAAGACTTGCACCAGTTAATTTATTTACAATCAAGTTTGAAAGCATGATTGTTACAATTAAGATCAGGTTGATTGCACTTGAGAAAGCATATAGTCCCATTTCATCAAAGTAATCTAATGTAGTTGATAAGATAAATCCTTGCGTACATAGTAATAAGAATAGTGATAACTCACGTAAGCAAGTCATGAATGGTAACATGAATCCACTGATGATCGAAGATTTTTGAATTGGGATGATAATGCGTGTCATTCGTTTGATCCAAGGAATATCTTGGATGATTGCGGCTTCTTCGATTTCTCCAGATAATTGCAACATAGAGTTTAATGCGTTACGACTTGCAAATGGAATGTATTTAATCACACCGACAATAACAAGTAACGTATACGTATTAAATAAATTGATATGTTGATTTGAGAATAGAATGAAGAAGGCTGCGCTAACTGCGATACTCGGCATTAGGTATGGAAGGAATGCCATACTATTTACGTAATTAGCCCATTTCGAGCGGCGTTTCTTTGAAACAGCATAACCAATTAAAGTACCGATGATACCTGCAATTAGTGCACAGGCGATTGAGACAAGGATAGTTCCTTTATATGCATCCCAAATCGTACTATTGAATAAAATACCGCGTTGTCCATACATACCATTTTTCAGTGATGTTTTTCATTTGTAATCCACCATTTTCGTTGTTAGATTAGCGAAGTTACCTGTATATAGGAAGGAGTAATCACCTGGATTAGGTAGGAATGTTTCAAAAAGCAAACGAGATAATTGGGAAGATACTTGTAAAGAATGTAATGATAACAAAGATAAATGCAACTAAATGTTTACCAATCTTACCTAGGTTGATCTTTTGATATTTGTCCCTGATTTACCAGTAACAGTTGTATAGTTCTTTTCTACTCTTTAGTGATGCTTGGTTGAGTGCGAGAATTGCCATACCAAAGAGCATCATTAGAACTGCCAGAATAGATGCTTCACCAGTATATTTACTATTGAGTGAAATATACTTGGTAGAAAGGGTAGTTAAATTTAAATAATGTGGAACTGGATAGGATCCCATTGCGCTACCAAATACGAGTAAGATTGTCGAAAGGATAGCAGGCTTGATCATTGGAATTGTAATACGTGTCAATATTTTATGACGAGGTGTATTTAGGATTGTTGCGGCTTCTTCTAGGTTTGCATCCATGTTCTTGAAGATACCACCAATCAAGATATATGCAAATGGTGCATAGTGTAATCCTAATACCATGGCACATGGGAATAATCTACACACCACCATAGTGGCATGTTGATGCCAAATAGTGAGGCAAGCAATCCGTTAGATGTACCAGTAACCGCATTGGAATTAAATAAATGCTGCCATACAACTGCTAATGTCCACTGCGGCATAATATATGGGAAGATAAATATAGAACTGAGGTACTTTCTGCACTTCATATTTGTTCTTGTCACAAGGAAAGCAAATATACCACCGAATAGGATTGAAATCATGCATGTAAGGATGGCAAGTGCTAAAGTATTACCCATCGGTGTCCAAAGATTTGTCTTCGCTAAATTACTTGTGAATAAATCAATGTAATTGATGAGGGTTAATCCTGATGTTTGCCCAGTTAAATGTTGGTCAATTGTTCCTGGGTGAATCTCAAATGTATCACGAATGATTGCCACAATAGGTGATATTGTTGCAATCGTACATAAGATACCAAAGATGAGCAGAATCACATTAAATGGTTGCGTGAAATAGGTTTTAATCTTATTAAAGAAAATCGCATTGCGTTTTTTCGAAATTGTTGTATCCAAGTTGTGTCTCCTTTCAAAAAAATGGAAGGCACCCAACTACCACGTAGGGTGCCTCATGATAACTGTTTATTTAGAAGTATTACCGTTAAATTTGTCTAGTGTTTCAATCCAAGAACCAACAGTGAATGCTACTGAAGCACAGTATTCAGGATCTTCTAATACGAGATGGCCTTTTGTTGTCCACCAATCATATCCACGGTCATCCTTAGATGGGAACTTATCTACACCATCAACATATCCACCTTGTGCATGATTGAATGTCTTTTCTGTTGCTGTCATAACATCTGGATTTGAGGAGTAACCACCCATATCTTTGCCCCAAGCACTGAAGCCTTTTTCTGTACATGTCATGTATGCGATAAATGCAGCAGCTGTCCATGGAAGTGGGCTATTCTTTGTTAAGAATAGGTAATGGCAATATCCAAATCCACCGATTCCTTCGTAACCATCTTCATATGCAGCAACTTTGATGTTATTTACAGAAGTTTCTGAAGATTCTTCGATTGAACGTAACTTAGAGTAAACCAATAATCCGGATTGATCTGTTGCAGATGCAGATGTTAGTGTTGTACAAATTGGTCCATCATCTGTTTGTGCATTGTATCCATTTACCCAAAGCTTGATCCAAGCTAAAGCATATTTACCATTTTCACCTAAGTTAAAGCTTTCAGCATCTTTCGCAACTTCATCAATTGTTGGTTGGAATTCCGCTTTTGCGTCAGCTGGTAGCTTATCGAAGGCATTCTTTAATTCAGTTGCATACTTATCTTCTGTCAACATATACAAGAAATTCTTGCCGACGATTTCTGAGTCGATATCCATGAATAGTGGATGTGTATCCTTACGTACGAAATCCCAGCAGTTTGTGAATTTCTTGGAGCCTGTTGAATTGTACATAAATACTTTATTTAGTGTTTGTAATGGTAGGAAGCCTTTGTAGTCACTAGCTTTTACGCCATTTGCATCTGCCCATTCCTTAGGAATGAATGTTTTTAGGATACCGGTTTGATTCATCTTTGATTCAATCTGGTTACCATCCTGAATCAAAGTCATTGCGAATGTTCCTTGATCCTTAAGGGAGTCAGCTTGTAATTGTTCGAAAATCTTATTGTTCTTTGGCTGTTGCCATTCGAAATCTAATTTGTAGCTAGGATCGATTGTCTGTAAGTATTCGATGAATAATGGCAGTGCAGACTTACCGCGGCTAGAGTTACCTAAGCCGAAGAATGTCTTACCATTAGATTCTTCGATTGCTTTCTTTCCAAGCTCTTCGAGTGACATTGTCTGTGCTTCTGCGATAATTTTGTCTATTTCAGACTGATTGGCTGTATCGTTTGTGGAAGTGTTATTAGTTCCTTTTCCACCGCATCCAACCAATGATGCGGCCAGTACTACAGAGAGTACTGATGATAAAAAAACGCTTACTCATTATTTTTTCCTCCTGATTAATGAATCTAGTCATATTATAAAAGAGAATGTAAGCGCTTTAAATTAAAGAAAAAAATGATATTTTTTTAAATTTCTGATATTAGAGATTTTGATTTTGATATTCGCTAGGTGTTAGTCCATAGCGTTTTTTGAAAAGGGAAGAGAAGTAAGCAACAGATGTATAACCAGTTTGTTCAGCAGCTTCGCTGATTCTACAGTTATGTTTACAAAGTAGTTTCTTAGCATTCTCTAATCGTATACTCGTAATATATCCAGCAAGGGTATAGTTTGTTTCCTTATGGAATAGTCGTGAGATATGTCCTTCGCTGATTTCTAAATAAGATGCTATCTCATAGATGGATAAATTAGGGTTTGCATAATTTTGTTCGATGTATTCAATTGCTTTTTTGACATAACGATTTGTGTCGTTGATTGCTTGTGGAGTTTTTGTCTTAGTAAGTTTAGGGATAATCTTTTGTACGCTTGTTTCAATGGTGCCATCTTCAAATGGTTTTAAAATGTAGTCTGCAGCATATAGGCGTAATGCATCACGCGCATAATCGAACTCACTATATGCTGTTAGGAAGATGATTTGAACATCACTACCTTGATTACGTAATTGCTGTAACATTTCTATACCATTACAAAGTGGCATGTTAATGTCTGAGATGATTAAGTCAGGTAATGTTTCTTGATATTTTTCGAGTGCTTGAAGACCATCTTTGGCAACTGCGCAAACTGTAAAATCAAGTGAATTCCAATTGATATCATGAACCATTCCTTCTCTAGCAAATAGTTCATCATCAACAATCATTACTTTGTACATGGCTCCTCCTTATATGGCAGTGTTATCTGTATTAAAGTTCCACCTTCTTCTAGACGCTGTGCGTGAAGACCTGAATTTACACCAAAGTGTAAACGTAATATAGAATCAACATTATACATACCGATATGACCATCAATTTGATTCCATTGATGGGTGTTAATTAGATGCATCATTTCGTCATTAATACCGATGCCATTATCTTTTACAGATAAGATGATTGCGTCATTTTGTTTGCATGCATATACTTGGATGACACCAGTCTCTTTTCATACGTAAACCATGAATAATTGCATTCTCTACTAAGGGTTGAATAATCAGCTTAGGAATCTTATAGGATAATAATCCTTTGGACAATCGAATAGGAATTGATATTTGCCTTGGAAGCGAATATTTTTGAATTTCTCCATAATCGGAACAAATCTGAAAACTCTTCTTCGATTGTTATGAACTGTTCTTTTCACGATAGAAGTTCTTAATATGCGTGCAAGTTTTTGTGAAAGCTGAGAAATCGGTTCAACTTTTAGCACCTTTTTGCCATCCACTTTGATTGTATCTAATGTGTTATATAGAAAGTGGGGGTTAAGTTGTGCTTGCATCATCGCGATTTGGATATCGGCTAATTGTCTTTGTGTTTCTATCTTTTGTTCTAAGAAGTTAGAAAGCTCTTCTGTCATAATATTGAAATTTTGAGATAATACTCCGAATTCATCATTGCGTACTACAGGAATTGATGTATCTAGCTTTCCTTCTTGTACTTGCTTCATTGCTTGATTCATCTGATTGATTGGCTGTGTAAAAGAGGTCGTAGTCTTTTGCGCAACAACAATACATACGATAAAACTAAGAGCAGCGAGTAAGCCAACCATTAGATACATCCGATGCATCGTAGATGTACTAAGTACTTTAGGGTGAATAATAATTTGTTTAAAACCTGTATTACCTATATTTTGAATTGTGATGTAATAATCATTAAAGTAATCATCATACTTTGAACCCGATATCCATGCATGATGTAACTTATTAAAAAAATTCCAGACGTCCCTAAGCTGGTGTTTATATAAACTGGTTCATTCTCTTTACTGATAATTCCAAATCCTTCATCGTTAGAGAGTTGATTACTAAATAGATATGTGAAATCTTGATTGTCGATAGAAGCGACAATATAACCAATTATTCTATTATTATGTTTTATTTTTTTGTTGCGATATTTAAAAACGATTTGATTGTCTTCGCTATCTACTTGCTTAATGATGTCTTTAGATGGATTGTCTAATGCATGTAAGATTCCCCAGTAAGTAGGTCGACTTGCAAGCTCGCATGTTGCATACATACAATTACCGTTCTGATCGTAAATTGAGAATGTTGCGTAATTTCGATAGGGGTTGGTTAACTGATAAAGCGTATTATATATGGATTCACTATCTGATGAACTTAGAAATTCTTGGTGTGATGATAATGTAGAAAGAGTTTTATCAATTCCATCTAAAAATGATTGAAAGCTTGTACTAATTTCTTTTGTCTCTTTTTTTACAGTAGTTTCATATGTATTGAATGTCATAGCTTGAAACAAGAAAATCAAACAAAAGCCACATAGTACAATTGGTACAACCGAAATCGCAATGAAACGATTGAGTAGGCGAATACGAACAGACTGACTTTTCTCTATTTGTTTATTTTCGTAGAAATGTCCCATAATTGTAGTATTTCCTCCTGCCTAAATTTTGACCATGGTACAAGATTTTGGTAATCTGCGAGATCAGTTAGTGCCGTGAGTTGATTAATATCTTGTCTTACGCTACGTCGGTACATTGTGGATGATAGGAATTGTTGTGCATCTTTACTGATTGTAAAATCAATAAATTTCTGTGCGTTATCTTTATTCTTTGCATTTTTTACAAGAAAACTACCATCGGATATAACGAAGAGATAATCAGGATAAACCATTGTAATGTTTGAATCTGTTAACATTGCCTTTTTTGCGGTTTCTTCTAAGGTAATTCCAATCAATCGTGTTCCTGTACTTACTTCACGGATGACTTCTCCACTACCGCTGGCAACATGACCATCTAACTGTTGATAAAATTTATCAATGTATGTAGGGTCATTCAATGTCATGAACGCATTCAAGATAGAGATGCTCGTACCTGAAGTGTGTGGATCAGCAAATGATATTTTCCCTTTCCAAGATTCATCACAAAAATCAGACCATTTTTGTGGAGCTCGTTGGTTGTTGACTAACTTATTATTGTAGATAAAGACAAGCGGTAACTGGGAGAAGAGGGTGTAGTTATCATGTTGTTCTAAATATCGAAAATCAAGAGATGAGCTTTCACTAGCCACATAAGGTTCAATATAGTCCTGATAGTATGTATAGTTTTGAACATCGCCACCAAACATGACATCTGCATCTTCTCCATTTTTTATTTTTTCGAGCATTTCTGTAGTACCACCAGCTTGTACTTCAACACTGATACCTGTTCGTAATTCAAATTCCTTGATAATTGGTGCGTATACTTCGGACTTATGACTTGTAAAGATAATGAGTCTATTTGCTGGTGGGATCGGATTTGCGTCATGTTTTGTAAAATGCGTGCAACCGGACAATAGAGAAAGTGATAGAATGCATGCAAGTATTTTTGAATTAATCGTTAGCATGTCGATTCATATACTCCGCTTGGTTTAGTGGCCCCTCGACTAGTGAGAAGTTTCCATCTTCATCCTTAAAAACAGCAATTCCACCATTTCCAATTAAGCATTCACGATGAAGAAGCTCATCAGGAATATTCTCTTTCATAAGACTAAATAATAGATGTCTAAAGTATGCTCCATGAGAAACAAGAAGAACTTTATCTTGATCGTGACTCAGTTTGCGTAACTCACTAAAAGCATTTTGAATACGCTGTTGAATCATTGTTGGATTTTCACCACCTAAATCATCAAAAAGATCATTTGAAAAACGATATTGATATTCTGGGTCACTTTCATTTTTAATATTTCCATCCCATGATCCATAACTAAATTCACGTAATGAGTCAAAGATTTTTGCATGCATGTGATGAGGCTCTAGGATTAGTTTTGCGGTTTGAATTGTTCTTGGTAAAGGGGATGTATATGCAGAATTAAAAGACTGGTTTCTTAACGCTTCCGTTGTTTGCAAAATCTGTTCTATTCCTTTGGAAGTTAATGGAGAGTCTGTTATACCTTGCATGCGGTTTTCCAAATTAAATATGGTCTCTCCGTGACGAACATAATAGTAGTAAATTGTCTTCATAATGAACTCCTAATTTTAAGTTCATTATAGACTGAATTTATTAAAATGTTAAACTACAAAAGCTGTATAGCATGGGGATGAATTACTGTGCTTAGAATTGTTTTTTTATTAAATAATGGTAAATTCAGAAGTGTGGATAGAGGAGAGAAATTCATGAGTAAGTATCAGTTTTAGATAAGAGAGTGCCGATAGCTGACGACAATATTTCTATTGTCCAGGATTTATCAAAATGTAAGAATTGTACCCTATGCAGACGTGCTTGTGCCATCGATGCCGGTGTATTTGACTATTATGATTTGACTACAAACGGAGATGTCCCAATCTGTATCAATTGTGGTCAATGTGTAGTATCTTGCCCATTTGACAGTTTAAATGAACGTTCAGAATTAGACGGTGTAAAGGCTGCAATCCAAGATCCTGAAAAGGTTGTTGTATTCCAGACTGCACCAGCAGTACGTGTAGGACTTGGTGAAGAGTTCGGTATGCCTGCCGGAACTTTCGTACAAGGAAAGATGATCACAGCTTTACGTAAGCTTGGTGGTGACTACGTACTAGATACAAACTTTGGAGCGGACATGACAATTATGGAAGAAGCTTCTGAGTTAATTGAAAGAGTTATTAATGGTAATGGTCAATTACCTCAATATACAAGCTGCTGCCCAGCTTGGGTTAAATTTGCGGAAACATTCTACCCAGAATTGATTCCACATCTTTCAACTGCAAAGAGCCCAATCGCTATGCAGGCCGCAACAGAGAAGACTTACTTTGCTAAGAAGAACAATATTGACCCTAATAAGATTGTTTCTGTATGTGTAACACCATGTACAGCTAAGAAAGCAGAAATTCGTCGTCCAGAAATGAATTCATCTGCAGGATATTGGAATGAAGAAGAGATGCGTGATTCCGACTACAGTATTACTGTTCGTGAACTTGCACGTTGGATTCGCGAAGCTGGATTAGATTTCGCTAATCTTGAAGATGGTAAGTTTGATCCATTGATGGGTGAAGCATCTGGTGGAGGAATTATCTTTGCCAATACTGGTGGTGTTATGGAATCCGCAATGCGTTCCGCATATAAATTTGTTACAAAGGATGAAGTACCTGCTAACTTGATTCGCTTTGATGCGATTCGTGGCTTTGAAAATAGTCGTGAAGCAGATGTACAAATCGGTGATAAAGTATTACACGTTGCCGCAATTCATGGTACAGGTAACTTCCGTAAGTTCTATGAACATATGAAGGAAACAGGAACACATTATGACTTTATCGAAGTAATGGCCTGCCCTGGCGGATGTATTGGTGGTGGAGGAATGCCACGTCATAAGCTTCCTCAAGTCAAGGCTGCGAAGGAATCTCGTATTGCGTCCTTGTATGAAAGAGATAAGCTCAAGCCAATCAAGGCACCACAGGATAACCCTGAAATCCAAGTATTGTATAACGAGTTCTATGACGCTCCACTAAGTGAGAAGGCTCATCACATGTTACACACAGAAGGATTTATCGATCGCTCATCTGATTTAGGTCCAAATGGTGCTTGTACACCAGAAACATGTCCAACTTCCGTTGCAAACTTGAAAAAAGCACAACAATAAGTGATAAAATAAAGATGAAATTTCATATGAAGTTTCATCTTTTAAAATGCTCATGCATATCAGGAGGATATGATGAATAAAATTAACAAAATAAGAATCGTTACTGTCTTTACGACCGTTCTATCATTCATCATGTTAGGAATCGGTGCTGTTGTAGGATGTATTTCAGCATATATATTTGTCCAGATGAATCAGGCTCCATCCTTTGATACAATTGGAATGGATGTGAATGGAAAGCTAACCTTATCGCCTTTTGTACATATGGCAAGCACGCCAATGTTTCAATTGGTTTGTGTTTCACTTATTGGGGTAGGAATTGGAATTGTCATCATCAACATTATTCCGTGTATAACAGGAATTCAAACGTTTAATATGATAAAGTACGATAGTATTTCTGAACATGAATGCATGGAACTCAGCAGAAGAGATGGATTCTTCAAATTTATGGCTTCCATTGTCCCACTGATCATGTTGGTTGCAGTCTATTTGATATTCCGCGTTTGGTATGTATATTTCTTTGTTTCATATTGTTTATTGGTTGTGCCAATGTTAGTGGCTTTATATCAAATTTGGTTGTGTAGAGAATAAATGTTTAAGTGTTATGATTGCCTTTCTAAGTGAAAGGAGATTGTAACTCTTTTTTAATACTTTAAAACTCTGTAAAATATAGATATGAAAACAATAGAGCATCAAAATAGAAAATATACATTACTAGGGGATATACAGGCTAGTACATTTCTGATGTATTTAGTAGATGAATCTAATCCCGAGGATTACAAACTGATCTATCAAAAACTTTCTGATAAAAATCAATTTTGTATGATAATGGTGGCTATTCATGATTGGCAAGGGGAACTATCTCCGTGGGCTGGCCCTGCAATTTTTTTGGGAAAACATGATTTTGCAGGGAATGCATCATTGTTGTTATCTGAATTAGAAAGATTTTGGGATTGGTTTCAAAGTGATAATCAAGTAGAGACTGATCGGCTGTATCTTTGTGGATATTCTTTGGCTGGACTATTTGTATTATGGGCATCATGTCAAACAAATCTTTTCAAGAAGGTTGCGGCTGTTTCTCCATCTGTGTGGTATATGAGTTTTGTGGATTATCTTGAACAACATCCAATTTATACAAACGCTGTGTATCTGAGTCTGGGCGATAGAGAATCAAACGCAAAGAATAAAGTAATGTCTACAGTAGGAACTTGTTTTGAATCTGTGATACAAATTCTGCAGAAACAAAATCTTCCACTAACATATGCATATAATCCGGGTAATCACTTTCAAGATGTGGAATTGAGAATGATAAAAGGAATCCAAAGCTTATTGCTTGGAAGCAGGAAAGAGGAGAACCAATGACAGAACTGTTATATTTAGGCGACTATAGTTGTCGCTTAATTTCGAGAAATAATACTGTTTTATATATAAATCCTGAAAAGGGAAAAGACTATAGTCAGCAAGCAGATATTATCCTTCAGACGACAAAAACGAACAGATCACTAGTCCAACTACATATCACAACAGATCAAACCAAAATCATCAATCAAGATTTACTCGAGATAGGTAAGAAGTTTATTTATCGTGATATACAGATTGAAAGAATCGCAGATGATACATATCGTATCGAAGTGGATGACAAAAAGATTCTAGTCTGTGGTAATCAAGATATTACTGTAGATGGTAAAGATGATTATGTCCTTGTGCCTAGTATGCATTCAGAAATATCAGAAGAGAAAATGAGTGCGCTGGCAAAGCAAATCATCCCAATACATACTTCACAAGAAGCACTATTTGATTATCGCGTAGCGATTGCACTACAGGTTGATAATAAGTTGATTCTTGAGCCTGCGATGAAGGTTAATCTGCAAGAAGAAAATCATCGAAATTTAAAAGAATTAGAGACGCAATTATATCCACTGCTACTAGATGCGTCCGAGAAGTTTCATATGACGATGATTTGTATGAATAATGGTGTAGCAATGGCACAGATGCTAGTTACTAAGAAAGATGTCAATCCACTGGGTCTGGTATATGGTGGTATTAGCTATAACTTTGCGGATATTGTGGCAGGGTGTACGTTCTATTCAGCAGGTGGATATGGCCCAACTGTATCCGCAAACTACGATTATCTTCGCTCGACCGCAGATACCGAACGACTGGTTGCGATTGCGAAAGATATTAAACGCGGGAAACATATTCATTTTATTGAAGTGGAAATTTATAACGATGCAGCAAAACTGGTCGCAAAGGGTGGATTTACCTATTTTGTGCAAAATTAAAAAAACATCGAAAATTAGGGATTGAATTTTTATCTGCAAGCGCTTAAAATATGGTTTCAAACCTACGATGCCGGATAAAAGAAAATATGATACCGGTTCAATAAAAATAAAAAATTGTCCCGGTATAAACTGGGACTTTTTTTATCGAACAAAAAGAAAAATCCGAAGAATCGGATTATTCAAAAATGATCAGCAAATTTTTTTCTTTAATCTTCTCAAATGTCTCATCACTGAGATCGTGTTCGATTTTGTGCGCATCTCTTGCGGCAGTTTCTTCGTCAACACCAATACTGATGAAGAAATGAGTTAATACACGATTTCTTTCCCAAATGCGCTCAGCAATCTTTTTTTACCAGGAGCGAGCAATTTGAGAGAACCGTCTTTGTCCATGGAGATATATCCATTCTCGCGCAGCTTCTTCATCGCAACACTTACACTTGCTTTGGAGAAACCAGTTTCTTCAGCAACGTCAATGGAATGTACTATTCCTTTTCGCTGTTGAATCACTAGTATAGCTTCTAAATAGTCTTCAGCGGATTCATAAACTAGGCATAGCCATGTGCATGGTCCCCCTTTCAATAAGTATATTCTAAATGGATTTGTTATAAAATAAAAGAGCAATGCTTTATTTGCATCAATAACACGGAGGTAATCAGTGAAAAAGGTAATATTTTATGGAATATCAACATCTGCAGCCCCAATATATAGGGATATATTAGAGCAGATGGGTATTGATATGATAATCATCGGAGATGACTGTCTTAGTAAAAGATTTAAGCAGGTTTTAAATCTGCAAGAATCTACATCAGACATACACGAGAAGTATGATGGTTCCTATCTTTTGATGGATGGATTATCAAAAGAGGAAATCATGATTATGAGTGAATCTTTTGATGGGGCAGATGTACCATTTGGTGGCATCATGGTCAGTGCAACGCAAACAAACCGTGAGTGGACATTAGAAATGATTTTTGAGGAAGCAAAACAAGAAGCTAGAATCATGGAACAGATGTATCACTTACAAATGATGATTGAGTCAACAAACGGCATGGATTTAAATCAATTAGAACCAGAACACGCCGCTATCTTAAAGCGAGCTTTAATGGATTCCTATTTGATGTTAATGAAAGAAGAATATACATATGAGCAGATTTCAGCACAAGCTCGTATTCTAGAGGAAGCCCTAAAAGGTACTGAACATTTAAAACAGAAGGAGAGTCATCATGAGTAGTATTTGTGTAATTGGTGGAGCGAACATTGATATCGTTGGTTCAAGTATCGATCCATTACAGAATTTTGATTCCAACCCTGGTGAAATTTCCATTGCGTATGGAGGAGTAGGAAGAAATATTGCACAGATTTGTGCCTTACTTGGTGAAAATATTAAGTTTGTGACTTGCTTCTCTGGTGATAGTTATGGTCAAGCAATGAAGGAAGATTGTAAGAGGCTAGGAATGGATGTGTCCATGTCTTCTACTGTAGAAGATCTTCCAAGCTCCATGTATATTGCGTTATTAGATAATAATCGTGATATGAAGCTTGGTATGAGTGACATGAGAATTTTACGTCGTATGGATGCAAAAATGTTACAACCAATCTTAGAAACATTGCATGAAGATGATATCATTATTATAGACTCCAACTTGGATATGGAGAGTATTGAATATATCGCAACACATGCCAAATCGAGGATTGCGGCAGACCCGGTCAGTGCGCATAAAGCAGCTAGATTAAAGTCTGTATTAAATCACTTAGATATCTTTAAGCCAAATCAGTTTGAAGCATCGGAATTAACTGGGATTTGGATTAAGGATGAAGAAACCGCAAGACAGAGTTTAGATTGGTTTATCGAGCACGGTGTCAAAGAAGTGATTATTTCAATGGCAGATCGTGGAATCTTGCTAGGAACACCTGAGCATAAGACATGGTTCACACATCGTCAAATCAATATGGAAAATGCGACTGGTGGAGGAGATTCCTTGCTGGGGGCATACGTAGCAAGTCGACTTGCAGGAAAAGATCCGTTAGAGTCAATGAGATTTGGTATTAGTGCGGCTGTTATCAGCATTGAACAAGATGCAGTTAGAAGACGCAATTTAAATACAGAAGAAGTAACCGCAAAGATTTCAGATATGAAGATAGAGGAGAAAACATTATGAAAGTAAGAACAAACGAAGAAGTATCAAAGGCACTAGCAGAGCACAAGCCTGTTATCGCTCTAGAATCAACAATCATCTCACATGGTATGCCATACCCACAGAATGTTGAAACAGCATTAAAGGTAGAGTCAATCATTCGTGAACACGGTGGTGTTCCTGCAACAGTTGGTATTATTGATGGTGAAGCAGTTGTTGGTATGACACCAGAAGAAATTGAAGAATTCGGTAAGCGTGGATTAAGCATCCCTAAGGTATCTCGTAGAGATATTCCAGTAATTATCGCAAATAAGAGTTGGGGTGCATCTACAGTTGCGACAACAATGATTCTTGCGGCTAAAGCTGGAGTCGAGTTCTTCGTAACAGGTGGTATTGGTGGTGTTCACCGTGGTGCTGAAACTACATTTGATATCTCCGCTGACTTAGAAGAATTGGGAAATACAAACGTTACAGTTATCTGTGCAGGTGCTAAGGCTATCTTAGACTTGCCAAAGACATTAGAAATTTTGGAAACAAAGGGTGTTCCAGTATTAGGCTTCCAAACAGATGAACTTCCTGCATTCTATACACGTAAATCAGGTTTAAAGGTTGACCACAAGTTAGAAAGTTATGCTGAAGCTGCAGAAATCATCCACGCAAAGAGAGACTTTGGTTTAGATGGTGGTGTATTAATCACAAATCCAATTCCAGAAGAATATTCTATGGATGCAGATGCAATTAACGCAGTTATTGATTCTGCTATCAAGGAAATGGATGAAAAAGGGAATTAAAGGAAAAGAATGCACACCATTCTTACTTGCTAAGATTGCTGAAATCACAGGTGGTAAGTCCCTTGAATCTAACATTCAATTAGTATTCAACAATGCGGCTGTTGGTACAGAAATTGCAAAGGAATACTATAAGTAAGCTTATGACAGAGATGAAACAGACAGTTTCTGATCCAGTAACAAAAGAAAGTTTTATCCAAGCACTGAAAAGTCTTGGCATTACTGGCAATCAGATTTTGGAAGTACATACACAAATGTCTAGTTTCGGATATGTAATTGGTGGTGCTCGAACAATCGTAGATGGCTTGATGGAATTGTGCGAAAATGGTGGAACGATTCTCATGCCAGCACAAGCAGTTGATAACAGTGAGCCGAGTGATTGGGAATATCCAGCGGTTGCACCGACACTATACAAAGAAATTCGTGAAGCAATACCAGCTCACGATACAAAGACAAGTGATGTACATTACATGGGATCAGTTGTTGAAAACTTTAGACTACGAGATGGTGTGATTACTTCCTCACATCCTACCTACTCTTATTCTGCGTGGGGTAGATATGCAAGATTGTTATGCAATCATCAATCAACACATTTTCCACTAGCAGATGAATCTCCAACCGCAAGACTATATGAATTAAAGGATATGTACTTTTAATTGGTTGTGATTTTGATTCTGCAACATGCATGCATCTAGCGGAGTATCGCTCCGATTGTCGACCAATCGGCATTCAAGGCGCAAAGGTCAAGACGGCAGAAGGTGATGTGTGGAGAAAATATCTTGATTTACGGTTAGATAGTGATATCTTTCTGAAAGTTGGGCAAATGATGCGAAAGAAAAACATGGTTAGAGAAACCATGTTAGGTGGTTGCAAGATTACGCTTTTCTCAGCTGCAAATGCAATTGATGAAGCAATGCGTTATTTTGATAAGACCATGGTGTACGATTTATATCGTTAAATCCAATGATGCTGTAGGTATGCTTGTGCGATGTCATAGGCGGCCTGCAGCATTTCATTTTCTTCCTCTTGCCCAAAACGATTAGTAATTGGCGAATCAATATCAATCTCACCAACACATTCTCCATTTACAATGATAGGGACACAAAGCTCACTGCGACTGTCACAATCACAAGCAATATGTCCTGGAAATGCTAGTACATCATCAATGCGCTGTACACTTTTATCACGGTAGCATTTCCCACAAACGCCTTTATCAAAAGGAATTCTTGTGCACGCAGGTTTTCCTTGAAAAGGGCCAAGAACAAGTTGGCCATCTTTTACAAAATAGAATCCAACCCAGTTGATATTTTTGTAATTCATTTGAATGCACGCACTGACATTGGAAAGTGCAGCAATCTTATCGCTTTCTTCTAAAAAAGCACAAATTTGTTTATTTAATATCGTTTTCATGAGAAAATCATAGCATAGGGTTGATTAAAATAAACATAGAATTATAATGAAACCAGAGGGAGGCTATATCTATGGATGATATATCTGGTGAGTGTAACACGGATGTAAAAACGAATAAATGATATAGCCATAAAGGTCCTTTTTTATGATGGCTGTATCGGTCAATCATGAGGGAGGATTTTTTATTATGGACAAGGACTTAGTTTTAGAGTGGATCAAAAGCAACAATTTAAAAGAATTACACGAATATCTAAAAAAGCAAAACGTCGTTGATATTGCGGAGTTTCTCCACGAGTTGGATGATAGTACACTAGCAATCTTCTTTAGAGTCTTAGAAAAAGAAGAAGCAGCGAATGTTTTTTCCTATTTAGATAACGAAGAACGCAATCGTTTAATTAAGACATTTAATAACACTGAGATTGTAAATGTGATTAATGAACTATATTCAGATGACGCAATTGATTTCCTATCTGATATGCCAGCAAATCTAGTTACACAGCTATTAGATAAAGTTGACGATGATGTTCGCAAAGATATCAATCACTTATTGAAGTATAAGGATGATACTGCAGGAAGTATCATGACGGTTGAATTCATTGAGTTTACAAAAGAGATGACAGTTGCGGATGCGCTAGCTAAAATCAAGCGTGTTGGTATCGACAGTGAGACGGTGTATACCTGTTATGTAGTAGAAAGCCGTAAGCTAATTGGTATCGTTAGTGCGAGAAGTTTAATGTTAAGTGACTCTGATGTGCTTATCCAGGACATCATGAAGACAGAATTCATCTATGCATATACTGGGGATGATAAAGAAGACATCGCTAAAAAGATGAAGAAGTATGACTTGATTGCCTTGCCAGTATTAGATGTAGAAGATTGCATTGTCGGAATCGTGACATTTGACGATGCAATTGATGTCTTGACAGAAGAGACAACAGAAGATATGCAGAAGATGGCTGCGATTGTTGCAAATGATAAGCCATACCTAACAACATCTGTGTGGGAACATGCACGTAGCAGAATTGTTTGGCTATTAATCTTGATGTTCTCGGCAACATTAACAGGTAGTATCATCTCTAACTATGAACATGCTTTTGAAGTAATGCCAGTACTGGTATCCTTTATTCCTATGTTAATGGATACAGGTGGAAACTGTGGATCCCAGAGTTCAACTTTGATTATCCGTGGTTTAGCGATTGATGAAATTAAGTTCAGTGATTTCTTCAAAGTTGTTTTCAAGGAATTTAGAATCTCTATTGTTGTAGGTATCATGCTGGGTATCGCAAACGGGATTAGAATTGTGTTGTTAAATCATGATGTATATCTTGCATTTGTTGTTTCGGCTTCAATTGTTGTTACAGTTATGATTTCTAAATTTGTCGGATGTGTGTTACCGATTGTTGCGAAGAGATTAAAGATGGACCCAGCAATTATGGCTGCACCATTAATTACAACTATTGTAGATACACTTGCAATTATGGTGTACTTCTCAATCGCATCACAAATTTTCAACTTATAAAAAGAGTTTGGACCTTCATTATGAAGGTCTTTTCTATTAAATGCCTATATAAATAGGGCACGTTATAATTGAATTACTCGCTTGCGAAATATGAAATCAGTTGTAGAATGAATAACAGACGACAGGAGATTTTCATGTATCCAACAGTAGGTTCATCAGTACATATTCAAAGTTTTAAACACGATGGAAGTTTGCATCGCACATGGTGTAAGGGGTTTGTTCTTGAGGCGGATGAGGATAGAATCGTAGCAGTTACTGACCATGCATGGGTGATTGAAGCGGATAACCGTAAGTGGCTTACGCGTGAGCCAGCTGTATGTTTTTTCTATAGAAAGAAATGGTACAATGTCATCTCTATGATTCGTCATAGTGGTATCTACTATTATTGTAACTTGGCGTCTCCAACAATATATGATGGTGAAGCAATCAAGAATATTGATTATGATTTGGATGTGAAGCTCTATCCAGATCGTACATATCAGGTTCTTGATGAAAACGAATATTTCGAACATGCGAAGAAGATGAATTATTCAGACGATGTTATGGATATCGTTGAAGCACAATTGGATAAGTTAATTATGGATATGGAAGAGGAGAAAGAACCTTTTAATAAAGAGTGTATTGATAAGTATTATCAGCTTTATTTAAAGATGAGCTCAAGTCAGAATCTTGAGAATGAATAAGGTTTAAATTAGCTTAGGCAAACTTTTCGCTCAATTTTTAGTGAAAACTCCCTTCTAACGAAAGTGCCCTCTAATTGGGGTGCTTTTTCCTTTTGTGGGTTTTTGAATTGATACATTTTAAGCTATAATCTAAATAGATATTGGGCATTTTGACCGCACGAAAAGTATACTTTCAACTAAAAATTTTTTGAATTTCTCTTGAAAGCTCCCTTTGAATATAAAGAGATGGTGCTGTCAGTGCCTGATGCTAATGGAGGATAGGTGTTAGATCAACTGCCTTGGGTGGAATGGAATGTAGGCGGTTTAGTTCTAACACCTTTTCATTTAGTACTAGCTTGGCAATGATGTAGGGTGATTGGTAATTTAACTTCCTACGTACATAATTGTTTACCTGATTTGATACGAAATTGATGTCGTGTTTTGTAAGTCCGTTCATACTGTATCCTTTTGGAATCTTCTCTGAAGTGCTCATGGTTCTTTTTCACATTTACCTTTGTCATCAGAGCGCCTAGGTCTTGTGAAATAGATACTAATGAGTTTCTCTCCCGTTTCTGGGTCTGTCTCAAGCGATAGTGGGTCATGGAACTCAGTGCCATTATCGGTGAGTATGATAGTAAATGTTTCTCTGAATAGTTCGATACCCAAGAAAGTTTTTATAGTATCGAATAGATACATTACCTCAAACATGTTCTTGTGTCGTAAGAGAAAATATAACTGAAGATTGGAACGTCTGTGTAACAGGCTCAGTACACACTTCTCATCGCTCTTTTTTTCCCGATAATCGTATCCATTTCCCATACGTTTACATCCGGTCCTGCTGTTTCTAGGGCTGCTAGGAAGTCCTCGTATTTGCGACCTTCGAGGAAATCATAGTCAATCGATATAGGATGATGCCTTGAAGAACTTCGCTGTGTATATCGTACCTGACGTTTTAGGTCGATGTTTTGCGATTCTTGGAATCTGGTGATAACGAATGTATCTGTATGCAGTAGAGGTAGATATATTCAGGTCGTTAGTATGGATGATTGTATCGATGGATTGTTTTTTTAGGAATATTATTTTTGAAATGCCTCCACGATAGATTTCATTTCTGCTTCGACTCTTGCGAGGGCCAGACCTCCATTCTAATTTGTCTTGCGTATATTTGTCCCTGTGCTATTCGTGCTATATAGAAGTACTTGGGAAGATGGCATTTTTGTATGTCTGGACAACCTGAACAGACATAAGGGAATCGCTCTATTCTCTCGCAAACGGGATATGAGACGAATTCATCACATAGCTTGTTGCAGTCCTTGTGTTTACAAGACTTACAATCACCGCTTATGCAATATGTGCATAGGCGATGTTTCTTACAAGAATCTTGCCTACCACATTTGTTTGTCTTATTCGAGTGGATACGTACAACCCTGTGTGCTTTGATTTCTTCACGTACGCATTTCGGTGAATGATTGATAGAAAAGTGCTATCTGTTTTAGTTTGATGTCGGAATGATTCAATAGAACTTCTATAGATTTACGTTCTTCTAAAGATAGATGTTTATAACTGCTGGCAACCATATGATTGCCTCCTTTCTAGAAACTGCCAGCACCATCTCTAAAGACATCATATTAAAAAGGGAACCTTCACCAACAATAAAAATCAAAAGAGGAACTTTCAAAAAAATAATTGAGGAGGCAAACTTTTCTAAAATTTTTCTCAAAAAGTTTATAAAAGTAATTGACACCAAGATAGATACTTGGTATATTAATACAGCACTCTTCGGAAGGGGAGTTGCAGAGATCTTTGAAAACTGAACAGGAATAAGACACATAAACAACGTCAAGCAAAAAGAATACGAAGCAAAGAGACTTCGTAAAATAAAAGAGTCAATCAAATGAAGAGTTTGATCCTGGCTCAGGATGAACGCTGGCGGCGTGCCTAATACATGCAAGTCGAACGCTGGAGATCTAGCTTGCTAGATCGAAGGAGTGGCGAACGGGTGAGTAATACATAAGCAACCTACCCACGAAGACTGGGATAATCTCTGGAAACGGGGACTAATACCGGATAGGTAATCGGAAGGCATCTTCTGATTATTAAAGGTTAAAAACACTGGTGGATGGGCTTATGGCGCATTAGTTAGTTGGTGAGGTAACGGCCCACCAAGACGATGATGCGTAGCCGGCCTGAGAGGGTGAACGGCCACATTGGGACTGAGACACGGCCCAGACTCCTACGGGAGGCAGCAGTAGGGAATTTTCGGCAATGGGGGAAACCCTGACCGAGCAACGCCGCGTGAGTGATGACGGCCTTCGGGTTGTAAAGCTCTGTTGTAAGGGAAGAACGGTAGATAGAGAATATCTAAGTGACGGTACCTTACCAGAAAGCCACGGCTAACTACGTGCCAGCAGCCGCGGTAATACGTAGGTGGCGAGCGTTATCCGGAATTATTGGGCGTAAAGGGTGCGTAGGCGGCCTGTTAAGTAAGTGGTTAAATTGTTGGGCTCAACCCAATCCAGCCACTTAAACTGGCAGGCTAGAGTATTGGAGAGGCAAGTGGAATTCCATGTGTAGCGGTAAAATGCGTAGATATATGGAGGAACACCAGTGGCGAAGGCGGCTTGCTAGCCAAAGACTGACGCTCATGCACGAAAGCGTGGGGAGCAAATAGGATTAGATACCCTAGTAGTCCACGCCGTAAACGATGAATACTAAGTATTGGGGAAACTCAGTGCTGCAGCTAACGCAATAAGTATTCCGCCTGTGGAGTATGCACGCAAGTGTGAAACATAAAGGAATTGACGGGGGCCCGCACAAGCGGTGGAGTATGTGGTTTAATTCGACGCAACGCGAAGAACCTTACCAGGCCTTGACATCCCTTGCAAAGCTGTAGAGATACAGTAGAGGTTATCAAGGAGACAGGTGGTGCATGGTTGTCGTCAGCTCGTGTCGTGAGATGTTGGGTTAAGTCCCGCAACGAGCGCAACCCTTGCCTTCAGTTACCAGCATTCAGTTGGGGACTCTGGAGGGACTGCCGGTGATAAACCGGAGGAAGGTGGGGATGACGTCAAATCATCATGCCCCTTATGGCCTGGGCTACACACGTACTACAATGGCTGTTACAACGTGCAGCGACCTAGCGATAGGAAGCGAATCACTAAAAGACAGTCTCAGTTCGGATTGAAGTCTGCAACTCGACTTCATGAAGCTGGAATCGCTAGTAATCGCGGATCAGAATGCCGCGGTGAATACGTTCTCGGGCCTTGTACACACCGCCCGTCATACCATGAGAGCTGGTAATACCCGAAGCCGGTGGCCTAACCGCAAGGAAGGAGCCGTCGAAGGTAGGACTAGTGATTGGGGTCAAGTCGTAACAAGGTATCCCTACGAGAACGTGGGGATGGATCACCTCCTTTCTAAGGAGAAAGATGTGAAGTAAAAAGTTGTTTAAGAAGTTTTATTACCTGTTTAGTTTTTGAGGGATCTCGCAAGAGGTAACTCATAAAGGAGCATCTGTTCTTTGAAAACTGAATAACAGAAGAAGACAATAGATAGGTCTTTTTTTCGAAAAGTTGTGATAACAAGATTAACTAAAAAAAGTCTAAAACGAAATAGTTAACAGTTCTCGTAAAGCATAAACGTATATAAGTGATTAAATTAGTAAGAGCGTACGGTGGATGTCTTGGCATATAGAGCAGAAGAAGGACGCAGATAACGGCGAAACGCCTCGGGGAGTCGTACACAGGCAACGATCCGGGGGTATCCGAATGGGGAAACCCGATAAAGTTGAAAAAGCTTTTATCATCCTTAAGCCAATACATAACTTAAGAGAAGGCAACCCAGGGAATTGAAACATCTTAGTACCTGGAGGAGAAGAAAATAACAATGATTCCGAGAGTAGTGGCGAGCGAAATCGGAGCAGCCCAAACCAGCAAACGAGCTGGGGTAGTAGGACCACGACAAGTGATTGAAAAGAGATAGTCGAATGGCATTGAAAGGTCAGCCGCAGAAGGTGCAAGCCCTGTAGGCGAAAATCTCGATTCACGCGAGTGGGATCCTGAGTACGTCGGAGCACGTGAAACTCTGACGGAATCAGCCGGGACCATCCGGTAAGGCTAAATACTCCTATATGACCGATAGTGAACCAGTACCATGAGGGAAAGATGAAAAAGAACCGCGGGAGCGGAGTGAAATAGATCCTGAAACCGTATGCTTACAAAAAAAGTCAGAGCACATTAAGGTGTGATGGCGTGCCTTTTGTAGAATGAACCGGCGAGTTATCTTTGCATGCGAGGTTAAGCAGACAATGCGGAGCCGTAGCGAAAGCGAATCTTAATAGGGTGACAAGTATGTAGAGATAGACCCGAAGCCGTAGTGATCTAGTCATGAGCAGGTTGAAGGCTGGGTGAATCCAGCTGGAGGACCGAACCGACCCCCGTTGAAAAGTTGGCGGATGACTTGTGATTAGCGGAGAAATTCCAATCGAACACGGCGATAGCTGGTTCTCCCCGAAATAGCTTTTAGGGCTAGCGTTGAACGAATCTACCCGGAGGTAGAGCACTGAAATCATGCGGGCGGCATCTCGCCGTACCAAATGATATCAAACTCCGAATGCCGGGCAAGAATATTCAGCAGTCAGACTGTGGGTGATAAGGTCCATGGTCAAAAGGGAAACAGCCCAGATCATCAGATAAGGTCCCAAAATTTACGCTAAGTGGAAAAGGATGTGGAGACGCGCAAACAGCTAGGAGGTTGGCTCAGAAGCAGCCATCCTTCAAAGAGTGCGTAACAGCTCACTAGTCGAGTATCTCTGCGCCGAAAATTAACCGGGGCTAAGCGTAATACCGAATCTATGGATTTATACTTTAGGTATAAGTGGTAGGGGAGCGTTCCATACAGCATTGAAGGTATACCGTAAGGAGTGCTGGAGCGTATGGAAGTGAGAATGCCGGTGTGAGTAGCGAGATGTGGGTGAGAATCCCACACACCGAACAACCAAGGTTTCCAGGGGAAGGTTCGTCCGCCCTGGGTAAGTCGGGACCTAAGGCCAGGCCGAAAGGCGTAGTCGATGGACAGCAGGTTGATATTCCTGCACCCGCGAGTAAAGTGATGGAGTGACAGATAGGGTTAACCCAAGTCCTTACTGGATTGGGCAAGGCAAGCAGGAGAGTGGCGTAGGCAAATCCGCGTCGGATACTCAAAGGCTTGACTCAAGCGAACGCGCGAGCAAGTAGTGAAGAGGGTGATACCAGGTCTCAAGAAAAGCTTCTAGCGATAATTTACTAGCGGCCCGTACCAAAACCGACACAGGTGGTTGAGGCGAGTAGCCTAAGGTGAGCGAGAGAACTGTTGCCAAGGAACTCGGCAAATTGACCCCGTACGTTAGCAATAAGGGGTGCTCGAAAGAGCCGCAGTGAATAGGCCCTAGCAACTGTTTAACTAAAACATAGCTTCTGCGAAGTCGCAAGACGAAGTATAGGGGGTGACACCCTGCCCGGTGCTGGAAGGTCAAGGGGATTTGTCAGACGCAAGTCGAAGCATTGAACCGAAGCCCCAGTGAACGGCGGCCGTAACTATAACGGTCCTAAGGTAGCGAAATTCCTTGTCAGGTAAGTTCTGACCCGCACGAAAAGGTGTAATGATTTGGGCACTGTCTCGGCAGCAGACTCGGTGAAATCTTAGTACCTGTGAAGATGCAGGTTACCCGCAACTAGACGGAAAGACCCCATGGAGCTTTACTGTAGTCTGCTATTGAGTTTCGGTTAAGTATGCACAGGATAGGTGGGAGACGATGAGACTGGTCTTTTGGGATCAGAGGAGTCACTGTTGGGATACCACTCTTACTTAATTGAAATTCTAACTCTAAGCCGTGATCCGGCTAGAGGACCGTGGCAGATGGGCAGTTTGACTGGGGCGGTCGCCTCCCAAAGAGTAACGGAGGCGCACAAAGGTACTCTCAGAATGGTTGGAAATCATTCAACGAGCGCAAACGCAGAAGAGTGCTTGACTGCGAGACAAACAAGTCGAGCAGGGACGAAAGTCGGTGTTAGTGATCCGGCGGTGCAGAATGGAATGGCCGTCGCTTAACGGATAAAAGCTACCCTGGGGATAACAGGCTGATCTCGCCCAAGAGTTCACATCGACGGCGAGGTTTGGCACCTCGATGTCGGCTCATCGCATCCTGGAGGTGAATTCGCTTCCAAGGGTTGGGCTGTCCGCCCATTAAAGCGGTACGCGAGCTGGGTTCAGAACGTCGTGAGACAGTTCGGTCCCTATCTGTTGTGGGCGTTGGAAATTTGAGGAGAGCTGCCCCTAGTACGAGAGGACCAGGGTGGACGTTCCTACGGTGCACCAGTTGTCACGCCAGTGGCATAGCTGGATAGCTGAGAACGGACCGGATAAACGCTGAAGGCATCTAAGCGTGAAACCGACTCCAAGATTAGATTTCCCATCATTTCAAATGAATAAGACCCCTTGAAGACGACGAGGTTGATAGGTCAGAGATGTAAGTGTAGCGATACATTCAGTTGACTGATACTAATAGGTCGAAGATTTATTCACGAGAGAACGCACACACGACTGTTTGAAAAAGACGAAGTCAGAAACTGTTATTTAGTTTTCAGGGAACAGAGGTTCCAAAGAAGCAAGATCCGGTGATGATGGCGCAGTGGCCACACCTGTACCCATCCCGAACACAGAAGTTAAGCACTGTAGCGGCGAAAATAGCGCAAGCAAATCTAGCACGTTGCCGGGTCATCGAGAGCATGGTTTTCCATCGCTCTCCCTTTTTTTATACTTTTTTTATGGGTTTAGATTAACTCGGTTTTTATATTAATAATTGAAATACTTTTAAAATGATATATTTTTTAACAAATGTAGAATAAATGATGGTTGCAAATGCAACTAATAGAAATATTAAAATATGCCGTAAAATAGGCATTTTTTTGATGTTTTATACTTTACAAAAAGAAGGCATGGTGCTATAATAAGCATCGTACCGATTGAGTTACGAATCACTGAATGAAAATTAGAAATATAATTTTCAAAAATGTGTTGACAGGTAATTTGATACTTGGTATATTAATACAGCACTCTTCGGAAGGAGAGTTGCAGAGATCTTTGAAAACTGAACAGGAATAAGACACATAAACAACGTCAAGCAAAACTTATACGAAGCAAAAGACTTCGTAAAATAAAAGAGTCAATCAAATGAAGAGTTTGATCCTGGCTCAGGATGAACGCTGGCGGCGTGCCTAATACATGCAAGTCGAACGCTGGAAATCTAGCTTGCTAGATTGAAGGAGTGGCGAACGGGTGAGTAATACATAAGCAACCTACCCACGAAGACTGGGATAATCTCTGGAAACGGGGACTAATACCGGATAGGTAATCGGAAGGCATCTTCTGATTATTAAAGGTTAAAAACACTGGTGGATGGGCTTATGGCGCATTAGTTAGTTGGTGAGGTAACGGCCCACCAAGACGATGATGCGTAGCCGGCCTGAGAGGGTGAACGGCCACATTGGGACTGAGACACGGCCCAGACTCCTACGGGAGGCAGCAGTAGGGAATTTTCGGCAATGGGGGAAACCCTGACCGAGCAACGCCGCGTGAGTGATGACGGCCTTCGGGTTGTAAAGCTCTGTTGTAAGGGAAGAACGGTAGATAGAGAATATCTAAGTGACGGTACCTTACCAGAAAGCCACGGCTAACTACGTGCCAGCAGCCGCGGTAATACGTAGGTGGCGAGCGTTATCCGGAATTATTGGGCGTAAAGGGTGCGTAGGCGGCCTGTTAAGTAAGTGGTTAAATTGTTGGGCTCAACCCAATCCAGCCACTTAAACTGGCAGGCTAGAGTATTGGAGAGGCAAGTGGAATTCCATGTGTAGCGGTAAAATGCGTAGATATATGGAGGAACACCAGTGGCGAAGGCGGCTTGCTAGCCAAAGACTGACGCTCATGCACGAAAGCGTGGGGAGCAAATAGGATTAGATACCCTAGTAGTCCACGCCGTAAACGATGAATACTAAGTATTGGGGAAACTCAGTGCTGCAGCTAACGCAATAAGTATTCCGCCTGTGGAGTATGCACGCAAGTGTGAAACATAAAGGAATTGACGGGGGCCCGCACAAGCGGTGGAGTATGTGGTTTAATTCGACGCAACGCGAAGAACCTTACCAGGCCTTGACATCCCTTGCAAAGCTGTAGAGATACAGTAGAGGTTATCAAGGAGACAGGTGGTGCATGGTTGTCGTCAGCTCGTGTCGTGAGATGTTGGGTTAAGTCCCGCAACGAGCGCAACCCTTGCCTTCAGTTACCAGCATTCAGTTGGGGACTCTGGAGGGACTGCCGGTGATAAACCGGAGGAAGGTGGGGATGACGTCAAATCATCATGCCCCTTATGGCCTGGGCTACACACGTACTACAATGGCTGTTACAACGTGCAGCGACCCTAGTGATAGGAAGCGAATCACTAAAAGACAGTCTCAGTTCGGATTGAAGTCTGCAACTCGACTTCATGAAGCTGGAATCGCTAGTAATCGCGGATCAGAATGCCGCGGTGAATACGTTCTCGGCCTTGTCACACCGCCCGTCATACCATGAGAGCTGGTAATACCCGAAGCCGGTGGCCTAACCGCAAGGAAGGAGCCGTCGAAGGTAGGACTAGTGATTGGGGTCAAGTCGTAACAAGGTATCCCTACGAGAACGTGGGGATGGATCACCTCCTTTCTAAGGAGAAAGATGTGAAGTAAAAAGTTGTTTAAAAGTTTTATTACCTGTTTTAGTTTTGAGGATCTCGCAAGAGGTAACTCATATGGAGCATCTGTTCTTTGAAAACTGAATAACAGAAGAAGACAATAGATAGGTCTTTTTTTCGAAAAGTTGTGATAACAAGATTAACTAAAAAAAGTCTAAAACGAAATAGTTAACAGTTCTCGTAAAGCATAAACGTATATAAGTGATTAAATTAGTAAGAGCGTACGGTGGATGTCTTGGCATATAGAGCAGAAGAAGGACGCAGATAACGGCGAAACGCCTCGGGGAGTCGTACACAGGCAACGATCCGGGGGTATCCGAATGGGGAAACCCGATAAAGTTGAAAAAGCTTTTATCATCCTTAAGCCAATACATAACTTAAGAGAAGGCAACCCAGGGAATTGAAACATCTTAGTACCTGGAGGAGAAGAAAATAACAATGATTCCGAGAGTAGTGGCGAGCGAAATCGGAGCAGCCCAAACCAGCAACGAGCTGGGGTAGTAGGACCACAGAAAGTGATTGAAAAGAGATAGTCGAATGGCATTGAAAGGTCAGCCGCAGAAGGTGCAAGCCCTGTAGGCGAAATCTCGATTCACGCGAGTGGTATCCTGAGTACGTCGGAGCACGTGAAACTCTGACGGAATCAACCGGGACCATCCGGTAAGGCTAAATACTCCTATATGACCGATAGTGAACCAGTACCATGAGGGAAAGATGAAAAGAACCGCGGGAGCGGAGTGAAATAGATCCTGAAACCGTATGCTTACAAAAAGTCAGAGCACATTAAGGTGTGATGGCGTGCCTTTTGTAGAATGAACCGGCGAGTTATCTTTACATGCGAGGTTAAGCAGACAATGCGGAGCCGTAGCGAAAGCGAATCTTAATAGGGTGGCAAGTATGTAGAGATAGACCCGAAGCCGTAGTGATCTAGTCATGAGCAGGTTGAAGGCTGGGTGAATCCAGCTGGAGGACCGAACCGACCCCCGTTGAAAAGTTGGCGGATGACTTGTGATTAGCGGAGAAATTCCAATCGAACACGGCGATAGCTGGTTCTCCCCGAAATAGCTTTAGGGCTAGCGTTGAACGAATCTACCCGGAGGTAGAGCACTGAAATCATGCGGGCGGCATCTCGCCGTACCAAATGATATCAAACTCGAATGCCGGGCAAGAATATTCAGCAGTCAGACTGTGGGTGATAAGGTCCATGGTCAAAAGGGAAACAGCCCAGATCATCAGATAAGGTCCCAAAATTTACGCTAAGTGGAAAAGGATGTGGAGACGCGCAAACAGCTAGGAGGTTGGCTCAGAAGCAGCCATCCTTCAAAGAGTGCGTAACAGCTCACTAGTCGAGTATCTCTGCGCCGAAAATTAACCGGGGCTAAGCGTAATACCGAATCTATGGATTTATACTTAGGTATAAGTGGTAGGGGAGCGTTCCATACAGCATTGAAGGTATACCGTAAGGAGTGCTGGAGCGTATGGAAGTGAGAATGCCGGTGTGAGTAGCGAGATGTGGGTGAGAATCCCACACACCGAACAACCAAGGTTTCCAGGGGAAGGTTCGTCCGCCCTGGGTAAGTCGGGACCTAAGGCCAGGCCGAAAGGCGTAGTCGATGGACAGCAGGTTGATATTCCTGCACCCGCGAGTAAAGTGATGGAGTGACAGATAGGGTTAACCCAAGTCCTTACTGGATTGGGCAAGGCAAGCAGGAGAGTGGCGTAGGCAAATCCGCGTCGGATACTCAAAGGCTTGACTCAAGCGAACGCGCGAGCAAGTAGTGAAGAGGGCGATACCAGGTCTCAAGAAAAGCTTCTAGCGATAATTTACTAGCGGCCCGTACCAAAAACCGACACAGGTGGTTGAGGCGAGTAGCCTAAGGTGAGCGAGAGAACTGTTGCCAGGAACTCGGCAAATTGACCCCGTACGTTAGCAATAAGGGGTGCTCGAAAGAGCCGCAGTGAATAGGCCCTAGCAACTGTTTAACTAAAACATAGCTTTCTGCGAAGTCGCAAGACGAAGTATAGGGGTGACACCCTGCCCGGTGCTGGAAGGTCAAGGGGATTTGTCAGACGCAAGTCGAAGCATTGAACCGAAGCCCCAGTGAACGGCGGCCGTAACTATAACGGTCCTAAGGTAGCGAAATTCCTTGTCAGGTAAGTTCTGACCCGCACGAAAGGTGTAATGATTTGGGCACTGTCTCGGCAGCAGACTCGGTGAAATCTTAGTACCTGTGAAGATGCAGGTTACCCGCAACTAGACGGAAAGACCCCATGGAGCTTTACTGTAGTCTGCTATTGAGTTTCGGTTAAGTATGCACAGGATAGGTGGGAGACGATGAGACTGGTCTTTTGGGATCAGAGGAGTCACTGTTGGGATACCACTCTTACTTAATTGAAATTCTAACTCTAAGCCGTGATCCGGCTAGAGGACCGTGGCAGATGGGCAGTTTGACTGGGGCGGTCGCCTCCCAAAGAGTAACGGAGGCGCACAAAGGTACTCTCAGAATGGTTGGAAATCATTCATCGAGCGCAAACGCAGAAGAGTGCTTGACTGCGAGACAAACAAGTCGAGCAGGGACGAAAGTCGGTGTTAGTGATCCGGCGGTGCAGAATGGAATGGCCGTCGCTTAACGGATAAAAGCTACCCTGGGGATAACAGGCTGATCTCGCCCAAGAGTTCACATCGACGGCGAGGTTTGGCACCTCGATGTCGGCTCATCGCATCCTGGAGGTGAATTCGCTTCCAGGGTTGGGCTGTCCGCCCATTAAAGCGGTACGCGAGCTGGGTTCAGAACGTCGTGAGACAGTTCGGTCCCCTATCTGTTGTGGGCGTTGGAAATTTGAGGAGAGCTGCCCCTAGTACGAGAGGACCAGGGTGGACGTTCCTACGGTGCACCAGTTGTCACGCCAGTGGCATAGCTGGATAGCTGAGAACGGACCGGATAAACGCTGAAGGCATCTAAGCGTGAAACCGACTCCAAGATTAGATTTCCCATCATTTCAAAATGAATAAGACCCCTTGAAGACGACGAGGTTGATAGGGTCAGAGATGTAAGTGTAGCGATACATTCAGTTGACTGATACTAATAGGTCGAAGATTTATTCACGAGAGAACGCACACACAACGATTTGAAAAAGACGAAGTCAGAAACTGTTATTTAGTTTTCAGGGAACAGAGTACCCTAAAGAAGCAAGATCCGGTGATGATGGCGCAGTGGCCACACCTGTACCCATCCCGAACACAGAAGTTAAGCACTGTAGCGGCGAAAATAGCGCAAGCAAATCTAGCACGTTGCCGGGTCATCGAGAGCATGGTTTTCCATCGCTCTCCCTTTTTTTATACTTTTTATGGGTTTAGATGTTATAATATTATCCATGAAAAGCACAGATAAATATCAATCACGAATCCGCATACTGATTGGTCTTTTTTCAATTTTGTTTGGTGTCTTATTTATTTTATTATTTAAGTTAATGTTCTTTACACCACGTACTTTATCTGAAAAAGATTGCCAAGATTGTTTATCAGTTATTCAGTCGAGTCAGGATAGTTCTGCAGAGACTACGCCAAGCCCCTAGTCCTACATCAACACCTACTCCAACTCCCTGAAGCTACTGTTGAACCAACAGTTGATACGACGACTGTATCTTCTATTCAGAAGATTACAAATAAGAATCATCCAATTGATCCTGGATATATCCCGGCTGACTTAACTAAAGTGAATGTTAATTCCAATGGTACACAATACTTACGTAGTGAAGCTGCAACTGCATTGACAAACATGTTTGAGGCAGCTCGTAAGGATAATATCAATTTATACCCTAGTGAGTGGTTATCGTTCATATGAGCAACAGCTAGAATTGTATAATACTTATGTAGCAACTGACGGTAAGGCATTAGCCGATCAATATGATGCGATTCCTGGTGCTTGTGAACATCAACTTGGTTTGGCGGTCGATTTATCTGATGATAATCGTGATCATGATATTGATGATTCATTTGAATCAACAGCTGCATATCAGTGGTTATTAAAACATAGCTATGAATACGGGTATATTTTACGTTTCCCTCGTGGAAAAGAAGCGATTACGGGTATTGCCTATAATCCATGGAGTTTTAGATATATCGGTGTTGAAGAAGCAAAGAAAGTTTATGATTCAGGGCTTACATTAGAAGAGTTTTACAAAGTGAAATTAACAGGAAAGATACAACATCTTTCCTTTATATTTTTAAAATTAGTGTAGAAATATTCAAGTAAATTGAAGGAGGTATAAATGGTTAAGCAGTTAATGAAAAGTATTCGTGAGTTTAAACTAGCAACAATACTGACACCAACCTTTGTAATAGGTGAAGTTATCATTGAAGCATTGATTCCATTTTTTAATATCCTTATTAATCAATGATATTAAAGCAGGTTGTAATTTATCAGTGATTTTTAGGATATGCATGGAAGTTAGTTGCCTTATCACTGCTTTCACTATTATGTGGATACTTAGCAGGTATCTATTGTGCAAAAGGCTAGTACAGGATTTGCGCGTAACTTACGTTATGATATCTTCACTAATATCCAGAAATTTTCATTTTCAAATATTGATAAGTTCTCATCTGCATCACTCGTTACGCGATTAACGACTGACATTCAAAATGTGCAGATGGCATTTATGATGATTATTCGTACTGCTGTACGTGCTCCACTCAATTTAATATTCTCCTTTACAATGGCATATATTATGGGTGGGACAATGGCAGTTATCTTTTTAATTATCATTCCTTTCTTAGGAATTGGGTTATATTTGATTGTAAGAACAGTTATGCCAGTCTTCAAAAAGGGATTTCCTCTCTTCGATAAGATTACACGCATCGTAGAAGAAAATGTAAAGGGTATTCGTGTCGTGAAATCCTTTGTACGTGAGGACTATGAAATCGAGAAATTTGATGAGACATCAAATGACATTCGTAAAATGTTTACACGTGCAGAACAGATTATCGCATTGAATAATCCATTAATGCAGATAAGTATTTATGCAGTTATGTTGTTTGTATTGATGTTTGGCTCTGAAATGATTATCAAAACAAATGGTACAAGCTTAGACGTAGGACAGTTATCTACTTTGATGACTTATGGATTCCAAATCATGGTTTCCTTAATGATGTTATCGATGGTATTTGTGATGATTACTTTCTCTGAAGAATCAAGCAAGCGTATTGTTGAGGTATTAAATGAGAAGAGTTCTATCACTTCAAAGGAAAATGCAATTACTGAAGTGAAGGATGGTTCTATTGACTTCGATCATGTTCGTTTCAAATATTCACCTACAGCAGAAAGACCAGTTCTTGAGAATATCGATGTCCATATTAAATCTGGTGAAACGATTGGTATCATTGGTGGAACAGGTTCCGCAAAATCTTCTTTTGTACAGTTGATTCCACGTCTATACGACGTTACTGAAGGTACAGTTCGGGTTGGTAAAGAAGATGTTAGAGACTATGACCTTGTGACATTACGTGATTCTGTTGCGATGGTGTTACAGAAGAACGTATTATTCTCAGGTACGATTGCGGATAATATCCGTTGGGGTAATAAGGATGCAACATTAGAAGAAGTGAAGCATGTATGTCATTTGGCTTGTGCAGATGAGTTTATCGAACAGATGCCAGATGGGTATGATACTTGGATTGAACAGGGTGGCACAAACGTCTCTGGTGGTCAGAAACAAAGACTCTGTATCGCAAGAGCACTCTTAAAACAACCTAAGATTTTAATTATGGATGATTCAACCTCTGCTGTAGACACAAAGACAGATGCAATTATCCGTAAGGCAATGAGAGAATATATTCCAGAAACAACAAAGATTATTATTGCCCAAAGAACTTCATCTGTAGAAGATGCAGACCGTATTATCGTCTTAGATGGTGGTAAGATTGATGCGATTGGTACAAGTGAAGAATTGCTAAAGACAAATCAAATCTACCGTGAAGTTTATCTATCTCAGAATAAACAAGGTACTGAGGAAATTGTGGAAGAAGGAGGTGTTCGTTAATATGAATCAGAAACAAACGAATCGTAAAAAGTCCTTCAAGAGAATTATGAAGATGGTAGTGTCATACTACCCAGTTCTATTCCCACTGATTGTGTTATTAATTATTATCAACGCAGTCTTGGGTGCACTACCTTCCATTTTCCAGCAGAATGTCATCGCTGTATTACAACAAGCGTGGGAGCAAGGTTGGACTTGGGAAGTTACGAAACCATATATTGTCAAGTTAGTTGGAACACTTGCGCTAGTGTATCTTATCGCATTAATTATCGGCATTGTATATACACAGTTAATGGCGTTCTTTACACAGGGCGTTCTACACAAGATACGTAAAGAAGTATTTGCACATATGCAGAAACTGCCTATTCGTTATTTTGATACACATCCGCACGGTGACATCATGTCTCACTATACAAACGATATCGATGCAATGCGTCAGATGATTTCTCAAAGTTTCCCACAGCTATTGATTTCAATCGTTACAATCATCACAATTATCGCTATCATGTTCTATTACAGTATTCCAATGGCATTAGTTATCTTAATTGGTGCTGCAATTTCTATTGAAATTACACGTAAGCTTGGTGGTCTTTCTGCGAAGTACTTCATCTTACAACAAAAGGCAACTGGTAAGACGGAAGGTGTCATTGAAGAGATGGTGAATGGACAAAAGGTAATTAAAGTCTTCAACCATCAAGCAGAGGCAGAAGAAGCCTTCAATCGAGCAAATGATGAACTCTTTGAGGCTTCTAATACCGCAAACCGATATTCCAATATCTTGATGCCAGTATTAAATAACGTAAACTACCTAATCTATGTATTTGTAGCAGTGGCAGGTGGTATCTTTATTCAAGAGAAATTTACAAACTTCTCAATTTCAGGATTGCCATTTTCGATTGCGGTTGTAGTGCCATTCTTAGGAATGTCACGTCAGTTTGCTGGTATGATTCAGCAGATTTCTCCACAGATTAACTCAATAGTAATGGGTTTAGCAGGTGCGGAGCGTGTATTTGAACTCCTTGATCAAGAGCCTGAAGTAGATGATGGAATTGTTACACTTGTTAACGCAACAGAAAAAGATGGCGAGCTAAAAGAAACAAATGAACAGACTGAAATTTGGGCTTGGAAGTATCCACATGAAGATGGCACAGTAACTTATACAAAGGTTGCGGGTGATGTTCGTTTCGATAGTGTAGACTTTGCGTATAATCCAGATAAGATTATCTGCATGATGTAACTCTATTTGGCAAACCTGGTCAAAAGATTGCCTTTGTCGGTGCGACGGGTGCTGGTAAGACAACAATAACAAATCTGATTAACCGTTTCTATGATATTGCGGATGGAAAGATTCGATATGACGGTATTAATATCAATAAGATTAAGAAGTCTTCCTTACGTAAGTCTTTAGGAATTGTGCTGCAGGATACTGTTTTGTTCACGGGCACTGTTATGGATAACATCCGCTATGGACGCTTAAGTGCATCAGATGAGGAATGTATCGCAGCTGCAAAACTTGCGGGTGCAGATGGCTTTATTCGCCATTTACCACAAGGCTATCAAACAATGTTGAATGGTGATGGCTCAAATCTATCACAAGGTCAATGCCAGTTATTGGCAATTGCTAGAGCAGCAGTTGCTGACCCACCAGTTATGATCATGGATGAGGCTACTTCTTCCATTGATACACGTACAGAACAGATTGTACAAACTGGTATGGATCGTTTGATGAATGGACGTACTGTATTTGTGATTGCACACCGTTTATCTACTGTTAAGAATGCAAATGTAATTATTGTATTAGACCATGGACGTATTATTGAACGTGGTACGCATGAAGAATTACTTGCGCAAAAGGGTCAGTATTATCAGTTATATACAGGTGCATTTGAGTTAGAATAAAATGAAAGGATATGAAATTTAACATTCATATCCTTTTTTGTCTGTTAATTTATCTAAGAAATGCATTAGTTTTATCACGGATGGATGCAATTGATTAAACTTCGGGTAAGCATAACTAATATAAAAATTTAACTTATCCTTCTTAACGAAAGGGATTTTGATTAATGAATTATCTGAATCATCAGTCGATATCTCTGTTAGAAGTGAGATTCCTAGGTTGTGTGAAACCATTTGCTGATAAGGTTGATATCATCTGATAAAATGATATTTGCTGATATCATTAAGTAAATCAAAAAGCCTTTAGGTGTACATTATGTTCATCCAGTAAGATGAAAGGCTGCTGGAGTATATCTTCGAAAGATAGTTCTAATTTGCTAGATAAAGGGTTGCTTTTCGAGACGAGAATAAAGAGTTCTTCATGGAATAATTCTTTAATGATAAAATCTTTGTGTTGTAAAATGATCGATACTACCAAGTAATAAAAAATCTAATTTACCACTTAGTAACTCTTCCCAAAGTGTAATTGAACCACCACGAATCGGATAAATATCCTTGAAGAATGAAAAGTCACTACAATCATGATATATTGCGGTTAAATAGTTGATGATAATTGGTGGAAAACCGACTGCACATTTAGACTTAAGGGAACGTGCAATATCTTGTTGAGTTAACGAAAAGTCATTTAATAACTGCTTACAATGAGACGCTAGTATTTCGCCCTGTTTTGTCAATTTAACAACACGATTTATACTATTTTTCTCAATAAGACTATATTGGTAATACTCCTCAATTCGCTTGATAGCATAAGAAGTCGTAGGTTGACTAACATGATATCGTTTAGCAACCTGCGTAAATGATTTTTAATTGTGATAGTTGATAAAAAAATAGTTTAAATCACGAATATTCATCTGTATTTCTTCCTTAGTTATGAATAAATCTTATCATAACTAAGGTGTTTGACTATAACAAAAAAATTCTCAGCTATAGTAGGGTGCTTTCTACATAAGAAAGTACAGCACATACATAGCTTAGTCAAGATTGTCGATGATATCTTCAAAAAAATACGGATAAAAGTAGCTTGTTGTTGTTTTTGGAAGCTGTTTTAGCTTCATCGTCAATCGTTTCGGATTCAGAGAATTGTTTGAATTTATATCTCCTCTAAACTGTTAAAATTGAAAAACTCTTCGACCGTCAAATCCAGAGCTTTTAATAATTTTTCAAGTATTTGAACGTTGAGATTTTGTTTCTTGTTCTCAATCTGATTGATGTATTTTTAATCCTAAACCGGCTTTTTCGGATAGCATTTCTTGGCTAAGTCCTCGTATTTGCCGATGATGGTGTATTTTTTTCAGTGCGATATAGTTTGTAAGATATGTGAAATCACTCATGTTCCAAGCATACTGTAATTTACGAAAAATGTATAACCCTTATTAATAATACAAAGTATGATATTTAACACTATGTGTTAAAATGAATATAATTATAGAAGGAGGTGTACATATGAGTGCACATGATATTTTAAATAATCCATTTTTAAACAAAGGAACTGCTTTTACATTAGAAGAGCGTGAAAAATTAGGACTAGTGGGCATGCTACCACCATACGTCCAAACAATTGAAGAACAAGCACGCCAGACTTATGCACAGATGCAGACAAAGGCAAATGATTTAGAAAAGCGTTTGTTTTTGATGCAAATCTTTAATACGAACCGTACACTTTTCTACTATATGTTCTCTCAACATCTAGCAGAGTTTAATCCTATCGTTTACGATCCAACAATTGCAGATACAATTGAAAACTATAGTGATCTATTTATTGATCCACAATACGCTGCATATTTAGATATTAATCATCCAGAAAATATTGAAGCCACTTTAAAAAATGCGGCTGGTGATCGTGAGATTCGTCTAATTGTTGTTACAGATGCAGAAGGAATCTTAGGTATTGGTGACTGGGGTACTAACGGTGTGGATATTTCTGTTGGTAAGTTAATGGTATATACAGCAGCAGCTGGAATTGATCCATCAATGGTATTACCTCTTGTTATCGATGCTGGTACAAATCGTAAAGAATTACTTGAGAATCCTAACTATCTCGGAAACCGTCATGAGCGTGTACGTGGAGATCGTTATTATGATTTTTATTGATCAGTTTGTACAGACTGCTGAACGTCTGTTCCCTAAACTATATTTACACTGGGAAGACTTTGGTCGTTCTAATGCCGCAAACATCCTTGAAAAATATCGTAAGCAAATTCCTACATTTAATGATGACATCCAAGGAACAGGCATCGTAACTCTTGGTGGTATCTTTGGTGCGCTGGAGATTACTGGTGGTAAGTTAGCAGATCAGGTTTATCTATGCTTTGGAGGAGGTACTGCAGGTGCAGGTATCGCATCTCGTGTACTACGTGAAATGGTTACAGAAGGTGTACCTGAGGAAGAGGCATATAAGCGTTTCTTTATGGTTGATAAACAAGGGCTACTCTTTGATGATATGGATGATTTAACACCTCAACAAAGACCATTTGCCAAGAAGCGTTCTGACTATCCTAACGCGGATAAGTTAACGGACCTATTAGAAGTTGTTAAGACTGTCAACCAACAATCTTAGTAGGTACTTCAACAAAACCAAATACATTTACAAAGGAAATCGTTGAAGAGATGTGCAAGATTACAGAGCGCCCAATGATATTCCCATTATCAAATCCAACTGTTTTAGCTGAGGCGAGTGCTAAGGATCTTATCACATGGTCTGATGGTAAAGCATTTGTCGCAACTGGCATTCCTGCAGATACAGTATCCTATAAGGGCGTTGATTATGTTATCGGTCAGGCAAATAATGCTTTGATTTATCCTGGTCTTGGACTTGGTATGCTTGCATCGGAAGCTAGTCTTTTAACAGATGAAATGATTGGAGCTGCCGCACATTCCCTAAGTGGTATTATTGACCAGTCTCAACCTGGTGCACCTGTACTACCACCATTCAAGTATGTCGCAGATGTTTCTATTAAGGTTGCGGAAGCTGTTGCTAAAAAAGCGCAGGAACAAGGCCTTGCACGTGCAAAAGAAACAGACATGGCAAAAGCAGTACGTGATTTAAAGTGGTATCCAAAATACTAGGTGATTTTTATGGTTTTCCTACAATCCTTAGAGAGTATTTTGCCCGTTGTTATTTTAATTTCGCTAGGATATATCCTACAGATTAGAAAATGGTTTGATGTTAGTTTTAGTGATAACATCTCAAAATTAATTATGAACATTGCTTTACCGGCATCTATATTTGTATCGGTAATGGAATATCTTACGGTAGAACGCTTGATTAAACTTTCAAGTGGGTTAGTATATGTGGGTCTAGCAACAATCTTAGGATATGTTGTAGCCTTTATACTAGTTAAGGTTTTAAAAATTAAACCTGGTAGACGAGGAACGTTTATCAATACTTTTGTTAATGCAAATACCATTTTCATTGGGTTACCTTTAAACATTGCGTTATTTGGTGATAAGGCAACAGAATACTTCCTCGTTTATTACATCATTAATACAATATCTTCTTGGACATTAGGTATCTATTTGATGACAACGGATAGTCTGGTTCAAACTAAAACAGAAGTGTCGTTTGACTTTTAAGAAACTATTACCTCCACCTCTTATTGGATTTCTTGTGGCAATCGTATTCCTAATTGTTAAGATCCCGGTACCACAGGTAATGACAAAAACATTGACTTATGCTGGAAATATTGTGACACCACTTTCACTTATTTATATCGGCATTGTATTAGCGAAAGCTGGACTAGCAACTGTGAAGTTAGATAAAGATTCAGTGTTTGCTCTTTGTGGACGTTTTCTAATAGCACCTTTATTAATGATGATAGTTCTAAAGACAATTGGGACAAATCTACCAAATCTAGAAGCACAGACTTTTATGTTACAATCGGCAGTTTCATCTCTTGCTGTAATGCCAATCCTTGTGCATCAAGGGAATGGAGATGTTGAATATGCGACCAACATCGTGACTTTAAGCACAGTATTGTTAGTGGTAGTTATTCCATCTGTGATGAGCATAATGCATTTCGTTATTTGATTCAGTGAGAAGAGTCTACTAATATTGTGTGTTTAACAACTGCTATTTTTGACTTACTTTAATAGTTAATTTAGAGTACTAGTAATTAAGAATTATGATAAAAGCCTAGCTGATGGAAATTCAGTTAGGCTTTTTAGCTGTTACCAGAATAGTTTTTTACGTTCTTTTGCTTTGGAGACTAAGTTGTAGTCTGTTAGAAAGTTTAGTGGCAGTCCTTCCACGACCGACAAAGCACGGTTTAGATTTTCTTCAGTCAAAAAATGTTGTGGATTATGAATGTCGAGGCCGATGATGATAGGGCATTTCTTCTTTGCGAAAAATCTCAAAGAATTCTCTTGTTGGATAGGCATAACGTTCTCCCGTCAAGATATTCCTTCTTGCCAATGCGTACACCAGTACCACAATTTAGTTCTAAAGGAATATCGTAGAACCGTGATATATCTGCAATTTTCTCTGCAGCGTTTAGTACACTCTCGTCAATTCGCGGATATTTCCAGAGAAATACATCAGGATGAGCAATATAATCACACATATAATGTTGACAAGCTTCCTCTAAGCATTTTTACATAGCGTTCAACTTGGTCTTTGTTGTCAAATTCATATACACTATCTTTTATCAATGGTTAGATTGTGCTGCCCTAAAATTATATAATCTAATGTCTTTCGATATTCACGAATGGTATCCCATTGGCTTGGATAGTACTCTACTTCCATACCCAGATGAATATCGATTTGAGATGCGTATTTTTCCTGTAGAGAACGAATAGATTGATAATAATCAGGAATTTGTTCAATGTTCATACGTAACCCAGGACATGGTGTAGGATATGCGGCATGGTCACTGAAACCAAGGGTTGTTAGACCGGCTTGAATCGCTGCTTGAACATACTCTTCATCTGTACCGATCGCATGTCCACAACGCGCTGTATGCGTATGATAGTTTGCTTTAATCATGGGGATATACCTCCGAAACGATGAAATTATATCATTCCTCACATAGATTGACAAAATATCGAAAAGTAATATCATAATAGTTGAACAGTTGTTCAACTATTATATGTATGTGAGGTGTTAGAATGGAATATCAATATCGTGTTGTGGGCATTGATTGTGCAGATTGTGCTGCAGAATTAGCAGAGGAAATCAGAAAAATAGAGGGTGTACTAAGTGCAGACATCCATTTTATGCAGCAAAAAAATTATACTTTACATGTGATGAAGAAAAACATTCTGCGATTGAACAGAAGGTTTTTGATATTATCCATGATGATGAACCTGATGCAGTGATTACAGCTTTACACGATGAGACGAAACACCTTTTTAAATTTAATATTAAGAATATCGATTGTGCAGATTGTGCAAATGAAATAGCAGAGAAGGCAATGGAAATTGAAGGTGTAGGACATGCGGAAGCTGACTTCATGCATGCAATTTTACGTGTACAGTTTGCGACAAGTGAATATACACGTATTGAAAATGCATTACGTGAAATGATTGCTAGAGAAGAGCCGGAAGTTGAATTTTCACGCTATTATGCAGAGCAGAAGGTTGAGAAGAAAGAAGATCATAGTACACAAATGATGATTGTTCGCTTGGTATTGGGGAGCATCCTTATTTGGACTATCGTTTATTCTAACGGGGATTATAAGTAATATTTCAACATTAGTTGCTTATATTATTTTGGGATATGATGTTATTTATAAAGCCTTCAATAATCTAAGACGAGGAAAATTATTAGATGAGAATTTCTTAATGACAATTGCTACATTTGCGGCATTGTATCTGAGTGATTGGAAAGAAGCGACGGGTGTCATGTTGTTCTATCAGATTGGAGAGTTCTTCCAAGATTTAGCAGTAGACCATTCTCGTAAATCTATCGCATCTTTGATGGATATTCGACCGGACTATGCATCTGTACAAAGCGGAACAGAGTTTATCAAAGTTGATCCTACAGAAGTGCAGATTGGTGAAATTATCCAAGTGAAACCAGGAGAACGTATTCCATTAGATGGTATTGTTGTGTCAGGAAGTTCTTCTTTGGATACTGCATCTCTAACAGGAGAATCCAATTTACGTGATGTGGATGTAGATGATGAAGTTATATCGGGTGTTGTAAATACAAGTGGTGTACTGTTAATTCGTACAACAAAGGAATTTGCACAATCAACAGTTTCAAGAATTCTCAGTATTATTGAAGAGAATAATGAAACAAAGTCAAAAACAAGAAAAATTCATTACAAAGTTTTCTCATTATTACACACCTACAGTGGTCGCATTAGCAGTGCTTGTGGCAATTGTAGTAAGTTTAGCAACTGGTGATATGAATGAGGGTATTTATCGTGCTTGTACATTCCTGGTTATCTCTTGTCCATGTGCATTAGTCATTTCTATTCCACTTTCTTTCTTTGCGGGAATTGGTGGATTATCCATGCATGGCATCATGTTGAAGGGAGCGAACTACGTTGAAAAGATTGCGGAGATTCGTACGATTGTATTCGATAAAACAGGAACTCTTACAACAGGACAGTTTGAGGTAAGCCAGTTACTGGATAGCTTAGATGACACAAAGCTGATGAAACTTGCAGCGTATGCGGAAAGCTATTCAAATCATCCAATCGCAAAAGCGATACAATATACATATCAAAATGAAGTGGATCAAACAAAGATTTCTGATATGCAAGAAATTGCTGGTAGAGGTATTTCAATTACTTTAGAAAACCATCAGGTTCTTGTTGGTAATTATAAAATGATGGTAGAGAACGGGGTGGATTGTAAACAATATAAAGAGCCGGGCACCTATGTATATGTTGCAGAAGATCGTAGATTCTTGGGTTGTATTCTACTAAAGGATACAATTAAGAAAGATGCAGCTAGTGCAATCAACCACTTAAAAAGGAATCATGCGTGCATGATGGTATCTGGTGATGCAGAAGAGATTTGTCAAGAAGTAGGTAAGGAACTAGGCATTAATTCGATTTATGGTGGATGTTTACCAGAAGATAAGATAACATGCGTGAATACTGTTAAGCAGAATGGTGTTGTGGCATTTGTGGGTGATGGTGTTAATGACGTTCCGGTTATGCGCACAGCTGATATTGGCTTTGCGATGGGATCACTTGGCAGTGATGCAGCAATCGAAGCTGCAGATGTTATTATCACGGATGATAATCTAACAAGATTGATACAACCATTCAACAGGCAAAGAGAATTATTCGTATCGCAAATCAAAATATCTTCTTTGCGATTGCGATCAAAGTACTTGCGCTAGTATTAGGAGCACTTGGTATTGCGAATATGTGGATGGCAATCTTTGCGGATACAGGTGTTGCTATATTGTGTGTCATTAACGCTGTTCGACTTCTTCGTATCAAGAAATGATTAGTATTCCTACATTTGTAATTATGGTAAAATAACTTTGTGTAAAGGGAGGGAATTATCGGATGAATATATTTGATGTTATGTCGGTGATTATCCTGATACTTGTAACCGCATTAGGCGTGCTATATTGGCAAACGAAAAGGAGTCGGAAATGAAAAGATTTATAACTTTAATTTTAGTGAATGTAGCTTCACTTTGGTTGATTGATCGTGTTATGAGAACAATGTATATCGGTTCTGCAAATACATTATTCTTGATTGCATTTATCCTTGTTATTTTGAATGCAACATTAAAACCATTAATGAAGTTGGTGTTCTTACCATTGACATTCTTCAGCTTTGGGTTATTCTCGCTGATTATCAACGCAGCAGTATTATCCATTGCATTCAGTTTTGCACACGGTTCATATATGATGGGTTTCCATACAGCGATTATCGCAAGTATTCTATTATCTATCGTGAATGCAGCCATTAATTCATATCTTGAATAACATCGTACGAAGAAGTACGATGTTTTTTTGATTAAACGGCAAAAGAAAGGCAATATCTGATATAATTTTTATCGATATGAGAACAGTAATTCAAAGAGTAAAACATGCCAGTGTTACCATCGATGGAGTCGTAAATGGGAAAATTGAACAGGGTTTCCTATTGCTAGTTGGAATCAAAGATGATGACACCGAAGCAGTTGTAGAAAAAATGGCAGATAAGATTGCCAAAATGCGTATTTTCGATGATGAAAACGGAAAGATGAATCTAGCATTACAACAAGTAGGAGGTGCGATTCTATCAATTTCACAGTTTACGTTATTCGCAAACTGCAAGAAGGGTAATCGTCCAAGTTTTGATGGGGCTGGAAAGCCTGAACATGCCAAGCGATGTATCTATATTTCAACGAGGTATTAAGACGCTATGGTCTACAAGTAGAAGAGGGTATCTTTGCGGCAGAGATGAAAGTTGAACTGCTCAACGATGGACCAATCACAATATGTCTAGATTCGGAGGATTTAAAATGACACAAATTATCTACGGTAGTGAGTTATCTGCCGAACTAAAAGAAATTATGCGTTCAAAGGTGGAGTCTTGGGTATCTACAGGGATGAGAACTCCATGTCTTGCGGTTATTCTCGTAGGAGATAATCCAGCATCTGAGTCTTATGTACGTGGAAAAGAGAAGGCTTGTGCAGCGGTAGGGATTCAAACCAATACAATTCGTTTGTCCGCAAGTATTACACAAGAAGAATTGGAACAAGTAATTAGTGATTGTTCTAAGGATGATACCGTGGATGGTATTCTCATTCAGTTGCCATTACCAGAAGGCTTTAATGAAGATAGAGCAATTGCGTGTATTGATCCTGGAAAGGATGTGGATGGATTACATCCGTTAAACTTTGGAAGATTCTTTATGAATCAGCCATCCTTCGTACCTTGTACACCACTCGGTATTATGGAACTTCTCAAGCGTATGGGATGTAGTCCAAAGGGTAAACATGCGGTAGTGATTGGGCGTTCGAAGTTAGTTGGAACTCCCGTTGCAAGATTGTTACAGAATGCCAATGCGACAGTCACAATCTGTCATTCTCATACAGCAAACTTAAAAGAACTTACAAATTTAGCAGATATCTTAATTGTCGCAGTAGGTAAGCCAAAGATTATTGATGCCCAATATGTTAAAGAAGGTGCATATGTAATTGACGTTGGGGTAAATAGCGTTGATGGTCACTTATGTGGTGACGTAGATTTTGAATCAGTAGCTCCTAAGGCAGGTGCGATTACACCAGTACCAAAGGGTGTTGGTCCAATGACAATATGTATGTTGTTACAAAATACCGTTACCGCATATGAAAAGAGGCAGGGACTATGATCAATGATTTTAATCTAAATGATACGGTTGAAATGAAAAAGGAACATCCATGCAAGAAGTCCAAGTATTGGAAAGTCATTCGCATGGGTGCAGATATTAAGATCAAATGTCTAGGTTGTGGTGCTGTCGTAATGTTTCCGCGTCATGAATTTGAACGTAAGCTAAAGAAGATTATTGAAAAAGCACCACAGGAATAAGAGGAAAGAAAAGAGGTATCCTATATGGCATTAACAGCAGGTATTGTTGGCTTACCAAACGTTGGTAAATCAACATTATTTAACGCAATCACAAACAGCCAGGTATTGGCAGAGAACTATCCATTCGCAACAATCAATCCAAACGTTGGTGTGGTAGAAGTTCCAGATAAAAGAATGGATGACTTCGTAGAACTCTTCCATCCAAAGAAGACAATCTATACAACATTCGAATTTACAGATATTGCAGGCCTTGTAAAAGGTGCGTCAAAGGGTGAAGGTTTAGGAAACCAATTCCTAGCGAATATTCGTGAGACAGATGCAATCGTTCACGTTGTAAGATGTTTTGATGATAGTAATATTGAACACGTAGAAGGTTCTGTTGACCCAATTCGTGATATTGAAGAAATTAACTTAGAGCTTTGCTTAAGTGATTTGGATACAGTCCAGAATCGTATTAGTAAGGTTGCTAAAAAGGCACAGACATCCAAGGATAAGGATGCTGTAGCTGAATATACATCCTTACAGAAGTTTGAAAGTTATTAGAGGCAGGAACACCTATACGTTTAGGTGACTTAGAGGATTCTGACCGTGATTTGTTAAAGAACTATGGTTTATTAACATCAAAGCCAGTTATCTATGTTGCGAATATGAGTGATGAAGAAATCGGTGATCCTGAAAGTAATGCGTACTATCAAAAGGTAAAGGCGTATGCGGAAAATGAAGGTAGTGAATGTATCGCTATCTGTGCAAAGATGGAAGAAGAACTTTCAAGTCTTGATAAAGAAGAGAAGATTGCATTCATGCAGGATTTAGGAATTGCTCAATCCGGTTTGGATAAAATTATTCGTGCTGCTTATCACTTGTTAGGTCTAAGAACATTCTTCACGGTTGGTGAACCAGAGTGCCGCGCATGGACTTTCCACGAAGGTATGAAAGCACCACAATGTGCAGGTGTTATCCACACAGACTTTGAAAAGGGATTTATTCGTGCGGAAATCTATAGCTATGAAGACTTAATGGAATATCGTACAGAACAATCTGTTAAGGAACATGGTAAGATGCGTCTAGAGGGTAAGGAATACCTGATGAAGGATGGAGATGTTGTCTTCTTCCGCTTCAATGTATAATTCATCTCATTTTCACAGTGAATCATGATAAAATAGGAGTAGCAATAGGAGGCTATTATGAAACTGATCTTAGCAATTGTATCCAATGATGATGCATCTGCAGTTTCTGCTGCACTTACAAAGAATAATTTCTATATGACACGTTTAGCAACGACTGGTGGATTCTTACGTGCTGGAAACACAACGATTATCGTTGGTACGGAAGATGAGCTTGTAGATAAATGTATTGCAGTCATCGGCGAAGAAGCGAAACGTCGTACAGAAATTGTTCCATCAACAGCATCATACGATGTTGGTAGATATGCGTCTTTCCCGGTTGAAGTACAAATCGGTGGAGCGACAATCTTTGTATTGGACATCGAACAATTCAAGAAACTATAAAGCAGGGTAACCTGCTTTCTTTTATCATTTGGGAAAGGAAATAGTATGACAGTATTATTTGTAAATGCGGCATTCCGTGAGAATTCAAGAACACATGACTTGGCACAGAAGTATTTATCAACTCTTACAGATACTGTGGAAACATTGAATCTTGGTGAAGAAAATATACGACCACTGCAAAAAGCATCTTTAGAGCAGTATTGTAAGGATTCTCGTAGCCATGATTTTCAAGATGAAATGTATCGTTATGCCAAGCAATTTGCCAAGGCAGACGAGATTGTGATTGCGGCTCCATTTTGGAATTTTGGACTACCTGCTGTATTACATGCATATTTAGAACTGGTATGTACGCAAGGTATCACCTTTGACTTAAATGAAGCAGGGGAGTATTACAGTCTTTGCCAGGCAAAGAAGTTGGTGCTGATTTTAACAGCAGGAGGAAATGTGCCTGAAAATGATTGTGCAATTTCCTATCTGCGAACATTATGCAAAGAGTTCTGGAAGATTGAGGATGTAAGATATTACTACGCAGATGGAATTGATCTTGTGGGTGTAGATATAAGTGGAAAGTTAGAAGCAGTTATCAAGCAGTATGGAAATTCATAAAAGTAAAATAGAAGATATCCATCAAATCTTAGAAGTGATTCGTGATGCGCAGAAAAGTATGTGTGATAATGGTATTCCTCAATGGCAAGATGGATATCCAAATGAAGTGATTATTTCCCAGGACATAGAAGCGGGAAATAGTTATATACTTGTGGATGGGAAGTGTATAGTTGGTACTGCATATATCATTGCAGGACACGAGCCAAGCTATGACTATATAGAAGGTGGCCAATGGTTAAATGATCATCTTTATGTTGTTGTACATCGCATTGCGGTACGTAAAGACTACAAGGGCAAGGGTATTGCTCGTTATATGATGGAGTTTGCAGAAAAGATAGCGATGGAACATCAACTAAAGGATATTCGTATTGATACACACCATGATAATATTCCAATGAGAACATTTTTAGCCAAACTAGGTTACCATGCATGCGGAACAATATACCTGGATAATGGAGATAAGCGTATTGCCTATCAAAAAACATTTTGAAAAGAAAAACGCACTAGTGAGTGCGTTTTATCATATCTATCAGAATTTTAGCATCGTTATTTTCAGGATGACGAATAACTTCATCTAAGCATGCATGTAATACATCTGCGATTTCTTTCCCCTGATAACCAAGTTCTTTGATAGTGTTACCATTTAGTGCAAGATGATTTAGTAGGTATGGTTCCTTAGCATCTTGTATTTCATGATAGTATGCAAGCATGTTATATCTTGGGTAATCTGTATCAATTGCATAGCGATATGTATGATAGATATCGAATGGAATATTAAGTTTAGATAAGAACTGTTTTTAATTCAATCTTGGATGTAAGACTCTTTGTTGAATGCTTGATACAGTTTAGAATCACAGTTTGTTCTGCGCCTGAATATTTCAGGCGTTCTAAGATTTCCTTTGCGTTAGGAATATCCTTGAGAAGTATTGCCATGCGGATATTTGCATTCAATAAAGAACGGTTGATTGAAGCTATACTTTGCTCGATAACAGTGTCTTTTAATTCAGGAATAAATACCTGAATAATATCGCTGTATTCAACGAGGATAGAAGGAAGTGCAGTTGTTTCAAGGATACCAATCCACTCGTTGTGGATGCGTTCTTCTGAGATATAGTGTAGTAAATCTTTTTGTTTGTGTATTGCGGTTGCAGTTTTCTCTTCGATTGTAAATGAGAGTCTTCCTGCAAAGCGTAATGCACGTAGAATACGCAGTGCATCTTCGTCAATCCGCTCATGAGGGTTACCAATGCAGCGAATGATTTTATGATGCAAGTCATCTACACCACCGAAGAAATCAATCAAACCTTCATTGTTGTTATAGCAGAGAGCATTGATTGTAAAGTCACGACGTTTACAATCTTCTTCGATACTCTTAGAGAATAAGACACCAGATGGATGGCGATGGTCTTCGTAGATACTCTCACTACGGAACGTAGTAATTTCAACAGGCTGTTTATTAGACAGTACAGTAATCGTGCCGTGCTGAATGCCCGTCTGAAATACACGGTAGTTAGAGAATACTTGCAACATCTCTTGTGGAGTTGCGTCTGTTGTTAAGTCGTAATCGTGGATTGGTAGTTCCAACAATGCATTACGAATTGCGCCACCTACAACATAAGCGCTATAACCATTTTGATTTAACAAGTCGATGAGGACTTGGATGTAATCTGGAATCTGAATTTTCATAATTCTATTATAGTTGGATTATTCAAGAATGGATAGAAATCCTCTAGATAGCGTTAAATATCGCATCAAATGGGGTTATTTCTTGGATTTTTCTTTTATTTCATTCCACAACATCTTATGATTATCATAGAACATAAATTTTTTAAGTATAAAAACAATTCACTGTAAGGAGGATTTTACATGAGAATCGGACAATCGACAGATATTCATCGCCTGGCAGAAGGAAGAAAGCTCATCTTAGGTGGTGTGGAGATTCCTTCAGAAACTAGGACTTGTTGGACATAGCGATGCGGATGCGTTATGCCATGCAGTAGCAGAAGCGATTCTTGGTGCGCTTGCATTAGGATCTTGGGAAATGGTTTCCAGATACTGATCCAAAGTGGGAAGGTGCTGATTCTGTGAAGATTCTTACGCAGGTTGGTGTCATGATGCATGAGCGTGGATATGTGATTGGAAATGTTGATAGTCTAATCATGATTGAAAAGCCAAAGATGGCACCACATATTCAGTCTATGCGTGAGAATATCGCAAAAGCTTTAGAGTGTGATCTGGATAGCGTCAGTGTGAAAGCAACGCGTGGAGAAGGCTTAGGTTTTGTTGGAAAGTCGGAAGGTGTACAAGCACAAGTGGTTGTACTCCTTGTAAAGGAGGACTAGTTTATGTTTGCGAAAACTTCTGAAGTAAAAGTATTACGAGACCCTGTACATGGATATGTACATATTGATTTGCAGGTAATCTGGGATATTGTTAATAGCAGTTGGTTTCAACGCTTACGTCGTATTCGTCAACTAGGTGGGGCTTATGTTGTGTACCATTGTGCAGAGCATACACGTTTCTCTCACTCCCTAGGAGTGTACGAAATTGTTCGTCGTATGGTAACGGAGGTTCCAGATATTGTTAGTGCATTAAATGAATATGATAAGGTAACGATCATGCTGGCAGGTTTACTGCATGATATTGGTCATGGCCCATACAGCCATGCATTCGAGGCGGTTACTGGAACATCACATGAAGAATTTACTTGTCGTATCATTGAAGAGAATACAGAAATCACAAAGATAATTGAATCAAGCGCAAAAGGTCTTGCAAAGGATGTTGCGGATGTTATCCGTCATAAGAGTAAGAATCCACTATTAGTACAGATGATTAGTTCGCAATTGGATGCGGACCGCATGGATTACTTGTTGCGTGATGCATACTTTACAGGAACGAAGTATGGAGAGTTTGATTTGGAGAGAATCTTACGTACACTTCGTGTGGTCGATGGAAATCGCTTGGTAGTCAAAAGAGTGGTGTATACGCAGTTGAAAACTATATCATGGCAAGATACCACATGTATTGGCAGATTTACTATCATCCAGTTGCACGTAGTTTTGAAACCATTCTACATCTACTTTTTAAGCGTTTAAGAGATTTAAAGAGTGTGAGTGATCCTTCTATCATTCCATTATTTAAACCTGTCTTGACAGGTAAGAAGATTTCTTTAAAACAGTACTTTATGCTGGATGAATATGCATTTAGTTATGGTTTTTCAATGTTATGTGAACATAAAGATCCTATCGTTCGTGACTTTGCGTTACGCATTCGTGATCGTAAATTATTTGCGTATTCTGAAAGTAATCCCTACGAACAATCGTAAACTTCGTCATCAGTTAAAGAAGGCTGGATATAACTTAGATTATTATTGGTCAAAGGATGAGGTGTATCAAAAACCGTATGAGCCATATACAGATAGTAGAGGGGATGCGGTTTGGGTAAAGAAAAAGGATGGAACGATAGTGGAGATGTCGAACGCATCCAATATTGTATATAGTTTAGTTCATGGACCAATCCATGATGTATTTAGCGTATATTATCCAAAGGAAACAGAAATTAAGAAATGAATCCAGAAGAACGTGCGAGGAAGTGGAGACAGGATGTTTCCTGAATTGTGTGGTTTAACATTACAACAGCGCATTGCAATATGTAATCAAGTATCAAAGAGAATTGTTTTTCCCTAGTTGTACTATGGCTAACACTTTGCTTTGTGGTCATTTTCGTTATACTTTCCAGTGCAGATACAAACTCTGCTCTATATAATCTACTCAATCATACAGCGGAGGCTATCAATGCGATTTTTAGTGGTGGTGCAAGTAAGCGATATATGGTAGCACTACTTGAAAGTTTGCCATATATTTTTGCCAATGCTTGTGGTTTTAGTAGGACCAATTTGGGCTTATGGTGACAGCATTCCGTAAACTGATGTTGTTTTCGGCTGCCAGGAAATTATAGTTTGATTGGTTGAAATCATAATATATACAAAAAAATACACTGTTATTTACAGGATATAACGAAAAAGCACATGTATAATAGTGTTTAAGAAAAAAGCTCAATCGGAGCAGATGTGAGGTAAAATATGAATCCAATATTTATGGTGGCGGGGATGCTTGTTGTATGGGCTATTGCATTTGCGGTATTTATCACACTTCAAATGAAGCGGAAGAACGCAGAAGCAGAACTTGTTGCGGCAAGTACAACGAAAAGCGATTGTACATTTCTATGGAGATGTTTCAGCAATTGATGGTCAAGATGCGGCTATATATCATCCAATCAAGGGGCAAATGCTAGATACAATTGTAGCGTTAGAACCAGGTCATCATACCTTTGTAGGTAGTTTTCAAATGACAGAGAATGGAATTGTAGTAAAAAACAAAAATTACTACGCAACAGATATTGAGTTTGAATTTGATGTCGAAATGGGTAAGGTGTATAGGGTAGGTCTTTATAAAAATGTGAATCATGAAGAAAAAGTGACAATGACACTTCCGCTTACTGAAAGTGGATTTGGCGCAAAAACACTATATCTTATCGCCTACAACGAATAATTTAATAAAATTACTTCCATCAATCACGATGGAAGTTTTTTTGTTGGGCGGAAAGGTTGACAGGAGGATTACTTCGCATATAATCATTCACGGAAGGTGAATATGCGTATAACGGTCAAATTAATACAACATGATTTGTTGGAGGATAAGAAGCAAATCTTATTGGAGACAAACGCTTTATATGATGGAAATACATTACGCTATCGCGAAGGAAATGATGGTGGTTCTCATCAGGTTTATTTTGGGGATGATATGATTTCATTTGAGCGAAAAGCAGATGTGCATACACAGATCACCCTCTATGATCACAAGGATGGAGAGAGCATCGTGGACTCTCAATATGGCAAAATGTACATGCAGACAAGGCTGTGCCATGCAGAAAAGTGCGATGAATACTGGTCTGTAGAGTATCAACTCTTAGCCAATGATAATGTAGTACTTCACCAGAAATTATGCTGGGAATTGACGCCAGTAAAAAATATTTGACTTTATTTGGAACTTGGGGTATAGTGCCATGGCGAAGCAAGCATATCATGCATTTGTATAAAGGAGATTTACAATGGGTAACAATGAGACTATGACGGATGTAGCCTATAATTGGCTAAAAAAAAGAAAAAGAGAAGTAGATTTTTCAAAGATTTGGGATGAAATTGTAAAGACAATGAATATTCCTGAAGATAAAATCAGACGTAAAAAAGCACAATTCTATAGTGACTTGATGTTAGATAACAGGTTTGCTTCATTAGAAAAATAACAAGTGGGATTTACGTAACCGTCGTAAGTTTGAAGAGGTTCATATCGATACTTCTGAAATCGAACTTGAGGATGATGAATTAGATGAGCCAATTGAAGTTGCTGGTCTAGACTTACCAAAGGGCGATGACGCATTCGATAATTAATTAAGAAAAAGGCTAAAATAGCCTTTTTTTTATCATGCTACTTTAAAAATTTTCAGAAATAGTTTAATATGAAAACGCTAAATAAGGAGGAATATCTCATGGTATTAGTTTCAGCAAAAGAAATGATTGAAAAGGCTCATGAAGGTCATTATGCAATTGGTGCTTTCAACATCAATAACATGGAATGGACAAAGGCTATCTTAGCCGCTTGCCAACAGGCTAACTCTCCTGTTATTCTTCAGGTTTCTGAAGGTGCAGCGAAGTATATGTGTGGCTTCAAGCAGTGTGCAGATATGGTTAAGAACATTCATGATCATATGGGTATTACAGTTCCAGTTGCTTTACACTTGGATCACGGAACATTCGAAGGTGCTAAGGCTTGCATCGAAGCAGGTTTCACATCTGTAATGTTCGACGGTTCTCACTACGATTTCGCAGAGAACTTAGAGAAGTCAAAGGAAATCATCAAGTTAGCTCATTCAAAGGGTGTATCTGTAGAATGTGAAGTTGGTGGTATCGGTGGTACAGAGGACGGCGTTACATCTAACGGTGAATTAGCTGATCCAAAGGAATGCGCAGAAATCGCTGCTTTAGGTGTAGATTTCTTAGCTGCAGGTATCGGTAACATCCACGGTGTTTATCCAGCAGACTGGGCAGGATTAAATTTCGAAAGATTAGCAGAAATTGATGCTGCTGTAAATGGTAAGCCATTAGTATTACACGGTGGTTCTGGTATCCCATTTGACCAAGTACATAAGGCTATCACAATGGGTGTATCTAAGATCAACGTAAATACAGACTTACAGATTGTATTTGCTAAGGCAACTCGTGAATACATCGAAGCTGGTAAGGACCAACAGGGTAAGGGATTTGACCCACGTAAGTTACTCAAACCAGGTGCTGACGCAATCGTTGCTAAGGTAATCGAAATGGTTAACCAGTTCGGTTCTGCTGACAAAGCTTAATTACGAATTGAGTATGATAGAGGCTCACATGAGCCTCTTTTTTATAACTCGTTGTATGTTGTATAATGATGTAGCAAACTTTTGCATAAATCTAGAATGGATGCGAAAATTCATGTAAAATGCTGTATATGATAAAAGCGGTATTATTTGACATGGATGGTATTCTTTACGATAGCGAATACTATTATATGCAAGGGACAGTTGCACAGATGCGTGCGTATGGATACGAAGGTCCTGTAGAGAATATCTATCAAATCATCGGCACAACGATGCAGAAAACATATGAGATGTTATATGACATGCTAGATGGCAAAGTTCCTCTTGATGTGATTCGTGAAAATAACGAAAGGTACTTTAATGTGGAACATCCAATCCATTTTAAAGAGATTATGTTTCCAGGAATTCCGCAGGCATTACAACAGATGAAAGAGATGGGTTTAAAGTTGGCAGTATGTTCGGCTTCTTCATATGACTTGATTGTGACAAGTCTAAAAGAAATGGGAATCCTGAGATACTTTGACTTTATTGAAAGTGGAGAAAACTGCAAACGATCAAAACCATATCCAGATATCTATTTATTAGCCCAAGAGGCACTACAAGTACGTAAAGAAGAGTGCTTGGTATATGAAGATAGTCAAGCAGGAATACAAGCAGGCATCTCAGCTGGAATAAGAACTGTTGCGAGAATTGATGATCGCTTCTACCAGGATCAATCAAAAGCAAATATACTTGTAAAGGATATACACGAGCTGACAGAGCTAATCAGAAAGGAAAATAAATATGCAGGAAGTAATTAAAATTGAAGGTGGACATACGCTAGAGGGAGAAGTCACAATCTCTAGTGCGAAAGAATGCGACAGTAGCACTGATTCCTGCTACCGTACTGGCCCATGGACCAGTCACAATTGTTGGGAGTGCCGCAGATTGCGGACGTTGAATCCTCAACAAAGATTCTAAATTTATTAGGTGTTCAAGTAGAAGCACGCTCTTCTGATCATTTTGATTATCGATCCTACAAATATCCAAAATATTGACTTAGTAGATGACGCAGTCACTAAAAGCTTCGTGCATCATACTACTTCATGGGTGCTTTATTAGGTAGATTTGGTCGTGTATGCATGAAGATGCCTGGTGGATGTTACTTAGGTCCAAGACCAATCGACTTACACTTAAAGGGTTTTGAAGCTTTGGGCGCTAAAGTTACGTATGATAAGGCATGTTATACAATTGAAGCTAAGGAATTAAAGGGTGCGAAAATCTTCTTAGATATCGCTAGTGTTGGCGCAACCATCAATATTATGATGGCTGCTGTATACGCAAAGGGTCGTACAACGATTGAAAATGCAGCGAAGGAACCAGAAATCATCGACGTTGCGACTTTATTAAATAAGATGGGTGCACATATTCGTGGTGCAGGTACAAATGTCATTACAATTGATGGTGTTGATCAATTGATGGGCTGTTTCCATGAAATTATCCCAGACCGTATTGAAGCGGGCACATTCTTAGTTATCGCGGCTGCTTGTGCTAAGAAGATGGTTATCAAGAATATCATCCCTCAACACTTAGATGCCTTAACTTCTAAGTTACAGGAAATGGGTGTTGATATGGATATTGATGTAGACCGTATTACGATCCGTCATACAGATAAACTGGTTGCGACGGATGTGACCACAAGACCATATCCTGGTTTTGCGACTGACTTACAACAACCACTTACAACACTGATGACACAAGCGCATGGTGAATCTAAGGTTGTAGAGACAATCTACGTAGAGCGCTTTAAGCACTGTGGAGAATTACAACGTATGGGTGCAGATATTGAAGTATCAACAGGTTCTGCTAGTATCAAGGGCCCAAGTTCCTTATTTGGAACCAAGGTTGTTGCGACAGATTTACGTTGTGGTGCAGCAATGTTAGTAGCGGGTCTACTAGCAGAAGGTGTTACAGAAATCCACGATGTATATCACATCGATCGTGGTTACGCTGAAATCGACCAGAAGTTAAAAAATCTAGGTGCGGTAATTTGGCGTGAAACTGTTGAATAAAAAGATTGCACGAAAAAAATTGTTATGGTAGTATAAATAGGCAATTTAGCACTTTCTTTAAGCCAATCGGAGGCTTAAGGCAGAAGGGAGATAAAAAAATGAAAAAAGATATTCATCCAACTTATCACAAGGCGAAGGTAGTATGCACAAGCTGTGGTGCAGAATTCGAAACAGGTTCTGTATTATCTGAAATCAAAGTAGATACATGCTCAAACTGCCATCCATTCTATACTGGACGTCAGAGATTCGCACAGGCTCAAGGACGTATCGAGAAGTTCAATAAGAAGTACGGTATGAATAAAGCCGGTCCGGTATAATTCCGGACCTTTTTCTTTGAATACAAAGAACATAAACTATGTTAAAAGTTGTTATGGAAAATATGTGGAGAATACTATGGACGCAGTAAGAACAAAATTAAGTGAAATAGAAAAACAATATAAAGAAATCGTAGAGAAGCTGATGGATGAAAAGGTAATGTCAGACCCTAAGCTCCTTACAAAATTATCCAAAGAACAGGCAAGACTTACACAACCTGTCGAAGCGTACCACCAACTTTTAGAGTTAGACTCTCGTATTGCACAAGCAGATGAGATGTTAAAGGAGAATGATCCTGAACTCAAAGAGATGGCACGTATGGAAAAGGATGAGTGTGAACCAGAACGTGAAGCTTTATTAGAAAGAATTCAGCACTTACTTGTGCCACGTGATCCGGATGATGACCATGATGTTATTATGGAAATCCGTGGTGGCGCCGGTGGAGATGAAGGTAATATCTTCGCTGGTGACTTATATCGTATGTATAGCAAGTATGCAGAAAGCAAGGGCTGGAAGGTACAGGTTCTGGAAGCTTCTGTCAGTGAAGCAGGTGGATATACGCAGATTATCTTCTCTGTTAAGGGAACAGATGTCTATAAGGAATTGAAGTTTGAATCTGGTGTACACCGTGTACAGCGTGTACCAAAGACAGAAACACAGGGACGTATTCATACTTCTACCGCAACTGTACTATGTCAACCTGGAAGCGGAAGATACAGATATCGAAATCGATCCAAAGGACTTAACAATCGAAACACACCGTGCTTCTGGTGCCGGTGGTCAGCATATCAACAAGACAGATTCTGCCGTACGTATTGTGCACGTTCCAACAGGCATTACAGTAAACTGTCAAGATGGACGTTCACAGATTGAAAACCGTGAGACGGCGATGCGCTTAATTCGTGCACGTGTATACGAAGAACTCAAGCGTATTCAGGAAGAAGAGGCTGGTAAGATTCGCCGTGCTAAGATTGGTACTGGTGATCGTTCTGAAAAGATTAGAACATATAACTACCCACAAAACCGTGTAACGGACCACCGTATTGGTTTAACAATTACACAGTTGGACCGTATCATGGAAGGTAAACTTGATGGAGTCATTGAGGGCTTACTAGCAGAAGAAGAAAAGAGAAAACTCGAGGAGACAGCAGTGTGAGTACATTTGCGAAAAACAATTAGCAATACGAAAAAGAGTGTCTAAAAATGATATTCCTGCGGAAACTGTCATGGCATATCTTTTAGAAATCTCTCAACGTGAACGCTATGATTTGTTTATGCATATCGATGATGAGATGCCAGAAGCACTCGCAAGTGAATTCCATGCAGGCATGGAAAGAATATTAAAACAGGAACCAATGGCACATGTATTGGGCTACTCATGGTTCTATGGGTATAAGATGATTGTCAATGAAGATGTATTAATTCCACGCTCTGAAACAGAGGAACTCTGCGCATTCATTTTATCTCGCATTGATGAAATTTTCCCAACACAGGAAATCGTAGAATGTGCAGATGTTGGAACCGGTTCTGGTGCCATTGCGATTACAGTCGCAAAAGAAGAGAGTCGTGTAAAGATGCACGCAACAGATATCAGTGAAGAAGCTTTTAGTCACTGCACGGAAGAACGCAGAAAAATAACGAAGTCGATATCGACTTTACTGCAGGGATATGTTACAACCATTAATTGACGCAAATCGTCATTTGGATGTACTTATTTCCAATCCTCCATACATACCACAGGATGAACAGATGGAAACTTCTGTTGTGGACTTTGAACCTCACGTAGCCTTATTTGGTGGTGAGGATGGACTAAAGTTCTATCGCATGATTTTTTTCAGGATTGTAAGAAAGTTCTCAACGAGAAAGCATTTATGGCTTTTTGAAATGGGATGGGATCAGCGCGAGCGTATGAGCAAACTAGTAGAAGAGATGTTACCAGAAGCTCGTTATGAAATCCTAAAGATATGAACGGCAAAGACCGTATGTTGTTCGTATATTTTAATTGTTAAAAATGGAGGAATCCTCCATTTTTATCTTTTCAGATAAATTTAACATCCAAAAATTGAATGAGCATAGTAAAATAGATACGCGAGGAGTTTAAAATATGACAAAGAATATTCTTGAGTGGCTAGAAGCCTCTTGCCAAAAACATCCAGGTAAGATTGCGGTCGCAGATGAAACCGCAGAAATGACATATGAAGAGTTAGTGAAAAATGCCAAGATTATTGGTACAAAGCTTGCAACATATATTCAGCCTCGTCAAGCGGTTGCGATGTATATGGAAAAGAGTAACACAACACTTGCGGCGATGTATGGTGCTGTCTATGCGGGTGGATTCTATTCACTAATTGATACAAGACAGCCAATTGGCCGTGTTGAAAAGATATTAGAAGTATTAAGTCCAAATGTTATTTTGAGTAATGAACGTTTCTATGAAGAAGCACGTGAAAAATTAGGACCTAACGCTAATATCATAAAAGTTGAAGATATTATCCGTGAAGGAGTTATTGATGAAAACATGCTTGCAAGTATTCGTAAACAGGCAGCTAGCACAGATCCTCTTTACGTAAACTTTACGAGCGGTTCTACTGGTGTACCAAAGGGTGTTGTTGTTGGACATGGATCTGTCATTGATTTTATTCCGGAATTTGTAAAGGTATCTGGAATTTGTGCAGATGATCGTATTGCCAACCAAGCACCATTTGATTTTGATGTGTCAGTGAAAGATATTTATAGCAGTATCTACGTAGGTGCTAGAGTAGAACTCATTCCACGTGAATTCTTCAGTAATCCAACGCATTTGATGGATTTCTTATGTGATCATCAGGTGACAGTACTAACATGGGCTGTTAGTGCAATGTGCTTTGTGTCTATTATGAATGGATTTGGTTACCGTAATCCTGAGACGATTCGTTTAGTGATGTTCAGTGGTGAGGTCATGCCAATCAAGCATTTAAATATCTGGATGAAGAATTGTCCAAAGGCAGAGTTTTATCAATCTATATGGACCTACTGAGATTACATGTAACTGCACATACTATCGTTTAGAGAATCGTGAATATAACGCTGATGAAATCATTCCAATTGGTTCAGCATTTGATAATGAGAAGGTATTCTTACTATCTGATGAAAATAAATTGGTGGATACCCCAAATGAAAGCGGAGAAATCTGTGTGGCGGGAGCATGTCTAGCGTTAGGTTATTATCATGATGCTGAAAAGACAGCAGCTGTATTCGTACAGAATCCATTAAATACTGTGTACTATGAACGCATGTATCGTACAGGTGATCTTGCAAAATATAACGAGCATGGAGAACTAGTTTATATTGGACGTAAAGACTTCCAAATCAAGCACTTAGGACACCGCATTGAGTTAGGTGAAATTGAAAGCTTAGTACAAGGACGTAGTGGTGTTGTGCGTGCATGTGCAATCTATGACCATAATAAGAAACGTATCTACTTATTCTGGTTAGGTGAGCGAGATCAAAAGGAATTACATAATGAACTAAAAGTTGTAATGCCAAGCTACATGGTACCTAACAAGTTAGTACACTTGGATGAAATGCCAATGACAAAGAACGGTAAGATTGACCGTGCAGTATTAAAGAAGATGGAAGGAATCGAATAATGCAAGAAAAAGAACTAAAGTATATCGCTGAACATTATCAAACACCTTGTTTTATCTTTGATTTAGAAGCAGTAAAACATCGTGTTTCAAAAATGAGAGAAATTGTAGGTGGTGCATATCGTCTATGTTATTCCATCAAGGCAAATCCATTTCTTGATTCCGACGATGGCAGAAATCACGGATAAACTAGAAGTGTGTAGTCCAGGTGAGTTATCTATCTGTAAAGCTCTGCATGTAGAACCAACAAAGATTCTATACTCAGGCGTTAATAAGACAGAAGTGGATGTCACAGATGCAATGGAATATGGAGTGATTCACTACACAGCAGAGTCTTTGTTGCACATGGATATCGTAAATGAAGTTGCTGGAAAGTACCAAAAGAAGGTTGAGATTCTACCTCGTTTAAATGCAGGTAGCCAATTCGGTATGTCCAAGGAAGATTTATTCTCTATCTATGCCAATGAAGAAAAGTATCCAAATGTTATTGTAAAAGGTATTCACTACTTTGCGGGTACACAACGCAAGAAGAATGATAAACAAATCAAAGAGTTGGATATGTTGTTGGAATTAATCAAAGAGATTCAAACAACATTTAATCGTAAAGTAGAACAGATTGAATATGGACCAGGACTCTCTGTTCCGTTATTTGAAGGAGATGATTTTAGTGATACACTAAAACCTCTTGAGAACATCCATGCAAAGTTGAAAGAATTATCTGAGGTTGTTGATTTAACAATTGAAATGGGTAGATTCTATTCCACATTCTGTGGAACATACCTCACACGTGCAATGGATTGTAAGTCTAACGAAGGTGTAAATTACTGTATCGTAGATGGAGGTATGAATCATCTAAACTACTATGGTCAGATGATGGGTATGAAAGTGCCACACATTCAACACTTGCATGCATGTGATGATAGAACAGAAAAGAATTGGTGTTTATGTGGTAGTCTTTGTACAACTGCAGATGTGCTAGTCAGAGATGTAACGTCTACAAGGCTTGCATGAGGGTGATTATTTAGCTTTCAATAACTGTGGTGCGTACTCTGTTACAGAAGGGATTCACTTATTCTTAAGTCGTACGATGCCATTAATTCTATTACGTACAGCAGAGAATGAATACATTGTCGCAAGAGAAATGCAAGAATCTTATCCAATCAATACAATTCAAAATTACGAATGATTGTGTGATTGTAAAGGAGATAGTATGTCACAAGTAACGAAACGTGCTTTGGAACAATCGCTTAAGAATTTGTTGTTGAAGAAGCCATTATCGAAAATTACAATTAGTGATTTAACAGAAGACTGCGGTATGAATCGTATGACATTCTACTATCACTTCAAAGATATCTATGATTTGGTTGAATGGGCTTGTCTAACAGACGCAAAGCGTGCGTTAGATGAGAAGAAGACCTATGATACTTGGCAACAGGGTTTCCTACAGATATTAGAAGCTGTTCAGGCAAATAAACCGTTTATCATGAATGTCTATCACTGTGTTCATCGTGAACAGGTAGAAATTGTATTTGCGACCACTTGTGGAAGATCTAATTTCTAAACGTAGTAAATGAAGAAGCGGAAGGCTTAAATGTACGGGATGAAGATAAAACCTTCATCGTTCAGGCTTACTCCTATATCTTTATCGGTATTATGTTGGATTGGATTAAAGAGGATATGAAAGAATATCCGCAAGAAATTGTAGAGCGCTTGAATAAGTTGATTAAAGGCTCTATTCGTGCCTCACTAACTAGATTTCAGTATTAAAAATTTTTTTATCAAAGTATGAAGTTTTATCACAATACGAAAAGTGATAAAACTTTTTATCTTTTTAGGTACTGTGATAAATGAAAAAGAATATAGAGTTGATATGATGCATATGGATGAAGGAGGATTTCATATGTATTATTCAGCAGGAACTTATGAGTCATTTGCTAGACCATTAAAAGCCAAAGGATGTCGATAAGAAATCAGCATATATCATTGGCACTGGCCTAGCAGGTTTAACAACAGCATTTTATCTTGTCCGTGATGGGCAAAATGAGTGGAGAACATATTCACTTATTAGAAAAAGGCTACACTTGCAGGTGGTAGCTGTGATGGACGTAAGGATGTCACAAAAGGTTTCTTCATGCGTGGTGGTCGTGAAATGGATAACCACTTTGAAGTGATGTGGGATACCTTCCGTGATGTGCCTTCTATTGAGACACCGGATGTATCTGTATTGGATGAGTATTATTGGTTAAATAAACGTGATCCAAACTATTCACTATGTAGAGCAACTATAAATTGTGGTGAGGATGCACATACAGATAAGCAGTTTAAACTTGATAAGAAGTCCGCAATGGCATTATCAAAATTATTCTTAACACCTGAAAAGGACCTGGAAGGAAAGAAGATTTCTGATGTATTACCAGCTTCTTTCTGGGATACAAATTTTCGGTTGTACTGGCAAACGATGTTCGCTTTCCAAAAGTGGTCCAGTGCATTAGAGATGAAACGTTATCTATGTCGTTTTGTACATCATATTGATGGATTACCTGACTTTAGCGCTTTGCGTTTTACAAAGTATAACCAATATGAAAGTATGATTTTACCACTTGTGAAGTATTTGGAAAATCATGGGGTTCATATTGAATACGGAATGGATGTAAAGAATGTTGTGATTGAAACACGTGGCAATAAGAAGATTGCTAGACAAATCGTATATAAGAAAGATGGAATTGAACAATCCATTGACTTAATTGAAGATGATCTTGTGTTTATTACCAATGGATGTTGTACGGATACCTCCTGTTATGGAGATCAGACACACGTTCCGGATTTATCGAGTGTAAAGAATGGCTATGGTGAATCCTGGGATATGTGGAAGGCAATCGCAGCGCAAGCAATGCATGGTGAATTTGGTAACCCAGAGGCTTTCTGTACAGATGTAAATGCGACAAACTGGATGAGTGCGACAGTCGCTACTTCCAAATGAAGAAATCATTCGCTATATCACAAATATCTGCAAGCGTGATCCACGTACGGGTAAGGTTACAACAGGTGGTATCGTTACTGTTAAGGATAGTACGGATAATTGGTATCTATCATGGACTATCAACCGCCAACCACAGTTTAAATCACAGGACAAAGGCCTCGTATTAATTTGGTTATATGCATTAAATACGAATAAAGAAGGTAACTATATTAAGAAGCCAATGCGTGATTGTATAGGTATCGAGGTATGTGAAGAGTGGTTATATCATATTGGCGTACCAACTGATAAGATTGCCTCGCTTGCGCAAGACGCATGTAATACAACGACATGTTTCATGCCATATATTAATGCGTTCTTCCAACCACGTAAAGAATCAGATCGTCCTAAGGTTGTGCCAGATGGAGCAGTGAACTTTGCTTTTATCGGTCAGTTTGCAGAGACACCAAGAGATACGATTTTTACAACAGAATATTCCATGCGTACAGGTATGGAGTCTGTTTATACCCTATTAGATATAGATCGTGGTGTGCCTGAGGTTTGGGGTAGTAAGTATGATGTACGTGAATTATTGCGTGCATGTTACTACGCGATTGATAAGAAGCCAATTACAGAAGTAAAAGATTTATCCTTTATCGAAAAATTTGTACTCAACCAAGTGTTGAATCGAGTAAAGGGAACAGATATTGAAATTCTATTAAAGAATAGTGGACTGATTAAATAGAAACTATAGTTAAGAAAAAGGAAAGCAATACGCTTTCCTTTTTAGGTATATAATATGGGTAGAGATAGTATTTACCCTGATTCAACAATAATTAAAAACTGATATTCATCATTCATCTAGTACTTGTCTAATTTCAAATATATAGGGAGTTTTATGAGTAAACAGAAGTTATTATTTCTATGTGTTTATTTAACAGCTTTTAACTTTAATGGGTATCACACTACAGTTTTTTTATTAAGATTTACTTTGGCGGGGATTTATATGAATGCTACCTGGGTATCGGCACCACTTACAATTTTCATTTTGATTACAATTGTGTTGTTTGTTAGGGCTTATTGGATTTATCGAAAAATACCAAAAAGATCAGGAATGATAGAAAGGTTCTCTTACAAAAAGAGAACCTTTTAAATAGATTTATTTATGTATTTGAAATACTTTTGTACAATCGCAATTGCGATGTTTGCGTCATGCGAGATACTTACCTCAAGTTCAGGATGGTCTTTGATGTAAGGCTTTCCGCTAGCATCATTTAGGATACTGTACTGTAAGTAATTTTTATCCTGTGTTGCCTTGAAGATAGCTTCTTTCGCCGCAAAACGTCCCGCAAAAGTATTGTTTTTTTCTGTGGTAGTATGCTTTGAGGAGAATTCCGCCATTTCAGATTGTGTTAAAAACATGTGAAATAATGGGTTTTTTTCTAAGTCGATTCGAAGCATATCTACGATGTCTACGCCCTAACATGGTATTATTATTACATAGTTGCGTGCATTTGGCGAATGCTTGCACACTCAGTCAATCGACTGTAAAATATTGCAGAGGTTAGTATGAAAGAAAAGAAGAATAGAAAGAAATTATCTAGAGTGGGAAGAATCGTACTTGATATCATCATGGTTGTGTGTTTAGGTGTTGCGATTTTTTCTGGCTACCAGTTATATAAAGGTCTAGCAAGTTATAACCAAGCAGGAAATGCGTATGATAACTTACGTAAAGATGCCGTTACAACAAAGAAAGACACAGATAAAGATGATACAACTTCTACATTAGATTTCCAGAAGTTATTATCTCAAAACCCGGATTGTGCAGGTTGGATTACACTTCCAAACTCTAATGTGGACTATCCGGTTGTGTTTGGTGCTAGTACAGATGAAAATAAATATGGAAACAGTTACTACTTAGACCACTTATTTGATGGTACATACAATCTAAGCGGAACTGTATTTATTGACTATAACAATGGAAGAGACTTTACTCATAAGAATACAGTTATTTATGGTCACCATATGTTAAATGATTCAATGTTTGCGGATATTGAGAAGTATAAAGATCAATCTTACTATGATAGTCATAAGGAAATGATTTTCCAAACACCAAATGGTACATATAAGATTTATCCTGTTGCAGGATATTCTACAACGGGTACTGGTGGCTATGTACAGTACGACTTTGGCAGTGACAGTGAATTTTTGAGTTATGTTGATCGCTTTGTTTCTGCATCAACATTTAAGAGTGATGTAACAATCACAGCAGAAGATCAAATTGTAATGTTATCAACATGTTCCTATGATGTTGAAGATGGAAGATATGTATTAGTTGGAAAGCTGGTAAAAGCTTCATAAATAAGGAAATGATTTATGACTGAACAAAATCCAAACAGAGTAATTCGAAAGAAAAAGCGTAAGAAGAGATATATCAGCGCTAGATTTTTATGGCTGATTCTTTTCCTTGCGAGTATCGTATTTGCGATTACATTCTGGCGTATGCCGATGTTTCCAACAAAGTGGAAATTTATCGTTGTACTCGTCCTTACGGTAATTGACTGGTTAACGTTCTTGTTAACATCTAAGGTAAGACCTAGTAATATTTTTGCGCAGGTAGTGAATACAGTGCTTGCGGTAGCGCTGATTATCGTCAATATTGCACTACCGTACTATACGGATCGTCTTAGCAAAATTTTCTCCTCTGTTTTGGGTAATGAAGTTAGAATTGGCATCTATGTTATGACAGATGCGTATAAAGCAAAACATAAAGATACATTCGCTAACTCTGAATTCAAAGAAAGTATGAAGTTGGCGGAATATCAGAATGCGACATTTATTACAGCAATTGGTGTAGATGGAAATAACCAGAATTACACACTAGAACAGTTAAGTGTGGATTTAAAGAATGATAACCTAAAGACAGTGAATAGTAGCTCTGTTCAGTCAGCTGTAAAGAACCTATATACCAATCAAGGTGATGTACTATTATTGAGTGATTCTTATTTATCAACTGTTTTAGAGACAGATGAATTTAAGAACTTTAAGACAGACACAAAGCTGATTGGCAGTTATTTCCGCAAGGTGGAAACGACACAAGTAACAGAAGACAAGACCAATCTTGCGAATACGCCATTTACAATCTTTATTGCGGGTAATGACCAACCGGGCGATTTAAGTTTAGAGGGTAGAACGGACGTTGATATTGCGGTAACAGTAAATCCGAATACACATCAGATTTTGATTTCCAACTTACCACGTGATGCCTATATTCAAAACCCGGCATATCAAAACTCGAAGGATAAGTTAACGCATCTAGGATTAAGTGGTATTCAAAATACATTAAAGGGTGCTAGTAACTTACTTGGTACAGATGTGAATTACTACATGTTGGTAAACTTCACAACATTTGAAGATATTATCAATTCAATCAATGGTGTTGATATTGATAATCCATTTGAATTTACTGCGACATTTACAGGACGCACATATCCACAGGGTACATTACATCTTGATGGAGAACTAGCATTAGAGTATGTTCGTGAACGTTATAGTTTGCCAAACGGTGACTTTGACCGCAACCTTCACCAACAAATCGTGTTATCTGCGATTATTCATCAAGCTATTAAGTCCTGAGTTGATTAGTTCGATTAATAATATTCTGGGATGCCTTACAAGGGTAAAAGTTCTTAACCAATGTTTCTACAGATTCTATTTATGCATTTATGTAAGAAACAGTTAGACCAGAATATCCAATGGAATATTGTAAAGTATCATCTTGATGGTGATACGGGTAGTGATTACTGTGCATCTGCACCGGATCAACTATTATCAGTTGTTTACTTATATCAAAATCAGGTTGATTTCATTAAGGCTGAGATTGATAAGATTATGAATGATGAAATCATTTCCCAGGAAACACTACCTGAGGGAACTTACGATAATTCTACAAACTAGGAGGATTTATGTACCGTATTAACGAGATGTATGATTTAGAACACACAGCTGCGAAAGAGTATTTATCACAGTTTACATATCCATGGGAAGCTCTTTCTGGAATTAAGGACCTCATTCTAAAATTAGGTGAAGGATTAGACAAGGAAGAATATACTGAAGTGTCTGAACATGTTTGGATTCATAAGACAGCCACAGTATTTCCATCGGCCTATATTGGTGCACCATGCATTATTGGACCACGTACAGAAGTACGTCATTGTGCATTCATCAGATCCGCGGCGTTAGTTGGCGCAGATTGTGTCGTAGGAAATAGTTGTGAGTTAAAGAATGTAATTCTATTTGACCATGTTCAAACACCGCACTATAACTATGTCGGTGATTCTATCTTAGGATATTATTCTCATATGGGAGCTGGCTCTGTTACATCAAATGTGAAGAGTGACAAGCAACCTGTTACGATTCGTGAAGATAATCATCGAATTGATACAGGTCTTAAGAAGTTTGGCGCAATGCTTGGAGATCATGTTGAGGTAGGATGTAATTCTGTGCTCAACCCTGGTACTGTGATTGGTAGAAACTCCCGTGTATATCCAACATCTTGTGTAAGAGGCTTGGTACACGAAAATTGTATCTGGAAGAATGATGGTACAGTCATTTCAATTCATGAATAAAGAAAATATAGTTGCGTAATCGCAACTATATTTTTGTTAGTAAGTATTCAATGTTTTTGCGCTTTGTCGCAAAGGATGTCACAAAGCGTACAGCAGTATGTGTTTTGTCAATTTTTACCCAAGGGGTAAAGGCGAATTCTTTGGAAAGTTCTTCTAGCTTTGTATTTTCGAAAATTGGGAATAGTTGGTTGGTTTCGGCAGGGAAGTAGAAAGTATATCCTCTTGATAGGAAACCTTCTACAAGTAGCTCTGCCATATCAATAGCGTGTTTTGAGATTATTAGATAACGGTTTTCTTTGAAGAGTTCCTCAAATTGAATGCCGAGCAGTCTACCTTTGGCTAGCATTCCTCCGTGTTGTTTGATGGAGTAGCGGAAATCTTTTTTGTATCGTTCATTGAGAATGACGATACATTCGCCAAATAAGGCACCAACTTTTGTAGCCACCAATGTAGAATACATCGCATAGATTTGCGATATCTTCAAAGGTCACATCATTTTTCTTGGCCATAAGACCATAACCTAGTCTTGCGCCATCGATGAAGAGTGGGATGTTATGCTTTTGACAAATGTTGTATAAATCTGTAAGTTCTTGTTTGTTGTATAGGGTACCACTTTCAGTAGGAAAGGAAATGTATACAATACCTGGTTGTACAGTGTGTTCTGCACTAGCATCGTTGTAGTGGTTAATAATCAGTGTATCAACTTGCTCGGCTGTGATTTTACCGTTGGATGTGGGTAGTGTTAAACATTTATGTCCTACGGATTCAAGTGCACCTGTTTCATGTGCGTTAATATGTCCACTTTCTGCACAGATTGCGCCTTGGTGGTGTTTTAAGATAGCTGTAATGACAGCGATATTGGTTTGTGTGCCGCCAACCATGAAGTGGACATCCGCATCTTCACGTTTGATTGTTTGTTTGATAAGGTTTGCGGCATTTTGGCAATGGATATCTTTGCCATAACCAATCGTCTGTTCGTCATTTGTATTTGTTAAGGCTGTTAAAATTTCAGGAATACAACCCTCAGTATAGTCACTATCGAATCGAATCATCTGATACCCTCCATATTTCGCGCTATAATTATAAGGCATAGAGATAAAAGTAGAAAAGAGGAAGTATATGCGTCGTTTTAAACCAGAAGAGATTCAAGAAATCATTGAGATACTAAAAAATGATGGCGTTATCAGTGTACCAACCGATACGGTGTATGGTGTTTGTTCGCAGGTTTCTAGTCATCAAGCAGAAGAAAATTTAAGAAATGTGAAGCATCGCCCTCTAACAAAGGCGTTTCCGGTGATGTGTGCAGATCTTGAACAGATTGAGGAGATTGCGGAAGTAGATGAAAGAGCTAAGAAAGTGATTGAAGGCTTTATGCCAGGTCCAATCACAGTTATCCTCAAGCGGAAAGATGGTGTGAATTTATCTCAAGAAAATCTAGATACAATCGCGATTCGTATGGCAACATCTACTACACTTGCCAAGATTATTAAAGGTTTAGGAAGACCAATCTTTATGACAAGTGCGAATCAATCAGGAGAACCAACTTGTACATCGCTAGATGAGATTGAAAAGAGTTGTCCAGATTTGGATGGAATGTTAGAAGGTGATGTCTCCTTTGGTGAAGCGAGTACTATTGTGGATTGTACAAAAGAAGAGTTGGTTATTTTGCGACCAGGTCCAATCACCATGCAGGATATTACAGAAAAATTGATGAAATAACAGCGTGATATCCTTGCATGTATGGGTATCTTCTTATATCATTTAGAACAGGAAATATGGAGGAAAGAAGATAATGTTAGAAGTATTGAATCATCCCCTAATTACACATAAGTTGACACAAATGCGTCGTAAAGAGTGCGGAACAAAGGATTTTCCGTGAGAATCTTGACGAGATTGCTGGAATTAATGGCGTATGAAGTATGCCGTGATTTACCAACAAATCCAATTGAAATTGAAACACCGGTTGCCAAGTGTACTGGTTATGAATTAAGTAAAGAAGTTGTTATCGTTCCAATCTTGCGTGCAGGTATTGGTTTATTAGATGGTATTAGACGCTTAGTTCCTACAGCGAAGGTAGGTTTCATCGGTATGTACCGTGATGAAACAACTTTAGAACCTGTAGAATATTTTGCAAAGTTCCCAAGCCATTTGGAAGACGCTATCGTAATGGTTGTTGACCCAATGTTGGCAACTGGTGGTAGTGCAAAGGATGCGATTGCGCAAATCAAGAAGCGTGGCGCAAAGAATATTAAGCTTGTATGCTTAGTAGCTGCACCAGAAGGTGTTAAGGTAATTCAAAAGAGCCATCCAGATGTAGACGTATATATCGCTGCATTAGATGATCATCTCAATGAAAATGGCTATATCGTACCTGGATTAGGAGACGCTGGCGACCGTATCTTCGGTACAAAGTAAGTCATGTCCAATCTGCATTTTATCTTGCGCTCTATTGTGTATCTGTTGATGTTCATTGTGACGTGGTTTGCGATGGACGCAATCAATTACGAAAAGTTATTGCGCAAAAATAAGGTGAATCAAGCACAGGTGCTATACTTCATCCTAGTGATGGCAGATCGCATATCTAGCAGGTTCATTTATATTAAGTTTTTTTCCATTTTTGGATAAGTAAATAGGCAATCACAATCATTTGTGGTTGCCTGTTTTGTTATATAATTAATGCCAATTTGATTAAAAATATTGAATTATATGATAATTATAATATAATTATTATATAGATGTAGGTGGTATCTTGATGTATTCGTTTGAATGGGATCAATATAAAAGTAAAATTAACCAATCTAAACATGGTGTGACATTTGAAGAAGCAATGACAGTGTTTTTATGATGAAAAATGCATTGTTAGAATATGATAATTTGCATTCAAAATGATGAAGATAGATTTCGTATCTTAGGAAGTAGTGAATTAGGAAATATATTGTTGGTTGTTCACTGCATTAGAGAAGAGAAAATAATAAGAATCATATCGGCTCGAAAAGCAACGTTAACAGAAAGGCGGAATTACGAAAGGGTATTTGAGTATGACAAAAAAAGATGAATATCTAGAAAAAGAGTTTAATTTTTGAAAAAGCGATTAAAAAAATCCATATGTGAAGGAATTAAAACGGCAAGTTACGATTAATATTAATAAATCTGTGATTGACTATTTTTAAAAATGAGTCGATGCATACGGGGATTCCTTATCAAACATTAATTAATTTATATTTAGCAGACTGTGTAAAGGAAAAAGAAGAAACTAAAAAAATAAATTGGGAATAATCCTTGTTTTATTCAATTGTTTTAGTTGTAAAAAAATGAAACATAATTATATTTTGACTTGATATAATAATTGATTCTATCACTTGACCATTTGTGGATATGCATTTGGTCTTTTATAGTTATATCTATAAACTTTAAGAAATAATGTGGAATTTATTGTTTTCTTCTGAATATAGAAGTAAGGGGAAACAATTATATGAAAGATAAGGCACAAAAATATGATTTATGGCATCATTACATGTCCTACCGCAAGGATCTCTATCGTATTATACAACCACACAATATTGAAGCGGGTATGATATCTGAAGCAAACTGGGTGATACGTTCCCGTTATCAATCAGGGAAGGATATTGGTATCAGTGTAAAACCAGGTGATATTTGTTATATCGAATTTGGCCAATCATACCTGAATGAAATGGGTTATCAACATTTTGGTTTAGTCGTATCTGTATGTGCAAAGAAAGCTTTGGTTGTTCCGATGACTTCGAATGAAGCGACATATCAGAAAGCCTATGATTCTATCTATCATCCACAGGGAAAATATCATCTTATGAAGATTGGTTTAGTAAATGGTTTGAATAAACCATCAGTTTTATTTTTAAATGATATACGCTTTATAAATACTGCAAGAGTGATTGATATTAAAGCGCATATTCCTGTTACAGCACCTATGTTTAAAGAAGTACAGAAAAGAATGTTGAGAGTGATGTTCAGCACAGAGTGATGGGATATGTTATTATACTGGCATGGAAAAACTACAAGGAAAGTGGTTAGTTGCGGTATCGTCTGGACCAGATTCGATGGCGTTATTACAAATGTGTATTGATGCTGGTGTTGATTGTGCAGTTGCACATGTTAACTATCATCATCGTCCAGAAGCGGATGAAGAAGAAAATTATATCCGCAGTTTTTGTGTGAAAATAGGAATTCCAATTTTTGTACACAATGATCCATTTACATATACTGGAAACTTTGAGGCAGCAGCACGGGAGTTACGTTATCGCTTTTTTGTAGAGATTGTAAGACGTGAAGGTTATCAAGGTGTATTGATTGGTCATCATCAAGATGATTTGTTAGAAACATATATCATGCAGGAAGCGAAAAATATTGTACCAGAGTATTATGGTTTACGTGAAGAGATGTTAATGCATGGTGTATTGTTTAAACGACCTTTACTACATATGACAAAGGAAGAACTCGTAACATACTGTAAGGAACATCAATTACGCTATTATATCGATGTAACAAATTTGAGTGATGAGTATACACGTAATCAGATCCGTCACGAGATTGTTGAACCGATGACTACTTTTGAAAGAACTGCATATCTACGTGAGATTAAACAGCGTAATGCAATCATGCAGGAAAGAAGATGTCGTGTTAAAACGTATATACGTGAGGAGAAGATTCTACTTAAGACGTACCGTGTATTATCTCAAGATGATAGACTGACGATGTTAAGAATGTTTGTGGAAGTGACACCACATTATTCACTGAAGCATTTACAGGGCATTGATCATACTATCATGCATGCAGGTGACTTTTATGATTCCGATGGATGGCTTTTCGCTAGTCAGTGATGGAACATATCTTTTGAAGTATATCCCAGAAGAGCCATACAGCTATGTGTTTAACTCGTTAGATGAATTACAAAATATTCGTAAGGAACATTTCTATACAGGGCAGGGTTCTCCTGGTGTATTTGCGTTAACGCTACAAGAATCAGATTTCCCTATTCGGATTCGTTCGTTTCAAGCGGGAGATAAAATTCAAATGCGCTTTGGTCGTAAGGAAGTTCATCGCTTCTTCATTGACCGTCATATCCCTCAATATCAACGACAAAGTTGGCCAGTTGTAGAAAATGCGTTAGGAGAAATCATTCTAGTGCCTGGACTAGGCTGTAATGTGCAGCATTACTCTACAATGCCTAATTTGAATGTGATACAATACTAATATTACAAAGGAGCTATTTGTCATGTGGGCAGAAAAAGATATAAAGAAAGTATTGGTTAATGAAGAACAAATTAGTGCTCGTTCTAAAGAATTAGGCGCTAAGATTACAGAAGACTATGCGGGTAAACAACCACTACTCGTTGCGTTATTGCGCGGATCCGTTCCTTTTTTATCTGAGTTAATCAAGCACATTGATTTAGACATTCAATATGATTTTATGGATGTTAGTAGTTATGAAGGTACAGAATCAATTGGCGACATCAGAATCTTGAAGGATCTAGATACATCTGTCAAAGGACTAGATATCTTACTGGTGGAGGATATCGTTGATACAGGAAGAACAATTCAGACTGTATGTGAAACACTAATGCACAAGGGTGCTAATAGCGTTAAGATTATTACTCTATTAGATAAACCTAGCCGTCGTGTTGTAGATATTAAAGCAGACTATGTTGGTTTTGAAATCGCAAATGAATTCGTTATTGGATTTGGCATGGATTTCAACCAGAGATATCGTTGCCTTCCATACATTGGAGTATTGAAGGACGAATGTTATCAATGTAATGAGGAGTAAATAAATGCAGAGAAATAGACTAGCGAACTTTCTTCCATATCTCGTAGTCATTCTTGCGATTGTAAGCTTATTAGGCTTGAAACATGGGCGCTTCTTCAGAGCGTATCAGTTATTACGAATTGCAGAATGTAATTGAAAAAGAGAATGTGGAAGAAGTATCTGTCTCAATCGGAACTAAATGTGACTGTCGTAAAGGGTGTTTATGAAAAAGATAAACAAAAAGTAACATTCACTGCGACAATCCCATCTACTTCTGATGAAATTGGACAGGTAATTAAAAATCTTGGAAAAGATTCCACAAAGTTGACGATTGTTGATGCGGACGCATCCAATATCTTCTTAGAGACAGTGGCATCCATTATTCCATTTATCTTATTTGCGGTATTTGCGGTTTGGATGTTAAACCGTATGAATGGCGCAAACGGTGCCAATGCGAAGGCATTCGAATTCTCAAAATCTAGAGCGAAGTTAGAAGGTAAGATTCGTGTTCGCTTTTAATGATGTAGCAGGTTGTGATGAAGAAAAAGCAAGAAATGGCAGAAATCATCGACTACCCTCAAATATCCTAAGAAGTTTGAGAAGATGGGTGCGCGTATTCCTAAGGGTATCTTATTAAGTGGTCATCCAGGTACAGGTAAGACATTGCTTGCCAAGGCAGTTGCTGGTGAAGCAAACGTACCATTCTACAGTATTTCTGGTTCTGACTTTGTTGAAATGTTTGTCGGTGTTGGTGCAAGCCGTGTTCGTGATATGTTTAAGAAGGCACAGCAGACAGCTCCATGTATTATCTTCATCGATGAAATTGATGCGGTAGGTCGTCAGCGTGGTGCTGGCTTTGGTGGTGGACACGATGAACGTGAACAGACACTGAACCAATTACTTGTTGAGATGGATGGTATGGAAGAAAATACTGGTGTTGTTGTCATTGCGGCAACAAATAGACCTGACGTATTAGACCCTGCATTATTACGTGCAGGACGTTTCGACCGTCAAATTACAGTAGCTCTTCCAGACCGTAAGGGTAGAGAAGCTATCCTACATGTACATGCTCGTAACAAGAAGTTTGTAAAAGACTTAGATTTAGGTGCTTTAGCAAAGCGTACTCCAGGATTCTCTGGTGCTGATCTTGAAAACGTATTGAATGAATCTGCGATTTTAGCAGTACGTGAAAATAAAGATGAAATCGGCATGAAGCAGATTGATGAAGCGATCGACCGTGTCATGATGGGACCTGCAAAGGTTAGCCGTACATATGATGATAAGACAAAGAAGTTAGTTGCTTATCATGAAAGTGGACACGCAATTATTGGTTTATTCTTAGAGAACGCACAGGTTGTACAGAAAGTTACAATTATTCCTCGTGGTCAAGCAGGTGGATATAACCTCATGACACCGAAGGAAGAAAAGATGATGCACACAAAGAATGACTTACTCGATACAATCACTTCCTACATGGGTGGTCGTACAGCAGAAGAATTATTCTTTGATGACATTACAACTGGAGCAAGTAACGATATTCAAAATGCGACAAATATCGCTAAGGATATGGTTACACTCTACGGTATGAGTGATCTTGGACCTATTAAGTACAATGCAGGAAATGAGAATGTATTCTTAGGTAGAGACTATAATCAACCAAACAATGTTTCTGGTGAAGTTGCGTATGAAATTGATCAGGAAGTACGTAAGATCATTAATACATGCCATACAAAGGCAAGACAGATTATCGAAGCACATAAGACAGAACTTGAAACAATCGCACATGCATTAATGGAATATGAAACATTAACTGCTGAGCAGATTCAAAGAGTTGTAAAGGGTGAAGATATTTCTGCAGACTTCAAGTATGAGGAAAAAGAATCATCAGAACCTGTTACAGAAGAAACAGTTAGTGAATAAAGAAAAGGGCCATATAGATATCTATGTGGCCTTTCAATATTTTAGAAACTCGTACGACAAGATAATACTTGTCCGATAATTTTAACTGGTAATTCTTTGATTTCCTGTGGAGTAAAATAACGACTCTCTACATCTGGATTCGCAGCTTCTAGAATCATCATTCCCTTTTTATAGATAACACGTTTCACAGTCACTTCTTGATCAATCATGACAACGGCAATTTTACCACTGGCAATAGAGTCACATTGACGTACTAAAACAAGTGAGCCATCCATAATACCAATACCAGACATAGAGTTACCGGTAATACGTAGGTAGTAATCACCATTTTCTCTTTCTTTTAGTGTCGTTTCTTCTTCGCCAAGATAATTCTCTTCCGCAAATAAGTCATATCCTGCTTTTGCGTAACCAAGAATTGGTAAGCGAATAGTTGTATCCATTCCCATTAGGATAGGAGTAATATTATATCCAAGTAAATGAGAAAGGATTTCAGCAGTATCATCATTTACTTTTTTTATTTCGACCACTAGACCAACGTGCAACGGTAGAACGAGAAACGTTACATCTACGTGCAAGTTCAGAATCACTACATCCTGTTTTTATTTTGTATTGGTGAATCATCTCTTTTAGTGTCATCTACATTACCTCAGCATTAGTATAACAGATTTGCGACAATTAAGAGATAATTAATTAATAATTGTTGCGTATATGATTGAAATACGCAACACAAATCGATATAATACAAATAACAGGAGAGAGGTATGCAGCTATATAAGAAATATGTGGATGTTGTGGTGATGCAAAGAAAAACAGGAGAACTACGCCCTCTCTATCTATGTTGGAATGATGGGCGTGAGTATAAGATTGATAAAGTGTTAAGTCATTCTAGGAAAGAATCTTGTGTTGGTGGTTGTGGGATACGCTATGTATGTATCATCCAAGGAAGATGCAGGAATCTGTTCTTAGAAAAAGATCGATGGTTTTTAGAAAGTTATCAACCGTGATTAAAGTAGTTTTAAAACATGACGGTATTATTTTTGATATGAATAACTTAGACAATTTCGAATTTTTTTATACATTGTAAAAAAACAACAAGATCTAATTATTAATAATTTATTAATTTTTTGATAAATACAAAAAAACGATAAATTTAAAAACCATATAATAGTAAAAGATAGCTACAATATATAATTATTGAAGACATGGGCTTTATGGAAACTTAATAAACAAGAAATAGGCAAAAGTAAAAGAATATTTGGTAATGATGATTTTTTGGGGGAAAAGAATTATGCTGAAGAAAAAAATTATGAGACTTGTATTATCGATGCTGATGGCACTTGTAATGTTATTTCAAGGTGTCAATTTTAATGTCTATGCTGGAAGTGAAAAAGAAGTAGACCTTGAAATACAAAACATAGTCATAAAGAACGGTGGGAATCCTGTTAATAGCATGCAGGTTGGTGATGAATTCCGTATAGAAATGAATTGGAAGGCAAAAGCAAAAAGCAGCGACCATTAATGCAGGGGATTATTTTATTGTTAAGCTTCCTGATAATATCCTTATCAAAAATGATGCGGGGAATTTAAATTTCTCATTGACTGCACCAGATGGATCAGTGATGGCAAATGCTCATGTCACCCCAAAAGCAGGTGGCGGTGCTGAGATTAAAGTTACATTTACCAATTATGTAAATGGTAGATACGATATTAATGGAACCTTGGGCATGAATGCCAATTTCAATAAAGATAAAGTTACAGTGAATCAAAAAAATAACTTTGATATAGAAGCTGGCGGGAAAACAACACCATTTCAATTTAAAGTAGATGGTGGTCCTACAGGAAATAGTAATGAAGTACTACATAAGTATAGTTTTGCAGCGGAATCAATCAATGAAGCAGAGTGGCGAGTACGTATTAATTACAAAAAAAGCTAACTTTCCAAATGCTGTTGTGACAGACACACTAGTAGGAACAACAGAAAAAAATTTGTTAAAGAAAGCTTTTCGCTTGTATCGTGTAAACTACACTAGTGATTTAAAAGAAAATAATCGTGTCAGAATTGATTTATCAGATAAGATTGTATTCTCGAATAATGATCAAACATTTACAATCAACCTAGGAAACATAAATGGAGAACAATATAAACTAGAGTATAGAACAACTTATACTCCGGGTACCAATCTAAGAAATAACGTTAAACTTACATCTAATAACAATAAAGTAGATGAAAAATTTATTTCCTATAAAAAAGAAGCTGCTGGTGGAACAGGCGTTGGTATCTTAGCGAATAAGATTAAGCTAGTTAAGGTTGATGCAGAAGATAATACTGTTGTTCTAGCAAATGCGGTATTTGAAGTTACAGGAACTGATGGAAGTAAGTTTGAGCTTACTACGGCTGCAGATGGTACGGTAACATCACCTGCTCTTGTGGCTGGTACATATAAAGTGAAAGAGAAGACAGCTCCTGCTGGTTATGAATTAAATACAGAGGAATTCACATTAACTGTAAGTCCTACAAGTAATGCAATTCAAACTGTTAAAGGATGAACCCAATCAAGAACTTCTGTTAAGGCCACAAAACAATGGGTAGGTCCTATAGGATCAGCTGTTACAGTACATCTTTATGCAGATGATGTAGATACAGGTAAGACAGTTACATTGAATGCCGCAAATAACTGGGAAGATACATTCACTAACTTGAGAAAGTATAAGCCAGGAACAACTACTGAAATTAAGTACACTGTAAAGGAAGATGCTATCGCTAACTATAATGGAGTAGTCAGTGGTGATATGGCAACAGGCTTTACAATTACAAATACAAATACAGAAAAGACTACTGTCAAAGTTACGAAAAGCTTGGGTAGGAACACCAGCAGCTTCTGTAACTATCAAGTTATTCGCAGATGGTGCAGAGAAGGAAACAGTTACATTAACTGCAACAGACAACTGGACACATACATTCACTAACTTAGATAAGTATGCGAATGATGGTCATGAGATTGTTTACACAGTTGATGAAACACCAGTTGCTGGATATGCAAAAGATATTTCTGGAACAGCAGCTACTGGATTTACTATTAAGAATACAAACACTGCAAACAATCAATATTCCCAGTCACAAAGACATGGGTAGGGTACTGCAGGAACATCTGCAACAATCAAACTATTGGCAGATGGTGCAGAGAAGGAAACAGTTACATTAACAGCTGCAGATAACTGGACACATACATTCAGTAATCTTCCTAAGTTTGATACAACAGATGGTCACGAGATCGTTTATACAGTAGATGAAGTTGACGTTCCAAATTATACAAAGGGTATTTCTGGAACAGCAGCTACTGGATTTACAGTTACAAATACAATCACAGGTAAAGTATCTGTACCAGTCACTAAAGTATGGGTAGGGACCACAAGCTTCTTCTGCTAAGGTAACTTTATTTGCGGATGGTGTTGAAAAAGATTCTGTAACACTCAACGCTACAAATGGTTGGGCACATACATTTACAAACTTAGATAAGTACAATAACGGTACAGAGATTGTTTATACAGTTACAGAAGAGCCAATCGCTAACTATGATTCAGTCATTACAGGTAATGCAGCAAATGGCTTTACAGTCACAAATACAAATACAGAAAAGACATCTGTAGATGTTACAAAGACATGGGTGGGAACACCAGCAGCTTCTGTAACAATCAAGTTATTCGCAGATGGTATAGAGAAAGAAACTGTTACATTAACAGCAGCAGATAACTGGACACATACATTTGCAAACTTAGATAAGTATGCAGCAGATGGTCACGAGATTGTATATACAGTTGATGAGACTCCTGCTACAGATTACATAAAGGCAATCTCAGGAGATGCAGCAAACGGCTTTACAATCACAAACACGATCACTGGTAAGGTGAACATTCCAGTTACTAAGGTATGGATAGGACCAGAAGCTGCTTCTGCAAAGGTAACACTTTACGCAGATGGCGTTGAAAAGGATTCTGTAACACTAAATGCGGCAAATAACTGGGTACATGTATTCGCTAACCTTGATAAGTATAATAACGGTACAGAAATCGTTTATACAGTTACAGAAGAGCCAATCGCTAACTATGATTCTGCAATTACAGGAGATGTAACTACAGGCTTTACAGTCACAAATACAAATACTGAAAAGGTAGCAGTAGATGTGACAAAGAATTGGGTAGGACCTGCAACAGACTCTGTAACAATCAAGTTATTAGCAGATGGAGCAGAGGTTGAAAGTGCAGTCATTACAGCTGCAGAAAACTGGATGCATACATTCAGCAATCTACCTAAGTACGCTGCAGATGGACATGAGATTGTTTATACAGTTGATGAATATGATGTACCAAGTTACGTCAAAGCAATCGAGGGAACATCTTCAACAGGCTTTACAGTCACAAATACGATCACTGGTAAGGTAGATATCCCAGTTACTAAGGTATGGGTAGGACCTGCAACAGATAGCGTTACAGTAAATCTATACGCAGATGGCGTTAAGGTTGATACAGTACAGCTAACGGCTGCTAATCAGTGGAAGCATACATTCGCTAATCTAGACAAGTATGAAAATGGACGCGAAATCGTATATACAGTTGATGAAGTATTAATCCCTGGATATAAGACAAAGATCACAGGTGATGCACAAACAGGCTTCACAATTACAAACTCCAAGGAGACACCAAAGACAGCAGACCACGTTAATCCGATGGCATATGCAAGCATCTTTGTAATCTCACTCATGGCAGCAATCATTACAATGATTGAAAAGAAAAAGTTTGCAAGATAATTTGTAAGTAAAAACACTTTAATATGATGCAAAAAAAGGTAGAGATAGTAGATGAAAGTTAATTTCTCTTATCCACTGTTTCTACCTTTTTATCTACAGTAAAAAGATACAATTATATGAAATTTTATGAATTTGAATAAGTAGCATACTTTCATGATAATTAGGATAGTAATTTTGGCATTATATACAAAAAGAAGCAAAGTTATATAAACCTATCACAAAGAATAAATATTAAGAAAATATTAATAATTTAGAGTGGGCATATTGATTGCTAGCCCTATATGTTTATTAGATATCATTAAAGAGATAACTCAAGATATATCTATAAAGTGGAAACTACAAGGGGATTTACATACAAAAAATGTAGATGAAATTACTCTAAATGCTTGAGAAAAGGAAACCGACGAAAGAGTATGCGTCGAAGGAGGGAAGAAATGAAGACATCCAATAAGAGAAAGATTGTCAGCAGTGCAGCTTTTAGGACTTGCGCTATTAATGACACCAACACTAGCATCCAGAAGTGCAATCCATACATATGCGCAAGCAGCATTAACAGCAGATGAAGAAGCTAAGATTCAAGCGTTTTTGGCTACTCAACCACAAAATAATGACACAACAAATATTGGTAAGGTAGCAGTTACTCAACCAACAAACGGCTACACATTCCCGGGTGTGAATAACTATACTTCTTTATTCCAGTCTCGTAGTACAAAGGTTAATATTGATCAAGACTATGAATACACAATCGAGTCTAGTGATGCAAATAATGGAAAGAGAGTAAAGATTAAGAATTGGGCAAGTGTTGATGCCTATGATGTTTTCAAGATGGGTGATGGAAGTCCAACTCCTATAGGTTATGAAGATAAATTTCTTTATGCTAAGGAAGTAACTCTAATTGATACAGCAGATGGCTCTGAATTCACTGTTAAGAACGCAGTGTTTCCAGTAAATAATCCTGATGGTGATCGCCCATGGGAAACATTATGGTATAACCGTTACACATTTGATTTGCCTATTGAGGAATCAGATCCAAGATTCAAAGCTGAAATTGAAGATGCAAGTTTAATTCCACTATTTGGAAATGGATATTGGACATTACATGCGACAGTTACTGAGATGGTTCCTTATGAAACAATTGTCAAAGTTGACGAATCCTTAAAGACAGGTGAAGTTGAAGAAGATGTTGCTGGTGTACTTGGTGATAAGACAGGTAAATACGATATTATGTATAGTCCTTATGAAGATTTACCAGGAGATACATACAAGCAATATACATCAGACGCAATTTACGCAGATTTACTTGCAAATGTTAAAACTGAACCAGCGGTAAATGATATGTTATCTAAACCTTGGGGTGATGCGACAGTCACAGACTTTACATCTTCACCAGCTACTAATCGTGTACTTCGTGTAGGTATTGACTACACACACTTTGTAACAGAAGATGGTACATCTGTTATAGCAGCAGATGGAACACCAGTTGCTAAGAAGTATGGTTTACAACCACAAGAAACATTTGCTGGTTATGAATATGTTACAACACGTACTGAAGCAAATGGTGATAGAGTTCACGTGTACAAGAAGGCTTCAGCTACTCCAGTAGCACCTTCACCTGCTACACCTACAACTCCAGCTGCTCCAGCTCCTGCAGCTCCAGCAACACCAAAGACAGGTGATACAAACTTATTCGCTGCTTTCGCTATGTTAGTATCAGGTATGATTGCAAGTGCTGCAGCATTCATTACAAAGAAAAAGAATGCATAATTAATAAAACATGCACTAAGAATCCTATTGAGAAATCAGTAGGATTTTTTTGTTATAGATGTATAGAACATGCAATAGATATACATCAATTCGTACTTGTAAAGATTGGTAAGCCGTTAAAAAAATATTAATAAATTGCATGAGCAAATGAATTGCCGATGAGTGATATGTCAGATAAAATAGCCTAGCATTTCGAGTCGTTTTGATACGCAACCGGTTAAAAAGATCGAATAGGGAACTGTAGTGATTACAGGTACTGGTTAGTTTGTGTACAGTCGAAAGCACGCAAAATATCAAGATAAATCGAAGGAGACCAATATGAAAAGAATTAAGAAGAGAGTGATTAATACAGCAGCGTTAGGTTTGGCGTTACTAGTTACACCAACTCTAACTTACAGAAGTGCAATTAACACTTATGCACAAGCAGCTTTAACAGCTGACGAAGAAGCTAAGATTCAAGCATTCTTAGCTACAGAACCACAAAATAACGACACAACAAACTTAGGTAAGGTTAAGGTTGACCAACCTACAACTAGTTACACATTCCCAGGTGTAAATAACTACACTTCATTGTTCAAGACAAGAGGACAGAAGATTACTTTAGACAAAGACTATGAATTTACGATTGATAATGGTGATCATGCTGGGAAAACAGTAAAGGTAAAAGATTGGGCTAATGTTAAGGGTTATTTAGTAAATTCGATGTCTGATAGCGAACCTGAATTTGAAAATGGTTTGGATAAATACATGTTCACTGATGAAGTGACATTGATTGATCAAGCAGATGGTTCAGAGTTTACTGTAAAGAATGCAGTCCTATCACTTGAGGGTGAAGAGGGTTACCGTATGTTCGATTCATTATGGACTGACAGATATGTATTTGACTTACCAGTTGAAGCAGGTGATACAAGATTCCAACCTGAAATTGAAGATGCAAGTTTAATTCCACTATATGGAAATGGATATTGGACATTACATGCGACAGTTACTGAGATGGTTCCTTATGAAACAATTGTCAAAGTTGACGAATCCTTAAAGACAGGTGAAGTTGAAGAAGACGTTGCAGGTGCATTTGGTAGCAAGGCAGGTAAATACGATATTATGTATAGTCCTTATGAAGATTTACCAGGTGATACATACAAGCAATATACATCAGACGTAATTTACGCTGATTTACTTGAAAATGTAGATACTGAACCAGCAGTAAATGATATGTTATCTAAACCTTGGGGTGATGCGACAGTCACAAACTTTACATCTTCACCAGCTACTAACCGTGTGCTTCGTGTAGGTATTGACTACACACACTTTGTAACAGAAGATGGAACACCAGTTACTGTTAGTGGTGCAAATGTTGATAAGAAGTTTGGCTTAAAAGATAAAGAAAACTTCGAAGGTTATGAATATGTTACAACACGTACTGAAGCAAATGGTGATAGAGTTCATGTGTATAAGAAGATTGTAGAAACTCCTGCAGAACCAGAAAATACACCAGCTCCTGTAACACCAGAGACTCCGGCGCAGCCAGAAGCGCCAGCTCCTGCAACACCAGAGACTCCAGCACAGCCAGAAGCGCCAGTTCCTGCAACACCAGAGACTCCAGTGCAGCCAGTAGCTTCTGCTACAGTAGCTCCTGCAGTACAGTCAACACCTAAGACAGGTGATGCTGGTCTATTCACTTCAGCATTCATGTTATTCACAGGAATGATTGGAAGTGTAGGTGCATTTGTTACTAAAAAGAAGAATTCTAAGTAAAGATTACGGATAAAAAAAGCCTATTGATGTAAAGAGCACATTGATAGGTTTTTTTATTAGAGTCAAAAATTATAGAATATGATTGCAAAAGAACAAGAACGTATGTGAAAATGTGTTCGCATGGTATGCTAGGTATTTATTTGGAATCATCATAAAAACGTTGTAGAATAAACTATAGCGATAATGATGATTTTTTAAGTATAAAAAAACACATCGTTCATTATCTACGGGAGGTATATATGGTAGAACCACTTATTTCAGTTATTATTCCAATTTATAATGGTGAAAAATATATTGATAACTGTTTGTCAAAGGTAGTAGCACAAACATATAAGAATCTTGAAATTCTATGTGTTATCAACGGTACAACTGACTCAACTGAAGAGAAAGTCAGAGAGTGGATGAAAAAGGATGACCGTATTCGTGTATTAGTAACGGAGATTGGTGACCTTGGACGTGCATCAAACATTGGGATTGAAAACACAACAGGACCATACCTATCATTTATAGACGTCGATGACTGGGTGGAACCTGATTATATTGAAAAGCTATATGGCGGTATTCAGAAAGGTTATAAAATCTGTAAGGGTAACTGTATCCTGTATGATGGAGTTAAAAATCTACCAGCATACCAAGGAAGAAGTTCAGGAGAGATATCTATCCGTGGAGCGTCCTTCCTGCTCCCATGTAGACACAGTTCAGTTTATGATAGATCACTATTTGAGAAATTAAGATATTTAGAATTCTCCTATTATGAAGACCTTTCACTATGGCCAATTTTAATTGCGACTGCAGGCTGCGTATACTATATCAATGATGTTGTATATAACTATAATCAAACAAATGAAACATCTATCATGACAGTTAGGAATGAGAAACACCTAGTTTTGGATAAAGTTTTTGCACATATCTTCTCAAATCTAACACCTGATTTAGATAAGGAAGTGAATCTTTTAATCACCGCTTTATTTATTCAGTCCTTCTGGACATCAAATTATCAATATGTACCGAAGGACGAAGTAGGACAGGCATATTTGAAACGTGTGAAGCAGGTTGTAGATAACAGATTAGTAGGATACTACTACATTGTTGAGAATTTACCTGTTCCAAAAAGAAATGAAGGAGAGAATGATTAGTTTCTACCGTGACTAAATCTTATTGATTTAAGGGATGTAACGATGAAAACTATAAAGAACTTTCAAAAAGAAAAGTAAAAATATAATTGCATTGGTGATACACAAATGTTGTTATCAACACTTTTTAGTTGGCAATGCAGTATCCGCCTACTATAGTAAAAAGTTTACATAGAATATGGATGTTGATGAAGTATGTACTTCACTACATCCTTTTTCTGTTGTGAAAAATAAGTGTAGGAAACAAAGATAGAATTTACTAAAAATAGTAGTAGAAAATGAGGCGTTTAAAATGAATCAAAAAGCTTTACCAGTCTTACAGAGAAGCAGATATTTAGATTTTCTGTTTAGTATTCTATGTGTAATCTTTTTCTGCACTACTACAAACATATGCATTGAAAGCATTTTTAAAACCAGCTGGATTATTGTCTAGTGGTTTTACAGGATTGGCTATTTTAATAAATGTAATTGGTAGTCAGCATAATATACAGATACCAGTATCATTGATGATTGTTTTATTAAATCTGCCAGTTGCGATTCTATGTGGTAGATCGATTTCTACAAAGTTTACGATTTTATCCTCTTTACAGTTTGTGTGTGTATCACTGTTTTTGGTTATCCTTCCATTTAACACACTGTTTGATGATGTTATGCTGAACATTATTATAGGTGGTGTTGTGTACGGACTTGGGCTTGTGGCTGCACTTGTCGGGAATGCAAGTACAGGTGGTACGGATTTTATCGCATTATATGTATCTAATAAAACAGGCAAAAGTATTTGGAATTATGTATTTATTTATAACTGTATCTTATTATGTATCTTTGGATTTGTCTCAGGTTGGGAGCGTGCAGGATATTCAATTATCATGCAGTTTGTTTCTACAAAGGTAGTTGAAGGATTGTATAGAAGATACGATAGAAGCACTATGCAGATAACAAGTACTATGCCAGAAGAAATAATATCCGCATATACGAAAAAATATAGACATGGAATTTCAGTTTGGGAAAGTTATGGTGGCTACTCTCATAAAAAGAATTACATGTTGAATACAGTTGTATCAACACTAGAGGTGAAAGAGATTGCACATTTGATTTTAAGTGTGGATCCACATGCGATTATTAATGTTTATAGAACTGATGATTTCTATGGTGGTTTTTATAGGAAACCAATTGATTAGGAGGATGCTGGTATGTGGGCAATGATTGCGACATGGAGAATGGCTTTAGAAGGTGTAGAAGAAGCTGGGACAACTGTTAAAAGAAGGAAAAGGTAGTGGAGAAGCAATTGAGCATGCGATACGCTGTGTAGAAGATTTTCCGTTTTTTAAATCCGTTGGATATGGTGGCTTGCCGAATGAGGAAATGGTAGTTGAACTTGATGCTGGTTATATGGATGGAAATACAATGGCTGTTGGAGCTGTTGCGGGAATTAAAGATTTTGCAAATCCAATTTCAATTGCAAAGGAACTATCGAAAGATACTGTTAATTGTGTTCTTGTGGCGGAAGGTGCTGAAAAGTATGCTAGCAAAAAAGGTTTTGAAAGAAAGAACTTGTTAACAGACCGTGCAAAACAACTCTATCGTAAACGAGTTAAAGAAATTAAAGAAAGAGAATTAAAACCATATGATGGCCATGATACGGTTGGTGAAGTAGTTCTAGATTGTACTGGAAGAATCGTTGCAGGTACTTCAACGAGTGGTTTATTTATGAAGAGAGCTGGACGTATCGGTGATTCTCCTATTGTCGGTGGTGGTTTCTATGCAGATTCTGAAGTGGGCGGTGCAACTGCAACGGGCCTTGGCGAAGATTTGATGAAGGGATGTATCTCTTATGAAATTGTTCGCAAGATGAAAGAAGGTCTGACACCACAAGAAGCTTGTCAAAAGACAGTCAATGAACTAGATGCAAAGTTAAAAAAGAGTCGTGGACTTGCGGGTGACTTAAGTGTTGTCGCAATGGATAAAAATGGTAACTATGGTTGTGCAACAAACATCCAGAATTTCTCTTTTGTGGTATATCGAGAAAATGAAGAGCCTACAGTATATCGTGCACAGAATATTGATGGAAATACGATAATCTCGAAGGCTACACAAGAATGGATTGATGAATATATTCGTGAGAGGATGGCGCCGATACAAGAATGAAGATAGATATTTTTGAGGTATGTGCCGGAAGCGTACAAGACTGTATCAATGCTGAACTAGGTGGTGCCGATCGAGTAGAGTTAAATAGTGCATTATATCTAGGTGGGCTTACGCCAAGTTTAGCTATGTTAAAGCTAGTGAAAGAAAAGACTTCGCTTAAGGTCATATGCATGAATCGTCCACGTGCAGCAGGTTTTTGTTATGACGATGTTGAAATCGAAACAATGTTCAAGGATGCTGAGATTTTATTAGAAAATGGTGCAGATGGGATTTCATTTGGATTCTTAAACCCAGATGCGACAATTAATATTACACATACAAAGAAGATGGTTGAATTAATCCATCGTTATCGTAAGAAAGCAGTCTTCCATAGAGCATTTGATTGTGTATCAGATCCGTATGTAGCGATTCAACAACTTATCGATTGTGGAGTGGACCGTATTTTAACAAGTGGTCTACAACCAACTGCATTACAGGGTTGTGAATTACTGAATAATTTACAATTTAAATTTGGTGAGCGAGTTGAAATTCTTGCAGGTAGTGGTATTAATGTAGATAATATAGAAACTTTACGTGAAAGAACAGGAATTCATCAGTTTCATGGAAGCTGTAAAATTTGGAAAAAGGATCCTACGACAACATTAGGTAATATAAGCTATGCATATCATGAAAAAGATGATTATGATTGTGTAAGTACCGAAATTGTTCGGCAAATAGTGCAGTTATTAAAAAGATAGTATTGTGATAAAAATCCATTCCATACATTGGAATGGATTTTTATATGCATGCATGATTTACAATGTATGGAAAACAATCATAAAATTATTGGTTATTAGATTGTGTGATATTCAACTTTGTATAAGGGATTGAAATGAAGTCGAGGTTTGCTATACTAAGTCGCGTAAATATTGAAATATATATTTGAAAGAAGGGACTATTACATGAATTTCTTTGATATCTTTGTAAAGACATTATCAAATGAAAAGATCAATTCGGCTATTATTTCTAGCGTAGCTATTATCCTATTAGGTTATGTTATGCGTCGCAAGAAGGTATTCGATGATCGCACAGCGAAAGTATTAACACAGGTTGTACTTTCAGTATCAATTGCTGCATTGGCATTTAAGTCATTTATGGCGCTAATCAAAACCAGAAACATTTACACAAGGTTTAAAATGTATTAATCTGGGGTATCGTAATTTATATCTTACTCATCTTCTTAACGATTCCGCTCTATGCGAAGTTTGAAGGTGATGAACAGGATGCTTTACGTGTACTAAGTATTTTTCGGTTCTACAACATTCTTCGGAATTCCTATTGTAAGTGCAATCTATGGTGCAGAAGGTGCGTTATACGCTTCTATCTTCAACATTGGTTACAGAATCTTCTTATATTCTTATGGATATATTAAGATGAGTGGATTAAAGATGACTTCTAAGAACATCAAGTCTATGTTCTTAAATCCAATCGTTATCGCTACATTCTTAGGTCTATTCTTGTGGTTAGCACAAGCATATTTACCACAGGTTACTGTAGCTGTTAAGGATGCAACGTCAGGTGAAATGGTGAATAAGTCAGTTTCATTCATGCGTTTAGACCTTACATCTCCACAGATTACTCAGATTTTAACTTACTTGGCTGGTTTAGCTTCTCCGCTTGCTTGGTTAGCAATTGGTTCTACACTTGGTTCAGTAAACTTCAAGGATGCGATGACAGACAAGAAGGCATTGTACTATACATTTATTAAGTTATTGATTATCCCTGCATTCAACATCGTTGTATTAGCAATCTTAACAGTAACTCATATCTTACCAGTTAATCTTGTTTCTTTAGGTACAACAGTTATTATGATGGCTACACCTCCAGCAACAGTTGCGGCTTCTTATGCAATTCGTTTTGATAAGGGTGCCCTCGTTGCGTCTAACACTTCATTGATTGCGACATTAGCAGCTGTTATTATGGCTCCTATTTGGATCGTTATCGTTGAATTAATTGGACATTTAGGAATCTTTTAATTAAGAATAGTATTATAATAAAGCGGGATAAATATCCCGCTTTCATAAATAATAAACAGAAGGAGTAAAATTATGTCATTTAAAGTAGTATGTTATGGTGTTCGTCCAAATGAAGTAGAGTTTTTTTCCACAAGTATAATAAGTATAACTATGACTTAAAGCTTGTTGAGGGTTTAACAACTCATGAGAATATCACTGAGTGTGAAGGTGCTGACGCAGTCTTATTACGTGGTAACTGTGTTGCGGATCGTCAGAACTTAGAGAAGTTAAAGGGATATGGAATCAAGTATGTATTTACACGTACTGTAGGGTTCAACCATATTGATTTACAGGCTGCTGCAGATTTAGGTTTAATCGTTGCACGTGTTCCTGGATATTCTCCAAACGCTATCGCTGAATTATCCTTAACATTAGGTATGATGTTATTACGTCATACAGCTGCTGCTACTAGCGCAACTGCTGCTGGTGACTTCGTTGTTTCACCAACATATTTCTCTAAGGAAATTCGTAACTGTACAGTAGGTATTATCGGTACAGGTAGAATTGGTTTCACAGAAGCTAAGATGTATAAGGGCTTAGGTGCTAAGGTTATTGGCTATGATGTGTATGAAAATGATGCATGCAGAGAAGTACTTGACTATGTAACTCTGGATGAATTACTTGCACAGTCTGATATCGTTAGCTTGCACGTTCCTTACTTCCCTGGTCAAAACGATAAGATGGCTAACGCTGAATTCTTCAGCAAGATGAAGGATGGTTCAATCTTCTTAAATACTGCTCGTGGTGAATTACAGGATAACGAAGCAATCTTAGCTGCTCTTAAGTCTGGTAAGTTAGATGGATATGGAACAGACGTATTCGCTAACGAAACATCATTCTTCTTCAAGAAGTTAGCTAGTGCTGCAGAGATTTCTGATCCTACTGTTCGTGAACTTGTACAGATGTATCCAAAGGTATTGGTAACACCACATATTGGCTCTAATACAGATGAAGCTTTAGCAAATATGATTGAATACTCAATGGATAACTTCAATGAGATTCTAACTACAGGCACTACAAAGAATCTTGTAGCTCTTCCTGAAGCTAAATAATAATCTTACTTAAGATACTCGAGAGAGTATCTTTTGTTTTCCTGGGAAATGCTATAATTTGAATATACAGGAGAGTTTAGTATGAACACAAAACAAGCTGCTCAAAAATGGGGATGTTCTGTAAAGACAGTGACGAAGTTATGTGCGGATGGTGTGATTCCGTTAGCAGAGAAGGATGAAAGAGGTAGATGGGTAATTCCTGATGAATGTGAAAAACCACCAGTCTCTCGTTTTCGTCTTTGTTTTCTGATGGATATGATTAACCAACTTAAAGAAGGCGTAATCTTTCAACAGGTTAAATGGGGCATTAGTGAAAAAGAATTACAAGATGGTTATCAGTATCTGATTGAAAATGCGATGGTTTCTTCTTTTGATGTACGTCAACTGGAGGAAAGAACTTCCAAATGCTAAAAATTACTTCACGTGGCAAAGGCGCTGATGGAAAGAGAAAATAAAGAAGGTTCTAGCCAACGTAAATTTCAACGTAAACTTTTAAAATTAATACTGGTGTCTTCAGTTTTGAGACTGGCTATGAAAGTGCGAAAGGAAAGTAATATGGATAGAATTGAAACAGAACGTTTAATTCTTCGCCAGTTTGAATTCTCTGATAAAGATGATTTGTTTGAAATCATGTCGGATGAGCAGACCAGTTTAGATGATGGTGGTTATCATGCAAGTAAGTCGCAAGATAAGCAGTATCTAGCTTTAATGGAAATTCTATGTCGGCAACAAAGATTTAGTATCATCTTGAAGGATAATCAAAAGATGATAGGAATGATTAACCTTCAAGATGACGATAGAGCAGTTTCTTCTTATGAGTTAGGCTTTGTGATGAATCCAAACTATCGAAGAAAAGGATATACATATGAAGCAGTACAGGCTGTGATAGATTATTACTTTGAGCATAATTTAGTACAGATGTTTAGTGTATCCTGTTTTCCTTACAACAAAGCCTCTCTAAAATTAATTGAAAAGTTAGGCTTTGTGTATGAGGGGAAGGAACATAAGGGATTGAATCATGCAGTTTATGGTCCAATTGACCTATTATGTTATTATAAGGATAAAGATGAGTAGGTAAGATGAAGAAAGTAATTGTAATTGGATGTTGCGGTAGTGGTAAAAAGTACATTTGCAAGACATCTGCATGCATGTACTGGAATTCCACTTTTTTTCACTTGGATCAGTTAAATTGGAATACGGATAAAAACAACGGTAGAAAAAGACGGTATTCTTGAAACGTGTTAAAGAACTGATTCAAAAAGATACATGGATCATTGATGGTAACTATGGTTCTTCTATGGAAATGCGTATGCAAGCATGTGATACTGTATTCTTCTTGGATTATCCAGTGGATGTGTGTATACAAGGCATTTATGGACGCGTTGGTAAGGTTCGTACTGATATGCCATGGGTAGAAGATGAAGTTGATGAAGATTTGATTGAATTTGTCAAAAAAATTATGAGAAGGAAGATAGACCGGAAGTTTTAAATCTTCTTTCAAAAATATAAGGAAAAAGGACATTCATATCTTCCGTTCTCGTTTAGATGCCAACCGGTATTTAGAGTCATTAAAATAGCGTTATTTGTCACAACTTTGTTGTGGCTTTTTTGATGGATTATTCATTGACGTACAGTGTGAAAGTGACTAAGATTGTTGTGTAAATGAAAAAGGAGGTGGAGATATGATTCTAAATAATGAGAAGAAGTTAGGTCCCTACACCTAAATCGACTGGTGTTGAACAAGAGTTTCAACAGATTGCGAAAACAGAGGAATCTAGTCTTCTACAGGAATTAGCTTGTACACGAAATGGTATTAGCGATGAAGAAAGAGAAGAGAGATTAGAGAAGTACGGCTATAATGATTTATCTGCGATGCAGAAACATAGTTGGGCGTATTTCCTTGTACATAGTTTTGCGGATGCGTTTATTATCGTTTTACTTGTATTAGCGATTGTGACTTTTGTTGTGGAGTCGGATATCTTATCTGGAACAATTATTCTTGCACTAGCATGTATGAGTGCAGTAATTCGTTTCTTCCAAGACTATGGTTCTTACCGTGATATGCAGAAGTTAAAAGAGATGGAGCATGATACGGTTAGAATTCAAGTTCCAACAGAAGATGGTACTGAGGTAAGAGAAGTACCGGTGGAAGAAGTGGTTCCTGGTGATATTCAATTGATTGGGTCTGGAGATATTGTCAGTGGTGACTTATATCTTCTTGAAAGTAAGGACTTATTCGTTTCTGTTTCTGCTTTTACAGGGGAATCCATTCCAGTTGAAAAATATAAAGGTGTTGATGATAGAACTGTCAATGCGGCAGAGTTAAACAATATCTGTTTGGGTGGTTCTACTGTGAATTCCGGTACAGGTGTTGGTGTTGTAGTACGTACCGGGAAAAGTTCTTATCTAGGTAAGATTTCTTCTACAATTCATACAAAGAAGAAAGAGACAGATTTTGATAAGAGTTTGTCGAAGATTACAAGAATCTTAATTACTTACATGGTTGTAGTAGTTATCTTCGTGTTATTGATTAATGGTTTGGTGAAGAAGAATTGGTTAGAAGCGTTCTTATTCTCTATCTCTGTTGCGGTAGGTATTACACCAGGTATGTTACCGATGATTGTTAACGGAACACTTGCCAAGGGTGCTAAATTCCTAGCGAAGAAGAAGACAATTGTTAAGAATATGTCTGCGATTCAGAATTTAGGTGCCATTGATGTTCTATGTACCGATAAGACCGGTACACTAACGATGGATCATGTTGTATTGCAGAAGTATCTTGATGTAAATGGTGAGGATTCACATTTAGTATTGAATTATGCATGGATGAATGCATACTACTCTACGGGAGTTAAGAATCTGATTGACCGTGCAATCTTAGCCTATGGCGAAGAGAATGATGCGCATAAATACGCTGGTGGTTATGTGAAGTCTGATGAGATTCCATATGACTTTGAACGTCGTAGAATGAGTGTTTTGATTTCTAATCCTGGTGGTGAACACTTAGGGTGGAAATGTTGAAGAAATTCTTCCGATGCCACAGGATGAGGTACTTATTACAAAGGGTGCTTTGGAGTCTGTATTAGAGTGTTGCAGTCGTATTCGCGTGAAGAAGGAATACATGGATATTCACGAAGAAGATCTTGCGAAAATCAACGATCTTGCGGAAGAATTAAATAAAGAAGGTATGCATGTCATCGGTGTTGCCGCAAAGAAGAAAGAAATGTAGGTGATACAACTGTCTTCCATGCGGAAGATGAAACAAATATGACATTCTTAGGAATCATTGCCTTTCCTTGATCCACCAAAACCAGACGCAAAAAGAAGCAATTCGTGGTTTGTATGATGCTGGTGTACATGTAAAAGGTTATCTCTGGTGATGCGCCTGTTGTCGTCGAACATGTATGCAAGCTTGTTGGTATGAAGGTTGGCGATCAAAGTGCAGTTACAGGTTCTGATTTAGAGAATATGAGTGATGCGGAATTATCTTCTGTAGTGGAGAAGAATGATATCTTTGCACGCTTATCGCCAATGCAAAAGAAGCGTGTTGTGGATGCGTTACGCAATAATGGTCATGTAGTTGGTTATATGGGTGATGGTGTAAATGATGCGCCAAGTCTACACGATGCGGATGTTGGTATTTCCGTGGATAATGGTACTGACGTTGCCAAAGCGAGTGCGGATATTATCCTGCTGGAGAAGAGTTTGACGGTTATTCTCAATGGTATTTATGAAGGTAGACGTATTTATGGAAATATCTTGAAGTATATGAAGATGGCATTATCCAGTAACTTTGGTAATGTTTTCTCGGTACTCATTGCGTCAATCTTCTTACCATTCTTACCGATGTTACCATTACAGATTTTTGATTCAGAAATTTGATTTACGACTTTACACAGATTGCGATTCCATGGGATAACGTCGATGATGAGTTCTACAGACACCGCATAAGTGGAATAGTGCTTCACTTGTGTCATTCATGAATGTCATGGGTGGTTTCTCATCTGTATTTGATGTACTGACGTTCTTGGTATTGTGGTTTATCTTAGGATACAATACACTAGCCATGCAGAATTACTTCCAGACTGGTTGGTTTATTGAAGGTCTGATTTCTCAGATTTTTGATTGTACAGTTTATCCGTACATCAAAGCGTCCTATCATTGATTCAAAGTGCGATTCTAGACTAGCTCTAGCATCTGCGTTTGGTATCTTTGTAGGTATTTCAATTCCATATTTATTTGATAATCTAAAGAATACTGTATTTACAGAAATGCCATTTGAATACTTTGTATATTTGATTATTATCTTGGCACTCTATAGTACTACGATTGAAATCGTGAAGAAGTTCTATATCAAGAAACATGGTTCTTGGTTATAAATAAACGAGAGAATATTGGAATCGATTGGTTTCAATATTCTTTTTGTTTATGCTTGATGGGGATTGGACATAGTAGGAAGATATCGAAATATGTTAAAAATACAACTATCAGGAGAATTTATGCAACAGGAACAACAAAATGCATTTAATCGTCAATGTATTAGTGAGGCACTGATACGTTTGATGGAAACCAAAGCTTATGATGATATTACAGTAACGGAAATCTGCCGTATGGCAGGTGTATCGCGTATGACGTATTATCGAAACTATAGTAGTAAGCGCGAGATATTCAGTGATTACATGAAGATGATTGTGGATGAATTCGTTCGCGTACAACGTGCAAAGGATTTAAAAGTACGTTCGTATGAGATGATTCTTGCAGGATTTTTATATTTCTGTAATTATGAACGCTTTATTGAGTGTTTAGACCAATCAAATTTATCTTCAATCTTACAGGATGGATTAAATTACTATATCGATAGTTACGTATTTGAACAGGGTGAAGATGAGTTACGTAGATATCACTTGTATTATTATTCTGGTGCGTTATTTAACATCTATACTGTGTGGATGCGCAATGGTAAGAAAGAAAATGTTGAGGATATCGCGAAAATTGTTTATGAACATGTAAAACGCGAACATCAAACACTTTAATTATCATGTATAATATTTAATAGAGATTTTCGTATTACACGACAAACAGGAGGAATTACAATGAATTGGAAAACGTTAGAAGGATTTGATGAGAAATTAGCAAAGGTCAGCTTTAAAGCACATAAGACTTTTGATGGTAAGGTTGTGGAAGTTCTATACGGTGCAAAGGATGAAAATGGTAATTTTGTATTACCAAAAGAGGATCAAAATGATGGCCATGGTAGATGGTTTGGTATCGAAACAAATGGAGAATACAGAATGTTCTCTTGGCAAAAGCCTGCATATTTAGGAGGTGGCGTAGAATACGGTACTTCTCATAATGATACTGCACTTGAAGATATGGAAAATGATCTTCGTAAGAAGCAGGAACTATGCCGTCAAGCAGAGAATATTTCTACAGTAGAAGAGTTCGAAGAAATTCGTAAGCAATTTGAAACAATCGAAAACTGGAATACTCCAAAGGATGAAGAGTATGCAATTTGGTTTGGTAAGACTTTAGAAAAGTTCAATGCTAGAAGCCAGCGTCAAAAGCGCAAATGCAGAAGAAAAGAAGAAGTTAATTGAAAAAGGCTGCTAGTTTAGCAGATTCTACAAACTGGAAAGGAAACACAGGCAGAATTTAGAAACCTACAGGATGAATGGGAAAGCACTTGGTAATGCAGGTGTAGAAGATGATTCCTTATGGGAACAGTTTAAGGGCTATCGTAACCAATTCAATGATAAGCGTCGTAACTATTTTGATAATCTAACACAAGTACATTCTGAAAATGAAGAGAAGAAACTTGATTTAATCAAGCAGGCAAAAGAGCTAGCAAAGAAGACTGATAACTTCCGTGAGACATCTGAAAAGATGAATGGTCTCATGGACGCATGGAAGGCAATCGGTAGTGCAGGTCGTGATAAGGATGATGAACTTTGGAATGCGTTTAACGCATCACGTCAGGGCTTCTATGATGAAAGAACAGCGTTCTTTACAGAGCGTGATGAAAAGCAGAAGGAAAGTATCCGTATCAAGAATGCCTTAATTGAAGAAGCAAAGACAATCGCTGCTACAAGGATTATGGTCGTGAAAAGACAGATCGTATGAAGGCACTTGATAAGGAATGGCGTGCTGCTGGATATTCTGGTAGTGAACAGAATGACGCATTGTGGGAAACATTTACACAGGCAAAAGAAGTATTCTGGAATGGTAAGCGTGAAGATAGTCAAAAGCGTCTGCAGGAAGCCTTCGACTACAAGAAGTCACAACTTCCAGTCGTAAGAGAAGAAATCAATCGACTTCAAGAACAAGAATATGAAACAAGTGACTATGAGAGAATTCGTAGTATTCAACGTCAAGTTGAAGAAAAGAAAGCTTTCTTAGAGAAGTTAAAGAACGATATTGAAGATATCGAAAAGAAATTAAACGCATAATTGCAAAACCTCACTTCATTTGGAGTGAGGTTTCAAGTCAATGGGGGAATGAGAAATGTTGAAGAATATCGCCAGAGAACAGTATACAGAAGCGATACGTATGGCATGGCCAGCTGTGCTGGAAAGTGTTTTTTGTGTCTCTTGCAGGGTATTATTGATACACTTATGGTTTCCTCTATGGGTACATATGCAGTAGCGGCTACAGGGTTGATTCTTCAACCGAAGTATCTCAGTCTTAGTTTCTTCTTTGCGATTAACGTCGCAGTATCTGCCTTAGTTGCACGAAGACTTGGACAGAATAATCGACGAAACGCAAATCAGGTATTAGTGACATCAGTAGTGGTCGTTATACTGTTATGTATTGCGTTAACTGTTGTAACAGTGATTTTTGCCGATCCGTTAATTGTGATATGTGGTTCCAATGTGGATACGCATGAGGGTGCAGTGATTTATTTTAGGGTGATACAGATTGGAATGATATTCAATGTATTATCACTAGTGATTAACGCTGCACAACGTGGTGCTGGTAACACAAAGATTGCGATGGTCACAAATGTTACATCATCCATCGTGAATATCATCTTTAACTATCTATTGATTGGTGGTAACTTTGGCTTTTCCGAAATGGGGATTATTTGGTGCGGCGTTTGCGACGGTACTAGGTACTGTATTTGCGTGTGGAATGAGTATACAATCGTTATTAAAAAAAGATAGTTATGTATCGATTCCCTATATTCTTGAAGAGAAGATTAAACCAGATTTTTGGGAGCATTTAATGCGATTCAAAAAGTTGGGTGCGAATATTCTGTTTTGAAAAACTGGGCCATGCGTGTGGGTTTTATGACGACTGCTGTACTTGCGGCAAAAGCTAGGTACCGATCAGTTTGCGGCATATCAGGTTGGAATGAATATCTTGTCGTTGGGATTTTGCGTTTGGGGATGGTATGCAAGTAGCGGCGGTATCGTTAATTGGTAAGAGTTTGGGCCAACAGAAGCCTGAACTTGCGAAGACCTATGGGCATGCATGCCAGTTAATCGGTGTAGTGATATCGGTTATATTTGCGATGGTCTTATTCGTTGGTGGAAGAACACTAAATCAGTTCTTCTTTGCGGATGAATCCGTAATTGAAATGGGTGTTATGATTGCTCGCTTTGTGGCAGTTATCGTACTATTTCAGATATCACAAATTATTTATGGTGGATGCTTAAGAGGTGCAGGTGATGTAAAAATATACATTGGTTGTGGCACTGATCAGTGTCACAATTATCCGACCAATTTTAACTTGGGTATTAACCTCCGTATTCTCACTCGGTTTAGTAGGGTATTTGGTTAGGGTGTATTATCGGATCAGTTGACAAGATTTACATTATTACGAATTCGTTTCCATCAAGGGAAATGGGTGGAGTATAAGATATAGAAAGGCATTCAAATGGGTAATAAAACAAGAATTCAAAAAAATGACGATTCTCAGTATGTTTATTGCGATTGAACTCATTATGGCAATGACACCAATCGGTTATCTTAGCTTTAGGTGCGATTTCCATTACGACAATGCATATACCTGTCATCTTTGCAGGGTATCTTGCTTGGGACCAACAGAAGGCGCAATCTTAGGATTTGTCTTTGGAATGACTAGCTTTTTTAAAAGGCAACCTTTGCGCCAACGATAACGAGTTTCTGCTTTTCACCATTTCTATTCAGTTGGTGATATTCATGGGAATTTCTGGAGCTTTACTCATTGCGTTTGGGCCACGTATTTCTATTAGGATATCTTTCTGGTTTGTTGTATACACGTATTTAAGAAAGCGAAAGAAGAATAACTTTGTTGCAGAATCATTGATTGCGATTGGTATGACATTTATTGCATACACTGATGGTCATGGGGATGATTTGGGTTATTCTTTGGGCAAGTTTACGCTAGTGTAACAGGCTTTAGCTGTATCTGACAGTGATTATTACTGTCATTACAAGTAATGGTATCTTTGGAGATGATAGTGGCAGGTATTATCATTCCCGACAATGATGCGTGTACTTCGTCCAGTCTTTAGATAAATTAGAGTTAGGAAAAATCAGTACATGCATAATGAACAATCATACTATGCACGCATGCGTTCAACGATGAGTGATAAGTTGAGTGCTTTGGATGGACAAGTTCAAAAAGGGAATGCGTGTATTGGACTTTGGATCAGGACCCAAGTGAAGATGTTTATGAATATGTACGTTATTTTTGAAGCGGAGTATTATGCGTTAGATAATTCAAGACAAGTACAGATGTTACTGGAAGAAAAAGGGATTCGTTGTATCGACCTTACTTTTTTTGAAGAGTACTGATATAAAGTTTGATATTATCTTTATGTCGAGCGTATTTCATGAATTACTATCGTATCTTTCTCGTAATGAAGCAGCTAGCACGATGAATGTAGTACTTTCTCATTTGAATGAACATGGAAAGTTAATTATTCGTGATTGGTGTGCACCTGAAGATGAAAAGCACTTTGCTAGAGTTGAAGTGATTCCAGAAAAGATAGAAGAAGTGAAACAATGGATCAAAGAACTTTCTGAACATGCAATCTTTTTTTATCTGAAGTTGTTGTGGAGGAAAATATAATTCAAGCAAGTGTAGATGATTTATACAACATCTTTATTACACGTAACTTGGGGTCAACAGTCTATCTTACGTGAAAGTAATGAATCTTATTTGGTTGATCAGTGCATCAATCAAACAGTTTATTCTCAATGGGAAATCAAAATATTAAAGCTAGTTAGCCAACGTGCATATTATCAATCGGATTATACAAATTATTTGTCAAACTATTTTTAAGGATGTAGAGGCATTTGTAAAAACAATATCATATTTGTACAAAACAAGTTATCGTTCTCCAGAAGGCATGAGCATATATTTTTGCAAAAGATTTCATGAGTGATGGTACGTTATAGACATCAGTTAGTGATAACAAACAAAAAGGAGAAATATAAAATGAAAATCGTTTTTGCGACAAGAATGGGAAATACAGATGAATTAGTAAGACAGAAGTTAGGGCTATACAGATGCGATGTTAATCGTTGATGGTAGTGAAAAGGTTGATGGAGACTATGTGCTCTTCACATATACAGATGGTTATGGTGAAGTTCCAGGTGTAGTTGAAAGCTTCCTAGAAAACAATAAGGCTGGCCTTAAAGGGTGTTGTGGCGACTGGTTCTATGGCTCGTCATGCGGATACATTCGCTTTGGCTGGTGATAAGATTGTAAAGGACTTTGGTGGTGTATTAATCGCTAAGGTTGATGTTCAGGGAACGGAAGAAGACCACGCTAAGATCAAGTCTGCAATTGCGGCTTTATAACGAAAAGAAAACATCGGTTCGTCCGATGTTTTTATAGTTTATAGAGTTTTACAACTGTTTCATCATCGATACCATCGATGGAAACATCAATGAGTTCATCACGAGAGGTTGGCACATTCTTACCAATGAAGTCTGGTCGTATTGGTAATTCACGATGACCACGGTCAATCAGTACCGCAAGTTGTATAGCCTTTGGACGACCATGCGAGAATACTGCATCAATCGCAGCTCGAATGGTTCTACCAGTGTAAATAACATCATCTACCAGGATTACCACGTAGTCTTGAATATTCTCGGGTAAAATGATGTTGGTTGTTTTTGGGGTTTCACTTAGTTCTGTTAGATCATCGCGATATAAAGAGATATCTACTTCGCCAACAGGAAGTTCAACATTTGTATATTTCTTGATATTTTCAGCTAGCTTTTGTGCGAGTGGAATACCGCGACGCTTGATGCCAACTAAACATACGTTGGGAGATGAACTATCTCGTTCGATAATCTCATGAGCGATACGTGTTAGGGAACGCTCGATTTGTGCTTGATCCATGAGTTCTGTAATCAGTTCCATATCATACCTCGTATTTTCATTATACAAAAAATTAGTTAGAAAGTGATAGGTAATCCTATGAACGAAAGAAAATTAGAAAAAAATATATTAGAAACGGAAATACAACAAACCTTCAAAAGAAGAGTTGAAAGAGAAGTTAACTGCGTTACAGTATGAAGTGCGATGGAAGCGTAGATTTTGGCGATGCTGCTTTACAATTGCGTCAAATTCTTCGTCTGTCTGCGCGTAGCGTAGATCTTGTGCAAAGCATGAGAAGGATGCAATCATACCGTGGTTGAGTAATAGTAGGTGAAGCTTCATCTTGGTATCCACCTGATAGAGCAACGACACGTACTACATGTGGATCCTTCATTAGATCAGCATATAAGACATTACAGTAAGAATGGTTAACTTAAACATCACTTTTACATCAGAATCTAGTTGCTAGATGTTCCTTGATGACTTCTAACATAAAACTGAATTCTGCTTTGTGGTTATGAATACGACTTCTGGTTCAGCGATAAACCGCCCAGCATACCATACTTGTAGGTAATATCAAACTGTTGAGCGATGATATCACGAATACCTTGTTCATCGTAGTCGTAGATAACAGAACGTTCTTTCGTTCCAAAGATAGCGATCTTCAACGGCAAGTTTGAGTGTTTCCAAAAGATTTGGAATTGCTTCATCAGTTTGATGGTTCTTTTCTTCATAAACCTTTGTCAATCTTTAAGATTGGAACGATTTCTCTTACTTAGCAATAGTCAGTATATTTGCCATCAATTATACAATCCATTGTATTCTCGAATAGAATTGCAGCTAAGATACCGTCTTTGTTAAAGAATGGTGTCTTGATGATACGTGTGCGCATTTGATGTACCAGATCGAACATCTCCTCGTCATTGCATAAGCTGTTTGGTCTAATCACATATGAGTAAAGCTTTTGGTATGAATCCACCAGATTGGTCCAGGCAGCAATAAATCCCAAATCTAAATGCATTCTTTCTAGTTGTTGTTGATTCATTATCTTTCCTCCTGGTTAGTTTAACTAACGCTACTTATAATATAGTCTTTTTTGAAAATAGTTCAAAATATGTGATGACAGGGGAAACATGTGAAATCTGAAAAAAATAATAATTTTCAGTAGAAAATAGTGTAATTTTTAAAACTGCTTTATAATATTGAATGTTATTTTGCTTAGGAATGGAAAGATATTAACTTATGAATTTATCGTATAACTTTAGGTTATTTGTTTATATTTCTGCCGATTACGATGTTGTTATATCAGATTGTAAAACAGAAGTATCGATGGATTGTATTGTACTTGCAAATCTTGTCTTCTTCGGGAGTCTGGTCACAGTGGTTGGTAATATATTGTTGTTACAACACTTTTACCTTCTTCATCGGTAAGTTAGGTGAGATGAAAAAAGGCACCGAAGGTGTAGATAAAAAAGTATTTAAGAAAAAGAAGAGCTGTATTTAACAGTCTGGAATCTTGTTAAATCTTCGTGTTATTAGCTCTCAAGTATACAAACTTTTTTTTCGACAGGTATCTTTGCGGTGTTCAGCAATCATTTACACCGATAAAGATTTGGTTTCAATTGAAAGTTACTATACATTACAACTTGTTTCATATCTTGCGGATATCAATGAGCGAGAAAGATTGGAACGGTGCAGTGTCATGCTTAAAGTTATTGTTGTTTTGACATTCTTTCCAACGTTGGTGGAAGAGTCCGAAGTACGCGTTTCTCTGGGATTGGGGAGGCTTCTGACAGAAGGAAATGCCAGTTGAGACAGGAGGAAATATTGATTATTGGTTTGAGCATTCATTCTTTGTACGTTTAAGAAGGTTTGCGTGCGCGGATCGTGGCACCTGTCGTCTCGTCGTCTTGCCTCTGCAGTGATGTCAGGTGGCGGACTTGTACTGATTGTCGCAATCTTTCTGTACGATTCAGTTGTATATGGACTTTTTCAGGATCGAGTTGATAGTACGTTGGTAGTGCAAGAATCTTCGGTATCCGTATTACAGAGAACTTTACAGCCATTCTGCCAGGTGCTTGGAGTTTCTGGCATCGCTGGCGCATAACGTAGAGTACATTCTTTTAGAACTATATCTTTCCTCCAGTGTCCCTTTCAAAGCCAGTGATGAAGCTGACAGAAAGTGGTGTAAATAAAACATCTGGGTCCAGACCGTCGCATCTGTTGGACCTGCGATTGCGTTAGTCTCTGTGTGTGGATATCAAATGGTTTGCTGGCTCTGGTCACAATGGAATTACATTTCTGTATGGTATTTACTACTTCTGTCTTGATATTCGCAAGAATTATTTGTGGGCTACAGCGGAGAGCTTCTGTAAGAGTTTCCATATCAACAAAACTTGGATTTGGCTGTCGTATCTTCCGTTTTGTAAAAGTAATGATTATCGTATGTTTTGGTGAGATGGTATTTGCGGCTTCTTCCACGGAGCACAGATTATCACGATGATTCAATCACTGTTTACGCTTTTGATTGGGCGGATGCTTGGGTCAAACCATTCCCTATCTTGGTATGGATGCGTGGGATTACACTCACCGTTGAGGTTGCGTTGTGATTGTGGTGATTGTGGATGTGTAAAAGATTGGTTATCCAATTCGTAAAAAGTGTTGAAACAAAACCACTCGTTATACGATGGAGTATTTTGTATCTTGTGATATTCTATATTATATTCTTTGGTGCGTATGGACCGGGATATGATATTATCAAAATGATGTCGCTGGATTCTAGCGTCAAAGGAGATGGAAGAACTAGTAGAGATTTTTAAACGATATTAAAAAGAGATGATGCAGTTTTGACTGCACGACATTGATTGACGATGCTGTATTAGATTCATTTGATATTTTATCAATCATCAGTGCTTCAGACATGATCATTATGACATTCAAGATTCAGCATCTGACATCGTACCAACAAACTTTAACAGTGCCGCTACGTTACTGCGATGGTACAAAGATTACAAGCTGATAAGTTTGTATCTCATAAAGCAGTAAGGGTATGTAGAAGAGAAGCATTGAGACCGGTTGCGTTTCTGTTGGTTTTGATATGTGTTACTGATGGATTTATTTCCATACTTGTAACACCAAAAGGACAGTGAGCATGTATGTAACATTCGAGTGTTAAATCGAAAAATTAATGCAGTAAGCCCAAGGAAAAAGAAATGCGCTGGATGTCCTGTTGCAGGGTGACAGTGAGGCCAGTGATACATTCTCTCCTTTCCAGTATTGGAAAAGAACGAGGGTATCGCTTCACTATAATCTAGGTGGTAGTGCCTAGCGTTTAAATGACTGCTATACCGTTTCTAGAGGCGTATGTGAAAACATCGAAAGCCAAAACTATTGTGGTGTTAGAAAGCCAACACTTTTATTCCGCAAGAATGCGGTTTATAACCAGGATGATTCACGTGTTGAGTGTGGGCGAAACAGTTGTCCCTGCTGCCATCACCAATATCTATAAGACAAATCCAATCTTGGTGTTAATTTGCTTGGCTGCAACCAAGGAAAACGCATATGCGGATCAATGTAAAGAGCTGTTAATAGCGCGTGTGAGAATTCGTCCATATCGTGGCTCTGATCGGTATATGAAGACCAACAAAGCGATGCGACACTCGTCCGGAAACATAGAATACTTTGAAAAGATTGCGAAGCTGTGTGAGAAAATAACGTTGAGACTTGTGTGGTAGTGTCCTTCTCCAAAGAACTGGAGTGACGCAGGACATGATACGATTCAGGAGTTATGCACCGTCGGTATGATGTTACATTATGATTTAAATAAATTAGATAACGTGCTCGCCCTCGTTGGACAACGGATACTTTGGACCGTGGAGATCATTGAATATGAATGGCTCAAAGGTTATGCTTATTTTGGTAAGATTTTAAAAAGTATCATATTCCTGACCATCGTGGAGAAGCGGATTACATATCTGGGATAGCAGGCTGAACTAAATCTGTAAAGGGGTTCTCACAAGTGAGAACTTTTAATATAGGAAATAAAAATGCCACTGTGTAGTGGCATTGATACTATCGTGATAAGAATATGCGTTTGAATTATTTGCGGTACTGTTAGATTTACTGGTACGATAGTACACAACCACAATATCATCTGGAACATTCGATTCATATATGCGGCGGAGTCATTGGTAAATTGATACACCCTTTAGATCCTGCATATGTATAGCGGTTACCACCGAACCATGGCTGCCATGAGGCATCGTGGAAGCCGATGTTATATGCGAATACGATGAAGTAATTGACAGGTGAATCATATTCGGAGCCGTCGTAATCCGTACCTTTTAATCTTGTGTTTGTAACACGGTACTCGATGGGAAGACTCCATCTGAACCGCTACCATGTTGATATTTCCAGATACGATATCGGATGTAAATACACGTTCGCCATGTAGCACGTAGTACATTACTTGGTTTGTGTAATCAAGTTCTACGTAAGTATCACCAATATCATTCTCTAAAGTGCCTTGTGCTGTTTGTGACCACATTGGTTGTCTTTCAACCATCTTTCCAGATTCAAGATCAGACTTTAATTGTGTAAATTCAGAATCTTTATCTAGGATAGCCGTAGTCACACGCCACCGATTTGAATATCATCGCCAGCTTGTGTTCTAAATGTACGAACTTTACCGTAGGTATTAAGTTTTGAGGCTAGCTCTTCTACGTAAGCCTGTAACTTTGTGTCATCAACCACACTTCGCATGTATCAAATACTTAATACTTAGTACAGATGCTTTGTCCATGACTTTTGGAGGAACCGATTGTATAGGAAACGGTATTCTAAGTAACTTTCAATCTTCTTTACCGCGTTTGTAATCTGTTCAGAGTTTGATGTGATTTCTGGGGCAGTGAAGTTTGCGGTATTTAGTGTTAATTGATAATTCTGATGATTGATCGCATCATCAATTTCTTTTTGTACAGCTGCTGTATCAGCGCCATACTTAGCTTCGACAACCTTGTAGTTATCATCGTTAATCGTAATATTTAGATGTACTGGATCTTTTGTGAGTGATAATAAGTCTTCTAGTTGTTTGTGAAGCTTTGGTCACTGTATTCTCTTTGATTTCTTTATGTTCTGGTTGTATCAAGAAAATGGCCAAGTGAATACATTTTGAAGTTGTTTCTTTTCAACTTCCTTTCGCATTACTTGCAAGACTCATTGAGATATCTTTACCCTTTACTTCGTAAACCTTATCTCCAGGGCTGTAATTTTAATTTTATACGTGTTTGTGGCATTGCTAAGTGTATTAACACTTGTATCTACATCCATGAAACTGACATCTGTATTCCAACTGTTGTGCGGTAGAAGAAGTGTTTTGGAAATAGATAACACCAAATATAAACACCGATAGCGATATTCTCCACAACGGCTAGGAGTATGAGTAAGACCTTACCAGCTACCTTTCTTTTTTGTTGTTTTTGATCTGGCAGACATATATTCACCTCGTACGTCTCAATATTCTTCAAAATATACATGACAAGTATAGCATGGGTGTATGAAAATATCTTCATATGAAAAATTAAATTCCACTTCCAACGCATATCAGACAGCAAACAAAATATCCTATGAAAATAAGATGAAATCAAATTATTCTTATACGTTCCATTGAATGATATCAATATTCTAAAATTCTATCCATCGTTGGACTATTTCTCAAGGAGTTTACAGTTGAATTAACACGATAATGAATAAACCCTTTATTGATGGTTGATTCCATCTTTTTATTGTCAAAAATTGTATTTTTATATGGTGGTGGTGTGTTTGCGTTATAATATTGGTAAGAGGTGATCTTGTGTTCCTACATGTACTAAAAGATGAACAATACGAAAGACTCTATATCCGTCATTCCGTTCGTGAGAATGGGTACGTTCAAGAACGTCAAAGCCTTGGACGCATAGACTCGCTCATGAAGGAAATGAACCTTTCTAGAGAGCGGGTGCTGGAGTGGGCGCAAACAGGGTGAAGACAGATGAACGACTCTCCTTCTCCTCTGTACTGTATCATTGTCTCCTGACAAGAAGATAGTATGGATGAACAGCGTTCGTTTCTTGCAGGATATCTATTCTACAGTCCATCTATTACGACCAAAGATGAAGAACATATTCGTACCATATCGTCACATGGCGATTTGATTTTGACATCGATGCGATATGTTCAGACTTAATCTATGCACATACTGGATCGATGTTTTCCTCATATAAGACGGCACTTCTTTCTGGAACAGCCAAAGTGTAATTCAAGATACGTGATGATCCTTCGGCTTTCCGTGATATAAATAACAGCGTATGCTTGTTTTATGATCCAGTGCCACAACGATACAGGTTGGTTCTAAGATAGTACTCTCTTCTTCCATATAACTATCACATCGCCTTGAGTGAAGAACTATCATAGAGATATCAACACGATCTTTCAAATATAGATGTTCTTGGTATCCATCGGTAAAGAGAACCATACAAGCATGTCGAAGACATCTACAAAGAAGAGCCATACGGCACCAAGAGAGGTAGCCGGTCAATTGATGATTGTCACCTATTCACCAAGATATGCAATCTATCAAAAGAGATACGAAATTCACAAATCACGTGCAGAGTCCATGATAGACAAGAGTTCTATCCAAAAGCAAAGAAACCCAAACGATCACAAGATTCGTAAGGGTCTCATTACATCAGATGAAGTCGCATCAGAAGGCACTTGCGATAGACCACGACAAATCGACAGTGAAGCGATGTACGATGGATTCTATGCCATCTGTACTGACCTGGTAAACGATAAGATAGAAGACATCCTAAAGGTCAGCGAAGGAAGATGGCAGATAGAAGAGTCATTCCGCATTATGAAGACAGACTTTGAAGCAAGACCAGTATATGTCAGGAAGAAGGACATCCGTGCACACTTCTTGATATGTTATCTGGCTACTGATCTTCCGCATCCCTGAAAAAAGCTAGGTTAGTAAAAAATTTAGTTTTGGCACCGGGATGCATCTCCCTTTTTACTTAAGTAACCATCCAGCCAGGATGTCACCAAACATTAGAGATTGAATAATTGCCAAAGTACTTTAATATTTGGCTATGTCATTATACTATATTCTTATTTTGAGCCATTTTGGCACTGTTAGAATAAAATTAAACTATCTTCAATCTTTTCTAAAGGATATCTTGGTCACCAGCCATGATGACTAAGACCATCATATTCCTATATTGACACACAACTGATTTCGTTGCGCATTTTAGTCACCCCCGACGATTTCGCTTAAGCTTTTTTGAAACGCCGGAATAAACGAATACTTTTAAGGGTAATAGTATATATTGAATGGTAAAATGGGTTGATATATGTAATCAAACTGTCAATTCTTTCAACGATTCTTGAGTTAAATCGTCTTTGAAATCATATAATCCATACTCAGGATCATTTTCGTTGATATTGCCGGAGATACACCAAAGTCATAACTAGTACATTTGATTAATAGCTCTTTGCATCATATTCCATTGCATAAGTAATTGGGTAATAATTCTCTAAAGTCATTTGAACTAGCACCATATAAATAATGATTTATTACCAGAAGATAGTATTGCCCTGATAGGTAAATTTCTTTTAAATTAGATAACTACTAATTTCAACTAATAATTTTCTTATTTTGTTTCTCGATTGAGGCTACATCATCAGATGGCTTAATAAATAATTCGGCTTTTCAGCAACAATCATATTTAACTCATTCTCGAGAACTTGTTTAGTTTTCTCGAGATTCATTTAACATATAGCTCTGCATTCTCTTTACCAAGAAATTTAATAGTTTAACAGAAATACTCATTATCGCGAATAAAGAAAATTGTCGCGTTCTCCGTTGTTTCATTTAATTTATTAAAATGATGGATGAGTTGTCTCTAAAGTTGCTGGTTATAACTGAATTCTAAAATCATATCGATTTCCTTTCTTGATGCTATTGCGTGTACGTTGAAAAACTACGAAATGAGTTTATCTGTGCATATCGGGTAAAAGTAATCATTGTTGAGAATCTAGGTTGATTGTCTACCATACCGGTTGTATATCCTTTGTAATGTTTTAAATCCTAATAATAATAGATGCTCTTTCAAGTCATCAATTTTGTTCTCTCGATGACTGGGTCTATTGATGAAAAAGGATTGCTCTTTCTTTAATTGCAATGGCCTCTTCAGAATAAAGGATACAATATCTTTTTGTTGTAATCACAGACAGAACTACGCGAGGGGATATAGCATCTAGTACGTGAAGTGAAAGAATCTGATAACATGGTGCTGCTACATGAGAATTCCATTATTGTCTTGGCAACTGCGACCCGTGCTGAGTACCAGTATTTGCGCTTTGACATGTTGCCCAAAGCGGTCGACGACGTCGTCACCATTAATATGAGTTTTTCTACAAAAGCGTTGTGCTCAGAATTGGATGTTTCAATATTTTTCATTTGTTTCACCACTCTACTACCAATGATATTTACGAGATATTTGGCTTGCACTATAAATTGAAAATAAATGTAATGTCACACGAGATTTAGCGATATAGAAATTTATGGGCTGAATGTTTCTATTACCAGTTTTATCGTTCAGTTGAGCAGTGTCAATCTGAGCAATTGTAAACAGAAACATCTGAGACCTTGATGAGTTATTAACTAAATTCAACTTTCATACCTTAGAAGTGGAATTTAACTTTTTCATGAGGCTCATAATTGAGGCTAAATTAAAACTGGCAAAACTCTAGGATATGATATAATACTAATGGAATGCTGAATCTCAGAAACTTAAATGGGACGGAAGGTATATTATGGGTGCCAATTATTCTTGGGACTGATAGTAATGCATATGGAATAGCGCGTTCTATTCGTCAGAACTATCAAAAATTTAGTGTTTGTACGGTGTAGAATATTACCTGCAACCAAAAGCACTCGATATCATGTAGATTTGAACTGATAGAAGATTTGAAATCTGAAGATAGATTTAACTTGTACGCCTTGTTATCGATTAGACAGAAATACAATAAAGAATATGGTGAATTCATTTTATTTGCATCAAGTGATAGATATGCTTCGCTAATAATTGAGACATCAAGAAAAAGAACTCAGGAAGTATTTTGAAAATTCCTTTTGTGCAAAAGATGTTTCATGAGTTGAATTCAAAACAGAAGTTCTATAAAAATTGCGAAAAATGTCTCTTTCCTTATCCGAGTACCATATATTATTTCCAAAGAAAATAGCTTAAATTTTAAGGTGTCCATAAGGATTTTCCAGTAGTGCCTTAAACCAGATGATAGTGTGCATATCCAAAATGTTCAATTTGATGGTAAGAAAAAGCCTAGTATTCGTGATAATCAGGACTTGAGATATCTTGTATGAGATAAGTGAATCCGATTATCAAAAAGAAGACGTGATTTTACAAGATTTTATAGCCCTGGATCGGATGATAATATGAGGTTGTCAATTCGTACTCGAATAAGAACGGAATGTAAGGATGATGTCATTAAACTGACCAATCTTGGAGGATGTTGTTCACTGCAGTAGTGGTAGTGTGTGGCTTAATACAGCGTACGATAGGATCTGCAAAATGATTCAAACATATTTAGCAAAAGTATTAAATATACAGGTTTTGCAAATTTCGACATAAAATATGATGCACGTGATAATTCGTATAAGGTTTTCCGAGATGGTCTCGATTAGAAGACTGACTTGGTTTCTTTCAGACATTTGCAGGAACTGTAATCTGTTGCTGAAAGCGGTGGAAGATTTGATTTATGGAAAAGAAAGGAAAAGAGTTGGTGCTGCTCTGATAAGGAGTTTTTATGGGTGTGTGTCTGTGTCCTGCAACAGGCACTAAAATATGTTGAAAGGGAAGAGACTAAAATAAAAGGAAGCGAAAAGATTTGATTGAGGAAATGATTATGCGGTGATACCTTACTTTATGCAAAAGATTTATCTTTGCAAAGATATCTAAATATATTTATCTATCATTTGAAATACCACTTCTTTTTAGAAAGTGGTTTCCTGCAAGAAAGGAAAATAAGCTTGAGTTGCGTGACCTCAAATAGGCAATAGGAGATGTACATATGTGTGGGTCAACAGGTTATATTAATGAGGAAAAGCGTAGAACAGTGACACTACAGAAAATGATGGACAGTGTTCATAGGAGGTCCAAGCGTGCTGGAATGTATGTTGATAGTACTGCGCCCTCGGATTTAGAAGATTGAGTATTATTGATTTGAGAAGGTGGGATCAGCCTGCTATATAATGAAACAAACAGATTTGATTGTACTTTCCAATGGAGAGATATGTAATTATCGTGCATTAAGACAAATGTTAACAGAAAAGGGCCATATTTTTAAAACTAGTCGGATACAAGAAAGCAATATTGCATGGTTATGAAAAGAGTTTTGGGAAGGAGGTTCTACATTATCTTCGAGGAATGTTTGCATTCGTTATTTGGGATAAGAGAAGTTTAGCTTTTTGGTGCTAGAGACCATTTTGGAATTAAACCACTATATTATGCATATATGGATCATACATTCTTATATGCATCAAAGTAAATCATTATTAGAAAATCACTGCATTCGAGAAAATACTGAATAAAAGATGCATAGACCATATCTTACTATCAATACTCTGCATTGGGACGAAACTTTCTTCAAAAGGTGTAAGTGCCCGAAGGCCCTACTTTTGTTATGAGAATAATGCATTGAAAATTACTAAGTATTTTAAAGAAGAAAAGTATATTCCTTCAAATGAGCCACTTTCTAACTTGATTGATTAGAATAGACAATACTGTCATAAAAGTCTATTGAAGAACATAAGAAATTGCTGATGTTGAAGTTGGATCTGTCATCGGGTGTAGATTCGAGCTATGTCACGGCGGTTTTACGTCCTAAGAAAACATATTCCATTGGATTTGATGATAAAATCTACAATGAATCAAAAAGAAGCAGAAGGTTTGCAGACTTAGTTAACTTGAATAATACATCTGAAAATCTTGAGCGCAGAAGAGGCGTTTAAATATTTTACCCATATACAATATCATGGATGAACCAGACTCCAGATGCATCATGTGTCCACTTTATTTCCTTGCTAAATTGGCAAGTAAAGATTTTGCGCGTTGTTTGGTGGAGAAGAGGAGCAGATGATATTTGCTGGTTATCAACATACGCAGTTTTATAGAATTCAAAAATTGATTCGTAAAATTCAAATTTCTAAAAATGCCTAGACCAGGTGCAACAATTTGTTCTGAATTTTCAAAAACATAGATTTCAGGCAGTTTACATTTTGCATACCAACCTAGAAGTGATCCTAGAAAATTTTTATAGGCGATGCGAAAGTATTTGATGAAAATGAGGCGTTAGATATATTGCAACCTGAATATCGTTGTGGGCCGAACCATTATCAATGTGCAAAAGCTATATGATGATGTACAAGATTTGCCAAATATAAAAACAAATGCAATATGAGATATGCATCAGTGGTTGCCTAAACAAATTTTGGCGAAGGCCGATAAATTATCAATGGCACATTCTTTGGAATTGAGGTTCCTATATTGGATAAAGAGGGTTTTTAAAGTTGCAGAAATTTCAACTAAATTTTTGATAAATGAGAGAATACTAAGATTGCATTCCGTAAGCAGCAACAAAACACTTGCCAGAAGAATGGTCTAATAAATTAGGTTTCAGTTTCCAATCAGGATGAGTTACGAACGGAAAAAGTATTATCTTCTAGTGCGAAAAAGTATTCGAAAAAGAATATGTTAACGAATTTTTGACCAAGAAAAATTATTGAGATGTGATGAAAACTATAAAGGAAATAATGAAAAAGAAGGGAAATATGGACGATTGCTTGCATTTTTAATTTGGTATGATGTATTCTTTATTAAAAATGCTACAAAACCTAGTGCCGTGTGAATAGAAATTTAGGTTAAGGAGGATGAATGGACAGTCGGAATGGTATGTTGGGTATATTAGGTGGAATGGGGCCACAGGCAACGCAAATCTTATATCAG